>OKSD01000006.1_pt1 | contig 227253 bp, 199 predicted proteins | sample 1601221 | NCBI WGS metagenome assembly OKSD01 (sample SAMEA3541550, study PRJEB24748) | human gut metagenome | biome: human gut; feature: human-associated habitat; material: faeces | place: China | collected 2012
TATCTATCTTTTCTGTTGAACTCAAATCATAATTTTTCTTTCCTGTACTTATTTGTACCAAATAATTTTCTAAATTTACAGTCTTACTTTCGACTTGAATATCTACCTTTTCAAGTTCCAATGCTTCTTTTATTCCTGCTATAGTTTGAACTTTCTGTGTACTTTTTGCTCTATCAATTAGACTATTATTTCCAATTACTATACTAATACTTATGCCTGCTAATATCAATAAAATTACAATTGTTATAGCTAGTGTGATTAGCGTTATTCCTTTAATTTCTTTTGTTTTCATATAAGATTCATCCTTCCGTTTTTTTATTAAGTAACATACTTAATGATAAAGAGAGAATCTTACTTTCTCATTTATTTTTAGCTTGCAATAACAGTTTTAGTATTTTTTAATTTATTTTCTTTTTTTATAATTTTTTTCTATAAAAATTTCTTCTAGCACTTGATTTTTTATATTCTTTTGGTATAATACGAAGTATAAAAATTCTCATTAAGTATGTTACTTAAACACATTTTTATATTTTTCTTCAAATTTTTCTATTGATATCGGCTTTTCAAAATAATATCCTTGTATCATATCACAATTTATTCTTTTTAAGTAATCAACTTGTTCCTTGTTTTCTATGCCTTCTGCCACAACTTCTATTCCCAGCTTATGTGACATTTCAATTATTGCCTCTATTATAATTTTACCTCGACTACTTTCTACTATATCATCAAAAAAACTTTTATCCATTTTTAGAACATCTATATTAATATTTTTTAACATGCTAAAAGATGAATAGCCTGTTCCAAAGTCATCCATAGATACTGTAAATCCCAATTTGTGAACATTCCTTTCCGCTTCTTTTGCAAGCTCAACATTATTAACAACAGAGGTCTCCGTCATTTCTAATTCTATAGTATTTGGTTTTATACCATATTTATTTACAAAATCTATTAAATCATTTATATGATTTTTATTATACAAATGTAGTCTTGACTCATTTACTGATATTGGAAAGATTTTATAACCTTTTTTCTCCCAGTTTTGTTGTAATTTGCAAATACTTTCTAGTACATATGTGTCTAGCTCTGTTATTAACTCATATTTTTCTAATAATGGAACAAAAATATTTGGCATTACTACATCTCCATCTCTATTCCAACGTACCAATGCTTCTGCTCCTGCTAGTTCTTCAGTCTTTGTATAAAACTTTGGTTGCAAATAAATTACAAATTTATTATTTGCAATTCCTTTTTTTAATCTTTTTTCTAAAATCTTTCTATATTCTATATTCATATTATCACCTAAAATTATTGTTTACATTTTTCATAAAAAAATTTCATATTTTAGAAAAAATTATAAAACCCCAAACATGTTGAGGTTTTATTTTCCTATCTTCCATCATCTTGTTCAATTAAATCTCTTCTGTTTACTTTTGAACTTTCCTTATTTTTCTTAAGTTCTCCGCTTTCAATTATTTCTCGCAAAAAGTCTCCTAAATCTTTATATTTAATGCCTATTTTTTGAATGATTTCTCTTCTTCCTTTTCCTTGTCTTATCAACTCAATTATTTCTTCTTTTTTTGCTTCTCTTGCTTGCGTGATTTCATCTTGTGTAACAACTCCATCTCTTATAAGTTCAGCCATAAGACTTCTTATATTTTGTTCATCTTTTACTAATTGCCTCGATATTTCTTCTGCATTATATCCATATTTCAATAATTCAACTATTCGTTTTTTAGTTTTATCTACTTTTTTATATGAATCTATTTTGCCCTCCGAAAATAGCTTGTCTAATATTCTTCTTAATGTATCTTGCTTAGTTATCTTCATTTCTTTCATAATTTCACGTTGACCTAAGCCCGCTTTTCTTAATTCTATCACTCTTTTTTCTATTTCTTCATCTGCACATTGGTAAACTTCTGCTATAGATAACCTTCCTTCTTCAACAAGCCTATCAACATATAAATAAGTTCTATCTACAGAAATACCTAAAGAACTAGATATCTCACTCACATTTCTTTTTGCCTTTGCCATACTCAATATCTGTTTTAGCTTTTCCTCAGTTTCTTTCTTATATAAATTTGTAGCCAAGCTATCAAGTTTTCCCTCTTCTACAAGTAATCCTATTATAAGCTTCACACGACTTTCATTTGTACCAAGTTCCATTGCAATCTTATCATAAGGATAATTCTTTTTTCTAAGCTCTAATATCTTTTCTTTTAATTCCTGTTCTTCTTTATAGCTTCTTATCATATCTATTCACCTTCTTATTTAAGTTGCATCGATAATAGTTTACTTATTCCATTTTCTTCCATTGTTACACCGTAAACTGTATCTGCTATTTCCATTGTTCCTTTTCTATGTGTTATTACTAAGAACTGTGTTTCTGTGCTGAATTTCTTTAAATATAAGGCATATCTTGCAACGTTTACGTCATCAAGAGCTGCTTCAATTTCGTCTAGTATGCAGAATGGAGCTGGATTTATTTTTAGTATTGCAAACAATATTGCTATTGCTGTTAGTGCTTTTTCTCCACCCGATAATAGCATCATGTTTTGTAGTTTCTTTCCTGGTGGTTGTACCCTAATGTCTATTCCACATTCTAGTATATTGGCTTCATCTTCTAATATTAACTCTGCCTTTCCTCCACCAAATAGTTCGATGAACACTTCGTTAAAGTTTTTGTTTATTTGTTTGAATTTCTCATCAAATTGCTTTTGCATTGTAGTCGTCATTTCTGAAATTACATTTCTAAGCTTTGTGATAGAGTCTTCTAAATCAAGCCTTTGCTCATTCATGAAGTCATATCTTTCTTGCATTTTCTTGTAATCTTCTATTGCATCTACATTTATGCTTCCTAAGTCTGCTATATTTTTACGTAGTTCTGTTGTTTTCTTTTGAGCAACTTGAACATTATCTGGCTTTGCGTAACCATCTGCATTATTAGGAGTTAGCTCATATTCTTGCCACAATCTGTTTATTAAATCGTCTATGTCTTGCTCCTGTTTTGTTTTCTTACTTTCAACTTTTACTATTTGCTCTTTTAGACCATTTAATACACTATATTGTGACTCTATTTGAGCCTCTATCTTTTCTAATTCTTCATTTTTAGCTGTTTTTTCATTCTTTAGAGCTTCTATCTTTTCGGAGCTGTTCGTAACTTCGGATTTAATCTTTTCTATTTCTTGCTCGAAGTTTGAAATTGCTTCTTCATTTTTAGTAGTCTCTAATTTTGCATTCTCTATGTCTGCTTTTTTAGTCTCTATGCTTGCATTTGCATTTTGAATGTCTTGTTCTATTCTTGCAATCATTTCGTCAAGAGATGTTCCACTCTCATCAAATGAAGATACAGAAATTTTTAAGTCTGTTATATCTGTATTTAAGTTGTCTATGTATGTTTGGTCGTCTTTATTTAGCTCTGCAAACTGTGTAATCTCTGCATTTAATTCTTGCATTTCTTTGTCTAAATTTGCAATTACTTGTTTAGTGCCTTCTTTAGAAACTTCTAATTTTTTCTTTTCTTCATCAATTTCTTCAACTTGATTTTTTAACTTAGCCATTTTTTCTTCAAGTTTAGTAATTTGACTGTCTATCATGTCTAATTCTTGCTTTTTAGTTGCATATGTAATCTCAATTTCTTGTAAATTTTTCTCTAGCCTTGCAGATTCTTCTATTGTATCTGCTATTTTTACAGAATGTTCTTCCTTTTCTTTTTCTAGCTTCTTAATTTCAGAATTAAGCTCTTCTAACTTAGCCTTTAATTCTTCAATTTCTCTGCTTCTTCCTAATATATTTACAGTCTTTTGAGCTACCGAACCACCACTAATTGCACCAGATGGATTTATTACGTCTCCTTCTAGTGTTACTATTCTAAACGAATAACTGTTAGCCTTTGCAAGTTTTATGGCACTATCCATATTTTCTACAATCACGGTTCTGCCAAGCAAGTTCAAAATTATGTCTTGGTATTTCTTATCTGCTTTTACTAGTTCTGCTGCTATGCCAATAACTCCATCTATTCCATTAGAATTTACTTTTTCTATTTTCTTTCCATGAACTGATGAAATTGGTAAAAAGCTTGCTCTTCCTAAATTGTTCTTACGCAAATGCTCTATTAATTTTTTTGCATCTGTTTCTGTTTTTGTGACTATATTTTGCATAGCCTGGCCTAAGCACATTTCGATTGCAGTTTCATACTTTTTGTCAACTGAAATAAGACTTGCTAGCACGCCTTCTACTCCTGCATTTAATTCACTATTTTGTTCACATGCAAGTAGTAAAGATTTAACACTCTTCATATATCCGTCTTTATCACGTTCTGTTTCAATTAAAAACTTACATCTAGAATCTTTCATTCTATAATCTGCTGTAAGTTTGTTTATTTTGTCATCAAATTCTTTTATAACAGCTAAAGCCACTTCTTTTTGATTTTTTATTTCTGTTAGAGTCTTAACAGCCTTGTTTCTTGTTGCTTCTATTTCTTGAAAGTTTTTCGAAATTTCTTGTTTCTTTATTCTGTTACTATCTAATTCAGAAATAGTGCTTTGAAGCTCTTGCTTTACATTTTTCTTAGTTTTTTCTAAGTTTTCGTAATTAATTTCATATGTATTAATTTCGGCAAGTCTTTCATATTTTGCGTCTGTATCTGCTTCTACTTGTTTCTTCTTGCCTTCTATCTCAAGCTCTTTTTCAGATAATTTAGCAGATATTTTTGCAAGCTCTTCTTCCTTCTCTTTCAGTTCTGTTTCAAACTTTTCCTTATTCTTAAATAAGTTGTCCTTCTTAGAAACCTTGCTATCTTTCTCCTCATTGAAATCATTAATTCTTTGATGTAGTTCCTCTATTTCTTTTGTAAGTCTTTCAATATTTGTAGCATTGTTTGAAATTCTTTCTTTAGAAACATTTATCTGAGAATTTAACTGTTCAATCTTCGTCTTGCTCTCGAAACCAACATTTTGCATATTTTCAATTTCTGCAATAAGTTCATCAATTCTAGTTTTTAAAGTATCTTTTTTATTTTGTCCCTCTTCTAGCTTTTGGCTTTCTGATGTTTCTTGGTCTTTCAATACTTGTAAATCTTCTACAATTTGTTCAAGTTTTTCTTTATATGTATTTATGTTATACACAAATAATCCAACTTCAATGCTCTTAAGTTCTTCTCTTAAATCTAAGAACTTTCTGGCTTTATCTGCCTGCAATTTAAGTGGATCTAATTGTCCTTCTATTTCAGACAAAATATCATTTATACGCAATAGATTAAGCTTTGTCTGCTCTAGTTTTTTCTCAGACTCTACCTTACGAGTTCTATACTTTACAATTCCGGCAGCCTCTTCAAAAATATGTCTTCTATCATCAGATTTATTGCTCAAAATTTCGTCAATTTTACCTTGTCCAATTATAGAATATCCATCTTTTCCAATACCGGTATCCATAAACAATTCTATAATATCTTTAAGTCTACATGGTGTTTTATTTATAAAATAGCCAGTCTCACCACTTCTATATAATTTTCTTGTAACAATAACTTCATTATATTCAATTGGTAATTTTCCATCAGAGTTATCTATTACAATAGATGCCTCTGCAAATCCCAACGATTTTCTATTTTGAGTACCTGCAAATATTACGTCTTCTGCCTTTGCGCCTCTTAAAGACTTCATACTCTGCTCTCCAAGTACCCACCTAATGCTATCCGAAATATTACTCTTACCAGAACCATTTGGTCCAATAACAGCTGTAATACCCGGCTTAAATTCCAATACGGTCTTATCTGCAAACGATTTAAACCCTTGCAGTTCTAATCTTTTCAAATACATTTATAGTTCTCCTCTTAATAATTCTAATCCACTGGTTAATTCCATTACTTCTTTCATATCTATATTTTTGTAGTAATCATCCAGACTCAAATTATCACTAACTTTTTTTAACGATATTAAATCTATCTTACACATGCAACAAATTATATAAATAGAATTTAGTTCCATGTCAAAAAGCACATCGTCTTTTATATCTGTATGTGTTACAAAACTTTCAGCACTATAACATGGTAATTTCTTAATATTTTCTAATGTTTTAATTCTGTCATCATTAAATTCTTCAACAGTATATTGTTGCTCTCCTGGAATGTTCCATTCATAATTATAAGATTTACTAACATTAACCCATTCTCCCATTTTAGAGTTAGTAGAGCCAACATATCCCATATTTATTATTAAATCTGGCTTTATATCACAATTTTCTAAATATCTGGTTAAATTGATTGCTGTTTGTTGCTTTCCAATTCCAGTGATAATTAAAGAAATATTTTCTTTTCTATATACATTTTCGTTAATCTTTTCTAGTTTCAATTTTTCTGCAATGTCTGTTGCTTCCTTTTTCATTGCAATAACAAATAAAATCTGTTTCATTTCTAGTTTAATCCCCTCATCAAAGATACAAGTCGAAAAATTAATTTTCTGAATAAAAACATTTTACTAATTTTCTACGTAATTTTACAATTGCATCATTATTTTTATTGTACACAAGTCAAATTAGTTTTTGACATTCGATTTCTTGTTTATTTTATACTAATATGTCGTAAAAAGCAAGAAAACTAAGCGAATATTTCACTTAGTTTTCTAATATTTATATGGAATTAATTTTATCTTCCTTCGTCGTCTCTTTGTTTTTGAGCTTCAACTTTTCTTGCATGTCTTGCTACATATTTTGAATAATCTGGTTGTTCTTTATTATCCTTATTTTGAGCATCTTTTGCAGCTTCTTTTTCAGACATTTGGCGTAATTTTGCTATAAATGCATCAACACTTTGTGCTTCTGTTTTTTCTGGCTCTCCATCTTTTTTAATTGCATCACCATTTTTTATAATTCTTTTACCTTCTCCAGACTTAGCTTTTTCTCTTGCAGCTTTTATAGTTTGAATTGGGTGCTTTATTGCATTCCATAATTTAGACCATCTGCTTGTTTTTACTAGTGCCTTTTCATTGTTTTCCTTTGCTGCTTGTTCAGCTTCTTCTTTCTTAGCTTCTTCTTCTGATTGTAAATCAGTCCACATTGGTTCTACTGGTTTATCTATATCTTCTACTGTAGGTTTCTCAGCAGCCGGAGCTTTTTCTTCTTTAGGCTCTTCTTTACTTGGTTCTTCTTGTTTAGTTTTTTCTTCTTTCTTTGTAAATCTGCCATCCATAGATTTAGCCTCAATTTCATCCCAAGCTTTATTTGCAAATAAGTTCTTCCAAGCAAAATCACATTTTGCAATTTCAGTATTTAATGTATCAATTTTATGCTCTAAATCTTTATTGGCATTTTTCAAGCTGTCAATTTTAGATTTAATTCCTGCTTTCTTTTCATCAATATCAGATTTTTTTGCTTCTAATTCATCTAATTTTTTAATATCATCAACATCGAAATTTTTCACGTCAGACTTTTGCATTTTTTCAAGTTCAGCTATAACTGACTTAGTATTTTCATCTTTATCTATTTCAGTTACTTGCTCTTCAAGTTCAGAAATCTTCTTTTCATTATAGCTTACTTCATATTCTAAATGCATTTTTTTATTTCCAAGATCATTTTTTATCTGTCTTACTCTTTCAATTTGTGCTCTATTCTTTTCAAACCCTTGAACTCTGTTTAATTGTTTTTCTAATTTAGGTTTTTGTTCTTCTCTTTCTTTTTTAGCATTTTCCAAAGCCTTATTTAAGCTTTCTTTTCTGGCTTTTTTTGCTTCTAAAGCTTTTTTGTCTTCTTCTTTTTCACTTTTGCCTAATGCTTCAATTTCGGTTGACAAATTAATCATTTGAGCAGTTATCTGTTCTACTGCATTACCCAAACCACTAATTTGTTCCTTTAAAGATTCACCTGTTAAATGTACAAATTCGGGTGACATTTTTAAGTATTGTTGATATTCATTTTCAATTTTATTACTTCTCTTAGCCATTTTATCAATCTCCTTTTATAACTCATATGTCTATATTATAGCATATATAATTTATTTTTTCAATACTTTATGTATACTAGGTCTTATTTATCACAATAAATATACCATAAGAGAAAAAATTTGTGTGTATTTTAACAAAAATGTAATATTTTGTTATATTTTTGTAACACTTTGCATATAATTCAAAATTGATATTTTCTCAAATGATTTATTAAGACATTATCACAAATGAATTATAACACTGTTTGTATAAAAATCATTTGACAAACTTTAAATAATATGTTATCATTCTATTACAAATAAAAATGTTTGATTCCAACGGTCAAACTTGTAATCGTATGTGTACCTGTGAATACACATACTTTTTTTATATAAGAAATAGAGCAGGCTGTGAATCCTACTCTACCGACCATATGTATGTCTACTCCTGGTCCTTGTCTGATTGCTTCTCTTCATTTAATTGTTGTTCTCTTGAAAGTTCTAGTCTTACGACTTTTTCTCTTTCTACTAACAATTTTATCAACTAAACTCAGTATTGCATCTCCAACGGTCATCTTGTAACCCTCCTTTCCGTCCTTAAGTAAAGACTACCTTTTGACAAGAAAGGTTGGTATTATCTTACAATATTTTTACTAAGAATTCAAGCAAACACTCATAATTTACGTCGAAAATTTATTAATAAAATTGTGTATTTCATTTTAAATGAAGTTTATCTAAAATAACGGCAAAAAATTCTACTCTATTAAAAATAATTTTTCCAACGCCCTATCTGATAATTTTCCATATTTCAATTTTTTATCTGATATCTTTTTTCCTTCTAGCTCTGGTAAAATTCCATAATTTGCATTCATTGGTTGAAATTTTTCATTTGAAGTCGATATATATTGAGCTAATGCTCCTATCATTGTATATTCAGAAAACTCAATTTTTTCTTCTTGTTTTAATTGTTTTACAGCATTTATTCCGGCAACTAATCCAGATGAAATGGATTCTACATATCCTTCTACTCCTGTAATTTGTCCCGCAAAATATATGTTTTTGTTTTTCTTTAATTGATATGTTCTATCTAATAATTTTGTAGAATTTATGAAAGTATTTCTATGCATTACTCCATATTTTGCAAATTCCGCATTTTCTAAACCTGGTATCATACTAAATACTCGTTTTTGTTCTCCAAATTTTAAATTTGTTTGGAATCCAACAATATTATAAATTGTTGCATCTTTATTGTCTTGCCTTAACTGAACTAGTGCATATGGCCTGTAACCTGTACGTGGATCTGTAAATCCCATTGGCTTTAATGGGCCATATCTTAATGTATCTATTCCTCTCTTTGCCATTACTTCAACTGGCATACAGCCTTCAAAAATTTCTCTTTTTTCAAATTGATGTAATTCTACAACCTCTGCATTAACTAATTCATTCCAAAAATGTTCATATTCTTCTTTATTCATTGGAAGATTTATATAGCTTGCATCTCCATCATTTTTCTGCTTTGCTTTCCATTCTTCTACATCTTCATCTTTAGCTCTTTCTTGTTCATATCTATTGCCATAAAAAGCAATATTCATGTCAATACTATCTTTGAATATTATTGGTGCTGCTGCATCATAAAAGTGTAAGTCATCTTCTCCTGTAAGTTCTAAAATTTGCTTAGATAAGGCATCAGAAGTAAGTGGGCCTGTTGCAATTATAACAATTCCATCTTTTGCAATACTCTCTATTGATAGTCCATCTTTTCCTACTTCTTGCCTAATTATTTCTACATTTTTCATGTTTTCTAAAGCTTCAGTAACCTTTTTAGAAAACACCTCTCTATCAACAGCTAGAGCCTGCCCAGCTGGTACAGCAGTTTCATCAGCGACTTTAATAAGAAGGGAATCTAAATTTCTTAGTTCTTCCTTTAAAAGCCCACAAGCATTCGTGTGCAAATTAGACTTAAAAGAATTGCTACAAACAATCTCTGCTAAATTATTATTCGAATGTGCTGGCGAAAAACTATTAGGCTTCATCTCGTACAATCTAACTTTTATGCCTCTTTTAGCAATCTGGTACGTAGCCTCAGAACCAGCTAATCCTCCACCAACAACAGTTATAAAATCATTCATACTATATCCTTTCATCACTCATTAGTAATACTAAATTTATATTAATATGTAAGAATAATTTCATTTTGAAAAATGAAATTGTTCTCTTTCAATAATATTAAATCGCCCAAAAAAGGGCGTCCCTATTGGGCGAAATTATTCAAACAAATTCATTATGTCTTCTTTTGAAAGCTTGCTTATAAATGTTTGGTTTGTTGAAAGCATGCTATCAATCAAAGTTTCTTTTCTTTTTTGTAGTTCATATATTTTCTCTTCTATTGAGTTTTTTGTTATTAATTTATATACTTGTACGTTTCTCTTTTGTCCTATTCGGTAAGTTCTATCTGTGGCCTGGTTTTCTGCAGATAAGTTCCACCATGGGTCATAGTGTATTACCACATCTGCTCCAACTAAGTTCAGTCCTGTTCCACCTGCTTTTAAAGATATTAAGAATAATTTTTTGTTTGGGTTGCTGTTAAATTCATCTACTAAATTTATTCTTTCAGATACTTTGGTTTGTCCTGTTAATTTTAAGAATTCTATATTCTCTTTTTGCAATTCTTTTTCTATTATTTCAAACATTGCCGTGTATCCTGAAAATAGTAGTATTTTGTGTCCTGATTGTATTGCATCTTTTACTATTTCTATACATTGGTTTAGCTTACCGCTTTCGCCCTTGTAGTTGTCTATAAATAGACTTGGGTGGCAACATATTTGTCTTAATCTTGTTAACAGTGCAAGTATTTTTATCTGGCTCTTTTCTATTCCATTTTCTTGTATTTCTTCCATTGCATTTTTCTTTGCCTTTGCTAAATAAGACAAATAAATATCTCTTTGCTCGTCCACCATCTGGCTATTTAGAACAGATATCATTTTATCTGGTAACTCTGTTAAGACTTCACCTTTTATTCTTCTTAAGACGAATGGCTCTATCAATTTTTTCAATTTGTTCATTGCCACTTCATTGCCCTCTTTTATTATTGGCGTTTCATAAAGTTCTTTGAATTTTCTGTATCCAAATAAGTAGCCTGGCATTATGAAATCGAATATTGACCATAGCTCAGACAAAGAGTTTTCTATTGGCGTTCCAGTTAGTGCAAACCTTGTTTCTGCTGATATATTCTTAATTGCCTTTGCATTTTGTGTGTTATTATTTTTTATGTATTGTGCTTCATCTGCAATTATGTATTTAAATTTGAAGTCATATTTTTTATATTCTTCTATATCTCTCTTCAATAATTCATATGAAGTTATTACTATATCATAATTTGGTATTGATGCAATCTGATTTTTTCTTTCTTCTAGTGTTCCATGTACTACTATAGATTGCATTCCTATCGTAAATTTTTCCGCTTCATTCTGCCAGTTTAAGCATAATGAACTTGGGCATACGACTAAACATGGTTTCTTTCCTCCATTATCTTTGTATGCACAAATTACACACAATAGCTGAACAGTTTTTCCAAGACCCATATCATCTGCCAAAATTCCGCCCAAACCGTAGTAATCAAGCATACGTAACCATTGTACACCTACTTTTTGGTATTCTCTAAGGCTAGCATTCAGGTTCTTTGGCACTTCCATGTTTCCTTCTATCTCTTTTACATCGATATTTTCAACTAAATTCTTGTAGCTTTCATCTTTCGTAACATGAATAAAGCTATTCTTCTCCAAAATTTTATCTAAATAAAGAGCCCTGTACATTGGTAACTGTAAAGTATTGTTCTTTATTTGGCTGTAATCAACATCTATATCTTCGGTTACACTCTCTATAAATTTGATAGTATCATTATCTTCCAAATTTACGAAGCTTCCATCTTTTAGTCTATGGTATCTCTTCTTTAATTTATACTGTTTCATTATCTCCTGAAGCTCTGCTGGGTCGAAGTCCAGACTAGAAAAATCTATGTCTAGCAAATTATTTTCTACCCTTACACCCAAATTAACGGCAGATGTACTTCTAACTTCTTTTGCCTTAAAATTATCTGTTGCAAGCACTTCAAAATTCTTCATATATGAATCCATATCATTAGTCAAAAATTCATATATCTTGTCATCATTTGCAAGAACCAATCTATTGTTCTTTTGGTCTAGCATGAATCCACTCTTAACGAACATGTTAATTAATTTGCTTTCTTTTATTGTATTTCTAGAAAGTACTTCTACTTGTTTCTTAGAATCTAGCGGATTTATCTCTACATCTCCATATATAAATCTAATGTCTGCTAGCACATAATTTAAGTCATTGTAGTCCAAATATAATTTTGCATATAGCTCTGCAGGAATGTATTTTTCAACTTTCTTGTACTCATTTTCTCCAATATTAACACTATTCTTTATGCTTGGTTGTACTATAGAGAAGAAATTAGACAACTGGCTCTCTGGAAGCAAAATCTCTTTTGTAAAGTTCTTTCTAAATACTTCCAACATTTTAATAACAGTATTGCTATATTTTTTTGAGCATCTGTATAATTTCTTATCAAGCATTAAATATGTATATTTTCTGCCCTCATAAACCATATACGCATATATATCAACATTTACAGTTATCTTATATTCTCCATCATCATTTTCCTCTAATTTAAATTTAATGTCTGGCTCATTTGGTACAAAAACAACAGCATCAGTTCCAAACTGGTCTTCCATTGAAATTGCTCTATTTTTCAGGCATTCAAATAAATCATCTAAACCTGTGTTAGAAATAACTATTGCATCTTCTCCCATTCTTTTTGTGTAATAATCATATCCTGTAGACGATTCATTAGCATATTTTATTATTTCTGAATATTTAAGCACAAAATCTAAAAAATTTCTGTCTTCTTCCACAAATTTTTCTCTTGTGTGTGCAAATTCAAGCTTTGCTCCATATTTATACTTTTCACCACTCGCAAATCTATCATAAAATTCTGGTAAAGACTTTACCTTATAACTCTGCTTCTCATCTTTTTTAGAAAGCTTTATTTCTAGTTTCAAGCTATTATTGGTTCTACTACATATAATCTTTGGCTCAATATGAACGAATCCTTCCTCCTTGCCTGAAGATATATTCTGCTCTTCCTCTTCTTCATTGATTCTGTAAAATTCATTTACCAGTTGATTGAAAACCTTATAATTTTCTCCTCGTTCTTTGAATGTATCATTACTTTTGGTCTCTTTTTTCTCTCCAGAAAAAATTCTTACATAGTCAGAGTTACTCGCAAATTCTTTAACAGTTGCAATAATATGTTCACATGCACAATAATTTTCCTTATAATCGTCACATGTACACGATAAATTTTCAATTTCTCCCTCTGCGACTTTAATATAAACTTTATGTTTCTGTTTTACTATAATTCCATCATCATTCTTTTCATCTTTTACGATTGAATGGACCTCAAAATTTTGTTTATTATCATATGTAATCTTATTTATCGCAATAGCTTTATTCTGCATTAATTTTGATGCTAAATCTAGCTTCCTTGCGTCAACTTGACTTATTAAATCTTCATATATTTGTTTATCTATAATATTACTTTCCATCAATAAATCTCCCCATTTCACTGGTTATCTATTATATACCTTTTTTCGACGTTGTGCAACGAGTACTGGAAAATTTCCCATGGAAAATTTTATATGTTAAAACTATTATCTCTTTCTTCATTAGTACTTTACATATTGTACACACAGTCCCCTATATTGCCTTAAATCTAAGTTCAATGCTCTTATTGCTTTTCTGAAGTTATTTGCAGTTACAACTTGTATTTTAAAATGATAAATTTGTTCAAGCTGTAATATCGGGACCTTGGGGTAGAACTCAGCTCTTGCAGAAAACATAGTATATCCTTTATCTACCCAATCTTGTCCAAGCCACGCATATGCTATATCATTAAGTAATAAACACTTAAGGATATTTTTTCTTTATTCAGTAATCATTCAATTTAAGCGTAAAAAATCGATTGCTATTATCTCTTTAGCAATCGATCCGAAAATAAAAGGGGATGTTCTAATTTTTTAGTTAGTAATGGAGTAACTTATTACTAACTATGGTTATATATTACCAATACTTTTTGTCCTTTTTGTGAACTGAATGTAACTAATTAGTATTTTATTAATTTGTATTGGTAATATAAATTTATTCATGTTTAATTTATATAGTCTTTAAAATTTTAATTTTTTTCAATAACATTATTGTTCTTGCAATGTTAATGTAATCTCTTTCTCTTGTCCATTTCTGTTTACTGTTACTGTCATTGTGTCTCCAATATTGTGTGTATTCTTAATATTGTTTAATTCTGTCATAGTTTTTATTTCTTGTCCGTCAGCCTTTACTATTACGTCTCCAGCCTTTATTCCAGCTTTTTCTGCTGCTGAATATTCGTCTACACTTGCAACATAAACACCAACTACTAGGTTATTTCTCTTTGCTGTTGTTTCGTCCAAATCTCTACCAGAAATTCCTATATATGGTCTTTTTACTTTATTGTATTGAATTAATTGTTCTATAATTGGTTTTGCAGAATCAATTGGAATTGCAAATCCCATTCCTTCGACACCTGTTAATGAAACTTTTAATGTGTTTATTCCTATTACTTGACCTTGGCTGTTTACTAAGGCTCCACCACTGTTTCCAGAGTTTATAGCAGCATCTGTTTGAATTAATGTAAATGTTTTTCCATCTGAATCTGTTACTTCTCTATCTAGTGCAGAAATCATACCGCCTGTAACAGTGTTTTGCATTCCTAATGGGCTTCCTACAGCCATTGCAAATTCACCTACTTGTACAGAGCTTGAGTTCCCTAATTCTGCTGCTGTTAGACCTGTTTTATCTATTTTTATTACAGCTAAGTCTGTTTGTGAATCAGTTCCTACTATTTTAGCATCATACTTAGTTTCATCACCATTTAATGTTACCTTTATAGAGTTTGCCTCTCCAATTGTATAATATGATGAAGATGAGCTTGAGCTTATTACATGGTTATTTGTAATAATGTATCCATCTTCGCTAATAATAATTCCCGAGCCTGTTGCAGTTGCTGTATTTTGTTGATTAAAGAACATTGAATTAACCGTGTAGTTTACTTCAATACCTACTATTGAAGGTAATACTTTTTTTGCAACAGCAATTCCTGTTCCAGAATACTCTGCTAAAGAAATTTGTGTTGTGTTTAATGTTCCTGTTGACGCACTTGTGCTGGTTGAAACAGAATTATTATTGTTATTGTTTTCTCTTATTATATTGCTTCGTATCTCTGGAACTCCTAAACATGTTCCTAATACAAGTGTTGCACCAAGCACACCGCTCAAAAATGGTACTGCTACACTTTTTCCAAAATTAGATTGACCTTTTTGCTTTTTTTCTGATTGTTTTACTGCTTTAAATTCTTTACCAGATTTATCTACAACTGCATCTGGTGTTTTTACATTGTCTTTATTCTCTTCCATTTTAATTACTCTCCTTTCTTACTGTGTCAAAAAATACTTTTTGACTCGTCTTATTCTCTTAAGATTAGCTCCATTATTCATTCTATCCTAATCTAGAGTTATAATACAATATATTTGTGAAAAGTTTGTGAAAAAAAGGCAAATATTTGTGAAAAAAGAATAGCCTTCGCTATTCTTTTCTATTTATATAAATATAATTGTGGATTTATTTTATTTCCATTTAGTCTTATTTCTAAGTGTAAGTGGTTCCCTGTTGAATTTCCTGTTGAACCAACTGCTGCAATTACATCTCCTGCTGTTACTTCATCTCCAACAGATGCATATAATTTGCTACAGTGTCCATAATATGTTTGCACTCCATTCGCATGATCAATTATAATTAAGTAGCCATAACCACTCATCCAACCAGAATATGAAACAGTTCCATCAGCTGCTGCTTTAATACTTGTTCCATATGGAGCCGCTATATCTAAGCCTCCATGAGCATGGTTTCTTACACTAGTCTCTACTACGCCATATCTTGATGTAATGTTTCCTACTACTGGTTTTACACTAAAATATACACCATTAAATGTTGCTTCTGCTATTCTTTCTTGCTCTGTTTTTATTCCTCTCAAATCTGTATCAACACTTAATTTTGCAACTTCTAATGATTGAGTTCCAACACTCTCGAAGTCTGTTGTATATTGTTCTTGAATTCCAACTTTTGCAACGTCTTCTGAATATTCACTCTGCATTTCTGCAACTATAGTTTCTGCTTCTTCTACGGTGTTTACATATGTTTCTATTTCATTGTTTATCGTAACCGCATAAACTTTATACATAGTTTTTATATTTTCTGATAACATTTCTGCAATTTTATCGTCATCTTCTGCCTCAACATCCGATAAAACCAATTCATATGTTGGTTCCACTGTTAATTCTGAAAACACAGCACATGGATTATCTGATGTTAATAATTCATTGTTTATCTTTTCTTCCATTGCCGTTTTGCTCTTTACATAGCCTATTATTTCGTCGTTTATTTTCACAGCATACACTGGATTATATTTTACAAATACTATTGCAATTATTATAAATAGTGCTATTGAAGCAATTGTTAGCAATCTAAAAATTTCTTTCGTGCAGTGTTTTAATCTATTGTATAAAATACTTTCACACTCCTTTTTAACTGCGACGCTTTCCATTATACCATATATTTTATACAAATGCAAATTTTTTATTCATATCGATTACTACATTTCTATTCCATCATCTTTTTTATTCATTCTTTTATCTCTTTGTTTATTACCTGATTGTTCTTTATTGGTATCTATGTATACTCTCTTAATTTCTCTAACTTCTGCCTCTTGTGCTCCAAATTCTCTCATAGTTTTTTCAACATTTCCATCTTTTTCTAAACTATTTATCATTAGTTGTTTTCTGTGCGTTTTACTAATGACATCTCTTGCTTCTTCAAGCTGTGGTAAACTTCCATATATTTCTATACAATTATTTAATAATTTCATTGCAGGCAAAAAATTATGTTGTTGTGTACATACATCTAAAACAAATCTTATGCCAGACATATCTGGTATTGCTTCATCTCTTGTAATAACATCTGTTAATATTCTATATTCATCTTCTGTTAATGTTCCGTCATATTTTACTATTTCTTTGCAATACTCTAAAATTTTTTTCTTTGTTAAATCTGTTATTTTTTCATCACCTAATTTTGTTATTATTCTTTTTATAGCTTCTCTGTTACTTTCTATTTTATTTTGTGCATAATTTCTTTTTAGTCTTTCAATTTCTTCGCTATTGGCTTGTTCCATTGAAAATCTCTTTGTACGCTTTTTATTTTGTGTTGTAGAAATATTTTTTTCGGTACCTTTTTCTTTGCCTTTTTTCCCCTGTTTTATCTCTTTTTTTGTAGGAACCTTTAATTTTCTTTCTACTATTACCCTCTGTGCAATATTTCCGACAGTACCTTTAGAGTATCCAATTCTTATCACTATATCATCTATTGAATATCCTTTCATTGCCAAATCGGCAATTTGATTTTCATCTTCTCTTACAAGTTCAGCAACTAACCCATATATTTTTGTTCCAATAATTTGCTCCATATAATGTTGGTTTAATTTAGCAGCTTTTATATTATATATTTTTTTTACATTTACTCCCAATATTTCTGTAAGGTCTTTATTATCATATCCCATATCTAATAAATATAATATAACATTCTTTTTATCCTTATTACTACTAATCTCAAATTGTTTTCTTATTAATATACGCTTTTCTTGCTCCATATTTTCTCCTTCTTCATATATCCAATAAATACATTATACCACAAAAAAGAGGCAAATGCTATTCCTCATTTGCTTCTTTAATATATATTTAATTGTTTTTTGCATACACTACTCTTCCAAATTTATATCCATTTACCGCTTTCTGTATCTCTACTATTGGTATTGGTGCTACTGCAATTAAAATTGTATATAGCCATTGCATTCCTGTTAACGGAACTAAACTAAACACCTGCGCAAGTGGACTTACAACGACAACTATTACCTGCAAAATTACTCCTAATACTAATGCTCCAACCAAATACTTATTTTCAAGTACTCCAATCTTAAATATACTTTCTTCACTCTTAATATTAAAACTATGAACTAGTTCCAAAATTCCTAATGTTAGGAATGCCATTGTTCTGCCAACTTCTACGGAATATAAACGATTTCCAATACTAAATGCCAATAGAGTAAATATTCCCAGCATTGCTCCCTCTATTATTATTTTCCACCATAATCCATCTGCAAATAAATTCTTTTTAGGGTTTCTAGGGAGCCTGCTCATTATATTTTCTTCTTCTTTTTCTAAGCCTAATGCAATGGCTGGAAGCGAGTCTGTTACTAAGTTTATCCACAATAACTGGATTGCCAGTAATGGTGATTTTATCCCTAATACTAGTCCGAAAAATATTGTTACTATTTCTCCTATATTAGTTGAAATTAAAAAATGTATTGCTTTTTTTATATTATCATATATGTTTCTTCCTTGTTTTACAGCCTCTACAATTGTAACAAAATTATCATCTAGCAAAATCATATCTGCTGCATTTTTTGCTACATCTGTGCCACCTTTTCCCATTGCAATTCCTATGTCTGCATTTTTCAATGCTGGAGCATCATTCACACCATCTCCAGTCATTGCAACTACTGCTCCTGTGCTTTGAAAAGCTTTCACAATTCTTACCTTATGTTCTGGTGAAACCCTTGCGAATACCGAATAATCCATTATATTTTGTTCAAGTTCATGTTGACTCATTCTCTCCAAAGTTTCGCCATCTATTGCTAAATCTCCTCTTTTCAGAATTCCAAGTTCTTTTGCAATTGCCTTAGCTGTTTGCAAATGATCTCCTGTTATCATTACTGTTTTTATTCCTGCTCTTCTACAAGTTCTTACTGCCTCTTTCACTCCTTCTCTTGGAGGATCAATCATTCCAATTAAACCACAAAATATTAAGTCTTTCTCCACATCTTGCATTTCTGGCAATTTTTCTACATCTTTATATGCTACAGCAATTACTCTTAAAGCCTTTTCTGCCATTTGATTATTCTGTTCATTTATATCGTCTTTCTTACTAAAGATTGGCACAATTTGACCACCGGAATAACAATTACTACACCTTTTTAATAATACATCTGGTGCTCCTTTTGTAATTATTCTATATTCATTTCCGTATTTGTGAATTGTTGTCATCATCTTTCTTTTCGAGTCAAATGGAATATCATTAATTCTTTTCATTTCATCATACAAGAAAGATTTACTTACTCCTTCTTCCATTGCTGCATTCGAGATTGCAACTTCTGTCGCCTCTCCCACAAATCCTAGCTTACCATTAATTCTTTCTTCTGTTGTATCTGTACACATAGTTCCAAGTTCTAAAATAAACTTTCTTTCATTGCTGTTAGCTCTTCCAAAGCAATTCCTAATTTCTGTTACAGTCATCTTGTTTTGTGTTAAAGTTCCTGTTTTATCCGAGCAAATTACACTACTGCTTCCAAGTGTTTCAACTGCTGGAAGCTTACGTATAATACTGTTTTTCTTAGCCATTTTTGTAACACCAATAGAAAGCATTATAGTAACAATTGCGGGTAGCCCCTCTGGAATTGCTGCAACCGCGAGACCAACAGACGTCATAAACATTTCTATAATAGGAATCTTCTTAAAAATTCCTATTACAAATATTAATACACAAATTATTATACAAGCAATTGCTAAAATCTTCCCAACCTCTGCAAGTTTCTTTTGAATTGGTGTTTCTGGAGACTCATCCTCTATTATCATTCCAGCAATTTTGCCAACTCTTGTATTCATTCCAGTTTCAACAACTATTGCCTCTCCATGACCATTTACTACTATTGTAGTTGCAAATACCATATTGCACAAATCACCCATTGCAGTATTCTCTTTTAAAATCTTACTACTATCTTTTAGGCTCGGAATTGTTTCTCCTGTTAATGCCGACTCTTCAATCTTCAAATTATATGAATTTATCAATCTGCAATCCGCTGGCACATAATTTCCCGCTTCTAAAATTACAATATCACCTGGAACCACCAATGTTGCATCAATTTCTTGAACTCGTCCATCCCTTCTAACTTTTGCATTCGGAGCAGACATCTTCTTTAGTGCCTCTAACGATTTCTCTGCCTTCTGTTCCTGAACCAATCCCATAATTGCATTAAAAATAACTATTGCAACAATTATAATAGAGTCTATGTAATCTGCTTCTCCGTTAAGCTTAGAAACAACTGCCGATATAATAGCAGCAATTATTAATGTAATAATCATAAAATCATTAAATTGTTTAATAAACTTAACAAATATACTCTCTTTTTTCTTCTCCTTCAAATTATTTGGTCCATATCTATCAAACCTCTTTTGAGCCTCGTCATCTGATAAACCAATATTAATATTAGTTTTCAGATTTTTCGCAATCTCCTCAACACTACTAGAATGCCACATAAAAATTCCTCCCTTTTCATTTGTACATAAAAAATACTATGTACTTTTTATACATAGTATTCTACTTGTCCATTAATTATTCACTTATTTTTATACTTCGGGTTCTACTGCTACTTCTGTTTTTCTTGAACCTCCATACTCTCTTCTCATTCTTATAATATCAGTTTGTCTTAAATTCGTAGCATTCATTATTTCCTCATTCGTCTTTCCATTTTTCAAAAGATTATATGCTTGCTGTTTCTCCATTGCTACTTTTAGTGTAACACTTATTTCCGAAATCAACTCATTTTTTCCATATATTTGTTCACAAGTAGCACATAATCTTCTTGCAACAGCATACTCTCCTAGCTTTCTATATTCATTACTAATAAATAGAAGATTTTCTGGAGAAAACTTTCCATCTCCATAAGCAATAGTTTCAGCTAATATATCTACTTCCTCTCTAGTCAAGTTTCCACCGCATTCAACTATTTTTTTACAACAACTAGCATATTTTTGTTGTATGGCTTCACTGATTATGTTTCTTCTTATATCTCGTTCATATTTACTCATTTCTTCTCTACAGTCATGTATAATACCTTCTTTATTTCTCATGTCTATTTCTTTTTTTAATTTTCTTGAAAATAAGTTGGGATTTCTTGTATTTTCATTTTCTTTTATTCTATTATCTTTGATAAGCCTATTTATTATTGGACCTATTTTATTATATGACATTTTTGATTCTCTTGCCATTTGAACTCTGCTAATTCTATTTTCCATCATCTCTATTAGCATTTGTTCTAGGTCATGTAATCCATATTGCTTTTCAAACATAACTGAGCTTTCATCTAATTTTCCTTCGCTAATCAAATCCTTTGTATAATTATATGCCATACTAATACTTATTTTTAAAGTTCTAACTACTTCACATATTGCACAACCACTTTTTATTAATTTTTGTATTTCATTTTTAATATATGCTTCTTTTCCAGTTTCTTCTGGTGTTGGGTTTAAATTAGTATGTTTCAGTTGTCCATTTTCAACTAATTTTTGTATTATAGTTGTGACAGAAAGGTTTCCTAAACCTAATTCTTCCATAATTTGAGGTTTGGTATAACCACTGTTTCTAAGTTCTAATACTCTACTTTCCAACTCCAAATCTGCATTTCTATTTAGCACTTCTTTTGTTACTTTTCCATCTTTAATAAACTCTTTAATATATTTATATACTGTATCTATAGATACCTCTAATTCGTGTGCAATTTCCTTTACTGTTTTTCCATCTTCAAGCAATTCCAATGCTCTTTGTTTTCTTTTTAACATACTCTTACCATGTAAATTTTTATATTTTGTTGCAAGCAGTCCTTTTTCTGTTAAGCTCTTTATAGCATTGCTCACCTTTTCTGAACTTACATGTAATATGCTAGATATTTCGGTAACCGTGTATTCATTTTTCCTCAATTCTAGTACTTGCATTTCAAAATTTATATTTTTTTCTATAGCTTCATTAATATCTCTCATATTTTCTCATTTCTCCTTTTTAACAACATTAATTATCTTTCAACTTCACACGTTTCTTTTTTTGCTTTGACTTTTTCTTGCAACCAGCTTCAAATAATTCTAATATTCTTTTTTCTCTTTCTTCGTCTGTCATTTGTTGTAATTGTGCATTATCTTGTCTTTTTGTACCCTCTGTTATTTCCTTGCTAACTTTCTCTTTTGGTGGAGTTTTTCTGCGAACTTTTCTTACTATTTCATCATCTCTTATTCTTCCTTCCTCTTTTAACTCTCGCACATATACATAGCCTACATTCTTATTTATACCTAGCAATTCAGTTGAAAAATTACAATTTTCTCTTCCCGTTATTTATTAAAATTTACTCTATACTTATTTTTTCTTCATTTCTTCTATTTTAACATATTTAATATGTTCCACATTGTTATTTCTGCTTCTCTCAACCATTTTTTCATATACTCTATCTCGTAAATCTTGTTGTCTTTCTTTTAATTGTAGTTCTTCATTTGGATAAAATGGTCCATCTACATATGAGACGAGTTGTATTTTATTATTGTGTCTACCATAGCTTTGATATGTATTTGTTATACAATATGCAGGCGCATTTAATTTTACTGGATACTTGAATGACACTGCTTTGAATGGTCTTATTTTTGTATAGTATGGCCAAATATGGGCCTCTGGATATATTGTTATTGAATTTTTGTTTTTTATTTTTTCTTCTATTGTTGCTAAAAAGTTTTTCATTGCTTTTATGTCTGATGGAATTGGAATTGCACCAAGCATTTCGACTAATGTTCCTGTTCCTCTTAGTGAAATGTTTACTGGATTTACTATTAAAAAGTTTCTTTTAGGATAATCTGCAACACTTGGTATAAATGTGTCTGCAAATGGTTGTGTATGATTTGCATACATGAAATAACCTTGTTTTTTACATTCTTTTAGTTTTTCTTTTCCAATAAATTTATGTCTAAATTTTATTCTTAGATAGCCCCATTTTATTGGCATACTTAGTACATTCTGAATAAATAATGAACATACATTCCAAATTAAACCTTTTTTATATTTAAACTTTTCGTCTATTACTCTTGATTGTATAGTTGCTGGAGCAAGTTCATCATTTAATTCATCACTATAATATAAAACCTTTTGTTCCATTTTTACACCTCCATTTTAGTTTGAAAAGAATTAAATTTTAGCAAGAAAATGATATTCAAAAAACAAATTTACTGTATGTAACCGCGTTATGAATGAAATTTGACGTAGCCAAAATTGTAATTTTTTTCAACTTAGCTTTTTTCAAAAAACTGTGAAGTATAATTGCTCCACAGTTTCACATTGTATTTTTATTATTTATTATTATTCTTTTCACACGTATATTCCAATGGAATTCCATAAAATTTTTCATATACATTCTTCCAGGTTTCAAAGTTTTTCTGTTTCATTATTTCTGTATTTTCTTTTTCGTTTAGTTTTTCGTCTGGATATATTGGTTCTTCCACGTTTATTGTATATTCTTGTATGTTGAATCCATCTTCACCAATAAGTTTACTGTCTTCCATTGTTATAAATATTGGTATTACTGGTACGTTATTTCTTGCAGCCAGCTTAAATGCTCCATTTTTTAATGGCTTTGGCTTTCTATAGTTCCACCACATACTTTGCTCTGGATAGATTAATATATAATCTCCCTTTTGTAATATTGTGTCTACAGCCTTCATAAAGTTTACCATTGTTCTCTTGTTTGAGCTTAATGGTAATGTGTCGCAATTTCTAAAGAAGAAGCCATATAATCCTGGGAAATTTGTGTAATTTCCTTCTCTTATCACTTTGTATAGCCTTTTATCTTTTTCATTTTCAGACATTCTAAACACTTTTTCTACAGTAAAACAGTCAAATGGATTAAAGTGGTTACATGTTATTAATGCTCCCGTTTTTACTTTGTTTAAATTTTCTATTCCATTTACTTGTTTTATTATTAATTTGTTGTTTTTTAGTAAGTTATCTAGAAATCTTTCTCCCATTTCGTTGGCAAATATTCTTTTTATTTTGCTAGACATTTTTTCTCTAAGATAGTCTATGTTTTCTGGTGTTAGTACTATTGTAGGAGGGTCATCTTCAACATCTACATCAAATTTTCCTTCTCTCTCAAACTCTTCTATCTTCTTTAAAACTTCCAACCTATCTTGTGCTTTCTCTATTTGCCCATCATTTCCTTCTGATGCACTTCCTGTTTCTTGCTTTTCTCTTACTTTTATTGGTTGATTTTTTAGCATTTCTTCAACAATTTCTTCTTCATTTTCTACTGCTTGTAATTTTTCTTGTCTTCTCTTTTCTTTCTCTTGTTTTCTTTCTTGTCTAGCCTTTTTCGAAATTGCTAACAATTTTTTTGTATCCATTAAAACTATCTCCTATTTTCTTCTATCATCGCCAACACAATCAGCTTCCAATTTAGCTAATTCTATAAGTTTTGAGCTATTTGCATCATCCTTTTCTTTGTCTGCATCTGTGTATTTACTCTTCATAGCTCTTATTTCATCATAAAATTCTGTCTCTTTTGCATATTTCCAGAAATATTCTTGATATAATACATCATCAAAGTACCATGGCTTACAACCTAAATTATAATGTACTAAATTAATAGTTCCTTCACGTTTTCCCATTGCTGGCATTCTGTTCCACTCAAACCCTAATAGCTTTACTCTACCTTTGCACAATCTATTCATGTAATCTTGGTCTTGTGCAACTTCAAATTTAATTTTTCCTAACATATATAAGAATTTTTCTTGGAACTTGTATTCTCTTAAAGCTTTTAAATTCATTACAATAATTCCTGCATTGAAATAATTGTTATAATCTATTACTCCAACAACTTTTTCAACATATTCTTGGAATACAGGTATTGCTTGTACTGCACCGTCTGGAATTCCTGCAATTAAATTATCTCCCATATCTGTGTTATATAAATCTGCAATGTCTGCTAAAGTCACAGTATCGCTATCTATGTAAACTACTTTATCATATTCTGGATAAAGCTCTGGTATAAACAATCTAAAATATGTTGTATTTGAAAAATAGTTACGTGTATATAATTTATCTTCAATTTCATGTAGCTTGCTACTCAAATCTACAAATTCTATACTAACATTTTCTGTTTCATATGCTTTTATTTTGTTTTTATTTTCTTCCGATACCTTTGTATATAATATTTTTATCTCGTATTTATTTTCTTTTGATGAGTTTTCTATAACAGATTTTAGCGCTACTCCTAGAAAAGGAATGTATCCATCATCTACTGCCATAAAAACTGGTACTATATTTTTGTTCATTTTAAAATTTTCCTCCTATAAAACTTGTTTTTAACTTTCTCCATTTTTCAGATAATATTTAATTCTATATTTCATTTTTATAAATATTTTTTACTTCTATAATTTACTTTTTCTCAATCATTTCAAATTTGCAACCTCTTTGTTCAAATTCTTTTTTCCATTCCAAATATTCATTTAGGTCATCATCAAAACTAAAACATTTTAGTTCTTTATGAATTCCATCAATTTGCCATTGTTTAAAATTTTCTGTGTGTGGATATGGTTTATACATAAGCCTTTTACAGAAATGGCAAATTACCGTATCTTGTCTTCTAAAGCTTGCCTGCTCATTAAATTTTCTTGGTAATAAAAGTTTACTAGTAGTACTCCAGAAAACAGCGTCTTGATCAGCAAATAATAATTTTCTCTTTTTTATTAAAGCTCTTGCTTTTTCTAGCAATCCAGTTTCTTTAATCTTCTTTAAATTTAGCAATAACATTCCAGCATTAATGTAATCTGGTCTAATTATTTTAGAGCCGTATTTTTCCTTAACAGCTGCATACTCATATTCTTCAATATTTGTGTTGTATAGTTCTGCTATGTCTTTTGCAGCCATCATATCTATATCTAAATATAAGAGCTTTTCTGGCATGTTGGGAACAATATCTGCAAACAACCTTAACAAAGTATAAGGAGTACAATATGCATTTTCATTTTTTCCATGACCAAATTCTTTCTCATATATCTCTGTAACATCTATTTTGGTAACTTTGTTCTCTGAATTCTTTGATTTAATTACTTTATTTAAAAAATCAATTTGTTCATCACTCATCGAAATAAAATCCGGATTAATTCTAGAAACATCCATTGTGTATATATAACAATTTACCGCTTCGCTTGTTTTATTTGTAATAGATATAAGCTCTGTTAATGCTCCATCAAATACTTTATAATTACCACAAAAAAGTATATTTATCATAATCTTCCCCTGTTATTTTTCTTTATATACTAAATACTTTTCAAACCGTTTTAATATCTTTAAATGTGTCGTTTTCTATTATACTTCATTATTCAAATTTTTTCAACTTTTTTCGTCATCAAATTTTAGTATAGCAAATGACAGGGAAAACTTCCCTGCCATTGCGATATACTATGTGTTTATTATACGGTCACAGCCTGCTTTTGCTCATAAAGTTCAATAATAGAATTAAGCTCTTTTCCGCTCAGCATGCCTTTTTTCGTAAGCTCATTAACCAGCTCCTCTACCACTTCTTGGTGTTCGTCCAAGACCAGCGTTGCCTTTTTAGCCGCTTCTTCTAAAATTTTCTGGACTTCTCGGTTCACAATTTCGGTAACTGCCGGAGTCTGCATCTGATAATCCTTGTCGTTCAAATAGATTTGGTTTTCCCCAAGCCTACTGGCCATACCATATTTGGTTACCATTTTAAACGCAATTTTCGTTGCTTTCTCCAAGTCACTCTCAGCCCCTGCATTATTTTCAGACTTCATAAAAAGCTTTTCAGCAATTCGGCCAGCCAACAAATCTGCAATCAAATCCGTAAAATACGATTTATCCTTATTTACAGTTTTATCAGTCGCGTCAGTCACTGTCAAGCCAAGATAGCCTTCAGCAGGAACAATAGAAATAGCAATTGCCTTCCGGTCAATCAGCTTATCAGAAAAACGCTGGACAATAAAATGTCCAACTTCATGGTAAGCTGTGCTTCGTACCATTTCTTCAGACATATTACGAAATTCTTCGAAGTTTGCTCCAAAGTTTTTCATAATAGATTCACGGTCAACGCGATCTTTACCACTCATACGTGCAGTAACCATAGACACATCAATCAAGTCCTTAGTGCGGTCTGGATTGCTTGTGTTGTAGTTGAAACACGAAGAGTAGAAAATAATCATTTCGACCATCTTCTTAGAAATGCGAACTCCATGGAATTCTTCCAACTGCCTAATAGATTCCTTCAGCATGTCGTAGACTTCCGTGGTACGAGGTTCTCTTACTGTGATTGTCTTAAATCTACGCCTCAAAGCTCCTTCCATGCCAAATGTTTGTGCATATTCTTCATCAGTCGTTGCACCAATGACAATTGCATCATCGCCAGCCAAAATGGGCTTCAATGCATTAGACAGATCTTGTTTTTCTCCGTGCGAGACAGCACCAGCGCCAACAATCATGTGAATCTCATCGATAAACAGGATAACATTGTTATGTTTTTTCATCAATTCAATGAGGTCCTGAAACCGTTCTTCTGCCTGTCCTCTCAAAGTAGTGCCAGAAATGATGTTATTCACGTCCAAAGAAAGAACGATAAAATCATTAAACATTTCAGGGCATCTCTGATTAACAATGTCAGAAGTCAGCTTATACACGATGGAAGATTTACCAACGCCAGGTTTTCCCACAAGGATTACATTGCGTTTTGTTTTCTTCATCATGTTGCGCCAAATTTCTTCACATTCAGCATCCCGTCCAAGAATTTCACAATTCGGATTATCAATAAATTTACTGTTCAAAATTGTTACACATCCTGTAAGAGACGTCGGAATATAAAATTCCTGTTCCATGTTGGAAGTTGCTTCATTGTAGTTCTTTTGGAATTCCGAAATATCAGTATCCCATTCTACCAAAAGTTCCATCATAGCTTTAGATAAGTTTTCGGAAAAAGAAATAGCAATGTCTTTAAATGTTACCCATTCACGTTTTTCTTCTGTCACAATCTGAATTGCATAGTTAAAAACATCTGCCAGATCCTGTGAAAAATCAATACCTCCACAATTTGTTCCACATGCATCAACAATGCACGAGGTAAAGATATGAACGTCATCTTCTTGGTATGCTTTACTTTCAATAAAATTTTCCGTAGTCTTTGTTTCATGTTCCGAAGGAAATACAGCATCAGTGCTATTTTTTTCTGTCTTGTTTCCCTCCTCATTTGCATCTTCGCAGTAGCCGTTTCTAAGAATCCGTTGCACATCATCAGAAATTAACTCCAGCTTACAGCTCGAAGATACTTCCATTGAAGTGGCAAAAAGCCGATTCAAAAGAAGCGCATCAAACAGTACTAGTGTGTTCATCATCCCAGGTTCAAATTCTTTAGTAATTGCTATCATCTGATGGATGACTTCTTTCACTTCTGTAGTCAACTTGATACCCATAGTACATACTCCTTTCTACTAGGATACGACACTCATTATAACATCATCTTCTGTCCTTTTCAAGCTTGAATGTACAATAATTCGACATTATTTGACTTTTTTCTGCGTTTAAAATAACTATTTACTTTTTCTAAAATATTTTTTTCTTTTACTCTTTCAATTCTTTTGCTAATTTTCCAATTGCTTTTGTTTCAATTCTTGAAACATAACTTCTAGATATCCCCATCATCTTCGCAATTTGCTTCTGTGTTTTTGGCTTATCTCCATTTAAGCCAAAACGCAACTCAATTATAGTTTTCTCCCTGTCTTTTAAAATTTCTCTAATCTTTTCATATAATCTTTTTATTTTAAATTTTAAATCTACTTCATCTTCAATATTTCTCTCATTGTTCTCTAAAACCTCTTTTAACGTTACAGTATTATCATCTTTATCTTTTCCAATAGTATCCTCCAAATAAACTTCTGCCCCAAGTTTTTTCGTGCTTCTCAGATACATGAGTATTTCATTATCTATGCATCTAGACACGTATGTAGAAAGCCTTGCCCCTTTCTCAATTTTAAAACTATTTATTCCCTTTATCAAACCAATAGTACCAATGGAAATTAAGTCTTCTTGGTCAACGTTTGTAGACGCATATTTTTTGCATACATGTGCCACCAACCTTAAATTTCTTTCTATTAATATGTTTCTCGCTTCTTCATCGCCTTCAGACATTCTTACTAAATAAATTTTTTCTTCTTCTGATGAAAGTGGTTCTGGAAATAAATTATTGTTTGAAATATAACCTACAACAAACACTGCTGTTTGTAAAAATTTTAAAAAGCCCATTAAAGAAATGGTTAGCATACACGCACCTCCATTTTCGGTTGAAAATTGTAAACATTTTTAACCATCACTATAACACAATATATGAAAGAAAAATAAATAACGTGCATGACCACTTAAAATAATACTTTTTCGCAAAAAAAGACCAATTCACATTTTTATAAAGTCTCGGCACATTGTGCTTGGTAAGAGCATCTTCGTACTTTTCAGAAGGTGCACTTCCAGTTTCGTTTAAAAATATTAATTGGTCTTTGTTTATTTTTTATTATACATTTTTTAAAAATTTTTCTATTGTAATTTCATATTTATCTTTTCAATTTTTCTATTTATTTCGTCAATATTACAACCTTTTGCCGGTTCATCTGTTATGTTGTATTTTTCTTTAAGTTTAATTATTTTTTCCACACTTTTATCTATTTGATTTATGTCTATTTTTTTATTCTTAACATTCTTTTCTATTTTATGTATTGCGTGAATTACTGTGTTGTGAGGTGCTCCTATCATTATTATATCTGCTCCTGCTTTGCATGCTTTCATCGTGGCTTTTACATATCCATATCTTAAGCTTATTGCCCTCATCTTTAAATCGTCTGTCATTACTAGACCTTTGTATTGGTATTTGTTTCTTAAATAATCATTAATTATCGTTTTTGATAGAGATGCAGGATTTTTCTTATCTACGTCTTTTACAACTAAATGCCCTACCATTATAATTTCAGCATTTTGCCCAATTGCTCTTTTAAAAGGTAATATATCTTCTTTTTCTAAATCTTCAATTTTAGCGTCTATCACTGGCAAGAAAAAATGAGAATCTTTTTTTGTAAGACCATGACCAGGAAAATGTTTTATAACTGGAATCACTCCTCCATTAGCTAGTTCTTTCATTATTTGTATTCCGTTTTTGCTTACTTCCTCTGCATTTTTACCATAGCACCTGTCTCCAATAGCATGCCCATCCTCAAATCTCTGTATATCTAGCACAGGTGCATAATCCATATTAAAACCAGATTCTTTTAACATTTGTGCAGTTACCATTCCAGCCTGCTCTATTATTTCTATATTATCCTTTGCAACCAGCTTTCCAGCACTCTTTATGTTCTTTAACTCTCGAGGCATTCTGTTTACCCTTCCGCCTTCTTGATCTATACTTATAAATAGCGGAATATTACCACTTTCGTTGTTTACCTTTTTAATTTCATTTATTAAATTTATCATTTCTTCATATGTGTCATAGTTTTTCCTATAAAGAATTATTCCTCCAACTTTATATTCTTCAATCATTCTCTTTGTTTCATTTGTTATTTCTTTTCCCTGTATTTTTATAATCAACATTTGACCGATTTTTTCTCTTAATGTTAAATTTTTCATACTATCATCTCTTTTCTAATAAATTGTTCCTATATTGCATATATTATATCATCTGGAGGTAATTTATGAAATACTTTTACAATTTTTTAATTGGTATATTGATGGGATTTGGTGCTATTCTGCCTGGTGTCAGCAGTGGAGTATTTTGCGTTATATTTGGCATTTATGAAAAACTTGTTAATAGCATAATACATTTTTTTAAGGATTTTAAGACAAATTTTCTTTTCTTATTTCCAATTGGACTCGGCGGAATAGTTGGCGTAGTATTGTTTGGAAATGTTATAAAATACTTCTTTTCCTTATATAAATTTCAATCTTGCTATGCTTTTATTGGGCTCATTTTAGGAACCATTCCATCTCTTTTCAAACAAGCTTCTACTAATAAATATGTTGAAATAAAAAATATAATTCCAATGATTATTTCTTTTTTATTTGGAATTGCTCTAATATTTATAGAAAAATCTTTAAGTTTAGGCACTACAAATTCCGCTTCGTCAAGTTATTTATATTTAATACTTTCTGGTTTTTTAATGTCTGTTGGAATTGTAGTACCAGGAATTAGCAATACTGTAATTTTAATGTGTTTAGGAGTTTACACAACATACATAGATGCAATTGCAACAATCAATTTCCACATTTTAGTTCCAATGGGAATCGGGCTTTTCTTTGGTTGTTTACTGTGGATACGAATTATAAAATATTTATTTGATAAATATCATCAGGCAACTTCATTATGTATTATCGGATTCACTCTCGGTTCTGTTTTCGTGCTATTTCCAGGTTTTGCGCATGGCATTGTTGGATTAATTTGCTATCCTATATTTTTTGTTAGTTTAATATTATCATATAAATTAGCTAATTTAGAAAATACAGTAAGTACTTAAACTATAAAAAGGCATAAAACATTAAAATTTTATGCCTTTTTTATTATTTTTTTCTTCTTAATATCCACCCTTTTTTCACTTCAAAAGGAATTTCTAATATTACTGTCTGTCCTTGTTTTCCTGGATTTACTGTACTTATCTCTTCGTTAGTTTCGCTATCATATAATTTTTCTATTGTGAATGCCTGTGGTTTTATTTCATTTGGGATTATCAATTCCAATGTGTCTCCAACACTTAACTTATTCTTTATTTCTATTAGTACTCTTGAATTTTCTGATTTATCTTCAAGAATTTTGCCTCCAAATTCATAATCTGGATTATATTGTTTTCCTTCGTATTCTTGGAAATCTTTATTATTTCTGTCATTAAAATAGAAAGTTGTAAGTCCTCTAGTCTTTACTTTTTCAAGTTCTTTCAAATATTTTGTATAGTCATATCCTTCTGGATTTGTCATGTAATCGTCTATTGCGTTTCTATATACATTTACAACAGATGCTAAATAATATTCTGTTTTAAGTCTTCCTTCAATCTTTAGGCTATCAACACCCATTTCTATTATTTGTGGAATTTCTTTTATCAAGCACAAATCTTTTGATGATAATATGTATGTTCCATTTTCATCTGTTTCAACAGGCATTAGATTTCCCGGTTTATTCTTTTCTTCTAAATACATATTATATGCCCATCTACAGCTTTGTGAACAATCACCTAAGTTTGCTGACCTGCAAGATAAATATTCGCTTAAGAAACATCTTCCAGAATATGCCCAGCACAAAGCGCCGTGTATAAACATTTCAACTTCTAAATCTTCTGGCTTATTCTTCATTATCTCTTGAATTTGGTCTTTGCTTGTTTCTCTGCCTAGAATTACTCTTTTAGCTCCATTATCATACCAAAACTTTGCAGCATGATAGCTTACAACATTTGCCTGAGTACTTACATGTATTTCTATGTTTGGAGCAATCTCTCTAATCTTTTGAATAACTCCACCGTCAGAAGCAATTATTGCATCAACATGTACTTCATCTAGCATTTTTACCTGCTTTTCAATTTCTTCATAATTTGTGTCCCATGCATAAATATTTAGTGCTGCATACACTTTTTTTCCAATGCTGTGTGCATATTTTATTGTTTTTTCCAAGTCGTTATCGTCAACTTCTGCTCTACTTCTAAGTGAAAGTGAAGCAGTTCCGCAATATACAGCATCGGCTCCATACATAAATGCAACCTTAGCTTTTTCAAAAGACCCTGCTGGGGCCAATAATTCTGGTTTTTTCATTTCATAATCTCCTATTATTATTTCTTTATTCTATCATACTTGAGCTGTAACTATTTTTTAATTCTTTTCTTTGTAATTGCCAGTCCATCTCCAACTTTCAATATTTCAGTTTCAAGTTCTGGATTTTCAGTAGTTTCCTTAATATACTGTCTTAAATGAGTAACAGCTGTACGTTGTTTGTGCTTATTGTAATCACTCATTACATAACCTTTATACAAAACGTTATCTGCAAAAATAATTCCATCATCTTTTAACATTCTCAATGCATGCTCCAAGAAAAATGGATATTTTCCCTTAGCAGCATCTATAAAAACAACATCATATTTATCATTCATAGTTGGGAGAATTTCGACAGCGTCTCCTTCATAGATGTTTATCTTTTCTTCTACTCCAACCTTTTTTATATTCTCTTTAGCTTCTGCAATTCTTTCTTCATCTCTTTCAATAGTGTCAATCTTTCCACCATCTTTTAAATATTCAGAAAAACACATTGCAGAATAACCAACAGCTGTGCCAATTTCAAGTATTTTTTCTGGTCTCTTCTCTGTTAAATATTTATCTATAACTTCTAATGTGTCATCCATTATTATTGGAATATGTCTTTCAAGTGCATATTCTTTTATTTTTAGTAGTTCAACTTTGTTCATTTTACTTTTCCCTCTTATATATTATCTCAATTCTTATAAACTCGATATTAATTATAACACTAAAAGCACCATTTTAGCAAGTTTTATAAAAAAATCAAACTTTTTATGTAAAACCGCGTGTTTTGACAAACTTCGCATTTTATTTGTTATATAATACTAAATGGTGGACATGTCCCCTGAGAGGAGGTGAGATTATGTCTTGTCGTAAACAGAAGAGAAGTGGTACTGACAAAATCGTAAAGTTACTAAAGAACTTACATAAGATTTTAAAGCAAGCTTTAGCGGTTGCGGAAGTACTAAAATCTATTATTGATTTATTTCAGTAATAGAAAAACAGGCATCTCACAAATGCCTGTTTTTTTTTGCAATTTTCATTGCGGTGGTTTATCCCTAAAATTTAGTGTAACATTATGTCTTGTCGTTGTTACAATAATATTATACTACATTTTCATTTTTTTGCAATAAAGTTTATATATTTTTCAAAAGAATCGTTCGACAAAATTTTCGCCCAAAAAGGGGCGTCCCTAATGGGCGAAAAATTGATTCTTCGAGTGAAATTGTTTTCTCTCAAAGAATCAATTTTTCTATCTTCTTGCAGCTTTTTCTCTGTCTTTGTTGTTTAGTATTACTTTTCTTAGTCTAATATTTTTTGGTGTTACTTCAACAAGTTCGTCTTCTGCAATGAATTCTATTGCTTTTTCTAGTGATAATTGAATTGGTGGAACCAATCTTAATGCATCATCAGATCCAGAAGCTCTTGTGTTTGTAAGGTGTTTTTCTTTACAAACGTTTATAGAAATATCTTCATTTCTAGAGTTTATACCAACTATCATTCCTTCATAAACTTCCACACCAGGTCCTATGAATAATTCTCCTCTTAATTGAGCATTGTATAATCCATAAGTGATTGATGTTCCTTGTTCGAATGCAACTAAAACTCCTCTTGTTCTTGCTTGAATGTCTCCTTTGTATGGTTCATAGCAATCGAATATTGAGTTCATTGTTCCAGTTCCCTTTGTATCTGTTAAGAATTCTGTTCTATAACCAATTAATCCACGTGCTGGAATCTTGAACTCTATTTTTGTATGTCCGGCTTCTGCTGGTTCCATGTTCTTCATTTCAGCTTTACGCCTTCCTAATTTTTCTATAACTGTTCCGATTGCATCGTCTGGTACGTTTACAACTAAGTCCTCTATTGGCTCACATTTTACACCATCAATCTCTTTGAAAATAACCTTTGGACGAGATACTAGAAGTTCATATCCCTCTCTTCTCATTTCTTCTATTAATACAGATAAGTGTAATTCACCACGTCCGCATACTTCGAAGCTATCTGGAGAAGCTGTTTCTTTAACACGTAAACTTACGTTTCTTTCTAGCTCTTTGAATAATCTGTCTCTGATGTGTCTTGATGTAACAAATTCTCCTTCTTGTCCTGCAAAAGGTCCATTGTTTACACTAAATGTCATAGAAACTGTTGGTTCATCTATGTTTACAAATGGTATTTTTTCTGGGTTTGCTAAATCACAAATTGTATCTCCGATGCTGATATCTGGAATACCTGATATAGCAACTATATCACCGGCGTCAACTTCATCAACTTCAACTCTTTTTAATCCCATGTATGTGAACAATTTAGCAATTTTTCCTTGTGTATTTTTTTCTTGTTTACAAATTGAAACTGGCATTCCATTCTTTATTTTACCACGTTCGATTCTTCCTATTGCAATTCTTCCTAAATAATCATCATAATCTATGTTAGATACTAACATTTGCATTGTTCCATCCATATCACATGTTGGAGGTTCAATCTTGTCGATTATTGTATCGAATATACATGTAATGTTATCAGAATCATCTGATAAATTCATTTTTGCAATTCCGTTTTTAGCTGATGCATAAATAACTGGGAAATCTAATTGTTCATCAGAAGCATTTAATTCTATGAATAATTCAATAACCTTGTCCAATGCTTTTTCAGGTTCTGCACCTGGTCTATCTATTTTGTTTATTACAACTATTGGTTTTAGGTTAAGTGCTAAAGCTTTCTTTAAAACCTCTCTTGTTTGAGGCATTGGGCCTTCAAAAGCATCTACCAATAATAAAACACCATCAACAGTCTTTAATACACGCTCAACTTCTCCACCGAAATCAGCATGTCCAGGAGTATCAACTATATTAATTTTTACTCCATTATACATAACAGATGTATTTTTAGAAAGAATTGTAATTCCTCTTTCCTTTTCGATATCTCCAGAGTCCATTACTCTTTCTGCTACTTGTTCATTCTCTCTGAAAACATGGCTCTGTTTTAAAAGTGCATCAACCAATGTAGTTTTACCATGGTCAACGTGTGCAATTATTGCAATATTTCTAATATTTTTGTTATTCATTTTTCCCCCTCTTCGCCCAATGGGGACGTCCCTTTTTGGGCGATTTTAATTTAAATTTAATTATTTTAATTTTTACAATTTTAATTATCTCTCATATAAATATAATTTTATCCATTAACTTTGACATCACAAAAGCTCTATAAAATTCACGTTTTAAAAAGCTTTTATTTTATCATATATTTAACAATATCCAAGGTTTTCGCCCAAAAAGGTGCGTCCCCTCTGGGCGAAATTTTATTATGCATTCTCTTTATATTCTTGTGATGTTCCTTCTAATTCTCTTATCGATAGTTCTATTTTTTTGTTTTCAAAATCTATGTTTATTATTTTTGCATTTACTTTTTGTCCAACTTGAAGCTCTTCTTCAGGTTTTGCTATTTTTCTTTCACAGATTTGTGAAATGTGTACTAGACCTTCTATTCCTTTTTCCAATTCTGCAAATGCACCAAAAGGCATTATCTTAGAAATTTTTACTTTTACCACATCTCCAACATGGTATTTTTCTTCTACTTTATTCCAAGGATTTGGGCCTTTTTTCTCATAAGATAATTTGAATCTCTTATTTTCTTTATCAAGCTCTTTTACACTTACTTCAATGCTTTGTCCAACTTCCAATATATCTCTTGGGTTTTGATTTCTTCCCCAAGTCATTTCCGATATATGTAACAAACCTTGTGCACCACCAATATCAACAAATGCTCCATAATCGCTTATTGCTGTTACAGTACCTGTATATTTCTTTCCAACTTCAATGTTGTTCCAAAATTCTTCTTCTTTTGCTTTCTTTTCTTCCTCAACTAAATCTTTTACAGAACCGATAATTTTCTTTGCTCTTTCATCGTTTTCTATAACTCTAAACCTAATTGTTTTTCCTTTATAAGAGCTTACATCTTCGTCTCTTCCAACTTCTGATAATGAAATTGGTATAAATACTCTAATTAAATTCTTGTATAATACAACTAATCCATTTTTATTAGTCTGCTTAACTTCTTCTTCAAATACTTCTTTGTTGTCTACTTTTTCTTTGAATTCTTTTCTTATTTCTTTTATTTTTGCGTGTTTACAAGACATTAATACATTGCCTTGTCCGTCATTTAATTTCAATACATCTGCTTTTATCTTATCTCCAACCTTATATTCATCAGCTGGTTCTAGTCCTTTTTCACTAAAATATTCGTTTCTTGGTATAATTCCATCTGCTTTATAACCGATATCTACAAATATTTCGCCTTTTCCATTAATTTCAACTATTGTACCTGTTATAGTACTTCCAACTTTTACTTTTTTTAAAGTTTGATTTATTATATCTTCAAATGTTAAATTATCTTCAAATTTTTCCATAAAAATCCTTCATTTCTATATAGTTTTGAGTCTATTTTGACTGTGTTTTTCGAAGTTTTAGTATTTTTATAACAATTCCAAAACTGAAATGCTATAAAACAATAACTTTTTCGCCCAAAAAGGGGCGTCCCTATTGGGCGATTTTCTGTTGTCAATTATACATTATTTTGCTTGATTTGTCAACATAATTATGCTGTCCATAATTTCTTTTGTTGCCTTTTCTATATCTTCTTTTTCTGGATTTTTTGGTTCGTAATTTGTATAATCTAGTGGTTTGCCATAGTTTAATTTTACCTTAGTAAATGGTTTGAATGTTCCTTGTATTCCAACTGGTACTACTTTTATTTTTGTTTTTAAAGCCATATATGCTGCTCCATTTTGTACTTTTGCACCTTTTGCTAAGCCTTTTCTTGTTCCTTCCGGAAATAAACCTAGTGCTTCACCGTTTTTTAATGCAGTAAGGTTCATTTTCATTGCCTCTATATCTCTCATTCCTCTCTTTACAGGAATTACATCAAATACATGTGCAAACCAGTTTAGAAATTTGTTGTGAAATAATTCTTCTTTAGCAATAAATCTTATTCTTCTCTTGCTTGCAGTTACTAAACCTATTGCATCCCAGGTATTTAAGTGATTAGCACAAACAATTACAGGTCCCTCCATAGGAAGGTTTTCTTCATTTATTTTTTCTATTCTAAACACAACCTTATAAAAAGCATGTAAAATTGCTTTTATAGTCGCTCTTTCTATTTTCTTCCACGTGGTTTCTGGTCTCACCCAATATATTTTTTCTTGCTCTTTTTTTGCCTTTAATTTTTTATCTATTACATTGCTTATGGCTTTTTCTACTTCTTTTATAGTCATTTCTGAGCCATCTATAACCACTGCATCTTCTGCCACTTTTAAGGCTCCCATCTCTTTTTCCATGTCATTTTTATCACGTTTCTTTATATTTTCTAAAACCTCTTCATATGACATTTCGATGCCTTTTTCTTCGTTTTGTTTAACTCTTCTTTTAGCTCTTACTTCTACATTTGCGTCAAGATATATTTTAACGTCTGCATTTGGAAATATTACAGTTCCAATGTCTCTTCCTTCCATTATTACATCTTTTCCTTGAGCCATTTTTCTCTGAAGTCCGCCCATCGCAAGTCTTACTTGCTTTATACTTGAAACAGGTGATACATTTGCAGATACTTCCTTGCTTCTTATTTTATCAGTTACATCTTGACCATTCAAAAATACTTTTTGTTTTCCTTTTTCAGTGCTTAATTCTATTTGAATGCTCTTTAACATTTCTGCAATTTTTTCTTCTTCATCCATTCCAATATTTTGGTTCATCATTTCTAGTGTAACACATCTATAAGTTGCACCAGTATCTATATTTACTAGATTATATTTTTTTGACAATCTGCTTGCCATAGTTCCTTTGCCTGTTCCTGCAGGTCCATCTATTGCTACTATAAAAGACATTTTCTTCTCCGTCCTCAAAATGTACTTTCCATACACTTTGCATATTTTTTATTCTTCATTCATATGAATTCCCTTTGCAACTAAATCAATTTTTATTATATTCATCGCAGTTTGTTTTTCTATTTCTTTTTTTACCCTTGCTTTATAATTCTGTAATACCTCTATAATATTATTTCCATAATTTATAATTGCCTCTAAGTATATTGATATTCCATCTCCATAGTTTTGAGTCCTTATTCTGGAAACATCATATATTTCTGGCATTTTCTTGGCTACTCTTTCGGCAATTTGTCTAAACACACTGTCCGATATAGTAAAATTTCCAAGATAACTAAAAGTAGGCCTTATTATTGATTTTTCTGATATATAAGGTGTTCCACCTTTTGATTTAAATATTTGTAGTGGATCTAGAATATATCCAGAAAAATCCTTTTTTATTTCAAATGTTGGTACTGGTATTACGTGTTTTCCTTGTGTAACACGTATATTACGAGCCTTTTCCATCTCTTCTTCTGTTGCAACTTCGTTTATATAAATTGTTTTCTCAAGAGGTGGTAAATCCAAGCTTTCTATTATTTTCTGTATCATTTTGTCTGATGTTCCCAAAATCAATAAACTATCTGGTTTGTATTTTTTGAAAGCTTTTTTCATATCAGCTTGTTCTTTTTCTTCTATAAAAAGTGCATGTTTTACAGTCTCTATTTTAGTTGGAGCCTTTTTTGCTGATGTTCCTGCTAAAACCTCATTTTCATTTATTAACAGACCATCATCTATTATGTAATGAATGTTATTTTCTCTTGCAACTAATTGTGCTCTGTAACTCTTGCCAGTTCCAGATGGTCCAACAAAGGCCAATACTCTCATTTTCTGTTTTTCCACTTTTATCTACCACACCTTTCTTTTTAGTTTATTTTACATACATTAAGATTTATATAATTTTACTTTATTTTTCACTTCACAAATTTGATAAATTCAATTTAATAATAACATTTACACATGGAAAACAATATTTAAAAGGCAAGGTCACATACGTGGTGTATGTAACCGTGTTTTAAATATTATTTATCACTACAAAAAGTCTAATTATTTTTCAATTAGTTCAAATGTATATCTATAATCCTTATACTTATTTACAAATTGCTTTTCATCATGTTTAGTCACATCATATTTTTCTGCTATTTCATCACATAACTGATGCGTATTTTCATTTTCTACAATCCAAATTCTTCCCGTATAATTATCTAAAATTTTTGATAAATCTTCTTCTATTACCATATATGGTGCAAAAGCTTTGTATGCATCATGTACTCCCCAATGTTCTTTATTGTAGAAATATGATGTATTATCATGGTTTTGTGACACTTCTGTTGTTATAACAGCTCCATTTATAGCTCCAGAGTATATAATTATATCTCCATCTTCAATGTTTTCATCTAAGTATGTTTTAAAATCTCTATTATTTTCAGCATAGTTTTCTCTTATAGTTTTACAGTTACTAAATGCTGACAAGGTCAATATTATAAGGCATATTGTAATCATACGTACCTTGTTTGTATCTTTTGCCATAAAATATGCAATAGAAAACATGAATGCACCATTCAATATTAATAAATATCTACTTAGTAAAATTACACTATGTAACATGGCACAAATTACTAGCACTAGAAGAATTATTCCTATATAGATGATGAATCCCCAAGTACCAGGTTTTCTTTCTTTTTTTGGCGTGCTTGCTACCATATAAATTAAATATGCATAAAATGCTGTTGATAGTATTATTGGCTGGAATGTCAAATTTCCTTTATATTGAACTGTTAATATTTCATATATTGAACCTGGAAAAGTTAATGTAATCCAGAAACTTGTTCCTTTCAAATGGCTTGCAAACACTATAAGCCATGGCAAATATGCTACAACTTGTAGCACTGCCGTTATTGTAAATTTTATTAAATCTTGTTTTCTTTCTTTCCTATTCTTGATTAGATATATGAATAAAGCCAAGTTTATAACGCCTGCTAATAGTACTCCATAATAATGAGTGTATGCCAATGCTAAGCTACTTAGTCCGAAAAATACATATGTTAATTTATGAATGTCTTTCTTATAAATTCTATAAGCATATATACACATAATAGTTCCCAAAAGCATTCCTAAAGAATACATTCTTATTTCTCCTGCATATTGCGCAGATACAGGTAACATTAGTGTTAAGAAAGAAAACCAAAAACCAACTTTTTCTCCGAAGTCTTTACGAATGTGTGTATATCCAAGTATTGCAGTTAATGCAATCGTAATTGCTGAAAACAATCTATAAACAATAATATTCTCTCCAAATATTAAATTTAAAATATGCAAACAGAAATAATAAAATGGTGGATGTACATCATAGCTTGTTATATTCCATATTTCTGAAAAAGAATGCCTTACAATTCCTATTGTGTAACTCTCATCAAACCACATATTCGTGTGAAATATTGATAGACTCATGAATATTATTCCTAATATAATTACAGCTATATGAATGTATTTTGGTTTAAAAATTTTTTGTATTTTCTCCATTTTACCCGTATTCCCCTTCAAAACAAATTTATTTAAAACAATTGACATATTTATTCTACTTGATGTATAATAAACGTAGAAAGTAAGCAATTACAGAAATGTAGTTGCCAAATATATTGCAAACTGCACACTGCTCTATAATCGAAATATAAAAAGCAATGTGTAATTTTTTTTATTTGCTTATTTTCCATATAATTTTACATTATTTTTATAGAAAAGTCTATATATTTTCATAAATATTCCAAAATTAAAGAGATGCTTTATTTGCACCTCTTTTTACTGTTATGCTACATCTTTTATTTTTATATCTCTTACGTGGTCTATCTTTTCCCACTTTGTATCACGTATGAATAAGCATTTAAAGTTTATTAATAACCATGAACCCAAGAATAATGGATAAAAAGCAAGTCCTTTTAACATTGGTCTTATTGGTTTTCTTTCAATTATCATTATTACTATTCCAACAAATATTGGCAAGAAAAATGTTGGTAATATATATCTTAAGCAGTTTATTAATAAATCCATTGGTGTCATTCCACCAAATATGAACATTACAAAGTTTATTAACAATAACACAATAGTCATTATAAACATTGGAATACTTCCCATCATGTATAAAAGTCCATCAAAATTCATCAATGTTTTATTTTTCTTCACAGCTCCAGCTAATGGTTTTGTGTATTCTTGTAGACATTGAATATGTCCTATTGTCCATCTTGATCTTTGTGACCATGATTGTTTAAATCCTACTGGTTGTTCATCATATACTATGGCATCTGTTGCCCAGCCAACTCTTTTACCTTGTATTATACGTTTCAAAGAGAATTCTATATCCTCTGTTAGAGTGTCTGTGTTCCAACCTGTTGGTTTTATTATATCAAATTTAACCATAAATCCAGTTCCATTCAAAAGAGCTGATAATCCCAAATTGTATCTAGCTAAATGATAGAATCTGTGCATTGTCCAATAGAATATTGCATATCCTGCAGAAACCCAGCTATCTGTTGGATTTTTTATATCTCTATAACCTTGAACAACTTCTTCACCCTGGCAAAGTTTTTTGTTCATTGCAGTAAAGAATCCCTTATCTACAATGTTATCTGCATCAAATACGCAGAATGCATCATAATCTGCATTTTCTTCTATTTTTTGTTTTAAAAACCATTGAAGAGCAGCCCCTTTTGTTCTTTTTTTAGGGTCATCTTCTTTTCTCTCTAAAACAATTGCTCCAGCTTCTTTTGCAATCTTAACCGTATTATCCGTACAATTATCTGCAATTACATAAATATCTATTAAATTGGCAGGATAATCTTGTTTTTTCAAGCTGTCTATTAGGTTTCCTATAACATTTTCCTCATTATGAGCTGGCAAAATCGCCATAAACTTATGGTCCTTTTCCTCAACCAATGGTTTATCTTTTAATTTTACAAGTGAACATAAACTTACTATCAACTGATATACCCAATATATAGTTAAAATCCAAACCATTGCTTGTTGTATTATATATAAATACTTCATTTTATCAATCCTTCAATTATTATAATGTTGGGGAATTTTCATTCCCCACATCTATATTATACTACTTATTCATATATTTGCAACTATTGTCGAATTTTGATATTTATTGCTACTTTTACGTGTTGCATTTATTATTCTTCTACGTGTTCTTCTTTGTTTTCTTTATTTTCTTCTAAGTCTTTCATTGTTAAGTTAATTCTGTCTTGATTGTCTATTTCATAAACTTTTACTTTAATTTCATCGCCTACTGCTAAAACATCTTCAACTTTTTCAACTCTCTTGTTTGATATTTTAGAAATATGAAGTAATCCTTCTCTTCCTCCACCAATATCAACAAAAGCTCCAAAGTTCATTATTCTTGTAACTTTTCCGTCATAAACTTTTCCAACTTCGATATCTTTTGCAATATCTTCAATCATTTTCAAAGCTTTCTTTCCGTTTTCAGCATCGTCTGTGTAAATGCAAACTCTTCCGTCTTCTTCGATGTCTACTTTAACACCTGTTGCATCTATAATCTTGTTTATCATTTTTCCACCAGGTCCTATTACATCTTTAATCTTGTCTACATTGATTGTTGTTGTAATTATTCTTGGTGCGTATTTAGATAATTCAGCTCTTGGCTCTGCTATTTGTGGTTTCATTATTTCGTCTAATATATAATCACGTGCAACTTTTGTTCTTTCAAAAGCTTCTTTGATTATATCATATGTTAGTCCATCGTTTTTAATGTCAACTTGGATAGCTGTTATACCATCTTTTGTTCCACCAACTTTGAAGTCCATGTCTCCGAAGAAATCTTCGATTCCTTGAATATCTGTAAGCATTACATATTCATCTGGATTTTCTTTTGATGTAACAAGTCCTGTTGATATTCCTGCTACTGGTTTCTTTATTGGAACACCTGCGTCCATAAGTGCTAAAGTGCTTCCACAAATACTTGCTTGTGATGTTGAACCATTTGAAGATAATACTTCTGATACAACTCTTATTGTATAAGGAAATTCATCTTCTGATGGAATTACTGGAACTAGAGCTTTTTCAGCTAATGCACCGTGTCCAATTTCTCTTCTTCCTGGTCCACGTGATGGTCTTGCTTCACCAACTGAATAAGATGGGAAGTTATATTGATGCATGTATCTCTTAGATTCTTCTTCATCTAATCCATCTAATTCTTGTTCTTCAGATTTTGTTCCAAGTGTTACTACTGATAATACTTGTGTTTGACCTCTTGTAAATATTGCGCTTCCGTGTACTCTTGGTAATACTCCAACCTCACAAGATAGTGGTCTTATTTCATCTATTCTTCTTCCATCTGGACGTTTGTGCTCTTTGAAGATCATCTCTCTTACACATTCTTTTTCTAGGTCGTGTATGCTGTTTGCAATTTCTGTGCTCTTTGCTTCTGTCTCTTCTTCTCCATATTTTTCAACAAAATATGCTTGAATATCTTCTGCTAATTTATCCATGTTAGCATCTCTAACTTCTTTATCCACAGCTTGTACATCTTGATACATTCTCTCTTTGAAGTTTTCTTTAATTTCAGCATATACATCTTTGTCTGTTGCAAAAGAAACATATTCAAATTTTGGCTTTCCAACTTCTTCTTTTATTCCTTCTATGAATTTGCAAAGCTTTTTAATTTCTTCATGTCCTGCTTTTATACAATCAAGCATTGTGTCATTTGGTATTTCATCTGCTCCTGCTTCAATCATTGTAACTTTTTCCATAGTTCCAGCAACAGTTAATTTTAATCTGCTATGCTCTCTTTGAGCAACTGTTGGGTTTATAACAATTTGTCCATCAACATATCCAACATTTACAGCTGCTGTTGGTCCGCCAAATGGAATATCTGAAATTGATAGTGCAACAGATGCACCAATCATAGCACAAACTTCTGGGCTGTTGTCTTGTTCAACAGATAAAACTGTTGCAACAACACATACATCATTTCTAAAATCCTTTGGGAATAAAGGTCTGATAGGTCTATCTATAGCTCTTGATGTTAAAATAGCCTTGTCAGCTGGCTTTCCTTCTCTTTTTTGGAAGCTTCCAGGAATTTTTCCAACTGCATATAGTTTCTCTTCGTAATCAACTGATAGTGGGAAGAAATCAATTCCTTCTCTTGGCTCTTTAGATGCTGTAACGTTTACCATTACAACTGTGTCTCCATAGTGAATAATTGCATCACCATTTGCAAGTTCTGCAACTCTTCCTGTTTCAACTGTTAGCTTTCTTCCAGCTAACTCTGTTTCAAATTTTCTGTACATAATATCTCTCCTTTTAATTTATTTATAAGCAATACTTGTACTTAGATTGTAACCTCTATAAAATGTTATTTAAGTTATTCTTTGTATGTTGAATTATTTTAAAACATAACATTTTATACAAGCTACCTCTAATTTTACAAGTATGGTTATACAACTTTAATGTGACTTTAAAATGAATTTTTTATTATTTTATGCTTTTTTACATCAAAATAACAAAATTTTTTTCTGTAAATTTGTAAAAATGGGCGCTTTATCATTTGTAAAACGCCCTATGTCTTTATTATTTTCTTAGTCCTAATTTTTCTACGATGTCTCTGTATCTTTGAACATCTTCTTTTGCTAAATAGTTTAATAAGCTTCTTCTAGCTCCAACCATTTGTAATAATCCTCTTCTTGAGTGATTATCTTTTTGATGTGTTTTTAAATGTTCTGTTAAATTATTGATTCTTTCTGTTAAAAGAGCTATTTGAACTTCTGGAGAACCAGTATCCTTTTCATCTCTTCTGTAAGTAGCAATAATTTCTTGTTTTCTTTCCTTTGTCATTTTCATTTCCTCCTAATTTTTATTTGCCTTATTCTTAGATTTAGTGGAGTTTTTTCCTAAAACCATGAGTAAGGTATGTTTTACGGTATCTATGATATCACAGATTGATAGAAAAAACAATAGTTTTGGTTTAAAACAGTCAAATTTTATTATTTTATTTTGCTATTATTATTTACATTTTCTATTTCAAAAGCCAATTTGCTATGTCATATATTTGAACTCCCTCATATTGATAATCATTATGTCTAGTTCTTGCAATTAATATTTTCGGATATGCATCTTTTATTTTTAATAAAGGTCTTACTTCTCTTTCAAAAGTTTTATCATCACTTATATTGTCTGAAACCTGAATATATAATTTTCTTCAATATAATTATTTAAAGCCATATAATCCCTTAAATTATCAAATTTAACTAAATTAAAATTAATATCAATGTCTATTAAGTCTTGTAAATATTCTCGCTTTATCAATTTCATAGCAATTATTCACCTCGAATATATTATATTATGTGTTTCGCAAAAAGTAAATATTTTTGTTTTTGCGAAATATGTTAAATTTTGTCGTTTTTCATTTACCTTTTCTATTACCACTAAATTATAAAAATCGAAGAACTACTCTTTAAGTAATTCTTCAATTTTTTATATAAGTATTTTTTAATATAAAATCATTCTTGAACCTATATTCTCTAATTTTTCTCCTGTATATGTTGGTTTAAATGAAAATCTTGCAGAAACAGGATAAGATTCTCCATCATAAGAGCAATCTCCACCTCTTACAGTTCTTGAATTTGTAAAATTAGCTTCCATCGTCCATTCCCAAACATTTCCTGCTAAATCATATATGTTCTTTATCATCGCACCGCCAACTTCACCAGATTTAAACCTGAAAGCTTCTCCCGCTCTCTTTGTTTGATCTTCAGAAATTTTTATCTCTGTGTTCAAATAATTTCCCATATTACTGCTATTTATAATAAAATAACGTGAACCTTGAACAACATTGTTGTTTCTAATGTCCTTCATCCAAATCATAATTTGATCCCATTGGCATCCCCAAATCATATGGCTCGTTGTAGTACCTTTAGTTAAGCTTTTTTGTGTTGTATATAAATTATACCAAGATGTGTTAGTTAGAACTTTTTGATTTTGCTTACTTTGAGCAACATTGTTTGAATCTACACTAGTTTCAAATCTTGCAACCCAAAATCCGCCATCATTTTTTACTCTTTTAATTAAAGCATTAAACTCTTCTTGATAAGAAGTTTGAGTCCAACCAGCAACACTAGCTCCATTATCATCTATATTAGCTGGTTCTCTCTCATTGTTTCCTTCACTGTATGCTATGAAATTAACTTTAGTTTCAGTATCTTCATTAATAGATTCAAATCTATAAAGAACTCCCTTGTAATTTCCATCAGCAAGTTTTAAAGCCATTGGATATTTTTTATTTGATACACTCTCTGAAATAGCATCATTTATATCAATTTCATTATCTAATTTGCTTACATCTAAAACCGGTGTTTCAACAGGAATCCATACAAACTGATTTCCCTCTTTCGAATTATCTAAATCATCATTTGCAACATCTGAAATTACCATTCCATCATTAATACTTGGTGAATCTGCAATTATAGCATATCCAGCTGGAACTGTTACAGTTTTAAAATTTACATCTGTATACACAGACCTAGTTTTTGCAATTTCTCCTTTGTTGCTTAAAGTTGGCAAATTTTCAGGTTGTTCAACCACAACATTTTCAATAACATTTTGCTCTTCTACATTTGCAACAACATTTAATTCTGCATTCATTGGTAATGGTTGAGCATCATGATTAGAAAATGTAAAAAAAGCAATAGCCACAACTACCACAAGTATTGCTGCAATAATACACATTAAAATAATATTTAATACCTTACTATTCATAAATAATTTCCTTTCAATTTTTCTTAAGATTTATGTTTGTATTTTTTTGTTATACATATTTATATCATATATTGTAACAATTAAAAAAATAAATTTCAACAATTTAAATAAAAAATATATGATAATATTTTCTGCTGTGTTGCCATTCATATAACATATTAAATTGTAAGTATTTTCATATAATTTTGTTTAGTTAAACTCTTAAAATATCAGCATTGCAAATTTTAATAACTAATTTCTTATTTTGCCGTTTTAAAACATTGTAACAATGCACAATCTATGTTATATTATAAAAAAATCAAAAAGGAGTGTCAAAATGAACATTTTTAAGAAACAAAAAAATATACTTAACACCGATTTTTTTTACATATTATTAATCGTGTTAATTTCTTTGCTTTTGAGTGCACCATTATATACACAAGGTTTTTACTGGTCTCATGATGGCGTATATCATTTTTCAAGAAATTATTCTACAAATTCGGGAATTATTTCAAAGCAAATTCCACCATTGATTGTATCAAACTTTTGTAAAAATTATGGATATTCATGGAATATATTTTATCCTCCATTAGGTACATATATAAGTGGATTCTTTTCATTATTCACATCAATATTAGATGCCATGAAATTAACTATTATGTTATCTATTGCATTGTCTGGCATTTCAATGTTTAAACTGATGAAAAAAATCTCAAAAAATAATAATATGTCATTTATAACAGCAATAATATATATTACTGCACCTTATTTTTTGTCTGACATATATTGTAGAATGGCTATGGGAGAAGTAATAGCTTATATGTTTTTTCCATTGTTATTTTACGGTTTATACGACATTTTTTATGATTCTGGAAAAGAAAGCTACTTTTTAACAATTGGTGCTTTAGGAATTGTATTGTCTCATAATATAAGCACATTAATGGCTGTTGTACTTTCCTTTATTTTTGTTATTTTTAATATACAAAAATTATTTATGAAATCTACTAGAAAAAATATATGGACAAAGTTAATTATTAATGGTTCATTTATAATTTTAATTTCACTATTTTTCTATGGACCATTATTAGAACATAAAATGACAACAGATTATACTGCTTTTGTAAAAGGTGCTAGCAAGGAGGCATTTTTAGACCACAGAATATATCCTTCTCAATTAATTTTTGGAAAAACACAGCCAGAATGGGCTTATAAATTAAGCACTAACAAACTTAATGAAAGTATGTCTTTTGTATTAGGCTTACCAATTATTGTAGCATTATTGTTTACTCCAATGGTATTTTCTAAAATAAAGAAGGAGCATAAATTGTTATATATAGTAACATTATGTACTGGCATACTTTTTGCATTAATGTCAACTACATTGTTCCCATGGCAGTGGTTTCCTAAAGTTCCATCAGTAATTCAATTTCCATGGAGATTTTTGCTGATTTCTACATTTGCATTTTCGATAATTGCTGGTGTAAATATTTATATGAGTATAAGTAATTTAAAATTAGAAACAATGTATATTCTAATTTTAGTAATTTTGATTTATTCTGGCGAATACATAACAAATTCGGTAAAATATGATACAGAATTTGACTTATCTTATTTATATACTAATACAAAATTAGATGGCAATCAATGTGCTGCTTATGAATATTTACCAGTAAAAGCAAGCAATAACCTTGATTATATTTGCGAAAGGTCTGAGGGAGTTGTTATTTTATCTGGAAATGCTACAATAAAAGATGAAGAAAAGGACGGAAGTTATATGAAATTTATTGTAGAAGGCGATAATTCAAATGTAGTTTTAGAGCTACCATACATTTATTATTTAGGATATGACATAAATGTAAATGGTAAAAAATTAAAGTATGACGAATCTGAAAACGGTTTTATATGTATAAATCTAACAGTACATGGCGAAACTTCTGTGGAAGTAACCTATAAAGGAACACAATTAGAAAAGATTACATTTATAATTTCTGTTGTAAGTTCAATAATGTTTATTGTATACGTTGTTTATTGTAATAAAAATAAGCAATTGTCATTAACTGAAAAAAGTAATTAAAAATATTTTGAGGAAACTGCTAAAAAAGTAGTTTTCTTTTTTTACTTCAAATTTACCACTGGTGCTAGCTCTACCCGCGGGCTACCAAATGTCCACTGGACATTTGCCTTTACGCCCTTTTCGAGCCCCACCTTGAAGTTTTATATAAATTAAAAGAATAGGAATTTTTATATTCCTACTCTTATTTTTGGTACCACTGGTGGGACTCGAACCCACATGGTTTCCCGCTGGATTTTGAATCCAGTGCGTCTACCAATTCCGCCACAGTGGCATTTGCAATATTTGCTGTTTGTTTACTTTCATAATATAACATATTTTTTTTCACTTGTCTAGAACTTTTTTTATTTTTATTCATATTTCAGACAAGTAAAAAAATAAAAGCAGGTATCAAGTATAATGTAACATGCCAAATTGCTTTTACATTTTTACTTTACCTAACTTTTTGCCTTCATAATATTTATCTTCTAAATAAGCTCTAGTACTTTTATTATTTCACCAGAGCTTGTTAGTCTTTTATTTTTCAAATTTCACAAATTCTACCTTATTTTCTTTTCCATCACATGTTATTTTTATCGTTCCACTTTCATCTGTTCTGTATATTTTCACTCCCATTTTATTTAGTCTATCCAATATCACTTGTTTTGGGTGACCATATTTGTTTTCTTTTCCAACTGATATTATTGCTATATGTGGTTTTACCTGGTCTAAAAAGTTTTGTGATGAGCTTGTATTTGAGCCATGATGTCCAACCTTTAGTACATTTGTCTGCGGCCATGTTCTTGTTTCTTCATTTTCTTTTTCTGCATCTCCCATAAATAAAAAGCTTTGTTCTCCATATGTCATTCTTATTACGATTGATGATAAATTCAAATTGCTCTTTTCTTCGCTTGTGCCTGTACCACAGTTCATTACCTCACATATTGCATTGCCAATATTAAATTTATAGCCAACCTCTGGAGAAGTAATTTTTAGACCTTTTTCATTTATTGCATCTAATACATCTTCAAAGGTTTTTGTATTTGTTTGCACTTTTGGCATATAAATTGTTCCTATATCAAAATTTTTTATCACATCGTCAAGCCCTCCAATATGATCTTCGTGAGGGTGTGTTCCAATTAATACGTCAATCTTTTTTATTCCTAAAGCTTGTAAGTCTCTTACAACAGTCTTTCCCATATCATTAGTTCCAGCATCAATTAACATATTCATTCCATTACTTTGCACTAAAATAGAATCAGCCTGCCCCACATCCAGATAATAAACATCTACATCTTCTCCATCTACTGCCTCGCTCGAGTCTGCAACAACCTGATTAGTTGCTACATTATTCGAGCTAACTTCTTCAACCAAATTATTAATATTATCTAGCTTTATTTTATCTCCTAAAATTGTAATTATAGCAATTATAATTACTACAACTAGGCCTTTTAATGCCTGTTGATTTTTCTTATTCTTACGTTTTGCCATTTATTTTCCCCCATAACAAAAATCTATTTTCTACTGTTTTAATTAATTATTCCACAAATTATCCATCTTTTGTTTAATTCTTTCTGATACTTCTTGTTCTTGCTTGCTGTCTAGCTCAAATTTTCCATTAGAATATTTTAAAATGCTTCCCTCTCTTGCATTTTGTGGTAAATCATCTCTTTTAAAATCTACCATCTCTCCAGTATCACGGTCTTCACAAACAGCAAAATCTCCTTCAAATCTGTCTATTGTATATTCTTTTATCTCATTATTCATATTTCTTAGTCCCTTCTCTAGCTCTTTTAAAAATTCACTTATAAAACCTTGATGGCTTTCTTCTCTTGTAAGCATTCCAAAGTCTATGTTCATATATTCCTTTCCGGGTCTCTTTTGCTATTATTTTGCAACTCGATTATATATGTTTTTTGCCAATTTATCAAGTATTTTTTATAGTAAAGTTGACAGAATGCTTTAACCAATATATAATACTTTATATATTAGCACCTTGAAAATTACACTAATGTCTATATATCTAATTTATATAGATTGACGGTGTTTACATATAGTCCGAATATACACACTAAAAAAAGAGGTACTTGAAATGTCAAAATTTTCTAAAAATTTTTTTAAAGTTGTATTTTTGGCAATTGCATTGGTGGTACTGATTCTTTTGTTTTCCCTGAATGACAACTTGGATTGGTTTTCACGTTTTACATTGTGTAAAATGCTTTCATTTAGCATTGCAGCAGCTACATTTTTTTCTGCTTATCATCCCAAACTTATCCAAGCCCCGCATAGCGGTTTCTTCTTTTCTGGCGTAGCTTTTAATTATTGTGCACTTTTCACTGTAGAAGAAAATGAGTTTATCGTGGACGTTATGGCTGTTTTAGGTACCGTATTATTCATTTTGTCAGCCATTTACCTTGTTGGGAATATATTCAAACACAGAAAATCGCTGCAATAACTATATGTAAAATGGAGGGAAGTCCAATGACTTCTCTCCATTTTTTATCTTTCCCCCATCCCATCAGTTTTATATTATGTAACCATTGACGTTTTTACCTATTTATGGTATAATTAAGGAGTTAGAGATACATTGAAACTATATGTGTCTTAATGTTAATTGTTTTTTAAAGGAGATTAAATATGAATAAATTATATGTTTTTGGACACACAAAACCAGATACAGACTCAATTGCATCAGCTATTGTTTTTGCAAGATTACAAAAAGCTTTAGGAATTGATGCTGTAGCTTACAAATTAGGTGAAGTTAATAAAGAAACAAAATATGCTTTAAAAACATTTGAAGTTGAAGAACCACAAACTTTAACAAGTGTTGATGAAAATTGTGATGTTGCTTTAGTTGATAACAACGAATTTTCTCAAAGCGTTTCTGGAATTGAAAAAGCTCATGTAAAAATGGTTGTAGACCATCACAAAATAAAATTAGAAACAGTAGAACCAATCTACTTTATAACAGAACCTCTTGGATGTACTTGTACAATATTATACAAATTATACAAACAAAATGAAGTTGATATAGATTCACAAACAGCAGGTTTAATGTTAAGTGCTATAATTTCAGACACTTTATTATTCAAATCACCTACTTGCACAGAACAAGATAAAGAAATTGCTAAAAAATTAGCAAAAATTGCTGGCGTTGATATAGAATCTTATGGAAAAGAAATGCTAAAAGCTGGAACAGATATTAGTGATTTCACTCCATTCCAAGTTATAAACATAGATTCAAAAGAATTTAATGACAAAAACGCAAAGTTCGAAATATCACAAGTAAATGCAGTTGATTTAGATTCTGTATTTAGCAGACAATCTGAATTAGAAGATGCTATTAACAAAGAAATTAAAGAAAAGAACTTAGATTTCTATATGTTTGCTGCAACAGATATTTTAAATGCTAATTCAAAAATAATAGCTATTGGAAACAAGGCCGACACAGTAGAAAAAGCATTCGGAGTTAACCTTGAAAACAACACAGCAATGTTAAACAATGTAGTATCAAGAAAGAAACAAATGTTACCAAACATTTTAAATAACTTAAATTAGTTTAAAAGGCCATGAAAACATGGTCTTTTATTATTGTGTTTTTACATTTGGAATTAACACAAAATTTGTTAAAACACTAGTAATTTTGCTCATTTTGTGGTATAATAGAAATGTAGTTGGTTATTGAAAGGAGATATAAAAATGGTTCCTGAAAATACAAAAATTAACATTATAAATAATATAAAAACTTCTATGGAAATGGAAAATCAAAATTTATCTGCAAATGATATTTCATTGTTAAACGACTTTGCAGACAATAAAATATCAATGGAAGATGCAATGCAATCTATAAAACAATTTTATAAAATATAAATGGTATATAACTTTATATATCATTTTTCATTTTATAAAGAAAGGATTTTGTTATGTACGAATCTAAAAATTCCGTTTATTGCTATAAAGGCACTAATGTGTTAGTTAATAAAATGAATATTAAAGACCCTATTGCACTTAAAAATTATGAAACCAGTGTTATTGGGCTAAAACTTATGGCTCTTAGTAAACAAGGCATTACAGGAAAATTTGATGTATCACACTTTGTGAGTATTCACAAGTTTTTATTTGAAGATATTTACCCTTTTGCAGGATTGTTTAGAACCGAAAATATTGCAAAAGATTATTTTCAGTTTGCCGAATGGGAATATATTGAGAATGAACTTACAAGATTGCTTTCAGAATTAAAAAGTGAAAATTTCTTAGCCAATTTAACAAAAGAAAAATTTGCGGAAAGACTAGCATATTACTGGGCAGAATTAAATGTTTTGCATCCTTTCAGAGAAGGAAACGGCAGAACAACAAGAGAATTTTTAAGACAACTTTCTCAAAAAAATGGCTATATTTTAAATCTCCATAAAGTATCTCCAAAAGCTCTTTTTAATGCTAGTATAAAATCAATAATAGATACTTCAGATTTAGAAAAATATTTATATGAATGCCTTGAAAAATAAAAAAGAACATATTATTAAAAAAATAATGTGGTTCTTTTTTTATTTTTCTGTGTTTACATAAACCGTTTTTCATATTGTCAAAGAGTTCTCTACAAAAATAGTATTCCCCTTTCTAACTCTAGCTTTTACCTCACTATTTGGACTAACCGTTATTTTATTTGTGTAGGTACTGTAATTTTTCCCACCATCCACACTTATTTCTTTTATATACTCATTTGAATACTGTGGATAAATAGCTTCTACTATAATATCAGTACTATTTGCGTCGCTTTTATTAGGAATTAATACAATTGAATCTTTCTTTATACTCCTTACCTTTACCTCTTGCACTGTTTGTTTTCCTTTTGCATCAGTAATTTTAAATGTATATGTGCCAGTTTCTAGTATTTCATATGTTACTGTTGCCATTAAACTATTATTGCATTGTATTGTTGTATTATCTGGTAACACTATAGCTTTAATTCCATCCTTTAACTGTACCGCAGTAAATGTTAATGTTGAATATGGTGTAGTATTTTTTTTAGTTACTTTATATCCATCAACTATATTAGATTGTTCACCTTTTTTCACTACCATTACTTCTAAATTACATACCACTAATTTACTACTACTTTCTGGAATAACACCAATTATTCCATTATCTTTTACTGTATAAGATTCAATAATTTTATCCTGCACCATTTTTTCAGCCAAATCATTATAATTTATATTAGCTTCATTCTCTTCACTTGCTTTCATTAATAAAACTTGTGCTTGTGCAGCAACACTATCATTTTTTATTCTTTCTTTTTGTTCTTCGGCTGACGTAATTAAACCGTTATCTCCAATTGTTGCATCAATAGTTATTCCAGCCAAAATCAACATAACCACAATTGTTACAACAAGCGAAATTAATGTTATTCCATTCTCTCTTTTCATATTATTATACCTTCCATATACATCTTTTGCCTATCCTATACTTAAATTATACTAATAATTATACATTTTTCAACTATTTTTTTATAGTATTTTCTATTTTTTTCTTATGTATCAACATTTTCTGCACTTTATTACATTTTTATTACATTTAATAGTTTTTAATCATTATTAAGTATAATTAAAGCTTATATATTATCTAAAATTATAGTATACTGTACTTGTTTGCAATGTTTTTTCTTTATATTTCGCCATTTCCGAAACAGTTACTAATTGATATCCTTTTGACAACAGTTGTGGCACAAGTTCTTCAACAGCTTCTGCAGTTGAATTATAAATAGAATGCATTAAAATAATTCTTCCATCAAAATTTGATATTTTATTCACTTCTTCAAGTATTTTTTTCTTATCTCTAGTTTTCCAATCCAAAGAGTCTACATCCCATCCTATTAATGGATATTTCAAAGTTCTTCTAACAGTTACATTTGCATTTCCATATGGTGGCCTAACTAAGTACAGTGTATGACCTAATGTTTTCTCGTAGATCCTAGACGCATTTGAAATATCATCTTGTATTTCTTCTCCAGATAGTTTATTTAAATTTTGATGTGAATATGTATGGCTTCCAACTTCACAACCAATTTGTTCTTCCCTTTTTGTAATATTGGGGTAATTTTCCATACAAGTTCCTAAGTCAAAAAATGTAGCAACTACATTATACTTCTCAAGTATATCTAAAATTTTAGGAGTAGCAGTTCCATTCGGTCCATCATCAAAAGTTAGTGCAACCATTGGTTTTAATGGGTCTATATTTCTATTTTTTATAGGCACTTTCACTGGTATTTTTTCTGGTGGTTTTTCAGTAGTTAGATAATTAGATGCTACATATGTTACTTCCCCATTAAATATTACCCTACTCCAACCATTATTTCCAATTCCAGTTCTCGTAATTGATTTATCACTTTGTAATAGACCTTTTTTATCACAAGAAGCATTATCAAATGCTCTAATATTTACATTTGTAGTAGCATATACAGTTTCATTTACATCTATATAATTTCCTAACACTACATTATAATCAGGTTCTGTCTCTTTCTGTTCTGTATTTTTTTCTTCATTTGTTGTCTGATTATTATTTGATTGTTCTTCATTAATCTTTTCCTCATTCGCTGTTTCTTTATTTTGCATTTCTATATTTTCTTTTTGATTTTTCTCTGCACTATTAGAATCTTCTTTATTAATTAATAAATTTTCAATTTTATTTACTTTATTATTAGCATTATCTCCATCATTATTCTTGTTACCACATGTAATATTTTCAATATTATTACTAATTATAGGCACACTGCTTGCTTTTATAGAATCGTTAATAACAATATACATTAACATTGCCATGGCAAAAATAAGCATAATTAAAACAACAATTATTACTTCTTTGAATTTCATTTGTATTGTATCCTCTTTTATTACATTTTTTCTTCGTTATCTAGTATAACATTAATTAGTAAAAAACGCAATCAAATAAAAAAGAACCCTCTCTCGAGGGAAAGATTTTTCTTTTAGTTTGGATTAATCGTCCTTTTTAGCAATTTTACGCTTCTGATGAACTATCGTTTCTCATGTTGCAACATCCATTATTCATGTTATTTGTACTATTGTTTCCACAGCAATTACTCATATTTGAGTTCATGTTATTATTCCATTTCATGTTATTCATGTAAAATTTCTTTTCTGCCATCTTGTCTTGTACATCTCTTAAAGCCTCTCCAAACCTCTGGAAGTGAACTACTTCTCTTTGTCTTAAATATCTTAATACATCTACAACGTCTTTGTCATCAGCACATAAGTCTATTAATTTTTCATACGTAGCACGTGCTTTTTGTTCGGCAGCAAGGTCCTCCTGTAAGTTTGCAATTACATCACCTTTGCATGCTAAACAATTTGCATCAAATGGAACTCCTGCAGCAGATTGAGGGTAAACATCAACTCCATGGTCTGTATAGTATGGACCTAATCCTACTTTTTTCAATTCTTCTGGGCAAACTCCTTCTGTTAATTGGTGCACCAAAGTTCCTACCATTTCAAGGTGTGCCAGCTCCTCCGTGCCTATGTCGTTAAGCGTGGCCTTCGCAATTTGACTTGGTATTGCAAATCTTTGAGATAAATATCTTAAAGCAGCTCCAAGTTCTCCATCAGGTCCTCCATATTGCGATATTATTACCTTTGCCATTTGAGGGTTTCTATTTTTTATATTTATTGGATATTGTAGCATTTTGTTATATGTCCACATTACTCTTCACTCCTTTCCCATGGCCATGGTTCTTCTAGCCATCTCCAGCTATTGCAAGGGAAATAAATGCTAAGTGGGCCATACATTCTCTGATATTTGTCTGATAAATCTCTTAATTCTTGGCAATATTCTCTGTGTAAGCAAATTGCTCTTTTATCATCTGAATGGGTGTTTAAATATTCTCCAATGTCTGTTACAGCAAATTTTAAAGCTCTAATCTTACACATCATTTCATCTCTTATTGCATTATTTTTGTCACAGCAGTCTTGGTTCGAACAACAATTTTCTTTAGACATTAAATTTGCTGTATTATATCCAAATTGAGCATTTATCCCTGTTGGCTCGTAATTACAATCTTCTAAATCTGTATTTGAACAGCTATTCATATTATTTAAGAACATGTGTTGCACCCCTTTCCTATCTCGTTTCTACTCTTTAAATATTCAATATCCTCCACGCTTTGGCAAGGATAATATGGGCTTACTAGCTCTGGAAACAAACTTCCATTCTTTAATCCACATATTGGAGTAAATACGTTTGTCATTTTTTGCATTGGCACATAACTTTGGCCAAGCATTGGGTTTAATGGGAACACACTCTCTTGCTCATCAAATCCACATGCACATTCATTCATATTGTTATAGCTACAACTGCCTCCGCCATTATTGTTAGCAGTACAACAACAATTGCATTCACAATTAGTATCTTGTACATCCATACAAGATTCGTCAATTGGGCTTACTTCTTCATTATTACATGTGCAACATTTTTTATTACAGCATCTGTACATTTGCTCTTCCTCCTTTATAAATACAAGCATGTTTTACACGCTTTAGTACATTTTATGTTACCATGTAAATAATTGTTACTTTCGCCCAATAGGGACGCCCCTTTGGGGGTGAAGTTATTGTTTTTTAACAAAAAAAGAACGAAGATTGCTCTCCGTCCTCATATTATAAATTTAATTATACTCTTAATACTCCACCTAGTGTTTTATTTACTGATGATTCTGTATCTTTCATTATTTGGTCTCCACCAGCTATTATTACTAAATCACCTTTTTCTAGTATTTCTTTTGATTTTAATTTTTCAATACCAGCTTCAATTGTTTTGTTTATTGTTTCTTTAGCATCAACAAATACTGGTGTTACATTCCATACTAAACCTAATTGGTGGAATGTTCTCTTATTGTCTGTTATAGCAAGTATTGGGCAACCTGCTCCAAGTCCTGCTAAGTTTCTTGCTGTACTTCCTGAATGTGTATAACATACTATTGCATCAGCTTTCATGTTTTTAGCTGTTACACATGTTGCATAAGCTACATTTTTTGCTAATGTATCTAATTCAACATCATCATTTTCGTCAAATCTCTTCCAGTAGTTAACTTCTGGTTCAACTCTGTTTGCTATTTTAACCATTGTTTTAACACATTCTACTGGGTAATCACCTTGTGCACATTCTCCTGAAAGCATTATTGCACCTGTTCTATCATATACAGCATTTGCAACATCACTTGCTTCAGCTCTTGTTGGTAATGGTTGATGTGTCATTGATTCTAGCATTTGTGTTGCTGTTATTACTGGTTTGCACTCTTTGTTGCAAAGTTTGATTATTTTCTTTTGAACTACTGGTGGTTCTGTGAAATCTGTTTCTGTAGCCATATCACCACGAGCTATCATTTGTCCATCTGCTAAGTCAATTATTTGATTTAAGTTAGAAAGACCTTCAACATTTTCAACTTTTGTTAATATTTGAATATCTTTTCCACCATTTTCATCTAGTATTTTTCTTACATTCTTTATATCTTCTTCGTTTCTAGCAAAAGATAATGCAATGTAATCATAACCATGTTCACATGCTGTTTTTAAGTCTGCTATGTCTTTATCAGCAAGACCTGGTAATCTTATTATTGTTCCAGGTAAGTTCATAGTTTTTCTGCTTCCTAAGCCATTTCCATGTACAACTGTTGTTATTATATCTTTTCCAACAACTTCGTCAACTTTTAATTCGATTGCACCATCATCAATTAATATTTTTGTTCCTGGTACAACGTCTTTGTATAATTCTTTGTATGTTACAGAAACTCCTTCTTCGTTTCCTGTTACATCTTCGTTATATAATGTGAATTTTTGTCCATCTTTTAATTGAATTTTTGTATTTTTTCCTGTATAAAGCATTCCAGTTCTAATTTCTGGGCCCTTTGTATCTAATAATAAAGCAATTGGAAGATCTTTTTCTTCTCTTATTTTTAATATTGCTTCAGTCTTTTCCTTTTGCTCATCCCAGCTTCCGTGAGAATAGTTAACTCTACAAACATTTAATCCTGCATCGAATAATTCTTCTAATCTGTTTTCAGAAGCAGGTCCTATCGTTCCTACAATTTTAGTTTTTCTTAAACTTTTCATTTTAATTATTCCTCTTTTCCTCAATAATCGCTTGACATTATATCACGATTGATTTTTGATTTCAAGTATTTCCCCTTTATATTTTGTATTTTTTGTTGAAATTTGACATTTTTTGTTGTTTGTTGTATTCTATTTTCATAATATAATTAAAGGGGTATGTATTATGCTAAAAGAATTTAAAGAATTTGCAATGAAGGGTAATGTTGTAGACCTAGCAGTTGGTGTTGTAATTGGTGCAGCCTTCCAAAAAATTGTAACATCACTAGTTGAAGATATTATAATGCCATGTATTTCTATTCTAATTGGAAAGATTGATTTTTCTGATATGGTGCTTACAGTTGGTAGTGCTTCCATAAAATATGGAAATTTCATAACAACAATAGTAAACTTTTTAATAATATCTTTTTCAATCTTCTTAGTTGTAAAATATATTAACAAATTAAATCATCCTGAGAAATTGAAAGAATTGAATGATAAATTTGTTCATTCTATTGACAAGAAAGGTAGATTAAAAAAACATAAAAAGGAAGAAACACCTGTAGCTCCCGTAGAGCCAGAGACAAAGGTTTGTCCATACTGCTTAACAGAAATAAAATACAAGGCAACAAGATGTCCTCACTGTACATCAGAATTAACTGTTGGCGTTACTGCTAATGAAAGTAAACCAGCAACAGATTTTGATAAGGATGATAAAACTGCAAAATAACTGCATTTTAATAAATAAAAAAAATGGAATCCTATTTTATAGTATTCCATTTTTTTCTTATTTTATTCATGTTTAACAACTAGTTTTCTTGATTTTTATTAAATCTTTGTTGTTTTCTTGCCTTTCTGCATTCTGGGCATCTTTTTGGTTCGTTTGTGAAACCTTTTTCTGCGTAGAAAGCTTGTTCACCTTCTGTGAATACAAACTCATTTCCGCAATCTGAGCATACTAAAGTTTTGTCTGCCATTTTATTTACCTCCTTCTTAAAATTTCGATTTAATATTTTTTGACACTGTACCTTTTAAGAAGGAAAATATCTACTAAATAATTAAATTGGTTTTTCAACCATTGCCACTATATCACATAAAAAAGAAAAGTTCAAGCTTTTTGTAAATTTTTACAATTATTCTTCATTTTCTTCAAATCCAATATATTTAGTTTTTCTTGAAAATACTAAAATAGTTTCAAATATTGGAGCTAGCAACCATAATCCGAATGCAAAACCTGTACCTTTTCCAAATGCTTCTGCTAGCATAAATTTACTTGCAACAGATATTACAAATAATATAATCCACCCTAAAACTGGAACTAGTAAAAGTAGCAACCACCATGGGCTCATTCCACATATTTTCAACATTACTACATTTCTGTATATTGGTATAAATGGTGCCCATGCTTTTTTATGAGCCTTCTTGTATATAACACATCTTAACAAAGTTCTGTATATGAATAATGCAACCAATACAGTCAATGCAGTTTTTACAACATAGGCAGATAATAAAATGTCCACTACAAAATTTACCTTTTCAACAGCACTCATGCTTCCCGTAATGTCTTTTAATATAGATTGAATACTTGCCCCGTTGCTTATTTTATTAGCTATTTTGTCAACATTAATTTGTTGTAGTACTTTATTTAATTGATTACTGTCCACACTCTTTAGAAAAGTAACAACTGTGTTTACATTGTCCATAGCAACATTTTCTTGCTCTAGGTACTTTTTGTTTTCTTCTATCATACTCGCAATCTCATTATTTGTATATGTCTTAGTAAGTTGCGAATATAAATTGATTGTTTCTGCAAGCAGTGATTTGCTCATTCCTTCAGAATTTATTGTAAGTATTAAATTCTTTATTGTTGTAGAAACCTCTTCCTCATCTGTCACATCTTCAATTAAATTTGAAACTTGTTCATTTTTATTCGTTGCAGCTTGTACCGTACAGCATAAGCACATTATCATTATAATTATAAATATTGCTAAAATTTTTACTATCTTTTTTACATTTATTTTTATCATCATATTCTCCTAATATTACATTTCTCATTTTTTACTTAAATTATACAAATAAAAAGATAACATTCAAATTTTTAATTGTCAACATATTTTTTCATTTCCTTATATTAATTTATCAAAATTTCTTCTACTACTTAAAATTCGTCTAACTTCCATTGCATTGTCTTTTATTGTATATTTATTCTTTGCCATCTAGTATCCTCCTAGCCATTTTCTTAAATTCATCATGGGAATAATATTTCGTATTTGGATCTTCGGCCTCTCTATCTGCTTCATCTAATTCATTTTCAATATAATCTTCGTATTCTTTGTTACTCATCAATTTAGCATATTTTTCTAAACTCATAACCACCATTGAGCCATAACCATTTTTTGTTAAATAAACTGCTTCATCCTCCTTTAAAACTAATTCCTCTATCTCTGGGTATTTATTTCTTAAGTCTGATACTGGTCTTATATTAATCATATCAAATTTCCTCCTTATTTTGTTATCATAATTTTATCATTATTTTATATTTATTTCAATAATTTATTCTATCTCTTATGAATAACTTGTGATAAGATTAGTGTAAAATATTATTTTGTGTTGAAATAAACTATTGACACATATTTTTTCAAATACTGTAATATATTTTAACAATTACAATTTTTTTGGAGGTATTATGATTGTAGATTCATCTGTTAAATATAATTCTAAATTGTTAAAAGATAACATAAACTCATTAATTATTAGATATCCTTTTATTAAGGTTATTACCATTGGTTACAGTGTACTTGGCGCACCTATTTATTGTATCAAGATTCGGTACTGGTTCTAAAGAAGTATTCTATTGTGGGACAACACATGCCAACGAATGGATAACTTCAACATTACTTATGACATTTCTTGAAAATATGTGTGTGGCTTATAACAGAAATTCAAATATTTATGGTTATAATGTAAAAAATATTCTTACTAAATGTACATTATACATTGTTCCAATGTTGAACCCTGATGGAGTAAATCTAGTAAATGGCTCACTAAATTTTAATTCTAATGCTTACACATATGCACGTTACATAGCAAGAAAATATCCAGACATTCCATTTCCAAGTGGATGGAAAGCAAATATTAATGGTGTCGACCTAAACTTGCAGTTTCCAGCCGGATGGGAAAATGCAAAAAAAATAAAATATTCACAAGGCTATACATCTCCAAGCCCTATGAACTATGTTGGAAGCGCTCCTCTTACAGAACCAGAAGCACAAGCTTTATATAATTTTACCCTATCACATAATTTTAGAATAATGCTTACATACCATACACAAGGAAAGGAAATTTATTGGCAATTTCAAAACTATGCTTCTAAAGATTCATATAGCATTGGGGTTCAGTTCGCAAAAGCTAGTGGTTACACTCTTGCAGATGTTCCATATGAGTCTAGCTTTGCCGGTTATAAAGATTGGTTTTTACAGCGTTATAGTCTTCCCGGTTATACCATAGAAGCAGGATTACGGTGAAAATCCGCTTCCATTATCACAATTTAGTACAATTTATAATGATAATATTGGAATATTAATATTAGCTACGATATTATAATTTTCTATTATTTAGAAAAAAATAGTGCCCTCCTTTATGAAGAGCACTTTTTTCATTATTCAAGTATTTTATCAACGTTGTTTATAAATATAATTTCATCAATTACATCTGCAATAGCATATATTATCATAACAACTGCTGTTAATATTACGATTGATGATGTGTTACTAAACATTACTAGTATTCCTGCTAATAATGAAATTATAGAAAGAATTAATACAACTGCCCAAGCGCTTATATTAGCACTTTTTAGTTTGAATGATATATTAATTTTCATTAAACCAGCATATGCAATCCATATTCCTATTATTATTCTTACTATAGAGGCAAATGTGTTTGAGTGTGTCATTATTAGTATTCCGAATAATATTGCAATGATACCATAGATTAATTCATAATTGAAGAAATCTAGGTTTCCCTTCATTACGAAATAGCTTATTATTTTTTCTGCGCCTATGACAATAACTGTTATACCAAGCACAGCTGCTACTATTTCTATCGCAGCTTCTGGATTTGCAATCATTACAATTCCTAAAACTGCAAAGATTAATGAAGTAATAATAGATACTACTGCAGTCCTTTTGATCATTTCTTTCATGGCTTTTCCTCCTTTTCCATTATCCCCAATTTTAGTTTTCACCCACATTATACCATTGGCATAAAAAATTGTAAACTGATTTTTATATTTTAGTCCACACTCCTAATTTGCTTTATCATCATATCTGCAAATATCGCATAGCCTTGTGTTGGGTCATTTACTAGCACATTCGTGACAGCCCCAATAAATTTTCCATTTTGTATTACTGGAGCACCACTCATTCCTTGTATTATTCCTCCCGTTTTTTCTAGCAATTCTTTGTCAGTAACCTTTATAAGCATGCTCTTGTTGTCTGTATTGTTTGCTAAATATATCTTTTCTATTTCTATTTCATATGTCTTCTTGCCACTGTTATCTAATTGACAAACTATTTGTGCCTTTCCATCTTGTATTTCACTCCTTGTTGCCACCTCCATCTCTCCATATCCAGATGTATCTAAGTAATTTTTATTTGTAACAGTCCCATACACACCTAAATTTGTATTTTTACTTATCGTCCCTATATTGTACCCATTTTCGATTGTTCCTCTTATTTCTCCAGGTGTTCCTTTTACACCCTTTTTTATTGATAAAATATTTGCTGTAATTAATTCTCCAGATGAAATATCAACTATTTTTTCTGTGTCTATATCTGATATTCCATGTCCTAAAGCCATAAATGTATTTGTGCTTGGTTCATAAAAAGTTAAAGTTCCCACTCCTGCTGCCGCATCTCTTACCCACAATCCTAGTTTGTATTCATTATTCGCTTTTACCGGTTTTATGCTTGTTTCAAGCGTCTGATTATTTTTTTCATACTTGATTTTTATTTCATTTCCGTTGCTATTATTTACCTCTTTGATAAGTTCATCTGTATTACTAACTTCATTGTTGTTTATTGCAAGTATTGTATCTCCCTGCTCTATTCCAGAATTTTCATACGGTTTCTTTTTTTCGTTATTCTCATCTTTTATTTGAGACATTCCCACAACCAAAACACCTTTTGTGTACAGCTTCATGCCAATTGCCGTTCCCAGCGGTATTACAGTAGTCTTTGGTACTACTGCAACATTTACATCTTTTATTTTTATATCACCAAATAAACTTAATTTTAATTTTTCTACTCCTGCTTCACTTATTTTCTGTTTATTAATATTGCTTGCAGTTAAAACTGTATCTTGGTTTTTCGAAATTAGCGACAATCCTGTCGCCATCTTTAGATTTAACTTTTCTCCTTCTATTATCACAATATTTTGAGGAATTGATGTTATAGCACATGTGTAAAAATATATTACTAATAAGATTAGTATTAATGAAATTTTTAATAATCTTCTTTTCATTGTTCAATCCAATTCCTTTCTCACATATACATTTTAAACAAAAAAATAGCAAATAAATAAAAATTTATCTGCTATTATTCTGCCCAATTATTTAATTTTTTATTTAATTATTTGAAGATTGTGTAGTAGAGTATTGTTTCATTAACCAATTGTAATAATTGAATGGTTCAATTGTTTCTGGCTCTCCATAATCAACGCCATAAGTTTCAACTCTTATGCTTGTTATTTTTGGTTCATCTACTGGTTTATCTTGTCCATCTGCCTTGCTTTCTCTTGTAACTACTTCTACATTTGCAATTGCATCAACAACATCAAGTCCTTCTATAACCTCACCAAATCCTGCATATAATCCATTTATATTATCATTATCTGCATTCATAATAAAGAATTGTGAATCTGCTGAATTATAACCATTTCTTGTTAGAGAACTACTTACGTTACTGTAATCTGCCCTTGCCATGGCAATTACACCTTTTTTCATTTTCAAAGTGTTTTTACTATAATCATTTGCTATAAACTCACCTTTTATTGCATATGTTTCTGTTGTAGAGCCTTCATCTTTAATATCACTTATTGTAGGAGCTCCTTTGCCATCACCATCTTTAGAACCACCTTGAATCATGAGATCTGGAACTGTTCTATGGAAAGTTTTTCCGTCATAATATCCGCGGTTTGCAAGTGTTATAAAGTTTGCAACTGTGTTTGGTGCTATATCTGGATATAATTCTACTTTTATTGTTCCAAAGTTTTCAACTTCAATTGTTGCAACTGGATTTTGTACAGTTCTAGTTAATTTTTGATAATATCCATATCCTAAAAATCCAATTCCAACTATTGCTGCAATTATAATTATTATTAGTATTATTTTTTCAAAATTTTTCATTTTTATGCTTCTCCCTTGTTTTATTATTCTAATACAGAAAAATTACAATCTTCTGCCTCATTTTGCCTATTACTATATTATATCTAGCTTAATTTGTAAATAATATTCACAAAATTTTCACTCGAAATAATTTATAAAATTTCATTATCAAATACAAATTGTTCTTGCATTCTTCTTAATGATTGTTTTATTGTTCTTGCTCTTACTTCTCCAATTCCATCAACTTCATCTAATTGTGGAATATCGGCTGCCAATATGTGTTGGAAAGATTTAAAAGATTTTACAAGATTTTCTACAATGCTACTTGGCATTCTTGGTATTTTATTTAATACCCTATAACCTTTTGTATAAACTCCAACTTCATCATAATTGTCAAAATCCCCATAACCTAACAGTTTGGCAACAGTTTGAGATTTCATCAAGTCTTCTCTAGATAGCTTCTTTATTTCTTCTAATACCACTTCTGGTTTCTTTCTTTTGGTTGGAACTAAGTAGTCTTTTACCATTAATAGTTCTTCTACTTCTAAGTCTCCAATCAACTCCTCCAACTGCATTTCTAATAATCTTCCATCTTCACCTAATTCATATATAGATTTTTGAACTTCATCAGCAACATTCATAACCATTTCAGCTCTTTGGATTGCCACAATTACATTTTCTAGAGTTACTATATCATTAAATTCATATTCGTTCAACAAATTCAATTTACTATCAAATACTTTCATATACTTCTCTGCAGTTTGAAGTGCTTGATTTGCCTTGGTTATAACCTTTGCAGTATCTTCTAAAACATATCTATCATATCCCTTAAATATGGTTATAATATTTCTTCTTTGAGATATACTAATTACCAAATCTCCAGTCTGTTTCGCAGTACGCTCAGCCGTTCTGTGTCTTGTTCCTGTCTCAACTGTTGGAATATTCGACTCCGGTATCAACTGTGTGTTTGCATACAATATTCTTTTTAAATCTGAACTAATAATTATGGCTCCATCCATTTTGGCAAGCTCATACAATCTAGCAGGTGTATACTCAACATCCAGCCTAAAACCACCATCAGCAATATCCATAACCTCTTTGCCATCACCTATAACTATAAGTCCACCGGTCTTTGCCTTAAGAATATTTTCCAAACCTTCTCTTATAGGAGTACCCGGAGCAATAGTTTTTAAAACTTCAATAATCTCATTATTTGTAGTTGCCAAAATGCTTCCTCCTTTTTCGCCCATTAGGGACGCCCTTTTGGGGGCGAACTATCTCAATCCGGCTTTTTGCATAGCCTCGTTTATTGTCCTAACACCTATTATATCCATTTTGAAATTATCTTTCAATAGTTTTTTGTTACTTTCTGGAATTATGCATGTCTTAAATCCCATTTTTTCAGCTTCTTTCACACGTTTTTCTATCATATTAACGGCTCTTATCTCTCCTGTTAAACCAACTTCGCCTATTGCAACCATGTCTTTTGGTAGTGGCAAGTTTCTAAAACTCGAACCAACTGCAAGTACTGTACCTAAATCTACTGCTGGTTCTACTAATCTTATACCACTTACAACATTTAAATATACATCTTGAGAGCCGAGTGGCATACTAGATTTTTTCTCTAAAACAGCTATTAACATTGTTAATCGATTGTAGTCAATTCCATTTGCTGCTCTCTTAGGAATTCCAAACACACTTGGCGTAGTTAAAGCCTGAAGCTCTATAAGTAATGGTCTTGTTCCTTCCATACTCGCAACAATTACAGAACCAGGAGGATTGTCTTCCCTATCAGAAATTAATATTTGTGATGGATTTTTTATTTCTATCATTCCTTCATTCTGCATCTCAAACATTCCAATTTCATTAGTAGATCCGAATCTGTTTTTAACAGAGCGAAGTATTCTATATGAAAAATACCTTTCTCCTTCTAGATATAGCACAGTATCAACCATGTGTTCCAAAACCCTTGGTCCAGCTATGTTACCGTCTTTTGTAACATGTCCAATTATTATGGTAGTAATCTGATGCCCTTTAGAAACTCTCATAATTCTAGATGTAATTTCACGAACCTGGCTTACAGTTCCTGCCGCAGACGTAATTTCTTCTGAATACATAGTCTGAATAGAGTCTATTATAACAAGCTTAGGGTTCATTGCCAAAATAGTCTCTTCAATTACATCAATATCAGTTTCTCCTAAAAACATAATATTATTATTTTTTATTCCGAGTCTATCTGCTCTTAATTTAACCTGCTCGGCAGACTCTTCACCCGAAACATACAAAACCTTGCCAGTTCCAGTAATTTTATCGCAGAGCTCTAATATTAGAGTAGACTTTCCTATTCCCGGCTCTCCACCTAGTAAAACAAGTGAACCATTAACTAGTCCTCCGCCTAAAACTCTGTTAAGCTCTCCAATACCAGTATCAATTCTAGACTCATTCTTTCCAACAACTTCGTCTAGCACTTGTGGTACGGCTCTCTCTTTTACAGCTTTTCCTGTTACAGTAGATTTAGTCTCTACAACCTTCTGCTCAAAAAAAGTATTCCAGCTATTGCAGGCAGGGCACTTTCCAAGCCACTTTGGTGACTCGTATCCACATTCATTACACACAAAAACAGTCTTTGCTTTTGCCATATGCACTCTCCTTTTTATTAATTTCACCCATTAGGGACGCCCTTTCCTGGGCGAAAACTATTTTTTCAAATTCTGTATTAGTATAATACATTTTCTACCAGCTGTCTACAAATTTTAAAAATATTATATTATGTTTACACCGTTCGACAGACTTCGCATTTTTTATGTATTATAATTATGTTATCTTCTTTGAAAGGAGGTGAGTCTCTTGAAGAAGAAAGTACGTAAGAAAAAGAACTCTAAGAGAATTTTTAAGTTTTTACATAGTGCATTAATTGTATTTAAGTATATCTTAAAAATAGCTCAGGTTCTTAAGTCAATTATTGACACATTTAATCAGTAATTGAAAAAACAGGTATGTTCCAGCATACCTGTTTTTTTGCAATCTTTGATTGCACATCTTCCTTGAAATGATTCCCTTGAAAAAGTTTCTGTTATTATTATACTATATATTTAATTTTTTTCAATATATTTTATTCATTTTATTAAAGAATCGTTCGACAAATTCTGCTAACCTTCCATTTTCTTTATAAAGTTTACAATCTCTTGTGCTAAACTGTATTCCTTATCTGAATAAGTATGATCTGCACCATCTATATAACTTATATCTTTGTTTTTATTTTTTATCACATTATTCATTAATTCTACAAGCGTTTCTGTTTTCATATTAACCAATTCTTTATTATTTCCCCATCTCATAAATATTGGAATTTTAATTTTATTAATTACTTCAAATTTATAATCTTTTTTATTATATTGTGCAAAATCAATATCGTTATTGTATTTAGTATATTTTAAATATGTTTTTACTGAAATCGGATGAATAAACGCTTCTTCCGGCATTAGGGTTAAGGTCTTACCGTCTTTTTCCATTTTTTCTGCATGTGGTAAGAATTTTTCACAAGATAAAATTCTAAATAGCTCTGGTATATCAACCAAAGACAACAATATTATTCCCTTTATATTATTTACTTCCTTAACATCTTCTTCTATCATTTTCATATAGGAAAACACTACTTTTGTTGCTCCCAGACTGTGCCCTTGTAAGTATATTGATGTATATCCTAAATTTAATGCATATTCAACTATTCCTAATATATCATAATATGATTCTTCAATATCTTCATAGGCTGTCCCTGCTAACTTTTTCTCTCCTTGCATATTTTTTATATACTTGGTAATTTCACTGCCTCTTGTATTTATGCATATTGTATCAACATTGGTCATCTTAACAGCTGTTTCAGCTATTACTCTTTCTCTTTTTTTAAAGCAGTTACTTGTCATGCCATGTATTTCTATTAAAAGTTTCTTTGTTTTTTTCTTGTTTTTGATTATATATCCATTTAATGCAACACCATCTTTGGCGTAAAATTCAATTAATTCTGCTGTCATAATGCTCCTTTCTAATTTTTTAAAATATTATTAACAATTTCGTAAACTTTTTCATCTGTATTTGCTGAATAGTCTGTATAAATCATAAAATCAATCTTATTTTTATTTTTGTTATAAAATTTATATTCTTTTTTTGCACTCTTTATTCTTTTTTTATAATCTTCTCTTTCTCTTGCTATTCTTTCTATTGCATTTTTTAAGTCATATGGTTGTAAACATATGATGATAACTCTATCCTTTAATTTTTTTCTTAATCTTTTTATCAATTTATAATAGCAATCACCTATAGCATTTTTTTCATATTCCATTTGAAAATCTTCTTTTAAATAACCATAATAGTATTTATCAATCTTTGTATCAATAAAAAGCCTATTTTGTTTTTTCATCATTTTAAATTGTTCTTCTGATACATTAATATCCATACTGTTATTTTCACTTTGCCTTTTAGGCCTTGTTATAACTCTCCTTAACTGATATAAAGAAAATTTTCTTATTAGCTTTTCTTTATAGTACGTTTTTCCAGAAGTAGAAATACCTAATAATATTATTATCTTACCTTTTTTCACTATTAAAACCTCTCAAGTATTTCAATTCCATTATTGTCTATTTGGTATTCATTTATAATAATTCCGTATTCTTTACATTTTTCTTTAACTTTTGCTAGTTCATTAGTAACTATATATATGTATGGTGAATTACTTGATATTCTAACAAATGTATTTTCTATATTTTCCATCATTTCACAAAACTTATAATATTCTAAATTATTTACTTTATAGTCTTTACTTAACGCCACGGAATCATCTTCTTTTGAAAACCTATTCATCATATCCACAAAAGATTTATACTTATTATTTAATAAATCTTTTATAATTAAATTTTTTATAATGTTTTCTTTATTTTTCATCCCATCTCGTTCATCTTTTTCTTTTCTAAGTTTTACAATTAGTTCATCCTTATCAATATTATTTTTTTCAAATATTTTATCCAAATTAGCCCTTACTACCCCCACTTTAACACTTGGAGGTAACCTTTTATGATATATCATTTTACCATCTTCTGATACAAAGCACACGCCTCCATAAAGCATAGTATTATGGGCAACACCTGAGCAAAATACCTTATTAGTAAGTATTCCATTATCTTCTTCATAATAGTTTTCATTAAGCAACTCTAACATTTGAGTATCGTTCAAAGGGCAATTTAATAAATTATTTATTGAATATATAACTCCCATCTGTATTAGTGCATTAGACCCCATTCCACTATGCGTTTTTAATTCATTACTCGGTTTAAAAATAATGTGAAACCTTGTATCCATGTTTAAATGTTGCCTAATTAAATTTAAATAGAACCTAACTAACTTGGGTTTTATCGATTCAATAATATCCTGCCCTGTTTTTTCAACTTCAACAGACATACATACATTTCTTCTTATTGCAATTCCGATTCCCCCTCCACCAACTTTTCCTTCATTCATCTTTTTTATATTCATAACATCTAAATGTATTCTAGCAGGTATTTTAATAGAAATTTTTTTATAACAAACATTTTCAAGCATTTTATTTTTCTCCTTAATATTGCTATATTTCTAACTCTCCTAATGTATCTTTCCTTTTATCAGAAAATTTAAAGCATATCTTTGGTTTCTCAATCTTCAATTTTGCAATCATTTCTCTATATGGTACCCTCTTGTATTTCTTTTCGCCTCCTAGTTCAAAAAAATCATATTTTTGTCCCTTTTTTTCTATTCTTACAGCAATTAGAGTCATTAAATGAAATAATGAGCTATTGTTTTCAATGTCACATTCATTTATCATTTTATAAAATCTTATATTTTTATTTATCCATCCTCTGTCTATTGTTTTACCATTATAACTTCTTGTTTCATAGATTCTCTCTAAAACATATTTTAAATATTTGAAACAAAGCTCTAAATCAATTTCAGGTGCAATTTTAAAAAAAAAGTTTAAAATAATCTCTATGTCCAATTCGATATTTTCTTCTAACATATTACTTGGTAAAATATTATTAGCATAACTATATCTTTTCCTTATGCTTGAATCATTGTCAAACATTTGAGGTATAAATTCTTTATCTATAATTTCCTCTAAATAGTGATATTTTTTTAATTTTAAATAAAACGGAAATCCAATATCTTTATAGCTCCTCATCATATTAGTCTTTCTATCCAAATATTCAATTGATAATTTATCTCCTTGTGCCTTTCTTGGTATTTCTGTTAATTCCCCTATTTGCTCTTTTATCAGTAAAGCATATTCTATTTTAGGTATTTTTCTTTTTAGAAATTCTATACCTAAGTCTGTATCATATTTCTTTTGAAGTTCCGACATATCAATCAGAAACTTTTCAAATTGTTTTTGTTTAATATATTCTATTAATGTGTTTCTTTGTTCTATCCCGATTATGCTATTTTCATTGATAAAACTAATTATTTCATCAATTCTCTTTTTTTCTGTATCTATGTAGCCAAATTTCATATTTTTGATTCCAGCTCTCATATTTACTGTATCTCTTATTATATCAGTCATATAGAGCTTACCATCAATTTGAATAATTGCATCAATATGCCTTAAATCTACTTTTTCAACTCCAACAGGCTTTCTTGTCAAATAAAATCTTTCAATAGTGTTGGTCATAGTAAGCATTGTTACATATAATTCACACATCTGTCTACAATTTCCAATTCCATTATCCCTTATAGTAGAATAATACATACCGATATTTTCAATATGATTATATACCAAACTTTCATTTTCGTATAATAATATTCCTAGTTTATTATATATATAGTATGCCTTTTCTAAATTGCTTAAATTTTGCGGAATCGATTTAATTATTTCTATATAAGCTTTTGTATTATTAATAATTTCAACATACTGGTTAAATCTAGTATTGCTCAATCCTAATAATAATTTACCATTTTCTTCTTCATATAACTTACTTAATTGTTCATTACTTATTTTCATATTTTATTTCTTTCTAAATTTTAATCCATATTTTACCATATTTTTACGTATTTGTCAATTTTAATCATAAAATAAAAAAACAGATATGTAAACACATACCTATTCTTTTTGCAATCTTTGATTGCTCATCTTTTATAAAATTGTTTCCGTGGCTAATTTTGCTTATAATTATATTATATATTTAATTTTTTTCAATATATTTTATTCATTTTATTAAAGAATCGTTCGACAAATTTTACTATATTTTGTTAGAAAATTTTCGCCCAAAAAGGGGCGTCCCTGTTGGGCGGAGGGGCGTCCCCTTTGGGCGATGTTGCCAAAATTATTTATTTCTTACTTCTCCTATTTTTGAAAGTTTGTCTATTATCTTTTCTAGTATTGCATTTATTTCTTCATCTGTTAGTGTTCTATCGTTGCTTCCAAATGTTAGTGAATACGCTAAGCTCTTTTTGCCTTCTTCTATTCCTGTGCCTGTGTAAACATCAAACACTTCACTATTTATTAGTAATGAACCGGCTGCTTTTTTTATTTGCATTGCTATATCTCCGGCAGTTATTTTTTTGTCTACGACTATTGCTATGTCTTTCTTTACTGTTGGATATTTAGAAATTTCTTTGTATTTCATTTTTCCAGTTTTCTTTTCTAGTAATTTGTCTAGATTTATTTCCATTACAAATACCGCTTCTTTATTTATTTCTGGGTGTATTTTTCCTATTATTCCAACTATATCGTTATTTACAGATATATATGCAGATTGACCTGGATGTAATTCTTTTGGCATGCTGTCTTTTACTACAAAGCTATATCTTCCAGCATATCCTAAGAAATCTAATAGCTCTTCTGCAATTCCTTTAATAATGTAGAAATCAACTTTCTTTTCACTGTTTATTCCTGCATAGAAATCGCCTGTCATTAAACATGCTAGTTTGTTTTCTTCGTTGTATGTTTCGTCTTTCTTGTAGAATGATTTTCCTATTTCGAATATTGATACATTTTTGTTATAATGTGCAACATTGTATTCATATATCTTATATAAAGATGTGATTATACTGCATCTTAATGTGCTTCTGTCTTCTGTAAGTGGAGATAATAGTTTTATTGCCTCAAATTCTTCTTTCTTGTCATAACCTGCATAGTTCTTTGCTTCTTTTTCATTTACCAATACATATGATAGAGTCTCATTTAATCCTAAATTCATCATTTTGTGTCTTATTTCTCTTGTAGTCTTATCATAACTTCCAAGTTTTATTGGCATTACTGGTACTTTTGAAGCAATATTGTCAACTCCATATATACGTCCAACTTCTTCTATTAAATCTTCTTTAATAGAAATATCTAGTCTTCTTCTTGGAACAGAAACTTCAATTTTTTCTCCGTCCTGTTTGCAACTAAATCCTAATTTTCTAAATACATCTAGAACGTCTTGCTTTGGCAATTCTGTTCCTAAAACATCATTTATTTTCTTGTATGTAATTTCTATTACTTTGTCTGACATATCTTCTTTGTTATATTCTACTGTTCCACCAACAACAGTTCCATTTGCATATTCTTCAAGAAGTTTCACAGCACGCTCAGCAGCCATATAAGTTCTGTTTGGATCTAGTCCTTTTTCAAAACGATTGCTTGCTTCGCTTCTTACTATTTTTTGTGCAGTTTTTCTTACTTTTACTTGATTAAATATTGCGGCTTCTACTATTACATTCTTAGTATTTTCTGTAATTTCTGTATCTAAGCCTCCCATAACACCAGCAAGACCTATGGCCTCTTTTCCATTTGATATTACAATATCATCTGATGTAAGTGCTCTTTCTATATTATCTAAAGTAGTTAGCTTTTCGCCATTTTCAGCCATTCTAACTTCTATAACATTTTGAAGTTTATCTGCATCATAGAAATGAAGAGGTTGACCTAGTTCTAACATTACATAGTTGCTAATATCTACAACATTGTTTATAGGTCTTATTCCACATGCAATAAGTCTATTCTTAATAAATGTAGGACTTTCCTTAATCTCTACATTCTCAACTTTCTTAGCCAAGAACATTGTACAATTATCTGTATTTATATTTAGCTTAAAGCTATCTGCAATATTTTCGTTATTTTGTCCATGAGACAAATCGACATCTTTAACTTTTTTATCATAAATTGCACCAACTTCATAAGCCATTCCTAAAATACTTAGTAAATCTCCACGGTTTGCAGTAAGTTCAAAATCGATAACTCCATCATCCATCTGCATATATTTAATAGGATCCTCGCCAACAGGAGCATCTGCTGGCAACTCGTGTATTCCATCTTTATCCTCTGGATTTAAAAACTTGCTTTCCAATCCAAGTTCAGCAATAGAGCACAACATACCATTAGACTCAACTCCACGTTTCATACTTTTGCTTATAGTTCCACCTGGAAGTTTTGCACCAGGAAGTGCGACAATAACCTTCAAACCCTTTCTAACATTTGGAGCACCACAAACAATTTGCAAAACTTCATCTCCCACATTAACCTTGCACACATGCAAATGGTCAGAATCTGGATGCATTTCACACTCTAAAACCTCTCCCATAGTCAAATTAGTAGCATCAATAAGCTTCTTAGCAGAGTCATATTCATTGCCAACCTTAGTCATATTCTCTGCAAGCTCATGTATTTTATCAGTAGTATCAAAATCTATATCTAAATAATCTTTTAAAAAATTCGTACTTAAAATCATAACTCTTTCCTTTCTTTCGCCCAAAAAGAGGCGTCCCTATTGGGCGAAATCTCTATTTATCCATTCTATCAAATTGTGATAGAAATTTCACATCGTTTGTATATAAAAGTCTCATGTCTGTTATTCCATATTTAAACATTGCCAAACGGTCTAGTCCTGTGCCGAATGCAAAACCGCTATATATTTCTGGGTCGTATCCATTCATTTTTAATACGTTTGGGTGTACTATTCCAGAACCTAAAAGTTCTATCCATCCTGTTTGTTTGCATAAGTTACAGCCTTTTCCTCCACACTTAAAGCAACTTACATCAACTTCGTAAGATGGCTCTGTGAATGGGAAGTAACTTGGTCTAAATCTTAATTGTGTGTTTTCTCCAAGCATTTTTTTCATGAATATTTCTAGTGTTCCCTTTAAGTCTGCAAATGAAATATTCTTATCTATTACCAATCCTTCAACTTGATTAAATTGATGTGAGTGTGTTGCATCGTCTTCTTTTCTATAAGTTTTTCCTGGGCAAATTACTCTTATTGGAGTTTTTTCTGTGTTTGCCATCATTGTTCTTGCTTGCACTGCAGAAGTTTGAGTTCTAAGCAAATATTCTGATGTTATGTAGAAACTATCTTGCATATCTCTTGCTGGATGTCCCTTTGGAAGGTTTAGCCTTTCAAAACAATATTCATCAGTTTCAAGTTCTGGTCCTGATACAACATCATATCCCATAGAAACGAATAAATCTTCAACTTCTTCTATTACTCTGTTTAATGGATGCTCACTTCCTCTTTTTACTTTAGTAGCTGGAAGAGTTACATCTATCTTCTCTTTTTCAAGTCTTTCTTGTAAATCTTTATTCTTAAATTCTGATTCCTTCTCATCAATCATTTGCTCAATTTCATCTCTGATTTTATTTACAAGGTTCCCTACAACTGGTCTTTCTTCAGCCGCAATGTCTTTCATACCTCTTAAAATCTCTGTAAGTTCACCTTTTTTTCCTAAAACCTTAACCTTAAAATCATTCAAGGCTTGGCTGTCTTTAATTTCAGCAATTTTTTCTTTTGACATCTTGCTTATTGCTTCAAGCTTTTCTTTCATTAAAATCACAATCCTTTCTTATATTTTAACTTCAGTTAAAAATAACAAAATGCAAATTTTTCTCATGCCATTCTTCAACTGATAATTTTTACATCAAAAAAGCCATTCACTTATTAAATATAAATACTCTTCATATTCTATATTTAATAGGACGAATGACTTTAATATTCGTGGTACCACCTATTTTTATTAACAACTTAGTAGAGTTTATAGATATTTATTATTTTATTAACACTTCTCGTAAAGCATTTATATCAAACTCTTCTAATAAAATTAACCTCATTATAGCTATAACGTTTGCTACCGTTCTTTCCTACACAAGATTGCTCTCTTCAAAAAGAAACCTCCAAAGTGAAATTTCTGTAATTTATATATGCACGGCTTCCAGCTATAGCCTTGCTCTCTGAAATATATTTGCAAATTACATACTTTGCTTCTTCATAGGCTTTAACATTAATAATAATATCATATTTTTATGGAAATGTAAAGAAATTTTAAATGAATATTTGCTTTCGCTATAGCGAATATTATATAAGTTTTAATTTAGATTTTCTTGATTTAATAAAAGATTTGAATAATTTTGATTTTCATGAAATATGTATAGAATTAAAATTTTATTATTTTTAACTTCATAAATTACGGCATATTTTCCAACTGTTGCTCTTCTAAGTTGTCTTTTAAATTTCCTATCAATATATATTTTTGGATACATAAACGGGAATAATCTTAAACTATTAATCGCTTTCAGTATTTTCTTTACAATTTTTATAGCATAACGCTCATTCCCTAGCTTTTCTAGTGTAAAGGCATATATTTTTTGAATATTTCTATATGCCTTTGGTGACCATATGATTTCATATTTTTTATTTTCCAATATTATATGTTTCCTCCATTTCCGCTACTATTTGTTCCATAGGAATTCCTTTACCATTTTCTATCTCCTCTATTGCCTCTGTAACATTCTTTAGCAAATCTGCTTTAAATTCATTAAAATCCTTATAGTGTTTGTCAAATTTTTCTGATATTAATCTCTCTATTCTTTCTTCTTCGCTTTCTTCATTTTGTTTTCTCATTTTTTCGAATACCTCATCACTTAATACAACTAAATCATTCACTCCATTTCTAGTAACATAGATTGGTTCTTTAGTTTCATGACATCTCTTTGAAATTTTATTGTAATTATTTCTTAAATCTGCACTTGGTATTATTAATGGCATAGCTCTCTCCTCCTTTTGATATCAAAATTGTACATTAATTTTTTTATATTGTCAAGAAAATCTCATCGACAAAGTTCGACCAAGGTTTTCGCTATAGCGAATATTCTGTTCCAATTTTACATACATTAAGTATTTTTATTCTGAATTTTAAATTCATCTTAATTAAAATGTATCATTTCCCATTTTATCAAATTGTATTGACTACCACATTCCTATAATGTTATAATTCGTAAGTACTAATTTCAGAAGTTAATATTTTTCTGCACACTCTGCAGAGCTAAACAAATGTGGAAAGGATTGAATTTATTATGTTTAAGAAATATGCATTAATGTTTTTGGTATCTATGGTACCACTAATTGAATTAAGAGGATCTATTCCAATCGGATTAGGCATGGGACTAAATCCATTATGGCTTTATATTATTTGTATTGTTGGAAATATGCTTCCTGTACCATTCATATTCTTCTTTGCAAGAAAAGTTTTAGTATGGGGCTCTGATAAAAAATTTATCGGAAAGTTTTTTAAATTCTGTCTTGAAAAGGGTGAAAAAGGTGGAAAAAAATTGGAAGCAAAAGCTGGTAAAGGTTTATACTGGGCGCTATTCTTATTTGTTGGAATTCCACTTCCAGGAACAGGTGCTTGGACAGGAACTTTAGCAGCAAGCCTTTTAGATATGGATTTTAAAAAGAGTGTAATTGCAGTTATGGCTGGTGTTGTACTTGCCGGAATAATAATGGGACTTGGCACAGCTGGTGTCTTAGGTGCTGCAGGAGCAATCTTTGGTTAATGTTAAAAATCTCACAGAATAAAATCTGTGAGATTTTGTATTTATTTCATATTATTTTCAAGTAACTTCATACTTTTATTCTATTCTTTGCACAATTTAAAGTCTATTTTTCTTGTTATTTTATCTGCACCTATTACTTCTATTTTTACACTGTCTCCTATCTTGTACATTGTCTTTGATTTTTCTCCAACTAGCGTTTTTCTTTCATCATCATACATGAAATATTCGTTGCCCATATTTTCGAATCTTATCAAACCTTCTACTGTGTTATCTAGTTCAACAAACATTCCGAATGGTGTAACACTCGATACAACTCCTTCATATATCTCTCCAACTTTATCTTTCATATATTCTGCTTTCTTAATATCTTCTGCATCACGTTCCACTTTCTGAGCTATTTTTTCTCTTTCAGATGAGCTTTCTGCATATTTAACCGCTTCTATCTCATATTTTTTTCTTAGCTCTTCGTTTATGTTGTAGTCATGTTTCAAATATGATGATATCACTCTGTGAATGAATAAGTCTGGATATCTTCTTATTGGCGACGTAAAGTGGCAGTAGCATTTGCTTGCTATTCCAAAGTGTCCTCTGTTTTCACTCTCATATTTTGCTACTTTCAAGGTTCTTAATATTAAGTTTGATACAACTCTCTCCTCTGGTTTTCCTTTTACTTCTTCTAGTACTTGTGCAAAAGCCTTTGGATGGATGCTATCTTCATCATTCTTTTTTACGCCTCTTATTTTGTAACCTAAGTTGAATAAGAATTTATTTAAGTCATTTACTTTTTCTATGTCTGGTACATCATGAACTCTGTAAATGAACGGTGCTTGTAACCAATAAAATTTTTCTGCAACTGACTCGTTTGCCGTTAGCATGAATTGCTCTATTACTTCATTCGATTCCAAATAATCATATTTTTGTATGTCAACTGCAATACCATTTTCATCTAAAATTATCTTGCTCTCTGGAATATCCAAATTTAAGCTTCCATTCAAGTCTCTTCTCTGTTTTAGCACATTCTTCAATTCCCTCATTCTTAGAAAATGTGGTATAAATTCTTTATACTTTTCTGCAACACTGTTTACTCTTGCAAGTTCTTCATCAGCGAGTTCTATTTTTCCGTCTTTCATGTCTGCAAATTTGAATATATCATTTACATCATGATAATTCATTCTTCTTGTCGTCTTTATTACAGATTTAAAAATATCTGCGTCGACTACTTTTCCTTTCTCGTTTATCTTCATAATAACAGATATCGCAAATCTATCTTTTTGCTCGTTCAAGCTACAAATTCCATTAGACAACTCCTTTGGAAGCATTGGAATTACTCTATCCATCATGTAAATGCTTGTACCTCTGGTAATTGCTTCTTTATCCAGTTTTGATCCAGATTTAACATAATAGCTAACATCTGCAATGTGAACGCCTAATGTATATGTTCCATCATCGTTTTTCTTAACATTTACTGCATCATCTAAGTCCTTTGCGTCTTCTCCATCAATTGTAAAAATTTCTTCCTTTCTTAAATCGACTCTTTTTTCGATGTTCTTTTCATCTATAACTTGTGGAATTGCCCTCGCCTCTGCTAGTACATTTTCTGGAAACTCATTTGGAAGCTTGTACTCCTTAATAAGAGACATCATGTCGACTCCTGCTTCATCTATTCCACCAATTATCTCCACGATAGTACCTTCTGCTTTATTTGCTCCGTCTGAATATTTGTCAATTTTCACAACCACCTTCTGATTGTTTTTTGCATTTGCACTCTTCTTTTTTGGAATATAAATATCTCCGCTTACAGCTTGATCATCTGGAACTACAAAGCCAAAATTTCTACTCTTCTTATAAATTCCAACAATTGTGTCCTGTGCATGTTTCGTAATTTGAAGTATTTTACCTTCTCTCTTATGCTTGCCATCTTGAACTTCACTATCATCAAAAATTCTAATTAAAACCTCGTCCCCGTTAAGAGCATTTTTTGTAAGCTTAGGTGAAATAAAAATTTCATCTTCTTCACCAACATTAACAAAGCCGAAACCTCTCCCATTTCTTCTAAAAGTTCCGAGCCTATAGCTTTCATCTTTCAAAATTTCATTTAAATTAATTTTTTCTTCTTTTCTTGACTTTCTCTCTTTTTTACTTTTTATTTTATCTTTCATATAAAAAAACTTTTTATTCATTAAATTCACCTCTCTTATTATGTTTAATTTTTCAAATATTAATCTTATTTAGCATTTCAAAAAGACGACAGAAAATTTCTGCCGCCTCCCCAAATTCATTCTTATTTTATAACATAAACAATACCTAAAGCAACTGCTAATACTACAAAAGCAACTCCTAAGATAATTGTCCATCTCTTTAATTTTCCTTCACGTGTTCTTCCTTTATTCTTCTCATAGAAATTGTTTGAAGAAGAACCAACTATTGTTCCTGATGCTCCACGGCTATCTGAATTTTGCATCATTGTAACTATTATTAATCCTAAACAATCTATTATGTATAAAACCATTAATATATATTTAACTACTTGCATTCTACTCGCTCCTTCTCGTTTTCTTTACTAACTCGTTCATTTTACCATAAATAAAAGCAAAATGCAATTATTTTTTAGTAATCTCTTTTATATTTTCTACATTTTTCTTCCAACACTTTAAAATCACAACATCTTTTCGAAATTTTTGAATTAGGTCTATTGGTTTTTTCATTATATAACTTAAATGCATTAGCTTTAATTTTTTCAATTCTACTATTTATTAATTCTAATTCCATATTTAAAAGAGAGATGTATAAACTTTTTTCTTTATTTGTTTTAAAATTTCTATACTTTTCTATTTCACTATATTTTAGATTTTTAACACTATCATTATCAATTGGAATCATATTATTTAGATTTAATACACCCAATATTCTATCATTTTCACTAATCTTTATAAAATCAATATCTTCATTCATTTTATAATGTTTTTCTTTTACTGATGATATCGGAACATAGTAATTTATTTCATTTATCGTTATTATTATTCCAAGATATGGTTTAAATCTATTACTATAATCTATATTTTCAACCTTATTGTCAAATTCTTTTAGATAACTAACATATTCTTTGTCTACAATATACCATTTGAGCTTATCTTTCATTTTGCATCCCCTCCATAAAAAAATTAAGATGGTAAAGTTTCCAATACCATCTACTTTTAATTCCATTTTTTTCTGGAATGGTAAAACCACTTTATATGCTCATTTTTGACTGGAATGATAAAACCACTTTATATGCCCATTTTTGACTGGAATGGTAAAACCGCTTTTATGCATAACTGTAATAAGTTATTCTACATTATTATATTCATAATACCATAAAATATGTGATAAATCAATAGTTCCATACCTGATTTTCCAAAAAAATTTTGTACTTTTTTCATAAAATAGTGTATAATTTTTATACATAGAGGAATAATATAATTATAAATAATATTATTTACATTGGTCTCACAAGGACCAAACCCGAGTTAGACGCTGAGCGTCGCAAAAAGTCATTCTTATGAATGGCTTTTTTATTGTTGGAAAGTTTACAAAATTGTTGTAAACTATTTATTTTGTAGGAATTTTATGGTATAATTATCTTGTTAGTTTAATTCGGAGGTGTTTATATGTTACCTTGGCAAATTTGGTTAATAATTTCTGGAGTTTGTTTTATTGCAGAGATTGCAACTGTTGGATTTTTAATTTTTTGGTTTGGAGTTGCCGCACTTATTACTTGTTTGCTTAGTTTGTTTATTTCAAACGTTATTGCTCAAACTGTAATTTTCGTAATACTTTCGGTAAGTCTTATATGTTTGACTAGACCTTTTGCTGAAAAGATGAATAAAAACGATAATATTGTTACTAATTCTAATGCAATAATTGGTAAAGAAGGTGTAGTTACAAAAGACATTACTCCAAATGATGTTGGTCAAGTTAAGGTTTCTGGAGACATTTGGACAGCAATTTCTACATACACTGATATTATTCCAAAAGGTTCTACTATAAAAGTCTTATCAATAGATGGAGTAAAATTAGTTGTTGAACCAGTAACTATTAAACAACCTGAGAAAAAAATCTAAATCATTAGAAGTTAACTATTTTTATAATTCACGTTTTTAATTTTATAATATATATTTTTTTAGGAGGAAAAAATTATGTGGTTTTTAATCGTATTACTAGTTATAATATTAATTATAGCCGTAAAATCAATTAAAGTAGTAAGACAATCTGAAGTTTATATTATTGAAAGATTAGGTAAATTTCATAAAGTAGCTGATGCAGGTCTTACAATTATAATTCCTTTTGTTGACCGTGTTAGAAGTGTTGTTAGCTTAAAGCAACAAACTATGGATGTTCCACCACAAGGAGTTATTACTAAGGATAACGTTACAATTACAATAGACACTGTTGTGTTCTACAAAGTTACAGACCCAGCAAAAGCTGTTTACGAAATTCAATCTCTAAAGAAAGGTATTGAATACTTAGCAATTACAACAATTCGTGATATCGTTGGTAAAATGGATTTGGACTCAACATTTAGTTCAAGAGACATGATTAACGAAGAATTAAGAGCAATTCTTGATGAAGCCACAGATCAATGGGGATGCAAGATTGATAGAGTTGAAATTAAAGATATTACTCCTCCAGCAGACATTAGAGACGCTATGGAGAAGCAAATGAATGCAGAAAGAAATAAGAGAGCTCAAATACTTCAAGCTGAAGGTGAAAGACAATCTGCAATTACACTTGCACAAGGTAAAAAAGAAGCTGCTATTCTTGAAGCTGAAGCAGAAAAAGAATCTAAAATTAGAAGAGCTGCCGGTGAAGCCGAAGCCATAAAAAAAGTTGCTGAAGCTAGAGCAAACGAAATTAATTTAGTATATGGTGCAATGATGAATTCTCATCCGGACGACACTTTAGTACAATTAAAATCATTAGAAGCTTTAAAAGATATTGCAAATGGAGAAGCAAACAAAGTATTTATTCCATTTGAAGCAACAAGCACACTTTCAAGCTTGGGAGCAATTAAAGAAGTTATGAAAGATGACAAAAAAGATAAGAAAAATGACTAATTCTATAAAAACCACAGGAATATTCCCGTGGTTTTTTATAATAGTTAAGGGAAGAAATTTTAGTTTCTTCCCTTCTTATTTATATACTGAACAAAGGCTAAACTTCAATATATTAAGTTCTTTTCTATGTACTGAAAAATTTATACAATTTTTATTATTTATCTTCCGTCATCGTCTTTATAATATGGTATTGCTCGTGTGTTTTCTCTCATTCTTCTCTGTTTTATATATTCTCCCTGTAATTCAACTATCTTACTGATTACAACTTGAGACACTCCATTTTCTTGGCTATTTTCTATTACACTACCATCTTTGTTAATTCCACCAATATCATGTAATTCACTTACATCACACTCTCCTTCTGGTGTAATATTTTTTTGATATCCAGCAGACAAGAGATTTAGCACAGCTTTTTCTAATTGTTTTTTATACGTAGCTTCATATTCTGTATTCACTATATCATTCAATCTATATGGCAATGTGAATACTACTGGAACCTTTACGTCTGGCGAGAAAAGTTCGACATTTTGTTCATCAGAAGTTGATGCAAGCTGTGCAGTGTACACATATCTTCCAGAGGCATCTTTCGCAATTTTATTAACTGCCCTAATTCTTAATATTTCCCCATTAGACGTATTAACCCCATCATATTGTTCTGCTTGAAATTTATCTAATCCACCTCTTATAAATGGATTTGCCATTCTAGCTTCTATTTTCTTTTGCCCTTCAGCACGCAATTTATTAATGTTTTTTTGCATTCTCGTATTTCTAGCATTTTCTTCTTTTTGCCTAACTTCTAACAATCGACTTTCTCTTAGTCTTTTATTTGTTATTTCTTCTAAAAGCTTCTCGTTCAACTTTCCTATTTGCTCATTTACAACAGCTGTTGGTGGTTGTAGTCTAATGTCTTCTTCGGAGTAGGCTCTACCCAAATATGTATATGATTTTTCATTAAGTTCTATTCCTGTGTACATTCCAGTAAATCTGGTTATCAATTCTTTAGCTAAATCATATCTGCCCTCTGGAATTTCAAAACAAATTGGGTCTGCAGCATCTAAATAAATTGTATCTCCTTGGTTTACATGAATTACCCTAGCACTTATTAGACTGCTAATACTTCCATCACTATGTCTAAATTTTTGTGCTTCCTCTATATTTAACACCTCTGTCTGTGTTCCATCTTCTCTATAAATTGACATCATTGTCGGCATTTTTTCTACTTCTTTTATTGCTTTCTGTGTATTTTTCCCACTTGGTTTATGTAAAAAATCAAATAGTCCCATTTTTAGTAAGATTCCTCCTTCGAATTATTATTTCAGTCGGAAAAAATTTCCCTTATTATTTTCCATACGTTTATTATAACATAAAAATTTATTTTAGTATATCTCCGTTGTTTAATTTTTTCGCTATTTTAAATTTTTCTTTTTCCTTTTTAGTTATAGTCTTTTCCTCTATATCCCCTTCTGTTGTGCATAATTTTAATGTTATTCTTCCATTTTCTATTTTGGGATGTCTTAAAATTCTATCTTTTTTATCTGTTTTCATTTTTGAGACTGCAATATATGAAAATTTTTCATCTTCATATGGAGCTTCTCCCTCTTTCAATAGTTTATGCACTTTCGTTCTTGCAATTCTGCATGAGAAAGCACACCAATCATTTTTTGAAATTTTGCACTCTTTTTCATGCGCACATGGTGCTACAATATTTGCACCTTTTTTTATAAAGTAGTCTCTTATTTCTTTTATTTGATTATAGCCTTCTGGTGTTCCTGGTTCAATAATTAATAATAATTTTTCAGTTGAATTCCATAATTTTTCTAATATTTGATTTCTGTTTTCTGCCTTTATTTCATTTAATACATATGAAGATATGACTAAATCTGCTTTTTCCTCTATATTATCTGTAATTATATTTTTCTTAATCCACTGTACATTATCAATTTCATTTTTCATGAGCTTTTGGCCTAGATTTAGCATATAATCTTCATTTTCTACACAAATATTACTTTCTATTTTAAGCAATTCATTTACAGCCCAAGTAGCAGTTCCAGTACCAGCTCCCACATCTAGCAAGCTTGTAATTTCAGCATTTTGCATCATTTCCAGACTGTGCTTTAATGCAACACACACAGCTCCATATGTTGCTGGCATTCTGCTTACAGCATATGCTACTGCATCTTCCCTGCTAGCTATTAGTCTAGTACTCATTTTATTAGATGATTTATCTCTATATTTTTCACTAATATTTTGTGCACTCTGTTTTAACTTTTTTAACTCTATTTCATCTATCTCTTGTTCTAATTTTTCTTTTAAAAGTATTGGTAATTCCATATTTCTCACTTTTCCATAGATAAATTTACAATTAAATTTTATTTTTATCATTCAAGTACTTCGAATTTTTATTTTTAATTTACATTTGCTTCTAATCTGGTATATTTTCATCTTTAATATAGTACTTCGTTCCAAGCATTTTGTCTGGCAAATATTGCTGTTCTACGTAGTGTCCTGGATAATCGTGTGGGTATTTATAACCTACATGGTAGCCTTCCTTTTCCATTCCTTCTGCTGGTGCATTTCTTATATGCATTGGTACTTCGCCTGTATCTTTATTTGCAACATCTTCCAAAGCTTGATTTATTGCTAAATAGCTAGCGTTAGACTTTTTAGAAGTTGCGACGTATACTGCCGCTTCTGCAAGTATTATTCTTGCTTCTGGCATACCAACCATGTGTACAGCCTCCATAGCACTCGTTGCAAGTATTAATGCATTAGGGTTTGCCATTCCTACATCTTCTGATGCAGCAATTACAATTCTTCTTGCTAGAAACATTGGGTCTTCTCCTCCATTTAATGCTCTTGCCAAATAAAAAATTGCAGCATCTGGGTCACTGCCTCTCATAGATTTTATAAAAGCACTAATATTATCATAATGGCTATCTCCTTTTTTATCAAAGATTGCTTTTCTATTTTGAACACTTTCTTTTGCAATCTCATCAGTTATTGTAATGTATCCGTCTGATCCAATATTAGTTGTTAATACAGCCACTTCAAGTCCATTTAGAGCAGTTCTAACATCTCCATTTGCTGTTTCTGCAATTTTTCTTAAAGTTTCATCTGAAATTTTTATTTTATATTCTCCGAGTCCTTCTTTTTTCTCCAATGCATTTTTTAAAATAGTATAAATATTTTCTACTGTTAATGGTTGCAGATGAAATACCATAGACCTCGATATTAAAGCCTTATTTACTTCAAAATAAGGATTTTCCGTTGTTGCACCAATTAAAATTACAGTTCCATTTTCTACAAATGGAAGCAATGCATCTTGTTGCAATTTATTAAATCTATGAATCTCATCAATAAATAATATACATCTTCCAGATGGGTTTAAAAAAGGGTTTTTAGCTTCCTCTATTGCATTTTTAATGTCTCCAACTCCTGCAGTTACAGCATTCAATTTTGTAAATTTATATTTAGTAGTATTACTTATAACCCTTGCCAGAGACGTTTTTCCGCATCCAGGAGGTCCCCATAATATAATGCTAGATAGTCTATCTGCCTTTATTGTTCTATATAAAATTTTATCTTGTCCTAAAATTTCTTCTTGTCCAACATAGTCTCCTAGTGTTTTAGGGCTCATTCTATATGCTAATGGTTCGTTTGCATTCATTCTTTACTCCTTTTTGCCTAATATGTTTTCACATTATTGCACTAATTTTTTACTTTTACCATTAAATAATGAACATATACATTGTTTTTGCAATCAATTTATGTTCTACTATTCTTTTCGCCCAAAAGTGGCGTCCCTATTGGGCGATTGCTAAATATTGTAGTGCTTCTTTTATTCTTTCTTCCAAACTTTCTGATTTTATCTTTGGTAGTATTTTGTTTATTTCATATCTTCTGTATCCTAATACTTGTAAAGCTTGTATCACTTCTTCAAATTCTTCTTGTTTATTTTCTTCTTTTTCTAATTCACTTGTTTCAGCTCCAATAGCTTCTTCTGTTTTTATCTTATCTTTTAATTCTAGTATTATTCTTTGTGCCGTTTTAGGTCCTATTCCTGGCAATTTTTTTAAAGTATTTACTTCATTTGTAATTACTGCAAGCGCAAATCTTGATGGTGTAATATTTGAAAGTATTGTTATTGCAGATTTTGCTCCTATTCCCCCAACAGATATTAGAAGTTCAAACATATGTAGTTCTTCGTTTGTATTAAATCCAAATAAGCTAATATCATCTTCTCTTACTTTTAAATATGTATATACGCGAACCTGCCTATTTTCTTGTAATTCATCTATCGATTTTTTAGACATGAATACTTTATAACCTATGCCTTGTACTTCAATTATTATATATTCTTCTGATTTTACTACTAATTCACCTTTTAAATATGCTATCATAAGTTTCCATTAATCAATTTATTTCCATATTTTCTATTCTTGTACATCTAAAAGTTGTTACATTGTATCATTCTTTTTATCACATTATGTGTTTTCTATTTATAATATCATTTTGTTATTTTCAAGCTCTATAAATTGATTATTCCCTTTCTTTTATTATCAAACAAATTTTCTCTTAATGGTTAATATTTTATCATATTTTTAGTATTTTGCAAGAGTTTATTGTAATTTTTTCAGGTTTACTTGCACTATTTTTTGCATATGATATAATGGCAATATAAAAATCAATTTTATTTTGAAGGAGGATTATTTATGACACCACATAATGAAGCTAAAATTGAAGATATTTCTAATATTGTATTAATGCCAGGAGATCCACTTAGAGCAAAGTACATTGCAGATACTTTTTTAGATGATGCAAAACTTGTTAATACGGTTAGAAATATGTTTGGTTACACTGGTTTTTATAAGGGCAAAAAAATTACAGTTTTTGCATCTGGAATGGGTATGCCAAGCATTGGAATTTATTCTTATGAGTTGTACAAATTTTATAATGTAGATACAATTATTCGTATAGGGTCTTGTGGAGCCTACAACGAGAATTTAAACCTTTTAGATACTATATTAGTAGATAATGCATATACAGAAGGAAACTACGCATATGAGCTAAATGAGGAAGATTGTCACATAATGAATTCATCATCAGATATAAATAAAGTTATTGAAGATACAGCAAAAAAACTAAACATTGCTTATGTAAAAGGAAACACCCTTTGTACAGACTGTTTCGATTACTATGTTAAAGATGTTAATAGCTTAATTGCAAGATTTCCAAAAGATTTAAATATAATCGGAGCAGAAATGGAAGCATTTGCGCTTTTCTATAATGCAAAATTACTTGGAAAGAAAGCTAGCTGTTTACTAAGTGTAGTAGATTCTCACTATAAACATCAAGAAATCTCAGCAGATGAAAGACAAACTTCATTAAATTCTATGATAAAATTAGCATTAGAATCTGCTGTAAATTTATAAAATTATAAGTTCTAATTCAAGCAATACTTATTTGTTGAAACTAAAATATTTATTTAACCTTAATATAAAACCGAACCATAAAATATTTAACATTTTAGGTTCGGTTATATTTTTATTTTGTTATTGATAAAACTTTATATTTAGCAATTCCGCCTGGTGTTTTTACTTCTACCATATCGTTTTTCTTCTTGCCTAATAAAGCTGCTCCAACTGGTGATTCATTAGAAATTTTATTTTCTGCTAAATTTACTTCTGTTGAACCAACTATTGTATATGTAACATCTTCATCATATTCTTCATCATGTACTTTTACAATATTTCCAACTTGAACTGTTTTTGTATCTATTTCAGATTCATCAATTATTTTAGCATATCTTATTTTATTTTCTAGCTCTGCTATTTTCCCTTCATTTTCTGCTTGAGCATTTTTTGCTTCATCATATTCAGAGTTTTCTGATAAATCTCCAAAGCCTAATGCCACCTTTATTTTTTCAGCAATTTCTGCTCTTTTAGTTGTTCTTAAATAATCTAATTCTTTCTCTAATTTTTCAAATCCTTCTTTTGATACTATTACACCTTTATCTTCCATGCTATAAAACCTCCTTGTTTTTTTGCAGTATTTACTTTTAAAATTATTGTATAATGATACCCCTTTTTTTTACTTTTGTCAAGTATTTTTCGTCTTCTAAACTATTCATTTCAAGTAATTATTCAATTTTATTTAATATTTTTATAGTTTTAATTTTTTAGGTAATTTCTTCCATTTTATATTATTTTATTTCAACATTTCCTCTATTTCCTATAAGTTCATATTCATTTTTCTCTATTTTTTCTCGTACCGCTTCTGACCATTTTTCTCTTTGTATATTATACTCATCTTGTAATTCAAATTCACCATTGTCTATTAATTTTACATTATTTATTATATTCCCATCAAAATACATTAATTTATCTATCTTTGTATCTGCAATATTAAAAATTATAGCAGTTCTATCAATACTGTATTCTTTAATTTTTTCTCCACTAAAATTTACATTTAATATATATTTTGCATTTCTTAAGCTCTTTCTTTTATTGTTTAATACAGATATTGGTTCAAAATTTTGCTCTGCTTCTTCCTCTAAACCTGCAAACTGCTTTATGTTAGACGTGACTATATTGATCATTTTATATTGTGTTATTAATTCGCTTATAAGCTGTGTATTATTATAATCTTTTGTATCAATTAATATGCTAAGTGACTGTTCCTCTAAAATTTCTTTTTTTCTTTCAATTACTGATTTTATTACTGTTTTTAAAAAGTCCCTATATATACTCTTATTTTCCTTGCTATTTTTTATAATTTTATTTACATTTTGATATATTTCAATATTTTCTTTATTACTAGCAATCTCTTTTATTCTTCTTGACAATATTATATTTGTATTTATATTTTTTCTTACTATATTTTCTATTTTTCTCAACATTTTTTCTTCTTTATTTTGTACTGTGTAACAAATGTACTCAATCTTATCATCACTTTCAATTCTTTTTATATTCCCAAATACATATTTCAGCTTCTTTATTTTTCTCAAAAAATTTATAAATAATCTATTTCTATATTTATAAGATAAATCGTCAGTATCTTTATAATATTCTAGCCTAAAATATACTGTTTTCTTCATATCATCACCTTATATAATTATATTATTAATATTGTATTTGTAAAACATATTAAAAACAAATTCTGGCTAATTATTAAAAAAGTAGACACACAATCTTTCTAGATTATATGTCTATTTATATTATTTATTGTTATTTTACATTTAATACTTCAGATACCATATCCCAGATATCATCTGTTTCTCTATCTTTTTCCCAATATGCAGCACCTGCTAAATTATATGTGTTAACTAATTCTAGCTTGCATCTTAAAGATTTAGCATCTTCTATCCAAATCTTATATGTTTTTCCACCTTTTTCGTACTCTGCATAGTTTTGTTTTAGCGAATCGTCCCATGTCGTTTTTGTTCCTTCTGGTAAGTTTTTTGCTATATTTTTCATATTTACAACTTTACTTGTTACACTTCCATTGTTTTCTGTCCAAATTCTTGTGTAGAATGGTGTTCCTAGTATTATCTTACTTGCCTCTACTCCTTCTTGACCTAAGAATTTTTTGATGTTTGCTTCCACCCAATCACAACCAGCGGTTGTTCCTTCTTTAGGTGATGACACTCCATTTTGGTCGTATCCCATAAATACTATATAGTCTGCAACATCACCTATCACATTTCTGTCATAACATAATGACCAATCTGGTGAACCATCTGGTGCTGTTACATCAACAGATAGAACTTTTCCGAGTTCTTTTAATCTAGGTGCTAATTCTATTACTAATCTAGAATATACATCTTTGTCACTTTCATTTAAGTACTCAAAGTCTAGGTTTATTCCATCAAGATTAAATGTTACTACTGCAGTTACTATATTGTTTATTAACTTTTCTCTTAATTTGTAATCATTTAATATCTCAGTTGTAGTTGGCTTGTCCGAATTATTTGAAAGTAATGCCCAAACTTTGTATCCATTATTATGAGCCCAATTTATATAGTTTTTTCCTGCTGTTCCAACATTAGCAACAAGGTTTCCTTTTCCTCCATCTTGCAATGATAAAAATGCTGGAGATACAACATTTACACCCTTTATTGTTCCTGTTCTTTGTGGTGCAGATGCATACTCTGAAAAATAATCCCATGCCAAACTAATATTTCCTTCAATTTGTTTCTCTATGTTTAATTTTTCTCTAATCTGTTTTTCATTTGCCAAGGTGCTAGTTTTTACATAGCCAATCTTTCCATTTTCGGTCGTAACCTTAGTCCAGCCATTTTTTGCAGTCTTATCATCCTTCACAACTGTAACATTATCGCCTTTTTCAATTTTATCAACAGTCTTTGAAAAACTTGTTGGCATATATTTTACTGAATTATTCTTGCTACTATTAGCATATACAAGTTCTCTATCTAATGAAACTAAAACAACAGTATTTGTCTCACTTATATATTTAGTTTCCACATTGTATACACTCTTGCTAATTTCCGAAAAAGGTAAATAAAACTCATTACCTATCTTTTTGGCTGGTGCAATTAGACTTACATCTGAACTATTTATTGTACATTTATTTTTATCAATCACAAATGTTGCAACCTTCGTATCTGATGTTGTTATAATTTGATTGTACTTATTATCATAAAAAATATGGTCATCAAAGAAATTTGCAATATCTTTAGTAGATAAATATATTACATCATCTTCTACAATTACATCATTCTTGATACTCTTTGTAACATTTCCATTATTAATTACTAAATTGGTTTTTCCAGTAATTTCATTTCTTATATAATTTTGCGCTGTATTAAGTACAAATACTATTGCCAATGCAAATATTATTGTTACAATTAATTTATAAATATATATTTTCTTTTCTTTTTTCTTACTTCTCATATAAATTCTATTCCTCTTTCTATTTGCAAATCTAGTTATAAAATTATAATTATTTTTAAACCAGTTTTTCTCTTTTCTCTACTATAATACCATAAAGAATATTTTTAGTGAAGTAATTTATTAAATTTTTTTAAGATTACAAAAAATAAGCAATCAAAGTTTCCTTCAATCACTTATTTAATATTTTAATATTTGATTTCTTACAACAATTTCGTTTTCTTTGTTTTCATTGCAACTCGTATTTTCAAACTGTGCTATGTCATTTCTTTCATTTAACAATCTATTTTTTCTTCTCTTAAAAAAGCCTCCAGACTGTATTTGATACTGTTCACTATCAACCATTGTAAAGTCTGTTGTTTCATTATCTTCTTTTATATATTCATCCACTTTTTTGTTTACATCATACTCTATACTATTGTGTTCATGCTGTTGATAGAAGGTTTCTGTATACATTTTTGATTGATGCAAGCCATTTTCTTCTTCTTTCAAATATGCTTCTATTTGTTCTCTTTGTGATTTTGTAAATTTTTCTATTGGATATTCAAGATATTTGTACTGCCAAATTGCCATTCTATCTTCATTTGAATATATAGAATTTATTAAATCTTCACAGTTATATTCTGCCAAAAATTCAACATTTTCTATACTGATTGTTATATTTGTCCAGTTTATCTTGTCATATTTCTGGCATTCGTGTCTTAATTTTTTTATATAGTTATACAATTCATCTGTAAGTTTTATATATTCTTCTTCGTTTAGATTGAATTTTTGTGGAATTTGATACACATTTATTGGATTTCTTTTTATTATACTCTTGGGAAAATAGTAAAAAAACATTTCTCCTGTTTCTTCACCATTATCCCTTTGTATAACTGACGCATAAAGATATATGCTTTCCCATTTTTCTGGTATCATATAAAAAAGGCATTTTCTAATTTCAGAATATAAATCTTTTATAGTTTCACCCTTTGGCATATGCGCTCCCTTATTTTCTATTTTTCAACTATAATACTTTCTCCAGTCATTTCTTCTGGCTTCTTTAATCCCATTATTTCTAACATTGTTGGTGTTAAATCAGCTAGTTTTCCTTCTCTTAGTTTTGCATTATCCATTCCAACTAATATTAGTGGAACAGGGTTTGTTGTATGTGCTGTGTGTGGCTCTCCTGTTTTGTAGTCTATCATTTGCTCGCAGTTTCCATGGTCAGCAGTTATCATTAATACACCATTTTGAGCATTTACAGCTTCTACAACTTTTCCAACACTTGCATCTATTGTTTCAACTGCTTTTATAGCAGCTTCTAAGTTTCCTGTGTGTCCAACCATATCTGGGTTTGCAAAGTTTAATATTATTGCATCATATTTCTTAGAGTTTATTGCATCTACAACTTTTTCTGTAACTTCTGGTGCACTCATTTCTGGTTGCATATCATATGTTTCAACCTTTGGTGATGGAACCAATATTCTGTCTTCTCCTGGATATTGTTTTTCTTGACCACCATTAAAGAAGAATGTTACGTGGGCATATTTCTCTGTTTCTGCTATACGTAATTGAGTATAACCCAAATCACTGATGTATTCTCCAAATGTATTTTTTAAATGTTCTTTCTTGAATGCTACATCAACATTTGGTAATGTTTCATCATATGGTGTCATACAAACAAAGCATAAATCCAAATCTTTTCTTGTTTCAAAATCATTAAATTCTGGATCAACTAATGTTCTGCTTATTTCTCTTGCTCTATCTGGTCTAAAGTTAAAGAATATTACAGAATCATGAGGCTCTATTTTTGCAACTGGTGTATCTCCATTGCATATTACAGTTGGCTCTATAAATTCATCAAAAATTTCTTTTTGGTATGATGCCTCTACTGCTTGTATTGCAGATGAAGCCTTGTTTCCAACTCCATTAACCATTGCATCATAAGCCTTTTGAACTCTTTGCCATCTCTTATCTCTATCCATTGCATAGAATCTTCCAGATATACTTGCAATTTTGCCTATTCCTTTTTCTTTCATTTTTTCTTCTAGTTTTGTAATATAGCCTTCACCTGAAGCTGGTGGTGTATCTCTACCATCCATAAAACAATGTACAAATACATTTTCAAAATCTTTTCTCTTTGCAAGTTCTAATAATCCATACAAATGGCGAATGTGGCTGTGTACACCACCGTCTGATAGTAAGCCCATTATATGCAATTTAGAATTATATTTTTTACAATTTTCTATTGCCTTATTAAATTCTGGAATACTGAAAAAATCTCCATCTTCTATTGATTTTGTTATTTTTGTTAGTTCTTGATAAACAATTCTTCCAGCCCCAATGTTTGTATGACCTACCTCTGAATTTCCCATTTGTCCTTCTGGTAAACCAACACTCATTCCACTAGCAAAAATTCTTGTTGTTGGACATGTTTTCATTAATTTGTCTATGTTTGGAGTGTTTGCAAGTTTTACTGCATTTCCTTGCTCATTTTCATTTATTCCAAAACCATCTAATATCATTAGCATTGTCAATTTATTTTTCATTTTCTTATTCCATTTCCTTTCCAAAGGCACAGAGCTATATTTTTTCTATAAATCAACTCCATGCCATACACTGTGTCTATTTATTGTAATTTACTATTTTTGCAAATTCATCTACTTTTAAACTTGCTCCTCCAACTAGGGCTCCATCAATATCTGATGTTTCGAATAGTTCTTTTGCATTTGTTGATTTTACGCTTCCACCATATTGAATAATTACATCTTCTGCAACACTTCCATATATTTCAGAAATCTTTTTTCTTATAGCTTTAATACTATTATTTGCATCTTCTGATGTAGCTGTTTTTCCAGTTCCAATTGCCCAAATTGGTTCATATGCTATTATAGTATTTTTTACTTGTTCTTCTGTAAGACCAGCTAGTGCTAATTCGACTTGCTTTGTTATAACTTCTTCAGTTTTGCCAGCTTCTCTTTGTTCTAAAGACTCTCCAACACAAACTATTGGTTTCAAATCATTTGCAAATGCAGATTTAATTTTCTTGTTTACAGTTTCATCTGTTTCTGCAAAATATGCGCGTCTCTCAGAGTGGCCTATTATAACATATTCAACTCCTATACTTTTTAGCATTTGTCCAGAAACTTCTCCTGTATATGCACCCTTTTCTTCCCAGTGCATATTTTCTGCACCAATATGAATATTAGTGCCTTCTGTTGTATGCCATGCATAAAATAAATCTGTATATGGTACACATAATATAACCTCATTTTCAGAATTTTTTACAAGAGGAGCTAAACCTTCTATAAAATTTATTGTATCTGCTGGAAGCATATTCATTTTCCAGTTTCCTGCGATTACCTTTCTTCTCATAAACGCCCTCCTATTTATCTAATAAACATTCAACTCCTGGAAGTTTCTTTCCTTCTAAGAATTCAAGTGATGCTCCACCACCTGTTGAAATGTGTGTGAATTTATCCCCAATTCCTAGTTTTTCTATTGCAGCAGCTGAATCTCCTCCACCTATTACTGTTGTAACATCTTCTAGGTTTCCTAAGTATTCTGCTATTGCGTTTGTTCCTATTGCGAATTGGTCAAATTCAAACAATCCTAAAGGTCCATTCCAGATAACAGTTTTTGCTTTTGATAATTCGTCTTGATACATCTTTATTGTTTCTGCACCAATGTCGAATCCTTCCCAACCATCTGGTATTTCTGTGTATTTAACAGTTTTACTTTCTGTGTCTTCTTTGAATTCTTTTCCTACTTTAGTATCTACAGGAAGCATCAATTTTACACCTTTTGCTTTAGCTTTTTCCATTAAACTTTTTGCTAAATCTAATTTATCTAATTCACAAATAGAATTTCCAACATTGTATCCCATTGATTTAAAGAATGTATATGCCATTCCTCCACCAATCATTAATGTATCTACTTTTTCTAATAAGCTATCGATAACACCAATTTTATCTGATACCTTTTTTCCTCCAAGTATTGCAACAAATGGTCTTTCTGGATTTTCTAGTGTTGTTCCTAAGAAGTTTAATTCTTTCTCCATTAAGAAACCTGCTACTGCTGGTAAATAGCTTGCTACTCCTGCTGTTGAAGCATGTGCTCTGTGAGCTGTTCCAAATGCATCATTTACATATATTTCAGCTAAACTTGCAAGTTCTTTTGCAAACTCTGCATCATTTGCTTCTTCTCTACTATCAAATCTAACATTTTCTAATAAAACAATTTCTCCATCTTTCATGTTTGCAGTTAATTCTTTAGCACTCTTTCCTATTATATCATTTGCAAGTTTTACTTCTTTACCTAATAATTTAGATAATTCTTTTGCAACTGGCTCTAAAGAAAAATCTTTATTTACTTGTCCCTTTGGTCTTCCTAAATGTGAGCAAAGAATTACTTTGCAATCATTATCTAATAAATATTTTATTGTTGGAAGAGCTCCAACTATTCTTCTATTATCTGTTATATTTTTATTTTCATCTAAAGGAACATTAAAATCGCATCTTACAAGAACTTTCTTTCCTTTAACATCAATGTCTCTAACAGTCTTTTTATTCATGGTATATCTTCCTTTCTTAAATTGTAATAAAAGGGCTTGAATTAAGAAATGCCAAGCCCCAAAATTGTTATTATACTTTATTATTTATGATCAACTTTTGCCATGTATGCTGCTAAGTCTACTAATTTATGTGCATATCCCCACTCGTTGTCATACCAAGCTACTAATTTAACAAATGTGTCTGTAAGCATTATTCCAGCTTTGCTATCGAATATTGATGTATGTTCATCTCCTAAGAAGTCTGAAGATACAACGTCTTCATCAACATATTCAACTATTCCTTTTAATTCTCCTTCTGCTGCTTTCTTCATTGCTGCACAGATTTCTTCGTATGTTGTAGGTCTCTCCAAATTACATGTTAAATCAACAACAGATACATCTATTGTTGGTACTCTGAATGCCATACCTGTTAATTTTCCATTTAATGCTGGAATAACTTTTCCAACTGCTTTAGCAGCTCCTGTTGATGATGGAATTATGTTTGCACTTGCAGCACGTCCACCTCTCCAATCTTTTTTAGAAGCTCCATCAACTGTTTTTTGTGTAGCTGTTGTGCTATGAACAGTTGTCATTAATCCTTCTTTTATTCCAAAGTTATCATTTATAACTTTTGCTAAAGGTGCTAAACAGTTTGTTGTACAAGATGCATTTGAAACTATGTTCATGCTTGGATCATATGTTTCATTATTTACGCCCATTACAAACATTGGAGCATCTTTTGAAGGAGCACTTATTACAACTTTTTTAGCTCCTGCATTTAAGTGAGCTTGTGCTTTTTCCATTGTTGTGAATACACCAGAACATTCTAGAACATATTCAACTCCTTCTTTAGCCCATGGAATATTGTTTGGATCCATTTCATTATATACATTTATTGATTTTCCATTTACAATTAGTTTTCCTTCTTCTGATTTAACTTCTCCATCAAATCTTCCGTGTGCAGAATCATATTTTACCATGTAAGCCATGTAATCTGCTGCTATGAAAGGATCATTAATTGCAACTACCTCTACTTCACTATTTTTTAATGCAGCTTGGAATGCTAAGTTTCCTATTCTTCCAAAACCGTTAATACCAATTTTAACTGACATAAAAATTCCTCCTCTTTGATGTTATTCATCATATATGTGGCTATTTAAAACCACTTAATATTCTATACCAAAGACAAACAGTTTTCAAGTATTTTATATAGATTTTATAAATTTTCAAAATTAATTTTAGACGTTATTTTACATTTTGTTACATTTTTGTGACATTTATATTGCAATTACCTTTATTTTTTCTTTTTATGGTATAATTTGAGTGTATTTTTATATAATATTTTTTAAAGGAGGTTCAATTATGCAAAGACATATTGAATGTGATGTAGCGGTTGTTGGCGGTGGTGCAGCAGGTATAGCTGCAGCAATTGGAGCATCAAGAGCTGGTGCTAGAACAGTCTTAATCGAAAGAAATCCATATTTCGGTGGACAAGCTACAAATTCACAAGTTACTGCTTATTGTGGTTTTTTCACAAGAGGTGAAAATTACGATCAAGTTGTTCAAGGAGTTGGTGGAGAGGTTCTAAAAAGACTAGAAACTTATGGTACAAATATTCATCCAAGGCCATCAAAATCTACAGGCAATGTTTCTGTATCTTTTAATCCAGAATATGTAAAATTGGTTATGGACCAAATGCTAAAAAAGAGCTCTGTAGAATATTTCTTACATGCTCAAATGTATGAAGTAGTAAACAATAATGGAATGATTGAAGAGATTAAGTGTACAGATGATGAAGGAACATTTACAGTAAAAGCTAAAGCTTTTGTTGATGCTTCTGGTAATGCTAACTTAGTTCATTTTGCCGGAATAGCAACTAACTGGGGAGATGCTGAAGGAAAAGTTCAACAATCTTCACTACCATTTAGAATTGACAATATTCCAGCAAGAGAAATCTTGAAACCTGACATTGAAGCTGCTTTGAAAAAAGCAAAGGAGAACGGAATTGAAATTAAGAAGGAAACTGGATTAATAATTAAAATTCCAGACAAAACTTATGGATATTGTACAATTCCAAGTACAATAGTTCCTGCTCTTGACGCAGAGACACTTACAGAAACAGAAATGGAACTTCGTTCACAAGTTCACAATTATGCAATGGCATTTAAGAACTATCTAGATGGATTCCAAGACATGATTATTTCTTCTTCTGGACCAGCAGTTGGTATTCGTGAAGCAAGAAGAATAATTGGTGACAAAATGCTTAAAGGTGAAGAAATAATAATGGCACCAAAGAGTGATGATAGTATAGCAAGAGGCGCTTGGAGCCCAGAAATGCACAAGAGCAATACTTCTATAAAATACACTCATATTCCAGATAACGAGTACTTCTCTATTCCTTTAGGATGCCTAAAAGTTAAAGATGCTAAGAATTTATGGGCTGCTGGTAGAACAATTTCTACAGACTCATTAGCACTTGGTTCTGTACGTGTTATGGGAACAGGATTTGCTACTGGACAAGCAGCAGGTGTAGCAGCAGCTTTAACACTAGACAACACATCTTATGATGTAAAAGCTGTTCAAGAAGAACTTGTTAATCAAGGTGCTTTAATTTAGATTTTAATGTAATTATTTTTACTTAAAATAAATTTTTATATTGAGCCTATGGTTTTATAGGCTTTCCCTTAAAGGCCTAAATCTTATGAAAAAGGACTAAAATATGGAAAAAACAAAAAAAGAAAAAAAGCCTTTAATGACTAAAAATGAAAAAGAGTTTGTTTGCACTCTTTTTGCATTAATTATCATTGCTATATTTTTTATAGCAACACCTCCATCAGGTCTTAGCACCGATGGTATGAAAGTTCTTGGCGTATTCATATCTGTTTTATTCTTATGGATAACAGTTGGAATAGGCTGGCCAAGTTTATTATGTTTAGCAACGCTTGCTCTTGTTCCATCACTTGGAATGAAAACAACATTGCAAAATTCGTTTGGTAACGAGACATTCGCATTCTTGCTATTTACATTCATGTTCACATACGCATTTTCTCAAACAGGATATGTTAAGAAAATAGCTCTTGGATTTGTAACTAGTAAATTTGCAAGAAAAACACCTTGGAGATTTGCATTCTGCTTCTTTGCAGCAGTTCTTGTAATTGGCTTATTCATGTCTCCAACAGTTTTATACTTTATAATATTACCTATTCTTGAAGAAATTTATAATGTATTAGGACTAAAAAAAGGTGATAAATACGCAAACATGCTTATGATGGGCTTAGTATTCTGTACAAGCTTATCTTCTGGTATGACACCAATAGCACACGTATTCCCTGTTCTTTCAATGGGAGTATTCAAATCTCTAACAGGATCTAGCATAAGCTATGGTCAATACATGCTTTATGCAATTCCAACAGGAATTATAATATTTGCATTAATGATGCTTGTATTCAAATTCTTAATGAGACCAAATACAAAGAAAATAAACCTAAAATCTAATGAATTTGATAAGATGAAAAAAGAAATTCCTAGTGCAAACCAAGGTGAAAAAATTATTCTTGGAACATTCCTTTTAGTAGTTGCATTATGGGTTCTACCAAGCTTATTAAAAACAAGTTCAGTAAAATGGATTTCAACAGCATTTACTTGGATTAGCAGTTTAGGTACAGCTATGCCTCCACTATTTGGAATAATAGTTTTATCTATTTTGAAATACCAAGGAAAACCATTAATAAATATTAACGAATCTATGGTAAAAGGTGTATCTTGGCCAAGTATAATAATGGCATCCGCAACACTTGCTTTAGGTGCTGCAATGACAAATAAAGCAATAGGGCTTACAACATTCTTGTCTGCATCTATTGCACCAATTACAACTGGCTTATCACCAGTATTACTAATTTTGTTATTCTCATTGTGGGCTGGATTACAATCAAACGTATCTTCTCACATGGTTACAGCACAATTAGTTCCAACACTTGCTGTTCCAGTAGCACTAGCATCTGGTGGTGCATTAAATGCCGCAGCTATTACAGCTGTTATTGGTTTAATTGCTTCAACAGGTTCTGCTGCTCCACCTGCAATGCCTTACGTTGCAGTAGCTGGTTCATCAGGTTGGTCTGATTCAACAAGTTTATTAAAATATGGATTCTTAATGATGTTTGTAATTATTTTAGTTGCATCATTTATTGGATATCCTTTGGCAAATTTAATAATGCCAATGTAATTAAACTGGCTCAATATAAAAAATTCCTCTGATTTTAATTAATCAGAGGTTTATTTTTATTTTAATTTTTTTATTGTTTCTGCATAATCTTTTGAATTTATTATAGCTGTTCCAGCCACTAATATATCTGCTCCAGCATCTATTATTTTTTTTGAGTTTTCCACTTTAATTCCACCATCTGCTTCAATTTCATAATCTAATTTGTGTTCTTCTCTGTAAGAATTAAGCTCTTTTATTTTTTCTATAGTTGAAGAAATTAATTCTTGTCCACCTTTCCCTGGTTCAACAGTCATAACAAGTACTACATGCACATATGGTAAAAATTCTAATATTTCTTTTACATCAGTCTCTGGCTTTATAGAAATTCCTACTCTTCTTCCCTTTTCTTTAATATAATTTATCAAATTCATTACTTCTTCTTTATTTTTACAAGCTTCACAATGAAATGTAATTATGTTTGGATTAAATATCAAATAACTATCAACAAAGTTTTTTACGTCCTTTACCATTAAATGAATATCCAATGGAATTTTTGTAATATTATCCAAATATTCGCAATATTCTAGCATTAAATCATGTGTGTCATTTTCTACAAACTCGCCATCCATAACATCTATATGAAAATAATTTGTATTTGCGTCTTCCAACTTATAAACAGTATCTATTATTTTTTCTTTTTTTACACTCAATAGAGATGTTGAAATATCTACCATTTGTGTTCCTCCTTGTCTTTTAATTCACTATATATTTTTACGTAATTATCATATCTAGACTTTGCTATTTTTCCTTGTTCAAGTTCTAGCTTTATTCCACACTCATCTTCTTTAATGTGGCTACAGCCTATATATCTGCATTTATCAATACAATTTTTGAACTCTATAAAATATTTATCTAATTCTCTATATGGAATTTCATACACGTCAAATGTCGAAAAACCAGGGGTATCTGCTATATATGTATCTGTATCAAGCTCATATAAACAAATATCTGTTGTGGTATTTTTTCCACGCTTATTCTTCTGGCTAATTTCTCCCTCTTGAGTTACGTTCTCTTTAAACAAGTCATTTATAAGTGTAGACTTTCCAACCCCAGAATTTCCAGCAAATGCGCTGATATTATTCTTTAATTCTAATAAAATTTCTTCGATTCCAATGCCATTTTTTGCATCAGTTTGTATTACTTTATATCCTATTTCTTCATATATTTTTTGAATATTTAAAAATTCGTGTTTATCATCTAAATCAATTTTGTTTAGAACAATTACGGGCTTTATATGTAAAAACTCTGCAAAAGCAAGTTGTTTATCTAATAATAACAAATCAGGCTTCGGATGCTTGCTAGACACCACAAACACAATTTGATTTATATTAGCAAGCTTCGGTCTTTTTATGTATGACACTCTTTCTTTCACACTTTCAATTACAGCTGTTTTCTTATTTTCATCAACAATAGAAAATTCAGCTATATCTCCTACTACAGGAGTAAAGCTGTCATTTTTAAACTTTCCTCTTGCAGTAGCAATATAGTTGATATCTCCTAATTTTATTTTATATAAATTTGCTTTATTTTCTACAATTAATCCTTGCATTTATGCCTTCCTACTTTAAAATTACATTTATATTATACCAAATTTGACGTTGTTTTACAATGAAAAATTAACTGTATTTTTTTACAATGTAAATCTTCTTCGTAAGCACTCAATTTATGTCTCCAAATCGAGTTTTTACATCTTGTTTAATAAAAATAGTGCAAATACATATAATTATATCTGCACAATCTCTATTATTTTAATATTTTTCTAATACACTAATTGTGTATATCTTTCGCTATAGCAAAAAGTTTCTATTTTTCTCATTTAAGATTGCTTTTACATCTTCTTCATTTAATTCAACAGCTTTAGCAATCCTGTTCTATTCTAAATTATCACTTTGGGCTCACTTCTAGCTATGCTCGAATTCGAGCATACCGGACTTAGGTCTACATAAATAAGGCAAGCCTGAACCCGGTAGCATCGTTGACACCGTATAATGTACCGTTTAGTTCGGAATCCAGCAGGACTCCCCGTTGAAGAAGCAAATTTGTATTCGCCTCCACGGAGGCAATAAGGCTCTGGTCCAGGAGAATAGCGCTCATTCGACCATTCAAAAACATTTCCTCCCATATCGTAAATATTACATACTGGAGTAGTTTGTCCTGTTGGAACTAACACTGGTGAACTTTTTTCCTTTGTTTGCCTTGCTCCTGTTATATCTGTATATGAAAATGTTGTATTATAATAATTTCCTTCTTCTGAGCTGCTTCCATAATCACTATTTACTTTTTGTATAAATTCTATTGTTGTATCCCATGCATAACTACTTACTAATTTTGTTTTGGCTTTATATCCTTGCTTTGTTGCAAAACCTTCAGCTAAAGAAACTGCTTGTGTTCTTGTTACATAATTATATGGGGCTTGATTTGCTTTTATTGTTACTGTTTTTGTTACATCATTTGAACTTCTTAATGTTTTTGCTTCTGTACTTTCTTTATCCCCAACTTCGTATCTTCCTATATAAAATCCTTTATATCTTTCTACACTTGTCTTTTCATCTTCTGGTAATGCTTCTGAATAGTCACTAAGTGAACCTTCTCCTTTATACCATGTTCTCTTATAATCTGCAATTGTTGCAACTGGCACCCACACAAATTGGTTTCTATCTTTATCTTCTATTACTACTCCGCCTTGTACTGTTGAGGCTGAATCTTTTGCAATCTTAAATTCTTCTGGTACCCATACATCACCATCTGAATATGTTACTTTTGTATTTGTTTGCATATATTCATAAACATCTTTAAATTGGTTTACTGTTACACTAACATTTTTCGTATAACTTTTTCCATTCACTGTTCCTGTTACTGTAAATGTGTATGTTCCGTTTTTTGTTACTGCATATGGAATGGTTTTATCTACTGTTGTTGTTCCACCTGTTATTGAGTGTGAAAATGTTATATAAAGTGTGTTTCCTAAATATACACTAGCTGCATCGGTTATTTCTGAACCTGTTCCATCGCTGTTTGTTACAACTTTTACTTCTCCTATTGTAATTTCTGGTGTTTGCGTTTCTCCTCCATTATTTCCAGCTAATGCACCTTCCATTTCACTTACCAAACCATTAATTCCTTTTAAGTCATTTTGGCTTGCTTCTGCAGATTTTGTTTCTGCATCCTTTGCTTTTGCTATTATTCCGTTATTGCCTAAAACTAAGTTAATACTTACTCCTGCAAGGATTAACAAAACTACTATGGTAACGACTAACGCAACTAGTGTAATTCCTTTTTTGTTTTTTAACATAAATTTCTTCCTCCTTGGTTTATTTTCTCACATAATAGTTTATTTATGCAAGTAAAATAATATCATTATTTTCACACGTGTGCAATAGTTTTTCTTTAACTTTTTCAATTTGTCGTTTTTTGTTGAATTTTATCGTATTGTATTTTTTTTGCATATATTTTTTCCATCTGTGCATACTACTTTCGAGGTGTTTTTTATGAGTTCAAAAAATAAAAATTATACAATTTTATATATAATTATTTTTATAGTTATTCTTGCTATTTTAGTGTTTATATTTAAAGATAATTTATTCGGTCAAAAGCAAAATCAAGATTATAACAGTACTTCTAATACTTCTAGACTCGCTCAAAATAGCAATGTTTTAGGAAATACTGAAGAAACAAATAAAGTTAATAATAGAATGGAAAATGTTCTTGGAAATGTTGAAACTCCTCCATCTGAAAAAGAAGAAGAGATTGCTTCATATTCTACAAAGGTTTCTGGGAGTACTTCAAATAGATTAACCAACATAAGAATTACATGTGAAAAATTGAATGGTACAACAGTAAATACTGGTGAAACCTTTTCTTTTTGTGAAATAACCGGTCCTTCAACAGCTGAAGAAGGTTACAAAGAAGCAACAATGTTTTTAGACGGTAAAGAAGTTCAATCTTTAGGAGGCGGAAACTGCCAAGTAAGTAGCACTTTATATAATGCTGTACTTGATGTTCCAGATTTAAAAGTTATAGAACGCCATGAACATGGCAAGAAAGTTTCATATGTTCCAGACGGTAAAGATGCAGCTGTTTCATATGGTTCTATTGATTTTAAGTTTAAAAATAATACAGATAACAATATAAAGCTTTATTTTGAAACAGATGATGTTACTCTCACTGTAAAAATTGTAAAATTAGTTTAAATGAATATTTTCTCCTAACACGAATATTATTTTACTAATATTCTAGCAAGGAGGATTTTTTATGTCTTTAAAAAATAAATTTATATATATTACTTGCATTGTTTTACTTTGTAGCTTTATACTATTTAATACATTTGCATTTGCTGTTTCAGATGCCACTGCATATGTGTGGTCTAATCAATCTAAAAAGTTAGAAACTGCTGAAACCAGTGTTGGATTAAACTCTTCTTCTGCAACTGTTACAGATAATCCACTCGCCTTAGATTGTGGGGCTGCTTGCCTAATAGAGCAAAATTCAGGACTTATTATTTATGATTATAATATGCATGAAAAACTAAGACCTGCAAGCGTTACTAAAATAATGAGTCTTTTGTTAATTATGGAAGCTTTAGATTCTGGTAAAATTCAGTTAACAGATAAGATTCCATGTACAGAAGATGCTGCAAAAATGGGTGGTTCTCAGATTTGGCTTGATGTTAGAGAAACTTTAACCGTTGAAGAAATGCTTAAGGCAATTTGTGTAGTGTCTGCAAACGATTGCGTAGTTGCAATGGCCGATTATCTTGAAGGAAGCCAAGATGCTTTTGTAAAAAAGATGAATCAAAAGGCTCAAGAATTAGGAATGAATGATACAACATTTAAAAACTGCCACGGAATTGATGAAGATGGTCACTTAACTTCTGCCTACGATATTGCAATAATGTCTAGAGAATTATTAATGAATCATCCTTCTATTACAAAATATACAACTATTTGGATGGATTCTTTAAGAGATGGAAAGTCTAGTCTTGTAAATACAAATAAATTAGTTAGAAATTATAATGGTTGTACAGGTTTAAAAACTGGCTCTACTTCTATCGCTTTATACAATTTATCAGCATCTGCCACTAGAAATAATCTTTCTTTAATCGCAGTTGTTTTAAAGGCTCCAACTCCTGCAATAAGATTTTCTAACGCTCAAAAACTTTTAGATTATGGTTTTAGTAATTATTCTGTAACCTCCTTCGGTAAAAAAGGTGATGTAATAAAATCTGTTGAAATAAAAAAGGGTACTACCTCTTCTATTGATGCAATTTTAGAAAGTGATGCAGAGGTTCTTATGTCTAATGGTAGTAGCAAAGATATAACACAAGAAATAAAACTAGATGATACATTCACTGCCCCAATTTTAGAAGGGCAAAAATTAGGAGAAGTAGAATTTTCTATTAACGGAAATGTTGTTTCCACTGTAAATCTGGTTGCAAATAAATCTTCTGATAAATTAAGTTTTGGTTCTATAATAAAATTTGTAATGAATAAATGGTTTAACATGTTAAGATAAAAATTTGCCCAGAAAAATAGTATTTTCTGGGCTATACTTTTAATTTTTATCAAACATGCAAATCTATTTCAATCTAAATTTATTGCTGAATTTATAATAATATGGTTGTATATCAGTTAATATGTCTTTTATCCAAACTATATTTCCATTTTTATCTTCATATTTGATGTTTGGAAAAGTTTTTAGTACTTTTTCATTAGAAAAAATTGTTTTAGAAAAAGCTTTTATTATTTTGTTGTCCATTACTTCATCACTTACCATTAGTATTTGACTATCTTTTACTTCTAAGTTATGTTCTTTTATTAGTCTTGTATAAAAAACTTTTAAACCCAACGCTGTTATTAATAAATCTAATAATAGAAAAATTGTAAATCCAATAGTCAATATGTTAAACCATTTTTTTGGCAATTTATTTATTCCAGTTTCTATATATGGATTTATAAACCTTATTAAGCATAGTGCTAATAATCCCCAAAACACAGTAAATGTTAATGTTATTCTTCCATTTATATTAAATGGCATATTTGAATAGTCCCACCATTTTATTTGAAATATTACTTCGCCTATCCAGCTTATTACATATTCAATAACTGAACCTTCTACTGCACCTGCAAAGAATAATGCCCAATTGCTTTTCTTAAATGGTTGAAGCCCTGGTATCATTATAGCTGCCCCTAATCCATAAATACAACAAAATGGTCCAAATAAGCAACTCTGCCTACTCTCTAATACTCCTTTTGTTAATATTCCAAATATTGTCTCTACTATAAATCCTAAAAAGCTATATACAGCAAAATATGCCAGCAAGCGCTTAAAAGTTATTTTTACAACTTGTTCTTCTATTTCTTGTTTCATGTATTATTCCTTTCAATCTTTTCAATTAGTCTATTTATTATATCGATTTCTCTTATATAAAATATTTTCGCCCAAAAAGGGGCGTCCCTATTGGGCGATTTTTTCAATTAATATCCAAAGTAGCCATTTGTAATGTATAAATTATATCTAGAACGTGCCAATGCCGTTAAATATACTTGTCTTAAATTTATGTGATTAGAGCCTAAATCTGTAATATTTACTTTTCGCCTTTGATTATTTTCTACTTTATAAACCTCATCTTTTATTATATCATCTGTTGAATATGTTTGTGATGCCGATACCATACAAGAATAGCATGGTGTATATGCTTCTGGGTAATAATACGCATATTTCCCAGAATCAACGTCTCCTCCTAATAATTGACTATGTGCATTCGAATCTTCTCCTGTTATAGAAACTGTTTTTCTTTCGAATTCACTACTTGCATAGGCTCCTATTATAGTTACATTATTAGCTTTTAAGTCGTCTATTAGTCTTAAGCAACCTGGCTTGTGATATTCTCCTTTATTATCAATAATGTAGATAGAATCATTGCCAACTGTTTCTTGGTTTGTATTGTTTGATACTACACAGTAATTATTATATACCTTTGCACCAATTGGAATTCCTTCTAAAAATGTTACCATGCATACATTATTTTCTATTTTATTCCATTCTTCTTCAGAAAGTTTTGGCATTGTAAATTCGTAACCAACTACAGTATGTGATGTAAAAGTTGCTATTGCAGAAACTAAATTCGTCTCTATTGACCTTCTTATTACATTTCTTCTGTGTTCATTAAAAGCTGACCCAGAATCTAATGGATCGTTTGTACCACTTACATCAAATATCCTAGTATTTCCTAAATTAGATGCAAATCCAACATTTGAACCTCCATTGTCTTCTTCATCTGTTCTAATTGGATTTCCATCCGTATCGACTGCATCATTAGCCGTAATATCTCCTAAATATTTTTTTACCCAGTCAGTAAAACTTATTTTATTTCCATTAAAATCGGTTGTTCCATAAGGATCATCATTATTTAATGACTCAGCATAATATTTCTTTGCACTATCGCTTACTAAGTTCCAACTGCCATTTAAGTCTCTTAAATGCTTATTTAAATATGCAATTGTTTCTGTATTTGTTACATAATCCTTTTTGTATTCACTGCTATAATAGAAGTATCTTATTCTTCCAAGTGCTCCTATATCATCCTTTCCATTTACAAATGCTGCATCATTATTATCTTTATATATTTTTTGGCTATTGTATACAATATATTGAAAAGATTCTGCTCTTGGGTTTACATTTTCTGTACTATCATCACTTAATATAATTAGATTTTCGTTCAGTATTTCATCTGCTACATCATCATTTTCTAGTAATAAGTGCCCTGTTTTTACAACATATTTTCCTTTTATAGTTCCAATTATAGTAATTGTATTATCTAAAGTATAATTAACAACAAAATCCGTATTTTGCCCCTCTTTTTTATATCTACATGAATAATATACAAAAGGCTTTAGCCCATATCTATATTCTCCTTTTACTCCATCACCATTTCCATCATATTCAGTATCATAATAGTTAGAATAAATATAATAACCATCATATAAATTTACCATTATAGCTGGAACATATGGTTGCAAATCAGCTTTGCTATAACCTGATGTTCCCATATTTGTTGCAAGTGAGTTAAAAAATACATTTACAGCAGCTTCTATATCTCTTATTTTAGAGTTTGAAATCGTTGAATACATATTATTAGCAGTATTTAATTGAAATGCTTTCACTCCATCATAAGTTGCATTTATAAGTATGTTATCATATTTCGTTTGGTTGTTTATTGTTTGTATTTGTGCATTTATATACATACATAAGACTAATGCTATTGGAACAACTATTATAACAAATATTATAATTATGTGTTGTAATTTCATTATTTTGTAACCTTTCTATAAAAAAAGCAGCCAAGAACCAATCTAAAATAGTCCTTAAAGCTGCCATATTCTTAAAATTTATTTTGTACCATTTACAGTAACTATTCCTCCATGTTGCGCAGCAATCTGATATGTATCGTTTCCTGCAATTCTATACAAGAAATTTCTTATTATCTGAGCAATTGTAGTATTTGTATTTTTTACAGTAACAGAAAATCTGTCTCCTTCTTTAAATGTAATCCTGTTTTTTGTAGAACTATCACTTAATTTATTCTCTAATTGGCTAGTATATAGGTTATAGTATACATTTTCACCAATCTTTGTAGTTTCAGCTTGTGTAGTCTTTACTCCTGGATTCTCGTCTAATATTTGAGCTTGCATAGATACTTCAAATGAGTTTCCTGTTGATGTTATTGTTTGTACGTATTTATCATAATCATCTAAAGTTAATTTTCCTGTTGTTCTTACTTTATCTACAAATTCTGTTGTTGCTGTCTGTACTGATAACTGTGATACGTCGTCAGTTCTTTCCGAAATTGACATTAAAGGAAAGACAAACATTAATATTGCTGCTAAAAATATAGCAATTATTGTAACAAAACTGTCTCCCATTTTTCATTTCCTTCCTAACTTTTATTTAATATTCTATTTCTTTAGTTTATTAAAATATAAGTGATTATCCTTTTTGTAGTTGTTTTATTTCCTATAACCGATTCAGTACCATCTACGTTATCGTTATTGCTTATAGTTTTTATTTCTCCTATTTGTTCTATAAATTTATTATTTCTATTACTTAATGGATTTCTACTATAAGACAAATATTTAGATGGATTTTGTGGTAATGTATAATTACCTCCACTAAAAATTGCATCTAAATGAAGTTTAACTTGTTCTGAACTACCAACCCAAGGCTCATTTCTTTGAGTTTCTTCAACTATATCAAACGAACAAATATTCATGTTATGTCCACTTGTACTTGTTGTTTCACCATCGAAATCATTAACATAGTTTTTGTTCCAGTTAGCCTGAACTGACTTTGTTTCATACATTGAAAGATTTGTTACATTTGAAAGTTCTCCTGTAGTTTCATTATAATTTCCCTGTTTAAAAGTAACTTTGTATCTTTCTTTATCGTACTTATACAAGGTTGGTATAATAGTTTCATATCCTACAATTCTATTTCCAGATGTATCCTGTGGTATTGAATAACTTGTATAATCATAATATACAGTTTTATCAGAACTTCTTAATACCATTTCAGCAGTAGTTCTGGCCTTAGAAAAAAAGGCTATAGTTAAAGATAATGCCATAGTCAATAATAGAACTGCAAATGCTAATTTTAAACCTTCTACTGCGTTTTCCATAAACCATAACCTTTCAATTTATTTATTTTGCAACTATTCCAACTGCTACTATAAATCCAGAGTTTGCATCATATCCAAAATCAACTGTATATGTTTTTCCTGCGTTTATAGTTTTCTTTACATTATTTACATCTGTTGCTGTTACAACTGCTGTTGGTGCTGCTGTAACTCCTGCTGCTGTGCTTGTCATTACTGTAACATTTAAAGATGGGTCATCTGTATGTGCAAGGTTGTGAGATCTTACTGTATCTAAAAGTGCTCTTACTTGTGTTCCAGATTGTGTTCCTTCGTAATTTAAAAATTCTGAATTATATGCTTGAATCTTTGTTGGATCCATATTAGCACCATTCATTGCTCCTGCTGCTTGTTGGTATATAGCCATACCTAACCCAATAATTAAAATTGATAAAAGAATAGCTCCTGCTATAATTAATGCTTTACTTGCATTCTCCATAAATTTTTCCTCCTTAGATTTTATATAATTTTATTTTAAATATTAATAACAAATTTAAACTTCTTCAAAGTACATGTATTTTACTCTATGTGTTTTTTCATGGTATTCAATTTTTGTACATTTGAAGCTTAGAGCACCATAATTACTCCAAAATTTTTCTATTCCTACATTGTTTATTCTTTCCATAGTAATTACTTTATCTAGTTCCAAGAATTTAATTTCAATTCTTATAGAATTTTTTCCATTATCTATATAATTTCCATCTTCACCTATTTTTATATCATTTTTTTCGTTGCTATCTGTTGCTTTGTTTATTATTGATATAATGTCAGTTCCTAAGACTTCTTTATTCTCGTAGCTTTCATACGTTTTATTATCTACGCCTATTTGTGCAGTATTCTCGTTTTTTTGATAAACTCCATACACTACTATACAAATTACTATTAAAAAAATTGATAATATACAAATTATTATTTTTTTCATTTTCATCTTCCTAATTATAACATTTAAGATTTTATTATGCAATATTTTATCTTATTTTTTATTCATTTGTTAGAATTTACCTATCTTCATTTACAGACACATTAAATTTAACCTTTTATTATTTCATTCTTGTGAATGTAATGCTACACACACGCTTGCTATTTTCATTTATCTTTATATCTGTGCATTTAAAGTATATTACATTAAAAATATCCTTTTGTTGTTCTTCAGAATATATTGACTCTCCTGAATAATTTGCTAGAAAAGTAGTATAGTCATTCAATGATGCAATCTCAAAATTATCTTTGTAATTACTACTTACATTCTTTACTATTACTTTTACATAATAATATCCTTTATCGGCATCATTTACAGTATAGTCATATTTATTATTGTTCTCTTTTGCTAGATTTGCAATTGTCACAACATCTTGTGCCCTACATGTATTTTGCCATTTACCATTTTCATCTTGATAACTTTCATACTTTGTAAATTGTGCATTAAATTCAGAAAGATTTTTTTCATTCATCTGTGTTGTCATTTCTGAGCCGAAGTTACCGAAAATAGTGAATAAATACACTGCTAAAGATAGTAATAATACTCCGACTAATACACCTGCAGCCATTATTAAGGCTCTACTTGCATTCTCCACTATTTTCTCCTCCTATATTTTATTTTTCTGTAAATTCCATGTATTTTATTTTTCCTGTATCTTCATAATATTCTACAGTAGTACATTTAAAACTCTTTCTTGCCATATCCTTTTGTTCACTTATATAATTCTTATATGTTGAAATTTTTTTTCTTAGGTCATTCTTACTCGTTTCTGTAATTTTTTCATATGTTGTCTGTCCGCAATTCTTTCTTTAATTGTTCATCGAGTCCATTTCCTGTCCCAAAATTTGCCCAATAAGAAATTGTTTTTCCATGAAATTCTTTGTTTATTGAATTTATTGCATTAGCTAACTGTTTATAACTTTTATTCAATTCTTCGACACTATATGTTTTACTTGTAAAAAATTTTCCATCAATTATTTCAGTCTTTATTGTCACTAGCAAGCTTATTGTTTCTTTATTATCACCTCTGCTTGCTATAGATTCCTTATTATAGTCTTCTATTTTATTTGCAAGTGAAAATAAATCTGTTCCATATAAATTTTTTCTATTATATGCTTCATAGTCTTGGTTAAAATCTTGTGCCTGCTGGCTTACTTCAACTTTATGCTCAGTATCTTTCAATTCTGACATTCTAGTATAAGCAAACAATAAACAACCGAGCAACAATACTCCTATTAGGAGACTTCCAGCCATTTCCAACGCTTTTGTTGCATTTTCCATAGTGTTTCGTCCTCCCTTCTAAGCTGCCATCGATGACATATCGTTCATAGATGACATCATGCTCATTAATCCAATGAATACCAATGGTATAATCAAATATCCAACAAACAATCCAACCATTGGAGCAAATCCAATTACTTTTCCTATCATACCCTTCTTTTGGATTAATCTTGCATTTGACTCTTTTCTTCTTTCCTGGTAGTAATCTCTTTCAGAATCCAACTCATCAAATGCCTCTGCAATAGGAATTTTTTCAACTGCTGCCTGCATACTTTCTATAAGTCTTATAAATTCTTTGTAATTAACGTCATCTTTCATTTCTTCAAGTGCTTCCCATGGACCACTCTCGTAGTTATTAACACACTTTGCAATTGGCTCTCTAAATATGTTTGAATATCTTTCTAGCCATTCCAAAATCATTTCCACGTTAACTCTCTCTATTCTCATAAGCATAAGTATAATGGTTTGGAATTGCATTACCTCGTTTTCCATTTCCATTTTTCTCATCTTTTTTTGGAAAAATAGTAACCACACTGGTAAGTTGTATCCTATTATTGCAAATACCATTGCTAGTACTATTTCAAACCAGCTTAAATATTCGCTGTTTACCTGTCTTAATTTTCCTAATACTCTTTCCGCAGCTGTCGCAATTTCATCATCTGTACTTTGTTTATAATCATCAGATTTTTTCATTGCTTTTTCTATATCTTTTTGTGTTGTATCGGTCTTTCCCTTAAACATATTTAGGAATTTATTGTCACTTTCTGTAAGCTCTTCTGCCTTCTTCAAATCTTTACCAGACATTTCGCCAACTATGTTGTATGTTGAAGTAGGTTCTGTGTATATATAATTTATTTGAATTCTATGTAATTGTGTAAGTATTATAAGTGAAGCAAAGAATGTTACAACTGTAAGTAGCAATCTTTTTACATAAATCCATTCTATTTTATCTTTTGAAGCCGAATCTTTTATTAAATTTCTAAGCTTACGTCTTTCTTTTGTTCCATCTTTAGGTATGAATAAATCTACAATTTTCTTAACCACAGGTATATTATAAACCTTTTCTTCCCAAGGATGTTCTGGTTTTGTATTTATTGCTGTTGAGCCATTATCTTTTAATTTTCTTGTTAAAATATAACATATAAACGTTATAATAACAAGCAATAACTGAACTATCATTCCATTTTTTCCATAATAAAATGACTTTGTAAAGTTGAATTCTGATACAGCCCAACTTTTAATTGGTTCCAAACATAATAATGGTAATATAGAAATTACAGATAAGCTTTGGAACACATAGTCTAGTTTATCTCTCTTTAATATTTCAAGTTGCATCTCTTGGCTTATGTTATTTAAGTTTTTTAAATATAACGATGTCTTATCTACTGTTCTATCACCAAATTCTTTTGTCAAATATGAGATACCTGCAAATTCTTTTAAGTAACTATTTGGTGCAACATCATAATATTTCTCCAGTTCACTTTCAGGATCATTTGAAATTAATATTTCATATATTTTTTCAGCCTGTCTAGACATTTCTGGAGCACTATCGCCTTGAGCAACTTGATATATAGCCTCCTCAACCATGTTAAATTCATGGTAAGCATGTCTTATTTCAGCAAAGAAATCTATCTGTTGAACTAGTAATTTATTATCAATCTTATCAACCATTCCATCTACTAATGTATCTATCATAAATAATTCAAATAATAGTAATATTGACATCAATAAAGTATTACTTTTGGTTATTAAAATTATTACTAATGTAATTGGAATAATCATCATAAGTGCTTTAGTAACTATTGCTGATGTTTGCTTTCTTGTTAAATATTCATCATCAATATTTATAATTTCAAGTCTTCTTCTTACTTTGAACAAATATCTTTTTGTAAAAGGATTTCGTATATATATGTTGTACAATTTTTGATAAAGAATTTCAAAAGAAAAACTTTTTTCCTGAGTACCTTCTCTCAATTGTTTTATTTGCATTGTATCAGAAGCTTTTAGCTTTTTACTTAATACAACATATGCAACAACAATTGCCATAAAGAGTACTCCTACTCCAGCCATCAAATATATTATTAATTTGCTATTCATTATGTTGTTTTTTGCACCTCCTTTGATGATATTATTTAGTTTCTTCTTCTATTTCGTCAGAGTCTCTATGTGCATCTATACCATAATTTCTCTTAACAAATTTTTTAAACTCTTCTGCATCTCTGTCATCCATATTATTCAACATTTCTTTTATATTATGATCACTTATAGGGTTTGTTAACACATATGTTCCATCATGATACTCTAATACATTTCTGTATTTATATAATTCTCTGTTTGTTGTTTTTGTGAAGAAGTTTGTTGCGTTGTCCATGAATTTGTCTAATTTTCCTTCTAGTGTCTTTTCTTTTCTGTAATCAAATGTATATTCGTTTCTTTCTTCAACTGGAATACATTCTGTTATTCTTTCTATATATCTTCTACCTCTAAAGTCTTTAACTAAGTGAATATCGAAGTTTAATACTGAAACAACCTGTTCTTCTGCTGTTCTTTCATCCTTGAATACACCAGCTCTAAGCATTGAGTTACGAAGTGCTGTTACCAAGTCTGGGAATGTTTTAGCGTGGTGAGTAAATAATGTAAATTTAGAAGCAACCTGTGCAGATTGGATCATCCAAGATGCTACGGGGTCAGTTGCAACCTCACCGATGATGTTAACAGAACCATCAGTCTTTTTCTGAACGTCCAAGCAGGCCTGTCCAGAAATTGTTTCTGTTTCACGCATTGATAATATGTTTCTTGTTGGATATATTTTTCTTAAGTGAAGCTCGAATGCAGTTTCTGTAATACGAAGGTTCATTGTTTCGTATATGTTTTCTATCATGGCCATAAGCATTGTTGTTTTACCACAACCCTGCTCACCAGTAAGAGAAATAATTCTAGCTCCTTTTACTAAGTATTTTAATAAATCGATTGTATCTTCTTTCCCCGGAAATTTTACTATTTGTTCTAGTGTTGCACGCTTAACATCGAACTTTCTTACGAAGAATGCCCATGTTTCAGACATACTTGGTCTAACAACAACGACACGAGAACCATCTTTCATTTCGTTAATCTTGTAACCATTTGTATCTGATAACTGTCCTGGGTTGTTAAATTTGTATATATTCTGGCAAACTCTTTTAAGCTCTGCCTCTGTTCCAAATGAAAGAAAAGCTAAACGTATAGATTTACCATGGAACATTATCCAAATACTATCACAAGCACGTGGTACTTTATGTTCAGAAATTTGGCTTAAGTAATCTCCTTCTGTTTGAGCAACCTGGCTTAGGAAGCTTTCTGGAAGACCAGATACACCACCTGATATACCATCTATATTCATATCTCTTATTTCATCTATACTGCTATAACCTTTATACTGTTGATATATTCTTTGTACAACAACATTCAATTTATCTTGGAATGTTAGTGCAAAGTTTTCTTTTTCATAAATATCATCAATTTCCTCTGGAGTTATAACGTATGAAGGTTTTGACTCCCCTTCTATGTATTTCAAATCATCAAGGTTATATTTTTTCATAATTTCAGCAAATGCTTCATAACCAAATTCTGATTTGTACATATATAATATAATATCGAATTTATCTTGAGCAGTTAAAAGTGATGGTACATCAAAAGGTATTGCTTTTGATACATTTGTTTCATTTACTCCATATTCATTATATAACATATCGTAAATTAATTCTTTTATGTATTTTTTATCATTTACATCTCCATATGTACAACCTTTTAAAGCCTTTTTTAATTCATATTTCTTATTCTTTCTTCTTTTTAATTCTTCCTCTGAAAGACCTATATCATACAAGTTGATTTTAGTAATTTCATCTAATCTTCTTTTTACAAAGCTTATCATCATTTCCAATGTATATGTTCTGTCATCAACCTGCATTTTTTCATCTGATTCTTCGTTTTGTCTTTTGGTAATAAACCTACGAATAATTGCAAAGGCTACTCCTAAAACAACTACTATCAATATAAGATTGGCAATCATATTTTTCTCCTTTCGTTAGGCTTACATTCTCATTTTTAAATCTTCCAACTTTGCTAAAATATTATCACAGCCCCTCTTGCATTCCTGCAAAAATTTTGCATTTGCACTTGAACTGTCATTCAAAGTTCTATTATTTAAGAAGAAATCTGCAACTTTGCCTTCCATGCTAGCTTCATAAAATCCTATATTATATGGAACTGCAGATATCTCTTTTGTTTCTTTTAACATTCTAGTTATATTTTTTGTATTATATTTCGAATCGAAATCATATTTTCCCATCATAAACATAATATTCGTTTTTTTCTTATCAGGATATTGTTCTCTAAGTTGCTTTATTTCTTCAATTTCATCTAATCCCTGTTTAAATGTAATCACAACAGCGTCCGAGACTTGAAGTATTTCTGATTTGTCTTCAACACTTATTCTTTTATCTACATCAACAAGAATCAAATCATACTCTTTATTAGCAAACTTTAAAACATCTTTATAATATGATGTTATAGTATTATACATCTTTGGGTTTCTTGTTGTTGGTGCTGGTAATACGTCTAATCTGCTTTTAAATACAACTTTCGCATAATCTCTTATAATGTTAGATGATGTTCTATTACTTTGTATTACTTTTATTAATCCTTCAAAGCCATTTGCTATTCCACCTGTTTTTACTCCATTTTCTGGGATTATTCCATTATTCTTTTTCTTTTCCCAAAAGCAATCTTCCATTGTTGTTTCATTAAACCCTGTCGACACAATAAGAATCTTGTTATTATGGTCAATTGCCATTTCTGTTCCAAGTGCAACAACTGATAATGTTTGTCCTGTTTCTTTTGTGTTATTTCCCCAAAAAGATACTACTGCCATATTTATACTCCTCTTTCTATTTGTCTACATGCTTTTTTTACTCCATTAGAGTCTCCACATATATCTTGAGTCCATTCCATAAGTGATGTTTTATATTCATTGCTTAAGCCTTTAAATCTTATTTTAGATAATCGTTGGTTTTCTTTAATAACATCTAGATCTTCATTTAATAATGGAAAATATATTTTATCTTGGTTCCATTTTACTCTACACCCAGTAGCTATATAATTAAAATAATCATCTTCTGACTGAGACATTAAATTTGAAAAATATACTTTCATTATTTCCACAGGTAGTGAAAGTCTTTTTAAGACTTCCACTCCTCTCTTTAATGCATATAAATCGAATGATGTAACAAAATAATTTTTCTTAGAACTATAAACATCAAAGTTATTTAACAAATCAGAATTATCAATATCTATAAGCATATAATCATATGTAAATGCAGCAGATTGAGGCATGCCAAGATATGTTTTTATATCATTATAATTAGTAAAACCTATTGCAAAATCTATATTTGCATAATTTGCTATATATTCACTTCTATTATCTATAGTTGGTATAACATATTTTGTTTTTTGTGTTATTGTTGCATCAACTATTATAACTTTCTTCTTCATTTCTGTTAAAATTTTTGCAATATACATTATAGAATCTGTTTTATCATATGCTCCTATAAAATTTATCTTTTCCATTTGTCTCCTCCTAGAAGTATTCTATCTATTAGTTACCTGATAAGGCATCTAAGTAATCTTGTCTTTGTTCTTGTGCTGTAGAAACTTCCTGTTTAACTCCAGTACTGATATTTGTTGCTACATCATCTGGATCTATAGAATTCTTTGTATTATTTATATTATTTCTTACATCTGAATTTCCTTGATATCTCGTAAGTAAAGCTAGTTTTGCAGTATTTAAAATATTTGAATCATTATTTCTTAGTAAATTCTGAACTGCTTCACTTGGAACATATGTTGGTGTAGCTTTTTCTTGTGTTCCAGGTTCAACATATTTTGCTGTATAAAGCACAGATCCTTCAATCATATAATTTTCAACAATTGCATTACTCATAGTAAGAATTTCATCTTCTGTTAATTGTAGCCAAATTGTAGTTGCTGAATCTACTCCATCTATTTGTGGAATTTCAACTTTTTTCTTAGACACAACAATGTAGTCTTCTCCAGAAGGCATTCTAAATCTAATATCTATATAATCTTCTGCAGCAATCTGGCTTGATAGTCTTAACATGTTATATTCTTGAATTCTTAAATCATTTGTTGTCTTCTCATCAGATTTTGCAATCATAGATGAAGTTACAACTGTATTTGCCTTCATGTCTATTTTGGCAATTAATGGTGGTGTTGTTAATTCTACATACTCTTTAGAATTATTATTCTCTATATAATATTCTCCAGTTGCATCTTCTGTTTTTAATTCTATGTCTCTGCCATCTCTTTGTAAATAAGTTTTACCATTATTTGTAATTACAGAATTGCCACTCTTGTCCTCTAAAAAATAATTTGTTAAATTTGTTATAGTTGCAGTACCATTTGATGGAACTGTATTTTTATCAACTTCTTTAGTAGTAATTAAATCACTTGTTATAATTTGTCCTGATACTACGTCACTCTTCAAAATACATACTTTAACATAGTTTGCAGCCATTTTTGCCTGTTCATCTTGCAATTTTTTCATTTGTAAAAATAGATATGCGACTATTAACGCCATAATTATAAAAGTAATTAACACTCCTAATATAAATGAATTTCTCGCTTTTTTTTGCATTGGATTTGTAGCCATACTTTTTTCCTCCTAAAAGTCAATATTTTGACAAAATTATTACTTATATAATTGTACAACAAATTAATGGTAAAAACAATATTTTTTTTACTGTAATTTAAGTTTAATTGTATTGTAACATTTTTGTAATATTATAGTTTTTTTGTTGACAAAGACTATAAACTATTTTATATTATATATGCCGACTTGCTCAGTGGCAGGAAGGAGGGTTGTTCTTTGAAACAATTTATAAAATTGCTAGCGCTTTATCTAATTTACTTAATTGTAAAAGATTTCGATGATTAGCAAGGAAAAGACTAGGTATGGTACACCTAGTCTTTTTATGTTCTTTGAAACATTTATTGCAATTGCTATAATTATAATAGCACTTTTTTTATTATATGTCAAACAAAAAATTTCATTCATATTTTATATAATCTATCTTCTACATCTATAATTATATCCATTGTAATTTCTATTTAAGTTATAACTGCAATTTCCTCTATAACAGTTACCACAAGAACAACTACATCCATTGTTATTATTGTTTTCATCTATACTGTTATCTCCATTGTCTATTACTTGGTTTGCATTTAATGTATTTGTATTAATGTTTCGCGTATTTATGTTTCTTAATGTTATTCCATTACACATAAGGTTGCATACTGCTCTAAATATTAAAGCCGTAATATATGAAATTATTGTGTATACCACCGTAAATATTAGTAATCTTATATCTCCTACCGAAAATGTAACTATTAAAAATATAGCAAAAAAAGTTGCCGCTACAAGCCATGGACATTTAAGTATTTTCTGTAGGACAATAGATAATATAATAACAGCAAGTGGTATTGCAAAAAATAATAGTAATAAATCCATATTATATCACATTCCTCTCTAAGTTTATGTTTATATATAATATGGGTTCTTACTATTATTCGTTACAAATTTAATTATATACAACCTGTACTAAATACAATCCGTGTGCAGGAAGTGTTCTTCCTGCTCTTTGCCTATCTTTTGATTCTATTATTTCTGGTATTCCTTCTGGTTTGATTTTTCCAAGTCCAACATCCAATAATGTTCCTGAAATTATTCTTACCATGTTGTACAAGAATCCATTTCCAGTTAACTCAATTATTATGTTGTCTCCTTCTTTTCTTACTTCTGCTTTATATATTGTTCTTACACTGTTTTTTCCACTTGTTCCACTAGATTTAAATGCCTTGAAATCGTGTTCTCCTTCAAAATATTTTGCCGCTTCTTTCATCTTTTCTGCATCTAATTTTATTGGAAAACAGTATTGTAAATTTCTATATATAGCTGTTCCATATTCGGAATTGTTTATAACATATCTGTAAGTTTTTTGTTTTGCATTGTATCTGCTATGGAATCTCTCATCTACTTCTTCTGCCTTTTTTATTATAATGCTATTTTTTAATTGAGAATTTATTGCTATTGCCATTTTTTCTATTGGCATATTAGAGTTTGTTTTAAAGTTTGCAATTTGACCTAATGCATGAACTCCAGCATCGGTTCTTCCCGATCCTATAAGTTCTACTTCTTCTTTTGTTATATTAAATATTGCTCTTTCTATTTCTCCTTGAATGTTTAATTTATCTGGCTGTTTTTGCCATCCATTATAGCATTTGCCATCATATTCTATGGTAAGTCTTATATTTCTCATATTATTTGTCTGCTTCCTTATTTTCTTTACTTTCTTCTTTATCTTTTTTCTTTAACTCTTGAATATTCTTCAATCTTGCTAATTTGTTCTTTTCTTTCTCATCCAATCTGTTTGTTATGATATTTTTTATTAATATTTTTTTCAAAGCCTCTTCTTTAACATCTACAATTAGAGTTCCATCTTTTGCAATAGATATTTTTCCAGACTCTTCTGATACGACTATTGCTATTGCATCATATTCCTTAGAAATCCCCACTGCAGCTCTGTGTCTCGTTCCTAATTCTTTTGAAATATCTGTATTGTTTGCAAGTGGTAATATACATGCTGCTGCTGCAATTCTGTTATTATTAATTACAACTGCACCATCATGTAACGGAGTCTTTGGGACAAATATATTTACCAATAATTGTGGAGATATTTCAGAATTCATTTCTATACCTGTTGATATAATATCACTCAAGCTGATGTCTCTTTGAATTACGATTAATGCTCCTGTTTTTGTTTTTGCAAGTTCTTCTACAGCAATTACAATCTTATAGATATCTTCTCTTGTTTTAGTTTCTATACTTTTGTCCATTCCAAATAAATTTGTAAACTTGTTTGTTCCAATTTGTTCTAATCCTCTTCTTATTTCTGGTTGAAATATTACAACAAGTGCAATTACTCCAGAAGGCAAAAATGCCGTTAAAACAGAGTGTACTATTGTTAAATTAAGTATTCCACTAATCCATGTTATAAGAATGAACAAAATTATTCCCTTTATTAATTGCAATGCTCTTGAACCTTTCGCTATTTGGAACATTTTTACTACAATAAATATGACTATTGCTAAATCCAAAATTAATGATACTAGTTTAATCGGATATTCTTGTAATAGCTTAAAATATTCAGATATACTATTGCTCCATGTTGATACTATACTTGTTATAAAATTTTCCTTCATTTTTTGCTGTCCTTTCTTCGTGAAAAATAAGTCCATCATTATAAAACATTTAAACGTTGTTAAACTCTATTTCTAGAATTTAATCAACGTCAAATTTTATTATTGCATTAGGTAAAATATAAGTGTTGCAGACACTGCCAATACCATTAATAAAGCTAAAAGTGCTGCCATTACTTTTACAAATATTTTTCCTGCTTCATGTTTTTTCTTTGCCATAATTTTCATATTCCTTTCTCGTGTTAACTATTTTATTTCTACACTTTCATACTTATTTTAACATTTTTTTATTATTATTTCAATAATTCTGCTAATGTTATTATAAACATTGCATGAGACCAACCTAAGCCAATTGCCCAACTAGGCTTCATTGTGTTGTTATCTACCTGTTCTGATATAAATCCTAATGAAGATGTACTATTTACAACAAAATTAAAACATTCTTGAGCCATCTTCTTATTTCCTGCTTTTAAATAATACATTGCCATCCACAAAGTTGTAACTGGCCATGGGTATTTTCCACCCATGTAACTGTCTTGTTCAAACCTTAAATATCCACCTGTATATGTACGTAGTGTCATGTTTATTTTTTCAACAGTGTTTAAAACTTTTTTCTCATCAGCTCCAAACAATTCAAATGGATAAACAGCTCCTATTGTACTAATATCCATTTTACTATCTTCTGTGTTTCTACGTAGTATCTTAGTATTTTCATCATACAAATTATTTTCAACATACTTTCTTATATTTTCTATTTCATCTTTTATTTTTTGTATGTCTTTTGCTATTTTTTCAAGTTTCAATCTATTATTTTCGTATTTAGGTTTTATTTCCTCATACATTCCAATCATAGCATTAAATGCGCCATAAATACTTGCTAGTGAATATAAATGGACTCCTTCGTTCATTTCCCACAAGTCGTAGCTTACATGCTTGTATATTTGGTCTTTTTGTCTACCTTCTTTTATTACCTGCTCTTCTATCTCTTTTTTTACTAAGTCTTTTTCTTCTTTTTCGCCAAAAATATTTTCTAAATATTTGAATAAGAAATGTAATGCATTTTCACACATTTTCATATTGCTCTGTAAAAATTTTAGTTCTTTAGTGTTTTTATAATGCTCATAAACACCATAAATTACACTTGCTGTTTCATCTATTTGGTATCCCCAACAAGGTGCTAATGTGCCATCTGTATAAAATCTTTGCTCCCACATTCCATTCTTGCTTTGAGTTTTTTTGCAGAAATTTTCATAGAACTTGTCTGTTTCTTTTTTCATATTCAAATAGTCAAATGCCTTAGCAATAAACACGGCATCTCTTGGCCAGCAATACGAATATCTTCCACTCTTTTCTCTGTTTTCATCTATCTCAACAGTTGCAGATACTCCTCCTGTTTCCTCATTTTGTAATAAAGGAAACAGCAATATTGTACGGTTATATATTTCTTTCACTCTGTCATTAACAAGCTTGTTGCTATTTTCTCTTAAATTTAATCCATCATGCTTTTCCAAATAGTTTGTCCAATATTTTTTCGCTTGAGTATATTCTTTATTTACATCTATTTTTTTATAATTTTCTATTTTTTCTTCGAGTTCTTCCATATTTTTTATATTGTTGTTATTCTCAATGTATATAAACAAAGTAAAGTCTATCTGGTCACCTGATTTCAATTGTCCAAGATTATAGCTTACAGCAGAATCATTAGACATTCCTATATAATCTTTATCAGTTAGCACAGCTTCTCTAAAGCAACTCTCTACATCATTAATTCTATGCCCTGATATATTTTTATTTGCAAATATGCTGAATGAAAAATCATGATTATATTGAATTAAGCCATTATCTATTACTTTTCCAGACACCATATTATTATCATTTGAATATAATTTTGAGCGTACCAAAAAGCTTAAATCTAGATCAAGCTTATTTCCATTTACAATTGTGTATCTCTTTGCAATTATGTTCTCCTTAACAAGAGCAAAGTCAGTCTGTCTTATTTTTATATTAAAATATGTATTCTCAATTTCAGTATTTAAAATATTTGTATTGTCAGTATAATACTGGTTGTATCTGTTATTTATGTCTTGGTGAAGATAAATAATTGCAGAATCATTTACCTTCATTCCAACATGGAAAAAGTCCACAAATTGCTTAAAATCTACACTTGGATAGTAAGCCCTTAGTAGCTCTCCAGTGCTACTAAAGGTTGCTCTTACATTCTTATTTCCAATAACCGCATCATTAAAAAATTTATTACTCATTGGTTTTCTCCTTTAACTGTTCTCTATAATATCAACAATTTTCTGCTCCAACTCTTTAACCTTTTCATTAACTCTTTTTACATCATCATCGCTTCTTTCTTTTGATAGAAGGTCTTCTTTGATGATGTTTTTCATATCTTCAATTTCTTCCTGTAATGTCTCTATTCTGTCTAATACTTCTAACCTTAAATAACGTTTATCTATTGGATCTTCGTATTTCTTTTCTACTGTAAAATTGTCATCTAGCGTATATTTTTCTCCATATCCAGGTATTGTAACTGGAATTTGTGTTGTGTCTACAATTTTGTTTTTCAAAACCAGTTGGCCATTAGGTTCTCCATGTACTAAGAATATGTGCTTTGGCTTTTTTATGAATGAATATACGAAATTTAGTAGCCATTCTTGGTCAGCATGACCAGAATACCCTTCTATATATTCTATTCTAGCTTTTACGCTAAACTCTTCTCCGAATATTTTAACTTTTTTTGCTCCATCTACTATACTTCTTCCAAGTGTTCCTGGTGCTTGATATCCAACAAATAATATTGTGCTGTTTGGATTCCAAATATTATGTTTTAAGTGATGTTTTATTCTTCCAACTTCACACATACCACTGGCAGAAATTATTATTGATGGTTCATCACTCTCATTTAATGCCTTAGATTCGTCTGCTGTTCTTGTAAATTTTAGTCCAGGAAATTCTAGTGGATTGTCTCCTCTTTCCATAATAGCTTTTGTTTCATCATCAAATAAATCTTCATTATTTTTGAATACTTCTGTTGCAGATATTGCAAGCGGACTATCAACATAAACAGGTGCTCTCATCAATGTTTCATACTCTTTTTGGAAAGCTTCATCTTTACTTCTCTCTTCTTTTATTATGTTTAATTCATATAAAATTTCTTGAGTTCTTCCAACAGCAAATGAAGGAATTACAACTGTTCCTCCATTGTCAAGTGTCTCTGATACAATATCTAGAAACACTTTTGCCTTGTCATGTGTTCCAACATGCAATCTATCTCCATATGTAGATTCCATTACTAAATAATCTGCATCTTCTATCATGGTTGGTTCTGAAAGCAGTGGAATATCATTATTTCCTAAGTCCCCTGAAAATACTGTTTTTGTAGTCTTTCCATCTTCATCTACCCAAACTTCTATTATTGCAGACCCAAGCATATGCCCAGCATCGTTAAATCTAACATGAATATGTTCATCAATATCAATAATTTCATCATATTTTATTGGTTTAAATATTTCCAAACATTTTATAGCCTCTTCTGCAGTGTAAAGTGGTGGCTGTTGTTTTAATCCTTTTCTTTTTCTCTTATTATTCTTCCACTCATTTTCTTGTTCTTGAATGTGCCCACTATCTGGCAGCATTATCGAACATAGCTCACATGTTGCTTTTGTAGCATACACTGGCCCTCTAAAACCTTCATTATATAATTTGGGAATACGACCAGAGTGGTCTATATGTGCATGTGTTAAAAGCATGAAATCTATGTCAGCTGGATTATACAAAAATGGTGCTTCATTTTCCATTTCATCTGTTGCTTTTCCCTGGTACATTCCACAATCGACTAAAAATCTCTTGCCAGCTCCTTCCACCAAAAAGTTAGAGCCTGTAACCATTTTTGTTGCTCCTAAAAAAGTTATATTCATTCGTTTTTCTCCCTTCACATTTAAACAACAATCTGCGTATTTATAAATTTAATTATTTTCACAGGTTATTTTTCTATTATTTCAAAAATAACGGAATTTTTTTGTTTAGCTTTACGTTTAGTGATTTTAAATTATATACAGTTTCATTGTATATACTTTCAGCCTCTTTTTCATCATATATACTAACAGCAATTTGGCTTTGTACTTCATTTACATACTGTATTTCTTTTATCTTATTTATCTTTATTTGTATTTCTTTTAAATCTATTATCTTTGTTATGAATATATATTTCAAAATTGCATAACATATGCTTGCACTATTAGAAAAATTAGTTATTATCTCTTTATCTATGCAATTATCAATTATAATATTCATTACTTTCTCAATTGACTCTTGTAGCTCAGGCTCTTTTCCAATTACTTCATTTTTTGTAATTGGTATCATACAATAATATCTAAATTCATATAGTACTTTTTCTAGAAAATCTTTATCCTCCAAATTTTCTTCTATTTTTTGTTGATAATACTTTAAAACTTCTTTTTGAAATTCTATTATTTCTTGTTTTCTTAAATCTCCGTTCTCTGATAGTTCTATTACATTTTTTAACAATGAACATTCATTTTCCATATTCGTTTTTTGTTTAGAAAAATTTCTTGGATCTAGGTATCCATTCATAGCTTTTAGTTTCTCAACTTGTGCTTTTCTTTCATTTTCTAGTATATCATATAAAAAACTTACACTAAATATCTTATCCTTATTTAGAAGTTTAGAGTTTCTATTAATATATTCTTTTTTCAATTTTTCTTTATCATTTAAAGTCTCATCTATTTCTCTAATTTCACTTGAAATCATTTTCTTTTCTTCTGTAATCTTATTTAGAAAGTTTACTCTATCTTCCATCAAAAATAATAGTCTTATTAATTCATTTAACCTTGTTGTAATCTCATTTTTTATCTTTTCGTCTTGTTTTGCAATAATAGCCAAAATTATAGTATACAATTTTTGATAAAACAAATTTGGATTTTGGAAATTTTGTTCATAGATTTTCTCTTTAAAATTATCATCTAATCTTAAGTTTAAGAGCATCATGTTTTGGAATATCAAATTATATTCAAAATCACTCTGTTTTTTTATATTATTGTTCCAAGACCAACCATCAAAATCGCGTATAACCTCACTTCCATTAATACTTTTTGCTTTAAGTAAAAACTTATTTATTGCATCTCTATAATACTTACTCCCGGTTATTTCCAATTGATTTTTGTTGTACTTTTCCTGTAACAAATTCATCTGAATTAAAGAATATAAAATTTCCTCCTCATTTGCATATACCAAAATAGAGCCTCTATCTGCATCTATTTTGCAAACCACGTTGTCGTGTTCTAGAGGCTTACTCTCTTCTGTTTCTGGTATTACTAGTTTTATTTCGAAACATTGTTTATCTATTATATTTAATATTTTCTCCATAAAATCTGCTTTTGGAAGTGCATTAAATTTTACTATAGAATAGTCTGCATATCCATTTTCAATTTTATATAACATACTTAATAATAAATTTTTTACACTCTCATCAAATGTCTTATTTTCCAATATTTTTTCCAATTGATTATTGTATTCATTTGAATTAAGCTTTGAAAATATTCGCATATTTCTTTTGTACCTTTCTAATATTCCAATTACATTATACTAAGTTGAAAAAGAATTAATTTTTATTTTCAACTACTATGAGTTTAATTCAGCCCATCTCTCTTTCGTCATAAGAACCTCTCTTGGCTTACTTCCTTGGTAGCCTGAAATAATACCTCTTTCTTCCATTTGGTCTATTATTCTACCTGCTCTTGCATATCCAACTTTAAACTTTCTTTGAATATACGATGTTGACGCTTGTCCTGTTTCTATTACAGTTTCTATTGCATCATTTAAAAGTGGGTCTGTTTCATCATCATCTAAGGCTCCTTCATCAATTTCTTTATCAGTTGTGTTAGCCTTTTCTATGTATTCTGTAATATCATCTCTATATGTTGTTTCTCCGTTTGCCTTTACAAAGTTTACAAGTTTTTCAACTTCTTTATCAGATATGAATGCTCCTTGAATTCTTACTGGCTTTGGAGCTCCTGTTGGGAAGAATAACATATCTCCTTTTCCAAGCAATTTTTCAGCACCAACTTGGTCTAAAATCGTTCTCGAGTCTACTTGAGAAGATACCGCAAATGCAATTCTTGATGGAATATTTGCTTTAATTAAACCTGTTACAACATCAACAGATGGACGTTGTGTAGCAATTACTAAGTGCATTCCAGCAGCTCTTGCCTTTTGTGCCAATCTGCAAATTGCATCTTCAACATCACCTTTTGCAACCATCATCAAGTCTGCCAACTCGTCTACAATTATAACTATATGTGGTAGTTTTCCGAAATTGTCTTCTTTTTCTATTACTTCGTTATAGCCTTTTAAGTCTCTTACACCTTTTGACGCAAACATTGTATATCTGTTTTCCATTTCTTGAACAGCCCATGCAAGTGCTCCTGCAGCCTTTTTAGGATCTGTTACTACCGGAATTAATAAGTGTGGAATTCCATTATATACAGATAATTCAACTATTTTAGGATCAATCATAACCAGCTTTGCTTCACTTGGTTTTGCCTTATATATTATGCTTGCAATTAGAGTATTTATACATACACTCTTACCAGAACCAGTTGCACCAGCAATTAAAACGTGTGGCATTTTTGCAATATCTGTTACAATTGCATCACCAGAAACATCTTTTCCAAGTGCAAATGCGAGTTTCGACTTGTGTTCTTTAAATTCATCTGTTTGTAAAATATCTCTTATGTGTACAACTTCACTTTCTTCATTTGGCACTTCTATACCAACAGCTTGTTTTCCTGGGATTGGTGCTTCAATTCTTATTGATTTAGCGGCCAAATTTAAAGCAATATCATCTGCAAGGTTTGCAATTTTACTTACACGCACTCCTTCTGCAGGTTTTAATTCATATCTTGTTATAGCAGGTCCGACCGAAACATTTTCTACTTTTGCAGAAACACCGAAACTATATAGTGTTTTTTGTAATTTCGAAGCAGTATCTGCTAGTGCTCTTTTTCCACCCTTTAAGCCTTTTGATGTTCCTTCGCTTAATAGATTTAGTGGCGGAAATTCATAGTTTTCATCCTCAACAGTAAGCGTATGCTCTAATTGTAAAACTTCTTTTGTCTTATCTTCCTTCTGTTCTTCTTGTTTCTTAAATAATGGATCTTCTATAAATTCTGGTGATTGTTTTCTTTCTTCTGATTTTTCTGTTCTTACTTTTTTATCGTCTTTTATCTCTTTTTCAACATCAAATAATTTAGAAGATTTTCCAATATCCTTACCATTCAAATTTATTTGGAGTTGTTCAACATCTAAAGCGGCCTTTTCTTTTTCTAGCTTTTCCCTTAATTTTCTCTCTTTTTTAGTCTCTTTTCTTTCATCTATTCCAATTATTTTTTCCTCATCGTTCTCTGGTTCTGCTTTTGCGTATTGCTGTTGTTTTACTTTTTTAGCGCTCTTTCTCTCTTCTGTACCATCTATAAAATCTGATATTCTATTTACTAGATCTATTCCAAACATAGATACAGTAAGTGCAATTATTCCTCCTGATGCAATTATTATGGTTCCTACTTTTTCAAATAGATTTATAAGTGGAATTGTAACAATAGCTCCAATAGCACCACCTCCAGCGCCATTAGCACCAAGTTCAAAGAATTGTTTCATAACATTTTCCATGCTTCTGTTTTCTATTACAACATTTCCTTGATATATTTCGTAGACATTAAAAATTACTGCTATGCACAACAATAATGCAGAAAACTGGGCTATTTTTTTAGACCACGAGGTTTCTCCTTGGTATGCAATATATATTGCCAATATAAAAACCCCAACTGGCAAGAAATATTTTATATATCCCATTATTCCACCTAAAAATGGACTCAAGTGTTCTCCTATAAATCCTGAATTTGTATATATTAAAACCGCTAATAATATGCTTGCTATTATCATTACAGCCACAACTACATTTATATTAACTTGTTGCTTCTTCTTTTTTCTTCCTCTCTTTGCCATATGTTCCTCCCTTTGCCTACTTTTCTTAAAGTATTTTTTATACTTAGATATTCTATCATATTAATTATTAAATTTCCATATTTTTTTAGCATTTGCCAAACAAATTTTCTTCAATACAAAATTAACCAATATAAACTTTGGAATTTATATTGGTCAAATCGCACTATTTTACTTCTTTTCTATTATTTTCTATTACTCTTAAAGCATCTTCTAGTGTAACTTGTACGCCAGCCAAAATGTTATCAGCATATGCCTTTGTTCCATTAGAAATTTCTCTAGCCATATCGTTAGCATTTTCAATTATCTTATTTTTTTGCTCATATGCTTTTCTAGTAATTTCATGTTCATCTATCATCGAAATTATTCTGTTTTCGGCTTCTTTTACTATTTCACTAGCTTCTTCATTGGCTTTGCTTATTATTCTGTCATGCTCTTCTTTAATTACCTTTGCTTGTTTTAATTCCTCTGGTAATTTTAATCTAATTTCTTTTATTATGTCTAACACTTCTTCTTTGTCTATAATAGCTTTGTGGGTAAAAGGCACTTCCTTACTATTTTCTAGCATATCTTCAATTGTTTCTAACAAGGTAAATATCTCCATGTTTTCCCCTTTCATTTAAGAAATATTAATGATACTCTTCCATACTTTCTTAAATCGTATATTTTGTAATTAATATTCATATTATTTATTCTATTTATATCTCTTTCTGGTTCATCTGTTTCAATTATAATTATTCCATCATATTTTAATAATTGTAAATTACTTATTTTTTCTATAGCATCAAGTGCAAATTCTTCCTTGTATGGTGGATCTAAAAATATAATATCGAATTTGATATTTTTAACTGTATTAATGCAATCTATATAATCTTTGTTATATACTATTGCTTTTTCTTTTAGTTTTGTTTTTTCTAGATTTTTCTCAATCATAGCAACAGCTTTACTTGATTTATCACAGAAATAAACCTGTTTTGCTCTTCTACTAAGAAATTCTATTCCAATTGCTCCACTTCCAGCAAATAAATCTAATACAGTAGTATCCTCTATATCATTTTGAATTATATTAAAAAGTGACTCTTTAACCCTGTCTAATGTTGGTCTTGTGCTTATGTCTTCAATAGAATGTAATACTGTGCCTCTAGCACTTCCACTTATTACTCTCATGTATGTATCCTCCAACAGCATTATTTTGCATATTAACAGATATTAAATGGTAACTTTATACATATATTTTATCTAATTTTTCATAGATGTCAATATTTATAATGCAATTGTAACATACATTTAATAGTGCTGTAACATTTTTGATAAAAAGTAAAGCAAAAAATTCGGAAATTTTCCAAACCTTTTGCTTTCGTTCTTTTTATGTCTTGTTTTAGTTATCTTGTTCTTTGTTTATGTCTTTTATTAATTCCAGTTGTGATATTAATAAAGACTCCATTTTTGCTTTGTATACGTCAAATTGTTTTTGTAAATCTTCAAAATCTTTTTTCTTTAATAATATTTGTTGTTCTAATGAAGCTAATGATTGTTTTGCATCAGATTCAGCATCTTTTATTATTTGGTCAGCTTGTTGTTTTGCAACATTTTTTATATCTTCAGCTGTAGATTGAGCCATTATAAGTGTATTGTTTAATGTACCTTCTATTTGTTTATAATGTTCAAGTTTTCCGTTTAATTCTGCTATTTTATCTTGATTTTCGTTACTCTCTTTGTATAATTTTTCGTAGCATGCTGTTAATTCATCCAAGAAATCATCAACTTCTTCTACACTATATCCATTCATCATTTGTTTTGAAAATTTCTTGTTTTCAATTTCTAAAGGTGTAATCATTTTTGCTTCCTCCCAATTACATTTAGTCTAATTATTGCCTGCATTTTTTAACCAAGAAACAGATAATTTGTTTTTAATTTCTTCTCTTGCCATTTCATTTGTTATTTCGTAATTGTATGGTGCAATTAAGAATATAGAATTAGATACTTTTTGAATGTGTCCGTCTAAAGCATGAACAGCTCCACTTACTACATCAATTATTCTTCTTGCAACATCTTTATTTACATATTCAAGATTTACTATTACAGATTGTTTTTCTTTTAGTAAATCACATATATCTTCTGCTTGATCAAATGTTGTTGGTTGTGATATAACCATTTTCACTTGTTGAGGTTGAGGCATTGCTACAACTTTGTTGTTACGTCTTCCCCATAATTTATTTTCTTTATTATTTTCCTCTTCTTCTTCCATCTCTTCGTTATTTTCTACGTAATCTTCTTCCTCTTCTTCATTTGCATCCATTCCAAATGCTCCCCAGATTTTATTCATTATAGCTCCTGACATTATAAACCTCCTAAAATTTCATCGTCCTTTGTAAAAATTACTAGCTATAGTATCTATCTTTTTAGCTTTATTGTCAATAGTATTTTTAATATTGTAATTTTAATTTAATATTCTGTAACATTATTGTAACATTTGTTCATCAGTCGGGTTTAGTACAATTTCATCATAAAGTGCTATATTTCTCATGCTATATATTTGCGAACTAGTAAACCCAAGTTCTTCTAACTCCTCTGTTTTATACTGTCTAACTATACAATATTCGTCATTTTGTTTTAATATTTTCACTAGCATTTTATTGTAATAACCATTTCTATTTCTTACAACATATGATAAGCCATTTTCTTCTTTTATTGCTTCATTTGGAATTCTAAAGCCTTCTGCATCCCACCAAATTATATCAAAAGATATTTTTCTATATGCAATTAGTTTTTCAACATCATTTGTAATTTTTACAGTAATTGTTTTAGACTCATCATCTTCATCTATAATATTTTCCACACTAGCTTTTAAAGTATCAGAATTTTGCACTCTTATTTTGATTATATCTCCCACTTTCGAGCTTTTTGCCTCATTTGTGTTAGAATTAAAAACAATGTAACATTGATAATTATTTATTATTTTTCCAACTTCTTCACTACTTGCAACAGTTTGTCCAGTCTTTAATTTCAAGTCTTGTAAAAAGCTTTTATTAAATTTAGTAAAGTCTTCTGTTGTTAGAACACTCTCTAATCCATCTACTCTATAAGAAACAATTCCACTCTCTGGTGCATTTACATTTTCAGAATCTGATGTTAATCTATTTTCATATTCTTCTCTTTGGCTTAGTAATTCTTTCAAACGAGAATTAGATGGGCTAGATATTTTAGCTTTCTTTGTTATGTATGAGTTTATATTTTTCTTATATTCTTGAATTTTCTGAGCATTATTCACTCCATAAATAGAGTCAAGTTCCTTCTCAATTTGGCTTTCTAATAACTTTACATCACTTGGAAAACTGCTTTTTTCGTTTTGCATTAGAGATTGTATTTCTACATCTAATTCAGCAATCTTATTTTTTAATTCTTCTTCTCCTGATGAATAGTATCTAAAAACAGAATCTCCTTTTGCAACTTTTTCACCTTCGTTTTTTATTTTTACCATTCCATTTTTGTAATTTTGTCCTTTTACAACAGTTTCCTCTCTTATAATGTACCCAATATCACTTTCCTCTTGTGATATTTTTCCGTTTGTAACCATGAAGGTATTTGTAGGATTTTGTACAAGTTTAGCAACCAAATATACCGCATATATAAATACAAGTGCAAGTATTAAAACTACCGCAAATACTCTTCCTTTTCTAATTTTTTTCTCCAAAGTTTATCACCTTTCTATTAAATTCTACATAGAATTTGTGTTATTCAAAACCTACTAAATTAATTTAGTTTTCGTTTAGCTCTGCCTCTTTCAAAATAAGATTAACATTATCTTGAACATTTCCTAATCCGTCAATCCAAATTATATTTGGTATTTTTCTAAACCACGTTAATTGTCTTTTAGCATATCTACGTGTTTCCATCTTTATTTTTTCAATCATTTCTTCTTTAGAGTACATTCCATTCAAATAATCTATTACTTCTTTGTAACCTATTCCTTGTACAGATGTACGAAGCTCATCTCCATACTTTTTATACAATTGCTTAACTTCTTCTATTAGCCCTTTTTCAAGCATTATATCTACTCTTCTATTAATTCTATCATATAAAATTTCTCTAGGCATATTTATAGCAAACACTCTATAATCATATGGGACTCCATTTTTTCTAGATTCAATTTCTAGCTGAGTCTTTGTTTTTCCTGTTTCTTTATATATTTCCAATATTCTTATTATTCTTTTTTTATCATTTACACTAATATTCTTTACCGCTTCTGGGTCAATCTTTTTTGCTTCTTCATATAAATATTCAAGTCCCTTTTGTTCTGCTAATTTCTCTAGTTCTTTTCTGTATTCCAAATCAATTTCAACTTCCGGATAATCGATTCCATATATCAAAGAATTCACATATAACCCAGTTCCTCCAACGACTATTGGAGTTTTGTTTTTTTCAATTATTTCTTCCAATGCCTTAGTAGCATCACTTTTATAATCAGATACACTATATCTTCTAGTTGGCTCAATATTTCCAACCAAATAGTGCTTAATCCCCTGCATCTCCTCTGCATCTGGCTTAGCAGTTCCAATACTCATCTCATCATAAATCTGCATAGAATCCGCAGACACAACTTCTCCTCCAATTTTTTTAGCAAGCTCAATCGAAAGAGCTGTTTTTCCGCTCGCAGTAGGGCCACAAATAACAATAACTTTCTGCATAATTTTTTCGTCCTTGTAAATATTTTATTTTGTAGTCATATTTTTACTAACTACATCATTTGTAACTTGGTTTTCTGTATTTGAAATTGATTTTTCAACTACTGCATTATTAGAAACTTTATTTTCTACAGTTAAGTTTTCAACAGTAGTATTTACTGTATTACTAGCCGCTTCTTGTTGTTCTATTATTCTTCCTATCCCTTTTTCTATATTTCTAAAATAGAAAAATTCGCTAACAACAATAACCACAGCTATTATAAACATTACAACTGCTCTTTTATTTAATTGCTCTCCTGTTATTTCTCTATCCTTTCTCTTATTAAATGATCTTAACATGAAAGGAATTACTATTATTGAGTTTACTGGAACAAATGTAAATACAATCGTTTGTTTTGCCTGTGTTGCAATCCTTTTATCTATTCCTATAGAGCTAAAGAAATATACTATTAGCACAATTATGTATACAACTCCCATTGCAATCATTGTATATAAAAGTCTTTTTGTTTTTTCTATATTTTTATCTAATGAATGATATATTAAGAGTATTGATACTATATTTGCAACTAGTATAAATAATAATATAAATAATTTATCCATTTTTTCTGTTCCTTTCCTTATTCAAAGTTGTATTTAAAATAATGTTTAATACAACAAAATTATAAATTTTATCTTCTTGAAAATTTCTTTTCAATGTCATTTCTAGTCATCTTTATTGCAGTTGGTCTGCCATGTGGGCATGTAAATGGATTTGGTAATTGTAATAGTTTATCTAATAATTGAATTACTTCTTGTCTTTCCAATACCATGTGTGCTTTTACTGCCGCCTTACATGCAACTGTTGCAATAAATTTTTCTTCAATTTCTTGTTTTGCAGTTCTTGCAACTGTATTTATTTCGTCTAATGTTTCTAAGAACAATTCCTTAGTTTCTAGGTCTAACAATACATCTGGAACGCCACTTAATTTGACTGTATTTTCTCCAAACTCCTCTACCATAAATCCTGCTCTTTGGAATAATTCTTTGTTATCTCTATATATTCCCATTTCTTTGTGTGTTAATGTTATAATATCTGGTAGCAACATTAATTGCGAATCTTTTGTGTCATTATTGTAGTAGTTTTGTCTTATTTTTTCATACATAATTCTCTCATGTGCTGCGTGCTGATCTATTATATATAAATCTGATTTCATTTCTATAATTATGTATGTATTAAAAGCAATTCCTATATATTTATATACTGGTTTCGTAGCATAGCTAGACTCTCCTTCAAATACAGATACATTATCTTCCGCAGTCATTGGTTTAAATTCTTGAGATACATCTATTTTATCTTCTTCATTTTCTTCTTTTTTTACAGATATTCCAAATGTTTTCTCATACATCTCCATAAATTTAGAATCATTTACATTGTAGCTTTGAGATGGTTGGTTCTCAATTTGAGGAAGTTCAGTAGTACTAGTTTGAAAGCAATTACTATTCTCATCAACTGTTGTTGCGCCTTCGGTTGCAAAATCTTCTTGTTGTTTATTTTCTACATTAGTTAGCTCTTGTGAGCTTTCTTCATTGTATTGATTAGTTTTACTCTCTATTTTTTCATCATTTTGTGTATCGGCTACTTCGCTATCATATTTTTCTCCATCTTCTTTTACGGCATATATTACATTTTGCATTCTATTTAGTTTAGCCATAACATCTTCAAATGTCTGCTCGCTTTTCTTTTCTTTCTCATCAATACTCTCATCATTTTTTTTCCATGCTGTGCTTGGTGAAGAAGAAGTATTTTCAGTTGAAGTTGTTGCCTTTAAATCGGTTGCTAATGTATTTAGTTGTTTCACATCTTGTGTAAATGAATTATTAAATGCACTTTTGGCAGCCATGTCTCTAAATATTGAACTTCCCGTGTTTTCAATTTTAGGATTTAAATTTATATTTTCTGTGCTATATTTTGTTTTTTCTTCATCAATTTTATCTATGCTTTCTGTATCTGCAACTAAGTCTCCTTTTAATAATCCCTCTCTAATCGCATGATATATAGCCTTAAATATTTTTGTTTCTTCTTGGAATCTAACCTCCAATTTAGCAGGGTGAACATTCACATCAACCTTTCTAGGATCCATATCAATATTTAATACTAAAAATCCATGCTTTCCAATTGTAACAAATCCTTTAAAAGCTTGTTCTGCAGCACCAGATAAAGCCTTGTCCTTAACAAATCTATTATTTACGAAAAATAATTGATTACTCCTATTAGACCTTGAAATTACTGGCTTACCAATAACACCTTTAACAATTATGTCATCATATGTATAGTCTATATCTATCAAATTATCTGCAATTTCTTTACCGTAAATATTATAAATTACAGGCTTAATTTCACCATTACCAGATGTTTGTATAACTGTTTTGCCTGTGTTAATTAACTTTACTGCAATCTCTGGATGTACAAGCGCAATTCTTGTTACAACATCTTCAATATAACCTGACTCTGTAAAATCTTTTTTCAAAAACTTATATCTTACTGGTGTATTATAAAATAAATTCTCTATTGTAATGCTTGTACCATTTGCACACCCTGCTTCTTCTTTGCTTAATATTTTTCCACCTTCAACAACAACTTCATATCCAGTATAGCTATCAGCCGTTTTAGAATCTAAAGTAACTTTTGCAATTGACGCAATACTTGCCAAAGCCTCACCTCTAAATCCCATAGACTTAATATCGTCTAAATCTTCGGCACTTCTTAGCTTACTAGTTGCATGTCTTTCAAAAGCAATTTCTAGATCATCTTGCATTATTCCCTTTCCATTATCTGTTACCCTAATATACGAAATTCCACCATTTCTAATTTCTACAGTTATTGCTGTTGCTCCCGCATCAATCGAGTTTTCCATTACCTCTTTTACAACAGATGCAGGCCTTTCAATAACCTCACCTGCAGCTATTTTATTTATTGTTGAGTCATCTAATAAAACTATTTTTCCCATTGTATACCCCTTCTTCAAAGTACAATTTAATTGTAATTATTTTTGTAATCTTATAACTCTTTTTCATTCGTCTATTTTCATTGTAGATTATATCATTAATTCTATTTTTTTGTATAGCCTTTTTTCAATTTCTTTTAATGTTTTTTCAAACTTCCTTGTAACACATATTTTCAGTTTGAATAATATATACCATACGAAAGATTTAGAAATCATTATCTTTTTAAAGGAGGTAATTATAATGGGAAATTGCGGTTGCAATAGTGAACTTCTTTGGTTCATAATTTTATTCTTATTGCTTTTCTGCTGTGGTTGTGGTTGCGGATGTAACAGATCTTCTTGCTGCTAGACATTAAATTAGCAAAAGACTTACTTATATAAGGGGGTGAATTGTATGCCAGATAATAGTAGATGTTGTGGAAACAATTGCGGATGTGGTTGTTTCGGAGGAAATAACTGTATATGGATTTTCATTATATTAATAGTATTATGTTGTTGCTGTGGCGGAAATAACGGCTGCTGCTAATAGAAACTAATCCATAATTTTCTCGCTCATTCACCTTTTTGCCCATTAGGGACGGGGGATTTTGGGCGAAATACTTAAAAAAGCTAAGTAGTATTTTATAACCGCTTAGCTTTTACCATTTAAAAATTTGTTAAATCTATATACAAATCACTGCTTTTATGTTCTGTGCTTTTTACTTTCTTTATATTTCCTTTATAAAATTCAATTATATCAATTCTATCTCCTTCTAAATATAAAACACCATCTTGTATATCTTCTAGCACCTCATAGCCTTGTAATTTTTTGCATTCAATTTCTCTTTTTTCTTGTTTTTCTTTTCCCATTTTTATATTATACTTTGATAAAAAATATGTTGTCATTACATTTTTTATTATGCTTGACCTGAATTTTATATATGAATTTATTTTTTCATTTCTTATAGAAAAGCACTTGCCATGCCAAAACACTTTAGATTGCTTATTATGTTCGTTAAAATAATCAAAAAAGTACTGTGAAAATACTGATATTATTTCATTTGATGTATTCCACTTTTCTTTATCTAAATCACTTATTACCACTAGAGGATCTGTAAAAATAAAACTTATTTCATCTGAGCCCAATATTGCTAAACATTTATATTTTCTAGTAAAAAATTCAGCTGTTTTCTCTAAAGTATTTCTAAAATTTCCTTCATAATTGTTCAGCAAATCATATTTTTTATTTTTTGTAACATCTTTTCCATCTAATCGTATAACTAATGGATTTTTAAAGCTCACTCTCATGCTATACTTGCTCTGTATTTGAAAGAAATAACTATTCCACATTTAATTTCTCCTTCTAATTAACATCATAAGAGAGCACAATTGCTCTCTTAATTTTTTACATACAATAACCAATATAAAATTGGGTCTATAATATAATTCGTGGATATGTTCCAACACATAAATTGTATGCTTATTTATTTTATCATAAAACAAATAATTTAACAATAATGATTTCATTATATAGTTCTATTCCGAAAAAATTAAATTAGCAATAAAATTTAATTTCATCTGTCTGTTGAGTTTCTTTCCACTTTGCTATAATTCTAAAATAGTTTAACTCAATAATCTCAAATAATCGACTTAAATCTTGATTTGAAATACGACTTGGATTACTTGCCAATATACATTTACCATTTTTAGTTAACCAAATTTTAGTAGAATTTTTAGATGGCTTTCCCTTTGAAACATGGACATGAATAGGTTCATTGGGCTCATTTGACCCAAAATAAACTTTGTATCCGCATTATTTCTAATAAACTAGGCAAGTTTAAGATCTCCTTCACGTGCATATTTAAAAAACAAATTAGCCCCTCTCTCAACTATTTGCTTAAATTCTTCTACTTCTTCATCTGAATAATTTCCTTCTCTTTCTATTATTTTATAGCTTGGGAGTTCAAAAACAACAGTATCAAATCCATGTTCAGTAGGTCTTTCAAAAGAAACTCTAATATACTCTTCACCATTATCTTTCTTTCTGATATCAGAAAAAACAACCTCAGTTTCATCTGGATATTTACATAGCGTATATACCATATTTTCACTCTCCTTTTATTTATTTTTACAATATTATTATATCATTAAAAATCAAAAAATACTATTACTTTAAGAAAATTTAATCATATATGATTTATAACATTTTTTATTTATTGTACCTATAATTAAAAAATAAGACCTTCATTTTATTGAAAGTCTTAATATTACTGGTTGGGCTGGCTAGATTCGAACTAGCGCATGCATGAGTCAAAGTCATGTGCCTTACCGCTTGGCTACAGCCCAATATATATTTTATATGGGGTGGAATGTGGGACTCGAACCCACGGTCTCCAGTGCCACAAACTGGCGCGTTAACCAACTACGCTAAATCCACCATTGAATACTGCATTTAATTGCAATAACCAAATGCAGTATCTATTTTACCTCATAAAGTATATGTTTGTCAACAATTAATTCTTATTTTTTTAATTTTTTTCAAATTTCTTATTTTTATTTTAAGAAATTACCACTTTATTCTTCTACAGCCCAAATTATAAGTCTTCCTTTTGAGTTATCTGTACATGTTTGTAGCGAAATTTCTCTTTTTCCATTTGTTTCTCTCATTATAAAGTCGCCATCATCAGGAGATGTTTCATAAATGTTATAAATATTATATTTTAATTTTGTACCAGAATTATCTGTAATATACACTTTATCTCCTAATTTTAATTTATCATTATTACCAAAGAAAGAACCATTTCTGTAATTATGTCCTGAAATTACTGTATTACCCGGTTGGTTTAATCCGTTTGCACTATATAATATAGCAACTGCAGCTTCTATAGATGATGGAGTTACTTTTTCTAGAATGGGATATTCCAAATTTATTGCTGGTATTTGTATCTTTCCATCTACATTATATCCTTTATATTGAACCCTCTTTGTTGCATTCCCTCCTGTAGTATTTGTATTAGTCGTTACATTTTCTACTGTTGGTAAATCTATATCTGGAAGTTCGACATTTTCTACTGTGTCGTTTCTTGCAATAGAATTTAGTTTTGTATCAAAGTCATCAAGTGCTTTTGAGGTATCTTTATCTATTGTCTTTTTTCTATATACATCATAACCTAGAAATCCCAATAAAATTAAAACAGCTATTACAACAATTCCTAATATTATAGTTAATATTTTCCCATATTTTCCTTCGCTCATCTCTTCCTCCTATAGTATAAAATCATATTACATCTATTATACCATATTTTATCCTTTTTGCCTATAATTTTGTCGTTTTTTATAAATTTATCTATATCTACTTTTTATATTGCCATTCTATTAATTTCTTTTTGTCATTTTTATTACAATAACTAAACAATCTTTGGCCCCATTTTTCCACCTGCTAATATATGAAAATGCAAATGCATAACTTCTTGTCCTGCATCTTTTCCACAGTTTGTTATAACTCTAAATCCATTTTGGTCTATTCCAAGCTGTTTTGCAATTTTGTTTATTGCTAAAAATATATTAGATGCAATTTCTTTATTTTCTTCATTTATTTCTAGCACATTTTCAATATGTTGCTTTGGTACAACTAAAATATGAATTGGTGCTGCTGGATTTATATCCTTAAATGCCAGCACATTTCCATCTTCATATACTTTTGTTGAAGGAATTTCTCCTTTAATAATTTTACAAAAAATACAATCTTCCATACTCTTCTCCTTTTTCGCCCAATAGGGACGCCCTTTTTTGGGCGTTACATATTGATTATAAATTTTTCCGAGTCTTTTATAACATTTCGCCCAAAAAGGGGCGTCCCTATTGGGCGAAATTGTTATTCAAGTATTGCCTTTATTCTTCTTACTCCGGCTGAGCTTGCTTCTTCTTTCTTTATTTTAAAATGTCCTAATTCTGAAGTATTTTTTACGTGAGGACCTCCGCATAGTTCTTTTGATACTGTTTCTTTATCGTTTCCAATTGAGTAAACTGTAACTATGTCTGGATATTTTTCTATGAACATACATTCTGCTCCAGATTTTATTGCGTCGTCTTTCTTCATTTCTTCGCATTTTACATCTAAGCCACGTGATATCCACTCGTTTACTAAATCTTCTACTTTCTTCTTTTCCTCATCTGTAAGCTTGTGATCACAGCTGAAGTCGAATCTCATTCTTTCTGGTGTTATGTTTGATCCTTTTTGATGTACATCTTTTCCAAGTATTACTTTTAATGCTGCATTTAGTAAGTGTGTAGCGGTGTGATATCTTACTTCTTGTTCACCTGTTCCGGCAAGTCCACCCTTGAATTTTTGCTCACTACCCATTCTAGATTTTTCTTGGTGCTCTTTGAATAGTTTGTCAAATTCTGTTGTATCAACTTTTAATCCTGCTTCTCTGGCTAAATCCTGAGTAACCTCTGGTGGAAATCCATAAGTTTCATATAATGTAAATAGGTCTTGTCCTGAAATTGTGTCTTGTCCTTCATTTTTCATTCTATTTACTATCTTGTTGAATTCTCTTTCTCCACGCTCAAGAGTTTTCTCAAATTTGTCTTTTTCTTCTATTATTACACTCTTAATTTTATTGCTATTTTGATGTAATTCAGGATACATTTCTTTTAAAGTATCTATATTTAAATCAATTAATTCTTCTAATTCATTTAAATTAATTTGTAACTTTCTTAAATGCCTTACCATTCTACGAATTAATCTTCTTAAAATATATCCTCTATCAACATTGCTTGGAAGTCCACCATCTTGAATTATCATCATACTAGCACGTAAGTGCTCTGCAACAATTCTTCTGCTCTCTATGCTATCATTTTCTCCGGCTAATTCTTGTAATTTATCCATTACTGGTTTGAATAATTCTGTATCGAATGGAGTTTCTTTTCCTTGTAATAACATAGTCATTCTCTCTAGTCCAAGTCCTGTATCAACATTGTGTTGTTTTAATTTTGTGTATTTTCCATCTTTTGTCTTGAAGAATTCCATAAATACGTTATTCCAAATTTCAACATATTTACCACATCCACAAGACGGATTACAATTTTCTGAGCATTTTGGTTTTCCTGTATCATAAAACATTTCTGTATCTGGTCCACAAGGTCCTTCTTCTCCGGCAATCCACCAGTTATCATCTTTTCCAAAATAATAGATTCTATCTTCTGGAATTCCTGCTTTCTTCCAGCAAGAAGCTGTAACTTCGTCTCTTTGGCAGTCTTCGTCTCCTGCAAAGCATGTTACAGATAATTTTTCTACTGGTATTCCTAGTTCTTTTGTTAAGAACTCAAAACTCATTGCTATTGATTCTTCTTTAAAATAATCTCCTAAAGACCAGTTTCCAAGCATTTCGAAATATGTTAAATGTCTGTTATCTCCAACTTCATCAATGTCGTTTGTACGTAAACATTTTTGAAAATCTGTTAAACGTGTTCCCTCTGGGTGCTTTTCTCCTAATAAATATGGTACTAATGGTTGCATTCCAGCAGTTGTGAATAATACAGATGGATCATTCTCTGGTATTAATGGTGCACTTGGAATTACAGCATGTTCATGTCTCTTGAAAAAATCTAAATATTTATTTCTTATTTCTATAGCCTTCATATAATTTCCTCTTTTCAAATTTTCTTATATAATTTTACCATTTAATCTCAATTTGTCAATTAAAACCTTGTAAATTTGGTTTTAATTGATTATTTTATAAATCCTCAACATGTCACTCCTGGTCGGAGCTCCTTCGGACTCTTCAAAGGCGAGCTTCCAGTCTCGTTTTAAAAATAATCATTTATTCACCTAATTTAAGACAAAATTCCTATTAGCTCTCTTGTTTCATCATTGTTTTCTTTAATTTTTACATCTAAAATTTTATTTACAAATTTACCTAATTGTTCTTCACTCCCCGCGACTTTTACCATCATATAATTTGTTGTATGTCCTTTAAAAAAGCCATCTTCGAATTCTTCAAATAATACTTTTACAGTTTTATCAATGTAATTTTTGTTATGTTTATTTTCTGTGTTATTTGATAATTCTATTAATTTGTTACTTCTTTCTTCTTTTTTATTTCCGTCTATCTGGTTTGGCATTTTTTCTGCAACTGTTCCTCTTCTTGGAGAATATTTAAAAACATGTAATCTGTAAAAATCTATCTCTTTCAAAAATTCGTATGTTTTTGCAAACTCTTCGTCTGTTTCACCGGGAAAACCAACTATAACATCTGTTGTAAAGCTTGCCTCTGGATAATATTTTCTAAGTGTTGCAACAGCATCTCTATAAATTTGTGTGGTATATTTTCTGTTCATTCTCTTTAAAGTTTCGTCACAGCCACTCTGTAAAGATAAATGAAAATGGTCACAAATTTTATCTAATTTAGATAATCTTGTTGCAAATTCTTCGTCTACAATAGTTGGTTCTAATGAACTAAGTCTTATTCTATCTATACCATCAATTTTGTTTATAGCCTCTAACAAATCTATTAATCTTATTTTTTTAGAAGTATTTTCATTATCAAAATCTTTACCATAAGAAGCAACATGTATTCCTGTTATTACAACCTCTTTAATTTCCTCTTTTGCAATTTTTTTAATTTCAGAAACGACGCTCTCAATTTTTCTACTTCTTATTCTTCCTCTTGCATATGGAATTATGCAGTATGAACAAAACATATTACATCCATCTTGTACTTTAACAACTGCTCTATTTTTTTCTGTATATGTAACATCGCCAAAGTCTAAAAATTCTTTTTGTTTTGATACATCGTCTATTTCAGCTTCCTGGCTTCTCTTGTCCTGCTCGGCCATTTTTTCCATATAGTTTTCCACAATTTGTACAATTTCATTCTTTTCATTTATGCCTAAAATTATATCTATTTCTGGAATTTGCTCTAACTCATTTTTTGCAACTTGCGCATAACAGCCACACACAACTAAAACAGCAGAAGGATTTATCTCTTTAACTCTTCTAAGCATCTGTCTAGATTTTCTTTCTGCCATATTTGTAACAGTGCATGTATTTATTACATAAATATCTGCTTTTTGTGTATTCTCAACTATTTCATAATTATTCTTTATAAATTGCTGTTCCATCGCATTTGTTTCATACTGGTTAACTTTACAACCTAGAGTATAAAAACTGACTGTTTTCTTCATTTAAAGTTCATTCCTTACAATATATTTAGGTTTTATTTTGTCTCCTATAGACATTACATTTCTTACGAAATCAATTACTTGTCTATTTTAGCACGTTTCAGTAAAAATGGCAATAACAATATTATGTTTCTCTGCCATATTGTGCAAGAACAAATCTGGAAATTTTCAATTTTCTATCCTTACCCTCCATTTATATTTATCTATAAAATTAAAATTTTTTTCATGTGCGTTATTTTATATAATATATTTTTCTGAAAAATAATTAAAATTAAATTTTACAAATCTTGCTAATTTTTCTTCATTTTAATTTTTGTTTTTTACACTCACGGCAATAAATATATAAAAATGTTTAATATTTTTATTTTGACGCATACTAATATTGTTATCAAACTTTATTTACCTTATTAATATTTCTTTACTCATAGGTTTCTGTAAAGTTAAAGGTTTACATGTTATTATTTTATATATTTTAAAGGTATATTAACGTAGTTTATGCCTTATGAAAGGAACGTGACAAATTATGGCAGTAGATTATTGTATTATTGGATCAAGATTAAAACAAGCTAGAATTAAAGCTGGTTTAACTCAGCAAGAATTAGCAGAACAAACTAACCTTTCAGTTGCTTTTATTAGTAGAATTGAAAGAGGTAGTTCTCATATAAATTTAAAAAGATTAAGTGAATTTTGTACTATATTAAATGTTTCAGAAGGGTACATTTTAAGTGGTGTTTCTGATAAAAATGAGAAATATTTATATAACGAGTTTAACGATATATTAAAGAAATGTTCTCCAGAAAAACAAAAACTAATTTATAAACTTTCTCAAGTAATAGCTGAAGAAGATGAAACATATAAATCAAAAAAATAACACAATAACTGAGAATAGATTTTATATTTTATTTTGTGTATTCGTCAACCCGTCGTATAACGACGGGTTTTGTTTTTAGCTATAACTATCTATAACATTTTGCTCTCTATATTTTTTTATTTCATTGAAAAAAACAGGTTATTTTTGTTTTACTATTTTCATCATAAATTTCCAAAATTTTTATTGATAATTACACCTCACTATGCTAATATTAATACTGAAATATTTAATTATTTCATATTATCTTATAGGAGGGATATTTATATGGATTTTAAACAATGGAATACTTTTAATAAAGGAGAATGGACACATGAAATCGACGTTAGAGATTTCATTCAAAAGAACTATACTCCATACACAGGAGACGAAAGTTTCTTATCTGGTGCTACAAAAAGAACTTTAAAATTATGGGATAAAGTTCTTAAATTATATGAAAAAGAGAAAGAAAACGGCGTTCTAGATGTTGATACAAAAACTCCTTCTGGAATTAATAGATACGAGGCTGGATACTTAGACAAAGATTTAGAGGAAATAGTTGGTTTCCAAACAGATGCCCCATTAAAAAGAGCTATAATGCCAAATGGTGGAATTAGAATTGTAGAAAAATCTTGCGAATCTTATGGTTACAAGGTTGATGACGAGGTTGAATACATTTATCACAATTTAAGAAAAACACACAATGACGGTGTTTTCGATGTTTACACACCAGACATTCGTATTGCAAGAACACATCACCTATTAACTGGTTTACCAGATGGATATGGACGTGGACGTATTATTGGAGATTACAGACGTGTTCCACTATATGGTGTTGATGTTTTAATTGCTGAAAAGAAAGACGAACTTGACATTCTTGATGTTGATGAATTTACTGAAGAAGTAATTCGTGACAGAGAAGAAATTGCTGAGCAGATTAAGGCTTTACAAGACTTAAAGAAAATGGCTGAAAAATACGGATTCGATATTTCTGTTCCAGCATCAAATGCAAAAGAGGCAGTTCAATGGTTGTACTTCGCTTATTTAGGTGCTGTAAAAGATCAAAATGGTGCTGCTATGTCTTTAGGAAGAACATCTACTTTCTTAGACATCTATTTTGAAAGAGATTTAAAAGCAGGATTAATTACAGAAGAAGAAGTTCAAGAGCTTATGGACCAATTCGTTATGAAGCTTAGAATGGTACGTTTCTTAAGAGCCCCAGAATACAATGAATTATTCTCTGGAGACCCAGTTTGGGTAACAGAAAGCATTGGCGGTATGAGTATTGATGGAAGAACTATGGTTACTAAAAACTCATTTAGAGTTCTTCATACCCTAGAAAACTTAGGCGCTGCTCCAGAGCCAAACTTAACAGTTTTATGGTCAGTTAATCTGCCAAAAGCATTCAAAGATTACTGTGCAAAAATCTCAATTGCAACGTCATCTATTCAATACGAAAACGATGATTTAATGAGAATAACTTTAGGCGATGATTATGGAATTGCTTGCTGTGTTTCTGCAATGAAAATTGGTAAACAAATGCAATTCTTCGGAGCAAGAGCTAACCTTGCAAAAGCCCTACTTTATGCTATTAACGGTGGTAGAGATGAAAATACTGGAAAACAAGTTACACCAATGTTTGCTCCTATCACATCAGAATACTTAAATTATGATGAAGTAATGGCAAAATTTGACCAAATGATGGATTATGTTGCAAAAATCTACATGAAGGCATTAAATGCAATTCATTATATGCATGATAAATATTCTTATGAAGCTTTAGAATTTGCACTACATGATAGAAATATAATCCGTACAATGGCTTGCGGTATAGCTGGTTTATCAGTTGCAGTTGACTCATTATCTGCAATAAAATATGCAAAAGTTAAAGTTATAAGAGACGAAACTGGTCTTGCAACAGATTATCAAATTGAAGGAGACTTCCCTAAATACGGAAATGATGATGACAGAGTTGATGAAATAGCTGTAAACTTGGTAAAAACATTTATGAAGAAGCTAGAAGGACACATCACATACAGAAACTCTATACCAACACAATCAATATTAACAATAACATCTAACGTAGTTTATGGTAAAGCAACAGGAAATACTCCAGACGGAAGAAGAGCCGGAGCGCCATTCGGACCTGGTGCAAACCCACTACATGGAAGAGATTCATCTGGTGCATTAGCTGTAATGAATACAATAGCAAAACTTCCATATGAGTATTCAGAAGACGGAATTTCTTTCACATTCTCTATAACTCCTGGAACACTTGGAAAAGATTCAGAAACAAAAATAAATAATTTAGTAAGCATGTTAGACGGATATTTCAAACAAACAGGACATCACATTAACGTAAACGTATTTGATAGAGCCTTATTACTAGACGCTATGGATCACCCAGAAAAATATCCACAACTTACAATTCGTGTTTCTGGTTATGCAGTAAACTTCGTAAAATTAACAAGAGAACAACAATTAGACGTTGTAAACAGAACTATTCACGAGAGAATTTAGTTTTTAGGGGCGCTACTTGAAAAAGCAGAGCCCCTTTTATAAAAAATTTGTATTATTTAAGTTATTACAATTACATAAATTTGCATGCTATTATTAATAAGATTTTTTAACTTTATATTGTTATTCTAAAAAACTTTAACATATAGTTTCTTATTAATATAACTTAAATAGTACAGAAAAAAAGGAGATTATCAATATGAATTTAGAAGATATAACCTGCCCTATTCACTCATTCGAATCATTCGGCGCAGTTGACGGTCCTGGAATTAGATATGTTATTTTTACACAAGGCTGTAATCTAAAATGCAAATACTGTCAAAATAGAGATACCTGGTGTCATCAAGGTGGAACAAAATATTCTGTAAAAGAAGTTTTAGATAAAATATTAAGATATAAAAACTATATAATTCCATCTGGCGGTGGAGTTACAGTAAGCGGTGGCGAACCATTGCTACATTTAGAATTCTTAAAAGCACTATTTACAGAGCTAAAAAAAGAAGGTATTTCAACAGCAGTAGATACCTCTGGAGTATTTTATTTAACACCTGGAATAAAGGAAGTTATTGAATTAACTGATTTGTTTTTGCTTGATATAAAATGCATAAATGATGAAATTTGCAGAGATTTAACTGGCGTTTCTAACCAAAAAGAATTAGAATTTGCTAGATACTTGAGCGAAAACGGAAAACACATGTGGATTAGACAAGTTTTAGTACCAGGTTACACAGATAAAGAAGAAGATTTGATAAAATTAAAAGAGTTCTTGGCTACTTTAAAAACAGTTGATAAAGTTGAAATACTTCCCTACCACGATATGGGTAGATTCAAGTGGGAACAACTTGGGCTAGAATATCCATTAGATGGTGTGAGAGTTGCTAATAATGAAGATGTGGAAAGAGCAAAAAAGCTTTTAGGAGTTTAAGTCTTATTAAATATAATTTATAATTGTTTAACCGGGAACAACCCATTTTTGCAAAATTAAACATGTCTCCCTTGATCGCGCTAAAGCGCTCGTTCCAGTTTAATTTTACCCAAATAGATTATTCCCGGCTTTTAATTATATTTTTCAGTATCATTTTTTCCTGAATTTAACGGTAAAAGCTTATTTTTAGAAAATCAAGATGTAGCAAGCATTTTAACGTAATCAAAGTTGACATCTTATATTTCATAACAAGCGGTTTTTCTACTTTTAAATTGTTATATTACGAAGTCTATTATTAGTCCTACTATTATTCCAACTAACATTAATAATCCTGTTATTGTAAGGTTTTCTTTTATGTTTTTGTTTGATTTAAATAGTACTAATATTCCTATTCCAGAGCCTACTAGAAGTCCTGCTATCATTGAGCCAAAGCTTATTAGGTTTGATAAATACAATTCTGTTATTATTACAGAACCTGCACAGTTTGGTATTAGCCCAAATATTGAAGATACAAGTATTCCAAGTACTGGCACACCTGCAATAGCTTTTTCTATTGTTTCTTCTCCAATAAAATGAATTAGAGTATTTATTGCAAATGTAATTATTGTTATAAATATGAAAATATTAATTGTATGTTTTAATGCAGATTTGAATATTCCATGCTCACAATCACAGTGGTCATGTTCACACATATGCCCTACTGCTTCTTCTGGCTCTACTTTTTTAGTTTTTCCTATTACATTTATTACTAAATCTATTATAAAACCTGCTATAATTCCAACTACCAATTTAATTGCTAGTATTTTTAAAATCAAACTTGCTGGTGCTGCTTCTGAAATTAATATTGGTAACATTTCATCAGAAGTAGATAAAAAAACTGCAATTAATGTTCCCATAGTAATAATCTTACCGGCATATAAATTAGCTGCCGCAGCAGAAAACCCGCATTGTGGAAATATTCCTATAATTCCGCCCCATAAAGGCCCTAACTTTCCAGATTTTTTTACTATACCTTTCGTTTTATTTCCAGTCTTATGCTCCAAATATTCCATAAGCAAATATGCCAAAAATAAAAAAGGTAACAATTTGATTGAATCAAATAATGTATCTTTTATAACATCTATCATATCTTTCACCTATTCTCTTCTTAAATTTTCTTTATTTTTTACTACTTTTTTATATTAGCACATTTTGTTAAAATAATCAACATAATAAGTGAGCATTTTTTTCACTTTAGGATTTTACCTCCAATTCATTAATGTGTTGTCTTAATTCTTCTAATGTGCAAATCCTACCATTTTTTATATCTTCTTCACTTTCTTGTAATTTGGCATAGAAAAATAAGTCATAAATAATATCATATAGAGTATTTTCTTGTACATTTACTTTATTTAAAGATTTCTTCAAAAATTCCATTTGCTTTGCCTCCTTTTAATTTAAATCTTATTTTCAAATATTTCTTTAAGATTTTCATAATTAAAATGTTTATCAGTACCCGGAATAATAGTAGTTTCATCTTCTCCATACCTTTTGATATATTCCACCATAAGCTTAAACACCATTTCTGTTGGTTTTAATCCATCAAAATAATCATCTGGTACAGAATTAACAATATCTATCATTCTTTGTTTTACATCTGGCATATCTTCAACTCCCATCTTAAAATTTATACATAATATACCATAAAATTAAATTCATTATATATCTTTCGCTATAGCGAAAGATTACTATTTTTTCTCATTTAGTATTGCTTTTACATCTTCTTCTTTTAATTCTACTACTTTTGCAATTTGTTCTATAGATATATTAAGTTCATATAACTTTTTTATTACAGCCTTTTTTTCTTTTTCTATTCCAATTTTCTCTCCTGTTACCATTCCATCTGATAAGCCTTTTTCTCTTGCTTCTTTTGCCTCTTTCTTTAACTGTAATTGGTCAGCTATTTCAAGTGTTCTATTTAATGCCTTTCTTCTTAGTATATCATCTTGGCTTATTCTTTCCAACTCTTCCTTTGCTTCTTTAATATCCTTATTTTCTTCCATTATACGAGCTACCTCCTCTTTTTCTGGATTATCTAGAAAAAGCATCCATTGCAATACTTCGTAATTTGGTGTTTTTTTGTATGCTTTTACTACTTTTGGTATCTCTATTATAATTATTTCAAAGTAATCTGTCAATTATCTACTTTCATCTTTAAAATAGCCTCTAACATTGCTTGTGTTATCCTTGGTTTTCCTCTCGAAAATAATGCTTTAAACACTACATCATTCTTTGGTTGTAATATGCTTTTCTTTTCATTTGGCATATGTATGTAAACCTCCCTAATTTTGTATAACAAAAATTGCTATACTTAAGTTTAGTTATTAAAAGTTTACTCGATTTGTATGTAAAATATTTTGCCAGAATGGCTAATTGAGAAAATCAATAGATTTGATACAAAATATAAAATAAAAAACTTTTTTGAAATAACCTTTTTTATTATATCTAAACTATGCCTAAAGTCAAGAAAAATCATTCATCAAAAATCGACAAATTTTACGCTTTCTTAAATTCACAAAAAAGACTAGCTCGTAAAAGCTAATCTTATTAGTATTAGAAGCTCACTCAGGACTCTCGGCTTTGCCAAGACTCAGAACGTCCTACCTTCTCTACATGTTATATTTCTGCTTCTCAGTTTAGGGTAAAGCATCCCTGTTTCTAATTTACCTCTCTGGGCTCTGTTTTTAGCTATGCTCAAATTCGAGCATCCAGGGCTCAGGTCTACCAAAGTGTGACACGAAAGCCTATACTGTAGTCGGTACTGAACGTATAGAAGTTATTGCGTTTGGCTGCTGGACTGCCCGAGCCAGTGTCGTAAAAATCGCCCCCTCGCTGAGCACAAGGAAGACTACCTCTATCAGTCTTCTCTAAAGTCCACTCATATACATTTCCAGCTATATCATATATATTTTGTACTGAAAAACTACTATCTGCGCCTGTTGTTAATAATATCTTTGAGTCTGCATCTTTTTTGAATGGATTTGGACATGCTGTAAATGTCCTTCCATAATCTGTTGAATACTTTGCATTTGCATTTTTTATTGTCCATAAATTATTTTTATAGTTTCCTATTGTTGTACTATTTGATGTTAATGTACTATCCGCTATATTTCCTTTATTGTGCATAAATGCTAGCACTAAATCCCATTGCACTCCAAACATTAAACTACTTGTTTTTGTTCCTGAATTTACATTACTTGCTAAATTTTGTGCTTGTGTTCTTGTTACCCATGTATATGGATATGCATCTGCTTTTGTTACTGGTGTTGGCATTCCTTCTATTGTATATTTTCCATCTGAATTTGTTGGTCCATAGAGAGTTCTATTTTCTACAATTCCTGCTTCGTATCTTCCTACATAAAATCCGCCATTTTCATATACACTTTTTAACATATCATTTTTTAGTGTTTTATACTCAGCTTCAGTTAACCAACCCTCATTATTTGTATCAGCATACCATGTATCTGAAAAATCATCTGTTGTTCCATAGGTACTTGTATAATTTTTTAAATCTGTTTCTATACTTCTATAATCTGCATCTGTAAATGTTGTTTTTCCAAGCCCTGTTGTTTTATAAACTGCTGTTGTTCTTGGTACTACTACCCACACATATTCATTTCCATTCGAATCAGCAATTATAAGTCCTGTATCTACGCTTGTACTTGTATCATAATGAAAATCATCACTTGGTAAATATGGAACTGTCTCTGGTTCTGTCTTTCCTCCAGTTCCACCATTTCCGCTACCACTTCCAGTACTTCCATTTATTTTTTCTCCTAACTGCTGTGCTAGTTCGTTCATACCAATTAAATCATTTTGGCTTGCTTCGGCAGATTTCCTTTGGGCTTCTTTTGCTTTTGCTATTATCCCATTGTCGCCTAAAACTAAGTTAATACTTACTCCTGCAAGAATTAACAAAACTACTATTGTAACGACTAACGCAACTAGGGTTATACCCTTATTCTTCTTCATATCGTTTTCCTCCTCGTATAATAGTTTTATAAAATTTATTTTCATAAATTATAAACATATTATTTTTTATTACTTATGTACTTTTTATTATTTTCAACTATTTCTTATGTTTTTATTCATATACTTCATATTTTTGTTTATTTTGCTTTTTAAATTTCTTATTTTAAGAATTTTGTTTTTAGTTGAATTTAATTTTAATTTTTTTCTTAATTGCTTTTCTATTAATTCAATTAAGTTCTTTTTTACTATAAAATTTTCTTTTCGTACATACATCTACCACGTATATATTTCTGTTGCATTAATCGTATTTATTTCTATATACGTTATAGATATAAATACTCCACTAAAATAATACCATTGTTTTCACACGTGTGCAATAGTTTTTTCTTATTTTTTTATTTTGTCGTTTTTTGCCGAATACCATTATTTTTTTGTTTTCTTTCTTGGTCTATTTTTTCCTTTTTATAATATATTTATTACTAGATTTTATTTAGGGGTGTTGTTTTGGTTAGCGTAAGTACTTCTTCTAAAAATGTTAAAACACGTTTTGCTGTTTTTTCTATAAAAAAATATATTCTGCCTGCTACATTTGTTTTGTTTGTTATTGGCCTTGTTACCTTTTCTAGCAGTAATCTAGCTGCAGCAAAATCTGGTTTAAAGCTGTGGGCTAATAATGTTGTACCAAGCCTCTTCCCTTTTTTTATTGCAACTAATCTTTTATCTCACACTAATATAATAAATTATATTAGCAAGAAATGTAACAAATTTATGCGACCAATTTTCAATGTGCCCGGAGAATCTGCATACGCTTTTGTTTTAGGGCTTATTAGTGGCTACCCTATGGGTGCTAAAATTGTTACAGATTTGCGCACCAACAATAATTGCACTAAAGATGAAGGAGAACGAATGCTTTGTTTTACAAATAATTCTGGTCCACTCTTTATAATTGGAACTGTGCGGAATTTCTATGTTTTCTAATTCTAATATTGGCTTGCTTTTATTTATTACACATACACTCTCAGCTATAACTGTTGGAATTTTATTAGGACAATTAGCACGTTTAAAGCATAAATTTAAAAATAATATTTTTGAACACTCGTATAATTCATCAACTAATGAATTGTGTACATTTAGCAATTTAGGAAGCATACTTTCTAATGCAATACTAGAATCTAGCAAAACAATTATAATGATTGGTGGGTTTGTAGTAATCTTTTCTGTAATAATTTCTATTTTAGGAAACAGCAAAATTTTAGAAATATTTTCATACCTATTATACATACCATTAAAGCTCTTAAATATAGATTTATCTTTTGCAAAACCAATCATTTCAGGAATTATAGAACTAACTAATGGAGTATTGCTTGTAAGCTCAGTTACAAGTAAAGCCCTTTCTTTCAATATCATCATTTGCGCATTTTTACTAGGGTTTGGCGGAATATCAGTATTACTTCAGGTTTTAAGCATAACATCAAAATCAGATTTATCTATAAAAAAATACATTTACGGAAAACTTTTGCAAGGAATTATTGCAGCAATTTACACATATATTTTAATAAACCTAATACCAATCTTTTTCTTAAACTTGTAATTAATTTATTGCTTATTATGGCTATTACTCTACATTATTACTTAGTTACTAAAAAACACCTAATTACAACCTCGTTTGATAAAAAATACATCTATTTTAATATTAACTTGAGTATATCTTTTTCTTATTGGTTTATAGGTAAAACCTTAAAAAACCTAAATACATTATAAGGAATTAATTCTATGGATAAGAATGTTGACTATAATTATTACGGAATGCCTCCATTTTCTGGGCCAAACATGTACGACATGAACGCAGACCCAACAATGGACTCAAATGCTATGTTTAATCCACTTATGCAATACGAGCAAGCCTACATGTATTATCGTTATTTGAGTATGCAAATGGAATACAAAATAAAATGCAAGGAATATGAAAAATTAACATCTAAATCTGATTTTTCGCGAGATTCTGGAAGAAAAGTAGAATAATTATTGATTTAAGCCAAATTATATGATATAATGTATGTGGAATAATTTTAATTAACGAATCGGAGGTGTGCTTCTTAACACTATAGTTAAGAGCAAATTATAATGGAAAAAACTAGAAACTCAGTAATAGATTTATTTAAAAATTTTTGTCGTGTAATTAGCAAATTCGTAAATGTAATTAGCAAATTCGTAAATGGTGGCGAAGTTTATGATGTTAAATTAACTGGCGCACTTGCAAAAGATCCTATGGAAGCTTTAAAAGAATATGAAGCTTCTGTTAAATCTGTAGAAGAACCGGTACAAGCTAAAACTAAAGCTAGAACTCAAAATCGCGAAAAAGTACAAACACGCGAAGCATCTGCTGTAAAGCGTACAACAAGAGCTACTAGAAAAGAACCAACAGTAAAAATTGTAGACGATGACGAACGCGAAATGTAATATTCTAAGCATAAAAAATTTATATATTTATTGAAATTTAATAAGAGTATTTATAAAAATGCATGCAGATATTTATTAAAAATTGTTTTAAAAATTAAAAATATTGTGTTATAATTCACAGGCAAAAAATTGTATGCATTTTTTATATTTTTGCTTGACAAAATACTCTTTTCCCTTTATAATAATATTTGTTGTAAGAAATGGCGACGTAGCTCAGTTGGCTAGAGCAAACGGTTCATACCCGTTAGGTCAGCGGTTCGAATCCACTCGTCGCTACCATAAATTAAAGCTGTAATTTGAATATTACAGTTCTTTTATTTTTTATAGCATTTTTGTGGATTCGAAAAGGAGGAATAGAAAAGCGTCCAGTGGACGGTTTTCCCGACGCGGCTCGCCGAATCCACTCGTCGCTACCATGAATTAAATTTAGTATTTGACATATAATAGAAAAAGTGCTATTATAATTATAGCAATTGCAAAAAATTTTTCACGAAGTAACTAAAAAATACTAGGTTCCGCAAAAACCTAGTATTTTTGTGTGCTAATCCTTATTATCATTTACAATAATGTAAATAATGACTAAAACTAGCAATTTTATTAAATTTTTCACAAAGTAACCTCCTTCCTGCCACTAAGCAAGTCGGCATATATACTATAAAATATTTTATAATGTTTGTCAATTAATTTTTACATATAAGTTTATTTTATAAAACAACTTTGCCCAGAAAGAACATCTATAAATGATGAACTTTCTGGACAATTTTTGTACATTTTTTACTCCGTCCCCAAAATGCACATTAATTCATATAATCTTTTAATTTTTTGCTTCTGCTTGGATGACGTAATTTTCTTAATGCTTTTGCTTCTATTTGTCTTATTCTTTCTCTTGTTACATTAAATTCTTTTCCTACTTCTTCTAGTGTTCTAGATTTTCCGTCTTCTAGTCCAAATCTTAGTTTTAATACTTTTGCTTCTCTTGGAGTTAGTGTTTTCATTACTTCTTCTAGTTGTTCTCTTAATAATGTATATGCAGCTGCATCTTGTGGTGCTGGGCTGTCATCGTCTTGTATGAAGTCTCCTAAGTGGCTATCGTCTTCTTCTCCAATTGGAGTTTCTAAAGATACTGGATCTTGTGCTATTTTTTGTATTTCTGTTACTTTTTCAACTGGTATTTCCATCTCAGCTGCTATTTCTTCTGGAGTTGGTTCTCTACCTAATTGTTGTAATAAGTGTCTTGATGTACGTATTAATTTGTTTATTGTTTCTACCATGTGTACTGGTATTCTTATTGTTCTTGCTTGGTCTGCTATTGCTCTTGTTATAGCTTGTCTAATCCACCATGTTGCATATGTGCTGAATTTGTATCCTTTTGTATAATCGAATTTTTCAACAGCTTTTATTAATCCCATGTTTCCTTCTTGGATTAAATCTAAGAATAACATTCCTCTGCCAACATATTTTTTTGCTATACTTACAACTAATCTTAGGTTAGATTCTGCAAGTTTTTGTTTTGCAGCTTCGTCTCCTGCTAATACTTTTTTTGCAAGTTCAAGTTCTTCATCATATGATAAAAGTGGAATTCTTCCTATTTCTCTTAAATACATTCTAACTGGGTCATCTATATTGATACCTTCCATACTTGCTAGGTCTATGTCTTCTACTTTTATATCTTCTACAGCTTCTAGTTCATCTATGTCTGGCTCTTCTAAGTCTAAATCGTCTTCTTTTAAAACACTTACACCCATGTCTTCAAATGCATCAAATACTTTATCTATTTGCTCAGTATTTGCATCATCTAATTCGCTTGCAAGTTCACCATATGTTATTTTTCCTTTTTCTTTTGCCTTTTTTATTATATTATTTAATTTTTCTTCTGGTGTAACATCTTTTTTATCTTTATGCTCAACTGTCTTTTCTACTTTGCTTTGTACTTTTTCGTTTTCATTTTCTTTCTTCATTACAATATAACCTCCCTATTTTATTTTGGCTAATTGGATAATTACCTCGTTGAGTTGAGCTTCCAGATTAGCTACTTCTTCTTTTGTTAAATTGCTGTTGTCTATTTTACCTAATATTTCATTTCTTCTTTGTAATAATAACTCTTTTCTATATGCTACAAGTACATCTTCTATGCATTTATCTACATCTGTTATTTCAAAATCTGACGACATTATTCCAGACAAATAATTAACTGTAATTTCGTCTTCGAATAAATCTAATATATTTTCTATATTAATATTACCTTTTTCGTGTTCTTCATACAGTTTATTTATTATTGCCTTATTTCTTTCTATTTTGATTACATTATTATCAATGAGTTTTTTCAGTCTTTCGAAACTTTTGTCTGGGTAGTTTATTAATAGATATATAACTAAGCTTTCTAATCTTTTTGTTTTTACGTCTACAGGTTGTTCATCTTGTTGAATTGATACATTTTTTACAGGAACCACCTTTTTTTCAAGTTTTTGTTCTGTTCTTGAATTTGCATATAGTAGCTTATTTATCTCTGCATAAATTGCGTCTTTTGATACTTTATATTCAAGAGAAATTTTGTCTACATATACTTCTCTCTCCATGCTATTTTCGACTTTTGCAACAATTTTTGCAACTTCGTTTAAGAATTTAATTTTATCATTTACATTGTCTAAATCTAGGCTTTTCTTTAGCATTTTTACTTTAAATTCAACTAAAGAAATTGCCTTGTCTACATACATTTGGAATCTTTCTGGTCCGTATTTTACAACAAATTCATCTGGATCTTTCGCACCTTCTATTTGCAATATTCGTATGTCGCATCCTAAATTTTGAAGTATTTCCAAACCTCTTAAAGTAGCAGCTTGTCCAGCTCCATCAGCATCATAACCAATTATTACTTTTTCACAACTTCTTCTTAATAATCTGCCTTGAGCTTCTGTTAATGCTGTTCCTAAAGACGCCACTGCATTATGTATTCCTCTTTGATGAAGTGATACAGCATCCATGTACCCTTCTACCATTATTATTGTCTTTGAATTGTACTTTCTTGCAATATTAAACGCAAAAAGATGCCTTCCTTTACTGTAAACAATATCTTCTGGAGAATTTATGTACTTAGGTTTACTATCATCTAATACCCTTCCCCCAAAAGCAATTACTCTTTCATGGGTATCAAATATAGGAAACATCAACCTGTTTCTAAACCTATCTATAAATTTTCCGTCTGGATTCTTATTAACTAAACATGAAGCAAGAATTTCTTCCTCTGTAAAACCTTTAGATTTTAACTCTGTATATAATTCATTAAATCTTCCAGAATATCCTATTTTAAAGGCTTTCAAGGTTTTGTTATCTAAATGTCTTTTCTTTACATATTCTTGTCCAGGTTTTGCAGTTGGTTTGTATAAATTTTCATGATAAAATTCGGCAGCACATTTATTTACTTCATATACTCTCGATTTCAACTTTGCAAGTTTGTCATCTTCGAAATTGCCAGATACCGGTAGTTCAACTCCGGCACGATTTGCAAGCATTTCAACAGATTCTTTAAAATTCAGATTCTCTATTTTGCTTATAAAATGAAAAACATTTCCACCTACTCCGCATCCAAAGCAGTGGAATATTTGCTTATCTGGTGATACGCAGAACGAACCGGACTTTTCTTTATGAAATGGACATAATCCCATGTAATTTCTGCCTGCTCTTTTTAAAACCACATATTGTGACACTATATCAACTATATCATTTTTACTCTTAATTTCATCTAATAATTCGTCACTATATCTTACCATTTGCAATAACCTTTCTCCATTATATATTATATTCGACATAAAGTTTGGTATTCCTTCTTAAAATTCTACTTTACGTAATCAAAATAAATGAGCCAACACTAATGTCAGCCCTATTGTTTCTTATAAATTTTGTGGATTTCCTGTACTTGCATCATTAAATGGTATAAATTTACTTACTATGTTGTTTGCACTTACTGGTTCCACCATGTTCCTATGTTCTTCAAAAGATAGATTTATTTTATTTTCTACTAGATTTTCAACCTCATTTTCTGAAGCATGTTCTGCTAAAACTAATTCGCTTACTAAAATTTGTTTTGCATTATTTAGCATTTTCTTTTCTCCAGTAGATAGTCCTTTTTCTTTTTGCTTGTAGCTTAAGTTTCTTACAACATCTGCTACTTCATAAATACTTCCACTCTTCATTTTTTCCATGTTTTCTTTATATCTTTTGTTCCAATTATTCGACATTTCTGTTTCATTAGCCTCTAATACTTCAAGTACTTTTCCAGCTTCTGCTTTATCTATTACACTTCTAACTCCTATATCACCTGCTTTTGATATTGGAACCATAACCTTTACTTCTCCAGGCATTTTGATTATATAATAATTTTGTTTTTCTCCTAAGATATCTTTTTCTTCTATTGCGTCAATTGTTCCTGCCCCATGCATAGGATATACTATTTTGTCACCAACATTAAACATGTAATTATCTCCTTCCATACTGTATATTTTAGAGTTAATAAAGGTATATTTATCTCTTTCAACTACGTTTCTATTATACCATAAAAAATGGCAAAAGTCAAAGATTTTGCCATTTTATTTTTTGCCATATTTCCCAGTATTTTCAACAGTTTTACGTATTTTTACATTTTTTCAGAAATAATTTTATGTTTCTTTTTTATGTATTTATTTTTTATGTAAGTAATATTTAATTTATACATAATAGCTTTGAATACAATCACAAGTTTTTATTATGTTCAGCTTATCTACCTGTAGAACCAAATCCACCTTTTCTTTCGCCTTGAGCATTATCATTATCTGCTGTTAAATATTTCATGAATATTAATTGACCAATTGCGTCTCCTTTTTTTATTTCAACGTCATGGTCAAAGAAATTATAAAATGCAAACATAAAATGTCCGTCATTATCTTCATTCCCATAATAGTCACAGTCTACAATTCCAACGCTATTTGCCATAACTAGTCCTTTTTTTGCAGGTCCAGAGCTTCTATTACATAGTAAAAAAAACTCGTCTGGTGGGCAATATGCTTTTAATCCAGTCTTAACTAGTGTAGGTTTTTGACCTAATTTGAAAGGTGGTATTACACAGTCTTCTGCAGCTTCAATGTCATAGCCTGCTGCGTGTTTTGTTTTTCTAATTGGTAAGTTTATTCCTTTATCTTCAAAACCTTTTGCAATTTCAAATCCTCTAACTTTTTCCATTTTTTTATATTCCCCTCTTTTGCATAAATTTTGGTTGAAAAAGAATTAAATTTTAGCAAGTAAAACAAATTTACAAGGCAAAGGCGCATACTTTTTGTATGTAACCTCGTTATAAATAAAGTTTGACGTAGCAAAATTGTAATTATTTTTCAACCATTCTCCTATTAATAATTTTCTGCTTTAACTTCAAAATAAGATTGTGCGTGGTTGCAAACTGGGCAAACCTTTGGAGCTTCTGTTCCAACAACAATGTGTCCGCAGTTTCTGCATTTCCAAATTGTTATGCTTCCTCTTTTGAATACTTCACCATTCTCAACATTTTCTAGTAATCTTCTAAATCTTGCTTCATGCTCTTTTTCGATAGCACCTATTCCTCTGAATTTTGCAGCTATTTCTGTAAAACCTTCTTCATCAGCTTCTTTAGCCATTCTGTCGTACATATCTGTCCACTCGTAGTTTTCTCCAGCTGCTGCAGCTGCTAAGTTAGCCTTTGTATCACTAATTCCATTTAAATATTTGAAGTGAATTTTAGCATGTTCCTTTTCATTTTCTGCTGTCTCTAAAAATAAAGCAGCTATTTGTTCATATCCTTCTTTTTTAGCAACACTTGCAAAGTATGTGTATTTATTTCTTGCTTGTGATTCACCAGCAAATGCCTCCATTAAATTTTTCTCTGTTTTTGATCCTTTAAGTTCCATTATAATTTACCTCCTGTAATTTGAACTGACTTAGTTATACTATAATTTAATATAACAGTCAATATGTATTTTTTATTTTACTACTATTGTAGAATTTTTTCTAATAGTAATCTTATATAACAAATTTCATGCATTTTTGACAAAAGTGACATAATGTGGTATTATATAGTTATAAGGTATCGTACCTTGACTCGCAAGAGTTAGTATTTTTCTATAGTTGACAATTGTCAGATAGGAGTTTTAAAGTATGGAACAGTATCATAATTTTCTGGTGTACTTCAAACTGGAAGGTAGCGATGTATGCTTTAGGCAATTCTTAGACTATAAAGGAGTTATCTTTGCAGCCGACAGTTTGTCCTCTGCTAATTTCTATGCCCATTCGCATAAACCGTTTGAATGGCTGAAAGATATTAAGCACTGTAGCATTTTTGCTACATACGACCTTGGGCCTGTTGACGTAGTGTACGACCTCCGTGACTATGAAATGCGAAAATATGCCGTAGCATTTATCAAAAAAGATTTCATAACCGACGTTTCTGGCAAAGTTATTGTCATTATGGCTTCTACCCGTGAGAACGCAATCAGACTCGCCTATAAGCAGGGCAGCAAGGATTTTAGTTTGCTCAGAGATATCTCTTCTTATGAAATTCTCGTGAACGATTTAGGTCCTGTTGAAGTAGCTATCAACTAACACGCCAAACACGTTTCCGTACCACCGCTAATGCGGAGAGAAAGTGAGTGTAAAAGCTCACTTTTCTCTTTTTTTGTATCATATATCAGCGCTTATAGTATTATTTTTCTACTAGAATTAAGTCATAGTCTTTTACCTCAACTACCTTAGCCTTTATATATTTTCCAATCAAGTCTTCATTTGATGTATTTTTTACGTAAGCTACTCCATCTATATCTGGAACGTCCATGTAACTTCTACCCACATAATATTTTTTATCTGGAGTAATTCCTTCAATTAAAATCTCTAGCTCTCTTCCTATATTCTTTTTTTCATTTTCTTTAGAAATTTCTTGTTGTAATTTCATTATTTTGTTGTATCTAGATTTTTTTGTCATTGGATGAATTTGTTCTTTAAGTCTTGAAGCCGGTGTTCCATCTTCTTTTGAATATGTGAATGCACCTAATTTATCAAATTTTGTTTCTTTAACAAATTCATACAGTTTTTCAAAGTCTTCTTGTGTTTCTCCTGGAAATCCAACCATTAAAGTTGTTCTTATTACTACATCTGGGATTTCTTTTCTTAACTTGCTTATTGTATTTTTTATGCTTTGTCCTGTACACTTTCTGTTCATTCTTTTTAAAACTGTGTCAGAAATGTGTTGTATTGGAATATCAAAGTATTTGCATATTTTGTCATTTTCTTTTACAACTTTTATTAATTCATCTGTTATATCTTCTGGATATGTGTATAAAAATCTTACCCATTTCAAGTCTTTTATTTTACATAACTCTGTTAATAATTCTGCAAGTTTAGGCTTTCCATAGATGTCTTTTCCGTATTTTGATGTATCTTGAGCAATTAAGATAAGTTCTCTTCTTCCAGTTGAAACAATCTGTTTAGCTTCTTCTATTATATCTTCCATCTTTCTGCTCACGAAATTTCCTCTGATATATGGAATAGCGCAGTAGGTGCATCTATTGCTACAACCTTCAGCAATTCTTATATATGAATATTGTTCTCCAGTTGTGATAACTCTATTCATAAAATTTAAATCAGTATCGACTAATTTTACATTTTTCTTACTCTCGATTTTATCATATACTTCTTTTAATACTTTCGCAAATACTACTGATGAGTTGCCTTTTTCTTCTGCGTAATCACTATATTTCAAGAAAATATCTACCTCAGGAAGCGCTTTTTCTAGGTCTTCTTTGTATCTTTCTACTAAACAACCTGTTGCAATTAATACCTTACATTTTCCTGTTTTCTTATACTCTGCCATTTCTAAGATTGTATTTATTGCTTCTTCTTTTGCAGATTCTATGAATCCACACGTATTTATAACAATAACATCTGCAATTTTAGGATCATTTACAATATTAAACTTATTCTCCTTAAAAATTCCAATCATCATTTCTGTATCTACTAAATTTTTGCTACAACCTAGTGATATGAAGCCTACATTCATTTTTATTACCTCTTTTTCTATAATTTATAGTTGAAAAATAATTACACTTTTTTGCTACATCAAATTTCATTCAAAACGCAGTTACATACACAAAGTATGCTCTATTACCTTTTGAATATTATTTTCCTTAACAAAATTTATTTTTTCAACTTTTTATTTGCTATTTACCGTGCTCTGCAACTTTTCTAATTTTGATATAATACTGTCATAAGTTTTTCTTGAAATTCTGCTTGTATCTCCATTTGCATAATCTTGTGCAAGTTTTTTCATATCTGTTAATTCAAATCTATTTTCTGCTTTTGTTCCATTATCTAACACATATATTGGTGTGTAATCAACTTTTTGCAATATTGCCTTGTCTGAGTCTGAGCTCTTTGCAATTTGAATGTTTAGAATAAGTTCTACATCTGCATTTGCATATTTTAAAGTGGAAATGTAATTTCCAAGAGAGTATGCAACTAGTACATTTTTTCCTTCTTCTGTTTGAATTATTTCCATTGGTTCTACAACTGATGGATGTGAACCTAAAATCATATCTACTCCATTTTCCACTAAGAATGATGTTATATTTCTTTGGTATTCTGATATTTCCGAGCTATTTACATCTCCCCAATGCATTATTGCTATTATGTAATTTGAATTTTGTTTTGCATATTCTATATCTTTTTGTGCAAGTTCTTCTGAATAAATATTAGCTGACTTTTTTTCTTCATCTGTAACTTCATTTTCATTGCTTAAACCGTATGTATAGCCTAAAAAAGCAACTTTAATTCCATTAATTTCTTTAATGTTTCCTGTAAAATTTGAGTTTTCTTGTTCTTTTGTCTTTTCTTCATCTAGTGTGCTTTCATTTGATTCATCTACTTTGTTTTTAATTCCTGTAATTTCAACATTTTGTTCTTTAATTTTACTTATTGTTGTCTCTAATCCTTGAGTTCCATAATCCAACACATGATTGTGTGCCAATGAAACTAGTCCTATTCCCGAATCTTTAACTGCTTTTAGGAATTCAACTGGTGAATTGTACTTTCCAACACCAGAATATTTACCATCAATAAAGTTTGTTTCTAATGTTCCAATAGCTAAATCTGAATTTTTTACAAATTTTGAAATTCCAGTAAACATATGAGAAAAGTCATATCCATCGTCTATTTTTGCATCGTCAATCATATCCATTTGGCACAATATATCTCCAACAGCCGAAATCCTTGCTGTTCTTGTTATTACTGTTGTTTCTCCATTATTTGATGGATTTGTAAGATTATTTTCTATTGCTGTAAAGATTTCGCCAGTCTGTTTTTCTAGCTCTTCTGCCTGTTTTGCTAATAACTTTCTGTCTTGATATTTTCGTATTTGAATTACGCCTTCAGCAACTATAATGACTGCCAGTAAAATAGATACAATAATTATAAAATTTCTATTTGTAATTGTATCTAGTACTACATTTCTTTTTCTAGTATTTCTTCTGTTTCGCATTATATTTCTCCTTCAACTTCTAATGGTGGAAATTTGCATTTACTACATACAAAAAACTGCATATAAGGGTACAGATTTAATATTGTTTTCAAATCCAAAATTTTTCTCCGAAATTCTAACCGCATAGTTTGGACTATATGTTTTCATATATAAATCTAGGCTTCTTGCCTTCGTGTGTACACTAGTTTTTACTTCGATTGGCATAATGTCTGTTTCTTTTTGTATCATAAAATCCAATTCGGCTTTTCCGTCAGATTCCCAATAATATAAATCATATCCTTTTACTCTTAATTCATTTGCCACATAGTTTTCTGTTAATGGTCCCATGGCAATCATTACTGGTTGTTGGCTTAAATCTACTTGATAAAGTGGATACCTTGCCTTATTTACGAATAGTCCAACATCACTCATATATAGTTTAAATGATGATAAGTCTTTATGCATTTCCAAAGGAAGTTCAGCTGTTGTTTTATATACTTGGTTTACAATTCCACTATTTTTTAGCCACATTATTGCTTCTCCAAATATACTTGAAGTCCCACCCTTTGCTATTACCTTGTACTGAAATTTTGGATTATCTTTCGCAAGTTGAACCGGTATAGAATCAAATGCTGATATAATTCTATTTGATAAACTATTGTCTGCATATTTTGTCATATCTCTTACATACGATTCTAAAATTTCAGCTTGTACATCAATAGCAGATATCGTTTTACCTTCTGTCAAGTATGTTTCTACGACTTCTGGCATTCCACCTACTACTAAATATGTTCTATATAATTTTAAACACAACTCATGAATAGTTTTATCCATTCTTTCATCATTTTCAAAATGTTTTTGTATTACTTCTATTAAGTCTTCTCTTCCAACAGCAATCAAAAATTCTTTAAATGATAATGGATACATATTAAGCATTTGTACTTTTCCTACAGGGAATGAATAGTTTTCTCTATTTATTGCTACACCTAATAGTGAACCTGCTGCAATAACATGATATTCTGGCGCATCTTCATAAAAATATTTTAATGCTGTTAATGCCCTTTCATTAGCCTGTATTTCATCAAAAAATATTAATGTTTTTCCCGGTAATATTTTTTCTCCATAAAAAAGTTCCAATTTATTTATTATATATTTAGCATCTATATGTTCTGATATTTGAGAACTAAACTCTTGATTTGTCTCAAAATTAACATATATTAAATTATTGTAGTTTTCTTTTCCAAATTGTTTTATTATATATGTTTTCCCAACTTGTCTAGCACCATGTACTATTAATGGTTTTCTATTTGATGATTCTTTCCATTTAAGTAAATCTTTTATAATTTCTCTTTTCATAGAAACTCCTTTCTATATGTGCCATTATACCATATAAGTTCCAAAAAATCAATTATACTTTAGATTTTTTGGAACTTATGCATCATTTTACCATTCTATTTCTTCTATTGGTGTTGGATCTTGGTTGATGACAATGTCTTCCGATTTTCCATTTTTGAAGTGTATTATTTTATCTGCCATTGGAGCTATTGCACTATTGTGCGTTATTATTATTACTGTCATATTTTCTTTTCTGCATGTATCTTGCAAGAGTTTTAAAATTTGCTTTCCAGTGTTATAATCTAAAGCTCCAGTTGGTTCATCACAAAGAAGTATTTTGGGATTTTTAGCAATGGCTCTTGCTATTGCTACTCTTTGCTGTTCTCCTCCAGATAATTGTGATGGAAAGTTATTTTTTCTTTCTTTTAATCCAACTTTCTCCATTACTTTTTCTGGGCTTAATGGATTTTTGCAGATTTGAGTTGCAAGTTCTACATTCTCAATTGCAGTTAAATTTTGAACCAAATTATAGAACTGGAATACAAACCCAATATCTTCTCTTCTATATTTTGTAAGTTGTTTTTCATTGTAATTATTAACATTTCTTCCGTCAATTACAACATCTCCAGAAGTTACACTATCCATTCCTCCAAGAACGTTTAGGGCAGTAGTTTTTCCTGCCCCACTCGGTCCAACAATTACAACAAGTTCACCTTTATTTATTTCAAAATTTGCATTGTCTAAGGCTCTAATCTTATTATCACCCATAGTATATTCTTTTACAACATTTTTAAATTCTATGTAGGCCATATTGCCCTCCTTATTTGAAAAAGTCAAAATTTTAATTATTTTTCAATCTACACTTTTTAAAGATTCAGTCATACTTATTTTCTTCAAAGTTCTATTTACTGCTAAATTTACTATTTCTGCAAACATTATTGTTATTATAATTCCATATATAAAGCACATTTTGCTTATTTCGTAATTAAACATCATCATATCAAGCTCGCACGTTTTTACCGCATACATCGACAAGAAATATCCCCCAAATAGTCCGAAAAATATTCCAATAACTGTTAATATTCTTGTTTCTTTTGTTATATAATTAAATACCTCTTTATTATAAAAGCCGAGTACCTTTATTGTAGCAAGTTCACGTATTCTTTCACTTATGTTTACATTTGATAAATTATATAAAACTGCAAATGCAAGCAATCCAGCTGATATTATTAGCACATATACTACTAATTGCATTTGTTCCATTACTGTTACAAAAATATCCTTCGTACCAGATAAGAAACTTACACCAGCAACTGTTGTATTATTTTGCAATATTGTTTTTCCAATATTATCCTCATCATCTTCTGTTGTACCTTCCGCCTCTTTTATTAGCAAAGTATTAGGCTTGAAGCTATTTTCTCCATATAGTTTGTTGTACAAATTACTAGACATATACATATAATGATAGATGTAGTTTTCTGTTATTGCTCCTACTTTTACATCTTTTTCTATATCATCTGTATTTTTTATGGTTATTGTATCTCCAACCTTTATCTTTAATAGGCTTGCAATCTTTTCTGAAATTATTACAGAGTCATCATCTAATGTGTATGTTTCCTTCTTGTGCTTTCTGTTTCTTAATCCTATAAATTCATCTAATTTATCTGACTGCTCTGGTACCACAAGATTTATTGTCTGTGAATTTTGAATGCTTGTTATTTCAACAGTTTTCATGTAACTTGGCAATGTGTCTGCAATTTTATCCAAGCTTTTTACTTTTTCATTTTCTTCTTGAATTTGTGTTTTTGTTACATCCTCTTTAAATTCGATTGTTCCATCATATTTAAAAATTTCGCCATACTGATTTGGAATCATATTTCCTATTGCATTTCTTATGCCAAATCCTGCTATTATAAGCGATGTACAACCTGCTACACCTATTACAGTCATAAGCATTTTTTTCTTATATCTGAATACATTTCTTGCGGTTACTTTATTAGTAAACTTCAACCTTTTCCATATAAATGTTATTTTTTCAAGTATTATGCGTTTTCCAGGCTTTGGAGCCTTTGGAAGCATCAGCTCTGCTGGCTTTTCTTTTAATTCTTTAATACATGTATAAATTGTAGCTCCCAATGTGCAAACAAGTGCAAAACCCAATCCCATAACTCCCATTTCAATGCGAATTATGCAGTCAGCTTTTGGAATAGTGTACATCATTTCATACATCATTATTATTATTGTTGGTATTAGTTTAAATCCGATTATCATTCCTACTACTCCACCAATCATGGTTGCTAAGAATGCATAAATTAGATATTTAAATGATATCTGAATTTTGTTGTACCCCAACGCTTTCAAAGTTCCAATTTGAACACGTTGTTCTTCAATCATTCTAGACATTGATGTTAAACTAATTAATGCTGCAACTAAGAAGAATACTATTGGGAATGCTTTGGCTAAATTAGCAACTCTATCTGTATCTTGAATATATTCTGCATATCCATAGTTTGAATTTCTGTCTAAAATATACCAAGAAGGCTTTTCTATTTTTGCAATTTGAGTCTTTGCATCATTCAATTTTTCTTGTGCTTCATCTAATTTTTCTTGAGTTTCTTTTCGAGCATCTGCAAGCTTTTGTTCATTTTCTTCAATCTCTTTTTTAGAATTTTCTAATTTTTGCTCATTGCTCTTTATAGTTTTGTATGTACTTGTTTTGGTTTGTGCAAGTTTCTTTTTCTGACTTTCCAGCTCTTTTTCATTCTCGTTTATTGTGTTTTCTGCCTTTGCGAGTTCCTGCTTTCCTTGCTCTATTTGAGAATTTATAGAACTTATAGTCTGACTTAAATTTTCTGCCTTTATTTCCTGGCTTGAAAGAGCATTTTCTATTTGAGAAATTCCTGCATTAATCTGACTAAGCCCTGCTTCTAATGCTGTTTTATTTGTAGTTAACTCTGTTATCTTTTCCGCATTTACTTCTGGATTTTGATTTAAGATTTTTAGAGTCTCTTCTATCTGTTTTATTTGACTCTCCACAGTCTGTTTTTGAGTTACAAGATTATCATAGTTAGTTTTTATTTGATTTAAACTCTCAACATTTTTCTGTGCCTCTTCTAATTGTGCTTCTGTTTCTTGCTTCTTTGTTTCAAATTCAGACTTTGCACTACTTAGCTGTGCTTCAGCATCTTCCAGCTTTTTCTCTGCATTTGCAAATTCAGTATCAGCCTTTTTTCTTGCATTTGCAAGTTTTCTTTCTCCATCCTCAATTTTTGCTTTTCCATCATCAATCTTATTTTGTGCATCTTGAAGCTCATCTTCTGCTTTTTGCTTTTGCTCATCATACTCTTTTTGAGCATCGTCTAACTTGCTCTGAGCAGTATTTACAATAGAATTATACCTAGCTTGTTTTCTTTCATCCGATATTGCATCTATATTATCTTTTACTTCATCAATTTTTTTCTGGTATTCATCTTTATATGTTTTTAAATTTTTTGCGCCATCAGCAGTAATGTATGCAACTGTGTAAACGTCCATATTGAAATTTTCTTTTGGCATATACATATAAAAATTTACAGAACCTGCTCCAAGTTTACTAGAACCTCTCGACCTAGAAATATATAAAGGGGATTGAACCTTTCCTACTATTTTAACTTTCTTGTTTTTTACAGTTGAATCATTGCTACTATTATTATCATTGCTATCTTCATCGTTACTTATGTCTATATCTCCAATACTTGTAGATGATTCAACCTTTTGCGGATTTAATGTGATATAATCTCCAATTTTATATCCAGTCATTGTTAGCAACGAGCTCTCAACCACACATTCATCAGCATTTTGTGGTAGGCTTCCCTCTTTAAGAATTACATTGTTTATCGTATCTGGCATCGACTCAATCTTAACAACATACTCTTTCTTATCATTGCTAAAAGTAGCATCAATGCTATAAGTTCCCACTACTTCTTTAGTTCCATCTACTTGTTTCAATGTTTCTATGTCTTCATCTGTTAAACCAAGTGTTGAAATTACTTCAATGTCCATTACATCTTCATCATCAAAATATGTATCTATGGTATCTTTCATATCTGGACTTGTAGCCGTAATTCCAGCAAAAAATCCTACTCCAAGCAATACTATTGCCACAATAGATAGAAATCGCTTAAATGTATTTTTTATTTGTCTTACACTATCTTTCAAAAGTGATTTTTCCATAATTTATATTTCCTTTCGCAAGGTTGTAATTGTTTTCTAATCATTAATAATTTTACCATTAAATAAATAGTAATTCAATGAAAATTTTGTGAATTTTTTTAAGTTAATTACATGTTTCGACAGACTTTCTCACGGCTTATGTATTATAATTATGTCATTCTCATAAGAAAGGAGGTGAGAATGATGCATCAAAAGCAAAACAAGAGAAGAAAACACTCGAAGAAATTTTTTAAAGCTTTACATATTATAGTTATTACTCTTAAATATGCTTTTAAAATTTTAAAAGAGCTAAAAGCTATTGTTGATTTATTCAATAAATAGCAAAAATCAGGTATGTTCACAGCATACCTGATTTTTTTGGTAATCTTTGATTACCCATTCTCATATGAAATTTAGTGTTATGCACCAAAAGCATTTCATTTATTATTATACTATATTTTATTAGTTTTGCAATATTTTTTCTAAAATTAACTTAAAAATCGTTCGACAATTTCTGCATACTCATTGTAATTTGCCATAGTTAATATTGAAAATTATTTTTCAAATACAGCATTTTCTATTCCTACAATTTCTTGTATTTCTTCTAATATTTCTGGCGTTACGAATAATCCTCCTGCTGGAGCTATTTTTTCTCCATTTATTATTTCTATTTGAGTGTTGTTTCTATCCCCATTGAAGAATTTCAATGCCCCTCTTAGTCTGTCTTTTTGTGCTTCGTCTAAATTAGTTATGTTTATGTTTAATCTTTTTTTAGATATTTTTACTGCTTGATTTGCACCATTTTCGTTATTAACTGATATATTTGTAGAACTTGGATTATTGGCTACATCTTCTAAGTTTCTTATTGTTCTTGCAATTATGCTTGGAGCTTCATCTTCTCTTATGCTTAGACGTCCTTCTACAAGTACTATGTTCTCATCTATCAATTCGTTTGAACATTGATTGTAACAATTTTCGAATACGATTACATCTACACTTCCATATAAATCTTCTATTGTTACAAATGCCATTAATTTGTTATTTTTTGTATATTTTTTCTTTATTCCAGTTATTATTCCAGCATATTTTACAAATTGTCCGTCTTTTAATTGTTGTACTCTTCCAGCTAATTTTTCTGGTGACACATCTTCTTCGTTTTCTGTGCTAACTAATTCGCTTGCGTCTCTCATTTGAAGTGTGTTCACATCTGCAAATTTTTCTATTAGCTCTCTATATTTTTCAAGTGGATGTCCAGATACATATATTCCGAGCATCTCTTTTTCCATTGATAATAATTCTTGATCTGAATATTCTTTTAAAGTTGTGTATTTGTATTTTAGCTTTTCCATATCGTCTTTGCTTGAGTCTGTTTGTGAAATTGCCATATCAAACATCGAGACTTGGCCTTGTATATTTTTTCTTGATGCTCCAGAAATTGTATCTATTATGTCTTCAAATGAAGCCATTAGTGTACTTCTAGTTTCTGCAAAATTGTCAAATGCTCCTGCTTTTATTAAACTCTCTATACATTTTTTATTTACGGCTTCGCCTTCCATTCTCTCGCAGAAGTCTGTAAAACTTATGTATTCTCCATTCTTTTCTCTATTTGCAACAATCGTGTCTACTGCGGCAAGTCCAACATTCTTAATACTTCCAAGTCCGAATCTTATTTTGCCACCATCTACCGTAAACTTCGTATAACTCCTGTTAATGTCTGGCTTTAGAATTTCTATGTTCATTCTTTTACATTCATCAATATACTCTGGAATTTTATCAAGATTTCCTAAGAAGCTGTTTAGCATTGCTGCCATAAATTCTGTTGGATAATATGCTTTTAAGTATGCTGTTCTATATGATACAACTGCATAGCAAGCAGCGTGTGATTTATTGAAAGCATATTTTGCAAATTCAGACATCTCGTCAAATATCTTGTTAGCAGATTTTTCGTCTATTCCATTTCTTACACAGCCTGGTACTATTATGTTCCCATTTTCGTCTACTTGACCATGTATAAATATTTCTCTTTCTTTTGCCATTACTTCTAGTTTTTTCTTACCCATGGCACGACGTACCAAATCTGCACGTCCTAGCGAATATCCAGCTAAGTCCCTAACTATCTGCATAACCTGCTCTTGGTAAACCATACAGCCATAAGTTACTTTTAATATTGGCTTTAGGCTGTCATGTGTGTACACAGCATGGTCTGGGTCTTTTTTATTCGAAATATATCTTGGAATTTGATCCATTGGTCCAGGACGGTACAATGAAACTCCGGCAATTAAATCTTCCAAACAATCTGGTTTAAGTTCCTTCATGAAGTTTGTCATTCCTTGACTCTCAAACTGGAATATTCCCATCGTGTTTCCGTCTTGCCATAATTTGAATACCTTTGGATCATTCATTCCTTGGTCAAATTTTACATCAATGCCCCTATTTTTCTTAACCAAATTTATTGTATCTTGTATAACTGTTAGAGTTCTAAGTCCTAAGAAGTCCATCTTTAATAGACCTAATTCTTCAAGAGTAGTCATTATGTATTGTGTTGAAATCATTCCATCTCTTACATATAGTGGAACATATGTTACAACTGGGTCTTTTGTAATAACTATACCACAAGCATGTGTAGAAGCCTGTCTTGGCATTCCTTCTAAGGCCATTGCAATATCTAGTAATTTCTTCGTTTCTGGATTGTTTTCATATTCATCTTTAAATTCCTTGTTTTGCTCCAGTGCCTTTTTTATTGTGATGTGTAGCTCGTTTGGAACCATTTTAGCAAGTTTATCGGCTGTCGCATAGGGAACATCTAAAACTCTTCCTACATCTCTTATAACCATTCTGGCAGACATAGTTCCAAAGGTAATAATCTGCGAAACATGGTCTGGACCGTACTTTCTAGAAACATAGTCTATTACCTCTTGTCTTCTTTCATAACAGAAGTCAACGTCAAAATCGGGCATGCTTATTCTCTCTGGATTTAAAAATCTTTCGAAAAGTAAAGAATATTTCATTGGGTCTATATCTGTAATTTCTATAGCATACGCGACAATAGAACCAGCTCCTGAACCTCTTCCTGGTCCTACTGGTATTCCTTGAGTTTTAGCATAATGTATGTAATCCCATACAATCAAGAAATAGTCAACATAGCCCATTTTCTTGATTACGCCTAACTCGTAATTTTTTCTGTCTATAATTTCTTGTGAAGGATTGTCTCCGTATCTATTTTTAATTCCGTCATTACATAGCTTTTCTAGATAATCGTAATGTGTAGCAAATCCTTCTGGCACATCATAATTTGGAAGTATTGTGTGTCCAAATTCGAAGGTTACATTACATTTATCTGCAATCTTTACAGTGTTTTCTATTGCTTCAGGCACACCAGAGAAAAAGTCTGCCATCTCTTCTGGTGACTTAATATATAACTCGTCTGTTTCAAACTTCATTCTATCTTCGTCTGTAATCTTTTTGCCAGTCTGAATACAAAGTAAAATCTCATGGTTGTAAGCATCTTCTCTTCTTAAATAGTGCGAATCATTTGTTGCAACAAGCTCTATGTTCAACTTTCTTGAAAGTTCAATTAGCTTTTGATTTACTAAAACTTGCTCTTTAATTCCATTATTTTGTATTTCTAGATAATAATCTTCTCCAAATACATTCTTAAACCAAGTAGCAACTCTCTCAGCTTCTTCCATATCTCCTTTTAGAATCGCCTGAGAAACCTCTCCAGCCAAACAAGCACTACAACAAACCAATCCTTCATGGTACTTTTCTAGCACTTCTTTATCAATTCTTGGCTTGTAATAGAATCCTTCCGTAAATCCTATAGAAACAAGTTTTGTAAGGTTTTTGTAGCCTTCATTATCTTTAGCTAGCAAGATTAAATGGTTATATCTTGCATCAATATTAGGGTCTTTATCTGCTCTTCCTCTTGGGGCAACATACACCTCGCAACCAATTATAGGTTTAATTCCATTTGCCAAACATGCCTTATAAAAATCGATTGCACCAAACATAACACCATGGTCTGTAATAGCCATAGCCTTCATTCCAAGCTCTTTCGCTCTAACTGGTAAATCTTTAATTCTGTTTGCTCCGTCTAGCAAACTAAACTCACTATGCACGTGTAAATGTACAAAATCTGGCATTGTTTTTCCCCCATTTGTAATATTTTGTCTAATTCTATCATCAAAAGGGAGATTTTTCAATACAGATTATATTCTTTTCTCTTTAATTATAATAAAAATTTAAGAGGTTCCCAAACGGGAACCTCCTTTACCTCCTTAAAAGAATTCGCTAAATTCATTTGACGGAACAAACTTGATTGGACCTTCGTAACGCCCTGCTTTGCAAGCATTGAAAACGTAATTAAAATATTTTTCTCCAGCTTCGAACTTTTCTACAGGAATTGCAATAAATGCTGGCATTGAAAACCCACATTTTATATTCATCGTTGCTTCTTTGCCTTCGGCAATTTGCTCCATAGCAAGGTCTTCAACTTCTTTATTTCCTTGCCCCATATTTTCCCATGTAGTCCAACTGGACCAAATAACTATTCCTAATTGCTTTTTTTCTTTTGCTTCCTTGATAACGTCCCGAAGTAATTTTTCTGTCATAGCAATTCTCCTCCATTTATCAGGATTTTGGTTACACAGCATAGCGTATTAAATACGCTAAAATACTATCAAAGTATAACATATTTATGTATTTATTTCAATACCTTTCACTATAGCAAATCTTGAAATAAATTTTCTAAATTTAATAATAATTTGATAAAATCAATCCAGAACTGGTAGTTAGCATACAAAAACTAACTACCTTATACTTTTTCTCTAATTTTCCTGTGTCTTTAATATTGCTTCTACTTCTTTTTGGGTTAGTTCAACTGCTTGAGCTATTTGTTCTATAGATAAATTCATGTTTTTTAACGTTTTCACGATTTTTTCTTTTGTTTTCTTTTCTCCTTCTTTTCTTCCTTCTTTTTCTCCAAGTTCTCTATTGGTTTTCATCTCTACATTGTATCTCATTATACTCCACTCACGTTCTTCATACTTTGCGACTTCGTCTGGATCTTTGCTTAATTTATTTAGTTCTTTTACTGTTTTGTCTATTTCTTTATTTTCTTTGGCCGACATTTCTACTTTCTCCTCCTTACTTCCATCTATCAACCATAGCCATTGCTCTAGCTTTGTGTTGCAGTCTGGATTTTTTTGTTTAAATTTTGGTAATTCTATAAAGTGCATTTCAAATGTATTTGTTGCCTCTTCCTCTTCTTTTTTATAACCCATATCAACAAATTCTATTGGTTTTGTATCCTCATATTTCATTCGTGCTATTGAATGATATGCATTTCTCTCTAGATAATTATATTTCAATATATTTATTGTTATTATCTTTTTTAGCTCTTTATAATTCTGTTTAGCTTTTAGCTGTTCTGCTGCTAGTTTCGATAGATATGTGCTAGATCTTTCTTTTATATTATGCTCATTTGAAACCTGCATTTCAACATCTACTACTCTTTCATTATCTATATCCAATTTTAGGTCTAATATTCCAAGTTTTTCATCTGCCATATTAGGTGTTAATTCTGGGTTCTTTACTTCTACTTTATCTATATGTATATTCAATATTGCCTCTAAGAAATCCTTTAACATTGAATTATTTTCTTCTCTTGCAAATATTCTTTTAAATACATAATCTGATGTTAATGGTAATCTTGTTATCTTTGTGTCTTCTATTCTAATATTATTTTCTTTTAAATCGTCCATTGACTTCCTTTCTATTTTACCATTCTATTGATTGTTTTTCAACTCATAAGTAAAATTTTTGTGTATTTTATCTCAATAAATTTTCTCTGAATGTTTTCAAAATAATATTTTTTCATTTGCAACACAACATGTTGATTGGTTTTGGATTTTACCTTTCGCTATAGCGAATAAAGAAATTAATCTTTTTGATTAAAAATAATTTGATAAATTTAAATATATATTAACGTTAATACTTTCATAGATGTTTTCATCTATTCCAAGCTCTATAATTATATTCTCAAAACAAAAGAAAAGCAAGCAAAATCGTACGTCAAATTCTTACACATTTGCTTACTTTTCTACATTTTTCTATTGAATTACTGCTCCACTTCTTCTACCATCTGTGGCATGTTTTTACCTTGTACTGTTGGTATTTCTACTATCTTAAATTTTGATATTTTATCTCCAAATTTGATTTCTACAATATCTCCAACTTTTACTTCATAGCTTGGTTTTACTACTCTACCATTTACAGATATTCTTCCTCCATCAGCCGCTTCGTTTGCAACTGTTCTTCTCTTTATTATTCTTGAAACTTTTAAAAATTTGTCTAATCTCATTTTTTCTGTACACTGTAAGTGCACTTCCTCCTTTCTCTCTTTAGGTTAAATTTGATTGGAAAAGAATTAAATTTTTGCAAGGAAAATGAATTTCAAAGGCAAGGGCGCATACTTTTTGTATGTAACCGCATTTGAAATGATATTTGACGTAGCAAAAATTGTAATTATTTTTCAATCACTATCGATTCATTCAAATACAAACTATATATCCACATCCTATCCACTTTTCTATTTAATGCTTTTTCTAGTGCATCTTTATATAAATATAATTGTTCTTTGTATTTTTCTACTAACTCGTTTTCTTTTCCCGCTTCTACATAGTCTGTTTTGTAATCGACTAGTACTAGCTTTCCGTTTTTATCTATATAATATAAATCTATAATTCCCTGCACTAAAATGTTTTCATCATTTTCCTTGCTTATATCATACATTCTGCTTGCTTTTACATTTATATAAAATGCTTTTTCTTTATGGATTTCTTTTGCATTTTTCAATTCTTGCCATAAATCGGATTTCGTGTATCCTTGTAGCTTGCCTATATTGATACTCTCCGCTTCTGCCTTGCTTATTATTTCTCTTCGTTTTAATTCATCTATTAGTTCTTGAATTTTTTCTGCTGTATATTCTTCTTTTTCATTCATTTTCTGAACACATAAATGCATTAAAGTTCCTTTTTGTGCATTGCTAATCTTTGCGTTTTCATTATTATTTACAAATTTAGGTTTTTGTGTTATAGCTTTTGCCTCTTTTGTTTCTTCTACTGCAAATTTCACATTTTTAGTCTGTTCTTCTACCTGTTCTGCATTTACCATTTCTTTTATTTTTGTTACAGACGTCTTGGTTGGAACTCCTTCTATTTCTTCATGTGGATATTTCCAATTTAAATACTCTAATATTTTTTGCTTTTCTTCTTTATCAGACTTCTTAGCATTTTCTATTATTTTTTGATAAATGTCTTCTTCTATTTGCTCTTCTTTTTTCAAATTTTCTAATAGTTCTTTTTTATTATGCACATTTACTCTGAATATTTTTTCTGTTTTTGCAACTCCTTCTTTTTCATATATTAGCTCTAACCAATCCAAATATGTTTTGTATTTTTGCAATAAATATGCATTAATTTTACTATCGTCTGATGGATACACCTCTAAAGCCTTTTGCTTTTCAGTTATCTTCCTGTTTGCATCTTTTTGCCTTCCAACTATTATCAATTTTTCTTTCGGTCTTGTTAATGCAACATACAAAACTCTCATCTCTTCAGACACGGCTTCTCTTTTTGCTTTTATTGCTAGTGCCTTTTTAGCTAGAGTCTTAAATTCAATATGTCTTTCCGAATCGATATATTGTGGTCCGAGTCCTAAATCTTGATCCAGTAATATTTTTTCGTTTAAATCTTGCATATTAAATTGCTTTCCAACTCCTGCTAATATTACAACTGGAAACTCTAGTCCTTTACTCTTATGAATACTCATAATCCTTACTACGTCTTCGTTTTCGCCTATTATTTTTGCAGAAGTTAAGTCTTCACTATTAAATTTTATCTTATCTATAAAATTAATAAAGTTGAATAGTCCTTTAAAACTTGCAGATTCATACTGTTTTGCTCTTTCAAATAGCATCTTCAAATTTGACACTCTCAAATTTCCATTTGGCATTAGGCTCACATAATTCATGTAACCAGTCTTTGTATATATGTTCCAAATCCATTCATCCAGAGCCATATATTGTTCATCATTTCTAAGCTCTTCTAATAATTGCAAGAACTTTCTAACCTTTGGAGTATCAGTTTTGATAAGAGCTTCATAGAAATTTGAATTTCTATCATTTAATCTAATTTCAATAAGCTCATTGTCCGTAAAATTGCCTATTGGCGAACGCATTACAGTAACTAGTGGAATGTCTTGCATTGGGTTGTTTATTATTCTTAGCAATGACATAATGGTTTCTATTTCGATTGACTGCAAATATTCTCCAGAGCAATCACTGTATACAGGAATTCCTAGCATAGAAATTTCTTTTTCATAAACATTCGCAATTCCGGTTATACTTCTTAATAAGATTGCAATGTCTTTATATCTAATGTTTCTTTTGCCTTCTTTTTTGTCTATAACTTGATATTTACTATCAATTAATTCTTTAATTTTCTTTGCTACAAATCTTGCCTCTAATACAACATCTTCTACTCTTTCTTGTTCTGCATCATTGCTATCTTCCTCTAATGGTATGTATACCGATTGTTCTGAATCCTCATCTTTCCAGATATCATTATCTTCATCACTCGTATCTATAATCTCGATATCAGTCGTGTAATCCTGCTCTGGAATTTCCAGATAAGATGCTCCTAAATTCAAATACTCATTCGTATTGTAATCTATGTCTCCGAGCTCTTTGCTCATAATATCTTCAAACACCATGTTTGTAATGTTTAGTACATTTTCTCTACTTCTAAAGTTTTTGAATAGCTGAATTTTTCTATCTTCGCCCGCTTCTGGTTCTAACTTATATTTATTATATTTTTCTATAAATAATTGAGGTCTTGCCTGTCTAAACTTGTAAATGCTCTGTTTAACATCTCCAACCATAAAAACATTGTTTCCTTTTGATACACTCGTTAGGATATACTCTTGTACTAAGTTACTATCTTGATATTCGTCTATTGCAATTTCTTCAAATTTTTCCTCATACTTTTTTGCGACCTCTGTTTTAACAACATTTCCAGCTTTGTCTTTTTTTACTAGAATTTTTAAAGCTAAGTGTTCCATATCATTGAAGTCCATTATGTTTTTCTCTCTTTTTTTCTGATAGAACTTCTCAGAAAACTCCAATATTATGTTTTTAAGTTTATTCAGAATATTGTACATAAAGTTTATGTCTGCAATCGCTTCATCTGACGTGCAATTTAACAATTCTTTAACTTTCTTAAATTCTTCTTTAACACTGTCTCTTATATTTTTTGCTTCATCTTTTAGGTCATTAGTAACTTTTTTATCAGTTGGCCAATTATTTCTTTTATCTTTTAGTGCTACAATTGCATTAACACACTTATCCCAATCATTTAAATTATCCTTTAAAAAGTAGTAATCCACAAGATCTATATTTATCGTATTTATAAATTTTTCAAGTTCTGGAAAACGTGTCATTTTGTTTCTAATACTCTCTAGTTTTAATATTCCATTTTCCAATATATCACTTACATTTTTAATTATAATCTTTCCCCATGGGGTGTCAGAGAAGTTTGTATATTTTCCTTCAATATCAAACATTTCCACCTTTTCATTTAACCATTCTTCTGGAAAGGGTGATGCTTGAATATATGTATAAATTTTCAAAATTAGTTCTTTTAAATCTTCATCTTTGTTATACTTCGTGTAGGTGTCAATTAAATCTAGAAAATCTTTATCACCTGAAATATATTTATCTTCAAACATATCATCTAATACTTCTTGCTTTAATAGCAACATTTCAGTGCTATCTGCAACTCTCGCATTCGCAGATATATCAATCTCATAAAAATTATTTCTAATAACGTCAAGACAAAACGAGTCTATTGTACATATACTCGATTTATTAAGAAGAATAATCTGTTTTTGAAGATTTGCATCTTCCGGATTTTCTTCAATTTTCTTATAAATAGCTTCTAGAATTCTCTCTCTCATCTCAGATGCTGCAGCATTAGTGAAAGTAACCACCAAAATTTTATCTATATCAACACGGTCAACAATAATTTTCTTAATAATACGCTCAACCAAAACCGCCGTCTTACCACTACCGGCAGCAGCAGCGACCAAAATATTTGAACCTTTCTTATCAATCGCAGCTTGTTGCTCATCAGTCCATTTAACACTTGCCATAATTTTTCTCATTTTCCCTTCTATTGCTATAATTTGAAAACTTCTAAATTTTTCAAACTTTTGTAATTGAATTTTATTTCTTGTAACAGTATATATTAAAAACAGCAAAATTTCAATGTGCAATTCGGGGACGGAGAAAAAAATGTACAATCATAACCTTTTTCTAAAAATACATATTTTTTCATTTTCTGCAAATAATATTATAAAATTTGAAAGGACTGATTTTATGGAAGAAAATTTTAATAGTGGAAAAGATGAAAATATTAATTTAACTATTTTAAATGAGATTAATAAGGCTGCAAAGATGGGAATGGATTCTATCTCGTATGTTTTGAAAAAAGTTGGCGACGAGAATATGAAAGAAAATTTAACTTTTCAATACACAGAATATGGCAGAATTATTGATAGAGTAAACAATCAATTTGATAAATATGGAGAAATTCCAGATGAAGCTCCTGTTACAGACAAAATGATGGCTTGGATGGGTACTCAAATGAACACTATGACTGATAAGAGTAACTCGAAAATTGCGGAACTTATGATTCAAGGAGGAGACATGGGAATTATAAAATGTCAAAAGCTTTTGAACCATAATCCTAGAGCTGATGAGCCTGTAAAAAATATTTTAAATGACTTTGTCACATTACAAAAAAATGATATAGAACAAATGAAAAAATTTTTATAAAATTTAAGACGTTCTTTTTAGACAATTTAGTCTAATTTAAGAACGTCTTTTTTCTCTAAAATCTTTGTATTAAGTTTGGCACTTTAGTCGGATTTTCTACACTGCTCGATATTCCTTCTCCCACGTGTGGATGAAAATGTGAGTAAACATTGTCTGCTCCAAATATCAATAGCAAGGCTATGCACATTGATATTTTTAATTTATTTGTTAATCTTTGCAAATTTCTTTCTAAGAATGGTGCTACAATATATACACATAATACACCTCCGAGACCAAAGAATAGTGAACATTCCAAACAAATTCGTCCATTTATATTCAAGAATACGCCTGTATAATCCCAGTATCTTATTCCAGTAGTAACCTCTATATACCAAGAAGTTGCATATTCTATTGCAGAACATAAAAACATTACCACTACAAATGTTAAAAATGGATTTTTCAACATCTTTCTAAACTTTTTAAATTTTGTTAAAAGTACTATGAGTGTGCAACCTGTTCCATAAATTGGTAACCAAGGTCCATATAAAGTTCCCCTGTTTACTAATATTCCATCTCTAAATAAATATAATGCTACTTCCCACAACCAGCCTACAAATGAGAAAATAAAGAAAAATAATATTATAGATGTAAGCTCATAATTTTTATTATAGTCAATTTTTATCTTCTTTCTTTCAAATTCAAATGCATCTGGATAGCTTGCTGTTCCTGGATTTTCTTCATACAATTTTGTATCATTTAATAATTCATATCCATATTTTTTATTTGCTATGTATTCTTTTCTTAAAAATGCGTATAATTCGACTTCTGTAGCAGTATAATATGGTGAAACATAAATTCCAGCCAAACCAAACGTAATATATTGTAAGATATTCCAGCCAATAAATGATAAATCTAACAAGAATGCTCTCAACTTGTTTCCGTCCATCATTTCTCTTGAAATTATTATTGCATCTTTCGAACTAATTTGTGGATTTTCCGCAATTATGTACATAACCATTTTGTATGAATACTTCTTTATAATGCCTCCAACAATGGTCAAATTCCATAAAAGTTGATATATTTCCATTCGTAGCATGGATTTTACTACATTTAAATATCTTCCTTTTCTAAATGGATACAACATTCTATACACTTTTGTTTTCTTGTAATTTCTACTCTCTAAGTATATTCTTGTCTCTCCTATTTGAATTGGATAAGATATAAATATTTTTATTGCCATACCTCCTGCAGCAACTACAATAATTAGAATTTTTAAAATTGTTGTTTTATTTTCATAACTTGCAATAGTTTGAACTATTTTTTGAACATGGTCATGCCCCTTAGTTACAACATTAAACACCGTATAAAATACGCCTTTAGTAACATTATTCTTTTCGTTGTAATCATTTATTACATCTGTAATAACACTACTATTTCCAGAAAACATCTGAGAAACCATCTCGTCAAGATATTTATTTAACATTACTTCTGGATTTTCTTTGTCAATCCAAGTTAGCTCTTTTCCATTTTTTCTATCCTCTATAAATTGTTTCAAAACATTCAAGTTTGATAAAGAATCGTTATTAACAGCATACTTTCCAACTACAATCGTCATAAATAAGCCAATTAAAAGTAATGTCCATAAATTATTTTTTAATGTTTTCTTACCTTTTTGTTTTATCTCTTTAATACTCCACATATTATACCTCTTATAAATATTCATCAAGGTAATAGTATCATAAGATAATCGCATTTTCAATATTGTTAGGTTTAAATCATGCTTTTTATACTTTCAACCTTGCAATTCATTTAACAACTCACATCTATTGTTTTTTTATGTAAATCGTGATATACTCTGTATATCGCAATATTGTATTGCCTTCGAACACCAATATTTTCGGAGGCACGGTTCTCCGAACAATCAAAAGGAGGAATAAACATATGATTGAAAGAATTTTACAAAAATTATATGACGAATATTATCCTGATCGCGATATACAAGTATTAATCGTACATGGAAGAGTAACATTAGCCATAAATGACACAGCTCAAGCCTCTTATTCTATCAAAGGTACTTATCGATATGAAGAAGTTCAAAAGCTAAACCAATTTACAAACGGCTTTGTTCAATATGGCCTTTGCCCTGGAGACGGACCAACAGCCATAATCGGTTTAGCCGACCCGGATGCAAATTTAAAATTCATTCTTGATGCCTCTCCTTATGGTAAAATGCCTAATACGCACAGTATGATATTTAATCGTTACTCCGATGAGGATGCCAAGCAGGTGTCAAATTACACAGTTTATGGTCTGAATGGTCTTTTAGAACTCTCAGATATTGTTAAATTTGACAAAATTCATTTTTCCTATGATGCTCGTTATCAAGAAGCTGTTATTTCACAAGAGCCACGTGTCTTAAAAATGAACTGTAAATTTGACAGATTTCATTATTCTTACAGAGAATGTAAATACTTTGCGACACATCAGCCATACTTTGAAATTAGTAATTCTGTTGCTTTTGCAACTTTGGAAGATGGCAGACACATTGCTCTACCCGGATTTAGCTATGACAGGAAAGATGAAGCTCTGGGTTTCAGAGATGTATGGGAGTCTTACTGTGAAGAGCCTCCTGTTCTCGGAATTAATTTCATGACAGACAAAGAGGCTTCTCAATATGACGACTTTGAAATTTACATTTACGATTATTCGTATTTGTGTGACCCATCTCTGGTTCCTAGGCTTGCAAAAGTAGACCGAACATTTTCTAGCGGATTTGACTTCTGCAATACACCTGATGGAAAGGATTCGAGAATAACAGGTAATTTTTGAGCTTTCAATCATGTAAGCCAATTAAATTTGACAAAACCAGCAAGGAATTTTTTCCTTGCTGGTTCTTAGTTCGAACACTTCTATTGTTGGGCAGTGTATTTTTCTTTATTTTTTCATATTATAAACCCGATTATATCTCTCGAGTTTATCATTTCCTCCAGACTCGTCAAGAATAGCAGGTTCACCTGCGTTGTTTTCCACCTCACTTAATTCACCTTCCTCATAGAAACTCCATGCAGAGACGATATTGTAAAGTTTTCCTTTACCGTCAGAGCCATCTCCTGCAAAAGTTTCATTTCCATCAAGTAAGAAACGCGTATATCCTTTTCCGTCTTTATAAAAGATGTCATATTCTTGCCGTGTGCAAAGAGGCACCATCAAGTCAAGAATATTTTTTTCCCCAGGCATCCCCGTAACACGACATCCACCTTTTTGGAGAACCTCTTCAAGCTCTTTCTTTGCAATAGGGCAATCAACTGTTGCCAGAAAGATGTTCTCCTTCTTAAATGCAGTTCCGATAGGATTTTTTTTCATGCTTAATACCTCCAAGTTGAAGCCAGTATTATTATGTTATCAATATAATCATAGTAGCTGCCCATCTACAGTGAAAGTATGATAACTCCTACACTATGGCATATAGCCACACATAAATATATAATACTACCGTTTTATGCAAATGTCAATTATCACTTGTGAATCTATTTTCCTTTTCGATTCCAGATTAAACAATCTCAAAAAAAATAAAAGATTAACAATTCTAGTTAATCTCTTACTCTGGTGCCTTGAACTGGATTCGCCGAGCCGCGTCGGGAAAATTGTCCGCTGGACAATTTTCTATTCCTCCTTTTCGATTCCAGATTAAATAATCCCAAAAAAATAAAAGATTAACATTTCTAGTTAATCTCTTACTCTGGTGCCTTGAACTGGAATCGAACCAGTGACACAAGGATTTTCAGTCCTTTGCTCTACCGACTGAGCTATCAAGGCAAAAAAATGGCGACCTGGAACGGGCTCGAACCGTCGACCTCTAGCGTGACAGGCTAGCGTTCTAACCAACTGAACTACCAGGCCGTAAATAAAAAAATTTAGATAATTCTAAATCTTCTTATAAAGAAATGGTGGTCGCTATAGGGCTCGAACCTATGACCCCCTGCTTGTAAGGCAGATGCTCTCCCAGCTGAGCTAAGCGACCATTTCTCTCGACTTCCTTAGTATACTAAAAATACTTAAATTTGTCAATACATATTTTAAATTTTTTTCAAATTTTTTCGGTATTTTTTTAGCAAATCCGAAAGTACTTGAAAATACTATATTTGAAGCTATTTATTACTTCATTATTTTTATTAATTTATCATACTAAACAATAAACTCTGGTGCGAACAATGAGATTTGAACTCATACGCCATAAGGCACACGCTTCTGAGACGTGCCTGTCTACCAATTCCAGCATGCTCGCAATTATAAAAATATAAAAGACACAAGAATTTTATAATATTATTCTTGTGCCTTTTATTATAGCATTTTTTACTTTATTTTTAAATATTTCATTTAAAATTTTATAAAATATTCTATTTAACTGAATTTATGCAATTTCACTTCTAATACATTCCACCCATGTCTCCAGCACCATCATTATGGTCTCCACATCCACAAGCTTTTGGTTCTTTCTTGTCTGTTACTATACTTTCTGTTGTTAATATCATTGAAGCTACTGATGCAGCATTTTGAAGTGCGCTTCTTGAAACTTTTGTAGGGTCTACAATTCCAGCTTTCTTCATATCTACATATTCTTCTTTTCCAGCATCGAATCCAACTCCAGCTGGTGAAGCTTTTACTTTTTCTAGAATAACTGCTGGCTCAAGTCCTGCATTTATTGCAATTTGTCTTACTGGCTCTTGTAATGCTCTTGTTACTATTTTACCACCTAATTTTTCTTCTTGTGGTAAGCTTTCTACAAATTTTTCTACTTCTGGTAAAATGTTTATAAATGCTGTTCCACCACCTGCAACTATACCTTCTTCAACTGCTGCTCTTGTTGCTGATAGAGCGTCTTCAATTCTTAATTTTTTGTCTTTCATTTCAACTTCTGTTGCAGCACCAACACCAATTACAGCAACTCCTCCAGCAAGTTTTGCTAAACGTTCTTGTAATTGTTCTTTTTCATAAGAACTCTTTTCTTCTTCAATTTGTGCTCTCAATTGTGCAACTCTTTCTGCTATTGCGTTCTTATCTCCGCTTCCATCAACTATAATTGTACGCTCTTTGTCTGCTTTTATTTGTTTTGCTCTACCTAATTGAGCAACTGTTGTGTCTTTTAATTCTAGCCCTAAATCTGATGTTATAACTTCTCCTCCTGTTAATGTTGCAATGTCTTGTAACATAGCTTTTCTCTTGTCTCCATATCCAGGAGCTTTAACAGCTAAAACATTTATTACACCTCTTAATTTGTTTAAGATTAATGTTGACAATGCTTCTTGCTCTATATCATCACAGATTATTACTAGTTTTCCAGATTGTTGCATTAATGTTTCTAGTAATGGTAATATTTCTTGAATATTGCTTATTTTTTTATCTGTTATTAATATATATGGGTTGTCAACAACAGCCTCCATCTTTTCTGTATCTGTTACCATGTATGGAGAAACATATCCTTTGTCGAATTCCATTCCTTCTACAATGTTAAGCTCTGTATTTGATGTTTTAGATTCTTCTATTGTTATAACACCATCTTTTGTAACTTTTTCCATAGCTTCTGAAATTAATTCACCAATTTCTCTATCATTTGCAGATATGCTTGCAACTCTTGCTATATCTTCTTTTCCAGCAACTTTTGAGCTTACTTTTTTGAGTTCTTCTACTGCTTTATCAACTGTTTTAGAAATACCTCTTTTTATTGCCATTGGATCTCCACCAGCAGCTACATTTTTGACACCTTCTTTGATCATGCTTTGTGCTAAAACTGTTGCTGTTGTAGTACCATCACCTGCAACATCATTTGTTTTTGTAGATACTTCTTTAACAAGTCTTGCTCCCATATTTTCAAATGGGTCATCTAATTCAATTTCTTTAGCGATTGTAACACCATCGTTTGTGATGAGTGGTGCACCAAATTTTTTATCTAGCACAACATTTCTTCCTTTAGGTCCAAGTGTTACCTTAACTGTATCTGCTAATTTATTTACACCATCTAATAAAGATTTTCTTGCATCTTCTCCAAATTTAATTTCTTTTGACATTTTAAATTCCTCCTCAAAATCAATTTAATTTACTTTCCATTCTTTTATATCCTTAATTGCAAAAGCCCTTTGCGCATTTTTATCAACGTCCATTGCATTTAATATCCATTGTTCTTCTGGATGCCATTGCGTGGCTTTAAACTCAACCGACATTGGTATAATATTTCTATATTTTGTTTCGCCTTTCCAATTTGTATATAAAATTGTTACTTTCTTTTTTTCTTCCATATCTTCACATAATTAATCTTGTTTACTCAAAATTAATTCCTTTCTCTTTTCGCCCATTAGGGACATGCTTTCTTTGGCGAAAATTATTTTTTCTAAAAGTTTGTTTTGCCCAAAAAGGGGCATCCCTATTTGGCGATTATTCTGCTATTGCTAGAATATCGTTTTGCTTTACTATTATATAGTCTTCGCCTTCATATTTTATTTCGGTTCCTGCATATTTTGTTATTACAACTTTATCTCCTGTTTTTACATACATTTTTATTTCTTTTCCGTCTACATTTCCACCAGGTCCTACTGCAATTACTTCCGCAATTTGTGGTTTTTCTTTGCTTCCTTCTGAAAGAATTATTCCACTTTTAGTAGTTTCCTCAGCTTTTGTCATTTTTAATACAACTCTGTCTGCTAATGGTTTTAACATATTAAATTACCTCCTTGTTTTATTACCAAAATTAAAAAATTTCAGTAATTCATAGTCTGTTGGAATTCTAATAACATTAGTTCTAAATATGTACAGTTAATTAATAATTGGCTATATTCTAAATTTTTAGCTCCTTACTATTTCCACTAACATTGCACCAACGTTTCTTAGCACTCTTTCTTTATGACTGCTAATAATTTATACCTTTTGTTAGCAAATGTCAATAGAGATTGCTAATTTTCACAAAACTTTCACATTCATTATATGACATATTTTTCAATTTATTCCTTCATTTCCATCTAATATCAGCCTAATCAGAAAATATTTTAATCCAAAAAACTTCATCTATTAATGATTTTTTTAATGTAATGTTTGCTTTTTTTACTAATTGGGTATATAATATGATAAATTTACTGTTCTAAGTAAAAAAAATAGTTTTAAGGAGGGAATTCTCATGTCCGCCAAGAGAGCTGTTAACATCTACAATATGCTTCCTGGCGACGCTCTAGTCGCCGAACTTTGCAAATCTTTTTCTGGTCCAGTACTAAAACAAAAACTTGAAATCGTACGTCAGTTAGAGTTGTACAATGCCATGTATGATGAAAACTTGTCTTTGGGCGAATTTGAGGACGCTTATATTCGTCATAAAGGAGACAGAGAATCCATTGAGGAGCCCGAATAATTCGGACTCCTTATTTTAATAACTCTTGAAACATTTATACTTAAAAATTTTCTTATTTTCCATTTAAATTCTATTTTTTGTTGCTTTCACTAAACCTACAAATAATGGTTGTGGTCTATCCGGTCTTGATTTAAATTCTGGATGGAATTGTACTGCTATAAAGTATGGATGATTTTTTATTTCTACAATCTCTACCAGATTGCCATCTGGAGATGTTCCAGAGAATACCATTTTCTTTTCTTCCATCTTCTTTTTATAATCATTGTTAAATTCATATCTATGTCTGTGTCTCTCAGATATTTCTTCTGAACCATACAAATTACTTGCAAGTGTTCCTTTTTCAAGTACACAAGGATATGCTCCAAGTCTCATAGTTCCACCTTTTTTTGTTATATTCTTTTGATCTTCCATTATATGTATTACTGGATTTTTTGTATCTGGATTAAACTCTACTGAGTCTGCATCTTTTAAGTCTAAAACATCTCTTGCAAATTCTATTACCGCCATTTGCATCCCCAAACATATTCCTAAAAATGGAACGTTATTTTCTCTAGCATATTTTACAGTTTGAATTTTTCCTTCAATTCCTCTGTTACCGAATCCACCTGGGACTATAATTCCGTCAAATTTTTCAAGTTTTTCTTTTGCATTTTCGGCATTTATTGTTTCTGAATCCACAAATCCAATTTCAACATCAACCTCATTTGCATATCCTGCATGTTTTATGCTCTCAACAACAGATAAGTACGAATCTTCCAATTTTATATATTTTCCCACTATTGCAATTTTTACTTTTTTCACTTTTTCATCTTTATATTTTTTATCTACATTCTTAAAATGCTCTATCATTTTTTCCCATTCTTCATTTTTAGGCTCTATTTTTTCTAATTTTAAATGTTTACATATGCTTGTTGCCAAACCTTCCTTTTCTAGCATAAGTGGAACTTCATATAAATTTGATGCCGTCATATTTGCAATTACATTTTCTGGTCTTACATTACAGAATAAGGCTATTTTATTTCTAATATTTTCCGTTATTGGAAGTTCTGTTCTACACACTAGTATGTCTGGTTTTATTCCTAAAGATTGAAGTTCTTTTACAGAATGCTGAGTTGGTTTAGATTTTAGTTCATTCGACCCTGTTATGTATGGCAATAGCGTTACATGTATATACACAACATCCTCTGGATTATTTTCTATTCCAACTTGTCTAATAGCCTCTAAAAATGGTAAGCTTTCTATATCTCCAACTGTTCCGCCAATTTCAGTTATTACAACATCTGCGCCATCTTTTCCAAGTGAATATACCTTTTCTTTTATTTCATTTGTTATATGCGGAATTACTTGAACTGTCTTTCCTAAGTAATCTCCTCTTCTTTCTTTTTCTATTACACGTTGATAGATTCTTCCTGTTGTTATACTCGAATTTTTTGTTAAATTTTCATCTGTAAATCTTTCATAATGTCCTAAATCTAAGTCTGTTTCAGCTCCATCATCTGTTACAAAAACTTCACCATGTTCATATGGGCTCATTGTTCCTGGATCAACATTTATATATGGGTCAAACTTTTGGTTTGCCACTTTATAGCCTCTATTTTTTAACAGCCTTCCAAGAGATGCTGCTGTAATTCCCTTTCCTAAACCTGATACAACTCCACCTGTTACAAATACATATTTTGTGCTCATTTTTTCCTCCTTCTACTACATCAATAAACAAAAAATAGGCTAAAAATACCCAAAAAGGTGTTTTTTTTTAGCCTATTTTTTTACTATACTTTAAACTAATTATTATTTTAACAAATATCTTTTATTTTTGCAATAAATTTTATTCATTCCATTTAAAACTATTTACCACTTCTTTTGTATACTCTTCTAAACTATCATATAGATTTTCATCATTACTGTAAGTGCTTGCTGAAATAAATGCCATCTTGTTTCCATTAATCAAGTAATAATCAAAAACCATGGCATCTTCATATCCCAACATAATCTCTAATGTTTCATAGCCATTATCTGTCGTAAGTACTTCTATTTGATAATTGTCGAAGCCCATATATTCATAGAAATATCCTTCAAATAAATCTCGTAAATCGTTTAATTCTATTTCTTTACCAAAGTTATTATCTCCATATGATACAGTTATTGTTTCAGGATAACTATGTTCTTCATTTCCTGCTAATACTTCGTTAGCATTCATGTATTTATAATACCTCCAAGTTTTCTCAACTGTTGTCTCATCATCTTCTGTACTTTGATTTACTTTATATTCATTCCAGGTATTATCTATTGAAAAACTAACATCATTGTTGTATACTTTTTTCTTTGATTGACTAATTAATCCAAATGAAAATAATATGCAAGCAATACTCACAGCTGCTATTGCAATAGCAATTGCACCCTTCCAATACGCATAGTGTATTTTTATGTTGCTTTCAGCTTCTTCACAGTAATAATATTTTCCTTTATATTTCTTTATAATGCGTAAACTGTATAGGTAATTAATATATTCCTTTGCATTTTTATTATTAATTTGTTCAATTAAATCTTCTTTTTTTACAGCCTTTGCTTCATCTGTTGCTTCTAGTTTTTCAAATATTGATTTTGTAGCGTTAATAGCAACTTCCTTATATTCCTGTTTTTCCTTATTGTCAGATGAAAATAATTTTACCTTATTAACATTTAACATAACTTTTTTATTTATAACAGTACCTATAGCATATGACCCCAATAATGATAACACCAATGAAAGTAGACAATCTTGTACTATATTAAGTGATATGCTTGAATTCTTATATAAATTTACTGCTTCTTTAAAGCTAAATTGTATATTGGACTTTACTAACAAAGCCACAGGAATAATCATAAAAGACATTATTAACACATTTACAATTGATAATCCCATAATAATCCATGGCATTTTTTTATCTATTTTTCCTTGAAATATTTTATATCCAAAATATTCAAAAATTCCAAGAAAAAATATTGCACCAAGTATTCCAATAAAATCAGTATAAATATATGCTGCTGTCGTTAATATAGAAAATACTAAACCTAGTATAAAACCTCCTATTATTCCAAAAATATATTTCTTTTCTTTTTTCTTTTTATCCATATTAATATAATTCCTTTCCTTATATCTAACATTTATACTATAGCACAATCTTTATAAAATTTGCAAGAAAAACAACCTCAAAGTTTATTATTTATAAAAATTTTTATAAATAATAAAACTGACAGGAAACTTTATTTTTCTCTGTCAGTTCAAAATTATTTATTTTATCCAAATATTCCTCTCTTTTTTACAGGAGGTTGTTCATTCATAGTTTTTGCAAGTTCTACAAGTAAATCTCTTTGTTCTTTAGACAAACGTTTTGGAACTTGTACCTGTACTGTGAATATTAAATTTCCTCTATAACCAGAATTAATGTGTACAAATCCTTTGTCTTTTATTGTGAATTTTGTGCCTGTTTGTGTTCCTTCTGGTATTTTATATGTCGTTTTTGTTCCATCTACTAGTGGAATTTCCAGCTCTGCGCCAAGTGTTGCTTGTGTAAATGTGATTGGAATATCACAATATACATTATCATCTTTTCTAGTAAATATGCTGTGTCTCTTCAAATTTACTGTTACATATATATCTCCATTTGGTCCACCATTAGTTCCTGGTTCACCTTCGCCTCTTAATACTACTGTTTGACCATCGTCAATTCCAGCAGGTATTTTTAGATTTATTTTAGCCTGTTTTCTTACCGTTCCCTTTCCAAGACATGTATCACAAACATCTTTTATTACTTTACCAGTTCCATGGCAATTTGAACATGTTGTTTGGACTCTCATTTGTCCTAATAAAGTAGTCTGCATCTTTGTAACAGTACCTTTTCCTCCACATATAGAGCATGTTTCTGGATGTGTTCCAGGTTTTGCACCTGTACCAGAACATGTAGGACATTTTTCATTTCTAGTAATATTTATCTCTTTATTTACTCCACTATATGCTTCTTCAAAAGTAAGGTTTACACTATATTTCAAATCTGCACCTTTGCTTGGAGCATTTGGATTTCTAGCTGATGATCTTCCAGTTCCGAATCCAAATAAATCACCTAAGTCTCCGAAAATATCACTAAATCCATCAAAGCCAGATGTAGAATACGTATATGTTCCTCCACCAAATGGACCTCCAGCACCACCAAAACCTTGACTTGGATCTGCTGTTCCAAATTGGTCGTACATTTTTCTCTTTTGAGGATTAGACAAAACTTCATAAGCTTCATTTACTTCTTTGAATTTTGCTTCTGCTTCTTCTTTATTATCTGGATTAGCATCAGGGTGATATTTCTTTGCAAGACGTCTATATGCTTTTTTTAGTTCGTCATCTGTTGCTGTTTTTCCAACACCTAAGACTTCATAATAATCCTTCTTTTCAGCCATTGCTTTCTCCTTTTCTACAATTATCCTTTTCCGCCCAATAGGGCCTCCCCTTTGTGGGCGAAAAACATTTAAGAAAATCGCCCAAAAAGGGGCGTCCCTATTGGGCGATTTTTATTATTTGTTTTCGTCTTTTTTGTCGTCTTCTACTTTGTAATCTGCATTGTATACATTTCCATTTGCGTCTGTTTGTGGTCCAGCACCTGCTCCCGCATTTGCTCCGGCACCTGCAGCTCCGTTTGGATTTGCTTGTGCATATAGTTTTTCAGACATTGCATAGAAAGCTTGTTTTAATTTCTCTGTTGCTTCTTTTATTTTATCAATATCAGAACCTTCAAGAGCTTTCTTTACATTCTCTATTTCTGCTGTAGCTTTTGCTTTTTCTTCTCCGCTTATCTTGTCACCTAATTCATCTACTGTCTTTTGGCAGTTGTACATTAGGCTTTCAGCTTCGTTTCTAGCTTCTATTTCGTCTTTCTTCTTCTTATCTTCTGCAGCATGTGCTTCTGCATCTTTAACAGCTTTGTCTATATCTTCATCTGTTAAGTTTGTCGAAGCTGTAATAGAAACTTTTTGCTCGTTTCCTGTTGCCATATCTTTTGCAGATACGTGAACTATACCGTTAGCATCTATATCAAATGTAACTTCAATTTGTGGAACTCCTCTTGGTGCTGCTGGAATTCCTGTTAATTGGAATCTTCCTAATGTCTTGTTATATGCAGCCATTTCACGTTCACCTTGTAATACGTGTACTTCAACTGATGTTTGACCATCTGCTGCTGTTGAGAATATTTGTGATTTCTTTGTTGGTATTGTTGTATTTCTTTCGATTAATTTTGTGAATACACCACCATATGTTTCAATACCTAATGATAATGGCGTTACATCTAGTAATACTAAGTCTTTAACATCTCCTGATAATACACCACCTTGAATTGATGCACCAATTGCAACACATTCATCTGGGTTTATTCCTTTATCTGGGTCTTTTCCTGTTATTTTCTTAACTTCTTCTTGTACACAAGGAACTCTTGTTGAACCACCAACTAATAATACTTTATGAATATCTGCAGATGTAACTCCTGCATCTTTCATAGCTTGCTCTACTGGTACTCTTGTAGCATCAACTAAATCTCTAATTAATTCTTCGAATTTAGCTCTTGTTAATGTTACATCTAAGTGTTTTGGTCCTTGAGCATCTGCTGTAATGAATGGCAAGTTGATTTGTGTTTGTTGCATTCCAGAAAGCTCTATTTTAGCTTTTTCAGCAGCTTCTTTTAGACGTTGCATAGCCATTTTATCTGTTGATAAATCTATTCCATTTGATTTTTTGAATTCTGATATTAAGTAATCTATAATTCTTTGATCAAAGTCATCTCCACCTAAGTGTGTATTACCATTTGTAGCAAGAACTTCGAACACACCATCACCGATATCAAGTATAGAAACATCGAATGTTCCACCACCTAAATCGTATACCATTATTTTTTGGTCTTGATCTTCTTTATCCATACCAAATGCTAAAGCTGCAGCTGTTGGCTCGTTTATGATTCTTAATACTTCAAGTCCTGCAATTTTACCTGCATCTTTTGTAGCTTGTCTTTGGCTATCAGAGAAGTATGCTGGAACTGTTATAACAGCTTGTGTAACTTTTTGTCCTAAATAATTTTCTGCATCTGTCTTTAATTTTTGTAATATCATAGCAGAAATCTCTTGTGGAGAGAATTCTTCTCCTTCTATTTTAACTTTTTCAGCTGTACCCATTTTTCTTTTTATTGATATAACTGTGTTATCTGGATTTGTAACAGCTTGACGTTTTGCTATTTGTCCTACTAATCTTTCTCCATTTTTTGAAAATGCAACTACTGATGGAGTTGTTCTGTTTCCTTCTGCATTAGGAATAACAACTGGCTCTCCACCTTCCATAACTGCAACACATGAATTTGTTGTACCTAAATCAATACCTATAATCTTTCCCATAATAAATTTCCTCCCTATTTTACTATACTAAAGTTATTTTTCTATATTAAATTTTCTTAAGTTCTATCTATATAAATTTTTAAAATTAATAACATATAAAATCGTTAAATTAATTAAAAGCAAATATTACAAGGCAAATTTATTCTAATTACCGGAAATGTACTTTGTGTAGTACATTGAGGATAATTAGTAATAAATTTAACGGAGTAAGACGACGCTTAGAATTAATTTTAGTTTGCTACAACAACCATAGAATGACGAATAACTTTGTTGCCTATCATGTAGCCTTTTCTATATTCTTGTGCAACTATTTTTTCTCCAAGTTTTTCATCTTGTATCATGCTTACTGCCTCATGTAATTCTGGATCAAAAGGTTGTCCTACTGCCTCTATTTCTTTTACTCCATTTGCTGTAAGCACATCTTTAAATTGCTTTAATACAAGTTCGATTCCTTTTTTATATTCTTCATCTTTTGTCTCGGCTTCTGTTGCTTTTTCTAAGTTATCAATTACTGGTAATAATGATGATATTATATCCCCTATTATCGAATTGTATAACCCTTCTCTTTCTTTTGCACTTCTTTTCTTTAAATTGTCGAATTCTGCAATAAGTCTTGTGTGTCTATCTTTTACGTCTGCCAATTCATCTTTTAATTTTGATATTTGCTCATTTAATTCTTTTTCTTTATTTTCTGTCTTTTCTTCTTTTTTTACTTCTTGCTTTTTCTCTTTTTCTTCTTGCACTTTTTTCTCTTTATCCATTATCATCATCCTTTCTCTCTTTAGAATTTGGATTGTCTAGTTTCGGTGTTTCGCTATTTTCGCCTAACTTTTTACTAATATATTTCATTGCTGATATTACTTTTGAATAGTCCATTCTGGTAGGTCCAATTATAGCAATCGTTCCTAAATCTTTGCCTTCTTCTTTATGTTTAAATGTTATTATACTAAAGTCTTTTAAGGCTTCATCCACATTTTCATCACCAATGTAAACATTTATTTCATCTTGATTATCATCACTATTCAAAACATCTATCATCTGTTTAGTTTTGTCTGTGTCTAATATATTTACGAAATTTTTGGCTATATCTAAACTCTTAAATTCTGGTAAATCAAACGATTTATTGGCCCCCTCCATATAAATCGGTGCGTCTTCGTTTATTGCTTTATTTAACTGTTCTAATACAGGTTTTACCACATTTAATACACTACTCATTTCTGAATGCATGTATTCTTCCATCGGTTTATCTATTTGAGTAAGTGGTTTTCCTTTTAGTTTGTTGTTAAACAAATACGTTATTGTATCAACTTGTTCTTGCGTTACGTCTTCATCAAACTTAATTATTGTTTCTTTTACAAGTCCACTCTCTGTTAGAATTATTGCCATTAAAATCCTGCTACCTAACAATACAAATTTAACTTCTTCTATATTTTGGCTCGCAACTCGTGGGCCTATTCCAACTGATGTGTAATGAGTTATTTCTGATAATGTTGATGTTGCAATTTTTGTTAAATCTTCTATTTGATTAACCTTAGTTGCAAGTTGTGTCTGTATATATTTTATCTCTTGCATACTAATATCATTATAGTTTAAAAGTTCATCAACATAGTATCTATAACCTTGTGCTGACGGAATACGTCCAGCTGATGTATGTGGTTTATCAAGCAAACCAATCTTTTCAAGCTCAGCCATATCGTTTCTAATCGTGGCACTGCTGTAATCAATTCCATGTTTTTCTACAATAGACTTTGAGCTTACAGGCTCAGCTGTTTCAATATATTCTTCTACAATAGCTTGTAATATTTTTTTCTTTCTATTGTCTAGCATTTTTTCACCTCTTTTTAGCACTATACTACCTTGAGTGCTAAACTGTGTATATAATACATCGTAAGTTAGCAAAAGTCAATAGAGATTGCTAATTTTATTGTGAAAGTTTTGTGAATTTTCGCCCATTAGGGACGGGGGATTTTGGGCGAAATTACTAGACTTTGTTGTACTTTAAGCTAAAATTGCCCCAAAAAGGGCGTCCATCTTGGGCGAAGGACGTCTCTTAATTTATACATTAAATTTAAATAATACTATATCTCCATCTTGCATTATGTATTCTTTACCTTCTGAACGAACTAAACCTTTTTCTTTTGCAGCTGTCATTGAGCCTTCTCTCATCAAATCATCATAAGAAACTATTTCTGCTCTAATGAAACCTCTCTCTATATCTGAGTGAATTTTTCCTGCAGCCTGTGGAGCTTTTGTTCCTTTCTTTATTGTCCAAGCTCTTACTTCTGGCTCTCCGGCTGTTAAGAATGACATTAATCCAAGTAAATCATAACTTGCTTTTATTACTTTATCTAATCCAGATTCTTCTAGACCTAATGCTTCTAGCATTTCCTTTTTGTCATTGCCATCTAAACTTGATAATTCTTCTTCTATTTTTACGCAAAGCTTTATTACTTCTGCCTTGTCTTGTTTTGCATATTCTTTTACGCTGTTTACATTTGCATCATTTTCATCCAATAATTGATCTTCTGAAACATTTGCAACATATAAAATTGGTTTCATTGTTAGTAAGAATCCATCCCTTACTATTTCTAGTTCTTCATCTGTATACTCCAAACTTCTTGCTGGTTTTCCATTTTGTAAAGCATCTCTTACTTTTTTCCATGTATCAAATTCTAATTGATATTTCTTGTCACCTTTTATTAATTTACTAGCTCTATCAATTCTTTTCTCAACAGTCTCTAAATCTGCAAATACAAGTTCTAAATTAATAGTTTCTATATCTCTTACAGGGTTAATGCTTCCATCAACATGTATTATGTTTGAATCTTCAAAACATCTTACAACTTGGCAAATTGCATCTGTTTCTCTTATATGAGATAAAAATTTATTTCCTAATCCTTCGCCTTTGCTTGCTCCTTTTACCAAACCTGCTATATCAACAAATTCAATTACAGCATGTGTAACCTTTTGAGGGTTGTACATCTTTGCTAGGTTGTCCAATCTTTCGTCTGGTACTGGAACTACGCCTACATTTGGCTCTATTGTACAGAATGGATAGTTTGCACATTCTGCTCCTGCATTTGTTATTGCATTAAATAAAGTACTCTTTCCTACATTTGGAAGTCCTACAATTCCTATTTTCATATTATATCCTTCTTTCTATATTTGCTTGAATAAAACCTTGACTACTCAAGGTTTTTATCTTTAATTCCATTTGTCCATAATATTTTCTTGATATTCCTTATACTTACACATAAATTCTTTTCTTAATTCATCTGTTAAATCTCCTATTTTGCATCCTAACTTCTGTCTTGAGCCTGTATATATTTTAGTAGTTTTTATTACAGACGGTCTTTTTAGTCCGATGCATTTGGCAGTTTCTTCATTTATTTCAACATCATATTTTCCACACGAAGCTGATGAAGAAATTATAGCATAATTAATATCAACAAATTCTAGACCGTTGTCTCCATCATCTCCAATGACAAGCACCGGTCTAATCTTTTCTAAATTATCACTTGGCTTTGTCGCCTTATATGTCCAGATTTCTCCTATCACTAATCCCATTCCTCCATTTCTGGCTGGAATACTTCATTTATGAAATAGTTTGAAATACTTTCCTTTGATATGGTTTTATCGCTTCTTTCATCTGGATCTAAGCCGCTTCTAGCCATTATCCAAGGCTCTTGTTCGTGACTTAATTTTTCTAAATATTTTGAATCATATTTTGCAAAGTTATTTATTACGTAGTTTAGTACATCTTCTGCTTCTTTATCTAGTTCTTCTACTTCATAATTAATATCTATGCAATTATATTGATAAGAGCTAAACATGTTATATACATTTCTTACAACTGGGCCATGAACCCATCCTTCTATTTCTTCCTTAAATAAAGGTCTATCATAAAAGGCATATGAATATCCTTGTGCTAAATATAATAATTTTTGAAGTTTTAAAGGTTCTGGGTGTATCTTATTTATAATCCATTTTGCAATTGTTAATGCGTCGTAGACTTTTTTCATACTACTACCTCCCTTTTTATTATATGTAACCTTTTAGAATTATATCATATTTTTATGTAAATTTCAATTCTAATTACACATCGTATCCTACCAACACAATTCTATCATAATCAATTGTTTTGTCAAGTGAAAATATTGATTTTCTAGCTTTCAACGTATAAATAATTAAGAACTCAAACCTTAAATTTAAGTTCTTAATTTTATTATTTGAATAATTTACTAAACGTATTCTTTCCAACTATTCCATCTTGTGATAATCCATTTCTTTTTTGAAATTCTCGTACCGCACTTTCTGTTGCGGATCCGAATATTCCGTCTGCATTAATGTTAAATAATTTGCAAATAAGCATTGACTGAATTAACCAAGTGATGTTTCCTTCGGCACCTCTTCGAACATTTATGCAGGCATTGTAAGTGTTAGTTCCAAATATTCCATCGACTGCTAGTTTACTTCCAAACTGTTTATTTAATTCTGTTTGTAATCCCTTCACCAATGCCTTCTTCATCTCGTTTCCATAAATATTATCTACTGAAATATTTAAGCCATATTTTTCATTTAAAGATGTTTGTATTGTAGCTATTTTCCCCTTTTCTTGGCTTGGTTTCGACACTCCTGTTTCATTTGAATTTGCTATTTGATCAAATGGGAAATTGTCACCTGGGCAATTTGTTGCATTTACATTTTTATGAACTTGTACTGTGTTTATTCCATATTTATTTTTTAAAAAATTTACAAGTTCTCTTCCAGCCTTAATCTCCTCCTCTTGCATTATTTCTTCCTTATAATCTCCTTCAAAGCAAATTCCCAATGAATCATAATTTGCACCATAGGCATGAGCTCCAACTTTATCCTCTGGACGAAGTCTATATATTGTACCATCTTTTCTTACTAGAAAATGATATCCAGCTCCACTCCATCCATTGTTTAAATGCCATCTATGAATGTCCTCAGCAGAACACTTTTTGGCCGCAGCATGATGCAAAATTATTCTTTGAGTAGAACTACGTGTATCCATTTGTTTAAAATTTAAATTTGTATTAATTATATTCATATTTATTTCTTCTCCCTATTACTAATAGCCTTCTGACCAAGTAAATACGTACTTATTACACCTTGAACAACGGCTATTATTTGTACTATTTGAATCGCATATGGTATTGTTATTCCTTCTACAGCATTAATTCCAGTAACCAAAGCACTAATAATTGCCAAAACATTTATTGTATATTTTGCTATTGTCTTAATCTTTTCCATATTAAATCCTCCTAATATATTGTATTCGAGAATTTTTTTATTGAGACTATTTATGCAAATTTAGACAAAAAATTTATTTTTTCAAAATTTCTAATTGGAAATATTTGACTTTTTCTGTAAAACATTGTATAATTTTACCAGTAACATATTTTGATATGTGTTGCCTTCGAATATAAACAGAGTTCGGAGGCACAATCCTCCGAACAATCACAAGGAGGAAGTTTTAATGAAAGTATCGATGAACGACATAATCAAAGTCAAGCTGAACAAGATTGGCGATGAATTGCTTCAAAAAGTTTTTGGAAATTCTCAGGAGCTTCCTAAAAAAGATCCTGATGGTTACACCGAAATGAAGTTTCTCTATCTCCTTAAGATGTTCGAGGATTTCGAATATCTGGGTGAGGTCAACAAGCCGTTTGATGGCGATGTCATCGTAATTGCATAATTTCATTTCATGGTACATGCCTTATCACATGTACCACAACCACCAGTAGAGTTGCTCTGAAATGAGTAACTCTGCTGGTGGTTTACTGTAAACTAGCTAAATAATCATCAATTGTTATTACACGTATTTAAAGTTGTAAAAGTATGACCACTTTTTGACCACTTTTTTTTGGAAATATTGTATAAAATAGACCAAATGGAATACAAATTCTAATAAATTAAAATCCGGTATATTGCTTGTAATCGCTGATATACCGGACTTTTCTATTGGAGCTAACAACGGGAATCGAACCCGTGACCTCAGCCTTACCAAGGCTGCGCTCTACCTACTGAGCTATGATAGCATATGTTGCTTCTGGTTTGCATCAGAAGCTTTTATATATTACTTTCTGCTTGTATATTTTTTGCAGTTTTCTTTCTAATTCTTTGTATCGCATTGTCCACAGATTTTACTGGAGCATCTAATCTTTCTGCAATTTTTACATAAGATTCGCCTTGTACATATCTATTAAGTACTTTCTTTTCAAAATCACTTAAAGATGAGTCTATAACATTTTCTACACTTGAAAAGTATTCTTTTTTCGTGATTGTATCTAGTGGATCTTCTATTACTGTGTTTTCAAGCACGTCCACTATTTGCGTATCATTGTTTCCATCTTCGTTTTCAAAAGCTGTCATGTTCAATGATAAATACGAATTTAATGGCATATGTTTCTGTCTATTAGAGGATTTTATTGCTGTTATTAGCTGTCTTTCTATACATAAATTTGCAAATGATTTAAATGAATTCTGCTTGTCCGGCTTATAATCTTTAATTGCTTTATATAACCCAATCAAACCTTCTTGTACTATATCTTCTTTTTCGGCACCAATTATAAAATATTTATTCACTTTTGAATTTACTAGGTCTTTATATTTGCATATTAAAAAATCTAGTGCATCTGTATCTTTTTTATTTATCAATTCCAGTAGTTCATCATCAGACATATTATTATAATTGTTGTTCATCTTTTAGCAAGTTCCTCCTAATAGTGCCTCATTGGTTTGTATTATATGTCAAAAAAGCTTGAAATGTCAATATTTTTTTGCAAATTATTTTGATTTTCTGTTTTAATTTTTTCATATTTCATTAGTTTAGTATATAACCTATTATACTGCTACTTTTATAAGATTTTTTATTGATAAACATTCTTTTTTGCGGTATAATCATTCTATTAAAATTTAAGGAGATTTTTGCAATGGCTTTTGATGGTATTGTAACTAAAGCAGTAGTTTCAGAATTAAACACTTGCCTTATTAATGGAAAGATAAATAAAATTTTTGAACCTAATAAAAACGAGATTTTATTGGGTGTTTATTCTAGTGGAAAGAATTATTGTTTGAATGTTTCTATAGATTCAGTAAATTATAGAATTAATTTAACTACTAATTCTAAACCTAACCCTCAAAATGTTTTGAATTTTTGTATGGTTCTTAGAAAACATTTGACTGGTGGAACTATTAAAAGAATTTATTCTAATGGCTTAGAACGTATTGTTTTTATTGATATTGATGTATACAACGAGCTTAATGATTTAATTACAAAAACTCTTGTTGTTGAACTTATGGGAAAACACAGCAATATTATATTGCTAAATTCGGAGCATACAGTTATCGATAGCTTACGTCATCTAAATAAGTTTGATAACTCAAATAGAGACATCTTCCCTGGTTCAAAATATTTGAATATTGAAAGTGCTAAAAAGGACTTTCTTGCAGTTAAAACTTTCGATGAGTTTTATAGAGATGTTTCAATAGATAGCGAAAATTTGCCATCAACATTATCTAAAGTTTACAATGGATTTGGAAAAAAGAATGTATCATATTTATTAGAAACATTGAACATCCCAACATCTGTTTCTACTAATAATTTGAAAGAAGTTTACTCATATCTAAAAGATTTATTTGCAAACATGCCTGATAACGTTGTTTTAAAAGAATATTCTTCTGTTAAGAAAGATTACTTTGCTTATAAATCAACAAACGATGGACTTGCTGTGAACTTCTATTTAGATGATTTCTATACTTCAAAAGAACAGTCTGAGCAATTCAAGCAGTACAGAGATACAGTATTAAAGCTTGTTTTAAATCATGTTGGAAAGATAAAAGAAAGAATTAGCACAATAGATTTAAAAATTGCCGATTGCACAAATGCTGAAAAATACAGATTATATGGTGAATTAATAACTTCAAATTTATACAGAATACCAGATTATCCACAGTCTGAAGTTACTTTGGAAAACTATTATGATAACAACAATTTAATTACTATACCATTAGATGAGAAATTTAGTCCATCTAAAAATGCAAAGAACTTTTTCAAAAAATACAGAAAGCTTCAAAATACAATAGCTATTGTAGAAAAGCAAAAAGAATTGTCAGAGGCTGAGTTATCATACTTAGAAAGTATTGTATACGAGTTAGAAGAAGTTTCCACAATTGAAGATATAGACAATATTTATTCTGAAATTTGTGATAATTTAATTTTCGGGAAAAATGCAAATACAGTAAATAATCATGTATACAATAAACAGAGCAAAATTACTAATTCTAAATCGAGTAAGCAATCAAACGCAAGTAATATGCCGGAGAAACGTAATATTGATGGTTACACTGTTTACATTGGAAAGAATAATAAACAAAATGATTATTTAACTTGCAGACTCGCACAAAATTCTGATATTTGGTTTCACACGAAAGATATTCATGGAAGTCATGTTGTCTTAAAAACAGATAGTTTACATTCCAGCTCAGAAAATTCTAGTGCATCTTGTACTTTCAATATTCCAGATTCAGTTTTATATAAATGTGCATCTATTGCGGCATATTACAGCAAGGCTAGAATGTCTCAAAATGTGCCAGTAGATTATACCTTAATAAAATATGTAAAAAAGCCTAATGGAGCAAAACCTGGAATGGTAATATACACAAATAATAAAACCATATATGCAAATCCTCAAAATATACAATAGTACAAAACGGTGACAGAGAAGAACACAAAAAAGCATTAATATAAATTGGAACGGAAAAATATAATTTTTTCTCCGTTCCAATTTTATACAAAAAAATTTTATGCTGGTGGATTTATTATTGCTTGTATTTCTTCATCTTGTCTTAATTCTGGTACTATAAAATCATAAGCTCTTTTGTCATTTTTTATTGCCTCTATTGCTATTGTCTTGTCTGAACGCAGACGCTTGCTAGCATATTTTACAATTAAACCTTTATTTTTTACTGTTTCTAGCACAACATCATAATCATCTCTTAGTTCTTTGCTTACATAATATAAAATTTGTCCATCTGTTTTTGCAGCTTTAAGTGCTAGTTCTTTATCTGCTTTCAATTCATCTGAGGCATAACATAAAACCCAACCTTTTTTCTCGACTGCCTGCATTAATATTTCTCTATCTGCTTTCAATCTTTTTGAGGCAAATTCTAATGCTCCACCATCTTTTGTAACAGCTCTCATTACTAATTCTTTGTCGTCTTGTAATTCAGGAGATGCTGCATCTAATAAAAGTCCATCCTCTTCTATTGCTTTTTCTACATATTCTCTGTCATTACTATGCTCTTTTACATCATCATAAGTGTACATTTTTCATGCCTCCTCGCATTCTAACTATATTGCACTCGTTTTATATTCTATATTTTCCATGTATGGATATATTTCTTTTAGTCTTTTGTGAGTTATTATTGTCAAACGTGGCAATGGATTTTTTAAATTTTCTGTTAATAATTGCTGTGTATAGCAATTTTCTGATGTCTTGAATAATTGATATCTATTTCTAACATATGTGTAAAAAATTATATATCCATTATCTAATTCGTTTTCCATTCGCTCAAATGAATAAATGCCATCCATATGTTTTTTATCCTTTCCCTAGTAAAAAATAATTATAATTTTGGCTACTACAAATTTCATTCAAAACGCTGTTACATACAAAAATACGCGCCCTTGCCTTTTGAATTTATTTTCCTTGCTAAAATTTAATTCTTTTCCACCTTCTCTTTTTTGAATTTTCAACTTTATTACATTTGTAATTATTTTTCAATCATTTTATTGAATTCTTGCTCTGAAATAATTGCAACTCCCAATTCTTGTGCTTTTGTTAATTTTGAACCTGCTTCTTCCCCGGCTAGTACGTAGCTTGTTTTTTTAGAAACTGAACCTGATACTTTGCCACCAAAGCTTTCTATTATATCACTAGCTTCTTGCCTTGTATATTTTTCTAGACTTCCTGTTAATACGAATGTTTTTCCTGCAAATCTGTCATCTGTATTAGTGTTTTCATTTTCTATTACCTCAGTATTTACTCCCGCTTCTTTTATTCTATTTATTAAATCAACAGTTTGTGGCTGTCTGAAAAATTCGTAAATACTTTGTGCTGTAATTTCTCCAACATCGTCTATCATGCTTAATTCTTCGAAACTTGCTTCTGCAATTTTGTCTATTGATTTGTATTTTTTGCACAAGCCCTTTGCAGATTTTGTTCCTATATGTCTTATTCCAAGTGCTGTTAGCAGCTTAAATAAGTCGTTATTTTTGCTTGCATTTATTGAATCTATTAGGTTTTGGGCAAATTTCTTTCCATTCTTTTTAAGTGTTGCAATTTCTTCTGCTGTTAATGTGTAAATGTCAGCAATATTTTTTATTAAACCTTTATCTACTAATTGTTCTAATATTTTTATTCCAAGCCCATCTATATCCATTCCTTCTTTTGAGACGAAATGTGCAAGATTTCTTAATATTTTTGCACTACATTCTATTCCTATACAACGTGCAACGGCTTCGCCTTCTTCTCTTACTACTGGTGCTCCGCAGACTGGACATACTGTTGGCATAACAAATTCTCTTTCAGTACCATCTCTCTTCGATTTTATAACATCAACAACTTCTGGAATTACGTCTCCCTGCTTTTGAATTACGACTGTATCACCTATTTTTAGGTCTTTTTCTTTTATAAAATCTTCATTGTGAAGTGTTGTTTTTGAAATAGTTGAGCCTGCAACCTTAACTGGCTCTAATATTGCTGTCGGTGTAAGTGCTCCTGTTCTTCCGACTTGACATACGATATCTAAAAGTTTTGTCTCTTTTTTCTCTGGTGGATATTTGTATGCAATAGCCCACTTTGGAACTTTATAAGTGGTTCCTAATATCTCTCTTAGACGTAAATTATCAACCTTTATAACTGCACCATCTATTCCAAATGATAGATTTTCTCTATCTTCTCCAATCTTTTTGATTGCTTCTATTGCTTCATCTATTGTGCTACATAATGTTCTTACCGGCACTACATTAAATCCTAATTTTTGTAGCTTGTCTAATTCTGTAAAATGTGAATTTTCAGAATCAAATGTATCTTCATCATATTTTTGCACATTAAATATAAAAATATCTAGCGGTCTTGTTGCGGTTACCTTTGAGTCCAATTGGCGAAGAGAACCTGCCGCTGCATTTCTTGCATTTGCAAATAGACTCTCGTCTAATATTTCTCTTTCTGCGTTCATTTTTTCGAACTCTTTTGTTCCGATGAATACCTCTCCACGAACCGTAATATCTATTTTTTCTTTTAGTTCTTTTGGAATATGTGAAATCGTTTTTAAGTTATCTGTTACATCTTCTCCAATCAGGCCATTTCCACGTGTTGCACCTTGCACAAATACTCCTTTTTCATATTTAAGTGCAGTAGATAGTCCATCAATCTTTGTTTCCACAACATACTTTAGCTCCTCATGATTTTCTTCTGCAACTTTTCTAACTCTTGTATCGAAATCTCTCAATTCTTCAAAAGAAAATATATCTTGAAGGCTTTGAAGTGGTACTTCATGTACCACTTGCTTGAATCCTTCTTTAACATGACCTCCAACCTTTTGAGTTAACGAATCACGAGTAACAAGCTCTGGGAATTCTTTTTCCAAAGCTTTTAATCTGTTCATCATCATATCATACTCGTAATCAGTTATTGCAGGGCTATCCATATCGTAATATAATTTTGCATAATACTCTAATTTTTCTCTAAGTTCTTTAACCTCTGTTTTCGCTTGCTCTAACTCCATTATTATATAAGTTCCTCCTACAAAACTTTATAATTGTTCTCCACAATTATTGCAGAATTTGTTACCTGCATCATTTGGCATTTTGCACTTTGGGCAAACCTTTTTTGATGTTTTTGCCTTACCACATTCACTACAGAATTTACCATCTGCTGGGTTTACATGACCACATTCACAAGTCCAGCCTTCAGCTGTTGTATCATCAGCTTTAGCCTCTTCTTGTTTACTTAAATCCATTCTGCTTGCATCATTGTTTTGATTCCATGGTCCGTTTGCAGCATTTTGCATCATTCCATTTGTTGACATGTTCATCATTCCTATTCCCATGAATCCATTTGCTGCTCCATTTTCATTTTTTGCTGCATTTTCAACAGCATTTGAATATGCTCCAACCATTCTTCCTTGTTGCATGTAAGAGTTTGAACTTAATTCGTAATCATCAATCTTCTTTGCAGAATCATCTGTTAATGTTACAGATTCAACAGCAAAGCAAACTATTTCTATTCCTCTTTCTCTTATTTTTGCATCAAATACCTTTTCATCCATCATTTCTCTTATTTCATCTGTTTGGCTTGGCATTTCTAGAACTGGGACTTTGTATTTAGCTGTACCAAGCTCATTTGCAACATTTTGGAATACAGACATAACTTCTGTTCTTAATTGCTCTACTAATTCATCTTTTTTATAAATATCAGCAGTTCCTGCTAATTTGCTCATAAACAAAGCAGGGTCTGAAATTCTAAAAGTATATTTACCAAAACATTTTACTTCTACTCTTAGTGGTGTTAAAGTATTTGTCATTTGGTTTGGAATTGGGTGTGACCAATCTTGGAATGGAATTGGTGCCGCTGTTCCAAATTTATTATCTATTATTTCCTTTGTGTTGAAGAAAAATACTGCTTGTTGTTTAGCACTTGCTCCATTATATGTAAAACGTTGCCACATTTCTTTAAATACTGCTCCAAATTGTCCTGCAAAGAATGAAGGTGTAGAAGAACTATCAAAAGTATATACTCCTTCTTCTGCTGTTGCATCTATTACTCTACCATTATCAAATATAATTGCACATTGTCCAGGTGCTACTATAATTGTACTTTTGTTTGATATAACTCCATTTGGAGTAGTTTTCTTAACCATAAGAATATCATTTGTCATGTTTTCACATCTAATTGCTTCCTTCCATTGATCATGCATTGTGCTTCCTATTGCACTTGCTGCTGCTTTAATTAATCCCATAATTTTTTCCTCCTAAAATTTTTTAGCTTTTAATAATTTATCCTGTGCAGACCCTATTTTAAGGTCCGCACAAATTTTAGCCTATTTTCTCTAAGTTTGATAATGCCCAGCTATGTTCTCCTGTTGTAATTACACTTCCACAATACTCACATTTACCTGATGATGTTATTTGTGTTGGTGCTCCACAGTTTGGACAATTTGTTGTATTTATTTCAATAGAACCTGGTTTTGTCTTTTCGCCTGTTGTTCTAATAAAATCAAGTTTATATGTGCTATATCTATCAGTTGTCTTATCACCTTTTACTATTTTTCCTGTTGTTTCGTCTATTATATAATCATTCATTCTAGATTTCAATACAACAGTTAAAACATCTTTATTTCCAGTTTGCTTGAAGTCTGCTAACTTAACCGATAATACGCAAATTCTTTCCATTACATTTATTTGTTTTCTGTCTATATAACCTTGTAATTGCTTTTGATGTTGTTCAAATAGCTCATTTGTTTCAAATACTCTAATAGTACTCCAATCTCTTGCTGTCCACGCTTCTTGCAATTTTACGAATAAACTTCTAGTCCAAGATAAGAACTCTTCTTTATTAAACATTTCATCAACAGCCTTAACTTTTCTTTCAACATTTTCTTCAGAATCAAAATTAGATGCTGGTTGATACGTTTGAACTGGTCTAATTGGAGTGTGTTTATTCTTTGAAGAAATAGCATAAGCTATAGCAATTATAATAATAAAAGTTATTATTGTTCCCCACGAAGAACCTCCGCCACTACTATGGCTTGTTCCTCCATAACTAGAACTGTAATCATCGTCGTCCCAACTGCTCCATGAGCTTCCGCTATCCCATGAGCTACCACTGTCGTAATCTTCAAAACTTCCTACATCTGCAATTGATGTTTTATAATCAATCGTAACTGTTGAAATAAACGTTATTAAAAGCAATGCAATTAATATTTTCTTTAATTTTTTCATGTTTTACCCCCTTTTATATTCTTTAGTATTATCCTATTCTTTCTAAATTTGATAGTGCCCAATTATGTTCTCCAGTTGTTAATATGCTACCACAGTATTCACATTTACCAGAAACAGTTATCTGAGTTTCAGCTCCGCAATTAGGACATTGAACAGTATTTATTGAATCAGATGTTTTAACTCCTGTTTTTCTGATAAATTCCATCTTATACATTCCATATCTAAATATAGTTTTATCACCTTTTACAATATTTCCTGTAGTTTTATTTATTATATAATCACGCATTTTTGATTTCAATACAATTGTAATTACCTCTTTATCACCATTTTGATTGTAGTCCGCTAATCTTATAGATTGAACACTAATATCTTCCATAACATTAGTCAAGTTTCTATCTGTATATCCTTTCAATTGTTGGGAATGTTGCTCATATAACTCATTTGTCTCATATATTCTAATTGCATTCCAATCCCCAGTAGTCCATGTCTCTTGCATTTTTACAAATAATTCACTAGCCCAAGATAAGAATTTGTCTTTGCTAAAATCTTCATCGTATTTTTTTATCGCATTTTCAAGATTTTCTTCTGTATAATGAGTATATTTTTCTGGATAATCAATCTCAGTCTTTTCAATGCTTATATTTTGTTTACCTTTTTCTGTTTTTTTAAAACAGCTAAGAATAACTATTAACAGCCAAAATATAAATGGTGGTGAAACCAATAACATTATTTCAAAGAAAGATAATGGTTTAAAGTCTCTAATATATCCGCCTCCACTACTACTGCTCCATGAACTATCACTATCCCACGAACTGCTACTATCATAATCATCATCCCATGAACTTCCACTGTCCCAGTCATCATCCCATGAACTGCCACTATCATAGTCCTCAAAGCTTCCAACATCAGCAATGGATTTATTCTGAGTAACCGTCATCACTAAGACTCCGGCTATAATTAAAGCAATAATTAAGTATCTAAAAAATTTTTTCATTTGATATTCCCCTTTTATTGCATTATTTTTAACAATCTTTTAGTAAATCTTTTCCACCTTTTAAATACTCATATCCAGAGAAAATTGTTGCAATAACAGAAACAGTCATAAATATGCTTGCTAAAATATTCATTACAAAATCTCCTGTTGTCATATATGTAAGTGCACTGTTTACAAGTGCGTCTTGTTCAGTTTTTGCTCTCATAACAAATGCAAAATAAGGTTGTGTTGTTAAAAACATTAAAATTATTGCAATCATTTGTGTAACGGTTTTTAATTTTCCCCAAACATTTGCAGCAATTACTTCTCCGTTATTTTGTACTGCAATTAGTCTGTAACCAGAAACAGCAAATTCACGGAATATTACTATAATTGGAATCCATGCTGGTAATCTTCCCATTCCAACAAATAAAATCATGGCAGCAACTACTAAAATCTTGTCTGCAATTGGATCTAAAAATTTTCCGAAGTTTGTTACTTGATTATTTTTTCTTGCCAAATATCCATCTAGTTTATCTGTTATTGATGCAATTATAAATATTAATTCCATTATCCACATTGTTGTAGATATGCCTAAAAAACTTCCCGGTATATCAAAAAAAGATACTATAACCATTATTGGAACTAGTATTATTCTAAATAGTGTTAATTTGTTTGGTAAATTCATTTTTGTTGTATTCCTTTCTTGAGGGTAAAATTTGATTGAAGGTTTGTAATTTTTATTCAATCATCTCCTCTTTGCTCGCTATAATTATATACAATAGCTTGTTAAAAATAAAGAGAAAATATAAAATTTTTAATTTTTTTATATATTAAATAAAGGCTTAACTTTAATATACATTGCATTATTAAATTTTTTATAATAATGTTTCATGTTTTCTTAAAGCTCGCCTTTTTCTATGTACATATTTCTTTCGCTATAGCGAAATTTTATTTATTGTCTTCGTTTAATATTTTTTTCACTGATGATTCATCCAATTTTACAATTTGAGCAATTTGTTTTACAGTCATATTTATCAAATGCAATTCTCTTACTACTTCTTTTGTTTTCTTATATTCTCCTTCTTTTATTCCTTTTTCCATTCCTTTTTTCAAGCCCTTTGCCTCTGCTTCCTCTTGAAATTGTAGTCTATCAGCTATTTCTAATGTCCTGCTTAATGCTCTTCTTCTCAATAAATCATCTTGGCTTATTCTGTCAAGTTCTTTTTTAGCCTCTTTAATATCTTCATTTTCTTCCATAATATGAGCTACCTCCTCCTTTTCTGGATTATCGATAAAAAGCATCCACTGTAGTAATTCATCATTAGGTGTTCGTTGGTATGCTTTTATTACTTTTGGTAACTCTATTATAATAATTTCAAGGTAGTCTGTCAATATAATATGGTAGTCTTCGTTTTCTCTTATTTTCCATATTGTTTGAGGTTTTTCAAGATATTTCGTCAATGGAAAATTATCATCTAATATTATTATTGATATTGTTTTTCTAAGTTCACTATACTTGTCTCCAATTTGCAAATTTGCAGTATACATTTTTGACCAATAATACAAAAATCTTTCAGCCATTTTCTCATGTTTTGCCAGTTGCACTTCTATATCACATTCGGTATCTCCATTTATAACTGCTCTCAAATCCAATCTTCCATTTTTATCTTCTTTATTATCATTTAGTAAATCTGTACTTTTATCAAGCTCCAGCTTGTCAATTTTTATCTTTAGTATAGCCTCCAACATTGCTTTTGTTATCTTTGGTTTTCCTCGTGAAAATAATGCTTTAAACACCACATCATTCTTTGGTTGTAAAATGCTTTTTGCTTCATTTTTCATTGATATACCTCCTAGATTTATATAGAAAACAATATTATTTTTAATATCTACAAAATGACTAATAAACATCAATAGATTTAACTAATATGAAAAAACTTTTTGAAATAATTGTATTTATTATACAGTATTTATGCGTAAAATCAAGAAGAATCGTTCGCCAAATTTCGACTTAAGTGTTGCCAATAGAATCAAAAATTTATTAACAGAACATCGTTCTATTGGTAAGGGTTTAATTGTTGCTTTAAAAAATAATAATCAAAGGCTTGCAAATGAACTAAATGATAAGTGGTATAAAAAATGCTGATGGAGTCGCCACACGTCTTAAAAAAGATTACAATGCTGATATTAATGCATTCGATAAAGTTCAGCAGGAACTTCTAAATATGTCACAATATTTTGTTGATGAATTAGTAAGCCAATTTACAAATTGGTTTAACAAGAAAAGATAGCCTACTCTCTTTAGAGTAAGCTATTCTATCTTTATTCGTAATCGACTATGTTTATCCATTGTTCCAACATTTCTTGTTCTTCTACTTTTCCTTTTGTCTTTCTTATTGCAGCTACTATTGGAATCCATCTTTGTACTTCTTTCTTGTCTGTTCCTGTTTTCTCACAGTATAAATTTACGTATTTTTCTGCTAATTCTTTTTGATTTCTCATAGAGAATATTAAGTATGTGTTTGCTACGTCTGCTGAGCCATTTCCTTGTGTTGCGTGTGACCAGTCAATTATCGCATATTCGCCATTTTCTTTTACTATTATGTTGCTTGGAACGAAGTCTCCATGGCATAGTTTTTCATGGTTTTTCATTCCTTCTAGTCTTTGTAGCAACTCATATTTGGTTGTGTCATCTATGTTTGTAGCATCTGTTATTTTTCTTCTATATTTGTCTTTTATTCTATTTAATAGAGGTACTCTTTTCGATAAAACTTCTAATTGAATTCCTACGAAAAAGTTTAAATATTCGTCTTGTTTTTCCGGATGTTCTTTCATTAAAACATCTAGTGGCGTTCCCTCTACATATTCTGTAATTAGAGCCCATCTCTCGTTTATTTTTGTAACTTCTTGTAATCTAGATATTTTTAAATCTGTGTTTTCTTCCACTCTTGATTGAATTAAAGCTTCATTTAATATATCTGCCTTCGAGTAGTTTTCTACGAATAATTTTATTGTCTTATCTCCGTCTCTGTAAACAGTTTTTGTTTTTCTTTCTGCTATTGGATTTATCAAATTAAATTCCATTATCTTTCACCTCCATAATATGTTTTTAAATAAATTTCTTTTATCTCACTTATTAATGGGTATCTTGGATTTGCACCTGTACATTGGTCGTCAAATGCTTTTTCGCTCATCTCATCCAATGTTGATAAGAAATCTTCTTCTGAAATTCCATAGTCTTTTATTGTTTTCTTGAAGCCGACTCTCTCTTTTAATTCGTCTATTTTATTTATCAATCTTTCTAGTTTTTCTTGGTCTGTGTTTCCGCCTAAGTTTAAGCTATCTGCTATTTCTGCATATCTTCTTAAAGCATGTGGATACTCGTATTGTGGGAATGTTCCCATTTTTGTTGGAACTTCTTCTGCATTAAATCTCATCACTTCGTCTAATACCAATCCAACTGTAACTCCATGTGGTAGATGATGGTAAGCACCTAATTTATGTCCCATTGAATGGCATATTCCTAAGAAAGCATTTGCAAATGCCATACCTGCCATCGTTGCTGCGTTTGCCATTTTTTCTCTTGCAATAGGATCGTTTGCTCCTTCTTCATAAGCTCTTGGCAAATATTCGAATATTGTCTTGATTGCTTCTATTGCAAGGCCGTCTGTAAATTCAGTTGCCATCATAGAGACATATGCTTCTATTGAATGAACTAAGGCGTCAATTCCAGATGCTGATGTTAGTCCTTTTGGAGCATTCATCATCATATCTGCGTCTACTATTGCCATTTTAGGAAGTAGTTCATAATCTGCAAGTGGATATTTTTGGCCTGTTGTTTCGTCTGTTATTACCGCAAATGGTGTTACTTCTGAACCTGTTCCTGCTGATGTTGGAACTGCTATAAAGTAAGCTTTTTCGCCCATTTTAGGGAATGTGTAAACTCTTTTTCTAATATCCATGAATCTCATTGCCATGTCTAAGAAGTCTATTTCTGGGTGCTCGTATAGAACCCACATTATTTTTGCAGCGTCCATTGCAGAACCACCACCTATTGCTATAATGCAATCTGGTTTGAAGGCATCTATCAATTTTACACCTTCTTTTGCACAAGCAAGAGTTGGGTCTGGAGCAACATTGAAGAATGTTTCGTGAACTATTCCCATCTCATCTAATTTGTCTGTTACAACTTTTGTGTAACCATTTTCATACAAGAATGTATCTGTTACTATAAATACTCTCTTCTTATTCATTACGTTTTTAAGTTCTTCTAAGGCTACAGGCAAGCAACCTCTCTTCATATAAACCTTTTCAGGTGCTCTAAACCAAAGCATATTTTCTCTCCTTTCGGCTACTGTTTTTATATTTAATAGATGTTTAATTCCAACATTTTCTGAAACCGAATTTCCACCCCAAGTTCCACATCCAAGTGTTAAAGATGGAGTAAGTTTAAAGTTATACAAATCTCCAATTCCACCTTGTGATGATGGTGTGTTTACTAAAACTCTACACGTTTTCATTTTGCTATAAAATTTTTCTATTTTTTCTTTTTCTGTAACAGTATTTACATATAAAGATGAGGTGTGTCCTAGTCCGCCATCTTCTATCAATCTATATGCCTTTTCAAGAGCATCGTCAAAACTGCTTGATTTATACATTGCAAGTACAGGAGACAATTTTTCGTGAGCAAATTCTTCAGATAAATCTACGCTTTCAACCTCTCCGATTAAAATTTTAGTATTTTCTGGAACACTAACTCCAGCAAGTTCTGCTATCGTGTGTGCTTTTTGACCAACTATTTTAGCATTCAAGGCTCCGTTTATAATTATAGTCTTACGAACTTTTTCAGTCTCTTCAGGATTCAATATATAGCATCCTCTTTTAACAAATTCGTCTTTTACCTTATCATAAATCTTGTCGCTTACTATTACAGATTGCTCAGAAGCACAAATCATTCCATTATCAAATGTTTTAGAATGTATAATAGAGTTTACTGCCAAAATCACATTAGCACTCTCGTCAATAACAGCAGGAGTATTTCCCGCACCAACGCCTAAAGCTGGCTTTCCACTCGAATAAGCAGACTTAACCATGCCAGGTCCACCAGTTGCGAGTATTATGTCAACAGACTGCATTAGCATATTAGTAAGCTCAAGAGATGGAACATCAATCCATGCAATAATGCCTTCTGGAGCACCTGCCTTTACTGCTGCTTCCAAAACAGTTTTTGCAGCCTCTATAGTAGACTTTTTAGCTCTTGGATGAGGACTGATTATAATTCCATTTCTAGTTTTTAGTGCAATTAAAGTTTTAAAAATTGCCGTAGAAGTTGGGTTTGTTGTAGGAATAACAGCAGCTACAATGCCAACTGGCTCAGCTATCTTCTTAATTCCATAACTATCATCTTGATAAATTACTCCACAAGTTTTTTCATTTTTGTATTTATTATATATATATTCTGCCGCATAATGATTCTTAATTACTTTATCTTCTACTATTCCCATTCCAGTCTCTTCTACTGCCATTTTAGCAAGTGGAATTCTTGCTTCATTCGCAGCAATAGCCGCAGCTTGAAATATTTTATCTACCTGCTCTTGTGAATATTTTGAAAATTCCTTTTGTGCATTTTTTACTCTCTCTAGTGTCTTTGTCAAAGTTTCAACGCTGTCAACACATTCGTATTCACTCATTAAAAATTCCTCCTTATGTTCTAAATTTACGCCTATCATATCAAAAAACTAATAGTTTTACAACTATTAGTTTACAATTTTTTTATAATTCTTCGCCCAAAAATGGGCGTCCCTATTGGGCGATTTTAGTCTATTGATGCATTGTATATTTTTACTATTGCATTGTTTAATGCTGTATCAAATTCTTCTTGTGTTTGATGTGCATTTAAGTCTTGTAATAATGCTCTTGAGAAGCTTGCTATCATTCTGTTATTTTTAGCAAGTAATTCACATGCTTCATCTATCTCGTATCCGCCAGATAAAGCAACAATTCTTACAACACAGTCGTAATCATATAAATCTAAGTAATGGTTTGCAACTGTTGGTATTGTAAATTTGAACATTATTTTGTCTGCTGGATTCCATTCTTTTAGTTTTCTTATTATTTCGTCTTTTAATATTTTTTCGCAAAGTTCTTTTTGCTCTGAATGTATGTCTACTTCTGGCTCAATTATTGGAACTAATCCACCGTCACATATTGTTTTTGCAAATTCGAATTGTTGATTTACAATATCTCTTATGCCTTCTTCGTTTGCTTCATATATTACTGATCTCATCTTTGTTCCAAATACATGCTTTTTGTTAGCTTCTTCTATTTCTTCCTTTAAGTTTGGAATTTCTTTCATTAATTTTACGCCATTCTTTTCTTCGGCTAATCCCTTATCAACTTTTAAGAAAGAAACTATTCCTTTTTCATCCCATAAATAATCTGCTGTAAATTTTCCATTTACTTCTGACATCATTGTTTTTTCGAAAAGAATTGTTCCTAAAATGTGCTCATTTGTGAACACTTTGCTTGTCATAACTCTTTTTCTCATTTCATGGATTAGATTAAACATTTCCTCTTCTGAGCTATATTCACTTTCATCTATTCCATAATTTTTTAGAGTCTTTGCACTGCTTCCACCACTTTGGTCAAGAGCTGCAATAAAACCTCTTCCATCTCTCATAATTTCATACATTTTCTCATTCATTTGTATTACCTCCATATATATAGTTTTTGTCATAGTTAAAAATATATGCTTAAATCATACAATTTTCCCTTAGATTATACTTATTAAAATTGTAAAAGTCAACAGTAATTGTACAGGGATTTCCTTTCAAATTTTTTTATATGTACATATATTTTTCCTCATTCCTCTTCAAATAATTCCTTAACATATAACTCTCTATTTTTTAATTCATGTTCTTTGCCTTGCAATAAATTTTCAAAAAACATTGCTAAATATTGAAAAGTTGGATATATTCCTTTTGGAATGTTTCCATAGTTGCTCCTTACTAAAGCATTTCTAAAATACAAGCTATTATTTTTGAACATATCATTATTAATATTGAATCCAATGCTATTTAAATACTTTTCAATAAACACTGCTATCGTTCTGGTATTTCCTTCTCCAAATGGATGAATCTGCCAGATGCTTGATGTAAATTTTATAATATGGCTTATTAATTCATCTTTATTTAATTTTGAATAATCAAAATCTTTTTCCTCTTTAAAGTCGTACTCAATGTAGCTTTCTATATCTTGGTAATTTACGTATTTTACTGTATCTCCATTTAGAATTTCTTCTTTTTTAGTTATATTATAATTTCTATAATTTCCAGCAAAATCGTAAATATCTTTAAATAAAAACTTATGGATATTCTTTAATGCCACAGGACTAAATCCAAAGCTTTTATCCTCTAATAACTGAGCTATTCTTAAAGATACTATATCGCATTCTTTTTCTCTTTGAATGCTTATGTCACTCTGATTCTGTGTTTCATAATAAGTTTTTAATAGATTTTCAACTTCTGAATATTTTAATTCTCCATTAATATTCTTTTTAGACAAATCTATCAAATATTTAGAAGGTTCTAAATTATCAACTTTATTTAAACCAATTCCTGTATTCCAATATTCCTGTTTCTTTTTTGTATCTTGCGTTTCATTTTCGATTATATAGTTTTCTTCTTCAGACATTCAAACCCCTCCTATTTATATACATTTCGTACTTATCATATCAAAAAACTAATAGTTTTACAACTATTAGTTTACAATTATTTTCCGTTCCTTATTTTATCGTTTTCAACGCCTCACTCGTTATTTTTTCTTTATCAAATTTCTGATATATAAATATTAAAATCGCAACTGCTACTACAATTACTCCATATAATAAAATTCCCAATTTCCAGTCACCCACTGCAATATTCGCACCAGCTAATGTTGATGATATTACTGATGGGAACCTTGCAAGTACGGATATTACTATAAACCTTGTTGGCTTTATTGGTAACAGTCCTGCAATGTATACTAATAAATCTTTTGGCGTTCCAGGCAATAAAAATAGTATTAGCATTATCATTTCTATTTTTTTAGGATTTTGAAAAAGTTTGCTGTTTTCTATTTTCTTTACTTTCTTTTCATCACAAAATTCATACACGAATTTCTTTCCTAATTTTCTAACCAAGAAGAATATCACGGTAGAAATAATTCCTGCTGAAGCCATAATAAAAACTGTACCCCATAAGGCTCCGTAGCACATTCCTGCTAAAATTTCAATCGGTTCGCCTGGTATTATAAATAAAAATATTTGTGCAACCTCAAGAGCAAACAGTGAAAGTAGTCCTAGCACACCAGAACTTTCTACTTTTTGCTTAAATGCAACTTGTCCTTCCACAGTTGATAAGTTTTTCATTACTGGAAACAAATATATTGTTGCTCCAATACAAATTACAAGTGCTACTACAAACATCACTAACTTTAATATCCTTGTTTTACTCATTATTTTATCACATTCCTTTTGTCATGCATTATTACAGCTATTTCAAATTTATAATTACATATTTGGCATATGTTTATCTCATAAATTTGCCACATTCAAAGTTGGCAGTTCTTCAACTTTATATTGTTTCAGTGCACCCTTATATTCTAATCTTATATTCTCTAAGTTTAAGAAATCCTCTGGTTTTACTATATCTGGCAAATTATTCCTAATTTGAGCCTTTTTCATAGCATACTTCACAAATTCTGCACAGTAAAAAGCCCTTCTTCTCTGAATTTTCATATGTAAAGCAACTGCAACAAGTCCAATAAAATTAAATTTATATTCTTGAGAAGTTGCCTCAACCTTATGTATTATCTGATTTAATCTATTATACTGCTCATCCGAAATCATTATAGAATAAACTGCTGTCTGAGTATTTTTAAATCTTTTAAATGTTCCAATGTTTATTCCCTCATGTACAAATCCACCTATAAATGGATTATATGGATTCAGTCTTCCAAAGCTATACATTTTCGTTAAGTTTTCGTCTAATCCAATAGATACATGCGAATATTCGGCTCCTGTATATGCTTTTACAATCCTTGAAAGTACTGTACCACTGTATGTTAAAATTATATAAATGCGTTTCAATTTTTCCTCCTTAAGAGAAACAATTTAGTTCCTTTTTAATCTTATGCTATTTGCAAATGGATTATAGCATAAGAGCAAGTAATTTACAATAATTACTTGCCCTTGTAATACATTTATTTAACTACAATATTCAAAGTCTGCTCTTTATAGTTAAATTCTAACTTTGCCCCTATTATTTGTTTTAAAGTTTGTACTTCTACATAAGTCGGAATAGTACTATTTTCCAAATCCACGGTTGAACCACCTATTTTATATGTTTTATCTTTAAATGTAAGTTCAAGTGGCGTGCTATATTTGTTATACGTTATTTGAATTTCTTCAATTTCGCCAAGTGCAGATATTGGCATTGTGTAATCTTCTTCTGAATAGCTATATAATGCTGTTTGTTGCACCTGCTGATTCATTATTGTAGTATAAACTTCCTTGCCATTAATAAATACTTTTAATGAATATGGCTTGTAATACCTTGTTATTTCTTCATCTGTAAATTTAGTGTTATCCCCTCCATTTACCTTTGCTACAACATATTCGCATTTTACTCTTCTACTTATAGATTCTTCATCTTCGTTTGAACCCATAGACCATATTTTTTCAGTCATTCCATCAAAATTTATATTTACATTCCAGTTATATCCAAAATGTTTTCCTGCATTATCTCTCATTTGAATATATTTATGTACTATATTATCTATGTCAGATAAACTTGATGCATTAGCATTTAAATTATACTTGAACTCTCCATTTACATTGTACTTTTCATGCGGTTCAAAAGTTTTCTTAATTTCATCACTAGATTTTTCATATTCTTCTTTTAGAGTACGGTCAAAATAGTCAAACGTATAGCTTCCAAATTTTTTTATTACAATAAATTCAATAGGCTTTTTTTCTTTTGACTTAAGCACATATTTTCCATTTTCAGATTTATCTATATCTTTTTCTATTACTTTTGCATTAATTCCATAACAATCCTTTAAATCAGCTATAAAATCTATGTTTACTCGATTTTTGATATTATTTAAATACATTATATATATGTGTGTTCCAAATATTATTAATAGTATTAAAAATATAACATACCAAATAAGCAACGCTCTTACCAATTTATCTGCCTTAGCATTTATTTTCTTAATTTTATGAATCGTTTTTCTGTTTTCTTTGCTAATTTTTACAATATCAATTCCTTTATATTGGTCTTTTAATCCTTGTTCATAATTTAACTGTGTTTTCTCAATCTCTTTCCAGTCCTGTTCTCTCCCCATTTATTTCTCCTACGTTATATATTTTTCAACTATTTTTTCTCTTTGCTACGCTTATCCTGTATTATCTCCATCTCTTTTTCTGTAGTTAAAGTTACATTATTCTCTTTTGAAATTATATTTGTTTATAAATATTTTAAAACCTTTTTCAAGTATATAGTATCAAAAAGGTTGAAAATTTTCAACTGGATTTTTACAATTATTATGGATTAATATTGAAACAATTATTAATGATTAAAAATTAAAGATAAAATTTAATTATTATTTATATATGAATTATAAAATGATTTAAAATTTCTTTTTCCATGAACTATAAAATGTATGTACACACACTCTTTTTCTTCAATAACTTCATAAAAGATTCTATAATGGTTAAAAATTAATTCTCGGTATTTTTTGTTTGAGAACTCTGGAATATATCTACCACTGTACGGATAAAACTCTAATTTATGGATAGTAGTACGAATAGCTTTATCATTTTCTATTGCATATTTTATCGACTCTCTTGCAATGTATTTATAAATGTTATCCATATCACTTTTTGCTTCTTTCGATAAAATAACTTTCATAAAACGCCTCTCTTCCCTTGTCAAGTTCATCTAGCATTATAACTTCACCATTTTTTATATTCTCTTTACTCTTTTTTAATTTAGCATAAAGATACATGGTATATGCACTATCACTCAAAACCATATTCTTAACAGTTTTTTCTTTCTCATTAATCATAGCAAAATCACTCCTTCCGAAAAAACTACTAATAGTATATCATGAATATTTATAAAATACTATAAAATTTTATAAAATACTCAAGAATTTCTTGAATATCTTATAATAGAATTTATTTTTTTACATAATAGTGTCTTATTGGCTTTAGATTATCATCTAATTCATAGCAAATTGGATTTCCTGTTTGTATTTCTAGCTTGATTATGTCTTCGTCACTTATGTTATCTAAGTATTTCATTAATCCCCTTAAGCTGTTTCCATGGGCTACTATTATTACATTTTTACCTTCTTTTAGGCTTTTCTCTATATCAGAATTCCAATACTGTGTTACTCTTTTTATTGTGTCTATTAAATTTTCTGTTTTTGGTAATTCATCTTCTGTTAAGTCTTTATATTTTGGATCATTTCCTGGATATCTAGGATCTGTTACATCTAATTCTGGTGGTCTAACATCTGTGCTTCTTCTCCAAAGTAGAACTTGCTCTGCTCCATACTTTTCTTTTGTTTCATCTTTATTTAGTCCTTGTAAAGCGCCATAATGTCTTTCATTCAATCTCCAGTTTCTTTTTATTTCTATGTTTTCCTCTCCCATTTCTTTTAAGATTAAATCAAGAGTATGTTCCGCTCTTTTTAATACTGATGTATAGGCTAAATCAAAATGAAAACCTTGCTCTCTTAGTGCAATTCCTGCCTCCTCTGCTTCTTTCATTCCTTGCTCTGTTAATTCAACATCAGTCCAGCCAGTGAATCTATTTTCAAGATTCCATTCACTCTGTCCATGTCTAACTAAAACTAATTTTATCATAAAAATCTCCTTTCTTTTCGCCCATTAGGGACGCCCCTTTGGGGGGCGAGCATATATTAATCACTAACTTTTCATAAATTTTAATACTTTTCAAAAAATCAATAAAAATTGACATTCTAAAAAAATATGTGTATAATATAAATAGAAAATGAGAGTCACAGAACGTGTGATTCCACTTATAAAGTTTTAACAACACATTCCAACCGACAAAAGCAGAATGTGTTGTTTTTATTGTTTATTAGTCCACATTATGTATATTATACACAATAAGGCTACGTTTACAGTTATTGAAATCATTAATCCTAATATTAGGACAAGTAAAAAATTTACCATAAACAACCACCTCCTTGCTCTCGAGTATATCGAGTATTTGAAGAGTGGCAAACACAACATATCCGCTATCTCATTTTCTACATAAAATACTATATAGTATTTTTAGTAAAAAAACAAGCGAACAAATTGAAATTTAATAATTTTATTTAATTCTCAATGTATATCAATTTTTATTGTTGTTGGTCTACCGTGTGGGCATGTATATGGATTTTTTAATCCCAGTAAACTGCTTATTAAGTTTTCTACTTCTTGTCTGCTTAAATCCATTCCAGCTTTTACAGCAGCTTTACATGCAACTGTTGCTACAAACCTTTCTTCTATGTCTTTTAGAGAACTTCTCTCGTTTGTTAGCATTTCATCTAATACATCTAAGAACACGCGGCTTCTGTCCACTTTATATTCTAGGTCCGGTATTCCGTTTATTTTTATTGTATTATCTCCAAAAAATTCTATATCAAACCCTGTATTCTTGAATAATTCCATATTCTCTTTTACGAACCTTGCTTCTTTATATGACAGCGTAAATACTTCTGGAATTAGCATCATTTGCACATTGTTTTGTATATGGTTCTTGTAGTTTTCTTTTATCTGTTCATATAGCACTCTTTCGTGTGCAGCATGTTGGTCTATTAGATATATTTCATTTTCTATTTCTACTATTATGTAGGTTTTGAATGCTATCCCAATGTATTTATAATTTATTTTTCTTTTCTCTTCACGTGTTATTAAACTTTCTTTTGGAGCATCCAGTTCTTCTTTAGCCTCTATTTCTGTCTCTACATCTGATTTATTTTTTTGCTTCTCATCTTCTTTTTCTTCTTGTTGTACATCGTCTAGTGAGTTCATTTCAATTACAGTTTTGTTCTTTGCCTGTGCCTTTTCCAATCCACTCAAGAAGCTATTTTCTTTCATATCAAAGTGATTTGTTACAAATTTTAGTTCATTTTCTATATAGTCTTCTTTATTGTTTTCTGTTTCGGTGTTTCCTAAAAAATCTTTGCTAAGAATTGCATTTTTTATAGCATGATACATCGCCTTGTATATTTTATCTTCATCTCTAAACCTTACTTCTTTTTTGGTTGGATGCACATTTACATCATAGTAATCGGCTGGCATTTGTAAATTTAATATAAAGAACCCATATTTTCCAATTCCAGTTGAACCTTTAAAGGCTTGGTCAGCACTGTTTGTAAGTATCTTGTCTTGTATGTTTCTATTATTTAAAAATAAAATTTGATTCTTTCTATTCTCTTCAGCTATAAAGGTGTTTCCGACTACTCCAGCTATTTTTATGTCTCCATCTTGATAGTTTACATCTACAAGGTTGTCTTTTATTTCTTTTCCATACAGTAAATATACAACATCTTTAATTTCACCATTACCAGATGTTTTAAGTATTTGTTTGCCATTGTTTATTAGCTCTATCGATTTATCTGGTTCGGCTAATGCAACTTTTTGCAAGAATTCCTTTATATATCTAAACTCTGTGGCATCATTTTTTAAAAATTTGTATCTAACTGGAGTATTATAAAATAATTTTTCAACTTTAATAGTAGTTCCTGTTGATGCTCCAATTTCGTCCTTTTCTAGTATATTTCCACCTCTTGAAAATAACTTGTAGCCCACCATTTCATCAGCTGTTTTTGATATCATAGTAAGTTCTGAAATTGATGATATACTTGCTAGAGCCTCACCTCTAAACCCAAAGCTGTATGTATTTTCTAGATCTTCTATTTTAGAAATCTTACTCGTTGCGTGCCTCTCTAGTGCTATATCCATATTATTTATGTCTATTCCAGAACCATTGTCTGTAACTTGTATAAGTGTTTTACCACCATCTTTTATTGTTACAATCACTTTCGTTGCACCAGCATCAATAGAGTTTTCCACCAGTTCTTTTACAACATTCATAGGGCGTTCAATTACTTCGCCCGCAGCTATTTGGTTAATCGTTAAATCATCTAATAATACAATGTTTCCCATTATTATCCGTCTCTTTTCTAATCTCATACCATAATTAAATTTATCCTAGTTTTAACATAATTTTTATATTTTTTCAAGATATTTTCTTTTTGCCTTATCTGATGAATGCACATATATATTTAGTGTTATACTTACATCTGCATGTCCTAATATTTCACTCAAGGATTTTATATCCATTCCCGCCTCTATACAATTTGTTGCGAATGTATGTCTTAAAGTGTGAAATTTATATTTTTTTACTTTGCTTCTTTTTAAAATTTCTTTAAAATGATATTGATAATTTCTTGGTTCTACATAGTGTTCACTCGAGCCTGCTAATACAAAATCAGTTTTTTTACTCTTTCCTCTTATCTGTTTTAAAATATTATATAATTTGCTATTTATAGGAATAGTCCTTACTGATGTTATTGATTTTGGTGTATCTATAATAACTATTGTTTTGTTTTCTTCTTTAGAATATATTCTTTCTATAGTTTTTTCTATGTGTATTTTCTTTGATTCAAAATCAATGTTTTCCCATCTCAAAGCACAAACTTCCCCAATTCTTAAACCAGTGTTTAAACATATTAGTATTCCCAACGATTTTAAACTATTTTGTTCAATACAATATTTTTCTAATTTTTGTTTCTCTTTATTTGATAAAATTTGTATCTCTTTTTTGTTCATTTTAGGCAAACTCATCTTTTTTATGTTTAACTTTGTATTATGTTCTTCCTCGTAAAAATTTATTATCTCCTTTAATTTCGTAATAATATCTCTTACAGTTTTAGGTGCCAGTGTATCTGTAAGTTTTTCTATAAAATCATTATAGTCTTTTATTTGGGTAATATCTTGGTCTGCAAATTTAGGATATAGATATTTCTCAACACTATATGAATAATTGTAATACGTAGATTTCTTTACAGTATTTTTCTTATATTTAAGCCATTCCTCTGTAACCACTCTAAAATTTTTTCTTCTCTTTCTTGATACTATAATCTCTCTTACTCCTTTTAATTGTTTTGTTAATAACAACATTTTTTGTTCCGTCCTTTTCCTACATAGTTTTTATAGTATCTTTATATCACTCATGAGATAATAATTCCTTATTTTGTATTAAAACATATTGTTTTATTTTTTTATTTAAACTTATTAATTCTATCTTTACCAATTATTTTAATTAAATTTTATTGCTAAAAAAGAAACCCAACTTGTTAAACTTTTATCTAACAAATTAGGTTTATTTTACTGTTAATTATTGTACTATTACACTTGTCTACAAAAATAAAGAAACTCTGAATCCGATATTTTCCTTTGCCTCATCTTTATCCCATCTACGGTCCCCTGCAGTACAACCACCAGGTTCTCTCGGATTCGTATTACCAAAATTTCCTCCTCGACATGCGTTATACTTTTTTGGAGAAGTAGTTGTGTTTCCATCCTCAGTTCCCTCCACAGGCACCTCCTCCACTTTATATCCTGTCGGCAAAAATTTCTCCGTCGTCCACTCTTCTACATTTCCTCCCATATCATAAATATTACATACTGAAGTAGTTAGTCCTGTTGGAATTAATATTCCTATCCCCCACGTTGATTTGCTTTCTCCTGTTATATCTATATATTCAAATCTTGTGTTCATATAATTTCCTTGTGGGGAATTACTGGCGTAATCGTTTACAGTCTTTTGTATAAATGATATCGTTGTATCCCATGCATAGCTACTTACTAGTTTTGTTTTTATATTTTCACTATATTTTTGTTGCTTTGCAAAACCTTCTGCTAAAGAAATAGCTTCTTCAGGCGTTACATAATTGTATGGAGCTTGACCTTTCTTTATTGTTACTGTTTTTGTTACATCATTTGAACTTCTTAATGTTTTTGCTTCTG
>OKSD01000014.1_pt1 | contig 176537 bp, 150 predicted proteins | sample 1601221 | NCBI WGS metagenome assembly OKSD01 (sample SAMEA3541550, study PRJEB24748) | human gut metagenome | biome: human gut; feature: human-associated habitat; material: faeces | place: China | collected 2012
AGGTTGCATAGGCGAGCAATAAATTACAAAGTAATTTATGACCAGCCCTACATTCAGGCAAAGCTCTGGTCAGAACTTTCAACTTTGTTGAAAGCCACACTTCGTGTGTCCGATTTATCTTTCGGTTCACCGTTCCGGAATTAGTTTAAGAAAACCAAGGTTTTCTTAACAACTTTCCTTTGATAATCCGAAAAATTTTGCAAACATTAAAAATTACAAATTATTTTCAAAAATATGCTTTTTCAAGATTCTAAATTATTTTTCTTCTTTTTCTATTTCACAAATACCTTCAATAATTTCCCACAACTCATCTCTGCCAGACTTTGTTTCACTACTAAATGGAAGTATAATATCTTCTTTCTGAAGGTTAAAGCCTTTTTTAAGCATAGCAACGTGTTTCTGTAACTGGCTACGCTTTAATTTATCAGACTTAGTGGCAACAATAATAATCTTGTGATTATAATGCTTAAGCCAATCATACATCATCAAGTCATTAGCTCCCGGTTCGTGTCTTATATCCACAAGCATAATAATAGCCTTTAAAGATTCTCTCTTTGTAAGATAATCTTCTATTATCTTACCCCATTTCTCAATTTCTGAATGAGATGCCTTTGCATATCCATAGCCGGGAAGGTCAACAAAGTAAAGTAAATCTTCTACATTATAAAAATTGATAGTACGAGTTTTACCTGGATTTTGACTTGTTCTGGCAAGTGCCTTTCTATAAATCATAGAATTTATAAGAGAACTCTTACCTACATTTGACTTTCCTGCAAATGCTACCTCTGGTTTATTATCTGTAGGGTACTGACTAAACTTAACACCTACTGCTGCAAGGTTTACATTATTTACAATCATTTTTTTCCTCCATAGATTATTACACATTTCATAGTTGAAATAATTATAACCTAAAAAATAATTATTTGCAAGTTTACAATATTTGAGATATATTTTCCAAAAATTATGTAAAAAACATTCTATTTTTTATAATCGTAATATTTTTTTAAGCTTTTTCTACATTTCATTTTAAGAATTATACCATATAATAATAACTGTAATAAATAATAAAACAATTTACCCTTAAATTAATTGATTATGTGCCCCCAATCACATTAATCACAAAGAAAAATAGGAAGTTTTTTTATATTCCTTCATTTTATTCCTATTTTTATATTTATTACACTCTTGGATTGTTTGCCCGCAATCCATCGCTAACACCCTTTTGTTAGCAAAAACCCGTAGTTGCCCCTACGGGTTTTTTGTTTGCTCAAAACAACGTCAACTATTTAAAATATTAAGGTTGACAATCCATCGAATTTGTACTATACTCTCCTTAAATCAATTTAATATTAGGAGTTGTTAATCTATGAAAAACTTTTCTACAAAAGATATGGTATTTACAGCCTTGTTTGCTGCAATATTCTGTATACTTGCCCCATTTTCAATACCAATAGGCGAAGTTCCTGTTTCTGTAACTAATTTTCTGATTTATATTACAATATATGCTATAGGTTGGAAAAAAGCAACTGTAAGCTATATTATATATTTGCTTTTAGGCTTTGTAGGTCTTCCTGTATTTGCAGGATTTACCGGTGGTATTTCAAAATTGGTAAGCCCTACAGGTGGATATTTAGTAGGTTTTATTTTTACATCAGTTATAAGTGGCTTAATAATCGAAAAGTTCAATTACAAGAGAATACCTAACATTATTGGTATGATTATTGGTTTAGCTATTACATATATATTTGGTACAGCTTGGCTTGCCTTTGGTATGGGCAGAACATTTATGGAAGCCTTAGCAGTTGGTGTATTACCTTTCCTTATTTTCGACTTTGGAAAAATAATTATAGTAGCTATTATTGGACCAGAACTTCAAAAACTTATGAAAAAAGTTGCTTAATCGGGTATTAATTTATTAATTAATATATTTTCACTAACATCAAAAAAAATTAGCTGTTTACAATTTTCAGTAAACAGCTAATTTTTTTATTCTTGATTTTCTATTTTTTCAGCTAATTCATTAAGATACATCCATCTATCCATCTTTTCAGAAAGCTGATTTTCCAAATCTTCTTTTTGCTGAGAAAGTTCTTGTAATTTAGAATACTGACTAGCAGATTTTTCCATTTGCTCCTCTGTATCAGCAATAGCCTGTTCTAGTTTAGCAATATCGTCATCTATAGTTTCAAATTCTCTCTTTTCATTGAAAGACATTTTCAACTTTCTTTCACCCTTATTCCAAGTTTTACTTTCCTTAGCCTTGCTTTCAGATACTACAGCCTTTTTACTTTCCTCTAAAGTAGCCTTATAATCACTATAGCCACCCTCGTACTGCTTTATATTTCCATTTCCGTCAAATGCAAATATTCTATCAACACATCTGTCAAGGAAATATCTATCGTGAGAAACAATAACAACAGCACCGGCAAAACCGTCAAGATAGTCCTCTAATATAGCAAGAGTTTCAATATCCAAATCATTTGTAGGTTCATCTAGGAACAGTATATTCGGTGCTGACATAAGGACTCTCAATAAATAAAGTCTTCTCTTTTCTCCACCAGAAAGTTTACCAATAGGAGAATATTGCATATCCCCATTAAATAAAAATCTTTCCAAAAGTTTTGTAGCAGACAACTTTCCGTCAGTTGTTGATATGTATTCTCCCACTTCTTTTACATAGTCTATAACTCGCATATTGTCGTCCATATGCTCTGTACCCTGAGAAAATACACCAATTTTAACAGTATCGCCTACTTCAATAGTACCACTATCCGGTTGTAGCTTTCCTGTTATCATTTTAAGGAGAGTAGTTTTTCCTGTACCATTTTGTCCAACTATACCAATTCTATCATTTTTAAGTATAATATAGCTAAAGTCATTAATAAGTTTCTTGTCTCCAAAAGCCTTAGAAACATTATTAATTTCTATAGTTTTTCTACCAAGACGAGAAGACAGACCGGCAATCTCAACACTTTGCTTTTGGTCCGGAGCTTTAATCTGAGATATAGTTTCAAACCTCTGTAATCTAGCCTTTTGTTTTGTAGTTCTTGCCTTCGCTCCACGTTTTACCCATTCAAGCTCTGTACGGAGGAAATTTTGACGTTTTCTTTCTCCTGCCTGTGCAAGTTCTTCTCTCTGAGCCTTTTGTTCCAAAAATTCTCCATAATTTCCCTGATAAACATATATTTTGCCTTTATCAAGTTCAAAAGTTTTATTTACAACTCTGTCAAGGAAATATCTATCATGAGTTACCATTAAAAGAGCCTTTGTTGTAGACTTCAAATTATTTTCCATCCACGCAATAGTTTCACTATCAATGTGGTTTGTAGGCTCGTCTAATATGAGTAAATCTACTGGGGAAATCATTGCTGCACCAATAGCAACTCTCTTTTTCTGTCCACCTGAAAGAGTATCTACATCAGCATAAAAATCGTTAATACCTATTTTAGTAAGTACAGTCTTTGCCTTACTTTCTTCATCTGCATTTGTAATTTTACAAATACGAATCATATAGTCCATTACGACTTCGCCTTTTTTAAACACAGGAGATTGAGGCAAATAGCCTACTCTAAGACCATTCATAGTAATTACATTACCACTATCTGCCTCCTCCTCTCCTGCTATAATTTTCAAAAGAGTGGATTTACCAGTACCATTTACACCAATGACACCGATTTTATCTGTATCGTCAATACCAAAAGTCAAATTATCAAATATTATTTTTTCTCCATAGGCTTTTGATAAATTTTCTACTGAAATTAAATTCATTTTAGTAAGTTCCTACTTCTATAGATTCAATCTTAACATCTGTCTTTGGCTTATCATTCTGGTCTGTATCAACTGCTGCAATCTTATCTACAACATCCATACCTTCATAAACCTGACCAAAAACAGTGTAGTTCATATCAAGTGATGGATAACCACCATTTTCTTCGTATTCCTTAACTACCTTGCTTGGGAAAGCCTTACTAAATGAAATCTTTGTACCATTACTTTCGCTAAATGTTTCATCACTCTTGCTTAATTCTTCAAGCTGTGACTTCATTTCATCGCCAATGTCAGGATTTTGAACAATGTAGAACTGGCTACCATTTGTATCAGGGCCTGCATTTGCCATACATAAAGCACCTCTGAAACTTCTTAAGTTGAGGTTTACTTCGTTTTCAAATTCCTTGCCCCAAATACTTTCGCCACCTGCACCTGTACCTGTTGGGTCACCACCCTGAATCATAAAGTTATTTATTACTCTATGGAAAATAAGACCGTTGTAATAACCTTCTTTAGCATGAGTAGTAAAGTTTTCTACAGCCTTTGGTGCGTACTTAGGGAAGAACCATACCTTAACATCACCATAGTTAGTATGGATTGTAGCTATTGTGTCACCTTTCTTTACGCCGTCAAGCTGTGGAAGTTCTGTAACTTCGTCATTAGTCTGTTTTTCTGTTGCCTGTGTAGTTTCACTTGTTTCATCGTTTGATGTTTCTTCAACAGAAGTATCAGCTGACCCCTTGTTTGAATCTTTTGCCTGACCACAAGCTGTCGTCATAACCATTGCACCTAAAGCAAGTCCAAGTAATAATTTCTTTTTCATAAAAACTCTCCCTATCTATTAAACATACCTATTCACAGTATTCTTTACTGTATATTATCCTTATATTAATTAAAATTGTCAAGGCAAAAGCCCATATTTAAAAAATAATTAATAAATTACCGTTCTGCATATAGCTTTTCCTATTACTTCTGCCATATTTATAACCAAGGAGAGTCTTGTATTCTGTAATTGAAACATAGGATTTATTGTCATTTTATTTACTACACCTGTTATAGATATATCACCTACACTACCTAAAACCTTTGCTACTCCACTTCCCGGATGCAAAGGTCCTTTCCATATATTTATACCCCCTATTTGTTCACTTTTACCCAAACTTGCATCAACTGCAATTATAAAACTATTTTCATATTTTTTATTTATAAATTCAATATAATATCTCAAATTTTCTGCGTGTACCGGTTCATCTACTGTACCATAAACGTTTTCTAATCCATTTTTGAGTAAATAAGACCCAACCAAAGGACCTAAGGCATCACCAGTTGCCCTATCTGTTCCTATACAAAGAAACACTACTGTTTTTTCTCCGTCAAAAGTTTCTAAAATCATATTTGACAGTTTTTCCAAAAATCTTTTTTCCGGTTCATTACTATTTACATATAAATATTCTTTTTTACATAACAAGGGCATAAAATACCTCCTTTACAATAATTATGGCTTACTACTGTAAAAATATGACTTGTAAAAATTAGTAAACGAAAAATATAAATTTTTTGGAATTATTTGCTATTTATTTTTTAATCATACCTCCATTGTTTGACATTTTATTTTTGTTTGCTGTGGTATGCTTTCAACTACAAAAATATAAATATATTAAGAGAGGGTGTCAGTTATGACCAATGAGGAAAATAATTTCCAACTGCCTACAAATGTGAAACAAGTAGGCAGTATTTCCGACGGCAGCAGAATTTATATGGAAGATTATGCTTGCACTTACATAGAACAATATGCTGCCTCTGAGCCTTCAAAAGAAAAAATTGCTGTTTTAATAGGCAAAACAATGACTGTAGATAACGAAACTGTTATTTTTGTAAGTGGTGTTTTACAGGGTAAATACACAATAATGAGAAACGGTATGCCGGAATTAACAGAAAAAAGCTGGCAATACGTAGAAAAACAAATAGAGCTATATTTCAAAGACTTAGGAGTAGTTGGCTGGGCATATATTCAGCCCGGCTTTGAGGACTACATAAGTGACAAGCTATGTCAATTTCAGAGAAACAACCTTACAAGAGGTTTGCAACTACTTTATGTTACAGACCCTACAGAAAACATAAGCAGTTTTTACAAATGGGACATTGACGGACACGTTTTTAATATATTAAAAGGCTATATTGTGTATTATGAAAAAAATGAAGGTATGCACGAATATATGCTGGAAAACAAGTTGAAACCTGTAGTCAATAAAGATAGCGTACTTCCGGAATTAAAAAAAGATTCAGAAGCTTTACTCAGAAAAATCACTTCAGGAAAAAGAACACTTCACGCAAAACACAATATTCTTTCCCAAGAAAAAGGATTACTCAATTTACTAGGTGGCGTTAGTTTTATAATGCTTTTAGTTTGCTTTGTTATGGGTGCCGGGCTTATACAAAGTGACGAAAGAATAAGTGCTATGGAGCAACAAGTAGCACAGTTACAGGAAGCCCTTGACGGCACTCAAAGTGTGTTTGCATCTCAAACACAGCAAACAACTGTACAAGCCAAGGTACAGCAGACAACTGTTGAAAATACGACTGTTCCAACTACAGTTCAGACTACACAGGCTACAACAAAAGCCCCTGAACCGGAAACTCAAAGACATGCAGAATATGTAGTAAAGGAGGGAGATACTCTTATTAAAATAAGCAAAAGCGTTTACGGAAATACTTCCAAAGTAAATGAAATAAGGGAATTAAACAAGATTGAAAATAACAATATAGTAGTAGGACACAAGTTACTTTTACCATAGAAAGACGGAGGATAATATGAACGGAAAAGAACAAATTGCAGCAGTATTAGCTCACGAAGTTAAAAACCCTGTTAGCCTTATTAAAATGAATGTACAATACATAAAGGATTTTTGCCCAAAAGCTCTCGAAAATAATTTTACAGTCATTGAAAAAGAGCTTGAAAAGCTTAATCACATAATTAACGATTATACTATAATGGCAGAAAACACAAGAAAAGAAAACATTGAAATGATTTTTATAGATGAGTTATTATCAGATATTATTGAAGAATACAACCTTACTCCTTATGACAAAAAAATTGAATTTGTTTTAGACTCTCCTGACGATGTTAAATTGTACGGAGATTATAACAAGATCAATATTCTTTTCTTCAATATTTATAAAAATGCAATAGAGGCTATTAATAATAAAGGTATTATAAAAACAACTGTTACACCTGATATAGGCAAAACAACTATAACAATAGAAGACAATGGAGGTGGCATATCCCCCGTTGTCCTAAACAACTTAGGTACACCATTTGTAACCACTAAGGAAAACGGCAGTGGTTTAGGTATACTTATATGTAAAAATATAGTCCACGAACACAAAGGTAAAATCGACTTTGAAAACACAGATAATGGCTGTGTTGTTACTGTTGAATTGCCTAATTATCTTTTCAGTAAATAAAATAAAGGCTGTTACACACCTAGTGCAACAGCCTTTATTTTTATAATTTAGGAATAATTTCTTCATTAAAAAATTCTTCTATATTTTCCGGAGAAACACTGTAATATTCATTGTCTACAAGCACAGAAACATCATTTCCACAATGACCGGTACAGAAAGTCCCAGCTATTTCAACTTTATCACTAACTTTATTTTTCTCTATAACGTGTTGAAATCCATTTATAACATTATAAGAACCTTTTAAATGACATGAACTTCCTATGCAAACTGAAATTTTTATCATATATTTTCCTCCTTTACATAATCAACGTGAAGTAATTTATGTACCTTGCCCTTTAATAAACCATTATAAAGTGACATCATAAGAGGATTTTCTTCACTTCTCTTATTAGTACACATTCTATCTGCTTCATACAAAGCTTCACTTCTGTTTTTAATACCATTTCTATCTGTAAATGGCTGACCAGCACCATTTATACAACCATTTGGACAAGCCATAACTTCCACTAAATCAAAATGTTCGCCATTTTTAATACTTCTGATAAGTTTATCGGCATTTTTAAGACCACTGACAACACCTATTCTCAAATGCTTACCACAGTATTCTATTGTAATTTCCTTTGTACCCTCTAATCCTCTTACACCATTAAAGGCAAGAGTTCTTAAAGCTGAAAGTGATTTATCAGATGAAACTCGTCTTATAACAGCCTCTGTTACACCACCAGTCACACCAAATATAACACCTGCACCTGAAATTGAACCAAAAGGCATATCTATAGATTCCGGCTCTATTTCTGAAAATACAATACCGGCCTCTTTTATCATCTGTATCAGCTCTTGTGTAGTTATAACATAATCTATAACCTGTTGATTATCGTCCCACTTAAATTCCGGTCTGGCTGCTTCAAACTTTTTGGCTGTACAAGGCATAATAGCAACACTAACAATTTTTCTGCTACTGGTTTTATACTGCTCCTTTATTACTGAACCAAACATTTCCATTGGAGAACGACAAGTAGATACATTAGGCAAAAGTTCAGGGTAATTTTTCTCACAATATTGCACCCACCCTGGGCAACAAGATGTAAACAAAGGAAGATTTTCACCATTAGAAAGTCTTTCTAAAAATTCATTAGCTTCCTCCAAAACTGTTAAGTCTGCACCTGTTACAGTATCAAAAACTTCTTCAAATCCTATTCTGTGCATAGCTGCAACAATTTTACCCATTACATCGCCGTCACTAAGACCAAAAGCCTTTGCAACTGCAACTCTTACTGCCGGAGCAATTTGTGCTACAACCTTTACATCATCTTTTCCGAACTGTTTCCAAAGTCTTGAAGTATCATTTTTTACAACCAAAGCACCTGTTGGACAGACTGCTGCACATTGACCACAGCCAACACAACTACTTTTACCCAAAGGCTCATCGAAAACAGTAGATACCACCATTTTAGAACCTCTATTTGTAAAATTAATAGCACCAACATTTTGGACTTCATTACACATTCGCACACAGTCACCACAGAGAATACATTTGCTTCTATCTCTTACAATGCAAAGTGATGAATCATCAATATCCGGTTCTGCTGCTGTATTTTCAAATCTAACTTTTGTTATTCCAAATCTTAAAGCAAGTTCCTGTAATCTACAATTTCCATTTTTAGCACAAATGGTACAATCTCGACAATGATTAGAAAGCAAGAGTTCAAGTATCATTTTTCTGTGTTTTCTAAGTTTAGGCGTGTTAGTAAAAATTTCAGCACCAGCCTTTGGAGGTGTAGAACAGGCAGCCTCCATACCTCCCCATTTATTTTCTACCATACACATTCTACAAGCACCATAAATAGAAAGTTCAGAATTATAGCAAAATGTAGGTAAATCAATGCCGGCTTTTCTTATAAGCTCCAGCATATTTTTTTCTCCCTCAATGGCAACAGGAATATTGTCAATAAGCATATAATTTTCATTTGACATATTCTACACCTCCTTTACAGCACCAAAGTTACAAGATTCTTTACAAGCTCCACATTTAATACACTTGTTTGTATCAATAATGAAAGGCTTTTTAATTTCTCCGGTTATGGCACTAACAGGACAATTTCTGGCACACTTTGAGCAACCTCTACACAATTCTGGGTCAATCTGATATGTAATTAACTTCTTGCAATTTCCAGATGGACATTTTTTGTCATATATATGAGCTTCATACTCACTTCTGAAGTTCTTTATTGTGCTTACAACTGGCATAGCAGCTGATTTACCAAGACCACAAAGGGCTGTACTTGATATTGTATCTGCCAATTCTAGCAAAAGTTCAATATCTCCATCTCTGCCGTTACCATTTACTATTCTTTCCAAAATTTCAAGCATACGCTTAGTACCTTCTCGGCAAGGTACACACTTACCACAAGATTCATTTTGAGTAAAGTGCATAAAGAAACGAGCAACTTCAACCATACAGGTATCTTCGTCCATAACTACAAGACCACCTGAACCAATCATAGCTCCTACTTTTTTGAGAGAGTCAAAGTCCAGTGGCAAATCCAAATTATCAGTTATAAGACAACCACCTGATGGTCCACCTATCTGAACAGCCTTAAACGCTTTGCCGTTCTTCATACCACCACCAATATCAAATATTATTTCTCTCAAAGTAGCACCCATAGGCACTTCAATAAGTCCGGTATTTTCAATATTACCAGTTAAAGCAAAGGCCTTTGTACCAGGGCTTTTTTCTGAGCCTACGCCCTTATACCATTGAGCACCTTTGTTTATAATATTAGGTACATTAGCAAAAGTTTCTACATTGTTAAGCACAGTTGGTTTACCAAATAAGCCCTGCTCAACTGTTCTTGGAGGTTTAACTCTTGGCATACCTCTTTTACCCTCAATAGAGGCAGTAAGTGCTGAACCCTCTCCACAAACAAAAGCACCAGCACCCTTGTTTATATGGAAATCAAAATTAAATCCACTACCTAATATATTTTCACCTATAAGACCATATTCCTTAGCCTGTTTTATAGCATTCTCCAGTCTATTTACTGCCATAGGATATTCTGCTCTTACGTAAATATAACCATGTTCTGAACCTGTGGCTATACCGGCAATTATCATACCCTCTATCATTCTGTGAGGGTCGCCCTCCATAATACTTCTATCCATAAAAGCACCAGGGTCGCCTTCATCGCCATTACAAACAATGTATTTTTCATCGGCATCGTTATTTTTAACCTGTGCCCACTTTTTGCCTGTTGGGAAACCTCCACCACCTCTGCCTCGAAGCGATGATTCTGTAATAGTATCAATTATATCCTCCGGTGTTATTTCAAAAAGTGCTTTTTCAAGTCCACTATATCCACCTATACCCAAATATTCCTCTATTGAAGTAGCATCAATGTGACCACAGTGTTCCAAAACTACTCTGGTTTGCTTTGCATAGAAAGGTATATCCTCCTGTTTCACATAAGGCTTACCCTCTACTTTGTAAACAAGCCTTTCTACTATTTCATTTTCCATAATAGTCTTTTCAACTATTTCTTCACAATCAGACAATTTTACTTTTGTATATAAAATTCCCTCAGGTTCAATTCTGACAAGAGGACCCATTTCACAAAATCCATGACAGCCACTCTTTTTTAAACCTATACTATCTCCATGAGGTTCTTTTTCCAGTTCTACAGTACACTTTAAACCCTTTTCTTCTATTAATTCCTTTAATCTGTAGTGTATATCCATTGAGCCACCGGCAAGACAGCCTGTACCACAACAGACAAGTATTTTTCTTTTCTGAGATTTTAAAGCCTTACTATATATTTCTCTAATTTTTCTTAAATCCGTTCTGTTACTTAACATCATTCTCAGCCTCCCTTAACTCTTTAATTAAGGCACTGGCCTTATCTGGTGTCATAGATGGATTAACCTTGTCATTTACTGTCATTGCCGGAGCTAGTCCACAAGCACCTAAACAGCTTACGGTTTCTACAGTAAAAAGCATATCATCAGTCGTTACCTTTTTATCAGTTAAATTAAGCTCGCTTCTCAATCTCTCCAATATAGGCACTGATTTTCTAACGTGACAGGCTGTACCATCACAAACCTTTATAACATATTTCCCCTTTGGCTCAAGAGAAAAATTTTCATAAAACGTAGCAACACTGTAAATAGTAGATGACTTTGTATCTAATTTTTTTGCTATGTATTCAAATATTTCCCTTGGTAAATAGTGATAATACTCTTGTATATCCTGCAAAATAGCAATAATATTAACTGCCGAATTTTCGTGATTAGCAACTATTTCATCAATTTTGCTAAAATCAAAACTTTTTCCCATTAATACACTTCCCTTCTATATACACAATATTATAATTCCCTCTCAATTATTATAATATATTTGTATATTTTTATCAATAAGGAATATTTTTTCTCAATATTATTTCAATTTTGCACAATTTAGAACATTTTTATTACGTAACACAAAAAAGCCCTGCATACAAGTTGTATGAAGGACTTTCCTATATCGCACATTATGAGTTTTTATAAATTTATATTATTCAGTAAATAAAGGAGTTGAGTAGTATCTGTCACCACTATCAGGGAAAATAACTACAATAGTCTTACCCTTACTTTCTGGACGCTTAGCAATTTCAACAGCAGCTCTTAAAGCAGCACCAGCAGAAATACCTACTAAGATACCTTCTTTTCTTGAAATAAGTTTACCATATTCGAAAGCATCTTCATTCTCAACAGGAATAACTTCATCATAAACATCGTGAAGGTTCTTTGGAATGAAACCAGCACCAATACCCTGAATTTTATGTGGACCAGCAACACCCTTGCTAATAACTGGAGAAGTTGCAGGTTCAACAGCAACAACCTTAATGTTCTTGTTCTGCTGCTTTAAGTATTCACCTGTACCAGAAAGAGTACCACCTGTACCTACACCAGCGATGAAGTAATCTACATTACCGTCTGTATCGTTCCAAATTTCAGGACCAGTAGTCTTGAAGTGAGCTTCTGGGTTAGCTGGGTTATCAAACTGGCTAGGAATAAAGCTGTTTTCAATTTCCTTTGCAAGTTCTTCAGCCTTTGCAATAGCACCCTTCATACCCTTAGCACCGTCTGTAAGTACGATTTCAGCACCATATGCCTTTAAGATATTTCTTCTTTCAACACTCATTGTTTCAGGCATTGTTAAAATAGCTCTGTAACCCTTAGAAGCAGCAATAGATGCAATACCGATACCAGTATTACCAGAAGTTGGTTCAATAAGAACTGCACCTGGCTTAATCTTGCCAGCCTTTTCAGCCTGTTCAATAATTTCCTTAGCAATTCTATCCTTTACACTACCTGCTGGATTGAAGTATTCAAGTTTAGCAACAATCTTAGCTTCAAGTCCTAATTCCTTTTCAATGTTAGTTAATTCAAATAAAGGTGTGTTACCAATTAAATCTGCTGTACTCTTGTAAATTTTACTCATAATAATTTCCTCTTTTCTTTCTTTTTATATTAAAATCTCATTTATATTTATATTAAATCAACGTCAAAACACTTTAAACATTAATTGCAACATCTGTCAGTTATTCCGGAAGCTTTAAAAAATCTATTTTTCATTTATACGCCTCTTTTCATATATTTCCTACTTGATATATAGGATTATAGTATTATTATCCCATTTTGTCAAGTCCTATTTTCAATTTTTTCAAAAATTTTTTCTCATTTAAATATTACTTTCCTATTATATGTATTTTTTTACATTAAAATTATACTGAAAAACCTACCATAAACATCAGACTTATAAGTCTAACCTTTAATGGTAGGGTAATAAAACGGTTACTTGTTTGAATTTCTTTTCTTTAATTTTTTCTTTTCGTACATAAGTTTATCAGCTGTGTTTATTATATATTCCATATTTATTTCACTATTCACAGTAAATTCTGAAACACCAATACTGACATCTATTTTACTTGGAAATTCTTTATGGTCATTAAATTCACTCAGTAATTTCTTAAATTTTGCTATAAACTCATTTACTTCTTCTTTAGGTGTTATAACAATAAATTCATCTCCACCATATCTTATACAAGTAATCTTTTTATTTCCGGCAGACTTTTCTAATATTTTCGAAATGACGATTAAAACTCTATCTCCATAAATATGACCATATAAATCATTTATATCCTTAAAATCATCTATGTCAAATACTATTGCTGAAAATTCACCTTTTCTCTTTCTGCTAAGTTTATCTATATACAACTGCATTCTTCTTCTGTTTCCCAAACCTGTTAAAGGGTCTACAAGCATCTCCAAATTTTGAAAACGCAAAAATACAATAAGCATAAACAATAAAAAAGTTAAAAGTATAAAACTATCTTCCCAAAAATAAAGTTGCAATACGATACCTAGAGCTACTAACAACATTCCTAAAAGTATATGCTTACCTTCACTTCTAAAACCTCTATTTCTTGTTATCGCTAAAATTATAACTACAACAGAGGCCAATATGTATGTCATATTTAAAATTACAATTAACCAAAAGCCATCTTCCCTTTGGTATTGATTATTGCTGTTTATACTAAAAAGTATATCAGTAAAACAATTTATAAAAATTAGTATCAAATACAATAAATAAGGAATTGCCGTAATCTGCGAAATAGATTTTTTAGGAGATGTATCATAGAAAATATACATATATTTAAACCACAACAGAGGCACAAGACCATTTAATAAAAAATATATTACAGTAAAAACATAATTAATATAATAACTTCCAAAAAAATTAGTTCCATTAACACAAGATAAAACACCATTACCAAAAATCATTAAAGAAAGTGATGTGGATAATTCTACAACAACTCTCTTGTATTTCGAATTTTGGGGTATATACATTATTTGATTATACAGAACTATTGTCATAACAATAAATTCAAATATTGATATTTCTAAATTGCCAGTTTTTATCACCCATTATCATCCCTCTCTAACTTTCAGTGTAACATAGCAAACTATTTATTTCAATGTTATTATTTTATAGACCCTTTTCTTATACATAAATTCAATATTTTTCTAAAATATTTTCAAAAAAATTTTTAGAATATTTTTATAGACAATTTTTAAACACCTCTCAAACCCTCATAAATACTGAAAAAATCAGCTTCAAAAAAAAGTTTAAAAAAATTAAAAAAAATGCTTGACATTATGCCCACTTGCTGTTATAATAATTCTTGTCTTCAGGGTTGAAACAACGAAGACAACAGATTAAAAGAGTATTCCAGTTATCTTTTAAATCTTTTATGTCATGGGAGCATAGCTCAGCTGGGAGAGCATCTGCCTTACAAGCAGGGGGTCACAGGTTCGAGCCCTGTTGTTCCCATTTTATCTGTCTTTATGACAGATATGCCCGAGTGGCGGAACTGGCAGACGCACAGGACTTAAAATCCTGCGGGAGTTAAATCCCGTACCGGTTCGATTCCGGTCTCGGGCATTTAAAAAAGGGCTTCGGTAGACTATCGGGGTTCTTTTTTTTGCCTAATGTGTCGAAAGGTTTTTGACGTGAAAATGTTAAAAAAATCTTGACATTATTAATAAGCTGTGGTAAAATTATCATTGCTTGATAATCCTCGATAGCTCAGCGGTAGAGCATCCGGCTGTTAACCGGAGGGTCGTAGGTTCGAATCCTACTCGGGGAGTTCTACTATAAATTAAACATTTGGTGACATTAGTAGATTGAACTATTCCCATAGCGAAAGCTAGTGTGAATATAAATTTATGGCCCGTTGGTCAAACGGTTAAGACACGGCCCTTTCACGGCTGAGATAGGAGTTCGATTCTCCTACGGGTCACTATTTTTTCATATAACGGGGTGTAGCGTAGCTTGGCTAGCGCGCCTGATTTGGGATCAGGAGGTCGCAGGTTCGAATCCTGTCACCCCGACTCTTACTTTTTTAGTAAGTCCAGTAGCCGAGGGTAAAACTGTCGGTTTTATTTATTGTAAGATAAAATCGAATATCGGCATTATATGTATCAGTAGCTCAGCTGGATAGAGCAACGGCCTTCTAAGCCGTGGGTCGCAGGTTCGAATCCTGTCTGATACATCTTTTTTTATATATATGGTGGGTATAGCGCAGTTGGTTAGCGCGCCAGATTGTGGCTCTGGAGGCCGTGGGTTCGAATCCCACTATCCACCCTTGTGGGACACTAGCTCAGTCGGCTAGAGCACTTGACTTTTAATCAAGGGGTCTCGGGTTCGAATCCCGAGTGTCTCATTTTTTTATTTGTGAATAAAATTTTTAGAAAGTCTTGTAAACCTAGTATTTGCTAGTGTTTCAAGACTTTTTTAATACTCTCAACAATACTAATACTATAATAAAAAATATTGACGATTATTATAATTTTGCTTAATTTATTATATTTTATTATAAATTGAGGGACTAACGAGGGACTCGTGAATTTCTCTTGTAAGCCTAGTATTTAAGCCTATTACATAGGATTTTCCCTCAAAAAAATTAAAAAATTGAGGGACTAATAATCAAGCTGTGAAAAAATCATTTAGGTTTATGATATTGTTCTTTTTAGATTTTCTTTCAACTTGAGTATCATATAAGTCTTTATCAAAGTTATATTCCTGCATTTTCTTAGCATATTTTTCCTCGTTTAAGTGAGTATATATGGCAGTTGTTTTTATATTTGTTTGTCCTAATGCTTTTCCTGTATCGTCAGCAGATATACCATTTTCTTGGCATTGGGTGCTAAAGTAGTGCCTACTGCTATGTAAAAGGCTATTTATTATAGGCACATTAGCATAATTACATAGTCTTTGAGCATATCGTCTAAAACTACTAGGATTTAAAAAATCTCCTTTTTGATTGCATATGACATAAGGGCTAGTAATTGAACTTTCAGCATTTCTTGCCTGTATCTCCTGTAAAAGTTGGTATGAAAGTATGTTAAGACCTATTTGTCGCTTGGAACACTTTGTCTTTGGAGTATCTATTTCTAGGCTTCTTTTTCCTGTTTCAAAATCTTTGTGAGGAGCAAGATTATCTTTGATATAAATAATTCTTTTGTCCATATCTACATTTTCCCAACGCAAGGCGAGTAATTCACCAGTTCGTAGTCCAGTCTGAAATAATAAAAGATAACCTAGGTTAGCTCTACCTTGTTTGAGTTTATCCCATAATTCCATTGAACTAAGATATAATTTTTTATATTGTTCAGGAGTATAAGGAGTTATCTCTTTTGCAGGCTTTACTTCTTTGCTAGGCTTTTTTAATTGTTTATGTAACGGGGCTTTAAGCCATTGCCTGTCAAAAGAATATTCTAAAAGGCTGTGTAATAACTGGAATATATGCTTGTATACGGTACTATAACTTAAATTTTCTTTGGTTAGCTTATCAATTAAAAAATTGTTTAAACTATCTACTGTTAAATCTTTTAACAGGGTGTTTCCAATTTTAGAATTTTCTAAATGATTTCGGAATGTTTGGTTTTCTCGGTCTATAGTCTGATTTTTTACAGATTTTAGTTGAATATCCTGTAATCGTGAGGGAAAATACTTTTTTTCATAAACTATGTTTAAAGTTAAAATTCTATCTTGATAAATTTCATTTCCATATAGGGCTCTTTGAATATCCAACCAGTTTTCAGAAGCTATTTTAGTATCAAATGTCTTGCTTACGGAAGTATTATCGGGAAAGTACCAAACGGCTTTATATTTATTGTTTTTCAAATGTTTAATTGTACCTCTTTTGGAACTCAATATTTTATATCCTCCTTTTGAGTTATATTTCCCAAAAAAGAGCAACACACACACTTTTTTATACTAAGTGGTGGTTGCTCCTTTTGTCAAGAATAAATTAAGTGATTGTTTATCCAACTATCAAGGTCTGATTTCCTAACTTTATAACCACCGATATAAACTGTTGGCAGTTTTTTCAACAAGGCATAGGCAGTATTCTGACCTATACCAAGATAAATTTGTATATCTTTTACTGTAAAAAATTCTTTCTCAACATCATTGGTATTATCCATTTTTATTCCTCCCTAAAAGTTTTTGTCTCCTTATTTCTTTGTTCTTCATATCAGCTCGTCTATTAGCTCTTTCAAGTATAATATCAAAGCGTTCTTTGTATTTAACAGAACTTCCATCGGGGAGAGTACCCAAAGCAAAATCAATAAAACAATTTTGAATTTCCTCAGCTCTAGTATTTATGTCAATATTTCGGTCTGATAAGTATTTAAAAAAGTTTATTGTATAATACTCTTGCTCCTCAACAGTACCATTACATCTGTCTTTTATTTTTTTTCTTGCAATTTCCATTAACTTTAAGCTATTATCGTTCAAAATAATTGCTCCTTTCAATTTTTTTATTTTTAGTTTTATCTAAATCTGAAGTATCAAGATTTAGTTTTTCATTTGGTTTTAAGCCAACTTCTTGAAAAGCTTTTAAAAGAACTTTTTTTAACTCCAAAGGAATATTTCCTTTGAAAAACTTATTAAGAAGCTCAACTATTTCTGAAACATTAGAGCTATAAGCCTGTTGTTTAAGTTTTAAACTGGCATTTTCTAATTCTGTAACAGACAATAATGAATTTCTGTTAAGTAGATTTTGTTCTTTGACACGAAGCTCATTAGCTTTTTTATCGTTAACTTCTTCCTGCCTTTTTAGCTTTTCTTCAACTTTTGCTAAAGAGTTTAATTTTTCCTCAACCTTTGCAGACTTTGAATCCAAATCGTTACCTGTTAGCATAATCTTCTGAAAAGCTTTACAAACTTTTTTATAATCGGTATTACTAACTTGGTAGCCCCCAACAATAGGGATAGAGTGAAAACATTTTTCAAAGTCGGCAATTAACTTTTTAACCGATGATATTTTTTGTGAATTAGATAGGTTATCTTGTGTAATGCTATTTAATTCATTTTTTATTTTGGTAGCTTCAGCATTGGCTGCATTTAATTTTTCTTTTGCAACAGCAATTTCACTATTCTGTTGAGCTAATTCCTTTTTTAACTCCTTAACTGTTTTGTTGCCATTTATAGCTGTTATTCCATTTTCAACTAAACAATGAATATTCTGTTTATCCATTGCCTTTTGTAAGTCTTTGTGGAATGATTTCAAGTCTGTTTGAGTTAATACTTCTTTTGCTGATAACTTATCAACAATCTTTCCCCTGAACTTCCCATTTTTTACTATAGGCATAAAACAAAAGTGCATATGAGGAGTTGTTTCGTCTTTATGAACATAAGCAGAAATACAATTTTCTTTGCCATACCTATCGCACAGAAAGTCGTAAGAAGTTTTAAAAAAATCTCTCTCTTGTTCGGGAGGTAAATCTTTTGGAGCTGTAATAACCCAAGTAGCAAAAATATTTAGGTCTTTTCGCTTAAAAGTATGTACTTCTTCGAGTCTTTTTTTAACAAATTCTAGCTGATTGTGATTTGCAGCAAGATTATAATTCAAATGAGTTTTTGAAGTGTCAATAGATTGATTCCCGTATTTTATGTATTCGTCGTGTTCATCTTTTCGGCGTTCGTAGTGAGCAAACATATGCCCCATACTAGATGCTTTATATTTTTGTACATTCGCCATTATTTTCACCTCCAGTCATAGAAAAATCACTATACCCTCCACATTCTTTTAGTTTATTTGGTCGATTATTTTCGGTATTTTTAGTACCTGACGAAGTTAACCCCTTTCCAAATGCGAAGGGTATAGCCAGCTATACCTTAACTTCCGTTAAGGTGCTGGCTCTGCCGAGGGCTAAAACCGAGGGCGTTGCCCTCTACCCACAAGCCTTTAAAAAGGCTTGACCTAAACTTATTCGCTCGCCGTGTGGCAAGAGGGCAAAATTGAAAATTTTCCCTCTAAAAAATTAGCTTGTCTACTGTGCTAAAATTTGTAAAGGTCGGTAGTATTTTGCCTTGCAAAATCTCCACCTTTCCCTTGACAAATTTTTCGTTCAGTTATCTTTAAGCAGATGTATAAAGCCACATTTTGTTTTATCATAGTCCAAATTGTAATATATAATATTTTTATCCATACAGTACACTGCGTATGTTACCTTGCTGTTAAAATGAGAACATATTTTTGTTGCCTTGTTTTCCATTTTTAAATTTATAAAACTCATAACTTTATCCCCTTTAAAAAAATTAATAAGCAATTCTCATTTCTTCTGCTTCTTCGTTGCTTATAATGCTGTAATTTAATAATGTGTTTATTGCCAAATTTGCTTGTCGGGTGATTTTCGCCTTTATGTCATATTTTGCCCCAGTAAGCAAAGTATTTTGAATAATTTCCACATCAGTCATTTTTTTATTTTTGAGAGCTTCTGTATATGCTCGTCTTATAATTTCAAGTTCCTTTTCAAGTTCTTTTTCATCAACCAAATATTCGACTGTAACTTTAATCATAAATCTTGCTCCCTATATTCCTCATATCGCTATTAACTGCTGATTGATAATGCACATTTTGAGTATTTTGTGCATTGTAAAGCATAGAAATAAGATAACTGTGAGGATTTTTGATTTTGCTAGTACCTTTCTTCAATTCCTCCATAACATATTGGATATTTGAACTATCTAATTTTAAAAACTTAGTTTTCACTAAAGCAGAAGGAATATGATTACCGTTAATTAATATATCCTTTTTCGCAAAACTACAAATTTCTGTTATCAAATCTACAATTTGGTCAAGAATATCTTTATCTGTTAAGTCTTTAAACTGGTCAGATAAAATGTCATACTCAATATTTTTCTTAATTAAGTTTTTTAAATAAATGTAATTTTCTGATTCATCCATATCAACCAATCCATCAACATTTTGGTTATTGATAGATGGATGGATTGATTGATGAATAATAGATTTATTGGTATTATATTTATTATTATTATATTGTGACAGGTTTTCCGGTACCGGTTTTCCCGTCAACGGGTTTTCCGTCAACGGGTTTTCCGTAGACGGGTTTTCTGTCAACGGGTTTTCTACTATTGGGAGAATAGGTGTTTCATGAACTTCTATCACAATATTTCCATATTTACCAAATTCGCCTCTACTTTGTGTTTTCGAAACATAGCCCAATTCCTCTAAATGTTTTAAGCTGTTTTTGATAGAATCTTTTCCGTCAGGAATAATTTTACTTAATCCATTTATTGTAAACGCCCAGTTATCAGGCAAAGAAAGTAAGGTAATAATTAAACCTCTGTCTTTTAAGCTTAATGATTGGTTTTTCAAAATACCATTAGAAACTATAGTATAATTTCCTTGTGTCTTATTTTTTAAAATTGCCATAAAAATTCACCTCCATATCGTTTTAGTCAATTTTACTCCTAAATTATAGGTAAAATTTTTAAATTCATTGCTTGTTGAAGTATTTATCAATCTAAAAAGAAAAAATTAAAAATTTCCCTGTAAATTAGGTGTATTTTTTAATTTTCGACCACTATTAAGTCTCGCTGCCATTGTCTTTTTCTCTTCCTCCGTATATTCTCGATGTTTACGGAATGGGTTCTTGCCAAAACGGAACGGGTATAAAGCACAATTAGTTACAGAGCATAGCTTTATTTCATTGATTTGATTACAAGAACAATCTAAGCACTTCGCCCTAATAGCTTTAAGTGGACTTATAGGTTTTGTCAAAGCATTATCGTTTTCGTTCATTTTCAAACCTCCTATCGTATCCCTAAAACATCATTAATTTTTTTTTCAGCAACTGTAGCACTTACTATCTTTCCGTTTACAATATTTCGTGTATAAGTAGAACTGTATCCTATAGTTTCTGCAAGTTCATTAATTGTCATATTCTTGTCTATTAATGCCTTCTTTACTTTCTTGCTCCAAGCTGATAATGGTCTCTTAATTAATGCCATAAATATTACTCCTTTCGCTTTACTAAAAAAAATTTTTATGTTATACTTAAAGCAAATATAAAATTATTATAATGTGATTTATATTTGTTAAGTATAGATTATCACAAAATTTTGTGAATATAAAGTATAAAACATAATATTTTGTGATTTAGTTATTTATTTATAAAAAACAGGTTCAAGGGAGCTTTATTTTTATGTACACAGCACAAAATCTTGTTAATAATATAAAATATATTGCCAAAAAAAAGAATATTCTAATACGAGATATACTTAAAGATTGCGGTTTAAGTGTAAATGCAATAAATACAATTTCTGATAAAAAAGGATTATCTTCTTTTAGCCTTGCTAAAATCGCTGATTACTTAGATTGTTCAGTTGACTATCTTCTTGGAAGAACTGATACTCCACAGGTTGTCAATCTCCCTGAACCATTAATTAGCACCCTTTTATCAGAGTATGGTAAAAATTCAGACGAGTTTATTTCAGATGATTTTATAAAAGAGCCACCTAAGAGCTTAATAGGTCAGAAATACTGCTTTAATGCCTCAGATTATGACAAATATCAGCATATTTTTGATGTAGCCTATAAATATACTCAAGAAAATAATATAGATATTTTAGAGGTTACTGGGGTTGATAAAGAGAAATATACAGATATGGTAGAGTACCATAGTGACATAATTGAACAGATATTTACAGGGAAATACTATACTTTTAGGGATATGTCTGCATATAATAAATTTTGTGAAATTTATAAATTATATGTCAAGGCATATGTACAAATTTTGATTAGTGACAAAACAGAGTAAGGTGCATTAATTTAATGTGCCTTATTTTGTGCCTTTATTGCCTTATTTTTGATGTTTTAAGTGGTTATGAGGAAATAATAAATATATACATAAAAAATAGAAAATGATATATTTTTGTATATTTTGTTATATTTTACTTAAAGAATGTGTGTAGAGCTCTTTACTTGGAATAGTTTTTTGTTGAAAGGGACTAACGAGGGACTTTTGTTTTAAAAAAAATTCCTGTAAGTGGCTTTTTAACTGGGTTTTTAATGAAAGTAAGTAGAGTTCGAATCCCGAGTGTCTCATGATTAACAATCCTCAGATTTGCTTTTTGCAGGTTTGGGGATTTTTTTGTATATAAAATACACCTCTATATAGATTATATTTGGGATTTTAAGGACGGGGCTATTATTAGATACTTTAATTTATGATATTGTTAAAGAGAGGGATATGTGGAAAATAGGGAAGGTTTTAATATGATATTATCCTAAGTAGAATTACGTTTTTTAGTTGACTTAAAAATGTGAAAAGAAGATTTGTGTTATTTGTGTTAGTGGGAGTTTTAAATATTACTTAAAAAGGTCTATTAGGAGAAATAGTATAACCGACTATAATATAAATTTAGAAAGTACTGTCTTTATTTTTAATTTTAACGAAAAATGACTAAAGTAATAAATAAGGAAAGAATAGTAAAGGAGAAAATATGGATTTTACAGAAATAATGAAACAAAAGATTGACTATTGTTCTAGGCATACAGATATGCCTATGGAATTACAGCAAAAAGCTAAGAAGTTATGTTGGGAGTATAATAAAACAAGTCCTGACGAAAAAGAGGAAAGAAGCAGGATTTTAAAGGAATTATTGGGTACTTACAATCCATTGGTATTTATAGAGCCGTCTTTCAGATGTGACTATGGATTTAATATACATACTAAGGGATTTGCCTTTATTAACTATAATTGTGTTATATTGGACACTTCTCCTGTTAATATTGGAAAAGGTGTATTTATTGCTCCTGGAGTATGTATAGCCTGTTCTGGACACGCAATTCATCCGAGACAAAGAGCTGAGGGTATTGGCACGTCAAAGCCTATTACTATAGAGGATAATGTATGGATTGGTGCAAACTCTACAGTATGTGGAGGTGTGACTATTGAAGAGGGCAGTATAATTGGTACAGGAAGTGTTGTGAATAAGGATATTCCGGAGGGAGTAATTGCTGTGGGAAATCCTTGTAGAGTTTTAAGAAAAATTACGGATAAAGATTTAGTTAAGTTATACTCTAATATGTAAAAAGAAAGCTCTTAGATAATGGCTTTCTTTTTTTACTAAATTATATTATTTTTTATTCTATGTGATAAATCAAGTATCTTATTTTCAATAGTTTTAATTACATTAATAAATTCATCATCGCTTTTGCCAGTAGGGTCATCAAGTCCCCAATCTTCTCTATGTTTACAAGGCAATACAGGGCATTTTACATTACAACCCATAGTGATAACTATATCAGGTGTTGGAATATTTTCAATTAACTTTGAATATTGATTTTTCATAGATATTGGGTACATTTCTTCTACTAACCTTACGGCATCTTGATTTATCTGAGGTTTTGTTTCCGTACCGGCAGAGCAACTATAGAGAACATCAGACGCAAGATGTTTGCCTAAAGCTTCGGCAATTTGGCTACGACAAGAGTTATGCACACAAACAAAAGCTACAACAGGTTTATTGTTTATCATAGATAACCTCCTATTTTTTATAGTATTATCCTATAAAAGTAGTATAATGTCAATAAGAGGGGTGATAGTATGAAAAACTGGTTTATAATGCTGGGAATAGATATTTTAATACCTTTATTAATGCTCATATTGGGGTGGTTATTAGCACATAAAACGCCTAGAAAAAATGCCATATATGGTTACAGGACAAGTATGTCAATGAAAAATAATGACACTTGGGTATTTGCAAACAGGTATTGTGGAAAGTTATGGATAAAGTGTGGGTTAATTTTATTGTTTATTTCAGTTATTCTAATGTTAACTGTAATAAAGGCAAGTAGTGATACTGTGGATATTATGGCAACAATAATATGCTTAATACAGTTAATTCCTTTGGTAGGCACAATATACCCTGTGGAAAAGGCTTTAAAAAATAATTTTGACGAAAAAGGTAACAGGAAATAGCTTTTGGTTAGTTATTACATATTTAGGAAGTAAAATTGGTAAAGTTGACTAATAAAAGTGGTAATTTAAAGAAGAAAGCCTTTTTTAATTGAATTATGCCTAAAATGGTGCTAAAATTAGCTTATCTATATAAAAGGAGGGTAATTTTATGAAGAAATTTTTAGCTTTATTTTTAGCTTTAAGCTGTGTAATATCAATTACAGGCTGTAGTGAACAGGATAAAAAGTTTGTAGAAACTTTAAGACCGGTTCAGACAAACACAAGTACATCAACAGCTACAATGGATTTGAAATTCAACTATAAGGAATTTGAAAAGATTGTAGATGACATTGAAAGTTACAAAATTCCTGCTGATGGCGAGGAATACAATTCAGATGAAAGTTTAGATAATGAATTGGAACAGAGCAATCTTGTTGATAAAGACGGCAATATTTCAGTAAGTATGATTGCAAATACAAAATCTGACCCAACTAAAAATTATGCGGATGGGGATATATCTCTTTCAGTTGGTAGCATATCTCTTAAATTAGGTAATGTGTATGTAAGAGGAAATGATATTTACTATTCAAGAGAATATCTCCTTAATACTTTGACATTAGGTGGATTATTAGTTGGTTCTAATGATGCAGAAGCTCTTAATACAGTAGATGAATTGAAAAACAATGTAAATCAGGCACTTGGTGGCAAGAAATACATTAAATTAGATAGTAGCAAAGATTTAGGTACAGATAATTTAATATCAAATTATGCATTAAATACTAGAAAAGAAAAGCAAATTGATGATTTCCTTACAGTATTTAAGGACTTTAATTCTCTTTCTGTAAAGGAAACTGAAAACGGTGCAACATTTGAACTTGATTCTGATAGCTATTCTGCATTTGTTACAAGAACTTGTGAGTACTTAAGAGCAAGAAAAGACAGTTATGAACAGCTTTTTGGCATTGAAAGTTCAAACTATGACGAAAGTGATGCATTCTTTGATGAAGTTATTGGTCTTGTAAACAATCATTCTTTTAATAACTTTATGGAAACAGCAGGGCTTAAATTTACAGTAAGTGATACAGTAGGCAAGGTAGATGATACGCATTACACAGACAATATTGAAGGTGTATTTGGCAAGAATGGTAATGACCCTATTGGAACATTAACAGCAAAGACTGAATATACATTAACAGATAATGTGACATTTGAAAACATAGACGAATCTGTTGATTATATGGATGTTATGAGCAGTATTATGGAAATAGGAGAATAAATAGAAAATAATATTAACAAGCCTCATTTCTTCGGAAATGGGGCTATTTTTATATTGAAATGGCGATGGCTTGCTTTATTCAAAGCAAAATATTCTAAATAACCAATTTTAGGCAAAAAAGAAACGGCATAGTAAATACTGATATGTACCCTTCTTACTGGGAGTCCAGTAAAGAGGGTACATATCAAATACTACACCGTTTCGATATTAAATGTAATTAAGCTCTTTTAGCGATTGCCTTTGTAGGACATTTTTCTGTACAGATACCACACTGAGTACACTTGTCATAATCAACATGAGCAAGGAAGTCAGTAACAGTAACAGCTTCGCTAGGGCAGTTTCTTTCACAGATTTTACAACCCATACAACCTGCTGCACAGTTATCCTTTGTTGCCTTAGGCATATCCTTAGAGTTACAAGCAACTCTAATAAGGTTATCGTAAGGAACTAATTCGATTAAGTGCTTTGGACAAGCCTTAATACAGGCACCACAGGCAACACATTTATCCTTATCAACAACGGCTACACCGTCTACAACATGAAGTGCATCGAAGTTACAAGCCTTAACACAGTTACCGTCGCCAAGACAGCCATAAGCACAAGCCTTTGCACCACCGTTAATACCATTTTCGTATACACAGTCAGGTGCACCATAGTATTCAAACTTGTTCTTAGCCTTGTCACAAGTACCATTACATTTTACAAAGGCTGTTTTCTTAGCAGAAGTATCAGCCTTAACACCCATAATTTCGCCGATTGCAGCAGCAGCTTTTGCACCACCAACAGGACAGCCATTTACAGGAGCTTTACCAGTAGCAATAGCTTCAGCTAAAGCATCACAGCCTGCGAAACCACAACCACCACAGTTAGCACCAGGAAGTGCTTCTCTAATAGAATCAATCTTAGGGTCTCTTTCTACTCTAAACTTAATAGCAGCAATACCGAGTATGATACCAAAGAGAACACCTAAACCACCTACAACAAGTATAGGGAATAATATAGCGTTTAACATTGTTTTCTCCTCCTCTTAAAGCATACCGGAAAAGCCTAAAAAGGCTATTGACATTAAGCCTGCTGTTATTAAAGCAATAGGGAATCCCTGAAATGCCTTTGGAATATTGTTAGATGCAATTCTTTCTCTTACACCGGCAAAAAGTACGATTGCAAGTGTAAAACCAATAGCAGCACCAACACCGTTTACAATAGACTGGATAAAGTCATATTTGTTATCCATATTTAAAACAGCAACACCGAGTACAGCACAGTTTGTTGTAATAAGTGGAAGATAAACACCAAGTGCCTGATAGAGAGATGGTGAAGACTTCTTGATAAACATTTCAACGAACTGTACAAGAGAAGCAATAATTAAGATAAATGCAATATTGTAAAGGTATTCAAGACCAAGTTTAACAAGCACAAGGTTATATACAACCCATGTTGCAGCACTTGCAAGAGTTATAACGAATATAACTGCTACACCCATACCTGCTGCTGTTTCAACTTTCTTTGAAACACCGAGGAATGGACAGATACCTAAGAACTTAGAGAAAATAAAGTTGTTTACAAAAATTGCACCAAGAAATAATATAAATAAACTCATAATTTGTCCACCTCCTATGCGTTCTTCTTATTCTTTAATAAATTGAAAATTACCATTAAGAATGCAAGTGTAAAGAAAGCACCTGGTGGTAAAATCATAAGAATAGTTCTTGGGAAAATTTCTGGTAATGTGTAACCAAATATAGAACCACTACCGAGAAGTTCTCTAACGATACCTAAAACTGAAAGGGCAAGGGTGAAACCAAGACCCATACCAAGACCGTCAAATAAAGAAGCAATAGGGTTGTTCTTTGAAGCATATGCTTCTGCACGACCAAGGATAATACAGTTTACAACGATAAGAGGTATGAACATACCAAGTGATGCGTTAAGAGCTGGAACATAAGCCTTTAAAAGCATCTGAATTAATGTAACGAAACCAGCGATAACTACGATAAAGCAAGGTATTCTAACCTGGTCCGGAACAATCTTTCTAATTAAAGAAATAGCAATATTTGAGCAGATAAGAACTGCTGTTGTAGATAAACCCATACCAAGACCGTTCATAAAAGATGTTGTAACGGCAAGGGTAGGACACATACCGATAACCTGTGAAAAAGTAGGGTTTTCATCAATAATACCGTTTTTAATAATTTTAAGTGGATTCATTATTTATTACCCTCCTTTTTAATAGTATCTTCATAGTATTTTGATACATCATTTGCAGATAAAGTAACTGCCTTTGATGTGATTGTAGCACCGGTAATGGCGTTAATCTGGCTGTCTGTAGCACTACCAGTCTTAGTTACTTCAAGTTCGCCTTTCTTGCCGGCAAACTGACCACTCCATTCTGGCTTAGAGCTGTTAGCACCAAGACCAGGAGTTTCATTTGAGTTATCAACTACAGAAAGACCTGTAATAGTACCTTCGTCAGTACCGTTGTCATCATTGCTGTTTGCATCAATACCGTACATAAGCTTTAAACCTGCACTAAAGCCCTTTGTAGTAACAGAAACAGCATAGCCCTTGATAGAGCCATCAGGATTTAAACCTGGAGTGTAAGAAGTAATAACTGTACCGTTGTCATCTCCAGTTTCATAATTAACTTCTACAGTTTCGCCCCATTGAGCATCGGCAAGAACAGCATTCATACTTTCTTCTGTTGTCTTTTTGTCAGCAGCAGCAATAGGTGCAGTTGTAACATCGTTTACATAGCCTAAAATACCAGAAACGATAGCACAAATAATTAATAATATAGCAGCTGGTTTTACGATTGACATATTACTTCACCTCCTTAACTTTTACCGGCTTAACATAGCCAAATTTCTTAGGTGCTGTGTATCTGTCAATAAGTGGAGCAGCAAGATTCATAAGAAGGATTGAGTAAGATACACCTTCTGGATAACCACCAAATACTCTGATTAAAACAGTAATAATACCACAGCCAAGACCCATAATAATCTTACCCTTTGGAGTTACAGGAGTTGAAGCATAGTCAGTTGCCATAAAGAAAGCACCGAGCATTAAACCACCTGCGAAAAGTTCCTGAATAGGCTGTCTTGCAGATGCAGCTTCAATACCAGAGAGCTTGAAGATATATGTAAGAACTAATACAGTTGCAATATAAACAACAGGAGTTCTCCAAGAAATAACTTTCTTAACAATAAGGTAAACACCACCAAGAATTAAGGCAATAGCACAAGTTTCGCCAATAGTACCACCACAGTTACCTACTAAAAGGTCAAAAAATGAAGTATTAAGAGCACCGGCTTCCTTAATCTGAGCAAGTGGAGTAGCATATGTTGCAGCGTCAACACCCTTCATAAAGTTAGTAGGAACAAAAGCACTACCAGTCATAAGTGTTGGATAAGATGCAACTAAAAATGCTCTACCAGCAAGAGCTGGGTTAATAAAGTTCTGACCTAAACCACCGAAAAGCATCTTTGCAATAACGATTGAAAAGAGTGAGCCAATAATAGGCATTGCAAATACTGCAATAGGGTGTGCACCCATATTAAGTGCAGGAAGGTTCATTGCTAATAAAAGACCGGTTACTACTGCTGATAAATCGTGAATAGTGTTTGGCTTCTTAGCAATTTTGTTATAAAGATATTCAAAAACGATACATGATGCAATACACATTGCAATTTCAATAGCGGCACTAATACCAAAGAAAATGATACCCATAATTGCAGCAGGGCAAAGGGCAATTACAACATCTCTCATAATAGATGTTACAGTTTCATTGGAACGAATATGGGGAGTGCCGGACACCATTAAATTATTATTTCCCATTGTCTGTCATCCTCCTATTTCTTCTGTGCCTTAGCTCTCATAATAGCCATTGTTTCACGCTTACAGATTCTGAGAGTCTGAGTAAGGTGACGTTTAGCTGGACATACATAAGAGCAAGAACCACATTCAATACAATCAAGACCGTTGTTAGCAGCAAAACCTTCGTAGTCCTTTGCAAGAGCGAGCTTATTAAGCTTAGCAGGCATAAGACCCATTGGACAGGCGTTGATACACTTAGCACAACGAATACAGTTGCTTTCAGGTGGAAGTTCAGCATCTTTCTTAGTAAGACATAAAAGAGCAGAAGAAGTCTTTATAAATGGACAGTCAGTTGAGAACATAGCCGGACCCATCATAGGACCACCAGCAATTATCTTGCCGAGGTCTTCATTTAAACCTCCTGCCATTTCAATAAGCTCGTTCATATTCATACCGATACGAATTTCGTAGTTACCAGGGTTATTAGCAGCCTTACCAGTTAATGTAACGATACGACGCATTAAAGGTCTGTCTTCGCATACAGCTGTTTCAATAGCTACAACTGTGTCTACATTATCTACAATACAGCCGGCATTTGCTGGTAAAGCACCTGAAGGAACTTCTCTGCCAGTAACGGCGTTAATAAGCTGTTTTTCAGAACCCTGAGGATACTTAGTCATAAGAGCAAGAACCTTTATTCTAGGGTTATTTCCAACAGTTTTAACAACCTTTTCAATAGCGTCAGGTTTGTTGTTTTCAATAGCAATATAGCCTGTTGCGTCTGGGAAAAGTTTGAGGATAATTTCAAGACCCTTTACAACTTTTTCAGGCTGTTCCATAAGGAGTCTGTAGTCAGTTGTAAGGTAAGGTTCACATTCAGCACCGTTTACAATAACAGTGTCAATCTTGCAATCCTTAGGTGGGTTGAGCTTAACGTGAGTTGGGAAACCTGCACCACCAAGACCTACAATACCGGCTTCCTTAACTTTTTCAAGGATTTTTTCATTTGAAAAAGACTCGTAATCTGTGTCTTTGCCAATAGATGGGTCTTCCTCGTATAAACCATCGTTTTCAATGATAATGGATTTAACCATAGCACCACTTGGAGTAGCCATAGGCTTAATATCCTTTACTGTGCCTGATACAGATGCGTGAATAGGTGCAGAAACGAAACCACCGGCTTCGGCGATTTTCTGACCTACGAGAACTCTGTCACCCTTAGCTACAACTGGTTCACAAGGTGCACCAATATGCTGGCTCATTGGGTAAACTAAAAGAGAACCCTCTTTTGGCATAAGTATCTGGATAGGCTTATCCTTAGCTAAGGCTTTGCCATCCGGCGGATGAATACCTCCACGGTTAAAGGTCTGTAAATTCATAACCATGCCTCCTATAATTTTTTGACGGAAACCAACCGTCTAATAGTTGTAGTAATATTATACAAATCAATGTATCTACAACTATATATATGTCTATATGATACAATATTTTCAATTAAATTTCAAGGTAATTCGCCAATTTTGTTGCCCGTTTTACTTGTTAATTTAATATCAAACAAAAGGCGTTTTTTGTGATAAAAATTGGAGTTTTTTAAGTTATTTTGGCTATGGGTTTAGTAGGAAATAGGTCTTTGTACAGAAGTTATAAATATCCAAAAAATTGGTATAAATATTTGTTGTCAATAGACTTGTAAAGTTGTCGGAAAAGGTTTAAAATAAATCTGAATATTAGTTTTAAATTAAGGAGTGTAAAATATGAAAGTTGCTAGTTTTACTATTGACCACAATAGATTATTAAGAGGTATATATGTTTCAAGAAAGGATAGTGTTGGTAACGAAACTGTTACTACTTTTGATGTAAGAATTAAAAGACCTAATATTGAACCACCTGTAGATATTCCTGCAATTCATACTCTTGAACATCTTTTAGCTGTTTATTTAAGAAGTGATGAAAGTGGTTGGGCTGACAAGGTTATTTATGTTGGACCAATGGGTTGCAGAACAGGTATGTACTTGATTTTCAAGGGCGATTTATCATCTAAGGACGTTGCAGATGTTATTACAAAGTCTTTTGAATATGTAAGAGATTTTGAAGGTATTGTACCGGCTACAACTTCAAAGGAATGTGGTAACTATCTTGACCATAATTTGACAATAGCTAAGTGGGAAAGTAAGAAATTCCTTGACGAAGTTCTTTATAACTTGAAAGATGAAAACCTTGTTTACCCACAATAAAGAGATAAGTGAAAAAATTGATTATTTACTTGGCTAACTATGGCAATTTCTCTTGAAAATTGCCATAAAAAGGGGTATAATAATATTTATTTTATAAGGAAGTGAGTTTTATGGGCAAAGACACTATTGATGACAACAAATTAATAATCGAGGATAATATAGTTTCTCAAAAGGCTACCAGAAGTAACAAGCCTGTAGGTGAGGCTGTTAGTACAGACGAACAGATAGAACAGCTATACAAAGATTTGTTGGCTGAAATTGCAAAGTATCGTCCTAATAAAAATCTTGATATGGTGGAGAAGGCCTATAATCTTGCGAGAAAGGCTCACGGAAACCAAAAGAGAAAATCCGGAGAACCTTATATTATCCACCCTCTTTCAGTTGCTAAAATATTGGCTGAATTGGAATTGGATATGGAAAGTATTGTAGCCGGTATTCTTCACGATGTTGTAGAAGATACACAGTACTCCCTCGAACAAATATCTGAAATGTTCAATCCTGATGTTGCCCTCTTAGTAGACGGTGTTACAAAGCTTGAAAAGATTGAATATTCTTCAAAAGAGGAAATGCAGGCTGAAAACTATAGAAAAATGTTCTTGTCTATGGCAAAGGATATAAGAGTAATACTTATAAAAATTGCCGATAGACTTCACAATATGAGAACATTGTCGTTTATGACACCTGAAAAGCAAAAGGAAAAGGCACAGGAAACCCTTGATATTTACGCACCTTTGGCTGACCGTCTTGGTATTTCCAAAATTAAGACAGAGCTTGAGGATTTATGTCTTAGATATTTGGATAAAGATGCTTATTTTGATTTAGCTGATAAAATCCATAGAAAGCAGTCTGAACGAGAGGCTGACGTTGAAAAAATCGTAAAGGAAATACGTCAGAAATGTGAAGAAGCTGACATTAAGTGTACAGTTTATGGCAGACCAAAACATTTCTTCAGTATTTACAAGAAAATGCACAACAAGAATAAAACTCTTGACCAGATTTTTGACTTGTTTGCAGTTAGAGTTTTAGTAGAAAGTATAAAAGACTGTTACGGTGTTTTAGGTGTTGTTCACGAGGCTTATACACCTATGCCTAACAGATTTAAAGACTATATTGCTATGCCAAAGGCCAATATGTATCAGTCATTACACAATACATTAATTGGTCCGGACGGTATAATATTTGAAATACAGATTAGAACATACGAAATGCACAGAACTGCTGAGTATGGTATTGCTGCCCACTGGAAATACAAACAGGGCAAAACAGAAATTGAAGAAGAAACAAGTGAAGATGCTAAGCTTACTTGGCTTAGAAGAATTCTTGAATGGCAGAGAGATATGTCAGATAATCAGGAATTTATGGACACTATTAAGACTGACCTTGATGCCTTTAATGATAGTGTATTCTGTTTCAGTCCTAGTGGTGAGGTAATAAGCCTTGTAGAAGGTTCCACACCTGTTGACTTTGCCTATGCTATTCATTCAGCTGTAGGTAATACTATGGTTGGTGCAAGAGTAAATGGTAGAATTGTAAACTTTGACTACCAAATCCAGAATGGCGATAGAGTAGAAATCGTTACTAGCCAAAATTCCAGAGGTCCAAGTAGAGATTGGCTTAACTTTGTAAAGACAAGTCAGGCTCGCTCTAAGATTAACCAATGGTATAAGAAGATAAATAAAGAAGAAAATATAGTAAAGGGTAGGGAACTTATTGAGCGTGAAGCTAAAAGAAAGGGCTATAATATTGCCGACTTAACTACACCTAAATTAGTTGCTAAAGTCCTTGAAAGATATAGCTTTAGAGATTGGGATTCTATTTGTGCTGCTGTAGGTCACGGTGGACTTAAAGAAGGTCAGATAGTAAACAAACTTAATGAGCTTTATCAGATTGAAGAAAAGAAGAAAAAGACAGCTGACCAGCTTTTAAAGGAAAAAGAGGAGGCTGTTAAGGCTCAGGTTGATGCAGCAGCTGCTGCAGCGACTGCTCCTAGAAAGAAAACTAAAAGTGGTGTCTACATTAAGGGTATTGGAGATACAGATGTTAGATTTTCTAAGTGCTGTGGTCCTGTTCCCGGCGATGAAATTGTTGGTTTTGTTACAAGAGGTAGAGGTGTTTCTATTCACAGAACTGACTGCGTAAACATTATTAACCTTAGTGAAGAAGAAAGAGCAAGACTTTTAGAGGCTGAATGGAGTGTACCTCTTGATAACAAGGGTGAAGCTAACTATAGTGCTGAAATTAGAGTATTTGCTCCTAACAGAGATGGTCTTACAGTTGATATTCTTAAAGTTCTTGTTGATGACGGCGTTCCGGTATTAAATGTAAATGCCAGAGCTTTAAAGAACGACAGTGCAGTTATTGATTTATCTATGAAGATAAAGGGTAAGGAACAGCTTGAGTTTATTTGTAAAAAGATATTACAGATTTCTGGCGTAGACAGAATTGAGAGAGTGACAACATAATGAGATTGGTTTTACAGAGAGTTGCCCACGCAAGTGTTACTATTGACGGTAAGGTTGTGGGCAAGATAGATAAAGGCATACTTGCTCTTGTAGGAATGAATACAGGAGATGACGAAAGTGTCTTTGAAAGAATGTTTAACAAAATAACAAAACTCCGTATTTTTGAGGACAGTGAGGATAAAATGAATTTATCTGTAACTGACCTTGACTACGGTGTGCTTTTAGTTCCTAACTTTACAATATATGCTGATGCCAGAAAAGGTAATCGCCCTAGCTTTGCTATGGGTGCTAAGCCTGATGAGGCAAGGGAAAGTTTCAATAACTTTGTAAAATATGCTAAAGAACATTATCCAAAGGTGGAAAGTGGTGTTTTTCAGGCTGATATGAAGGTTGAACTTTTAAATGACGGACCAATTACTATTTTATTAGATAGTGATAAGTTATTCTAGCATTAATGGAGGTTCTATAATGCGTTTAATGTGTGAAATTTCCCAGTCTATGGGGGAAAACTGTTACTTTGTTGTAGACGAAAGTACAAACAAGGCAATAGTTATTGACCCGGGGGAAAATGGAAAAAAGTTAAATAAAAAAATAGATGATAACAATTTGGAAGTTGTAGCAATCTGTCTTACTCATTGTCATTTTGACCATATTGGTGCTGTAGCTGATATTAAGGCTCACACAAATGCTCCTGTGTTTATATGTGCAGGAGATGAAAAGATTGCTGAAAATCCTGTTTATAACTTATCTTCCCGTTTTACAGAACCTATTACAATAGAGTATGACAGAGTTTTGCAAGACGGAGAAAAGTTTGCCTTTGGCAATTTGGAGTTTGAAACTATTATAACTCCGGGACATACACCGGGCTGTGGCTGTTTCTACTTTGAAAGAGAGGGTGTGCTCTTTTCAGGAGATACACTTTTCTATATGAGCTATGGCAGAACTGATTTTCCTATGGGTAGTTCTGTTCAGATTACAAAGAGTATTAAAGAAAAGCTTTTTGTATTGCCGGATTACGTAAAGGTTTATTCAGGTCATGGACAGCCTACAGAAATAGGATTTGAAAAGAAAAATAATATGTATATTAATGTTTAATTGTTTTTAGGGTATAAAATGCTTAAACATATGGAGGAAATATGGACTATATAGTATCAGGGCATAAATACGTTGATGACGTTGTTTCAATGCTGATGATGTTTTATCCAAATGAAAAATATACGCAGGTAGATGAGGTAGGAGATAACTTTACAGTTGTTTCTGTATTGTCTAAAAATACAGCGTCTGCCCACGTTTTTAAAAACGGTAAGGAAATAACATCAGGTGCCTGTATCGGTCAGTTTGATGATATAAAAGAACATAAAAGAGTTTTAAAGGTTGCTATATTGCGAGCTTTAAAGGCTGTTAAAAATATTGATATGCCTTGGGGTATTCTTACAGGTGTAAGACCGGCTAAGTTGGTTTCAGATATGTGGGCAGAGGGCAAAAGCGACTTCGAAATAAGGGAAGAAATGGTTAGAAAATTCAAAGTAAGCCCTGATAAGGTTTCACTTATGTTTTCAGTTGCCAGCTCTGAACAGAAAATATTAAAAGACGGCAAGGGCAAGGTTTCATTGTACATTGGAATTCCTTTCTGTCCTACAAGATGCTTATATTGTTCCTTTACTTCCTATGATATGAAGCGTTATAATGGTAAAATGGACGCCTACTTAGATGCCCTTGAAAAGGAAATGGCTCATTGTTCAAAGTATTACCAGTATAAGAAAATTTCAAGTATTTACATTGGTGGAGGTACTCCAACTTCACTTAATGAACAACAGCTTGAAAGATTGTTGTCAATGGTAGATAAATACTATTCAAGACCACAGGAATATACTGTTGAGGCAGGCAGACCTGATACTATTACAAGGGAAAAGTTGAGAATATTAAGACATCACAATGTTGGTAGAATTTCGATTAACCCACAGACTTTAAACCAAAAAACTCTTGACCTTATAGGCAGAAATCATACAGTAGAAATGTTTATTGATGCCTTTAAAATGGCAAGAGAAGAAGGATTTAAGGATATAAATACAGACATTATTCTTGGTCTTCCCGGTGAAGGCGAAGAAGAAGTTACAAATACTTTAAAGGGTCTTAAGGAATTAGGACCTGAAAGTATTACTGTTCATACCCTTGCAGTAAAGAGAGCATCTCGTTTGAAGGAAACCTTAGGAGATTACACAATGACAGATGCCGGCTTAATGGATAGACTTCTTGGCTTGGCAGCATTTTTCACAGATAGAATGGGTATGCACCCATATTATATGTACCGTCAAAAGAATATGGTTGGTAATTTTGAAAATGTTGGTTATGCTAAAGAGGGCTATGAATGTATTTACAACGTAGAAATTATGGAAGAACAGCAGACAATACTTGCTCTTGGTGCCGGTGGTTCTACAAAACTTGTAAATAGCGAAAATGCACAGATTGAAAGAATATTCAACGTAAAAAGCGTTGATGACTACATAAACAGAATAGATGAAATGATACAGAGAAAAGAGGTTGGAATAAAATGGCTTTAAAACGTCCTAGAGGAACTAATGACTTTCTTGGTGACAAAGTAAAGTTAATGACTAAATTAGAAGAAACAGTAAGAGATGTTTGTAAGAGTTTTGGTATAAACGAAATTAGAACACCAATGTTTGAATATACTGAACTTTTCCAAAGAGGTGTAGGTGAAACAACTGATATTGTTCAGAAGGAAATGTTTACCTTTGAAGACAGAGGTGGCAGAAGTCTTGCACTTAAACCGGAGGGTACAGCCGGTGCTGCAAGAGCATTTATCGAAAATGGTCTTTATTCAGAGGCTCAGCCTACAAAGCTTTTCTATGTTACACCATGTTTCAGAAATGAAAGACCACAGGCAGGACGTTATAAGCAGTTCCACCAGTTTGGTGTAGAAATGTACGGTACTTACGATGCAAGTGCCGATGCAGAAGTTATTTCTCTTGTATATGAAATTTTCAATAGATTAGGTTTAAAGAATGTTAGATTAAAGATTAATTCTCTTGGTTCTAACGAATGTAGAAAGAAATATAACAAGGTATTAAAGGATTACATTGGCGACAGACTTGACCACCTTTGTGATGACTGTAAGTCAAGATTTGAAAAAAATCCTTTAAGAGTATTAGATTGTAAGAATAAGAACTGTAAGGAAGTTCTTTCTGATGCTCCTGCTGTTCTCGATATTTTAGACGAAGAATGTGCAGCTCATTTTGAAAAATTAAAGGCAAGCCTTGAGGCTATGGGTATTCCTTATGAAGTAGATAAGGGTATTGTTCGTGGTCTTGATTACTATACAAGAACAGTTTTTGAATTTGTAAGTGATGAAATCGGTGCTCAGGGTACAATATGTGGTGGTGGCCGTTACGACAACTTAGTTGAAGAATGTGGTGGCTCTCCAATGGGTGCTGTAGGTTTTGCTATGGGTCTTGAAAGAATTATGCTTGTTCTTGAGGCTCAGGGACTTAATGAAGTTGATTCAAATAATCCACTTGTTTACATTGGTTCTATTGGCGAAAAGGGTGCTTTAAAGGCACAGGAAATCGGCTATGATTTAAGAAAAGCCGGTATCCACGCAGAATATGACACAGTTGGCAGAAGTGTTAAGGCACAGATGAAGTATGCTGACAAAATCGGTGCTGTATACAATGTTGTATTAGGCGATGATGAAATTGCTAATGACAAGGTTAGACTTAAAAATATGCTCAATGGCGAACAGAAAGAAATTACTCTTTCAGCTATTGAAGATGAGTTAAAGAACCTTTAAAATATACTTTTAAAATTATAAATTTAAGGAGATACTACAATGGGAGAATTGTTAAACGGCTTAAAGAGAAGCTGTTATTGCTGTGATGTAAATGAAGAAATGGTAGGCAAGAAAGTCACTCTTATGGGTTGGGTTTCAAGAAAAAGAGAATTTAGCCATTTCCAGTTTGTTCTTTTAAGAGATAGAACAGGCATTATTCAGGTAGTTGTAAACTTAGACGAATGTTCTGAAGATACAGCTAAGAAGGTAAAGGAAATTAAGAATGAATATGTTGTAGCTGTAACTGGTACAGTTGCTGCAAGAACTCCGGAAAATATCAATCCTGATATGAAGACTGGTAAAATCGAAGTAGAAGTAGATGACATTAAGATTTTATCAGAATCTGACACACCTCCTTTCCAGGTTGAAGAAAGTGTAAACGTAAGTACAGAACTTAGATTAAAATACAGATACCTTGATTTAAGAAGACCTAATGTTGCAAACAACATTATTCTTAGAAGTAAGGTAGCTCAGATTGTACGTCAGTTCCTTGCTGAAGAAGGCTTTATTGAAATTGAAACACCGGTTTTAACTAAGTCTACTCCAGAAGGTGCAAGAGATTACCTTGTACCAAGTAGAGTACACCCAGGTAACTTCTACGCACTTCCACAGAGTCCTCAGCTTTTCAAGCAGTTACTTATGGTTTCTGGTTTTGATAAGTATTTCCAGATTGCTAAGTGCTTTAGAGATGAAGATTTAAGAGCTGACAGACAGCCGGAATTCACTCAGATAGATATGGAACTTTCATTCGTTGAAGAAGATGACGTAATGGAAGTAAATGAAAGACTTATGAAGAAGATTTTCAAGGAAATCAAGGGCTTTGATATTCCTACTCCTCTTATGAGAATGCCTTGGAAAGAAGCTATGGAACGTTTTGGTTCTGATAAGCCGGATATTCGTTTCGGTATGGAACTTCATAACATTACAGATGTTGTAAATGGCAGTGAATTTGGTGTATTCCAGAATGCTATTGATGCAGGTGGTTCTGTAAGAGGTATTAATGCAGAAGGTTGTGGCACATTCTCAAGAAAGCAGATTGATTCTCTTGTAGACGTTGCTAAGACTTACGGTGCAAAGGGTCTTGCTTGGATTGTAGTTAAGGAAGACGGTTACAAGACTTCTATTTCTAAGTTCTTCAATGATGACCAGATTAAGGAAATCTGTGACCAGTTTGATGCAAAGGCCGGTGACCTTATTCTTATCTGTGCTGACAGAAATAAGGTTGTATTTGATGCTTTAGGTGCATTAAGACTTGAAGTAGCAAAGCGTCTTGATATTCTTGACAACGAAGATTACAAGTTCCTTTGGGTAACAGAATTCCCAATGTTTGAATACAGCGAAGAAGAAGGCAGATACCTTGCTATGCACCACCCATTCACTTCTCCTATGGACGAAGACTTAGACGCATTTATGAATGGCGAAGTTGCTACTGTTAGAGCTAAGGCTTATGATATGGTTCTTAATGGTTGCGAACTTGGTGGTGGTAGTATCAGAATTCACAGAGATGATATTCAGGAACAGACTTTCAAGCTTTTAAGCCTTGATAAGGAAGTTGCACAGGAAAGATTTGGTTTCTTACTTGATGCCTTCAAGTACGGTGCTCCACCTCATGGTGGTCTTGCTTTCGGTCTTGATAGACTTATTATGCTCCTTACAGGTGCAGAAAGTATCAGAGACGTAATTGCATTCCCTAAGGTTAAGGACGCAAGTTGTCTTTTAACTGATGCTCCAAACATTGTTGATGAAAATCAGCTTACTGATTTGGGTATTGCCATTGTTCCACAGGAGAATGACAGCGAAGAATAAGGGGGCATAACCTGTGTTCGATTTTAAGAAAGAATTAGCTAAATTTCAACCTCTCCCAGAAATGAAAGATGTTGAAAAAATTATAAATGATAACAATATAGAAGATTTAATGGATATTCTCCGAGAAGCACTAAAAAAATAAGGAGCGAATAATTATGATAGACAGACATTATAATTTTAACTACAGTTCCGGTACCGGAGAAAACGGCTATTTAATCAAGATTTATAACCTGTCTATCAGATATTATAATAGGGGCATTGTCCTTGCAAAAGAGGGCAAATATACTGAGGCTGTTCACAGTCTCAGAAAAAGTGTCGCTTTAAAGAAAGACAATATACAGGCCCAGAATTTACTGGGTCTGGTATATTATAAATTGGGCAGAGTAACTGATGGTATTCTCCATTGGCAAATAAGCCTTAAATATCAGAAAAGTGGCAATGACGCTCTTAAATATATACAGGATTGTTCGTACAATGCAAAGGAAATGTCTAAAATAGATGCCATTACAGCTTATAACAAGGCTTTACACTCTATAAAATTAGACAACGTAGACCTTGCTGTTATGTCATTAAAAAAGGCTTTGGAAATAAATTCAGCCTTTGTTGATGCAAATATTTTAATGGCACTTTGCCGTATGAAACAGGGAAATACTAGTGCTGCAATTCGCCTTTTGGAAAAGGTTCTAAAAATAGATAAGGAAAACGAAAAGGCTGTAGCCTATCTCAAAGAGTTAAAACCAGATACTACAAGTGTATTCAAGAAAAAGAATAAGGAAAATACCGAAAAGAAAGGTGTTACTATAGTAAGAAACTTAATGAACCATAGTTATTCTATGCTTTCTTTCGGTGTTGGTGCATTGTGTGCAGTTGTTATATTAGGTGGGCTTATTATGCCGGCTATTTCTGGTGGATACCAAAAAAATCTTGAAGAACAGGAACTTCAATATAACATAGATTTAAATAATAAAAATGACCAGTTAAGTAAAAATAACGAAACTATAAAACGTCTTACAGATGAAAACGAAAATTTGAAATCCAAGTTGTACACAGCCGGAGAACAGGAATTACAACAAAGAGTTAGAGCATTGGCAGATATTGAAACGTATTATAATGAAGGTAGTGTAGGCGAGGCTGCTGATAAACTTTTAGCTCTTAGTACAAGTGGTTTTGGTCAGGAAGCTGTAAATCAGTATAACCAGCTTAAAGCGACTATTCTTCCGGCAGGAGCAAAGTATTACTATGAACTTGGTTCATCAAGCCAGTCTAAAAATGATACAGATATTGCAAAGACATACTTTGATAAGTGTATTAAATGTACCGGTGATGGCGATGAGATACGTTATAGTGCTATGTATCAGCTTGCTAAAATTGCAGAAAAGGCAGGAGATAATAATACAGCAGCTAAGTATTTTACAACAGTTGCCAGCAAGCACCCTGTTGAGGCTATTAGAAACGAAGCAAAAAAATTTGTTGAACAGTATCGTGAAAGTTAATTGGTAAAATAAATATAATGAGGGCTGTTGGTACAATAACTGACAGCCCTTTAATTAAAATAAAAGGTGTTGATGTAATGTACAATTTTGAGTTGAAGCATAAAGAATATATTGACGAAATATCTTCTACAGGTTATATCTATACTCATAAATGTGGAGCAAAGCTCATTTATATGGAAAATGACGATAAAAACAGAGTATATTCTGTTGCTTTTAATACTTTGCCTACAAATGACAAGGGTATACCTCACATTATGGAACATAGTGTACTATGTGGTTCTGAAAATTACAGGGTTAAAGACCCTTTTAATATATTAGATAAAGGTTCTATACACACTTACTTAAATGCAGTAACTTATTCTGACAAGACAATATATCCTATTGCCAGTACAAACCTTACAGATTTTGATACAATGGTAAAAGTTTATACAGACGGTGTATTTAAGCCACTTATATATGAGAGAGAAGGCATATTCCGTCAAGAGGGTTGGAACAGTGACGGCAAAAAGTTAAATGGTATAGTTTTAAATGAAATGAAGGGTGTATTTTCTGCCCCTGACATAGTTTTAAGACATAAATTAAAGAGAGAACTCTTTAAGGATAGTGACTATGCTAATTATTCAGGAGGCAATCCTGACAATATACCTGAACTTGATTACAACGAATTTTTGGACTTCCACAGAAAATATTATCACGGTTCAAATGCCACATTCTATTTCTATGGTGATTTGGATATTAACAAATATTTGGAATTTTTGGACAAAGAATATCTTTGTAATTTTGAAAAAAGAGATAGATTGGTTTCTCCTGATTTTCAGCCACAAAGCTATGAGGATATTGTAGTTGAAAGTGAAAAAGACGGGGATAACATTATGGAAGTAATGTATACCTACGGAAATGTTTTGGATTTTGAAAAATGTCTTTTTATGGATATTCTCTGTGATGCCGTTTGTAATGTAGAAGACGGGCAAATAAAGGAAGAAATCATAAAATCAGGTCTTGGCTCTATGGTAGAAGCCGTAAATGACGATTCCAGATATATGCCTTATGTGGAAATTACAGTAAAGGGTTCAAAGGAAAAGGACTTAAATAAGTTCAAGGAAATAATTGAAAAATGTTGGGAAGATATTGCTGAAAATGGCATTGACCAACATAAGTTACAAAGTGTTATAAATTCATACAAGTTCTTTACTATGGAACAGGATTTTGGCTATAAACCAGTAGGTCTTTTCTATAACTTGCTTTTGCACAGAAGTGTTATGTATGGTCAGGATAATTTTGAGTCTATGAAAATGAACAAACTCTTTGATGCCATTGAAAAAATAGATGTAAAAGAATTTGTTAAAAAATATTTGTTAGGTAAGGGCTGTTATGGTATTTTAATTGCTGGGTCTAAGGCAAATAAAGAAGAAGTACCAGTACCTCCAAAGAACAATAAACCTTTAGATGAATACAGAAAAATGGAGGATACACCGGAGGAAGTAGCCAAAATACATTCTATAAAGGTTAGTGAAATAGATAAAAAGGCACTTTATATTCCTTATGAAGTAAATGAGGACAATATTTTTGCACCAGTAAAGTCCAAAGAGATAGTATATGTAGATTTAGTTTTTGATGTTTCTGCTCTTGAAAAAGATGAGTTGTCAAGACTTGGACTTTATAAGTACATTGTAAATGTATTTGATAAAGATGTAGCCACAGATATTGATTTTTATACCGGTGGATTTTCTGCTTACTTCTCAACATTAAAGAGTAAAACAGACTTTGAACCGGTTATAATATTTAAAATAAAGGCTTTAAGAGAAAATATATTTAAGGCTTTGGATATATTCAAAAAGGTTATTTGCCAAAAATACAGTGACTATGAAAGATTAAAAAATCTTATGGAAGAATATAAGCAGGACTTATATGAAACCTATGAAGAAAGTGGAAACTCTGTAGCCTATAACACTTGTTTGGCTAACATTAGTTCAAGCTATGCCTACGAGGAGGCAGTTGGTGGCATAAACAATTATCATAATGTTTGTGACACAAGCAATATTGAAAAGACAGCAAGAGAAATGGAAAGTTTGGCTGAAAAAATATTTACTTCAGCTAATATGTTCTATGTGGTTACAGGCAATAGCTGTGACAAAGAGGCTGTTTCAAGCTATATTGAGGATATTAAGAAAAATATTCCTACAGGTGAAAAGCATCAAAAACTTGTGTTGACGCCTGAAAAGAAGAATATAGCCTACAGTGTGAACACTAACGTAAGTTATAATGCCATTGGCTGTGTATACAAAAAGGTAAGTGGTGTCTTAAGAGTTGCAAAGCAGATTGTGACAAGTGAGTATATTTGGGACAATATCAGATTAAAAGGTGGAGCTTACGGTGGTGGCTGTGGCTTTTTAAATGGACATTATTTCTATATGTACTCATATCGTGACCCTAATATAAACAAGAGCTATGAAGTGTTTAAAAACGTAGGAAACTACTTATCTGAAATAGATATGGACGAAAAGCACTTAAACAGATTTATAATAGGTGCTGTAAATGTGGAAGATGCTCCATTAAAGAACAACAGAATTAATTCTATTGTTTTAAGACGTCATTACAATGGAGTTACACAGGAAAGATTGGATTTAAGACGTGAGGAAATGCTTTCAGTTTCTCTTAATGATATAAGGGAAGTAGGTCAGGAACTTACAACAGCTATGGAAAATATAGTAATGTCAACAGTCAGTGACCAGAAGTCTATTGAAAAATCAGAATTGTTCAAAAATATTATTGTTGTAAAATAAGTGTTGTTATTGACTTTTTTTGCCATATAAACTAAAATAGATAATATATTCAAAAGTAAACTTTTATATAAAAAAATTAGGAGGTACACTATGGATTATAAGTCAGCAGGTGTAGACGTAGAAGCCGGTTACAAGGCAGTCGAATTAATGAAAGGTCACGTTAAAAGCACATTCAGACCAGAAGTGCTTACAGATATAGGTGGTTTTGGAGGTCTTTTCTCTATTGCAAAGGCTAAGGATATGGAAGAACCTGTTCTCGTTAGTGGTACTGACGGTGTTGGTACAAAGCTTAAAATTGCTTTCCTTATGGATAAGCACGATACTATTGGTATTGATGCAGTTGCTATGTGTGTAAACGATGTAGTTTGTAGTGGTGCAGAACCTCTTTTCTTCTTAGACTATATTGCTTGTGGTAAGAATGAACCAGAAAAGATTGCAGAAATCGTAAGTGGTGTAGCTGAAGGTTGTAGACAGTCTAACTGTTCACTTATTGGTGGCGAAACTGCTGAAATGCCTGGTTTCTACCCAGTAGATGAATACGATTTAGCAGGTTTCACAGTTGGTATTATGGATAAGGCTAAGTCTGTTGACGGTAGCAAGATTGCTGATGGTGATGTACTTATTGGTATTGCTTCAAGTGGTATCCACTCTAATGGTTATTCCCTTGTTAGAAAGATTTTTGAACCAAATAAGGAAAACTTATCAAAGTACGAAGATAGCTTAGGCTGTACTTTAGGTGAAGCTCTCTTAACTCCAACAAAGATTTATGTTAAGCCTGTTCTTGAATTATTAAAGCAGGTAAATGTTAAGGGTCTTAGCCACATTACTGGTGGTGGTTTCATTGAAAACATTCCAAGAATGATGCCAGAGGGCTTAAAGGTTAATATTGATGAAGGTACTTGGGATATTCTTCCTATCTTCTCTTTACTTGAAAAAATGGGTAATGTAGAAAGAATGAGTATGTACAATACTTTCAATATGGGTATTGGTATGGTTGCAGCTGTTGCTCCAGAAGATGCTGACAAGGCTATTGAAGTTCTTGCAGGTTTAGGCGAAAAGGCTTACAAGATTGGTTATGTTACTAAGGGCGAAGGTATTCAGATTAACCTTAAATAATTGGAGGTTCTTCAATGATTAGAATTGGTGCAATGGTCAGTGGTGGAGGAACTAACTTACAGGCTGTTCTCGATGCCATTGATGCAGGAAAAATAGACGGTCAGGTCGTTACTGTAGTCAGCAGTAAGGAAGGTGCTTATGCTATAGAAAGAGCAGCTAAGCACAATATTCCTTCTGTAGTTATTAGCAAAAAGGACTACCCTAACGGTGGCTTTGAAAAGGCACTTATTGACCATTTTAAGTCAATGAATGTAGATTTAATTATATTGGCAGGATATATGACAATATTAGGTGAAGAATTTATAAAGGCTTTTGAAAACAAGATTATGAATATTCACCCAGCACTTATTCCTAGCTTTTGTGGCGACGGCTTTTATGGACTTAGAGTTCATAAGGCTGCCCTTGAAAAGGGTGTTAAGGTTACAGGTGCTACTGTTCACTTTGTTTCGCCTATTACTGATGCAGGTCCTATTATACTTCAGAAGGCTGTTGAAGTTTTAGATGATGATACTCCTGAAGTTTTACAAAAGAGAGTTATGGAACAGGCAGAATGGGTTATATATCCAGAGGCAATAAGCCTTTATGCACAGGGTAAATTACAGGTGCATGGCGATAAGGTAAGGAGATTAAAGTAAATGAAAGTTTTAGTTGTTGGTAGTGGTGGTAGAGAACACGCAATTGTTTGGAAACTTTCTCAAAGCCCAAAGGTTGATAAGATTTATTGTGCACCAGGTAATGCTGGTATTGGTCAGCTTGCTGAATTAGTAAACATTGGTGCTATGGAATTTCACAAGCTCATTGAGTTTGTTAAGAACGAAGGCATTGACTTTACAGTTGTAGGTATGGACGACCCACTTGTTGGTGGTATTGTTGATGCTTTTGAAAAAGAAGGTCTTAGAATTTTCGGACCTAGAGCAAATGCAGCTATTATTGAAGGTAGTAAGGCATTTAGTAAGGAACTTATGCGTAAGTATAACATTCCTACTGCTGAATATGGTACTTTCAGTGATTATGATTTAGCTGTTGAACACGTTAAAAATGGCAATTTCCCAGTAGTTTTAAAGGCTGATGGTCTTGCTTTAGGTAAGGGCGTTCTTATTTGCAACACATTAGAAGAAGCTCTTGAAGGCTTAAAGGAAATTATGCTTGATAAGAAGTTTGGCGATAGTGGTAATACAGTTGTTATTGAAGAATTTTTAACTGGTCCGGAAATGTCTGTACTTTCTTTCTGCGATGGTAAGACTATTGTTCCTATGGTATCTGCTCAGGACCATAAGAGAGCTTATGATAATGACGAAGGTCTTAATACAGGTGGTATGGGTACTTTCTCTCCTAGTAGAGTATACACAAAGGAACTTGCCGAAGAATGTATGAAGACAATTTATCAGCCAACAGTTGATGCTCTTAATGAAGAAGGCAGAACTTTCAAGGGTATTATTTTCTTTGGACTTATGCTTACTCCAAAGGGTATGAAAGTTATTGAATACAATGCACGTTTTGGAGACCCTGAAACTCAGGTTGTACTTCCTAGACTTAAAACTGACCTTATGGAAATTTTTGAGGCTTGTGTAGACGGTACTCTTGATAAGGTTGATGTTCAGTGGGAAGATAATGCAGCAGCTTGCGTAGTTATGGCAAGTGGTGGCTACCCTGTAAGCTACAAGAAGGGTTATGAAATTACTGGTCTTGAAGATGCTGAAGCTATGGATAATATTACAGTTTTCCATGCTGGTACAGCTTTAAAGGACGGTAAGTTTGTAACTAACGGTGGTAGAGTTTTAGGTGTTACAGGTGTAGGCGAAAACCTTGATGAAGCTATTAAAACAGCTTATGAAGGTGTTGCTAAAATCGACTTTAAGGATAAACACTTTAGAAAAGATATTGGTATTAAGAAGTACTAATTAATTATATAATTTCAAGCATTTATTGCAAGGCTGTCGATAAGACAGCCTATGGGAATGATGTTCTCCCTAGGACTTTGTCCTGAACTGCCGAAGGGCTGATGACGTCTGCGTTTTTATTTTGGTACGCAGAAATCATCAGCTTTTCTGCGTTTATAGGAAAATTGGAGGATAAAATGAAAATTAAGAATATATCTATATATGTATTGTTGGCTGTAGTTGTGGGAATTGTTGTAGGTGCTATTGATGCACTTTTTGGCAGGGTATTGCTTTTTATAACAGATTTTAGGACTGAACACTATAAAATGCTTTTGCCGTTCTTACCTATAGCCGGACTACTTATAATATATATGTACAACAAATGCAGTAAAGAAAGTTTAAAAGGTATGTCCCTTGTTTTGGAAACAACACAGGAAAAAAGAGAGGGCATACCAAAGGCACTTATACCTCTTGTAATGATTGGTACTTGGATAACACACTTATTTGGTGGTAGTGCCGGTAGAGAGGGTGTGGCTGTACAAATAGGTGCAACACTTTCACACAATATAAGCAAAAGATTGAATTTACCAAACAACGGCAAGGTAATGGCTATTGTAGGTATGTCAGCAGGTTTTGGTGGACTTTTTCAAACACCATTGGCAGCACTGTTTTTCGCTATTGAAGTGATTACAGTAGGTGTTTTAGAGTATGAAGCACTTTTGCCGGCCTTTGTTGGGGCATATGTGGCAAGCACTACATCTCATTTGTTGGGCTTAGAAAAGTTTTTTGTAAATATTAATGATACCATTTCAATAGATGAAAAGGCTGTTGTAAAGATTGTAATATTGGGTATTGCCTTTGGCTTAGCAGGAAAGGTATTCTCATATTCCTTGTCTAAATTAAAGGCTTTTATGGGAAACAAGTTTAAAAATCCCTATGTTAGAATAGGTGTTGTGTCAATTCCTTTGGCTGTATTGCTTTTCATCGTTTTAGGTGGCAGATACTGTGGACTTGGTACAAATATTATAAATAACTGTTTTAATGACGGTAATGTATATTCCTATGATTTTATTTTAAAAATTGCCTTTACAGTTATAACGCTTTCTATTGGTTTTCAAGGTGGAGAGGTTACGCCACTGTTTGCCATTGGTGCATCTTTAGGCTATGTTTTAGGTGGTGCAATGGGGCTTAATCCTGTTGTGACAGCATCTTTAGGCTATGCAGCTGTATTTGGTAGTGCCACAAATACACTTATAGCACCTATGCTTATAGGTCTTGAGGTTTTTGGGTCACAAAATATGACTATGTTTGTTGTAGTTTGTATTATAGCCTATGTTTTAAACGGCAATAAATCAATATATTCTGCTCAGGAGATATTAAAAGGAAAGTTAGTGTAGATTTTATTTTAGGTTTGTGATACCATTTACTGTAGAAAGGGTGGTATTGTGAGGGAAATTTTGAAAAAATCAATAGGTCTGATAAAGAAAGATTGGAAAAGACTATTTTGGTTTGAACTTTTGTATAAACTAGCTTTTGTTGTCATTATATGGCCTGTTTGCTCCTTACTTTGGAGAACAGGTTTAAAGATTTCAGGTATAGGCTATGTTTCTTTAGATAGAATGACAAGGGCTATGTTTAACCCTGTTATATTGATAACTATGCTTATAATAGGCTGTATATTGGTTTTTACATTAATATATGAAATAAGTGTACTATTAACATCATATAAATACTCTCATTTTAATAAAAAACTGTCTTTTACGCAAATGCTTATTTTGGGAGGAGAAAAGACAGCAAATATTTTTAAACCCTATAATTTAATAATAATATTTATAAGTCTATGTCTTTTGTGCTTGATGAATTTTACAATGGATTCAAGTATTGCCAAAGTTGTTAAAATTCCAGAATATATACAAATGTATATTGACTCAAAACAGGTTCTTAACATACTTTTGAAGATAGTTTTTATAGTAGTATTTTTGGCAAATATCTCGTTGATATTTATATATAACTATTTCTTTTACGAAAACAGAAGGGCTTTAGGAGCTATTAAGGAAAGTATAGGACTTACAAAGAAAAGATATTTTAAAATATTAAAAAACTTTTTGGGAATTAAGATTTTACTTAGTTTAACTATAGGCTTACTTATATGTATGACGGTTATAATTTATGTCCTAATTATGTATTTGTATTTACATAACAATGCTGTTGTAGCCATTTTATGGACCTTATATACAATATCTGTGCCAATATTCAGTGGCATATTTACTAGCCTTACAGTAGTTGTAGACTTTGCTGTAATTTCTTCTATGTATTATAAGTATAGTAACAACAATGACGATACTTTTTCTAAGAAAGAAAAGAGAAAAGAATATCGTTTACTGGCATTTGTGGCTAAGGGTAAAGGCATTTTTAAGTTTTTGATTGTTATTGGTAGCTTGCTTACTGTACTGGTTATTTTTTTAGTAAGTTATGTGATTTTTGATTCAAATATTTATGATGAATTGTACTCTAAAATAGAGGTTACGGCTCACAGAGGTAATTCTACAGTGACTATGCCTAACACTATACCGGCTTTTAAAGAGGCTATAAAAGAGGGGGCAGACTACGGAGAACTGGACGTAAGACAGACAAAGGATAATGTAATTGTAGTTACCCACGATGCTAGTTTAAAGGAAATGACAGGGCAGGATATAAATGTCAGAGATTTAACTTATGAGGAACTTCAAAAAATACCTTGTATAGAGGTAAATGGGAATAAATGTACAGTTCCTAAACTGGAAGATGTTATAAATGTTTGTAAAGGTAAAATAAAGCTAAACATTGAAATAAAAACAGGAAACAATGATTCAGAGGATTTTGTCTCTGATATTGTAAAGATAATAGAAAATACCGACTTTGTAGACAAATGTGTTGTTACATCTTTGGATTATAGGGCTTTAAGAAAAGTAAAAGAGTGTAATCCAAAAATAAAAACCGGATATATTATGGCTGTTGCCATGGGCGAGTTTTATGATTTGCCTTGTGTGGACTTTTTCAGTATGGAAACTACTTTCGTAAATGGTCGAGTTGTAGAAAGAGCCCATAAACTAAATAAAGAAATACACGTTTGGACAGTCAATGATGATGATTCTTTAAAGAAATGTGTTGATTTGGAAGTGGATAATATTATTACTGATAACGTGGCAGGGGCGAAATCTGCTATAGCAACTCATGGAGATGATGTATTTTCAATAGTGCTTAATCAATTAAAAGAAAGTGACGATTCAAAGGAGAATATCAAGAAAACTAACAGAATATTAGAAGATGTTACAGGTATTGAGGGAGCATAACAAGAATAATAGTGGGAGCTTAAAAAGCTCCCTTTTTTCATACATATAAAAGAAGGGTTCAGCAAAAGCTGAACCCTTATATAGTATTGTATTTAATTTATATTTTATACAAGACCCTGGCTTAACATAGCGTCTGCAACCTTCTTGAAACCAGCAATGTTAGCACCAGCTACGAAGTTATCCTTCATACCGTAAGCTTCAGCCTGTTCAGTCATGTTCTTGCAGATGTTAACCATAATACCGTGAAGCTTAGCATCTACTTCGTCAAATGTCCAGCTTAATCTTTCGCTGTTCTGGCTCATTTCAAGAGCTGAAGTAGCAACACCACCGGCATTAGCAGCCTTAGCAGGAGCAAAGAGAACGCCACCCTTTAAGAATGCGTCAATAGCACCTAATGTAGAAGGCATGTTAGCACCTTCACCAACAGCGATACAGCCGTTAGCAATAAGAGCCTTAGCATCGTTTTCGTCAAGTTCGTTCTGAGTAGCACATGGAAGAGCGATGTCACACTTAACATTCCATACACCCTTACCTTCGTGGTATTCAGCGTTCTTGTGAGTTTCAGTGTATTCAGCAAGTCTACCACGTCTGTTGAACTTAAGGTCCTTAACGTATTCAATATCTACGCCGTCCTTGTCATATACCCAACCGTTAGAGTCAGAGAATGTAACAACCTTAGCACCAAGCTGAGTAGCCTTTTCAGCTGCATATACAGCAACGTTACCAGCACCAGATACAACAACTGTCTTACCCTTGAAGCTGTTGTTCTTGTCGTTAAGCATCTGTTCTACAAGGTATACAAGACCGTAACCAGTAGCTTCAGTTCTAACTAAAGAACCACCGAAAGTAAGACCCTTACCAGTAAGAACACCTTCGTAAAGACCAGTGATTCTCTTGTACTGACCGTACATATAACCTACTTCTCTACCACCTACACCGATGTCACCAGCAGGAACGTCTGTGTCAGCACCAATGTGTCTGTAAAGTTCTGTCATGAAGCTCTGGCAGAAACGCATAACTTCGTTGTCTGACTTACCCTTAGGGTCGAAGTCAGAACCACCCTTACCACCACCGATAGGAAGACCTGTAAGAGAGTTCTTGAAAATCTGTTCGAAACCAAGGAACTTGATGATACCTAAGTTTACAGATGGATGGAATCTTAAACCACCCTTGTATGGTCCAATAGCAGAGTTAAACTGTACTCTGAAACCTCTGTTTACTCTAACAACGCCGTTGTCATCAATCCAAGGAACTCTGAACATAATCTGACGTTCAGGTTCAACTAATCTTTCAAGTAAAGCAGCGTCTTCGTACTTCTTGTCAGCTTCGATAACTGGCTTAATAGTGTTAAGAACTTCTGTAGCAGCCTGATGGAATTCTGGCTGAGCTGGGTTCTTTGCAATAAGTTCAGCTAATACCTTATCAACGTAATTCATATTAAATAAATCCTCCGTTCTATGCTTTTATTAATATGTTGTGGGGAATAAAGTAGTTTATTATGTAAAATTGGTGGTTTTACAAAAAAATACAGTCGTACAATGACGGCTGTATAAAACGCTTCATTGCATCCCTTAATTAGAATTATAAGCCTTATAATGTTATTTGTCAATAAAATTAAATTAGTGAAATATAACAACTTTTATAATTGTATTTTATGCAAAAAGCTGTATTTTATTAATAAAAGGGGATATTTTAGTAAATTTTTTAAAGAAATTATTGAAAAAACTTTATTAAAAATAGTATGCTTAAAAATAAAAAAGGTAATCAAAAGTAGCAAAAATACCACTTTTAATCACCTTTTGTGAGTTTATAATATCGACTTTTAGAATGGTTTATTTTTTGTATTTTGGTGGTTCAGTTTCGTAAAGGTTGTTTCCTTCGCTGTCAATAATAACAATACCGGGAAAATCTACAACTTCAAGACGGTGTATTGCTTCAGAACCTAAATCGGCATAATCCACAACTTCGCATTTCTTGACACACTGGCTTATTAAAGCACCGGCACCACCAACAGCACCAATATAAACAGCACCATATTTCTTCATTGCGTCTACAACTTCTTTGCTTCTTGCTCCCTTGCCTATCATACAAGTAAGACCAAGTTCAATGGTTTCAGGAGAATAAGCGTCCATTCTGTAGCTAGTAGTCGGACCAACTGAACCAATAGGCTCATTAGGCTTTGCAGGAGCAGGACCGGCAAAGTATATAGTCTGGTCTTTTAAGTCTACAGGAAGGGCAATACCCTTGTGGAGATTTTCCAACATTCTCTTGTGGGCTGCATCTCTTGCTGTATAAATAACACCAGTTATTTTAACCATATCTCCGGCTTTAAGGCTTTTTGCCTTTTCACGAGATATAGGAGTTGTAATATTGATTTCCATTTTAAAACCTCCTTTAGTCATTTAATGGTTTAGCATCTTTTTTAGCATATATTGTTACAAAATCTGTTTCGTCTAAAACTTTGTAACCCTCAGATAAAATATCTTCTTCCACATCATCAAAGTTATCTATATAACTAGGCTGTAAGATATAGTAATCCGGCATATTGCCGTCATCATAAGGATATACATACATATCCTTCACCTGAGGTAGGTGAGCTGTAAGAAAATCACTAGCAATAACTGTTACATCACTAGGAACTTTTTCAAGCATTAATTCAGTTTCGTCAAATACTTCTTTATTAGATAAGTAATATTCTGTAAAGTAGTTTAACTTGCCTTTGTATGTGTAAGTAGCAAAGCAAGAGCCTATGAGAGCTGTTATGGCAAAGCCATAGGCTATTTTCTTAGGGTATCTGTATATATTAAGTATAAACAGGAAGAATACAAGGGCACAAGGTCCAAAAGCATACTGATAACCTACTTCGTGCTGATACTGGTAATTAGTTGCAAGGTGCATAAATAAAAACGGTAAAAGCAAGAAAAGGTTTGAAAACTTTTTACCCATAAGAGGAATGAAAAGAAGTACACCTAAAGTGTAAAGTACAAATGTCAACATATCCTCGTGGAACATAGTCTGGAGCAAGAAACCAGGGTCTCTTATAATATTTTTAAACATAGGCATTGTGCCTTCTTCTCCAGGTAGACAATATATTCCGTATCTTGCTGCTACAACATCGTGTCCAGAGCTGTTTACTAATGAATAAGCCAAAGCAAAGTAAACAACAGCTATGAAACAAAGTACAATACCTCTCTTGTATTCTTTTTTTGCTGTAATTAAATACAATGCTATTGGTACTATGTAAAGGGCTGAGTCCTCTTTTACAAGTAATACAAGTAAAGTAAACAAAAATGCCATACGCCATTTCTTTGTTTCAATAAAGTACATTAGGAACAAAATGAGAAATGGTAAAAAGCAAGTTTCGTGTACATCATAGTACATAGGGCATACCATAGCCGGAGTTATCAAGTAGATAATACAAATAATAAGGGCAATAGGTATATTGTCGCTTTTATGTCTGCATAACAGGTAAACAGGGTACACACCAAGACCTACAAGTACAACCTGACAAACCAACAAGGTTTCAGGAGTAGGGAAAATAAAGTAAAATGGCAACATCAAGTACCATATAGGGGAACAGTGTACAGCAAAGTGAGAAAGCAACTCATTTCTTTCTACAGTAGTGTACTGTATTCCCGTTTTTATCATACTTCCAAACATCTGTGAGAATATACCAAAGTCAAATGTTGGAGAACAGAAACCTCGGTATTTTGCTATAGTTATAGTACCAAAATATCCACAGAAGAAAAGGAAAAGTGCTGTAATAAAAATAAATGCAAATGTATCATTTAATTTTGTGTCTGTTATGGTTAAGTGGTTATGTTTGCAAAGATAGTAAGTTATATAACCTATTATTGCAACGACACCCATAGTAAAATAAATATTTCTTTCAGTAATATGAGTTATAAGCTCAAAGCCTAAAAATACTGCTGAAACCTCTGTTAAAACGTATGTAAATTTCTTTGAGAAGAAAAGTATACGCATAAATATAAGAACATTAAAGATAATAAGTATTTCCAATATAAGATTAGGAAAGTCTACATTACCGGCAAAATTAATATTGCTAAATGACTCAGAATTAAGAAGTATTATAAGTCCACTTGTAAACAAGTAACTGCTTAAAAGTGTGCAGACAATTTCTACAGGCTTTTCTATAGTCTTTATGCCGTAGGAAACTATATTCAGTCTGAAATTTACGGCAAATGTCATAACAGTTGCCACTAAAAATGTAAGACCTATGGATACAAGACCCTTACTCATTATAGGATACAGCACAATATAATGGAAAGCTACATAGCCAATAGCAAGTCCTCTTAATTTTTTGCCACTTCTGAAAACAAAGAAGCACAAAAGTGAGGAAAGCACAAAACAGAGAATATACAACAATGGAATGAAAGACTTTTCCAAAGGTTCTAACTGAACGCCTTTTAAGTAAAAATCACCTTTTCCGTTGTAATAAGTTCTTATTTCTACTGATTTGTCAGAAATGTCTTCCGGCACATTAAACTTGAATGTTTTTGAGTTTTCACCTGCCGGCAACACATTGTCGTAAATGTAAAGACCACCGTTACCGTAGGTAATTTCAAATTTTTGGTCATTTGTACTTGAATAATCAAGTGTAATATTGTATTGACCCTTATTTAGGTTAATATAAGGACCATATGTAAAAATGCCATTTACATCGGCTCTGTTGGAAATTTTCTTCTCTGGAGTTTGCACCACAGATGAAACAAAGTCCTTAGATTTATAGGTTTTAGGCATCAGGCTTGTGTGTACAAACAGACCACCTAGCAATATAGTAATAATGGTTATACAAGTAATTAGAAAAAGGCTGTTGTGATTTTCATACAATCCTTTTGTTTTCGACTTAAAAGAACAGAAGTTAAAAAATCCTTTATTCACAACTATTCCCCCTAGATTGTAACCTGACCATGTCTAGTAACGTGGCAACTAATATTTACGGCTAAAGGAAGACCGGCAATATGAGTTGCAAAGGTTTCTATATTTATGCCAAGTACAGTAGTGTTTCCACCTAAGCCCTGAGGTCCGATACCTAAGTTATTGGCTTTTTCCAAAAGCTCCTTTTCCATTTCCTTTACATATTCTTTGTCAGAATGACTGCCTACAGGACGGAGAAGTGCCTTTTTCGCAAGCTCTGTACATTTCTCAAAGTTACCACCAATACCCACACCAACAACCATAGGAGGGCAAGGATTAGGACCAGCCTTTTCTATACAGTCAATAATGGCATTTTTAACACCTTCAATACCGTCAGAAGGCTTGAGCATATAAACTTTACTCATATTTTCGCTACCAAATCCCTTTGGAGCAACATCAATTTTAACCTTATCTCCCTCAACTATGTTGTAATGAATAATAGCAGGGGTATTATCCTTTGTATTGACTCTTAAAATAGGGTCGCTTACAACAGATTTTCTTAAATAGCCCTCAATGTAACCCTGACGAACACCTTCATTTATTGCATCAGTAATGTTTCCACCGGTAAAGTGTACTTCTTGACCTACTTCCATAAATATAACTGCCATACCTGTATCCTGACAAATAGGTTTGCAATTTTCTTTTGCAAGGTCAGCATTTTCCAAAAGCTGAGAAAGAATGTTTTTGCCTATTGGGGATTGTTCATTATCCCTTGAATTCTCAATAGCAGAATATACATCTGAATTAAGGTTGTAATTTGCTGAAATACAAAGTTTTTTAACTGCCTCTGTAATTTCTGAAACAGGAATTTCACGCATTTTTGTTACCTCCAGTTTATACATATTTTCCAATAATTATATCACATTAAAGGGCATAAGACAATTAAATGAAAAACAAAAAAACCATAACTCTACAATAATAAATCGTAGAATTATGGTTTAAAAAGACAGAAACTGTCCATTAATATTATTTTATGTATTCAAGCTCCGGTTCGTCTTCTGAAGTAACGGCATTGTTTTCCTTCTGTTCTTTTGCTTCATAGGCTTTATAAAAGCTAGTAGAAAAGTCAAGGGCATATACCAAAAGAATAATGATAGCTACAGGTTTACCAAAGCTAAAATAATATGTATTTACTATTCTTTCTACAAGAGGTTGAAAGAGTACAAAAAGCAACATTGTCATTACGCCCCAGCAAATTGTACTTTCAAGGCAAATAACACCTTTGTAATTAAAAGGTTTGTTGTTATAATCCCACCAAAACTCGCCAAAAAGTCTTACCATAAGTTTAGCAACTAAAAATTCAAATGTTGTTGCAAGTATTGCCCCTAAGAAGAAAAGCAACATTTTGTTGTGGGAAATTGGTAAAAACAGAAAATATGTACCTAAAGCCCCTACACCGTATATTGTGCAGAAAGGACCTCTTATAAAACCTCTGTTTACAGGTGTTTTTTCTTCGTAAGAAATAACGATACATTCAAAAATCCAACCTAAAAAGCTGTAAACAAAGAAACAATTTATAAAATAAAAAATATCCATACCGACCTTATGGAAAAACCAAGCCGATATTCCAGACATTATTGTACACATAGGGTTAATATACCTCCTCAGATATATGTCAAAATATTTAATGGCATAACATCACAATTTATATGGTACTATATTTAATACAAAAAGGCAATAGATTTTACTTTACATCTATGTTACAAATAATATTTCATAAAAATTACCACTTAATCATACCCTTAAAATAAGGAGTGATGAAATGATAATTTATACTGTAAAACAAGGAGATACCTTAGAAAATATAGCAAATGAAAAGGGTGTTACAGTAGAGCAGATTTTAAATACAAATTTTCCACCTAACCCTGACAATTTGGTAGTAGGTCAGAAATTGGTTATTTTAGTACCGGATGTGGAGTACATAGTAGAGGAGGGAGATACCCTTAATTCTGTAGCACAGAAATTTAACACTACAGCTGTGGATATACTACAGAAAAATCCGTCTATTGAAAATGCTCAGATATACACAGGGCAGAATTTAGTTATTGAATATGAAAACGGTGAAGACAAAAAATTTATTGCTACAAACGGCTATACATATCCCAATATTGATAGACAGCTTTTGCTGAGGACTTTGCCATACCTCACTTTTTTGACTATTTTTACATATGGATTTACAGATGAGGGAGTGTTAATAGAACCAGACGATACCGAGCTTATAAAAATAGCCAGAGATTATGGTGTTGCACCTGTTATGCTTATTTCCACTTTAACAGAACAGGGAACTTTTTCAAATGTATTGGCTAAAACTCTATTAGAGGATAATGTTCTACAGCAGGTTTTAATTGAAAACATTATTACTATAATGGAGCAAAAAGGCTATATGGCTTTGGATATTGATTTTGAGTATCTTCCTATAGAGGACAGGGACAATTATATTGAGTTTGTATCCAATTTGACAAGACAGTTAAATGACAGAGGTTTTTTATCTTTAGTGGCACTTGCTCCAAAAACTTCAGTAAATCAGCCGGGCTTGCTCTATGAATCTCACGATTACAGGGGATTAGGTGAAACTGCTAATTTGGTGCTTTTAATGACCTATGAATGGGGATATACCTATGGACCGCCAATGGCAGTTTCTCCTATAGATAAAGTGGAGGAGGTTATAAGATTTGGGGTAAGCCAGATAAACTCTCAAAAAATATTAATGGGTATACCCCTTTATGGTTACGATTGGACATTACCTTATGTAAGAGGAAATACCGGAGCAAAATCCCTTTCCCCACAGCAGGCTTTGGAAATAGCATCAGAACATAATGTTACTATAGAGTATGATGAAGTAGCACAAGCTCCGTATTTTTATTACACTAAAGACGGAAATTCTCACGTTGTTTGGTTTGAAGATGCAGATAGTGCAGTGGCAAAGTTGAATTTAATAGATAAGTATAACCTTGTAGGTGCAAGCTACTGGAATATTACAAAGGACTTTCCTCAAAATTGGCTTGTGTTAATTTCACTATATAAGGTAGTAAAACTTTTATGATAAGGCTGGCAGCTCTTTTTGTATGCACAGTTTTAGGTGCAGGCTTTGCTACAGGACAGGAAATTATGAGGTATTTTACAGACTATGGAATAGTAGGTCTTTTAGGAGTGCTTGTAAGCAGTGCAGTTTTTGGACTATGCTTATACAAAACAAAATACTATAACAATTTTAGTGAAATACTTGACGATATGCCTTTTTGTGCCGAAGTGGTAATATTTCTGTCCTTTATTATATTTTATTCTGCTATGATTTCTGCTATGGGAGAAATAGTATGGGAGCTTTTCGGTGTAAATAAAGTTTTAACCGGTGTTTTAATGGCTTTTTTGGTGTGTACACTTACCATTATGGGGGCAGAAAATATTATAGCTTTTAGTGAAATAATATGTCTGCCTATGATAGTGATTACAGTAATTGTTGGCATAAAATTAATGCTTATGCCTATGGAATTCAGACCTCCGGCAAGTAGTGTAAAGGGTGCATTTTCTCCATTTATATATGTTTCTTATAATCTGGCATCTTCTTTGGCTGTTGTAACTGAGCATAAATATAAAAAAGGTATGGCAACTTTTTCGGCAATTTTAATTGGAATTACAGCTTTAGCTATAGCGATACCATTGTATAAGTATTACGGGTTTGTAAAAAGCTGTCCTTTGCCTGTACTAAGTTTATTGCCACAGGGGGAATTGCTGACTTATTTATATATTTTTACAATAGGTGGAGCAGTGTTTACAACAGCTGTCAGCAACAGCTATAGTGCATCACAGTATTTGGAAAATAAGACAGGAAAAAATAGAGCTGTTGTCTGTGTTACAGTGGCACTTTTGTCTTTGCTATTGTCTTTTATAGGCTTTGAAAATATAGTGGCAAGGGGATATTTTGTATTTGGTTTAACAGGGCTGTTGCTGATGTTTAAGGTACTGTTTAAGAAAAGGACTAATTGATAAAATCTTCTCAATAAAGTAGTTGACTTATAGAAAAAGTTAGCTTATACTAACCTTGTAAAGGTAGTACGTTTGCTTATAAGAGAGGTGCTTTATATGGTAGTTTTAAATGTACTTTTAGATGTATTGACATTTGGTTCTATTATTTGTGCTATGCTCTTTTTAACTTGGCTAAAAAATAGAATTATGAAAAAATACGGACATTAAAATTAGGAGATGATTGACTGTGTCAACAGTTATTATATGTATAGTATTGGCTTTAATTATAATTTTCGCTATTGTCAATTCGGCAAAACACTTCAGAGGTGAAGGTGGTTGCTGTGGTGGTGGCTCCGACATTAAGGTAAAAAAGAAAAAACTTGCAAATGTTAAAGAAACATTGGTAATTTCTATAGATGGTATGACTTGTAAAAACTGCTCTATGAGAATACAGAACAAACTTAATGAAATGGACAATGTTTCTGCTGATGTAAGTCTTCATAAGAAACAGGCTGTTGTGGAAATAGAAGACGGCGTGTCACAGGAAGATATAAATTCAGCTATAGAAAGACTAGGCTATACAGTAACTAACATTGATAAGAAATAGTTTTATAAGACTCTTTTGTAATGATATATACGAAAGAGTCTTCTTTTATGTAAACCACAATTAGTTTATATAAATTTACATATATTTTATTTGTAAAAAATGCTTGACAATTATTTAACAATATGTTATAATAAACACATAAGTTAAATAAATAAGCCTTTAAACATATTTTTATAAACGGAAGTCCTGTAGCGTATATGGGTCTTCTTTTTTTGTGCCTCTACTTTTAAAAGTAGGGGCTTTTTTAAGTATTAAGTTAATTTGTTTTAAATTATGTCACGATATGTCATTAATCTTGGTGTATGTTAAAAGAAAACTATATTAGGAGGTAATGATAATGACAGAAAAAGAAAAAAATTTAGCCGATAAATATCTTGAATGTAGAGATAAAAAAGAGGCTTTGGTGTTTGCAGATTATAATGAAAAAAGTACATATGTATTTGATAGACCGGAGGTCAAAGCTTATATTGAAAGTAAAAGTCCTAAAATTGCAACATCAGATGAAATATTGGAATATTGCTCTAAAATTATGAGGGGCGAGGAGGAAGAACTTGTACCAATAAAGGAGAAAGACGATGAAGGAAACACAGTAATAACAGTTCTTAGCCAGCCTGTGCCTTTAGCTACCAGAATTAAAGTTGCTGAGCTTTTGGGAAAAAGAAATGGTACTTTTTCGGAAAGTAAAAAAACGGAAAATGTTTTGCCTGTTGTAATAAAGGATGATTTATATGAATAATGAGGTAATATCTCTAAAGGAGATAGTTGGAGAAGGTTATAGCGATTTTTGGCACTTCAAAGGCAGATACAGAGTGTGCAAAGGCTCTCGAGCCAGTAAAAAATCAAAAACCACAGCCCTTAATCTCATCGTTCGTATGATTGAATATCCGTTAGCTAATATTTTAGTTGTAAGAAAGGTGTATTCTACATTAAAGGACAGTTGCTACACAGAATTATGCTGGGCAATACATCGACTAAAAATGGACAATTTTTTTGAATGTAAGACAAGTCCCCTTGAAATTATGTATATTCCTACAGGACAAAAAATATATTTTAGAGGACTTGATGACCCTTTAAAAATAACGTCAATTACAGTAAAAACAGGCTCTCTCTGTTGGCTTTGGATAGAGGAGGCCTACGAAATTACAAATGAAGACGATTTTAATATGCTTGACGAAAGTATACGAGGTAGTGTGGATAAAAGTATTTTTAAGCAAATTACTATTACCCTAAATCCGTGGAACGAAAGACATTGGATAAAGGCTAGGTTTTTTGATGTTATAGATAGCAACATAATGGCTAAGTCCACAAACTATATGTGTAATGAGTGGCTTGACGAAAGTGATTTAAAGGTTTTTGAAGATATGAAAAAGAACAATCCTCGCCGATACAGAGTTGCCGGCTTGGGTGAGTGGGGCATATCTGAGGGCTTAGTTTTTGAAAACTGGGAAGAAAAAGACTTTAGCATAGATGAATTAAAGGGTGAAAAGTGTTTTGAAACTGTTTTCGGCTTGGATTTTGGGTATACTAATGACCCAACGGCTCTGTTCTGTGGCTTTATAAATACAGAAAAAAAGGAAATATATGTTTTTGATGAGCTTTACAAAAAAGGTATGAGCAATGAGGCTATTTATGAGGCTGTTGTGGAAATGGGTTATAAAAAAGAGAAAATTAGAGCTGATAGTGCAGAACCTAAGTCTATTGACAGATTGAGAACACTGGGGCTAAAGGGTATACGACCGGCCCGAAAAGGGAAAGACAGCATAAACAACGGCATTGATTTTCTTCAAGATTATAAAATATACGTATCACCTAAATGCCAAAATTTTATTACGGAAATAAGCAATTATACTTGGGATAAAGACCTGAATGGTAAAATGCTTAATAAACCGGTGGATAGCTTCAATCATCTTATGGATGCAATGAGATATGCTGTGGAAGAAATATCAAACGGTGAAATGTTCAGTTTTGAATAATAATGTAAAACACAATAAGAATTAAAAGAAGAAAATATAGCTAAAATTTGGTTTACATAAATAGAGCCTGTATATGCAGTTTTAAAGGGGTATAAAGTGAAAAATGTAAACAAAATATGAATTTGTTTCAATTATATAAAAAATGATGAAAAAGATTGAAATTAAAATAATGATAGAGTATAATTAGCTGTAAAGTAGTAGGAATATATTTCCTTTGCTTTACACCCCCTTTTAAAGAACTCTTATTGATAAATTTTTGTTGTTGGTTTATGAATGGGTTAATTCTTTAATAACCGTTAATAAACGGATTGCTTTTAGGGATAAAGCATAATTAATAAAATTAAAAAGGAGTAAATATGGGGGAATTTTACTCCAAGAGATATTTTTATAAGGGAGGAATAGGAATGACACAATCTTTAAAAAGATTTGCAAGTGCAGTTTTAGCTCTCGTTATGGCTATGACTTGCCTTGTGTTTACTAATGTAGCAAGCGTATCAGCTGCTGAACCTGCAACATTTGGTACTTATACTATTGGTACAAGTGCTACAGGCGATTTAGCAGTTACAACAAAAAGTGCTACAGTTGGTAATGTAACTTTCAATTTGAGAAGTATTAGTACCAATAACGGTACTGTAAGAAAAGGTTCAAGTGAAATAACTTTTACAACTACTAAATCATTTACAATTAATGCTAAGTTTACGGAAAGTAGTAGTAGAAATGTTGTTATTACTAACGGTACTGACACAGTAGTATTGAAGTCAGGAGAAACTTCTGCAACACTTCCTGCTGGCGATTATACATTGACAAATGATGATACAAAAAATAATAGTCAGATTTCATCTTTTACTCTTGCAGAAGCAAGCAGTGAAGAATCATCAAGTGCAACAACTACAACAGAAGCAACAACTACAACAGAAACAACAACTGAAACTACAACTGAGGCTACTACAGAAGCTACAACTGTTGCAAACCAGACATTATATAAGTATTATGTAAATGCAGCAGATGCTACAGCAAATGGTGACAGTATTGACAATAATGCATCAACTGTATTTAAAGATGCAAAGACTTCTACTGGTAGACTTAGTGCAGAAAGTACTGTTGCTGTAGGTGGCAAGGACTATACATTAAACTACAGAAGTAGTAATGCAACAACTCTTAGTATAGTTGTTCCAGAGGGTGTTGAAAATGCTACATTATATGTAGTAGCAAGGTCAAGTAGTAGTACAGGAAGAGCTTTAACATTAACAAAGGGTACAGAAACTGTTGGTGATGCACAGAGTACAGATGGTACAACTCCAGTAGTTGCAACATATGAAGGTTTAAGTACAGGTACTTATACATTAACAAGTGATGGTAATATGCAGTATTCCTTACTTGTATTATCTGTACCAACTACAGTAGGAACAACTACTACAACAACTGAAACTACAACTGAAACAACTACAACTGAAACAACTACAACAGCTAGTGTTCAGATTTGGACACCAGATAATAAGACTGATATTTTAGGTTCAGCTGTTAGCGGTTTATCACCTTCTACAGCTAGTAATCGTACATCAGCTTTCGTAGATAGTATTTTTGGTGACGGTGAGACAGCTGTTTATAGTGGTACATTTGCCGCAAGAAATGGTAATACAGCAGTTGAAGCAATAACTATTAATGTTGAAGCAGGTAAAACATACAATATTTCTAACCAGTTAATGCTCTTTAGAGCTGAATTAACACCAACTGGCTCAACAGAAACAAGTACAGAAACAACAACTACTACAACTACAGAAACAACTACAGAAGAAACTACTATGGGTGTATTAAAGGTTAAGGTAAATAATCCAGCATCAAGTAGTGACGCAACTGTAAAGGTAACTGTAAAGAAGAATGGTACAACAATTAGTGATGTAACAGCTCTTAACATTGGTTCTGAAACTGAAATCGCAGGTGTAAATGAAGACGATGTTATTACATTTACATTTGCAAAAGAACAGGCTAAGCAGATTACAAATTGGAATAGCAATTTAAAGTCTGTATTTAGAGATAAGACTTATACTCTTACATACACAGTAGGCAAGACTATAGCAATTCCTGAAATGGATTATTATAGTTCAATGCCGGCTGCAGTAACATTAGGTCAGACAGAAACAAAAGCTGCTGGTTATGGTACATACGGCTTTGGTCAGTACAAGGTTAAGACTAATGGTAACGATTTAGCTGAGTATGCTATTATCAAGGGTCATCAGTATTCACTTTTCGATGTAGGTTCTGGTGATTACGATAAGGACGGTACAGAATTTGGTATTCCAGATGAAAGAATTCTTCTTTTAGGTGGAACAGATGATGAAATTGAACTTACAAATTCTATTAATAGTAAAGAAAAGGTTCTTGTTCTTCTTGACTGCTCTGGTGATAATGCTATAGTTACTGCTACAGGTGGTAATCTTTACTCATCTTACGATGGTAGCACAGGTACAAAGGCAGCTCAGATTACAGGTATATCTAAGAATGGCGTAAAGGTTCAGTTCTATGTAGACGGTGGTACAACTATTACAATCAAGGGTACTGGTACAAGTGCTAATGCTTACACAGTAGTAAAGAGTATCAGATTATTCAACCTTAACAATATCGTTGACGGCGATAAGATGATAGATAACGGGGCTGTATCAACAATGACAGAAGATAGTCCTTTCTATAATGTTGTTACATCAAATAGCTTAGCTACTACTGATAAGTTATTTACATTAATTGGTAATGTTACTGGTAACCATAGAGAAAGCGAATTCCTTAACCAGATTGGAAAGGTAGGTTTCGTAATTCTTGATGCTGATACAGTTGATACTTACGATAAGGATGGTACATTAACACCTATGCAGTTAAAGTACAATAACCCTGATGTAAACTTTGGTGGTGTTTACGTAGAAACAACTGATATTTACAAGAATGTATACGATGCAACAAATTATAATTCTTCTTTAGATAGTTCTGAAGGATATACTGGTGATGTAGATTCAACTCTTGAAACAAACAACAATGTTGCTTACTTTGCTGAACTTGTTTCAGTAAGTGCAGGCCATAGATATTATGCTTATCCATTTACATTGTACACTGGTGCTACTCAGAGAGCATACGATACTAATCCAAAGGGAACAAGAATTGAAATTTCAAACAATTAATAGGAGGTATAGATTATGAAAAAAGTTTATAGTAAACCTGTTGTAGTAGTCGATACTTTCTTAAATGACGATGCTACAAATGCACTTAACTTCATTTCAACAACAATCGCACCTAAGAGTGCTAATTTAAGTAATAAATTTACTAAGTTGAATAGTTAATTTAGAGAAAGAGCTGTTACGATTGTGACAGCTCTTTTTTTGTGGATATGTTAAAAGAACCTATACACAAGAATGTGGTATAGGTTCTTTTGAATTGTAAAATCAATTAATATATGATATAATCTCCAACGAAAGTTAGTTAAATAGAGTGGTTTCCACTTCTTTTATTCTAGGAATAAAGGAGGTGGGGCGTATGAGTACATATGAAGCAATATCATTAATGATAGCCTTCGGGACTCTTGTAGCTATTATTTTAGGTACAAAAAAATAACCACTCAGCCGACCAAAACCTAGTGGTTATTTTTTAATAATAAACATTGAGTGGAAATCACTCTGGCTGACTTCCTTGTACCATTATATTAACACTATTATAAAAAAATGTCAATGGCAAAAGACTTATACACAATGGAGAATAAAATTTCTCGTATATGTGTATAAGTCTTTTTTTATGGCATAAAAATGCTTGTTTAGTGGAAGAAAGTTGAAGTTTCTAGTGAGGATTGATATAATTGTTGTAGAGAGATGTTGAAAAAGAAAGGGGAGGTACATAATGAAAAAATTAATCGCTTTAATTCTTGGGGTGTCATTGTTTAGTGTGAATACTTGGGCAGATATTCAGATGAACTATGTAAAAGACGGTATGAAAACCTCTGCATCTAGCTACAGTTTAGCCGGTTCGGCAGACCCTAACTATCCATTATATATTAATGGCAAAAAAGTAGAAACTACAAGTGAAGGCTACTTTAGCTATTACGTGTCTTTGGCACAAGGGGTAAATGTATTTAAGTTTGAAAATACTACAGCCAGTAAGACCTATAGAATTACAAGAACTAATGGGTCATCTACTAATAGTGGAAATGCTAATTTTAAGACTGTAAATCTAGTGGGCGAGATTAATAAAAACCACCCTACAGTTCGTTCAAGACCTGATGAGGCAAATGATGACCTTATTTTGCCTTACGTAAAGGGTACATTGTTGCATATTGTGGCTCAAAATTATGAATACTACAAGACAGCAAATGGCAGTTACGTATACAAGGACACAGTTAATTTGGTAAACAAAAAATATGGTGAAAATTCAGTAAATAGTATAGAAACAGCAAAAGACACTATATCTTTTAATATGAACAGGTCCACAGAATACGATGTAGAATTTGCAAAGGATTACATGGAAGTCAAACTATATGATACGCAAAACAAAGCAGTAATTCCAGACAGCAGTGACTTTGATGAAATAAGTGTTGAGAATAACACACCGGCTACATACACATTTTACTTTAATAAGGGCGACAACTATGTAGGGTTTATGGCAGGTTATGAGGGTAACAAATTTACAATAAAGCTAAATGACAGAACCGTAAGCCCTGAAAAGTCATTAAAGGGTATGAAAATAGTACTTGATGCCGGTCATGGTGGTACTGACAATGGTACATTGGGATTGGGCAAGGTCTACGAAAAGACGGTTAATTTGGCTATAGTTAAATATTTGTACGACTACCTTACTGAAAGAGGTGCTGTAGTTACTCTTACAAGAAAAGACGATACATTTATTTCTCTCGGAGATAGAACAAATATTATTAACACAGTTATGCCTGATATTTCTGTGTCTGTACACTGCAATTCCAGAAATGAGTGGGAGGACTTTGGAGAAAAACAGGGTACACTTAATCTCTACAGCTACGATACTCCTGACCGGTTTGTTCAGAAATTGACAGAATATATGGACAATACAGGCTATCAAAAGCAAAATTTGGCGTTAACAAGAACCACTGTTTGCCCAGCTGTACTTGTGGAAACAGGATATATGAGTAATCCAAAGGAATACCAGTATCTTATTAAGGCTGAAAATCAGAAAGCAATGGCAGAAAAAATAGGTACTGGAATAGAAAAGTATTTTGAGAATATACTGAATCAGGCAGAAAATACACTGCCATTTATAGATGTCAGTGTTGATGATTGGTATTATAATGCAGTTAAGAAAGTTTATGAAAATGAATTATTTAGTGGCACAACAAAGAGGAAGTTTGCTCCTAAAAGCTATATTACAAGGGGTATGCTTATGGAAGTGTTGTATCGCAAAGAGGGTATGCCTTCTGTAGAAGGAAAGAGTAAATTTGAAGATGTTGACCCAAGTGCATATTTTAGCAATGCTGTTGCGTGGGCAGAAGAAAATGATATAGTAAATGGTGTTACAGATGGCTTATTTGCTCCTTATGAGCCAATGACAAGAGAACAGGTGGCAACAGTGCTCTATAAGTACGCAAAGTACAAAAATGCTGATGTAACTGCTCAAGGTGATTTATCATCTTTTGCTGATATAAATTATATTTCAAGCTGGGCAGAAGAAAGTTTGAAGTGGGTAGTTGGAAGTAAAATATTTGTAGGCAATGACGGAAAATTGTCACCAAAAGCATATATTACAAGAGCTGAAATGGCAACAGTAATATGTAGTTTCTATAATATTTAAAATAATTTAGAATAAATTAAAAAAGCCTCTAAAACTGTAGTGTTTTAGGGGCTTAAAAAATAAATACTTTATTTAATATACAAGCCAAGCGATAAGCCGAGTTCTGTCGTTGGACGGTCATCTATCTCGTACCTGTGTCGCCACAAGTCTCATGCGATTTCTACCTAAGACAGGGCGAGCAACCCTTAATGTCTTATCCAATCTTGCTTCAAGTGGGGTTTACAGAGCCACCTTTGTTACCAAAGGTGCGGTAGTCTCTTACGCTACCTTTCCACCCTTACCTACGAAAGTAGGCGGTTTATTTCTGTTGCACTATCCTTAGAGTCGCCTCCACCAGACGTTATCTGGCACTCTGCTCTGTGAAGCTCGGACTTTCCTCACACCTAAAAGGTGCGCGACCGTCTGCCTGACTTGTATACTAAATAAAGTATTTATTATGATGTGGGAAAGAACAAAGCCTTTCCCACTATTTTGTTGTCTTTTAAATTTAGTTGTTTGGAAGTTTCAATACTGTTACTTGAGCAATACGATTGTCTTCCACTTTGTCAACATAAAATCTATAGCCTTTGTATTCGATTTTCAGACCCTTTTCATTTGGCTCAGGTATTCTATCTAAAACACCAATTATAAAGCCACCTAAAGTGTCATACTCGTCAACAGGCATTTCTATTTCTAATTCGTCGGCTACGTCCTCAAGGTCCGTAGAGCCTTCGATTTTAATTACATTTTCTGAAACCGTCTTTATTTCTGGTTCTTCCTCATCGTCATATTCGTCTTGAATATCACCCATAACTTCTTCAATAAGGTCTTCCATAGTAACAATACCGGCTGTGCCACCGTATTCATCGGCTACAACTGCCATATGTATTTTTTTACTTTGCAATTCCTTGAAAAGGTCATTTGTCTTTTTGGTAAAAGGTACGAAATAAGGCTCTCTTAAAAGTTTTTTAAGGTTAAATTTCTCCTTACCGTAGAGGATAATATAACGCATAAAATCTTTAATATGGAGAATACCAATAATGTTGTCTATATCTTCTTCATAAACAGGAATACGAGAATACTTAAGGTCCCTTACGAGACTGATAATATCGTCAAATTCTGCGTCAATAGGCAATGCAACAATGTCTTTTCTGTGAGTAGCAATATCTACCACATTTTTGTCATCAAAATCAAAGATATTGTTTATCATTTCCTTTTCCTGTTCGTCAATGCTACCCTGTTCGCCACTGGCATCAACCATCATAAGAATTTCTTCTTCACTAATGCCTTCTTCAGCAGATTTCTTAGTAAATATTTTAGAGCATAACTCAGATGAAATATCCACAAGCCATACAATAGGGCTACATATAACACTGAAAAATGCTAACAAACCTTTAAGTTTCAAAACTATTTTAACAGGATACTTATTAGCAAATGTCTTAGGAAGTAAAAGACTGAACATTGCGAAAAAATATGTTGTTACCAATATTATAATAATAGCAGCAATAATTTCGTTGATTACCACAGGAATGTTAGGAAGATGGCTTAAAAGCACTTGAAGAACTTTGCCAAAAGTTCTGAAAGCGAGAATAAAACCAATTATAATACCAAAAAGGGCATTAATTACACTAGCTGTATTCGTATACTGGCGAGATTTAGGAAGAATCTTGCTCAGTTTCTCCATATCCGGATTTTTGTCAGAAGAATATTTGTTCTTCTTTAAATCCAAGACTGTAAGACTGGTAGAAGCAGCAGTTACAAGGCCCTTAACAATAATAAGGCACAGTATAATGACTATGTCATCTATCAAAAATCATTCCTCCATAAGAAAAAACATTCAAACTCTTACAAAACTAGATTATAAAACAAAATCTTGTTATAGTCAAGTTACAACTATATTACCAATTTAAATATATAGAAAAATTTAAAATCTATTTTTTTGTGAAAATATATGATATACTGATTTCGGGAGTGATTGAAGTGGAAAATATAGGTCGAAAAAATACACAATTGATTCTTTCGGGAAATATTCCAAAGGCTCTTCTATCTTTGGCTATTCCCATAGTTATAAACAATTTTATACAAACTATGTATAATCTTACGGATACATTTTGGCTTGGAAAATTAGGTACAAGTGAAATGGCGGCAATTTCCCTTGTAAGTCCTTTACAAAATATTATTGTGAATTTTGGGCAGGGTATAACGATTGCTGGCTCCATTCTTATAAGTCAGCATATAGGAGCTGATGACAAGAAAAATGCAAAAAGTATGGCTAATCAGATTTTTGTATGTGCTATGCTTTTTTCAATTGTAGCGTCAATACTTTGTATACTCTTTTCTCCATTTATCGTTGAATGGCTGGGAGCAGAGGGTACAGTAAAAGATAACAGTATTACATACTTGAAAATTGTACTTGCAGATTTGCCGTTTTTGTTTTTGATTAATTTATTTTCGGCTGTTCATCAATCTCAAGGGGATACCGTCAATCCTATGAAATTGAATATGTTGGGAATTATAATAAATATGTTTTTGGACCCACTCTTGATTATGGTATTTCATTGGGGAATAGGGGGAGCGGCTTTGGCAACGATGTTTGCAAAAGTTCCTTGTGGAATAATTGCTGTGCTTTCTCTTTTTAATAAGAATAATGAAATACACATAGTGTTGAAAAATTTTAAATTTGATGCCGATAAAATAAAGAAAATAGTTTCTGTCGGGTTACCCACTGCCATAGGTGGTTCGACAATGCAATTTGGTTTTTTGCTTATGACTAAAAATGTTTTGGTATACGGTGACGGAGCTATGGCTGCCTATGGAATAGGAAATAAATTAAACGGAATTATCACAATGCCGGCAAATGCCATAGGTTCAGCTGTTGCAACAATAGTGGGGCAAAATGTCGGGGCAAGACAGATAAAAAGAGCAGAGAAAAGCTATCAAATTGCAAGAAATATGGCTATCGTATTTTTATTTGTTACCGGTATGATAATGTCAAGGCATTTTATGTCGGAGGGAATAGTAAAAATCTTCTCTCATGATGAAAATGTAATTTCTATGGCAACCGATTTTTTATCAATAATGGCTTTTTGGTGCTTCACAAACGGAGTTTATAATTCTACCATAGGGTTGTTTAATGGGGCAGGAAATACCCTTGTTACAATGCTGGTGGAGGCGGCGAGATTGTGGGTGTTCAGATTTGCAACTTTGTTTACTTTTAGTCATTTTTTTGGTATGGCAGAGGAGAGTGTGTGGTACTCTGTTGTTGTAAGTAATGGTATTTGTGCTGTAATACTGTGGGTATTGTATAAATTAGGTCTATGGAAAATAAAAATAAAAGAATAGTAGGCAATTGACAATTTAATTTTTTCAATTTATAATCTAAATAATTGTGGAGGTGTTGATATGAAACAATGTATGGACTCTGATAATTTACATAGACGATTGAAAAAAATAATCGGTCAGGTACAGGCAATAGATAGAATGATAGATGAAGATGTGCCTTGTGAGGATATTCTTTCTCAGATTAATGCGGCAAAATCTGCTTTGCACAAGGTAGGACAGGTTGTTCTTGAAGGTCATATAAAGCATTGCGTTAGAGACGGTATAGAACACGGCGATGCTGACAAGACAATTGAGAATTTCACTAAGGCTGTTGAAAGATTTGCAAATATGAACTAGAGGTGCTTTAAGAGTGAGCAATATTGCAATAAGAGAATATAAAGAGTCTGATATTAAGGCAATGGTTGAAATTTGGAATGAAGTTGTTGAGGAGGGTGTTGCTTTTCCTCAAATTGACGGATTGACAGAGGAAAGTGGCAAGGAATTTTTTGCTCAACAAAGCTATTGTGGTGTAGCAGAGGACGAGGAAACAAACACAGTATTGGGTATGTATATTCTTCACCCTAACAATATTGGCAGATGTGGTCATATTTCCAATGCCAGCTATGCAGTATCTTCAAAGTGTAGAGGATTACATATTGGCGAGAAATTGGTAAAAGATTGTATATCAAATGCTGGAAGATTGGGCTTTAATATATTACAGTTTAATGCAGTTGTGGCAAGCAATGTTCACGCAAGACATTTATACGAAAGAATAGGTTTCAATCTTTTAGGTACAATTCCAAAGGGATTTTTGTTAAAAGACGGCAGTTACGAAGATATTTGCGTTTATTATATAGAAGTATAAAATATAATTTAGGCGAGCTTGCATTTGTGAGTTCGCCTTTTTTTATTTTTACTCTTGACAACCTATACCCCTATGGGTATAATGTAACCGTAATAAACCTATACCCCCATAGGTATGAAAGGAAGTTTTTTATGAAAACAATAGAAAAAATATTAGAGTGGGGTGGAACTAAAAGGGACATAGCTTTTTTGATTATTTCCGGAGTAGCTTTATTTTTGGACATATTCAAAATTATTCCTTTGCCATTTAATTCTGCTTGGGTAGCTATTATACTTTGTGGCTTGCCTATTATTTTAGAGGCAATAGTAGGACTTGTGACGGAATTTGATATAAAAGCCGATGTTCTTGTTTCTTTGGCTCTTATTGCATCTGTTATTATTGGTGAATACTTTGCAGCCGGCGAAGTTGCCTTCATTATGCAGTTAGGTGCTTTGCTTGAGGATTTAACTGTTGCAAAGGCGAGAGCAGGTATCGAAAGACTTGTAGGACTTACACCTAGAACAGCTAGAGTTATAAAAGGCAATGTAGAAACAATTATATCTGCTGAAAAGGTAGCAGTAGGGGATATTTTAAAAGTTCTCCCAGGGGAAATTATTCCGGCTGACGGTGTAATTATTTCAGGTAAAACTTCTGTCAATCAGTCTGTAGTAACAGGTGAGTCAATGCCTGTAGATAAATCAGAGGGAGATAATGTTGCAAGTGGTACTGTAAATCAGTTTGGTGCTTTTGAAATGAGAACTGAAAAAGCCGGTGACGACAGTTCAATACAGAGAATGATAAGGCTTGTTCAGTCTGCTGACGCTGGTAAAGCCAAAATTGTAGGTATTGCTGATAGGTGGGCAACTTGGATTGTTGTTATAGCATTATCAGCAGCCGGTCTTACTTGGTTCTTTACTGGCGAAATAATAAGAGCCGTAACAATATTGGTAGTATTCTGTCCTTGTGCTTTAGTTCTTGCAACACCTACTGCCATTATGGCTGCCATAGGAAATGCTACAAAGCACGGTTTTCTTGTAAGGGAGGGTGATGCCCTTGAAAGACTTGCTACAGTAAAGGAAATTACATTTGATAAAACTGGTACACTTACATATGGTACACCAGAGGTTATTGCAGTAAAGGGTTATGGTATTGACGATAATGAACTTTACAGCTTAACTGCTTCAGCTGAAAAGAATTCGGAACATCCTTTAGGTAAAGCCATTGTCAGATGTTGCAAAAAAGAAAACATTGATATTCCACAGGCTGAAAATTTTGTTATGGCTGCCGGTAGAGGTATTTCGGCTGTTGTAAATTCACAGAATGTTATTGCCGGTAACTTAAAAATGCTTGAAGAAAAGGGCATAGCTGTTGAAAATATGGAGGAAGTAAATCAGTACATAGAAAAAGGCTCATTAATTACCTATGTTGCTATTGATAATAAGTACAGAGGATATATTGTACTTGCCGACACAGTAAGAGAAGAAAGTAAAAATACTATTAAAAATATTTCAGTTTTAAATATTAAGCCTGTTCTTTTAACTGGGGATAACGAAAAGACAGCAAAGACAATAGCAGAAAGCCTTAACATCAAAAATGTAAAGGCAAATTGCTTGCCGGAAGATAAAATGGAATACATTGAAAACTGCCAAAAGAATAAGGTACCGGTTTGTATGATTGGCGATGGTATAAATGACGCACCGGCACTTAAAAAGGCTGATGTAGGTATTGCTATGGGTGGCGTTGGTAGTGACATAGCCATAGATGCTGCCGATATTGCTCTTGTAGATGATGAAGTAAAGGAACTTCCACACTTACTTGCATTGTCAAAGAGAATGATGATAACTATTAAGTGCAATATGACTTTCTCAATGGTGCTTAATTTCATAGCTATTGTATTAGCCATAACAGGTGTTTTAAATCCTGTTGTAGGTGCTTTGGTTCACAATGGTGGTTCAGTATTTGTAATTGTAAATTCAGCTTTATTATTAAAATGTAGAAAAAAAATAAATGGTAATAAATGTTATAGGTATAATAATAGGTATTTTAATTTTATTTGCAGGTATTTTCTACGGTATAAAGGAAAAAGGTGACAAAGAATCTTTAAAAATTTATGCTATTACAGCTGTTATAGGTGCTATTGTTGTTGTAGCTTTTGTAGTAAAAATGCTATTAAGTGTAGCATAAAAATATTAAAATTACCTCTTTACAAACTGTTAAAATAAGTTTATAATGAAGTGGTTAATACTACAGAAACTAAACACTATAGTAAGGACAGTAACTTAACACTAATTCAAAAGAGAGTTGGGGACGGTGGAAGCCCAATGATGTGTGTTGTGTGAAAATCACCTTACTGTGGCAATTCCGAAATTTATAGTAGGTTTTGACGTTGCCTGCGTTAAAGGTTTTGAGAGGGAGTATATATACTCCAATTCAGGTGGTACCACGCTATGGCGTCCTGTTGGGCGACATAGCTTTTTTTATATTTATTTTGTAATTCCTAAATTTAAGGAGGGTTTATTGTGTACGATAAGGTAAGCACTAATCTTAACTTCGTGGACAGAGAAAAAGAAATTTTAGGCTTCTGGAAACAAAACGATATTTTTGGCGAGTCAATTAAAGCAAGAGAAAACTGCCCAGTTTTCACTTTCTATGATGGACCTCCTACAGCAAACGGTAAGCCACACATTGGTCACATTTTAACAAGAGTAATTAAGGACCTTATTCCTCGTTACAAGACTATGAAGGGCTACAAGGTTCTCAGAAAAGCCGGTTGGGATACTCACGGTCTTCCAGTAGAACTTGAAGTAGAAAAACAGCTTGGTATCAGTGGTAAGCCACAGATTGAAGACTATGGTGTAGAACCATTTATCAAGAAGTGTAAGGACTCTGTATTCACATACGAAAGTCTTTGGCGTAAAATGAGTGATAGAGTAGGTTATTGGGCTGATATGGATAACCCATACGTTACTTATCACAATGACTATATTGAATCTGTATGGTGGGCATTAAAGCAGATTTGGGACAAGGGCCTTTTATACAAGGGTCACAAGATTGTACCTTACTGCCCACGTTGTGGTACAGCTCTTTCTTCTCACGAAGTTGCTCAGGGCTACAAGGACGTTAAGGAAACTTCTTGTATTTGTAGATTTAAGGTTGTAGGTAAGGATAACGAATACTTCCTTGCTTGGACAACTACTCCTTGGACACTTCCTTCTAACGTTGCACTTTGTGTAAATGCTGCTGAAGAATATTCAAAGGTTAAGAGCAATGACGGTAAGGTTTATATCCTTGCAACAGCTCTTTTAGACACAGTTTTAGGCGAAGGCAACTACGAAGTTGTTGAAACTTACAGAGGTCAGGACCTTGTAAATACTGAATATGAACCACTTTTCGACTATGCTAATCCTGACAAAAAGGCTTACTACGTTGTAGAAGACCCATACGTAACACTTACAGACGGTACTGGTATTGTTCATATCGCTCCTGCATTTGGTGAAGACGATGCCAACGTTGGTAGAAGATTTGACCTTCCTTTTGTTCAGCTCGTTAATGACCAGGGTAAGTTCACTAAGGAAGTAGAAGGACTTGAAGGCGTATTCGTAAAAGACGGCGACAAGGAAATTTTAAAGAGGCTTGAAGAAAGTGGCAAGTTATTTGCTGCAATTCCATTTGAACATAGCTATCCATTCTGCTGGAGATGTGATACTCCACTTCTTTACTATGCTAGAGATACTTGGTTCATTTCTATGACTAAGGTTAGAGACCAGCTTTTAAAGAACAATGCTACAGTAAACTGGATGCCTGATAATATTAAGAACGGTCGTTTCGGTAACTTCCTTGAAAATGTTATTGACTGGGGTCTTTCAAGAGAAAGATATTGGGGTACTCCACTTCCTATTTGGGAATGTGAATGTGGTCACAGAGAGGCTGTTGGTTCTATTGAACAGTTAAAGTCTATGAGTGATAACTGCCCAGATGATATTGAACTTCATAAGCCATACATCGACAGAGTTGAACTTAACTGTCCTAAGTGTGGTGGCAAGATGCACAGAGTATCAGAAGTTATTGACTGTTGGTTCGATTCTGGTTCAATGCCTTTTGCACAGTGGCACTATCCATTTGAAAACAAGGAAATTTTTGAACAGAACTACCCAGCTGACTTTATTTCTGAAGCTATTGACCAGACAAGAGGTTGGTTCTATACATTAATGGCTATTTCTACACTTATTTTTGACAAGAGTCCATATAAGAATGTAATCGTTTTAGGTCATGTTCAGGATAAAGACGGTAGAAAGATGTCAAAGCATTTAGGCAATGTTGTTGACCCTTGGACTGTTCTTGACAATCAGGGTGCTGACGCAGTTAGATGGTACTTCTATGCTAACTCTGCTCCTTGGTTACCAAATAGATTTGATGACAAGAATGTAAACGAATATCAGAGAAAGTTTATGGGTACTCTTTGGAATACTTACGCATTCTATGTACTCTATGCTAATATTGACAACTTTAACCCAATGGATTACAAGTTAGACTATTCACAGCTTCCTCCAATGGATAAGTGGATTCTTTCAAAGCTTAATTCTCTTGTTAAGTATGTTGATAACTCTCTTGAAAACTACAAGATTACAGAATCTGCAAGAGCTATGGCTGATTTTGTAGACGAACTTTCTAACTGGTATGTAAGACGTTCAAGAGAAAGATTCTGGGGCGAAGGTATGCCACAGGATAAGATTAATGCTTATATGACTTTATATACAGTTCTTAAGACTATGTCTTTACTTTCTGCTCCATTTACTCCATTTATGGCTGAAAGTATTTATCAGAACTTAGTTGTAGGTATTGATAAGACTGCTCCAAAGTCAGTTCACTTATGCGACTTCCCTGTAGCTGACGAATCAATGATTGATGCTAAGTTAGAAGCTAATATGGAATTAGTTCTTTCTGTTGTAGTTGCCGGTAGAGCTGCTAGAAATACTGCTAACATCAAGAACAGACAGCCTATTGGTCAGATGTATGTTCAGGCTCAGTCTAAGCTTGATGCAGAATATAACGACATTATTCTTGATGAATTAAATGTTAAGAATGTTGAATTTGTTGACGATGCTGCTAAGTTCACAAGCTACAGCTTTAAGCCACAGCTTAGAACACTTGGTAAGAAGTATGGTAAGCTCGTTCCACAGATTGGCGAATATTTAAAGAATGGCGACGGCAATGCCCTTATGAATGAGTTAAAGACAAAGGGTGCTATTAAGTTCACTATTGACGGCACTGATGTTGAACTTGCAGAAGAAGATGTTCTTGTTGCAACTGCTCAGACAGACGGTTTTGTTGCTGAAAGCTACAAGAATACTACAGTAGTTCTTGACACAACTCTTTCTCCAGAACTTATTGAAGAAGGTTTTGCAAGAGAACTTGTATCTAAGCTCCAGACAATGCGTAAGGAAGCTGGTTTTGAAGTCCTTGATAGAATTAATGTATACTATGAAGGTAACGACAAGATTGCTGAAATCTTTGCTAAGAATGGCGAAAGCATTGGTAAGGACGTTCTTGCTGAAAGCGTACAGGCTGGTAAGGCTGGCTACAGCAAGGAATGGAATATCAATGGCGAAAAGGTAACACTTTCTGTTGAAAAGAGATAATTTAATTATTTAATGAAAACCGTAGAATGAGAAATCGTTCTACGGTTTTTTGTGTTGTATTGTATTTTTACACAATAGCCAGTTTTATCCAAAATTATTACAGAAAATGCTATAAAACCTTACAAAATCATTAAAAATAAAACCAAATTGCTTATTGATAAAAAATTCCATTTGTTAAGTTTGACAATGAAATAACAATATTATGTAAATCAATAAACGTTTTTATGCGATTTTGCTTAAAATAAATGTTTAATTTGTGCAACTTGTCGGATGGATTGACTGAAATTTGTTCATTGTGTTGAAAAAAGTACAAAAAAGTAATAAGATGGGCTAAAAATAGGTATAATTCACTAAAAATAGATAGACTTTTTACTAAAATAAGTGTATAATGAAGCGTACAATAAAATTTAAAACAAGAGTATAAATTGAATATCAAATGGGACAGAAAATATTTTTTTATACTAAAAAACTATGTTTTTTGCTTTTTTACATTGATATTGATTATAATAAAAGTGTAAATTTGTTGCAATAGGAGGCTTTTTAATGAGAGAAATAGGTAAGGCTTTAGCCTTAATAACACAAATTGGAGTTTCAATGGTTGTGCCTATTTTTCTTTGCCTTATTTTAGGTTCTTTTTTGGATAAAATATTTCACACGGGCAATATACTAATGATTGTATTTATAATATTAGGTGTATGTGCTGGCTTTAGAAGTGTTTATGTTATGACTAAAGATTTTTACAAAGACAAAGATACCTATATTCCTATAAAGGGAATAGAAAACAAAAATAATAACAATGATAATGATGATGAAAGTGGTGACTTTTAGTGGAGTTTAAAATGTCTGATACTTGCAAAAAATTATCTACAGTAATAGCCGTACTAGGGCTTATAGCCTTAGTAGTTGGATTATTTTTTGCCGGTAACAAAATATATTGGATAGTGGGCATTGTCCTTGGAACAGTAGCCTCACTTATTAAGGTCTATATGCTTGAAAGAACTTTGGATAAAGCTGTGGATATGGACCCTAAAAATGCAAATAATTACACAAGAGCAAATTATACTATGCGACTTGTAGTAAGTGTTGTTATTGTAGTTCTTGCTTGTATAGTTGAGCAAATCAATGTAGTCGGAGTGTTAATAGGTCTTTTGTTGGTTCAGCCGGCAGCCTATATCACTAATTTTATTACTGCCAATAAAGAAAAATAATTTTTTTCTTATTGATAAATTATGAAATAATTAACTATGAAAGGAGGAATATGATTGGGACTTCAATTATTGGAGGTCAAAAGTCTTGTAGGACATTTCATTGGATGGGAAAACACATCTTCTGGAGAATTAGATGTAGAATCTAAAATTCTAGGTCGATTGAACATAGGTGGAACAGAAGTTTGGCTTACTCAAACTGTTGTCACTACATGGGTGATTATGGCGGCACTTATAATAATTGCTCTTATACTTAGAGCTAAAATGAAAAATTATAAGTATAAGCCGGAGGGATTACAGAATGTAGTTGAAATGGCTATTGAGTCTATGCACAATTTTGTTGTCGGTTCAATGACTGAAAAATATGCTTATTTTGGAAACTGGTTCTTTGGTGTATTTGTTTTTGTATTGGTTTCAAATTTAAGTGGTCTGTTAGGACTTAGAGCTCCTACGGCAGATTTTTGTACTACTGCTGCAATAACTCTTGCTACCTTTGTTATGATTCACTTTATGGGTATCAAAACAGGTAAAGGTGGTTACTTTAAGGGTTATTTAGAGCCAGTACCTGTACTTTTGCCTATAAATATTATAAGTGAATTGGCAACACCTATTTCACTTAGTTTCCGTCTATTCGGTAATATTTTAGGTGGTATGATTATTATGGCAATGGTTTACTCTTTGCCACGATGGTTAAACTTTGGTATTCCGGCAGTTCTGCATATTTATTTTGATGTTTTCGCCGGTTGTATTCAGACAGTTATTTTCGTAATGTTAAGTATGACTTTTATTAAAGACAAAATTACAGATTGATTTTAAGGAGGATTTTAATTATGGAAGGAATGGACCCAAAAGCATTTGTATTAGGTTGTTCAGCAATAGGAGCAGGTCTTGCAATGATAGCAGGTGTAGGCCCTGGTATTGGTCAGGGTTTTGCAGCAGGTAAAGGTGCAGAGGCTGTAGGTCGTCAGCCAGAGGCTAGAGGTACAGTTACTTCAACTATGCTTCTTGGTTGTGCCGTTGCAGAATCAACAGGTATTTACGGTTTGGTTATCGCACTTATTCTTTTATTTGCTAACCCACTTATTGGTAAGTTATAAGAGGAATATTGCACGTTTATTTATGACTATTGTGGAAAAAACCACATTGAAAGGAGGCAATATTCTTGGACTCAGGCTATGTAATTATACTGAATCAGCAGACTGTCATTCAGGTTATAATTCAGCTTATAAATACAGCTATCCTTTGTTTTATATTGAGTAAGCTTTTGTATCAACCTGTTCTCAAGTTCTTAAATGCGAGAAAGGAAAAAATATCTTCTCAAATTGATAAAACAGAGGCTGATATGGCACAAGCACAGGCTCTTAAAAAGGAGTACGAAGAAAAGCTTAAAAATATTGAAAGCGAAAGAACTGCTATATTACAAGAAGCTCGTACAACAGCCCTCAAGAATAGTCAGATTATTATTTCTGATGCTAAGACAGAGGCGACAGCTATTAAGGATAGAGCTAATCTTGAAATCGAAAGAGCAGAAGAAAAGGCTAAAGACGATATTAAAAAGCAGATTGTTCAGGTATCTACTCTTATGTCAGAAAAATTTGTTGCTGCCAAGATGACTGAAGATGAACAGAATAAGCTGGTTGATGAAACAATATCTGATTTGGAGGAGATTGAATGGATAGGATAATTTCAGACAGATATGCAGAAGCACTTTTCAGTTTAGCAGTAGAAAATAATGCTATTGATAGATATGAAGAACAGGTAAAGCTGGTTCTTGATGTTATTTCCGGAGATAAGGAAATAATGAAAATTCTTACTCACCCTGATATTAACGGTGAGGATAAAATGAATGTTTTAACACAGGCTTTTAAGGACAGCGTAGATGACGATATTATGGGACTTTTTTCCGTAATAATGCGTAAAAATAGGGAAAACCAAATTATTGGTATTTTAGAAATTTTCCTTGAAAAGGTAAAAAGCTATAAGGGTATTAGTGATGCAGTTGTAGAAAGTGCTGTACCTTTAAGTCCAGAAAAGCTGAAAGTAATTGAAACTAAATTAGCAAATAAATTAAATAAGCAGGTGGTTGCTAAAAGCGTAGTTGTGCCAGAATTATTAGGTGGACTTCGCATAAGCATTGATGGTCATATTTTAGACAAGACTGTTAAAAGACAGCTTGAAGATATGAAAAAACAAATGCTTGCAACATCACTTGCCCAGTAAAGGAGTGTAACCTAAGAATGAATATCAGACCTGAAGAAATTAGTTCTGTTATAAAAGAACAGATAAAAGGCTATTCAGCAAAGCTTGATGTGTCTGAGGTTGGTACGGTTATACAAGTAGGTGACGGTATTGCCAGAGTATATGGCTTAGATAACGCTATGAGTGGCGAGCTTTTAGAGTTTGAAAACGGCGTATACGGTATGGCACAAAATCTTGAAGAAGATAATGTGGGTGTCGTTATTTTAGGTAGCGACGAAGGTATTAAGGAAGGCTCATCTGTAAAACTTACAGGTAGAGTTGCGGAAGTACCTGTAGGCGATGCTCTTATAGGTAGAGTTGTAAATGCTTTAGGTCAGCCTATTGATGAAAAAGGACCTATTAATACAACTAAAGCAAGACCTATTGAAAGAGTTGCCCCTGGTGTTATTACAAGAAAATCCGTTGATGTACCTTTACAGACAGGTATTAAGGCTATTGATGCCATGGTACCTATTGGTAGAGGTCAGAGAGAACTTGTTATCGGCGACAGACAGACAGGTAAGACAGCTATTTGTATAGATACAATTATTAATCAGAAAGGCAAGAACTGTATTTGTATTTATGTTGCTATTGGACAGAAAGCATCTACAGTTGCCAGAATTGTAAACACATTGGAAAAGACAGGTGCTATGGACTATAGTATTGTAGTTTCATCTACAGCATCTGACTCTGCTACACTTCAGTATATTGCACCATATAGTGGCGTAGCAATGGCTGAAGAATATATGGAAAACGGAAAAGATGTTCTCATTGTTTATGATGATTTATCTAAGCACGCAGTAGCTTACAGAGCAATGAGCTTACTTTTAAAGCGTCCACCAGGACGAGAAGCATATCCAGGTGATGTATTCTACTTACATTCAAGACTTTTAGAGCGTTCAGCTAGACTTGATGAAAAATACGGTGGTGGTTCAATAACAGCATTACCTATTATTGAAACACAGGCTGGCGATGTTTCAGCATATATTCCAACAAATGTAATTTCTATTACAGACGGTCAGATTTATCTTGAAAGTGAATTATTTAACTCAGGTATGCGTCCAGCAGTAAATGCCGGTCTTTCTGTATCCAGAGTAGGTGGTTCAGCACAGATTAAGGCTATGAAAAAGGTAGCAGGTCCTATTCGTATGGAACTTGCACAGTATAGAGAATTACAGAGTTTCTCTCAGTTTGGTTCAGATTTGGATAAGGATACTCTTGACAGACTTAACCATGGTAAGAGAGTTATGGAAATTCTTAAACAGCCACAGTATAAGACCCTTGAAGTTGAAAAGGAAGTTGTTATACTTTACGCTGTTACAAATAAATACCTTGATGATGTTCCAGTTGAAAAGATTGCCGATTTTGAAAGAGGTTTCTTTGAATTTATGGAACAAAATCATAACAACATTTTAATTGAAATTAAGGAAACTGGTGTTATGTCAGACAAGGCAACAGAGGAACTTAAATCAGCCATTGAATCTTTCAAGGCAAAGTTTGAATAGTGAGGTGATATTATGGCATCAATGCGTAACATAAAACGCAGAATTAAAAGTGTCAATAGCACCCAGCAGATAACAAAGGCGATGAATTTGGTTGCCAGTTCAAAGCTGACAAAGGCAAAGCAGAATTTTGATGATACAAAGCCTTTCTTTAACGCCATTAGACGCGTTATTGCCAATGTAGTTAAAGGTGCAGGCAATACAGACAATGTATTTTTGAAGTCAAGAGAAGTAAAAAATACAGGCGTAGTTATTCTTACAGGCGACAGAGGACTTTGTGGAGGATATAACACAAATGCTTGTAAAACAGCTTTAGGTATTACAGAGGGAAAAAGTGCTTCTTACATTACAGTAGGTTCAAAGGGTTTTGAATTTTTAAAGAATAAGGGTTGTGACTTTGCACAAAACTATACTGGAATTTCAGAAAAACCTACTTACGAAGATGCAAGAGCAATAGGCGAAAAAATAACACAGATGTATCAAAATGGCGATGTTGACGAAGTATATCTTGTTTATACAGAATATATTTCTACAATAGCCAGCGAACCTAAGGTTATGCGTCTTTTACCTTTGGATACAGAAAGTTTGGGAGAAAGTGAAAAGGATAACCTTACACTTACTATTTACGAGCCAGATGATGAAACAGTATTAGCATATGTTATTCCAAAATACATTAATACAGTTATTTACGGTGCTTTAGTAGAGTCCTCCGTATGCGAATTAACTTCCCGTATGACTGCTATGGATTCAGCTACAGATAATGCCTCTCAAATGCTCGATACTCTTAATCTTCACTACAATAGAGCAAGACAGGGTGCAATTACTCAGGAATTAACTGAAATCGTAAGTGGTAGTAACGCATTGGAATAAAATCCTATGTGTAATTGCTTAACCGTAGGTATAGGGAAAGTTAAAATTTTTTAAGGAGTGAAAATATGGCAGAACAAAATGTCGGCAAGATAGTTCAGGTTATCGGTGCCGTATTGGATATAAAATTTTCCGGAGGGCATATGCCTGCCCTTAATAATGCCATTGAAATACACAATGGCGATAGAAAGATTGTTGCTGAGGTATCAAAGCACCTTGGCGATGATGTTGTAAAGTGTATTGCTATGAGTTCTACAGACGGTTTAAAGCGTGGTATGGACGCTATTGACACAGGTAAGCCTATTTCAGTTCCTGTAGGTCGTGAAACTTTAGGCAGAATGTTTAATGTAGTAGGCGAACCTATTGATGATAAGCCAATGCCAACAACAGAAGAAATGTGGCCTATTCATAGAAAAGCACCTAGCTTTGCACAGCAGGCTACAAGTGCTGAAATGCTTGAAACAGGTATAAAGGCTGTTGACTTACTTTGCCCATATTCAAAGGGTGGTAAGATTGGTCTTTTCGGTGGTGCCGGTGTAGGTAAAACCGTTCTTATTATGGAGCTTATTACAAATATTGCTACTGAACACGGTGGTTACTCTGTATTCAGTGGTGTAGGTGAAAGAACAAGAGAAGGTAATGACCTTTATTATGAAATGCAGGAATCAGGGGTTATTGACAAGACAGCCCTTGTTTTCGGTCAGATGAATGAGCCACCTGGAGCAAGAATGAGAATTGCTCTTACTGGTCTTACAATGGCTGAATACTTTAGAGATAAAGAAAATCAGGACGTGCTTTTATTCATTGATAACATTTTCAGATTTGTACAGGCAGGTTCAGAAGTTTCTGCACTTTTAGGTCGTATGCCATCAGCCGTAGGTTATCAGCCAACACTTGCTAATGAATTAGGTGCGTTGGAAGAAAGAATTACATCTACAAAGAATGGTTCTATTACTTCTGTTCAGGCTGTATATGTTCCAGCCGATGACCTTACTGACCCAGCTCCAGCTACTACATTTGCCCACCTTGATGCAACTACAGTTCTTTCAAGAGCTATTGTAGAGCTTGGTATTTATCCGGCTGTTGACCCATTAGAGTCTACATCAAGAATACTTGACCCAGCTGTTGTAGGTCAGGAACACTATGAAGTAGCTAGAGGTGTTCAGGCTACATTACAGAAGTACAATGAATTACAGGATATTATCTCTATCCTTGGTATGGACGAATTATCAGAAGAAGATAAGGTAACTGTAGCAAGAGCTAGAAAGATACAGAGATTCTTGTCACAGCCTTTCCATGTTGCAGAAGTATTCTCAGGTATTCCTGGTGTTTACGTTCCTGTAGAAGAAACTGTAAGAGGGTTCAAGGAAATATTAGAGGGTAAGCACGATGATATTCCTGAAAGCTGTTTCCTTAACGCAGGTACTATTGATGAGGTAGTTGCCAGAGCTAAAAAGTAAGGGGGTAGATTATGAATAAGTTATCCCTTAAAATCGTTACGCCTTCCCGTATTATGTATGACGGAGAGGCAGAAATGGTTATTATGCGTACTAAGGTCGGCGATATTGGTATTATGGCAGGACATCAACCCCTTGTTACTGTATTAGATTACGGTGTTTTGAAATTGAAAATTTCAGAAAATGAGGAAAAAAGAGCTGCTGTTTTAGGTGGTTTTGTAGAAGTTGATGGCGAGGGCGTAAATATACTTACTGATATTGCTGAATGGTCTGACGAAATAGATAAAGTCAGAGCAGAAAAGGCAAAAGAAAGAGCAGAAAGAAGACTTTCTGAAAGAAATGTGGGCTTAGACGTAGTTCGTGCTGAAAATGCACTTAAAAGAGCTATGGTTAGACTTCATGTAAATGATTAATTTTAAAGACTGTTGTTGATTAAATTCAATAGCAGTCTTTTTTTGTAAAATATTTTTCTTTTGAAAAAATATTAAATTTGTTTGCAAAATATATATACTAGTGTTAAAATATTAACATAAGATGAAAAAAGAAATTTGTCGAAAAATGTCATATTTCTATAAAGATAAGGTGCTTTTAAGGGGGCGTAAAAAATGAAAAAGAGAATTTTAGGCGTTGCATTGTCAGCAATAATGACAGCTACAAGTTTAAGTGGAGTTTATGCAGAAGAACCTGTACAGGAAACTGCAGAAGAAGTGGTTCAGGAGGAAGTGTCACAAGAAATTGTGCCACAGGAAGAAGCTGTTTCAGAAGAAACAGTTGAAGAAAGCTCAGAAGAACTAACAGAAGAAGTTACACAAAGTGAGGCTGTTCAGGAAGAAGTAACAGAGGAACAGACTACAGTTGCACAGGAAGAACAGGCTGTAGAGGGAGTATCAGCAAAGGAAAGTCCAGCTGTTGAAAATATTGATGAGGCTGTAACTGTTCAGGCTGACGGTATTGTTGAAAGTGGTAAATGTGGTGATAATGTTACATATACTTTCAATAGCGATGGTGTGCTTACTATAAGTGGCAGTGGAGATATGTATGATTATGATTATGGTTATAATTATAATGACCCTGTTTTTTTACCTATAAGTGGAAATGTTAAAACTGTTATTATTAATGATGGAGTAACATCTATAGGGGATTATGAATTTTTATACTTTGAAAATATGACAAGTATTACAATTCCAAATAGTGTAACAAGAATAGGAAAAAATGCCTTTTCAAAGTGTTTAAACTTAACAAATGTAACAATTCCAGAAAATGTAACAAGTATAGGAGAATATGCTTTTTCAGGGTGTTCAAATATAGCAGATATAGTAATTCCTAATGGTATAACTGAAATAGAAGAATATACATTTTATGGTTGTTCAAAATTAGAGAACGTTAAAATTCCAAGCAGTGTAGAAAGAATAGGGAAGTCTACGTTTTTAAATTGTAGAAGTCTTAAAAGTATAACAATTCCAGATGGTGTAACAGAACTGGGAGATTATGCGTTTAGTGATTGTTACAACTTGATAAACATAACAATTCCTGATAGTTTAGCAAGTATTGGAAAAGGAGCTTTTTATCGTTGTGAGAGTTTAACTGGAATAGTGCTTCCGGAAAAAATAACTAGCATTCAAGAAAGTACATTTGAACATTGTAGAAGTATAGTTTCTTTGAAGTTACCTGAAAAATTAACAAGTATAGGGTATAATGCGTTTTCTCGTTGCGTCAGTTTAAAAAGTATAGAAATTCCTGACGGAGTAACATTGATAGAAGTTTATGCCTTTGAAGGCTGCTATGATTTAGATTATATAATAATTCCAGAAAGTGTAACAAGTATAGGAGAGGATGCGTTTTTTGCTTGTAAGTCTTTTACTGTGTATTGCGTAAAAGACAGTGTGGCTGATAAGTATGAAAAGTATCCTGAAGGTTCAAAGAAAATATACATCACAATACCTATTAAAGGTGATGCTGATAATAGTGGTGTTATAGATGCTACAGATGCTGCATTAGTTTTACAGAAAGTGCTTACTGGTGATAAGATGGCTATAGAAGATGTAGTAGAAAATTATATGAAATATGTTGATGTAGACAATGATGGACAGTTGACATCAAAAGATGCCTCTTATATTTTACAAAAGGCTTTGGATTCAACATTTTTAATGCCAAATGAAAAATAAATAATGATTATTTTGAGAAGATTGCTGTTGCGTAAAGTGACAGCAGTCTTTTTTGTTTTGTGTTTTTTACAATTATTTTAAAATGTCTGTATTTAATTGAAATTGCTATGTAATAGGGTTATAATTGATGACGGATTTATTATAGAATGGGAGATTTTAATATGAAGCATAAAAATAAAAGGCTACATAGGATAATAGGCGTTGTGCTGGCTACAGTTATGACAATAGGTGCTATGCCAATGAATGCCTTTGCCTTAGGCGATGGTGTATATTACGAAAAAAAGGATATACAGACTATTGCAGAGGGTGTAACCTATGAAAAAAGCAGTCGACTTTACAAGGCTGGTTGGATGGACGTTTATGTACTTACAATGGACGCAAATTCAAGTGATACAGCTTTAAAGGTTATACAGTCTGTAGGTAGTGTAGGTATCAAAACTACTGTACCTAAGTTGGCTACAGACAACAATGTTATTGCAGCAGTAAATGGTGATTTCTTTGGCTCTGGTAATCCTATGTCTAGTATGGGTCAGGTTGCTAAAGACGGTGAAATGGTATCTGCTCAGAATTACTACAACGGTAGTGAGAACAAATATGCAGGTCTTTATATTGATAATGAGGGTGTGCCTTTTATTGACTATGTAAAGTCTACAATAGGCTTTTATGGAGCAGGTGGCGTTTCTCTTGCTATGGGTGCTAAAAACAAAATGACAGATTTTTCAAAGCCTGTATATTTTGACAGAACTACAATGACAAGCAGTAAACAGCTTGATGCAACATATTCAACACTTTCTAAAATAGTTGTATCAAACAAAGTTATTACAAAGATTGCCGGACCTAAGGAGGTTGTAGATATTCCGGAAGACGGCTTTATTATTGTTATGAACAAGGCTACAGCAGCAGCCAATTTAAGTAAGTTTTCAGTTGGTATGAGTGCTGATTTTAGCGAAAATGAAACCTTTGTTTTCAGACCAACAAAGACAATAGACAATATTGACTTTGGTATAAGTGGTGGTGGCGAGCTTTTAAGAAATGGCGAATATGTTTCACAGGGTCTTATTATTGGTCAGAATGCTCGTAACCCAAGAACAATGGTTGGTGTAAGTAAGGACAAGTCAAAGATTTATATTGTTTGTATAGACGGTCGTAAAAACGGTATTGGTGCTACTCATGCAGAGGCTGCCAAGATTATGAAAGAATACGGTGCTTATGATGCTATTCACTTTGACGGTGGTGGCTCTACAACAATGGTTGTACAGAAAGAGGGTACAACTTCTCCTTCAGTTGTAAATGTACCAAGTGAGGGTTCATTGAGAGCTGTTGCCAATGGTATAGGTATTGAAGCTACCGGTCAAAGTGGTGTTCCAAGTAGAGTAAAGCCATATGTTCAGGATAGTGAGAAGAACTATCTTTTCCAAGGTTTAGGAAACACAATAAATGTGGAAGTTTATGACGGCAAGTTACAGGCTATGAATGTAGATAAGTCGAAATTATCTTTCTCATCAACTATTGACGGTAAATGGACAGATAATGTCTTTACACCTAGTACAACAGGTAAAGGCACAATTACTGTTAAATATGGAGATATAAGTGGAACTATTGATGTTACAGTTCTTGAGGGTGTTTCAGGTTTAAGACTTTCAGCAGATAAATATGCCCTTAGCACAGGAGAGACAGCAAATCTTTCTGTTAAGTTTGTAAATAAAGACGGTTATGACGTAAATGCCGATACTAGCGATATGGACTGGGAAGTTGATGATACATCAGTTGGTACAGTTTCAAATGGTGTGTTTACAGCAAAAAGCGAAGGTGTAGCAAAGGTTACAGCTACAGCAAAGGGTGTTTCTTCTTCAATCACTATTGGTGTTGGTAAGAGATATATTGCTATAAACAGTTTTGAGTCAGCAAGAAATATGACAATGTATTACTATCCAGAGGATTTAGGTCTTACCGGTAGTTCAAATGTAATTTCCGGTGTAGGTTCTGACGGTAATAGCTCACTTAAAATAAGTGCTACATTTAAGGCAAACTCTACAACAACTCAGTCTGTTTATGCAAGTTTTGAACAAAAGCCTATTGTATTCCCTGACAATACAACAGACTTCCTTTATAGCTACAAGGGTGACGGCTCAGGCAGACTTTTGAGAGCTTTAGTAAAGGATAACACAGGCAAGAGTTACAATATTGACCTTACTACATCAATGGACGACAGCGAATGGCACGAAGGTCAGGTTGCTATACCAAGTGATTTGACATCACCAGTAACTCTTGATAAAATATATGTATCAGCACTTAATACAACAACTGACAATTTAACAAGTACAGTTTATGTAGATAATTTAAGAGTTATGGCTCCTACAAATGTAGGTTCAGGCATAACAAGTGGTGGCAGTGTAAAGGATTACTGGAATTGCGATTTAGACAGTGTTACTGGTTCTGACTATGAAGTGGTTTCTGCTTTTGGTCGTTCAAGTGGTGGCAATTCAACTACATTAAGTAAAGTTCTTACACAGATGTCTAACGGTGCTAAGGCTATTGCCTTTGCAGGTGCTACAAATGTAAGCAATACTACAGGCGTTCCGGCAGTAATTTGGAAAAATGCCTATGCTACAAATGGCACAAACAAGTTCTCATTTGTAAATGTTGCTACCGGTAATGGTAGTCCGGCATCAGCAAATCCAGAACAGTACAAGTATTTACAGGACTTTATGGACAATTTAAGCAAAAAGAATGTTGTAGTATTAATGGATAGATACCTTTGGGGTTCAGGTTCTTACAATACAAAGGAAAGAGATGCACTTCACGATATTTTTGAAACAGCAGCTCATCAGTACAACAAGAATGTAATTGTTGTTTCATCAGCTGGAGAAAGCAATTACACAGAAATAAAAGACGGTGTAAGATACATTAACCTTGCAGGTATAGGAAATACAAGTAATTTACAGTATCTCAAATTAAAGGGTAATGATAAAGATTTGTATTACGAATTTGTAAACGTAAAATAATTAGGAAAAAGGAAAAAATATGGGAACAAGTAAAAAAGGTGCAATGGCAAAAGATACGGTTATTTATATGTTAGCAAAGGGTATAGAGGGCGTTGTAGGCGTAGTTACAATGTCAGTAATGACCTATCTTTTTGCGACTTTCCAAATGGGTCTTTACTCAACAGTAAACATTGCCATTACTACAATAGGTATGGTAGCCATACAGTGGCTTGTACAGTCTGTTTTGAGATACGTAAACAAATACGATATTTTAAATCAGCAAAAGGAATTTTACTCTACAGTTTTTTCAGCTTGGAAAAGTGTAAATGTAGGTGTTGCCTTAATAGCACTTATTATTATATTAGTTGTTAAAACTTTCTTTGGCAATATACCAGTTGTTGCTAAGTTTACAGAAAATTACAGCTATGCTCTTATGATTTTAGGTGTTTTATGGTTTATAACTTACAACACTTCACAGCTTATGATTGCTATGCTTGCAGCTGTAAGAGAGGCTAAACTTAATTTGCTTTTAAGCCTTATTACTGTTTGTGGTAAGTTAGGTCTTATGTGGCTTTTCTGTAAGCTCTTTGGCAGTAGAGTTGAATGGATATTCTTAAGTTACTTTATTACTGACGGTGTTACATCACTTATTGGTATGACAAGACTTAAAATATTCAAGTATTTAAAGGGTGGAAAGGGTTCAAAAGAAATTTTAAAGGAACTTAAGGACTATGGCACTCCTTTAATGGGTAATATGATAACTACTTCAGTTCTCAACAAGTCTGATATTTATATTATTACTGCTGTGCTTGGTGCATCAGCTGCCGGTATTTATCAGACAAACTATTCTCTTATTGCTACAGCCTTTACTCTTTTAAGTGCATCTGTAATGAGAGGAAGTTATCCTACAATACTTCGTACTTGGGCAGAAGGGGATAAGGACGCTACAGCCAGACTTATAAGCGAGGCTGTTAGAATGTATCTTCTTTTGGCAGTACCGGCTACAGTAGGTGTGGCTGCTGTTTCTGATGTTATGGCAACAGCACTTTTCGAACAGGCTTATGTAGAGGGTCACTCTATTATGTTCTGGGTAGCTTTTGGTATGATGTTCTTAGGTCTTACTGAATATTCAATTAAGCCATGGGAACTTACAGCAAATACAAAGGCTATTTTCAAACGCTCACTTATAGGTGGTGCTGTAAATGTAGGTTTAAATCTTATTTTAATAAAATTGTTGGGAAGCTATTATATTGCATCTGTTACAACATTTATTGGCTTCTTTGTTTATTTCTTGCTTGCAAGATATGGCACAAGAAGTCAGTTAAGATGGAAATTAAAGGGCAAAAGTCTTTTCAGAATATTGCTTTCTGCCGGAATAATGTATTTGGCAATATATATTTTGAAAATTTTTATGCCGTTTAACAAAATTAATTTGGTTTTATTTGTATTTTGTGGTATGATAGTATACGGATTAGTATTATATATTTCTGGTGAGGTTAAAAATGAAGCTAACCTCGTTTTGAATAAGATAATAAAAAAGTAATTTCAAAGAAAGGAAGATAAATCAAATGAAAAGTATTTGTGTAATCGGTATCGGTTATGTTGGTTTGCCAACGGCTGCTATGTTTGCATCAAAGGGTCATAAGGTTATTGGCTATGATTTAAACAAAAAGGCTGTTGACGCACTTAACAGAGGCGAAATTATTATTGAGGAGCCAGGTCTTGGAGATTTAGTAAAGAAAGTTGTTGCTGATGGCAATTTAACTGCTACTACTGAATGTCCTGACGATTGCGATGTTTACATTATCGCAGTTCCTACACCTATCAACGAAGATAAGACAGCTGATATGAGATATGTAGAGTCAGCTACAAGAGCATTAGTGCCACACGTAAGAAAGGGCTGTATTGTTGTTCTTGAGTCTACTTCTCCTCCAAGAACTGTTGAAGATTTAATGCTTCCTATTTTAAAGGAAACTGGTCTTGAATTAGGCGAAGAACTTTTAGTTGCTCACTCTCCAGAAAGAATTCTTCCAGGTAGAGTTCTTGAAGAATTGAGAACTAACAGCCGTATTGTAGGTGGTATTAACCAGAAGTCAAGTGAAGAAGTTAAGAAAGTTTACGAAAGTATTGTTGAAGGTGAAATCTTCATTACAACTTCAACTACTGCTGAAATGTGCAAACTTATGGAAAACACTTTCAGAGATGTAAACATTGCTCTTGCTAACGAACTTGCAAAGATGAGTGAAGAACTCGGTGTAAACTGTTGGGAAGTTATTAAGCTTGCTAACCAGCACCCAAGAGTTAATATTTTAAGCCCAGGTCCTGGTGTTGGTGGTCATTGTATCGCTCTTGACCCTTGGTTCTTAGTTGAAAAGTCTAAGAATGCTAAGCTTATTCATCAGGCAAGACTTAACAACGATTCTATGCCAGAATTCGTTATGAACAAGATTGACACTATTTTAGGTGGTCTTGAAGGTAAGACTGTTGCACTTTACGGTGTTACATACAAGCCAAACATTGATGATGTAAGAGAAAGTCCGATTATGCACCTTTGGTCTATGCTTGAAGAAAAGGGTGCTACTGTTAAGGTTTGTGACCCTCACGCTAAAGAAAAGCTTGAAAAGTCTTATGATATTTATGAAGCTCCTAAGGGTGCAGATATTGTAGTTTTAGGTGTAAACCACAACCAGTTTGCAGATGTTGATTTTGCTAAGCTTACAGCTGAAATGAACGCAAAGAATATCCTTGATACTAGAAACTTCTGGGATAAGGAAAAGGTTACAGCAGCTGGTGCAAACTACTATTTATTAGGTGACGGACAATGAGAAAAGTTTTGATAATTGCCAACCAGTTTCCACCAATGGGTGGTTCAGGTGTACAGAGAAGTGTTAAGTTTGTAAAACATCTTCGCTGTTTTGGCTATGAACCAGTAGTATTTACCAGAGAAGTTGGAAATATGCCTTTAAAAGATGAAACTCTTTTAAAGGATATTCCTGACGGAGTTAAAATATACAGAACTAAGCCTTACGAATGTGTTGAGGCAAAGGGTATATTCCGTATACCGGGTAAGGTTCTTGGTAAGTTTATGATTCCTGATACAGCTAGACTTTGGGAACATTTTTCAAAAAAGGCTGTTATGGATGTAATTGATAAAGAGGGTATTGACCTTATTTATACTACTTCTGCACCTTACAGCGACCATCTTCTCGGTCTTTATATTAAGAAAAAACGCCCTGACATAAAGTGGGTTGTGGATTTCAGAGATGAATGGACAAACAATCCTTATACTTTAGATAATCCTCACGGTGCCTACAGAACTAAGAGGGAAAAGGAAATGGAACACGAGGTTGTAACTACAGCTGATATGTGCGTTACAAACACTCCTGTAATGAGAGCTAATTTTATTAGAAATAATAAATTAACCGGAGATAATTTCTTTACTATCCCTAATGGTTATGATGTAGAGGACTTTGAGGGTATGCCTAAGGAAAAACCAAACAACAGCAAGTTGACAATGGTTTATACAGGTGCTTTATACGGAAGAAGAAAGCCGGACAATTTCTTTAAGGCTTTAAGTGAGTTAAAGTCAGAAGGCAAAATTGATGGCAATAAACTTCTTGTTAAGCTTATTGGCAATTATCACAAAGATAAATTACAGGCTCAAATTGACTCTTTTGGCTTAAAAGAACAGTTTGAAATTGTGGGTTATGTGCCTCACAATGTTTGTATAGAACATCAGGTAGCTAGTGATGTCCTTGTCCTTATTGAGGGTGGTGGCAGAGGCTCTGATGCTTTCTATACAGGCAAGATTTTTGAATATATGAATACAAACAGACCGGTATTGGCTATATTGCCAAAGGGTTGTGCTGCTGACCTTGTAAGAGAAAGTGGCATAGGTATTGTTGCTGATACAGATGATGTAAAGGCAATAAAGGAATGTATTCTCAATTACTATAACGCTTGGGTAGAGGGCAAACTTGAATTTAATCCAAACAGAAGCGTTATAGAGGGCTTTGAAAGAAAAAAGCTAACAGAAAAGTTAGCTGAGGTTTTTGATAAAATGTACTAGGATGTGACTCTAATGAAGATACTCCACTTTATCAGCGGGGGAGATTCCGGTGGGGCAAAGACCCACGTTCTCACCTTGTTGGATAATCTGAGAAAACTGAATATTGAGGTAGAGCTACTGTGTATTATGGAGGGCGTTTTTACTGAGGAAGCTAGGGAAATGGGTATTCCCGTTACTATAATCCCACAGGAAAAAAGATGGGATTTATCTGTACTCAGTAAAGTTAAGAAATTTATAAATAACTGTGGTTGTGATTTGGTTCATTGTCATGGTGCTAGAGCAAATTATATTTCTCTTTTCATAAGAGGTGGCGTAAAAGTACCTATGATTACAACTCTCCACAGTGATTATAAGCTGGATTTTAAGGATAATCCGAGAAAACAGTTGATTTATACGCCTATAAATGCCTTTGCTTTAAGACGTTATAAGCATATTTTGGCTGTAACAAAGGCTTTTAAATATATGCTTATGCTTAGAGGTTTTAAGGAAGAACGTATTGACGTTATATACAATGGTATAGATTTTTCTCAAGAACTTCAGACTTATGATATGTATACATTTTTCAAAAATATAAATGTTCCTCATGATTTGAATAAAAAATATGTTGGCATTGCAGCTAGACTTTTTGCTGTAAAGGGTGTAAATGTATTTTTAGATATGGCAAAGATTATTGCTGATAAACGTGAGGATATAGACTTTATTATTTTGGGTAATGGAGAAATGTGGCAACAGTGTCAGGGCTTTATTAAGGAAAATAAACTTGAAAATAGAGTTTATATGGCAGGTCAGGTTACTGACCCTGTAATGATGAACAGCTATTACAAGTATATTGACGTAAATACTCTGACATCTTATTCTGAAAGTTTCCCTTATGCTCTTTTGGAAGGTGCAAGGTGCAAGTGTGCTACAGTAGCTACTGCTGTAGGTGGTATTCCTGAAATGATTATTGATGGAGAAAGTGGTTGCCTTGTTCAGTCCGGAGATAGTAAGGCTCTGGCAGAATGTGTTGAAATGCTCTGTGATAAAGATGATATTCGTATAAGATACGGTGTCAACTTCTATGAAAGAGCTAAGGAAAACTTTTCTTCACAAGCTATGGCAAATACCCATAAGAAAATTTATGAAAAGATTATAAAGGAGAATGTAAAGTGAAATTAGTTGATGAAAACGGCAAGATTTTTGGTAAGGTAAACCTTGTAGACCTTATTGTTTTAGTCTTAATCGTTGCTATTGCAGCTGCTGGTATTATCAGAGTAAGCTCTAAGAAGTTAAATGCTGATAATAGCGAAGCTAGTGCTGACGGTGACCAGTATTGCTATGTTACTCTTTTATCTTCTCTTGTTGTACCGGAAGTTGCTGAAGGCTTAAATATAGGCGACAAGCTTGTTGCTAACAATGCCTTTACAGATGCAGAAGTTGTTTCTGTTGATGTTGCTCCAGCTGCTTATGTTGGTACTAATTCAGAAGGTAAGGCTGTTTACAGCGAACATCCTTTATGGAAAGATGTTACAGTTGTTGTTAAGGAAAAAGTTAATCCTAAGTCAGTTATACTTAAAGTAGGCAATCAGGAAGTAAGAGTTGGTTACAGCTATATTCTTAAAACACAGACTGTAGAAACAAACTGTAAAATCAGAGGTATTGAGTTTAAGGACGAATAGTGAGGTGTGCTTATGCTCGATGTTTTAAAAGGCAGTATTCTTGTAAGGGCTATATTGTGTGTTGTTCACACTTTTGGAAATGCCTATAGATGCAGTCTGCTTGAAAAATTTGTTAGTGCAGTTTATAGAAGTTGGAGAGGTAGTTTTGTCCACCATATTTGCAGTAAATATGTGAATAAAAAGCCTTTTTACCAGAGTAGTCTTATTTACAGATTTGTAATGGCTATAGGCAGAATTGTGGACAAGCCTTTTGGTGCTATATACAGAGCCTTTAAGCCGGCTGTTGACAATAGCAAGATTTGTAATTTTGCTAAGGTTGCAGTAGGTAAGGATTGTAAAAGCCGTGCCTATGGTGCAGGTCTTTTGCTTATGGCAATACCTATTGGTTCTCTTGTAGCATTGATTATGAAAGGTGATTGCACACCTATTACTATAGGAATGTGTGTAGCTGTTTTTATTTTTGGTATAGCCCTCAGCTTCGGTGTGGTTTTTAACGAGGTTATTCAGAACAGCTTGGTAGTAAAGTTTGTGAAATGGGTTGTTTCTTCCCTTGAATAGCCGGAATGGTTGGTGAAATTGTGAACAATATAAGAGCAGTTTTAATACTTATATTAGGTCTTTTGATTGGTCTTGCCTTTGGTTTCTTAGGACCGGTTGTTGGTCTTGGCTTAGTAGCTGGTATTACAGCTTACATAATGATTGTATCCTCTCCAGATGTGGCTATATGCGTCTTGACAGGCTATGCAGTTATTGACTGGGCTTTGAGATTGGTAGCAGAGGCTTTGGCAGGAGCTTGGGATGAGCTTTATCTTGTAGTTCTTATTTTGATTTGGATATACAAGTGGATAAGTGCCAGAAATGGTGAAACAATTAAGGTTACATCAATGGATTTACCTATAATTATCTTTATAGGTGTAATGCTTTTTGCACTTATAATTAATTCCACTGATTACTCTATTTCTCTTGAAGGCTTTAGAGCTATTGTACAGTATATACTTTGGTATTTTGTAGTTCTTCAGCTTGTAAATGGAGAAAAGAGTGCAAGGAAGGTAACCATGGCATTTGTTATTGTCACAGGTGTTATGGCAATGCATGGTGTGTTCCAGTATATTATTGGTGTAGAAATGCCGGCAGGTTGGGTTGACCAAAACGAAGCAGGTGTTAGAACAAGAGTATTCTCTATTCTTACAAGTCCTAATGTTTTTGGTTCATTACTTACTTTGGCAACTCCTATGTCAATTTCTATGTGCCTTTCTTCAAAGAAAAAAGGTGGCAAGTTTATCTTTGGCTTTTTAGCCCTTATGATGGCAGCCAGCCTTGTGTTTACTTTCTCAAGAGGTGCATGGATAGGTTTTGTACTTGCTATCGGTATTTATATTTTACTTAAAGACAAAAGACTTATTATTCCGGGGATTGTGTTGGCAGTTCTTGTAGTAGCACTTGTACCAAGTGTTGGCAACAGAATTGGCTATATGCTCAGTCCTGAATATATTGAATCCTCTTTAAGAGGTGGCCGACTTGTACGTTGGCTTACAGGTTTAAGAATTTTGGAATTTTATCCATGGCTTGGTGTTGGTCTCGGTCAGTTTGGTGGTGCTGTTGCTATGAATCATCAAACAAGTTTCTTAGTAGACCTAAGTGTTGTAAAGACATTCTATATGGATAACTATTATTTAAAGACAGCTGTTGAAAGTGGTATTGTAGGTTTCAGTGCCTTTGTAATGCTTATGTATAGTGTTATTATCAACAGCTTTAGAACACTCCGTTCCCCATTGACAAAAGAGGGAAAGGAACTTGCTATAGGTATTATGGCAGGTCTTTGTGGTGTTATTGCCCACAACTGGGTAGAAAATGTATTTGAAACACCTTTAATGGCTAGTGTATTTTGGGTATTTGTAGGTGTTATAATGGCTATGTGGTACAGCAGTAATAAGGCTGAGAATAAATAATATATTGTGGGGTAGTCCTATGATTAGAGTATTAATAGCAGGCTATCACGGATTTGGTAATTGTGGCGATGAAGCTATTCTTCAGGCTATGACAGCCAACATTCGTGCTATGGCGAAAGATGTGGAGATTACGGCTTTAAGCTATAATCCGGAATTTACAAAAACTGAATATGGTATCAACTCTGTACAGAGGTTTAATATGCTTCAGGTTCTGTCTGCTATTAAGCACAGTGATATTGTTTTAAGTGGTGGTGGAACTCTTTTGCAGAATGGCACAAGTACACGCTCACTTATGTACTATCTTACTATTATTAAAATAGCTAAGTTTTTCAGAAAGAGAGTTATGCTTTACGCCAACGGTATTGGACCGGTAAGTGGTAAACTTAATCGCAGACTTGTGAAAATGGTTGTAAATACTGTTGACGTAATAACTCTCCGAGAAAAATTGTCTGAGGCAGATTTAAAGAGTATAGGTGTTACAAAACCTAATATTATGGTTACTGCTGACCCAGCTTTTAATTTGGAATCTATTTCAGATGACGAGGCTTGGAAGTTACTTGACGAGGAGAAAATTCCTCATAATGAACAGATGATTGCAGTTTCCGTTAGAAACTGGTCTAAGGCTTTTGGCGGAGATGATTATGTAAAGAAAGTGGCAAAAGTATGTGATAATGCTATTGCAGAGGGTAAGACAGTTGTATTTCTTCCTATGGAATATCCTAGAGATTTGGAATTATCTAAAAAGGTTATGTCCTATATGAAAGAAAAGGCATACATTATGCAGAAACGTTATACTCCATCACAGATTTTGGGTATAGTAGGCTGTTTTGATATTATGCTTAGTATGCGACTTCACACTTTGATTTTTGCCGCTGTCAAAAATGTACCAATGCTTGGTATTATTTATGACCCTAAAGTTGAATATTACATTAAAGAGCTGGATATGGTTGAGGCAGGAGATGTAAGACATTCTCCTATTAACGTAAAGGCTGTTAATGAACAAATAAATGATGTTTTTGAAAATATGGAAGTCTATAAGGCTAGATTGAAGTTTAAAGCTGATTTGATGAAGCAAAGGGCAGGGCAAAATGATGTTATGCTTGCTCAACAGTTTGATATAATCAGAAAAAACAAGAAATAGTATTGTGTATGATAAATTGGTAGAAAGGAAAAGGTAACTGACCATGAAAAGAAAGTTGATTATTGGTTTACAGGCTATTGCCGTTACAGTTGTTGCTGTTGTTGGTACTGCTTTTGCAGCTGATGCAGGTTCTGCTAGTGACCCAGTTGCATCAAAAAGCTATGTTGATGACAAAATAAGTCAGGTTATAAATATGATAAATACCGGTAGTGCTACTACTGAGGCATCAGGTTCATCTTATGTGCCTGTTTCAGTTCCTGTTGGCAAGGTTCTCTACGGTGCAGAGGGTAGTGAAATTATACTCCGTTCCGGTAAGGGTACTATTTACACAGCTGGTGTAGATGGTGTTGTTGATGCTACAACTGGTGCAAACTTAAAAACTGGTGCAACAGCAGTAGCTAATCATATTCTTATTGTTCCAAGAGCTGACGGCAGAGGTGTTAATGTTTCAGAGGCTGCTTGGTTCTTAGTTAAGGGCGGTTACAGCATTAAGTAATTAGTCGAGAGGTGTATTATGAGTATTTGCAAAATTTTAGGTGTTCCGTTTCAGAATATAACACCAGGAGATGCTGAAGAAAGAATTGTAAAGTTTCTTCATCAAAGTGGAAAAGCTATGGTGTTTACACCTAATCCGGAAATGGTAATGGCGGCTCAAAAAGACGAAGAATTTATGAAGATTTTAAATGAGTCAGCTATGAATATTCCTGATGGTATAGGTATTATTTACGGTTCAAAATTTACAAATAACCCAATAAAATCAAGAGTAGCCGGTTATGACTGTGTTCAGGGTGTTTTTGAACTTATTAAGGATACAGATAAGACAGTTTACTTCTTTGGTGGTGCTCCGGAAATTGCTGAAAGAGCAAAGGAAGCAATGGAGAAAAAACACTATGGTCTTAAAATTGTAGGTGTGGCTGACGGCTATTTTGATGCTGAAAAAGAACAGATGATTATAGCTGATATAAACGAGAAAAAGCCGGATTTACTTTTAGTTGGTATAGGATTTCCAAAGCAGGAAAAATGGATATATAATAACATCAAAAACCTTAATGTAAAGGTTGCTATTGGTGTAGGTGGTAGCTTTGATGTTATGAGTGGTAACGTAAAGAGAGCACCTAAGATATTCATTAAATTAGGTCTTGAATGGTTCTACAGACTTATAACACAGCCAACAAGAATAGGCAGAATGATGGTTTTACCTTTATTTATGTTGGTTGTTATTAAAAATAAAATATTGGGTAAATAGTAAATAGCCTCCTTTGGTTTCAAGGGAGGCTATTGTTTTGTTTGCTTAATGTTTTATAATCTTGATTAATATGAAATTAGTTCTATCTTGGTTGGAAGTGAGGCATTGGACTAATACTAGGGTCCATCACAAAATTATAATAATCTTCAAATGTAGGAAAATCTTCAGAATGATTTAAAATATAGTCTTTATACATAGGGTTATCATTCATTTTTGTTATATCTTCTTTTGAAAATTTAGTAACAGTAATATCTTTTTTGTTTGGAACTGTATATTCCAAAGGGGAAATGGCTTCATTATCACTTGAGATACTTAATTTTACATTCTCATTTTCTGTTGCTGAAACCGGTAATGGTACAACATATTCTGCAATATTTGATGTAGCTTTACCATTCTGAGTGAAAGTATTTTCTCCACTAATAGGATAAAGAGAAAGCTTAAGAGTTGTTTCGTCAACGTATTCCAATTTATAAGGTAATTTGTATTCACCTTCGCCTTTTACATACTGTGCTAATATTTTGTCATAGCCTTTAGATGATACTAAATTATCCCCCATAAGATAATCATATCCATAGTGTGTTTTGCTAGTAGAGTATACAAAAGGTTCAGAATTTAAAGAGTCAGCTAAAAATTTAGAATTATCAATTTTTATAGTAACTTCTGTTTTTTCAATAGTAGTTGTAGGGAGGATAGTCAAAGTAAGAGGGGTGTCATTTATATATTGAACACCATCTATGTCTTTAACACCGGTGTTACTTGTGCCGTAAACTATGCTGTTAATTGATGTCTTAGAAATACCTTTAGTAACTGTTTTTGGAATAGAGCTTACAACGTTGTTGTAAGTAGTAGCATTGTTTTCAGTTGCACCATAAGTAAATGCAAATGAGCTAAAAATAAGAGATGTTGCTAAAAATAGTGAAATTCTTTTTTTCATTGTGATTGCCCCCTTAATAATAATAAAATATACTTAATATCTACTATGAGTATATAATATTAAAAACATTGTGTCAATATACACTTTAAAATGTATACGTAGAAAATATAATCTGATTTTTAGGGGAAATTACTAAATTTGATAAAGTGGCATAAACTTTACATTAAATTAAATATTAATTGTTTAAAAGAAATAAATATGTTAAAATAAAAGAAAAGATAATTCAAGTAAAGGAGAATGGATATGAAGAAGTTTATTGTTGCTTTAACAACTCTCGGGCTTATTTCTGCTATGAGTGTTGCTACTTTTGCTGATAACTTTACTAATTTTAATGATGCACAACCAATGCAGAATTTTACATCAGATATTAACAAGCTCTATATTTCAAATTTTAATAAAGTTTCATCTAATGGTGTAAGTGATTTAGATATTAAAAATGGTTATTTTTCTTGCTATAACGGATATGTATACTATTTAGATAGTTCAAAAACCGGATATACAGACCTTAGAAGAATGAAAGCTGATAAAACAGGAGATATTCTTATACACAGAATTGTAACAGGGGAGAGCTATACTCTTAATTCTTATATTTTAGGGGACAGCAATCTTTATTATACAATTTATAACATCAAAACACAGCAATACAGCTTTAGAAAAGTGGATTTAGTTACTAAAAAGGATAGCTTGGTTTATTCTTCTGATACTGCTATGTTAGATGTATTAGCATCTCAGAATGGTTATGCTTATGTGTGCGAAACTTCTTTTGATGAAAACAATGACATTCACAGACTAATTTACAAAGTAAATGTAAATAAGGATACAGATAAGTACGTTATTGTAACAACTAAGACAAATGTAAATTATTTATGTGCCAGAATATCTGGAGATACTCTCTATATTAAGAAGGTGGATTTTTCAAAGGCTGATGTAGAAGATTATCCAAATTCTATATTACTTGTTGATTTGAAAAAGAATAAAGTTGTGAAGGAAGTAAATCTTGGTTCTCACAATATTGTGGATATTAAAAATGGTAAAGCCATAGCTCAAGACGGTGGAACAATAACTTCTATAGATATTTCTTCAGGGGAAGAAAAACAGCTTTTAAACTTAGATGCTAACAAAGTTCAGATGCAATATTTAGGCTTTTACAACGGTAAAGTGTACTATACAACTTACAATTTGAATACTTATGAAAATAAGGTGTCATACAAGAATATAGGCACAGGAGAAATGAAAGACCTTACAAGTTGGGTAGAACAGAGAGTAGAATAATATGATATGATATAAACACCTTCTAAAACAAGGAGGTGTTTGTTTTATGTTATAATACCGTAAATAGCTTAAATTTCAATAAAAGCAATTTCATAGATAAATGGTAGGGTAATTACGTAAATAGGAGATATAGTGGCATAAAAGGCGTATATACGGGAAATAAAAAAAGTGATAGCAAATTTATGCTATCACTTTTTAAGTAAATCGTTAATCTATATAATATTATTTAATTAACCAATGATATAAACCTTAACATTCTTGTGGCCAAAACCGGATGCTAAAGCAGCTGAATGTGTACCGTAGCAAAGGTCAATTCTGTTACCCTTGATTGCTCCACCTGTATCGGCAGCAATACAGTAACCGTAACCTTCAACGTAGAGCTTAGTACCTAAAGGAATAACTCTTGTATCTACAGCAGCTACGCCGTAACCAGCCTTCATACCAGAAGCTGTATAACCATTTGCATATGAACCACAGCACTTAGAACATGGGCAGTAAGCTGTAGCATTAAGTGTCATAGAACTCTTATACTTAACAGAAAGACCTGGAATAGTATTTGTAGTAGTCGCAGCAGGCTTAACAACAGGAGCTGGCTTAGCCTTAGTACCTACATTGATAACTTCTGTAACAGGTTCTTTAGTAACCTTTGTAACAGAGTCAGTTGATGTAACCTGGTCACCAACGTACTTAGTAGTAGTTGTTGTTGTCTTAACGCCGTCAACACCAGCAGTAACTACTTTCTTTTCACCAACATAAAGGCTGTCTGTTTTAACTTCCTTTGTTTCGTGAGGAATAGCCTCGTAAGTATCAACTGAAACTTCTCTTATAGTTGAAAGCTGAATGTACATACCTTCTGAAAGAGGTGTAGAAGCTGTCTGGCTTGCAAGAGTGTACTGTTCAGTTGTGTTTGCCTTCTGATATTCTGCAAGGAAAGCACCTAAGTTTGATGCTGAAGTAGTTGAAGACTGAGCCTTACCACCATCAACAGAAACAATAACAGTTTTAGGCTGAGCTACAACGATTTCCTTTGCATTTTCTACAGAATTAGTAAGGTCAACGCTTACATCTGTTGAATCAGTTACTACAATATTGTTACTAGCAAGAAGGTCACCAACTGTTGAGCTCTTGTCAGCATTAAAATATTGAACATTACCATCTACAATAACCTTAACTGTATCTGAACCAGTGTTAGAAACTTCAGCAGCTGATACAATAACATTTGATGAAATCATTGTTGCAAAAACAACGGCCATTGCCGATACGGTCTTAGTAAATTTCTTTGTCATAATAATCCTCCTTAGGGGCTTAATAATTTTGTAATATTTAGACTTAAATGTTACAAAGTTTGACTTTAAAAATCTATTGAAATTAAAAGTCGACAAGCCTCATACATAAGTTTTTGACAGTTTTTAGTCGTTCAAGGTCGAATTTTACGAAAAATAGGCATAAAAAATTAGGTTAACCGACAAATCGGCAAACTAACCCTGAACATTTACAAGGACTATCTTAACACATCTGTAACAATTATGCAACAACTTTTTTTCAACAAAAAACTTTGAGGGCATTTTCCTTCGTTTTTTGGGCTACTATTTGTGGAGAAAGTTGTTTAATTTGTGCAATTTTCTCTACGATATACTTTAGATTTTGTGAATTGTTTCTAGTTCCCCTTAAAGGTGTCGGAGATAAATATGGTGAATCTGTTTCTACTAAAATTTTGTCAATTGGGATGTTTTCAACCACATCGACCAGCTTTTTTGCATTCTTAAATGTAACAACTCCACCTACAGAAATATAAAATCCCATTTTTATATATTCCTGTGCAAGTTCCTTACTTCCGGAAAATGCGTGTATAAGTCCTTTGCGAACTCTACTGGCTTTTATTATGTCAAAAGTGTCCTGTGCAGCATCTCTTGAATGAACAACTACGGGCATATCTAAGTCAGCTGTTAAATCTAACTGTCTTTTAAACCAATACTGCTGTTTTTCCTTTGATGGACCGTCATCATAGTGATAGTCAAGACCAATTTCTCCTATAGCTACAACCTTTGGATTTTCTGCATATTTTGCAAGAGTTTTTAAGTCTTCCTCTGTCATATCTTCTACTTCTGAAGGGTGAACACCTACATTTGCATATATAAAATCGTATTTTTCAGCTAATGCCATAGCTTTTTTAGCACTTTCCATAGAATCACAGGAATTTATAATAAAATCAACTCCGTTTTGGTGCATTTCTTCTATTAATTGATGTCTGTCATCATCGTATTGTACATCATCAAAATGGGCATGAGAATCAAAGTACATTTGTGTATTTCCTTTCTTATTTTTAAACAAAATAAATGAGTTTCTACTATATTAATATAAAAATAAATAGGTAAAATAACAGGTGTCCTGAAAAGAACACCTGTTAATGAAAATTATCTAAATTTTATTAGTTTACTTCAGCACCGTCGCCAATGTTTCCGTCAACTGTAAGTACACCTAAATTGCCGTTTTCATCTTCGGCAGCAAGTATCATACCTTCACTTACAATTTTACCCTTCATCATTTTTCTAGGTGGAAGATTTGTTACTACAACAACCTTTTTGCCTACCATATCTTCTGGAGAGTACCATTTAGCAATACCAGAGGCAATAGTTCTTGTTTCAGAGCCAATCTGAACTGTAGATTTAAGGAGCTTAGAAGAACCCTCAACCTTTTCACAAGCAAGGATTTTACCAATCTTCATATTAACCTTACAGAAGTCATCAATATCAATATATTCTGGTTCTTCTGCTGGCTTTTCTTCTTCCTTAGGCTGTTCAAGTTTAGCTTCGATTTTTTCAAGAGTTTCCTTTGCATCAAGTCTAGCAAAGAGAATTTCTGGCTTTTCAACAACCTTTGTACCAGACTTATACATACCGAAAATATCAAGGCTATCCATTGGACGCTTCTGAGCATTAAGCTGTGCAAGAACCTTTGCTGAAGTTTCAGGCATAAATGGTTCAAGAAGGTTTGCACCAATAGAAATACCTTCAACTAAGTTGTAAAGAACAGTAGCAAGTCTTTCCTTCTTAGTTTCGTCCTTAGCAAGTACCCAAGGCTCTGTTTCGTCAACATATTTGTTGCATCTCTTGAAAATGGCGAATATTTCAGTAATAGCATCAGCTACTCTTAATTTATCCATCTTTTCAATAACTCTGTTACGAGTAGTTGTAACAACATTGATTAAGTCTTCATCAACTGGGTATGCACAACCTGGGTTAGTTACAACACCGTTGAAGTACTTGTTGCTCATTGATACAGTTCTGTTTACGAGGTTACCGAGAACGTTTGCAAGGTCAGAATTCATTCTTTCAATCATTAATTCCCAAGTAATAACACCATCGTTTTCAAATGGCATTTCGTGGAGAACGAAGTATCTAACAGCATCTACACCGAAGAAATCTACTAAATCATCAGCATAAATTACATTACCCTTAGACTTACTCATCTTGCCATCGCCTCTTAAAAGCCATGGGTGACCAAATACCTGCTTAGGTAATGGAAGGTCAAGTGCCATAAGGATAATAGGCCAGTAAATAGTATGGAAACGAATAATATCCTTACCGATAAGGTGAAGGTCTGCTGGCCACATTTTATTAAATAAGTCTGAGTTGTTGCCGTCACAATCATAACCAATACCAGTGATATAGTTTGTAAGGGCATCAAGCCATACATATACAACGTGCTTATCATCAAAATCAACTGGAATACCCCACTTGAAAGATGTTCTTGATACACATAAATCCTGAAGACCCGGAAGAAGGAAGTTATTCATCATTTCGTTCTTTCTTGAAACAGGCTGTATAAATTCAGGGTGAGTATTGATATGTTCAATAAGTCTGTCAGCATATTTGCTTAATTTAAGGAAGTATGCTTCTTCCTTAGCAGGCTTAACTTCTCTACCACAATCAGGACATTTACCGTCTACAAGCTGAGATTCTGTCCAGAAAGATTCACAAGGTGTACAGTAAAGACCTTCGTATTCGCCTTTGTAAATATCGCCTTTTTCGTAAAGCTTCTTAAATATTTTCTGAACCTGCTTTTCGTGGTCTACATCAGTTGTTCTAATGAATTTATCATAAGATGTATTCATTAAATCCCAAATTCTCTTTATTTCAGTAGAAACATTGTCAACGAACTGCTTAGGTGTAATGCCGGCATCTTTTGCCTTTTCTTCAATCTTCATACCGTGTTCATCAGTACCAGTTTGAAAGAAAACATCGTAACCCATTTGTCTTTTAAATCTTGCAATACTATCAGCAAGAACGATTTCATATGTGTTACCGATATGAGGTTTACCAGAAGTGTAGGCAATAGCCGTAGTCATATAAAATTTTTCTTTACTCAATTAAACTACCTCCAAAAAAATCATTAATTTGATTATATAACAAATAAAGTAAAATTGCAATTTTTATTGTAATAGTTTAGCAAATTTACTTTATTATTCCCGATAATTGTGCTAGAATATACCTACTTTAGATTTTGGAGGGTTTGGTATGTATAAGTTAGTTGCTACTGATTGCGATGGTACATTTATAGATTCAAAAGGTTGGTTGCCAGAGGAAAATAAAATTGCTTTCCAGAGATTACACCAAAGAGGTATTCCTGTTGTACTTGTAACAGGAAGAAACGACTTTCTTACAAAGGATTATGTAGACGAACTTGGTTTCCAGTGCCCTGTAATTGGTGGTAATGGGGCTACTCTTGGTAACATATATACAGGAGAGAGAAAGTATGTAAATGCTATGACAAGGGAAGAAATGAATGGTGTATTTGATATATGCGACAAGTTTAAAGTGCCTTGCAAGGTGTTTACTACTGAAAAATGCTATACAAACGATATAGACCTAAAAAATGGTGGTATAAAACTTATAACAGTTAAATATACAAAGCCTATAAAGACTACTATTGAGAATATATTGGAAACAGATATAAGAAAAACTGTTGATTTCAAAAATGTAATAAAGGTTGTTGTAATAGAGGATAATATCGAATTTCTTACAGAAATAAAAGATGCTATAAATGAAAAAGTGAAAACTGTTACAGCTATACAGTCTAACTGGAATTGTATTGATATAGTAAAAAAAGGCGTTTCAAAAGGTGCAGCACTTTTGAAATACGGTGAAATGTTAGGTATAAAGCCGGAAGATATTATTGCTTTTGGAGATAGTGAAAACGATGTATCAATGATAAAGGCTGTAGGTGGTGGATATGCCATAGGCAATGCTGACCAATGTGTAAAAGATGTTGCAAAGTATATTGCTGATACAAATGATAACTGTGGTGTAGCCAAAGTTTTGGACAAGGAATTTAATTTAGGAATATATTAATTATTAAAGGGCGATTACCGGCAGCCTCAAAGGGACAGCTAAGCTGTCCCTTTATTAATTTTAATACCTTTTACTGCTGTTCAGTAGTGGTTTCTGTTGTTTCAGTAGTTTCTTCTGTTGCGTTATTATCAATGTAATTTTTAAGGGTAATAACATCAAGCATATCAATGTTACCATCACCATTAAAATCAGCATTTTCAAAAGAAATATCACTTGATATATTTACTCCCATAACATACTTTAAAAGAAGAGCAACATCTTTGTTATCAACAGCATTATCCTTGTTTATATCATAATTGTCTGAATTTAACTTTTCGTAAAATTCAATCATAGCAGCAGAACCAAAGTTAGCACCGGCCTCATCACCGACAACCTTTACATACTTTGTATAAACAGGTGTATCGAGATTTACTGTCTTTTTAGTTCTGTCACTTGCCCAAGTTGCAGTACCGGCTTTAGTCCAGTTTGTACCGTCTTTACTTGTGTACACAGAACACTTTGTAAACACACCGTTAAAATTACCTGTTTGTCTAGGTGTATAATCTATAGAAGTAAGAAGGACTGGTTTGTTAAACTCATAAGCTATAAATCTGTTAAGGTCGCTGTTTGTAGTATAAGTTGTGTGCCAAATTGTGTTTATATTACCGTCTATAGATTTACTAGCACTTTCGTTGTCGCTTTGGGCAGAAGAATATGAAAGTACCTTTACATTAGATATAGAAATATAAGAACGGTCGTCAGTATCTGTGTCAGTAGTAAATGAATACTGTGAGCTAGAACCGGCAAGGGAAGTTCCGTTTGCACCAATTCTTACAGAAATTGTTCTGTCGCCTTCAAAAACTGTATCGTCTGTAAAGTTTGTCCAAGTTTTTCCGTCTTCTGACCATTGATATTTAGATGTAGCACCAATAACCTTGTTTTCGTTATCGTTGTTGTAAAGTCCAGAAGGGGCAGAGCTTGCTTTAATATCAATAGTATAGTAGCTAGATGCACCTTGAAGTTTTACAAGCAAATCATTATCAGCTGTAATTTTAGAAATTTCTTCATCGGTTAATTTATGAGAGTTATTATTACCGGCATTTACCCAGTTTTCGCCACCGTCAATACTGTACAAAAATTCTGTGCCACCAGTTGTAAACTGGTCAGAAAGAACTATAGTATTAGCATTTTCTCCGTCAAAAGAGAATGTGGCAATAGCCAAGTTTTCATTTCCTAAAATGTAATTAGCCATTGTTTTACAAATGTCAGGCTGTAAAGACTCTGTACTTGTAGCAACAGATGCAGATTTAAGAGCAGTAAGCGTCATAATATTGAAGTCTGCAATATCTGCCTCACTTGAAATTTCAGGCTTTATGGCATTTTGGAGCATATCATTCATTGGCTGAGGGAAATATGTCAATGCAGATATTATTTCCTTTGCAAGTTCTATATAATCAGCACTTGTTTTTTCAGCTGATTTATAGGCTGTTATTAAACCGTCCCAAGCATCTAAGTTGAAATTTTGTATTTCAAGAGCCTGTCTGTAAAGTTCAATAGCCTTGTCTGAGTCTGCCATTTGAGCAATCTTTACTAAGTCTTCAGCTTTTTGGAAGTTGTCGTAATCGTTTAAGGCTGCCTGTGCTAAAGGTACATAGCTTACTCTGTAACCCTTTGCCCAGCTTTGAGCACCCCAACCTAAAAGGAGTGTATCGCCTCTTTCAGATTTTGTCCAACCATAGACATCGTTCCAAATAGACCACTTAGCTAAAGCATTTTCGCCCTTTGATGGGTCATCAAGGTCATATCTTAAATAAGCTGCGTGACCAGGCTGACCAATAACTACACTAGGAATACCAAAGGCTGTAAGAAGGTTTACACCTACTTTTGAAATACCACCACATACAGCACCTTCCTCAAATACTATCCAAAGTTTAGGGTGACCACTTTCAAATGGTATGTTTATATCGTAAATGTCATCATTAGTGTCGTCATCTGTGTTTACAAGGTGATATTTTTCTGTCCATGATGCCTTGTTTTCATCAGTATAGTATTTATCCAAGTAGTAATTATAGCCTGTAATATAACCCATATAACTATAGGAATTTAATATAAGCTGATTATCTTCTAATTCATCAAAAGCCACACCTGCTTTAGCAGCAGATTTCTTTCTAACATAGTAATTAAGCCATTCAATCTGGTTATCATCACTAATAGAGTTCATTACCCATCTCATTTCAGGAACAGTAAGGTTTTCAAAAACACTATTTACAAGGCAACCATTTTCATAAAGTTTTTTGTAGATAGCATATCTTCTGACTGGATTAGAAGTTTTTGTAGAGTCTGCCCAGAAGTAAATTGAACCTGCATGAGAAAACATTAATGATACAAACATTCGCTTGTAAAGGCTGTTTGACATATCCAATGAATAGTTCTTGTAAAGCTGTGTAAGTACCATGGCAGCCTTTTCATAAGAGCCTAAAATGGTATTACCTGCGTTAGCATAGTAGTCAAGAGCTTCAAAGTCATCTAAAAACCATTCTAAGGCTTCTCTGTTGTTTTCATTTTCAGCTGCAAGAGTAATAAGGAAATCATAGCCGGTTCTTTCTACAAAGTTCTTTTGGTAAAGTATCTTTCTGTAGGTTTCACTTTCGTAATCACTTAAACCGGCAAGCTCGCTTTCGTATTGAGATACCGTCTTTATAAATTTAAAATCACTAGCTGATGGTTCTTTATAGTCTGATGAAATAAACTTTCCGTTTGCGATTACAGAATGGTCATAACCTTTATCGCCATTTGAACTTACTTCAAATTTAAGGTATTTTGCATTTTTTAAATCAATGGTTACATACTGACACTCACTGTCGCCTTTTAACACACCGGTGTTTTTAACCTGTGTCCAAGTGCTATTGTCTTGAGATGTATATATATTGAATATTACACCATTACCGTTGCTACCCTTAGAGTAGTCAACACCTAAATAGCCAGTAAATGTGTCATAGCCATAATCATTTACAAGGTATGAAACATCGTACACTAATGTAGCAGGGGCGTGAGCACCAAGACCCTTTAAAAATTGCTTTTTCTGACCATTTACTTTAAGGGCAATAATGCCGTCTTCTACATTTGTATCGTACTTTAATGTAGAATAGCCTACACTGCTGGATATTAATGCACTAGAAGGTACATCGGAAATATACATATATTCTCCTGTACGGTCAGGATATGTACCGGAATCAGATACAAGTCGTGGCTGTGAATAGAGAAGTTCTCCGGTTTCTGTAACAGTAAGAAGAACTCTGATATATTTGTTGAGCTGACTTTCTGTAGGTGTATACTTAGCAGAAGTAGCAGAACTTATGTCAGTAAATTCTCCGTCAGCTGTGTCACTTACTTGCCACTGGTAAGTATATTCAGTATTTTCTGCACCTTTTATCTGTGCTAAAATTTCAGAATTTACCTGACAAGGTCCTGAAAGAACAGCAGATACAGATATAAAAGCATTGTCTGAATATATGTAGTCCTTGTTGTTTCCACTAATACCAAGTCTTATATACTTATTGCTCATACTAGCAGGAACAGTGTACTTAAGTGAAGTAGCTGAAGGAATATCTGTAAAAGTAGTGCCGTCAGCACTATACTGCCATTTGTAGTAAAGAGTATCCTCCGGATTTACGTATTCTGTTTCAGCTGTTACAACACAGCCAACTTTAAGACTGCCTGTAATTTTAGCAACTATACTTCCATTATAAGAATCAGAATACAAATTACCGTAGTATTCATTTGTTTTGTCATAGATTTTTACTCTATAGTAAGATTTCTGTTGGGTTATTGTATAGTTTTTGTCTGTGGCATTTTCAATGTCTGTCCATACAGTGCCGTCATCGCTATACTGCCATTGATAACCTAAGTTTTTACTGTTTCCTACTGTAAGGGTGTCATTGGCTGTAAGAGTTTTGCCTATAGCAGATGTACCGGATATAGTTACATTTCCGTCAAGTACAGTTTCGTCTGGACGAAGAAATACAAATTCAGATGCACTTGCCCAACCATTGTTGGCAACTGTAAATTCAAATCTAAGTTTTTCAAAATCTGTTGCCTGTGGCAATGTCATAAGAACATAACTATTGGAAACAGAAGATGAACCTACAGCTACTTTATCCCAAGTATCAGTTTCGGAATTATAACTATATATTGTAGCTGTTGTAGGATAACCTTTGCCTTTTGCACCGTCTTGTCTTGTGGCATAAAGTATTCTGTCTATTTTTGTGGTCTTGTTAAAGGTAACATCAACATAATTTGTTACAGTACCATAGCCATTACCAGTTTCCCAATGAGTAGACCAATTCCCGTCAAAGGCATATTTAAGATAAGATGTGCTATACTGACCTGCGTTATTAGAATAACCTGAAATATATGTGTAATCATCAGAATTTGTACTTACTCTGTGATTTTGCCAGTAGTCTGATGACATTTTAGGGTCGCTTGCTGATATTGATGAAACTGTAAGTTCCTGAGAAGTTTCATCAGCAAAAATATTAAGTGGCGTTATTTGTAAAGTCATTAATGTAGATAACCCCAAAGCTATTGTTTTCTTTAAATTCATTAAATACCTCCATTTTAATTTTCCATTTATTAGATTAAAGTTTATTAAAAATAATAATAATTGTCAATAGACATTATATATAAAAAAATCTATGCCAATTTGGCATAGATTTTAGTGTGATTTTAAAGGTTTTTGATTACCTTTTTATATAAATATCTCATTGATAAAAGTGAAAGTGAAACAGAAATAACTTCTGCAATAAGGAAAGAGAACCAAACCTTATTTATATCACCTGTTAATGAGAGAAGATAAGCAGATGGTAAAAGGAAAATAAGCTGTCGCATAAATGAAACCATCATACTTAATACACCATGTCCAAGTGCCTGAAATACTGAAAGTGAAACAATAGAAATACCAGCAAAAAGGAAGCTGACAGATATAATTCTAAGGGCAGGAACACCAATAGAAAGCATTGTTTCAGAAGCATTGAACATTAAAAGTAACTTGTCTGGGAATATCTGCATTATAGCAAAACCAATAATCATTATACATACAGCATAAGCAATACTGAGTTTAATTGTCTTAATCATTCTGTCACGTTTTCTAGCACCGTAACTGAAGGCAATAATAGGAACCATACCATTGTTAAGACCGAATACAGGCATAAATATAAAGCTCTGTAGTTTGAAGTAACTACCAAATACAGCAATAGCTGTAGCACTGAATGTCATAAGTATTTTGTTCATACCAAATGTCATTACAGAACCCATAGATGCCATAAGTATAGACGGAATACCAACAGAAAGGATTTTACCTATTGTACGAGAACTAGGACGGAAACCCTTAAAATGTAAGTGAATATCGTGATTTTTCTTAATGTTAAATGTAAGAGCCATAAGGGCTGCAATAGTCTGACCAATAACTGTTGCAATAGCAGCACCAGCAACGCCTAACTTTGGCATACCAAAAAGACCAAAGATAAGTATAGGGTCAAGAATAATGTTTATAACAGCACCGGTAGTCTGTGTACACATTGTGTAAAGTGTACGACCTGTTGCCTGAAGAAGTCTTTCAAATGCCATCTGTGAGAAGAAAGCAATAGAGCAAATAGAAACTATTTTAGTATATGTAATACCCTGTTCAGCAATAGATTCTATTGGAGTTTGGGCATACATAAATGTAGGAATAAGGAAAAGACCTACAAAAAGGAATATTAAATAGCCTATGAAAATTAATAACAAACCATTTAAGGCTGATTTATTAACACCTTCGGAATCCTTTGCACCTAAGTAACGAGATAAAAGGGCATTCATACCTACACAAAGACCGGTACAAACACTAATCATAAGTGACTGGAGAGGGAAAGCAAGGGAAACGGCTGTAAGGGCTTCTTCACTAAGTTTTGCAACGAAAATACTATCTACAATGTTGTACATAGCTTGTACTAACATAGAAATCATCATTGGAACTGCCATTGACAACAAAAGTTTGTTTACAGGCATTACCCCCATTTTATTTTCTTTTACTTCACCTGACATTTTACTTATCACCTCCAAATTTGGACTTTGCAAGAGTATAGAGCATATCAACTGTAGTATCAATGCCTACAGCACTGTTTATTAATACATCATAGTTATCTCTGGCACCCCATTGATTTGGTGTGTAGTAGTTGTAGTAAGATGCTCTTGTCTTGTCCATTCTTCTAACGAACATTTCAGGATTGTCATTTTTGTCCTTGTATTCTTCTACACTTCTTTTTACCTTAGTAGCCATATCAGCATAGATAAATGCGTTAATAACATCACCACAATCAGAACAGTTGCTTAAAACATAGTCAGCACAACGACCTACAATAACACAGCTTTCCCTTGATACTAAATCTCTGATAATGTCTGTCTGAGCTTTAAAAAGTGTGTCAGAAAGAGTTACAGGCTGTGTTGACATAAAAAGACTGTATAAGAAACTAGAAGTCTTTTTGCCGTCTAATGCCTCAACAGCTTCCTTTGTAAAACCACTTTCTTCTGCAATTTTATCAATCATATTTTTATCGTAGAAATTTACGCCAAGTCTTTTAGCAAGTTTTTCGCCAATAATTCTACCACCTGAACCGTACTCACGACCAATAGTAATAACAAATTTTTTCATAGAAAATCCTCCTATTCCTCTGTGTAATCATACAGTTTGTCGAGAACATTAAAAAAGACCTTTATCTCATCTTCAGAGAAAAGGGACTTTATTTTATTTTCAAACATTATAACTTTTGCGTGGACATCGTTATATTTTTTAGTGCCTTCGGTAGTCAATATAATTTTCCTAAGGCGAGCATCATTTTTGACGGATACTCTTTTTATTAATTTTTTTTCTTCCATAAGGGATAAAATACTTGATACTGAAGAAGGTCTGATGTCGAAAGAGACTTCCAGATTTTTCTGAAAAACATCTTTTCCATCCTTTGTATAACGCGTAATAAAAGACAGTATTGCAAACTGCATATGGGTTATTCCTTGTGTAGAAAGAAGATTATCCAACTGTCTGCTTAACTTGTTTGAAACACAGTGCATATCACGAATAATACGTCTGTTTTCCATATTCTCAACTCCTGATATTTAGATACCTAAATATTACAGCAAATAAAAATTTTTGTCAATAATAATAGATTATAGAAATAAATAATTACCAGTTAATTTTTTGTATAATTTTTACAGAGTGTATATTTTTGAAAATGCTGGCAATGATTTAAGGGAGAAGTAAAATTCTAATTGGAGGAATTTTTATGGCTTTAAAAAAAGTTGAAATCTGTGGCGTAAACACAAGTAAATTGCCGGTATTGTCTGAAAAAGAAAAGGAAGAACTTTTCGAAAAATTGCAAAAGGGCGATATGGTGGCAAGAGCCAAATATATTTATGGTAATTTAAGACTTGTGTTAAGTGTTATTCAAAGATTTTCAAACAGAGGAGAAAGCCCTGATGACATTTTTCAAGTAGGGTGTATTGGGTTAATAAAAGCTATTGATAATTTCGACACATCACACAATGTAAAATTTTCTACTTATGCTGTACCAATGATAATAGGAGAAATAAGGCGATATTTAAGGGACTACAATCCAATAAGAGTAAGCCGTTCAATGAGAGATACTGCCTACAAGGCTTTACAGGTAAGAGAAATGCTCACTAACAAAAACAATAAAGAACCTACATTAGAAGAAATAGCAAAAGAAATAGATATGCCAAAGGAAAGCGTAGTTTTTGCTTTGGAGGCAATACAGGACCCTATATCACTTTTTGAACCAGTTTATCACGACGGTACTGATGTTCTCTATGTTATGGACCAAGTGAAAGACGATAAAAATACTGATACAGGGTGGATAGACAATATTTCGTTAAAAGAGGCTATAAGTAAGCTAAATGACAGAGAAAAGAATATTATTAATTTGAGATTTTTTAAGGGAAAGACGCAAATGGAAGTTTCAGAAGAAATAGGAATAAGTCAGGCACAGGTCAGTCGACTTGAAAAAAATGCACTTAAAACTATGAGAAAATATGTATAGGCAGAGTAAAAAGATAGGGGTGTATTATGAATATTTGTGACAATGTAAATCTTTCTGTTTTTAAAACGGACAAGTTTAATTCTATTTCTATGTCTATTTCCTTTGTGTTGCCAGCCTTAGAGTACACAACTACAGGAAACAATTTACTTGCCGGTATGTTTTTTGAGGGCTGTGAAAAATATAAAACACCTAAGAAAATATATACACGTCTTGAGGAAATAGGGGCAGAAGCACATAGTTCTGTTGTGAAAAAAGGGGACTACAGTATATTGGTATTGTATTGTAAATTCAGAGCTGAATATACAAAAGATGCTTTTGAATTTATGAAAAACATAATATTTGAGCCTATGTTTTATAGTGAGGCTGTTAAAAATCAGGTAAAGGCTACAAAAGATAGAATAGATGCCGAAAAGAATGATAAAAGAACATATGCAAGAGAAAAGTTGATTTCCTATGCCTTTAAAAACAGACCTTTTGGCGTAGACGGAAATGGCTGTGAAAGATTTTTAAATATGGATATAAAGGAATATTACTACTATCTTATGGAGAACAGTAAAATTGAAATTATGGTAGTAGGCAATATTAATGAAAAACAGACAGAGGATTTATGCAAAAAATACCTTAATTTTGGTCCCAGAGGGTTTGAATATCCGGAAGATGAAAAGGAAGAAACACCATACCAAAGCTACAGTGAGAAGGCTGATGTTGACCAAAGTAAATTGTGCATAGGCATAAATGCAGAATTTGACAGTTGGGAAAAGGCTGTTATAGCAAATTGTATTTTAGGTGGTGGTGCTGGGTCTGTACTTTTCAGTGACGTAAGAGAAAAACAGGGACTTTGCTACTATATTGTAAGCAGTCTATACAGATATAAGGAATATATAGTTGTTGAGTCAGCTATAAATTATGAAGAAAAAGACAATGTAATAAACAGTGTGAAGGAGGCTTTGGAAAAGTTTTCTCCAACTTCAGAAGAAATAGCAAGAGCCAAAAGATATATTGTAAGTTCGTTAAAAACCACTGGAGATAGTCAGACAAGAATTATGGATTTTAATATTGGTCAGATTTTAGCAGAGGATAACAGAAGTTTAGATGAAATTTTAAAAAGTATAAATGAAATAGACAGTTTGGAAAATACATTTAAAAGATTAGAAATAAATACAGTTTTCAGTTTGGAGAGTGAAAAATATGCTTAATTATATTACTAAGAAACTTGAAAACGGAGTGAAATGCTACATTGTACCTAAAAAAGGCTATGCAGAAAAAAAGGCTATGATTGCCTTTAACTATGGGTCTTGCAATACAGAGTTTATTTACAATGGCAAAACTATAAAACAGACAAAGGGAATAGCTCATTTTTTGGAGCATAAAATGTTTGATGGTTCAGCTGACATATTTTCTGAATTTGAAAAATTAGGGGCAAGTGCCAATGCCTTTACTAATTTTACTACTACAGCATATCACTTTAATTGTACGGAAAATTTTGAAAAGGCTTTTGAACTGCTTATGAAAATGGTAAGTTCTTTAGATACAACAGAAGAAAGTGTAGAAAGGGAAAAGAAGATAATAGGTCAGGAAATTAAAATGTACAATGACGATATTGGGTGGCGGGTTTATTTTAATGGCTTAAAGTGTGCCTATAGTGATAATAATGTAAGATATTCTGTTGCCGGAACATTGGAGTCAATTGAGGATATAAACTGTGAAGATTTGTATAATGCCTACAAGGCTTTTTATACTTCTGATAATTGTTGCATTATTGTGGTTGGCGATGTAGACGAAAATAACGTGTTAAAATTGGCAAATGAAAACCTACATTTGGGAGAAAAGTGTGCAGAAAAAATTACAAAACAGGAAGATGAAATAAATAACGATATAGAAAAAATAGAAAAGAATATTCCAAAGAATGTGTTTAACATTGACTTTAGGGAAGACATAGAAACTAATGATATAGCATACAGGATTGCCCTTAATGAAGTTATGCTTGAAATACTTTGTGGGAAAAGCTCTCACCTGTATAACAAGCTAAATTACAAGGGATTAATTTCAAGCGAATTAACAGCTGATTATTTATGTGGCAATGATTATGGATTGAGAATTATAGGTGGAGAAAGCAACAATATAGAAGAAATACTGTCTGAAATATCACAGGAGGTAGAAAGATACGTAACTTTTGGTATATGTGATGAAAATTTAAAAAGAGTTGTAAAGGCTGTTAAAAATAGAAATTTATTTGGAAACGAAAGCCTTGAAAATATATGTTCAGCCTTTGCCGACTGCTTTACAAAGGGTATTGAGGTACTGGACATTTATGCCAAATATGATATAATTAAAAGCAACGATATTAGAGAAGAACTTAAAACCTTTTCGAGAAATAATAGGGTGTTGAGTGTAGTTGGAGGTTAAGTAATGGATATTTTATTTCCACATCTTAATATAGGTATAGATAAATTAAGCAGAGTTGCCTTTTCAATAGGTAGCTTTCAGGTGTATTGGTACGGAGTTCTTATTTGCTTGGGTGCTGTCTTAGGTCTTGTGTTGGTTACAAAAATAGCCAAGGCTGAGGGGCAGAACCCCGATACATATACAGACTTCGCTATTTGGGCTTTGATTTGTGGTATTGTAGGGGCAAGAACTTACTACCTTGTGTTTTATGAACACTCTTTAAGAGATTTTTTAGGCATAAGAAATGGTGGACTTGCTATTTACGGTGGCATTATTGGTGGCACTCTTGCAGCTATTGTATACACAAGAATAAAGAAGTTAAATTTATTTAAATTTACGGATACTCTTGTTTTTGGCTTGTTATGTGGTCAGATTTTTGGTCGTTGGGGTAACTTTGTAAACAGGGAGGCTTTTGGGTCTTTTACAGATAGTCTTTTTGCTTTAGCTTATAAGGCTAGTACAGTTGCAGGATTGAAGATTAACGGCTCTGAAGGTGCATATAATGGAACACTTTATCCAATAACTGAAATTGGTGGAGAAAGCTATATACAGGTACACCCTACATTTTTGTATGAAAGTGTATGGAATTTGTGTGTCCTTATATTTTTACTTTTCTATAGAAAGAAGAAAAATTACAATGGAGAATTAACAGTTATCTACTGCTTTGCCTATGGTTTAGGTAGATTTTGGATTGAATCTTTGAGAACTGACCAGCTTAAAATAGGTATTTTCCCTGTAAGTATGCTATTATCAGGTATTCTTGTGTTAGTAGCTGTTATAGTTGAAATAGTAATGGTTGTAAAAAGTAAAAAGAGCAAAAATATAGAGGAAAATAAAACAGAAGAATAGTGTGGGTTTTAAGGAGTTTCCAAATTGGAAATTCCTTTTTTTGCATAAAATACTGTCAAGTAGGCAATACTACAAAAGATTACTATATGAAATTATGGAATATAGCCAATAAAAATTGAAAAATGAGGGTGAGTTGTGCAACATAGTTAAAAAAAATTTTTTTATTTGTGAAAGTGTAACATTGAAAAGTATAAATTGATATGCTAGTATACAAGTATACAAGACGAAAGACGCAAAAGGAGGTCACAAAATGTTAAAAGGTATTAAAAGGGTAATAACATTGGGGATATGTTCAGTCTTACTGTTTTCTGTAACAGGTTGCAAAACAGTCGGAGGCGGAAAAAGAATTGTCAGAATTGCACACTCCCAGTCAGAAACTCATCCAGACCATATGGGACTTTTGGCGTTTGAGGAATATGTAGAAAGTCATAGTGATAAATATGATGTTCAGATTTATCCTAATGAACTTTTAGGGGCATCAGTAAAAGCTATTGAGTTAGTACAGACAGGGGCAGTTGATTTTGCTGTCTGTAGTACAGGTAACTTAGAAACCTTCGATGACATTTATCAGGTTTTCAGTATTCCATATCTTTTTGATAGCACAGATGTTTACCACAGTGTTATGGAAGATGATGAATTAATGGATAGCATTTATAAATCAACAGAGGCTGCCGGTTTTGAAACAGTAACTTGGCTTGATGCCGGCGTAAGAAACTTTTATGCTACAACTCCTATTAAAACTCCAGAGGATTTAAAGGGTAAGAAAATAAGAGTTCAGCAAAGTCCAACAAATGTAAAAATGATGAAGGCTTTTGGTGCATCAGCTACTCCAATGTCTTTTGGTGAAGTTTACACAGCTATTCAGCAGCACGTTATTGACGGTGCAGAAAACAATGAATTTGCTTTAACAAATAATAAGCACGGCGAAGTTGCGAAGTATTACTCATATAATCAGCATCAGATGGTACCGGATATGCTTATTGGTAATTACAAATTCTTAAACAACCTTGACCCAGAGGATAAGAAGCTTTTTGAAGAAGCTGCTAAGGAATGTAATAAGATTGAAAGAGAAGAATGGGATAAACAGGTTGTAGAGGCAAAGGAAATAGCAAAGGATATGGGTGTTCAGTTTATTGATGTAGATGTAAATGCTTTTAAGGAAAAGGTATTACCACTTCATGAACAGATTTTAGAAGAAAATCCAAAGTTAAAGCCTATTTACAATAAAATTCAGGAAGCAAATAATAAGGCTAAAGGGGGTCAACAGTAATGAGTAATTTAAAAAATATAATGAACAAGGTACTGGAAACAATTTGTGTTTTTATATTCGCTTTTATTACTATTGTAGGTACGTACCAGATTGTTGTCAGATATGTATTTAACTCTCCTAGTACAGTTTCAGAAGAACTTTTGACATATTCATTTACTTGGCTTGCACTTTTAGCAGCTGCCTTGGTTTTTGGTATGAAAGAGCATATGGCTATGACATATTTTGCTGATAAGATTAAGGGAAAGAAAAGAATTATACTTAATTTAATAATAGAAGTTATTGTAATGCTTTTTGCTATCTCTGTTTTAATCTTCGGTGGCGTATCAATTACAAGACTTACAATGACACAGGTTACAGCATCTCTTGGAATACCAATGGGTTATGTATATGCTGTAGTTCCTATTAGTGGTGTTATTACAGTTATTTACAATATTTTAAATATTTCAGAATTATTCAAAAAGATAAAAAATGCGTAAAGGAGGCGTAGGTAATGAATACAGTTTTGGTATGTGGTTTAATAATAGCCGTAGTTTTAATAGCATTACTATTAATGGGTGCACCTATTTCTATAGCCATTGGAGCAGCTTCAGTTTTAGCAGTTCTTCCTGTACTTGACACAAGTGCAGTATTCTTAACAGGTGCTCAGAGAACATTTTCAGGTATTTCAGTATTTACACTTATTGCAATTCCATTTTTCATATTAGCCGGTAATATTATGAACCGTGGTGGCATTGCAATGCGACTTATAAATTTGGCTCAGGTTCTTACAGGTAGAGTTCCGGGGTCATTAGCTCATACAAATTCTATTGCAAATATGCTTTTTGGTGCTATTTCCGGTTCAGGTGTTGCATCAGCATCAGCTATGGGTACAATTATTGGACCTATTGAAGAAAAAGAAGGCTATGACAAAAACTATTCAGCAGCAGTAAATATTGCAACAGCTCCTACAGGACTTCTTATTCCACCTAGTAATGTACTTATTACATTCTCTCTTGTAAGTGGTGGTACATCAGTTGCAGCACTTTTTATGGCCGGTTATATTCCCGGTATTCTTTGGGGCTTGTTTTGTATGATAGTTGCTTTCTTTATTGCAAGAAAATATAACTACAGAAGTACACAGCACGTTACAGTTAAAGAGGGACTTCAGATTGTATGGCAGGCTGTTCCTAGTTTACTTCTTATTATCATTGTTATTGGTGGTATTATTAAGGGCATATTTACGGCTACAGAAGGTTCAGTAGTTGCAGTCGTATATTCACTGATTCTTTCACTTATTTATAAAACAATAAAGGTTAAGGATTTATACGGAATAATTAAAGATAGTGCTGTTACAACAGGTATTATTGTTTTCCTTATTGGTGTATCCAGCTTTATGGCTTGGGTAATGACATTTACAGGTATTCCGGAAGCTATTTCAACACTTCTTTTAGGAATTAGCTCAAACAAGATTATATTATTGCTTATTATAAATGTAGTTCTCCTTTTCATAGGTACATTTATGGATATTACACCGGCAATTCTTATTTTTACACCAATATTTATGCCGGTATGTCAGGAACTTGGTATGACAGCTGTTCAGTTTGGTATTATGCTTGTATTTAACCTTTGTATTGGTACAATTACTCCACCAGTAGGTAACATTCTTTTCGTAGGAGTAAGAGTAGCAAACACAAAGATAGAAGATGTAATAAAGCCATTACTTAAATACTATGTTGCAATTTTCTTAGTTCTCTTGCTTGTAACATTTGTTCCGGCAATTTCAACTTGGTTGCCAACAGTAATGGGCTTAATGGGATAAAAATTTTGATTTTAGATAAACTTTAGTAAAAATAATTGATGATTAGTAGATTTTAGGAGGTACTATACTATGAAAATGACGTTAAGATGGTTCGGTAAAGATTTTGATTCGGTAACACTTCAACAGATTAGACAAATTCCGGGGGTAACAGGTGTAATTACTACCTTATATGATATTCCGGCCGGAGATGTATGGCCTATTGAAAGAATTAAGGCTATGCAGGCAGAAGTTGAGGCTGAGGGCTTAAAAGTAGAGGGTATTGAAAGTGTAAATATTCACGACTCTATTAAAATTGGCTCTCCGGACAGAGAAAAGTATATTGACAACTATATTGAAACTCTCGAAAACCTTGGCAAGTGTGGTATTGATATGGTTTGCTACAACTTTATGCCTGTATTTGACTGGACACGTTCTGAACTTGCTCATGTCAGAGAAGACGGTTCAACAGTTCTCTATTACGACCAGGCAGAGGTTGACAAAATTGACCCAGAAAAAATGTTTAATTCTATTGACAGCAATTCAAATGGTTTTGTAATGCCCGGTTGGGAGCCTGAAAGACTTGCTCACGTTAAGGAACTTTTTGAGGCTTACAAAGATGTAGATTCTGAAAAACTTTTTGAAAATCTTGTATACTTCTTAAAGAGAATACAGCCGGTTTGCGAAAAGTACGATATTAAAATGGCTATTCACCCAGATGACCCAGCTTGGCCAGTATTTAATCTTCCTAGAATTATAACTTGCAAGGAAAATGTAGAAAGACTTTTAAAGGCTGTTGATGCTAAATTTAATGGTCTTACACTTTGTACTGGTTCTTATGGCTCAAACCCAAAGAATGACATTTGCGAAATTATAAATGTAGCAAAGGGTAGAATACATTTTGCTCATGTCAGAAACTTAAAGCACTATAAGCCGGGAGTATTTGCAGAAGCTGCTCACTTGTCAAGAGATGGTTCAATGGATATGTACAAGATTGTAAAGACACTTATTGATACAGGTTTTGACGGACCGGTTAGACCTGACCACGGTCGTGCAATTTGGGGCGAAGTATCTATGCCAGGCTACGGTCTTTATGACAGAGCTTTAGGTGCTTGTTACTTAAATGGTCTTATTGAAGCTATTGAAAAGCAGGAGGGTATTTATAAGCAATGAGAATGAATTTAAAATCTTTACAAGATAGACAAAAGTGGGAAGAAATGGGCTTTAAATTGCCTGATTATAGTGTTGAAAAAATGATTGAAAATACTGCCAACAACCCAGAGTGGATACACTTTGGGGCAGGCAATATTTTTAGAGCTTTTCCGGCTGTAGTTTGCCAGCATTTATTAAACAGTGGTATTATGACTACCGGTATAATAGTTGCAGAGGGTTATGATTATGAAATTATTGAAAAGAGTTTCAGAAATTATGATAATCTTACTGTTGCTGTTACATTAAAAGCTGACGGTACTATAGAAAAGGAAATTGTGGCATCTATTGCAGAAGCCCTTTGTATAGACAGTAACAATGAAAAGGATTGGAAAAGATTAAATGAAATTTTTAAGGCAGAAAGCCTTAAAATGGTATCATTTACAATTACAGAAAAGGGATATTCTCTTGTAAGAGGAAATGGCGAAATGCTCCCTGATGTAAAAGAGGATATGGAAAACGGTCCGGAAAATGTTCACAGCTATATTGGTAAGTTAGTATCTCTCTTATACACAAGATATAAGAGTGGTGAAAAGCCTATAACATTAGTAAGTATGGACAACTGTTCTCATAATGGAACTAAGTTACAGAATGCAGTTTTAGACTTTGTTAAGACTTGGACAGAAAATGGCAAGGCACAGGAAGGATTTTTGGACTATGCCAAAAATAAAGTATCTTATCCTTGGTCAATGATTGACAAAATTACTCCTAGACCGGCTGATGCTGTAATTGATATGTTAAAGGAAGTAGGTTTTGAAGATACTGAAGCCGTTGTAACATCAAAGAATACCTTTGTTGCACCTTTTGTAAATGCAGAGGAAACACAGTATCTTGTTATTGAAGACGATTTCAAAAACGGTAAATTGCCTTTAGATAAAGGTGGCATAATTTATACTTCAAGAAATACTGTAGACAAAGTGGAAAAAATGAAAGTATGCACTTGCCTTAATCCACTTCACACAGCCTTAGCTGTTTATGGTTGTATTTTAGGATATACTAAAATTTGCGATGAAATGAAAGACGAAAATCTTGTAACACTTATTAAAAATGCAGGTTATAAGGAGGGTCTTCCAGTAGTTACTGACCCTGGCATTTTATCTCCAAAGGAATTTATTGATACAGTAGTAGAGGTAAGACTTCCAAACCCATTTATGCCTGATGCACCACAGAGAATTGCTTGTGACACTTCACAGAAAGTGGGCATACGTTTTGGTGAAACTATAAAGGCGTATATGAAAGAGGGTACTTCTGACAAGTTGGAATATATTCCTCTTGTGTTAGCCGGTTGGCTCAGATACCTTATGGCAAAGGACGACAATGGAGATGATTTTGAATTAAGTCCAGACCCATTAATTCCAGAATTGACAGCAATTATGTCAGAAGTAAAGTTTGGTGACAATAGTAATGCTGATGAGGCTGTTGCTGAAATTTTAGAGAGAAAAGATATTTTTGGAGTGGATTTAAAGGAGGCTGGGCTTGATAACAAGATTTTGGCTTACTTTAAAGAGCTTAACGGAGGAAAAGGTGCTGTTAGGACTACACTCAAGAAATATTGTTAAAAATGCTTATTGAATTTTAGGTGTATAAATAGTATAATTATTTTAATAGATAATTAAAAAGTATGGGAATGGTGTTGAACATATTAGGGGAATATGTTCAATGCCATAATCTCTGCGAGGAACAGGGGTTGAGATTATGTTGGTTACAGCTCAAAGACAAGGGGAAACAGTTAGGGATTATGCTTGTCGTGTAATTAAAGAAAATATTGTAACAATGGAATTAAAACCAGGTAGCCTTGTAAGTGAAACTGAACTTGCAAAGGAACTTGGCGTAAGCCGTACACCTGTAAGAGAGGCATTAATACAACTGGGCAAAAATGGTATGGTAGAAACTTTTCCACAGAGAGGAACTAAAGTATCATTAATAGACACAGATAGTGTTAATGAATCCAGATTTTATAGACTTGTTATTGAAAGGGCTCTTGTACAGGAAATATGCAATAACTGTAATGAAGATGATTTATTTCCATTAAACGAAAACTTACATAAGCAGTTGTTCTGCCTTGAAACTAAAAATTGTCACAAAATTGTTGAAGCAGATAATGAATTTCATAAATTGCTTTTTGTAATAGCAAATAAAAACAGAAGTTATGATGCCTTAAATGATATATTTACTCAGTTTGATAGAGTCAGATATTTGTCAGCAGAAAACTTCAATATGGAGGCTACAGTTTCAGAACATGAGGCTCTATATGATGCTATGAAAAATAAAGAAAATGAAAAGGCAGATAAAATTATAGTTGAGCATTTATCCAGATACAAAGAGGATATGCAAGAACTTAAAAACAAATATCCAAAATATTTTAAATAAAAGTGATTTTTCAATCCACCAAAGTTAATTGGACTTTGGTGGATTTTTTTAATGAATCGGAAAGATAAATCCGATGGCTTGCTTTTCAAGTCAAAAATAACCCAGTTATTTGTTTTGAACTGAAGATTTTTGAAAATTACTTGTGAATAAAGTATTAATATTGTATAATAATTTTAAACAAAATTAAAACGGATTTTTTAGGTTATAGTTTTGTTTACGCAACAAAAATGCTTATTAAAAAAAGGAGGAATTTTATGAAAAAATTCAAAAAAAGCATAAGCAGTTTACTTGCCTTTGTTATGGCTGTAGGACTTATGCTTTGTAACGTAGTTGTTGCAAGTGCTTCAACAGCAACTACATGGAATTTTGGCTCAGGCTCTAGTTATAGAAATAACAGTAGCTATACTCAGACACTGGAGAGAGATGGGTCAGCAGAATATGACGGATTAAAAGTTACTACTACAAGCTCTGCCGGTAAGTTTTCTCTGTCTAATGCTAGTTGGGCACAAGTAAATACAGGAACACAATTTGATATTCCTGTAGAAGGAAATTCTACTATTACAGTTGCAACATATGCTTCAAGTATGGCATTTACTTATGGTGGTGATACAGTATCAGCAGAAAACAATGTTCTTACTGTGGATTACAAAGGTGATAGTGGCTATGCAACTTTAGTGGCTGTAGACAGTAGCTACATAAGCTCTATTACAGTAACTCCTGTAGCTGATGAAGATGCTCCAACAGCTTTTGCTGATGAATGGAACTTTAGAAGTGGTTCATCATTAATAAATAACGGAGTAACATTACAGAAAACTACAGGTACAGTTACTCAAGGTGATGCTGTTTTAAAGATTGATGCCACAAGTGGTAAATGGAGTACAGCCAGAAGTGATTGGGCACAGGTAAATGCCGGTGTTAAAATTGAAGTGCCGGTAAATACAGGTGTTTATACAATATCTGCAACAACTTATGGCGAAAATGTGGATATGACAATTAACGGAGTAAGCACAAGCTCAGGTACAGCTAAATGTGCCTACGGTATTGTAAATAACTCAAGTGCAAAGTATATTCCAATAGTTATTAACAGCACTAACTACTTAGGTGTTATTAAAGTAACAAAGGAAACAGAGCTTACTATTCCTGTTACAATAAGTGGTTCATTAGGAAGTTCAAAGGTAATATTTACAGATTCTTTAACTGGTACTGAATACACTTCTGTTTCAGAAAGTGGAAATGTTACTTTATTAAAAGGACATACTTACACTGTAAGTACAGATAATTCAAATATTAGTGCTAAAATTGACGGAAGCAATACATTCACACCAGCTGATACTACAGCAAAAACTATTACTGTTGAAGGTTCAGCAGATATAACTGTTTCCGGTAAGATTACAAGTAAGGACAATGCTTTACAGGCAAGCAATATTACAAGCCTTACATTTGTAAATATGAATGATTCAAGTGTTACAGGTACAGCTACAGTAAACGATGACCTTACATACAGTGTTGAACTTAAAGCAGGTGATTACGACACAGTTGCTGTTACAAACAATGGTTACTATACAAGTAACAGAGTAAAGGTTGGAGAAACAGCAATTACAGATGAAGAAGTGTACTTTACAAAGAGTACATATGAAACTTATTGTTTGCCAATAGATTTAAAGAGCAGTTCTCCGGCTTTAACATACAGCAGTGGCATTTCATATAACAATGACACTTCTGTAAAGGCAAACAGTGGCACCACAATTACAGTTCCTGTAAATGGAAAGCAAAAGGTTACAGTTGCTGGTTGGTATTCAGGTACTTGGAATATAAATGGTTCAAATTCTGTTTCAGCAAGTAAGGACTATAATGCAAGTAATCCAGCTACAAATTCATATGTAACAGACGGCAGTGAAACAACAGTTACTGTAAACATTACAGCAAACAACACATATCTTTACTGGATAAATGTTGAAGACTATAGTGCTGTTTCGTACACAAACATTATTAATGTTCCTGGTGATTACGATACACTTACAGAGGCTGTTTCTGCAATTCACAATATGACAGACAGACCTGACGGTGAAGCCGGTAGAGTTGTAATTAACCTTAAAGACGATATTCAGGAACAGGTACTTGTAGATACACCTTATGTTAGTATCAGAGGTAATGGACACACTATTTCTTGGTACTATGGTACAACAGGCAAATACTATTCTGTTGACCAAAATGGCTACTACAACGAAAAACTTTTCCACGACAAGTATGAATTGACAAGTGCAAGTGGAAGCCTTTGGGGTGGTGTAGTAATCGTAAAGGGTGACTACTTCTATGCTGAAAATGTTACATTTAAAAATACTTACAACTATGAAGTAACAGACAAGGAAGTTGAAGACGGTGCTGTTCAGACTTTAAGCACAGGAGATGTTACAAGAACAAAGGGAACTGACGTAACAGCTTATGCTTACAAGGAAAGAGCTAATGCCCTTATAACAGACGCAAATTATATTGAATGTTACAAGTGTAATATTTTAAGTAGTCAGGATACTTTAGGCGTAAATGGTCAGAGAAGTAACACTTATGCTTATTTCAAGGAATGTAAAATTGGTGGTAATGTAGATTATATTTGTGGTGGTGGAAATATGGTATTTGATGACTGTACACTTGAACTCTACGGATATAGTGACAAGGGAAATGCCGGCTATATTACAGCAGCACAAAATACAAAGTATTTATTTAGAAATTGTACTGTAACAGGCAATGACAATGGAAATTCTACACAGGCTACAGCATACTATGGCAGACCTTGGGCATCAGGTGCTGATGTTAAGTTTATAAATACTCAGACAAATGGTCGTGTAGTTGCAAGTGGTTGGGCAGATTGGTCTAATGGTACAACAGCAGAAGATGCTACAGGTTTTGGCGAATACTGTAACTTAAATAGTGACGGTACTGAATTTAAGTCAAGTATTACATCTAAACAGCTTACAGCAACACAGTACAACAGTATTATTGAAACAGTTGAAAGCGACTACTTAGGAAGTTGGACACCAGCTCATTATGCACCAATTATGGCTGTAAATAATAGTGGTTCTGTTGGAACAGATGCTATTAACAGTGTTAAAATAAATAGTGGCAATGATTTATTGCTCTATAGCTTTATAAATGACGACAGTCTTGAAAATGCCAGTGAAATTGGTTATGTGCTTTCTACATTGAATAGCCTTTTCAACAAAGACACAGTTTATACAGATGAAAATGCTTATAAGAAAATAGTATACACAGACGAAAATGGTGCAGAGGGTACAATAACAGCTCCTGAAAATAAGAGTATATTTGCCTATGTTGTCAATGATGTTAGTGGTAGTACAGATACATTATATGCAAGAACTATTCAAAAAATTGATGGCATCAGTACATATGGTATATGTGCTGAAATATCACTTGGTTAATTGAATTGTGGATAGGAGGCAAAATATATGAAAAAAACATATTATAATCCAGAGGTTAGTATTGTAGAATTTAAAGCAAATGACAAAACAAATTTAAATGCTTTATCAGTAGGTGGAACAAATGCAGCTTCTACAAATCAATTGAAGAACGTAAGTTTAAATGGCTTAAATAAATAATAAAAATTCGAGGTGGTTAAGGCTACCTCGAATTTTTGTCTTAAGGGAGTATATTCAAGAAAAAACAGGGCAAAAATTTAGTATATAGATTTAAAATTAACTTATTTAACTGAAATGTAAATTTGTCGAATTATAGCAAGTAAATGCACTTGGAAACAACTGGTTAAATGTAAATTGTGGTATAGACAAGTGTATAAAAAAATGTTATAATAAAAATCACGGATAGTTTAATTTGGGTTAGAATACCGTATTTTTGCAATCGGTTTTTTTAGAAAGAGAAATTTACATTTCAAAGAATGAGGTAATTAAATGAAAAAATTAGTAATCGGTGATTTAGTAGCCAAGGTACCCATTATACAGGGTGGTATGGGCGTAGGCGTCAGCCTTGGTGGACTTGCCGGAGCAGTTGCCAAAGAGGGCGGCATAGGGGTTATTTCTGCAGCTCAGCCTGGTTTCAGAGAAGATGATTTTTATACTAATACATTTGAAGCCAATATGAGAGCCTTAGAAAGAGAAATTAAAAAAGCTAAGGAAATTTCAAATGGTGGTATTGTTGGTGTAAATATTATGGTTGCTGTTACACATTACAGCGATTTTGTAAAGTGCTGTATTGATAGTGGTGCTGACATTATTATTTCTGGTGCAGGTCTTCCTATGGACCTTCCTAAATTTGCTGAAGGCAGTGATATTAAATTAGCTCCTATTGTATCTTCAGCTAAAGCCTGTAAGCTTATACTTGGCAGATGGATTAAGAAATTCAATAAGGTTGCTGACCTTGTTGTTATTGAAGGTCCAAAGGCCGGTGGTCATTTAGGCTTTAAGGTAGACGAAATATCTGAAAAGCAGGATAATTATGACAACGATATAAAGGAAATAATTGCCTGTGTTAAGGATTTTGAAGAAAGTACAGGAAAGAAAATCCCAGTAGTTTTTGCTGGTGGTGTTTTTGATAGAAAAGATATTGACCATTGTTTTGAATTAGGTCTTGACGGTGTTCAGATGGCTACTCGTTTTGTAGCAACAGAAGAATGTGATGCTGATGTAGCATTTAAGCAGGCTTATGTTGATGCAAAGCCAGGAGATGCTGTTATCGTTAAAAGTCCTGTAGGTATGCCGGGTAGAGCATTAAACAACAACTTTATTGCCGATATTGTACCACAGGGTTGTAAAATAAAGAGATGCTTCAACTGTCTTACTCATTGTGACCCTAAGACAATACCATACTGTATTTCACAGGCACTTTTCAATGGTGCAAATGGTGATATTGACCATGGTCTTATTTTCTGTGGTGCAAATGTTGCAAAGGTAGATAAAATAACTACTGTCCACGAAATTTTTGAAGAACTTACAAAATAATTTTTAGAGGTATAGATTTATGAATGATTTAAACGTAGATAACAAAAAATTGATTGACGCAATGAAGATGATGCGTGAAAATCCAACTGAAATTGTAAAAAATGAATTTCTTGAACAGGTTTTTGCAGCTAACTTTATTGTTCCGGCAACTATTACTCCAGAACCAGTAGACGGTAAAATTCTTGAAGATTCTAAGATTTCTTTCTTCTTCTTACAGAATAAAGAAAAGAAGAACTATATTTTAACTTTCTCTGCTCCAGAACAGTACCTTTTCTGGAAGGAACACAGAAGAGATACTAGTAAGAAGGTTACTGTTTTAAACTATGGTTATGACCAGCTTGCAAAGATTGTTATGGATTATCCTACACTTTTCGGTGGTTTTCTTATTGACCCTAATGGCTACAACTTTGCTATTGAAAGTGACCTTATTAGTGATATTGATAAGGCTAAAAATCCAGAAGTTGCAGTTGAGCCTGTAAGAATTCTTCCTAAGGAAGGTATGGGTCTTGAACCAGCTGACCCTAAGGGTCTTGAACCTTTATTAGAAGCAATTTCTAAGTATTTAGATACTGAAAATAGTGTTAGAGCTGCTTACCTTATGAAAACTGTAAGAAGAGGCGATACTCTTCCTACACTTATTGTTGTAGTTGACTTCGTAGGTGGTAGAATGAAGTACCTCTTTGATGGTATTGCTACAGTTGCAAGAGGTACTGTTGATAATTGTGAATCACTTGGTCTTATGCCAGCAAGTGACAAGATTGCAGGACATGCAATCGAAAATGTAGAACCATTCTACAAGAAAAAGAAATAATTATTGATAAATAAATATTTGTTTATATATAAGCTGTCATATAATTGATTTTTATGACAGCTTATTGTTTTGTGTACAAAAGTAGTAAATAAGCTATATTAAAGTAAGAGTATTCTTTATTTTTTAATGAAAATAGTGTATAATATTTTCAGAATTTGCACAGAGAAAAAGGAGGATTATTGATGCAGAAATTTGTAGGTAATGTAAAGCTGAATTTGAATTATTATTCTGGTGAAGATTTATACAGCGATGGAGATATTGAAAATGAGATTTTGGACATTGTAAAAAACTACAAGCCAGAAGAATATAATTCAGTTATTAACTCAAGAGCAAATTGGCCTGTACTATATCATTTATCTCCTATAAGAACAAATTGTGTAGAGTGGATAGATATTGAAAAGACAGATAGTGTGTTGGAGATAGGTGCTGGCTGTGGAGCAATTACAGGTGCTTTGGCTAAAAAGGCTAATAGTGTTACTTGCGTAGAGCTTTCTAAGAGAAGAAGTACAATAAATGCTACAAGAAATAAGGAATTTGATAATATAGAAATTTTCGTGGGAAATTTTCAGACTGTAGAAAAGGATTTAGGTCAATTTGATGTTATTACACTTATAGGGGTTTTAGAGTATGCCCAATACTATATTTCATCAAAGAAACCATATGAGGAATTTTTAAAAATAGTTCTTAAGCATCTTAAACCAAATGGAAAACTTATATTGGCAATAGAAAATAAGTTGGGAATGAAATATTGGGCAGGATGCAAAGAGGACCACAATGGTGGATATTTTGAATCTATTGAAAATTATCCAAATAATAAAGGTGTTAGAACTTTTTCAAGAGGTGAGCTTGAAAAAATGTTTATAGACACAGGATATTCAAATCACGAATTTTATTATCCTTATCCGGATTATAAATTACCTATGGTTATTTACAGCGACAAGTTTTTGCCTAGTATAGGTGATTTGAGGGACAATATGAGAAATTTTGACGGTGACAGATTTATTCTGTTTGACGAGGGAAAAGCTTTTGATAATGTTATTGAGAATGGATTGTTCCCTGAATTTTCTAATTCATTTTTGGTTATTGCATATAAATAGGAGGAAATAAGGTGAAAGAGGTATTATTTACTAAATATTCAAATGAGCGAGACCCTCGCTTTGCTATAAGAACATCCATTATAGAAGATAGTAAGAAAAATAAAAGATATGTTGAAAAGACTGCTGTTACAAAAGAGGCAGAAGGACATGTGCAAAATATGCTTGTGGCATATGAAAAATTATCTGAATATTACAAAGGTACAGATGTACAGTTTAGCAAGTGTAAGATAAAAAATGGTGTAGCTGTATTTGATTATATAGACGGAAATTCTTTAGGAGATAAATTTGAAAAACTTGTAGAAAATGAAGATTATAAGGGGATTTTGGAGCTTTATAAGTCTTTTGAAGATATAGTAAAAAAAGGGTCAGGATTGAAACCATTTGTTATGACCGAAAAATTTAAAGAGGTTTTCGGAGATGTTACTTTGCCTGACGGACTTATGGCAAGAGAATACTCAAATATTGATTTAATTTTTGAAAATGTAATTTTAGGTGATAAATATACAATTATTGATTATGAGTGGAGCTTTGGTTTTCCTGTGCCTGTTGAATATATAATGTTCCGTTCGGTATTTACATTTATGTATGCAAAAAATCACAATAATCTTATACAAAAAGATTTATTTTCGTTTTTGGGCTTTTCTGAAAGAGATAAAGAAATTTATAGTGAAATGGAGAAAAATTTCCAAAAATATGTTACCCCAAATGCATATCCTTTATCATATATATATGATAAAATCAGAGGTACTAATTATTATTTAAACAATGCTATTGAACAAATAAATAATGATAACAGAAATTTATGTCTTACGCAAGTATATTATGATTTGGGTAAGGGTTATAACGAGGAAAACAGTTATAGACAGTTGTATGAATATAATCAGGATATAAAGCTGGATATTTCTGTTGACAGGGACGTGAAAAATTACAGATTTGACCCGGCTTGTGTATTTAGTCTTGTGAATATAAAGAAGTGTATAGGTATTAAAAACGGGGGCGTTTATGACTTAAATTACAAGACTAACGGATATAGGAATAATAATACTATTGTTTTTGATACCATAGACCCACAAGTAAATTTTGAAAGTCTTGAGGAAAATACTGAAAAAATAGAAGTGGTGTTCAATGTTATGCCATTGACGGAGAATACAGTTGTTGACTATGCCAGAGCTATATGCGATAAAATTTCTGCTGAAGATAAGTATAGTGAACAAATTTCTTATGTCAATAAACTTGAAAGTGAAAAAAATCATCTTACTGGCTTAAATAAGGATTTGAAGGATAAAAATGTTATTCTTGAGGTTAGTAAGGCTGAATTAGAAAAGTATAACAAAGAAATGCAAAATGAAAACGAAAATCTTAACAGAAAGATTAATTTGCTTGAAAGTTCTTATGATGCTTTAAAGAGAAATGCTGATGCTATGAACAATAACATCAATGGGTTAAATGGTGAAATTGAAAGCCTTAGAATACAGCTGAATAATGTAAATAATGATTATAATGCAGTTTTAAATTCAAGAATATGGAAAACTACAGCTGGATACAGAAGAAGTGTTGGCAAATTAAAGCAGTATATTGGAACTCATAAATGGACACTTCAAATGTATTTAGTATACAGAAGTCTTAAGGTTGATGGAATAAAAACAACTTTGCACAGAGTTATTAATAGGTTAAAGGGTGTTCAAAATAGCGTAAGTATGCCAGTAGCTACAAACTATGGTGAATTAAGAGAAAACACTCTTGACTTAAATGCTATTAAACCTTTAGAAACTTTGGATAAGACTATAGCCATACATCTCCATTTATACTATGTTGATTTATTAGAAGAATTTTTTGAATATTTTACAAATATGCCTTATAAATTTGACCTTTATGTTTCTTGTAAAGAGGGTAGTGACATTAAGGCAATAACACATAAATTTAAAAAATTGAAGAATGTAGGCAAGGTAGATGTAAGATACACTATAAACAGAGGTAGAGATATAGCACCTTTGTATGTTCAGTTTGGTGCTGAAATTGAAAAATATGATTATTTCTTGCATATACATTCAAAAAAATCACTTTATTCCGGTTCTGAAAAATTGGATTGGAGAAAAAACAGTATGAATTGCCTTTTAGGCTCTCCTGAAAGAGTAAAAAAAATATTTACTATGTTTGAGGAAAATATAAAGGCAGGTATTGTTTGTCCGGAAACGAGCAATGTTATGGGAGTAATAGCATCTCACTGGTTAAGAAATGCGGCAAATGGCAGAAAATTATTGAACAAAATGGGAATACCTTACAGCGGTGGATTTTTCAGCTATCCGATAGGCAGTTTCTTTTGGGCTAAAACAGAGGCACTCCGTCCTGTGTTTGATATGAAATTGAAGTATGAAGATTTTCCTAAGGAGGCAGGGCAAATAGACGGTACATTAGCTCATGCTCTTGAAAGAGCCGTTGCTTTTGTATGCAAGCATAGAGGATACAATTTGGCTATAGTTGATGATGAAGATAATGTTGTCAGAATTAACAGAACAAATAAGGTTTTTTATCCTCACTTTGCTAATGTAGTAAAAAATGTATTTACTTATTTGAACAGAAAAGAAGTTGTTTCGTTTGATATTTTTGATACGCTGATTACAAGGCTTATTTATAATCCGGATGATATTTTTATGCTTATGGAGAGAAAAATATACAACGAGTATAATTTAAAGTTGGATTATCTGAAAGTCAGAAAAGAAGCAGAGGCGAAAGCTACGGCGAAAAAGGGTGCTTTTTGTAATATTCACGATATATATGCCAATATGCCTGATAAAAAACTTGGAATTACAGAAAAAATGGCTCAGGAATTTAAAGAAATGGAAATTTCTCTTGAATTGGATTTATGTGTTCCAAGACGTGATATTCAGAAGATTTTTAATATGCTTAAAAAAGCTGGAAAGAAAATATTGCTTTTAAGCGATATGTATTTAACAAGTGACATTATTGCTAAAATGCTTGAAAAATGTGGATATAGTGGTTGGGATGAAATATGGATTTCCTGTGAAAAGGGTAAACGTAAAGACAATGACGAAATGTGGAAACTCTTTGCAGAAAAATATGGTACTCGTCCGGCTATTCACATTGGAGATAATGCACAATCAGATGTTCAGGCTCCAGGAGATTTAAGTTTAAAGATGAATGCATTGTTTGAAGGCTTTTTAGTCCTGAATCCGAGAGATGCGTTTAAATTCAGTAAGTATTATAATGTATTTGCGAAGTATGAAAATACAACGGTTGAAAATTCCATTATTCTGGGAACAATGGTAAATGGATACTTATGCAACAATGCCTTTAGTTCAGACAATTTGGGAGAACCTAAATTTGACAATGCAAAGGATTTGGGAGCCGGTGCTTTTGGTGCTTTATTTGCGACTTTTGCTGATAATATATATAAATGGGCAGGCAAAAATGACCTTTGGTTCTTGGCTAGAGAAGGTTATGTTTTAAAAGAAGTTTATGATATTTTTGCTAAAAATATCATTAAAGAAAATGGAAACAGCGAATACTTCCTTACCTCAAGAAGAAGTATTTCTGTACCTGCGATAGAAAATATTAATGATATAAGAGGTATTTTGGAACAGAACTATGACGGAACTTTTTCTAACTTGTTAAAAGCAAGATTGGGCTTAGATGTGAATGATGATTTTAAGAACATTCATATTATTATGCCAAGAGATATTGAAAAGGTTATGAAAATGGTAGAGCCTCATTTAAATGATATTTTTGAAAAGGCAAATGCCGAAAAGAAAGAGTATATGGTGTACATTAATTCACTCAGATATAATGAAAATCCTTGCGTTGTAGATGTGGGATATGCCGGTACGATACAGTATTATTTAAGTAAAATGCTAAATAAGAAAGTAAAAGGTGTATATTTATCCACAACGCCTGAAAAGAAACCTGAAAAATTAGGTTGTGTTTGTCATTCTCTTTACCCTTTATTGGATTGGGGACAATCAAAGGAAAATACTGTGTTTAAAAATCAATTATTCTTAGAGGCTGTTTTAAAAGCTCCTTTTGGGCAGCTTATGTGCTTTGAAAACGGAGAACCGATATATGGCAAAGACAGAATTATAGGCGATGACATTGCAAGTATGCAAAATGGTATATTAGAGTATGTTTCAAGAGTGTCTTCTGTTCTTGGTGAAGTAGGAGAAGTGAATATTGATAAAAACCTTGCAAGTGATATTTTTGATATAAGTATTATGGGTTGTTGGTGGAAAAAAGGTGTGGCAGATATTTTCAAAGTGGCAGATGATTACTGTTCTAACGGTGAACTTTGTTATGATGAACAGAAAAAGGAATGGACAGTAAAGAAAAGCGAAAATTAGAAATAAAAGACGGATTAATTTCCGTCTTTTATTTATGTTCAAAATTTATTAATCCCAATTAACTTTGTTAATCCGATTAATTATTAAAAGGCATAGCTAATGAAAGCTATGCCTTTTGTAAATATATAAATATATGTATATGTCTAATTACTGTAATTTGCTCTTAACGTATTCCTTAATAGCATCTCTTTCAATAACGTCCTTATGAAGAACTTCTCTAGTGCCAATGCCCTTAATTGGAGCAGGAATAGCAACACCACTTACCTTTTCGAGTTCGTTAAGTGCATCGAAAGGATTTACGTCAGCATACTTGTCGCCGTCAATAGCTCTTAAAACGTCCTTAGCAAACTTGTATGGACTAGCTGTTGAAACAACAACGTTAGGAGTCTTGTCACCAGTCTGTGCAAGGTATGTAAGGTAACCACTATATGCAACTGCTGTATGAGTATCCATTACATAGTGAGTTTCTTCGAATAAGTCCTTAATAGCCTTGAAAGTTTCTTCAACTGTAGCATATTCGCCTGTGAAGTTAGCTTCAACCTTAAAGCTGTACTTACCGTCCTTAGAAAGAGAATCCATCATAGACTTAGTATCTACAGTAGAGTTACTTAAGTGATAGAGTAATCTTTCAAGGTTAGAAGAAATAAGAATATCCATTGATGGAGAAACTGTTACAATGAAGTCTCTGTTAATATCGTAAACGCCTGTGCTAAAGAAATCGAAAAGAACCTTGTTATCGTTAGAAGCACAAATAAGCTGTTTAACAGGAAGACCCATATTCTTTGCATAGAAACCGGCGAGAATGTTACCAAAGTTACCAGTAGGAACAGTGAAGTTAATTTCATCACCCGTATTAATCTTACCAGCCTTAACCATCTGTGCATAAGCATAGAAGTAGTAAACAATCTGTGGAGCAAGTCTACCAATGTTAATAGAGTTAGCAGATGAGAATACATAACCATTCTTCTTTAATTCTGCCTTTAATTCATTATCAGTGAAAATTCTCTTAACAGCACTCTGAGCGTCATCAAAGTTACCCTTAATAGCAGCAACACAAGTGTTAGCACCCTTCTGAGTAACCATCTGCATTTTCTGAACATCAGAAACACCGTCTTCAGGATAGAAAACAATAATCTTTGTACCTTCTACATCAGCAAAACCTTCAAGAGCAGCCTTACCAGTGTCGCCACTTGTAGCAGTAAGAATAACAATCTTTTCTTCAACGCCATTCTTCTTTGCTGCTGTCTTTAAAAGATAAGGAAGAATAGAAAGTGCCATATCCTTGAAAGCAATAGTCTTACCGTGGAAAAGTTCAAGGAAGTTACCATTACCAGCACTTACTAATGGAGCAATAAGCTTAGTATCGAATTTTTCATCGTATGCAGAGTTAATGCAGTACTTTAATTCTTCTTCTGTATAATCAGTAAGAATAAGCTTTAATACTTCGTAAGCAAGTTTCTGATAAGACATTTCAGTAATCTTTTCTAAAGGAAAGTCGATTGTAGGGATTGTTTCTGGTACGAAAAGACCACCATCATTTGCAATACCCTGAACAATAGCCTGACTAGCTGTAACATAGTTTTTGTCGCCTCTTGTGCTTTTAAACATAATATCCATATTCACATACCTCTTTAAAAATATTCTTGTTCAACGTTCTATTTCCAATTTTATAATATTTTTATAGGTTTGTCAATTAATAGTTGTTTTTTGGCTGTATATTTAATAATTTTTCTTGTATAAACTTCTTTTATCATTTATAATGAAGAAAAGGGAAAGTTTTTGGCAATTTGTTATACAAGGAGGAGAATAAGTATATGAAATGTCCTTTCTGTGGAGCTTCTGACACAAAGGTTGTGGATACCCGTACAATGGAAGATAATTCTGTTATTAGACGCAGACGTTTTTGTCCAGAATGTAGCGAAAGATTTACTACATATGAAAGAGTGGATACAATACCTCTTACTGTTGTAAAAAGTGACGAAACAAGAGAGTCTTTTGACAGAGGTAAAATATTGAAAGGTATGCTTATGAGCTGTAACAAGCGACCGGTTTCTGTTGAAGAATTGGAAAAGGTAGTTACATCTATTGAAAATTCATTTATTAATTCAATGAGAAAAGAAATAAGCAGTAAAGAAATAGGCGAAATGGTTATGGATAAATTAAAAGACATTGACCAGGTTGCCTATGTAAGATTTGCATCAGTTTACAGACAGTTTAAGGATATTGACAGCTTTAGCGAGGAACTTAAAAAGTTGGTAAAAGAGAATAAAAAATAAGTAATAATAAATAAAAGAGAATATTTTCTGTAAAAAACACATATTTATTGTAAAATATTATACTTTTATTGACAATTTTTTTTCTATTTATTATAATCAAAATTTGGAGGCGATAGAATGAATGTATATGTATGTGTAGGAAGTTCATGTCACTTAAAAAATTCAAAAGGAATTATTGACAAACTTACTAAATTAATTGAAGAAAACAACATTAAAGCTAATGTTGAATTAAAAGGCTCTTTCTGTATGGGTCAGTGTGGAAAAGACGGCGTTTCTGTAAAGATTGACGATGAAGTTTACTCTGTAACAGAAGAAGATGTTGAAATGTTCTTTGAAAAGAAGATTTTACCATTAGCATAGGAGAGTTTTAGCTCAGGTCTGTTTTGGGAGAGATGTCAATGGGTTACATTAAAGTAAGAAAAGCCAACTGTAAAAATTGTTACAAATGCCTTAAAAATTGTATTTCTAAGGCCATAATGTACAAGAATGAAAAAGTTGAAATAATAGAAGATAGATGTATACTCTGTGGAAAGTGTATCACAGCCTGTCCACAGGGAGCAAAGAAAATAGACAATGATGTTTCTATAATAAAGGAATACATTGAAAATCCCGATATAAAAGTGGCTATTTCCGTTGCTCCCAGTTTTGTTTCAGTTTTTAAAGAAAGTAGAAAAAATCTTGTATGGGCTTTAAAGCAGTTAGGCTTTGATTATGTTGAGGAAACTGCTGTTGGAGCAAAGTATGTTACAAGAGAGTATTTACGCTTGTTGGAAAGTGGTGAAATGGAAAATATAATTTCATCAGCCTGTCCAAGTGTGAATATGTATATTGAAAAGTATTATCCAAGTTTGACAAAGTACATAGCACCGGTTATGTCACCGGCTCTAGTACACGGCAAAATGCTTAAAGAAAAGTATGGCAAGGATACTAAGGTAGTTTTTTTAGGCTCTTGTCTTTCAATGCTTAAGGAAGTAAATGAGTCAGAATATGTGGATAATATGATTACATTTAACCAGCTTACCCAATGGTTTATACAGGAGAGGATTACTCCGGCAGAGGGAGAGGAAATGCCTTTTGATGCACTAAGTTCCTATTCCAGAATATATCCTATTGTAGATGGTATAGTTTATGACATTAGACACATAAGTGGTAAAACTCAGGGTACTGATAAAATTGGTGGCTATGATTTAGTTTCTGCCAGTGGTTTGCAAAATGTTCAAAGACTTTTAGATGAAGTTCAAAAAGGAAATATTAAAAAAGCCTTTTTGGAAGTATTTTCTTGTTACGGTGGCTGTGTTCATGGACCTTTTAAGGTAAGCCATGGCTCTACTAGCTATAGAGCTAGAATAGAAGTTAAGGACTATGCCGACAGGGCAAATGATACAGCAGATGAATATGTTGGAGATATTTCTGCAACATTTACTCCTAAGCCGGTAATAGAAGATATGCCTACAGAGGAACAGATAAGAGATATTCTTTCTCAGATAGGTAAAAACTCTAAAGCACAGGAATTGAACTGTGGTTCTTGTGGTTATGCTACTTGTAGAGATAAGGCTATAGCTGTTTATCAGGGAAAAGCTGATTTGTATATTTGTATGCCTTATATGACAGACATTAATCAGGCTTTATCCAGTGTAACACTTGATTTGACACCTAATTACATTGTTGCCGTTGACAACAATATGGTAATAAAAGAATTTAACAGAGCTGCACAAAAACTCTTTGGAGTAACTAGATTACAGGCACTTAATAAGCCTTTATCTCACTTTATAAACCCAGTTGATTTCCAGCAGGTTATTGCTAACCAAAGTAATATATACAACAAAAAGGTTAGTTATACAGAATACGGAATTATAACAGAACAGACTATTGTTTATTCAGAAGAAAAAAATATGGCTATTGCCATTATAAATGACATTACAAGAGAAGAAGAAATGAAAAAGGCTGTTCATCGCAGAAAACTTGATTCTGTGGAAATGGCACAAAAGGTTATTGATAAGCAAATGGTAGTTGCACAGCAGATAGCTAGCCTTTTAGGTGAAACAACTGCTGAAACAAAAGTTACACTGAACAAGTTAAAAGACCTCATTGATTCGGAGGTAGATTAATCTATGGATAAAGTGTATGTAGAGGCTACTTACAAAAGTTTAAACAAGCTAAATGAAGAACTTTGTGGCGACAGAGTTGAAATAGTAAAAAATGATGACAGCTACTTTGTAGTTTTGTCTGACGGACTGGGAAGTGGTGTTAAAGCCAATATACTTTCCACATTAACGTCAAAAATTATTTCTACTATGATGTTTCAGGGTGCAAGTATTGAAGATACTGTTGAAACAATAGTACATACGTTACCGGTGTGTAGTGTAAGAAAAGTTGCTTATTCCACTTTTATGATTTTGCAAATAAGCTATGACGGAAACGCTTATCTTGTAGAGTTTGATAGCCCCGGTTGTATTTTTGTAAGAGATGGTCGACTTATGAACATTGAGTACAATCACAGAAGTATAGCTGGAAAAGAAATAAAAGAGGCTCATTTTAAAGTAAAGCCTAATGATTTTATGATGCTTCTAAGTGACGGTGTTGTATATGCCGGTATTGGAGAGCTTATGAATTTGGGTTGGACTTGGAAAAACGTAAGCGAGTATGTTGTGAACAGTGTTACACCTGATATGACGGCTGCAAGACTTACAAATATGTTAAGTGAAACCTGTAAGCAGTTGTATATGAATAAACCGGGTGACGACACTACAATAGCTACAGTAAAAATTGTTCCTAGAAAAAATGTGTGTCTTTACAGTGGACCACCAATGGACAAAAGCTGTGATGAAAGATTGGTTACAGAATTCATGATACCGGAGGGCAAGAAGATTGTATGTGGAGGTAGTTCTGCCAACATTGTCAGCAGAGTGTTGAAACAACCACTTATGCCCAGTATTGAATATTCTGACCCGGAAATACCACCTACTGCAACAATAGCAGGTATTGACCTGGTAACAGAAGGCGTAATAACATTAAAGAGAACTGTTGATATTTTAAAAAAATATGTGGAAAATCCTACGGGCAGAGAGGTTTTGGCAAGTCTTGACCTTAAAAACGGAGCATCTCAAATTGCTAAAATGCTTATTGAGGATTGCACACATTTGTATTTATACATTGGACAAAGTATTAATCCGGCACACCAAAATCCGGATTTACCCTTTGATTTAAGTATTAAAATGATTATCCTAGATGAGTTATATTCACTTATGATAAAGCTAGGAAAGGTAGTTAAGCGATATTATTATTAATTAAGGAGAAAATTATGGAAAATATTACTGACATTAACCAGATTAAGATGGCTGTACTTATTAAAACAGCTCAGTATGCTTTCGAGGGCACTCTTGATGACAAGCAGGAAAACATACCTTATGAGCTTACAGACCCAATTAAGCCTAATTTCAGATGTTGTGTATACAGAGAAAGAGAAATTATCCGTCAGAGAGTAAGACTTGCTATGGGTCGTATTCCTTCAGACCTTCACTATGAAAAGTCAGATAATACTCAGATTGTTCACGTTATGCAGGCTGCTTGCGAAGGTTGTCCTATTGATAGATTTACAGTAACAAGTAACTGCCATAACTGTCTTGCACAGAAGTGTATTAAGGCCTGTAAATTTGGTGCTATTACAAAAACTCCTCATGGTGCATATATTGACAAGTCTAAGTGTAAAAAGTGTGGTCAGTGTCTTAAAGCCTGTCCATACCACGCTATTGTGGATATTGAAAGACCTTGTAAAGTTACTTGTCCAGTAGATGCAGTTCAGATTGATGAAAACGATTTAGCTATGATTGATGAAGCAAAGTGCATTAACTGTGGTCAGTGTGTTGTTGCCTGTCCATTCGGTGCTATTGGTGATGCGTCAATGATGACTAATGTTATTAACTCTATTAGAACAAGTGACAACGTATATGCTATGATTGCACCAGCCATTGAAGGTCAGTTCGGTGATGTAACAGTACCTCAGTTAAAGGAAGCTATTAAGGCTCTCGGCTTTAAGGATTGTCTTGAAGTTGCTCTTGGTGCTGACGTTGTAGCTTGGAGAGAAGCTGAAGAAGTTGTTTCTAACATTAAGGAAGGTAAGAAGACAACTACATCTTGTTGTCCAGCTTTCGTAAACCTTATTGAAAAGCATTTCCCACAGTTAAAGGAAAATATTTCAACAACTGTTTCTCCTATGGTTGCTACTGCCAGACTTATTAAAGCAAGTAATCCTGATGCTGAAATCGTATTTATTGGACCATGTATTGCAAAGAAAAATGAAGTTGTTAGCCATTACTTAGGCGAAATCAGTGGTGCTATCACTTTCGAAGAACTTTCAGCAATGTTTACTGTTAAGGAAATTGACCCAGCAACATTTACTGGCGAAAATGAAGAAGCTACTTGCTATGGTAAGGGCTTTGCTAAGAGTGGTGGTGTTACAACAGCTGTTCTCAAGGTTGTTGAAGAAGAAAATATTGACCTTGATATTAAGGCTTGCAAGTGTAGTGGTGCTGCTGAATGTAAGAAGGCATTACAGATGCTCAAGGTTGGCAGACTTCCAGAAGACATTATTGAAGGTATGGCTTGTGAAGGTGGTTGTATCAACGGACCTGGTAAGGTTACAGACGGTATTATGCAGAGCAAGAAGATTTTCGATAAGTATGTAAAAGTACCTAATACAGAAATTATTGCAAACAGTGAAAAGGCTGGTTTTGCAGACATTAACATACATAAGCATTAATATAGAGTTTGCTATATTTTAAATATTGCAAATGTTTAAGGGCTATCACCAAGGGTGGTAGCTCTTTTTGTTGGGGTAAAGAGAAAATATTGACAACATAATTTAATATAAAAATATAGAAATGTTTATACAATTATGATATAATTTGAAAGCGTGTGCAAAAATCAGTATTTTTGCGTAGAATAGAAAAGAATGGAGTTTTATAAATATGAATCCGGCGATTTTTATTGGAACGTGGTGGTCCTTAGTTCCACCGTTGTTGGCAATATGTTTAGCACTTATAACCAAAGAGGTTTACAGTTCACTTATATTGGGAATTGTAGCTGGGGTGTTAATGTATACAGGGTTTAACCCTTGGCAGGCTTTCTTAGCTTTTTACGATATTATGAAAAACAGTATGAATTTAAATATTTTGATATTTGATATTATGCTGGGGGTCGTAATTGTGCTTATGGTAGAGTCCGGTGGCTCAAGAGCCTATGGAGAGTGGGCTGCTAAAAAAGTGAAAACTAAGAAAAAAGCACTTTTGGCTACAATGGGTTTAGGTATACTTATTTTCGTAGACGATTACTTTAATTGCTTGACAGTAGGCTCTGTAATGCGACCTGTAACAAGCAGATATAAGGTGTCTAAGACTAAACTTGCCTACATTATTGATGCTACGGCAGCACCAATTTGTATTATTGCTCCTATGTCCAGCTGGGCAGCAGCCGTTAATTCATATGTTCCGGAAGATGTGAATATTACAGGCTTTCAGTTGTTTTTAAGAACTATACCTTACAATCTATATGCCTTACTTACTTTGGTTATGGTTTTATACATTATTTTGACAGGCTTTGATTTTGGTAAAATGAAGAAGTTTGAGGATAGGACACAGCAGGCAGATTGTGAAATTGATGAAATAGACAAGATTGAGCAGGAAGAAGGAAGTAATTCAAAGGGTAAAATAATGGACTTAATTCTTCCTGTAGTTGTTTTGATTGCTTTAACCGTTGGAACAATGATTTATACTGGATTTTTAGGTGGAGCTAAAAATGTAATTTCAGCTTTTGCCAATTGCGATGCAGAAGTTAGTTTAATTTTTGCCAGTACAGTTACTTTAATATTTATGTTAATCTTATATATTCCTCGCAGAATTATGACTTTCCAAAAATTTATGGAAAGTTTGGCTGAGGGCTTTAAGTTAATGATTCCGTCTATATTGATTTTGGTATTTGCTTGGTCATTAAAGGGCGTAGGCGATGCCTTACAAATATCAGCTTTTGTTGAAAATACTTTAGGTGGCAGTGTAACAAACGGCGTAATTATTCCAATGGTTATGTTTATGATTGCTATATTCTTGGCTTTTTCAACAGGTTCAAGCTGGGGTACATTTGCTATTTTAATACCTATTGTAACTGCTATATTCTCAGGTGGTGGCAATATGGAAATGATGGTTATTTCTATATCAGCTGTATTGGCCGGAGCAGTGTGTGGTGACCACGTTTCTCCTATTTCAGATACGACTATTATGTCATCTGCCGGTGCACAATGTCACCATATTGACCACGTTTCTACACAGATGCAATATGCTATTGTGGTTGCTGTGGTTTGTGTGTTTGGATATTTAATTGCCGGTTTCGTACAGGTATGGTGGATAGTGTTGTTGATAAGTGTTGCAGTATTGTTGACAACTCTCACTATTATGAGAAAATATGTTAATAAAAAATATTCTAAATAGAACAAGGCTTTGCGATGCAAAGCCTTGTTTGTTTACTTTTGCTATTTTTCAGGAGCATCAGGAATGCTAGGAGCAATAGGAGCAGTAGTGGTAGGAACGGTAGAAACAACAGTAGTAGTAGAAACTGTAGGTTCTTCAATGGTAGCACTTGTTGATTCTGTAGTTGTTTCAAGACCAGTTAAAGTTATATACACAGTTTTATTTTTTTCTCCCCAAGAAACATTGGCATCTATTGCTTCTGCCAACATTCTGATAGGAACAAGTGTAGTACCATTTGCATTTATAGAACTGGTGTCAAACTTTTTCATCTCTCCGTTTACGTAAACAGTATTAGACGGTACTTGATGCTCAATTACTGTATAACCACGTTTGAAAGTAAGCCACTTTGTAGTAGGACTCCATTCCATAGAAATACCCATAGATTCGCATATTTTTCTAAGTGGAACGTAGGTTCTGCCCATAAAAAGCTGAGGTTTAACGGATTCGCTTGAAAAATCAATGGCTTTTCCGTTTAAATAGACAGGGATTGTCCTTGTACTAGCTGAATATACAAAGGGACTAGAAATGCACATTGCACAAGCAAGAAAAATACCTAAAACCTTTTTCATATTAAACACCCCCTAAAAATATTTCCGATTAATTATGATATTATTATAGCATATACAAAAAGTATTTACAATGTAAATAGAATACAAATAAAAGGACGAAAATTTAGGTAATATTACTTTATAGGAAGATAATTAAATTAAAATCATTATTATTTTGTATCTAAATATTTACAATTATGTGAATATATTGTAAAATTAAAGGAGTTTAAAAAAAGGAGGAGAACTATGAAAAGACTCAAAAAAAGCGTTGCTACTGTTTTAGCCTTCGTTATGGTTTGGTCATTAATGAGTTTACAGAGTTTTGGTGCTACAATTACAAAAAGCACAACTTGGGATTTTACAAAGTGGACAGCTCAGACTCTTACAAGTGACTATTCATACGACAATTTAACAGTTACAGCAACAAGTACAAAAAAAGTTAGTATTAATAGTAGCATTAACCTTGGTGGTGGTGGTGCAGTGGACTACAGAAGTATTGTATTTACTGCTACAGGTCCTTGTACAATAAGCGTAAATGCCAAAGGTGGCAGTACAACTAGATACCTTGTATTGGCTAATAGCAACGGTGCTGAATATGGCAGAATTGCTATAGGTTCAAGCTATGGAACTGGTACTTTCAACTACACAGGTGCAGGTGAAAATCTTTACATTTATTCTGCCGGTAGTGGTATCACTCTTTCATCTATGTCATTGACTTACAGCACAACTGCTCACAAAAAGGGCGATGTAAACAATGACGGAAAAGTTGATAAGGCAGATGCTGCTATTGTTTTAAAGCATATTAGTGGGGTAAGCACAATTACTGATGCTGACCAGCTTGCAGCAGCTAACTATAACAATGACGGTGTTGTAAATGCCTTAGATGCAGTTGCAATACTTAACAACCAGTATGTGCCAGAAGAAACAACTGAAACAACAACTGAGGGTGTTGCTCTTGACACAGTTGCAGGTTATGAACCTAGTGGCATTACTCCAGACGGTGTGGCAGAGGTTGTATATCAGTCTGACACAGACGATTATTTATTAAAGGATACATCAACAAATTGTTCAGCTACATGGAAGAACAGTTTTGAAACTATTTCTTCAGGCAAGGTTACAATTGCCGGATATGCAACACCTTCTAAGGCGTCAAGTAAGTGGGCATTTACAAGAATTTTAGGTACTGATTCAGAGGGAAATAGTGTTTATTTTGCTCTTGGTACAGATGCTGACAAGAACATTTCACTTTGTTTAAGTGACGGTACATATGTTTCAACTGATTTAGCTATTACAGCAAATCAGAAATATACTTATGAATTTGTAGTTGACTTAGATATGGGAGCAGTACAGCTTACTGTAAACGGTAAGACAGTTACAAGCCCAATTACAGCAAAGTCTATTAATGCTGTTTACAATGTAACTGCTGTAAGTGATAATGCTAGAAACCTTACAGTTTCTAAGCCTGTTGTTAAGTTAGGTAGTGATGTAGTAATAACAACTACAACTGAAACTACTACAGAAACAACAACTACTACAACAACTGAAACTACTACTGTAAACACAGCTGACGGTGTAGAAGTTAAGGACTACAGCAGTCTTGCAACAGCTCTTAATACTGCCAATGCTAAAATTTATGTTATGAATGACATTGATTGTGGTGACCAGATTAAGTTATCAAAGGGTGAACAGTCTATTATAGGTGTTCCTGATGAAAATGGTGTTTTACCAGTACTTAATTTTGAAAATATGGTAGGTAAGGGTACTGACATCATAAATGCTTCTTCATCTGACGGTGATGTAGGTTTGAGAATTACAAGTAAGAATAATGTTGTCAGAAATCTTGTAATTGAATATGCCCATGACAATGGTATTCAGATAAAGGGTTCAGAAGTAACAGGAAATGAAGTTAAAAACTGTATTTTAAGATACAACAACGATAGTGGTATGCAGATTACAGGTGGTGCATACAACAATGCTGTTGAAAATATTTACAGCTACAGAAACTGTGATGTATATACTTTAGGTAGTAATGCTGACGGTTTTGCCGTTAAGTTAAGTGCTGGTCCAGAGGAAGTTACATCAGCTTCTGAATTCCAGAATTCAAAGAATACTTTTGTAAACTGCTATTCTTGGGAAAATAGTGATGACGGTTGGGACAGTTTTGACTATCCATCAAGCAAACAGAACTTTAATCCTAACAGATGGACATACAAAAATGTGTATGAAAATTGTATTTGCTGGGGTAATGGTTCAGCACCTTTACAATTAGGTTATACAGACTATGTAAATGGCAAAACTCTTGATGAAAACCTTCCGGTAATAAGAAGAATTAAGGCTCTTGTGTCTTCTGATGTTTACAATAGTTTCGTAAGTGACTATAACAATGGTAATTTAGGTTCAAGAACAATGAGTTCAAGCACTTATTTATCTACTTTAGACAGCAAGTTAAGTGTTTCTATTCCTAGTTCAAAGGGTACTTTAAGCATTACAGGTTATTGCAGTAGCTCAAACTGGGGTGGAAATCCTAATGGCTTTAAGTTGGGTAGTGCCTATACTCAGTCAATTTCTGAAAGAACTTTAGTAAATTGTATTTCTTTTGACCACGCATCTGCAGGTTTCGACAAGAACAATGCAAAGTGTAATGTAGAACTTAAGAACTGCTTGTCTTTTGACAATGGTTACAACTATCATTTAAGTGGTACAACAGCTAAAGCTTTCAGTAATGTACTTGGTTGGAATTATAGTAAGTCAGATGATTTACCAACTGCCGGAAGTGGTGTGACTGTAAAGGTTTCAAAGCCTTCTAATTACAGTACTATTGAAACAAATGTAAGAAATGCTGCTGATGAGCTTGTAAGCTGGGCAAAGAATAACACAGTTAATCCATCAGGAATTTTTAGTCAGATATTTTAATAGATGATTATGTAGGGAACGCTTTCGGGCGTTCCTTTTTTACTCAAAAATATCATTCATAGCCTTGCGAAGTTTTGACAATGCTTTTTTCTCTATTCGAGATACATAACTTCGGCTAATGCCAATAGATGAGGCTATTTCCCTTTGAGTTTTTTCTTGCTTGTTGTTAAGACCGTATCTTAGATTTATTATAAATTTTTCACGTTTTGTAAGAACTTTATCTATAAGAGATTGAAGAACTTTTTGCTCGGCGTTACTGGAAAGGGTTTCTTCAACAGAGGGTGTTGGGTCAGCAAGTTTTTCTTCAAGGGTTACTTCGTTTCCCTCTTTGTCTATGCCTACGGCACTTTGCAAGCTAATATTGTTTTGGAGCTTTTTTGCTGAACGCAAATACATTAGAATTTCATTGTCTATACATCGGGCTGTATAGGTGGCAAGGCGACTGCCTTTAGTATTTTTATATGTTGAAATGCCTTTTATAAGTCCTACTGTACCTATGGAAATAAGTTCGTCACTATCTTTTTGATAATTAGTGTATTTTTTTGCAACGTGGGCAACTAGCCTTAGGTTATGCTCAATAAGAATATTTCTTGCATTTGTATCCCCTTCTAGCATAAGGTTGATGTATTTTTCTTCTTCCTCTGGGGAAAGTGGTTCCGGAAAGGCAGTTGAGGTATAATATACCTTATGATTAAATTGCAAAAAACTCAGGAGCATAAAGCACCTCCTGTACTTACAATTAATTATATGCTTAAGAAGTGTAAATTTTGTTATTAAAATAAAAAAATTCCCTCTTTACGGATTTTACAATAAAGAGGGAAAATATTAAAACGATGTTATTGAATTCCAAACATCTTCATTTTTCTTAACAGAAGTGTTACCGGACCATTGTTTTATCTGTGCCTGATATATCTGCTGTTTTTTGCTTTCTGTATACTGATTTTCCAGTTCCTTTATTTTATCAGCATTATCTGTTGGGGCAATATCATTTACTTTAAAAATATAGTAGCCGTCAGTAGCAGAAATAAATGTTACATTGCCTTTGGCTGTCTTATAAATAGCTTGAAGAACATCTTCGCCGTAAAGGTTTATATCTAATGTTTTAGAGCTTGGGGCTAAGTCAGGAGAAACTTCCTTAGCTACAGTTGAAAAATCAGCACCGTTTTTAATTTTGTTATATGCTTCTTGAGCTTTAGTGTAGTTTTGTGTACTGCCTTCAGCATCTCCCTGTACAAAAAGCTCCTGTACAGTGTAGGTATTAAATTCACCGGCATTTTTTTTCTTGTATTCTTCAATGTATTTACTCATTTCGTCTGAATTTACAACGTAATTGGAAGTAACATAATTATAAACTTTGCCCTGTAAAGCACTTTCTTCTAATATAGAGTGAATTTTATCATAGTCTAAAGACAACTCATTTAATTCTTCTGATGAAAACTCGCTCATAAGATTTTTAGTTTGATTATCTACATCAGATATATCTTTTTCATCAAGTTTAATGCCTAGAGAGTCAGTTTGCTTTACGGCACTTTTTACCATAGTAATGGAATCAAGGGCGTTTTGCTTTGCCACTTCTATAGCACTTACTCCGTCAAAATCAGCTCCCCATATATCTGAACCACCTTGTTCTTCAAAGTTTTTCTTCTGCTCGATTAGGTAAACCATAAATTCTCCACGACTTATTTTAGTGCCACCAATTTCAGCAACATAGTCGCCACCGTTACCTAAACAACCAGATAGAGAAATTAAAGCAATAATTGATACAAGTATTGCAGAAATAAATCTTTTCATAATCTATCACCTTGAAATAGTTTTGTACTGTTGTTAAATTTCAATATGAGATTATTATACAAAAAATAAGGCAGGTTATCAATAAAGTTGAGGGGATGTAATGAAAGTGTAACATTAGAAAGTGGGCAAAAATAAATAAAATATATTAAACCTTTATATTTAATAAGTAAAAATAAAGCAAATTTTATATTAATAAATTGACAATGTAAAAAAATATTGTATAATATATAGTACAGGTTTATATTTTATGATATAATGTTTGAATAAATTATATAGAGTGTAAGGTGTTTTACATAGAAATATATAGTGATTTTCTACATATCAGTAGTAAAGTATTAATATATATATTTCTTACCTAAGTATATAGATTACAATAATGTATTGAGAGAGTACATTGTTAAAATATGTGAGGAAGGGGAAGATTATAGAATTGGGTTTAGTCTGTTTTTGAATAATATTAGCTGTTAAGTGGTTATGATTTAATTTGATACAGATTATTCTTACAATTAAATAATTAAAATATATCAACATGGTTTTAAGGTAAGGGATAGGAAACATGTAGATGAGACAAATAGGAGGGGTTTTATGAAATTAAAAAGAATATTATCAGGTACGTTGGCTTTTATACTAGGATTATCTGTAATAAACTTTTCTGCTTTTGCAGAAGATAGATTACCAGCATTTCCGGGAGCAGAAGGTGGTGGCATGTATGCCTCAGGAGCAAGAGGCGGAAATTCTATTGTAGTTTACCATGTTACTAATTTGAATGACAGTGGAGAAGGCTCTTTTAGAGATGCAGTTTCTGAAGGAAATAGAATAATTGTATTTGATGTTGCAGGTACAGTAATGTTAAAGACACCAGTTAAAATTCAAAAAAGTAATATTACAGTTTTAGGACAAACTGCACCGGGTGAAGGTATTTGCATAGGTGGAGATTCGGTTATGCTTTCCAATGCTGACAACATCATCATGCGTTATTTACGATTTAGAATGGGTGATGACCACAATACACAGGAAGACTCATTAGGTGTAAGACGTGGACAAAACATTATAATTGACCATTGTTCAATAAGTTGGTGTCAAGATGAATGTTTAAGTGCTTATCAAAATAAAAATTTTACTGCTCAATGGTGTATAATAAGTGAGAGTTTAAGAGAGTCATATCATGAAAAAGGAAATCATGGGTATGGTGGTATTTGGGGTGGTATAAATGCAAGTTTTCATCACAATCTTATTGCCACTCACGATAGTAGAGTACCTAGAATAGGAACAAGTCAAACTGTACATACATATGATGATTCTTTAGATACAGATAATTTAATAGATGTAAGAAATAATGTAATATATAATTGGGGATTAAATAGTTCTTACGGTGGAGAAAACGGAACAAGAGTTAATTTAATAAACAATTATTATAAGCCAACTGAAATGGCTAAAAGAATAGGATTTTTTGAAATTTATAGAGGCACAAAAGGAATAGGGGGAGGAACAACTCTTTATGCCAATGGTAATATTATGGAGAATAACTCTGCATTGACTGCTGATAACTGGCAAGGTGTTACCAAGGAAATAGATGACATTCAGTGGAATAAATGTGAAAATATTACTGATGGAGTGGTTGTAGATGGTGTTTTAAAATCTAATAATGAGTTTATAGAAGACTATCCTATAAGCACTGATACAGCACAAGAGGCTTATGATAAGGTTTTGCAAGAGGCAGGAGCAAGCTATAACAGAGATAATACTGACAAGAGAGTTGTAGATGATGTAAAGAATGGTACTGTACCTACAGGGAATAAAAGTGGAGTAGGTTTTGTTGATTCACCAAGTGATGTAGGTGGATATGATTATCTTTATGGTAATAGCAAAGTAGATTCTGATAATGATGGTATTCCAGATGATTGGGAAAATGAACATGGTTTAAATCCTAATGATAGTAATGATGCTACTCAGTTGAAAAATGGTTATACAAATATTGAGGTATATGCCAATAGTTTAGTTAAAAATAAAATTAATTTATCTACAAAGGATGTAAAGGAAAAAATAAAATATGTAGATACGTTAAATTCAAGGGAATATACAACTAGTAGTTGGAAAGCTCTTATGGCTACTGTTAATGAGGCGAAAACTGTACTTGGAAACAATAGAAGTACACAAAGCGATGTAGATAATAGTCTCAATAATATAAATATAGCAATTAGTGAATTAGTTAAGAGTGAAGAACCAAAAAGTTACACAGGTGACATAGACCTTGATGGAGAGGTAACTGCTTCTGATTCGGCGTTGCTTTTTCAATATGTACTAAATAAATCATATATTCCTATAGAAAGTGTTGATTTAAAATATGCTGATATAGACCATAACAATGTAATAGACTCTATTGATGTGGCACACATACTACAAAAATCTCTTGACAGTAGCTATGATATAGAAAATATTACAAACACAATAACTACTGAGGCAACTACAGAGACTAGCACAGAAAATATGGAAACCTTTACAGAAGAATCTACCTCACAGGCTCTTGAAAAAATAGGCTCATTAAATATAGGAGATTTATCAGGGGATAAATTAACAGAGGAATATTACAAAGATGGATTTACAATAAGAGGAGATATGGATAATATTATTAATATAGGAAATTCTCCTAAAGTTATATATAATGGTTCTATTTATAGTAAAAATATACCATTTTTAAATAATCATTTTTGGAATATAAACTTTAAGTGTGATGATAAATGTACATTAGGTTTATTGATTGGCAATGTAACAGATGATGGCAATACTTATATTCGAGTAGTTGATAATAGTAATAATGAACTTATTAAAACAAAATATGACAATAAAAATGGATATATTTATATTGACTTGCCTTATGGTGGAGACTTTAGAATTGCATCTAATCAGCAAGGAACTATATGTTATAGAATGGATTTATATAAGCATAATTAGGGGGTGTTTTTATGAGAAAAAGAATTGCTATGGTGTTAGCCTTGGTTATGTCGATATGCTCAATATCAACTGTAAATGCAAGTACCTATTATATGATTTATTGTAACGGACAGTACTGGGAAGATTTAAAAGATGTACGAGATGAGATTATTATACCAGAGGATAACGTAGTATCAAGAACGGTTATTGAAGTACAGTACACAGAAAATCATTTTGGCGGCGGTGGAATAACAGGATATTCCGATTCTAAAAAAAGAGGTGTTCCTGAACCTCCTAATAAATACACAATGATTGAACCGGAATATATTTATGACTATCCATTGTCTGAAGTTAAAAGACTTCTTAATGAGTGGGCTGATAGAAACGGTATAGAAAAAAAGACTTTTGAATACGACGATAGTGACATACAGGACCATGTTTGGAAGGAAAGATATGTTGCCAGTATGGGTGGACTTGTGAGTACAACAAAAAAGAATGAACAGACTGGAGAAATAGAAGAAATTCCTGCTGGTAGTTTAAATAAGGTTGTAAGTGGAAGTTCGGTAAATGTTACTTTAACTATCGGAAGTAAAATTATTAAAGTAAATGGTTCTGAAATACCTATGGATGTGGCACCTTATATTCAGGAAGGTAGCGATACAACTTTAGTTCCTTTACGTTTTGTTATTACAGCTTTATCTAGTATGGATGAAAATACCTCTCTTGAGTGGGATGGAGAGAATAAGGCTGTTACCATAAGAGTAGACGGAAAAATAATTAAGTTTTATGCCGGTAGTGGATGGGTAAATATTGACGGAAAGTATAATCCTCTTTTGAATGGTTCTGTGGCTGAGATTAAAGATGGTAGAATGTATATTCCTTTTGTTTCTTTAGGTGAAAGTTTAGATATTAATGTAACATGGAATGCAGAAAATAAATCGGTTACATTTGTAAAAGAAGGAAAACAAAAAAACACTAAGACTAAAGCTACAATAGAATCTACAACAGAAACTACTACGAGAACAGAAAATGGTTTTACTGTAAAATTTAAAAACAAGGTTTCTGAAGATATGGGAAAAGCGATAAATGGTTATAAAATTGGCGACGTTGAAAGTAATACTTTTTTAAGTGAGGACTACATTGATAAGGCTAAAGAAAGTTGGAGAGCATTGGCTGAAAGTGGTATGGATAAGTCTTATTTAGAAGTAGCTGAAAATGGTTTTAATGCCATAAGAGATACAGCAAAAGTATTAGATGAGTATTATAATTTATACGGCGAAGATGATTCATTTATTACAGCAAAGACAAAGGAATATAACAATAGGTTTATGAAATTATCAGAAGGAATAGCATATGGAAAGACTGTGGATTTAGCAGTTAGTAGCTATAATGGTTTATTAGAATTAAGAAATGAAATTTTGAAATCATATAATAATTAAAATGAAAAAACGCATTGGATTTTGTTCCAATGCGTTTTTGAGTATTTATAACTTTTAGGCTTCTTCTGCTACTACTTTGCCTTCACGTTCTCTGAAGATAAGACCGAAAACAAATCTTACAATAGGACCGGCAAAGAATATCTGCCATAAGAGGGCAGGAGCAAAATTGAAGAACCATTTTTGTAACCAGTTTGTGAAAAGTGATTGTGTACCACTGTGCATTAATGTAGCAATAAAGCTCATTACTGGGCACATACAACAAACAGTCATAGCTGAAATGGCTAAAATAATTGCCATTGGTTTATCAGTAGCTGGATTCACAATTCTAAAGGCTAAAATCTTAGCAAGTTTTCCCAAAGCGACAGATTCCAATACAAAAGCAATAGCTGCCATAATTGGAAGTTCTCCAAGGGCTAAAATGAATACCGATGGAGTAAGACCACCCATATCCATAGCAATGTTATAGCAAATCATAAAATAAACCATTACTACAACCATAAGTACACCGAAAACGACACTTTGAACTAAATTTTTTGGCATTGTTTTTTCTCCTTCTTAAATAAAATAATATATTATTAAAAAGAATTCTGTGTTGTTCATAACCACAGCAATGCTGTGTACCGTTTCCAATAAAACCATAGCTCTTTTTACCGAGCGATTATTATAGCACAAACCTAAAATATTGTCAATTACAATTTTCAAATAAAACAGCATTAATATCTACAAAGTGTTTATCAAAGTCAGGTTTCTTGTTAGTTGTCATCATATTAAAGGCTGTAAGTACAGCCATTTTTCCTTGTTCGACAGGGTTTTGAGATATTGTAGCAGTAACTACGCCTTCTTTTATAAGGGCTTCTATTACTGGATTTCTGCCACTGGCTATAACAGTAATTTTGCCGACTTTATTGGCTTCTTTAATAGCCTTACAAATACCTGAAATACCACCGGAAGAAATGAAAAGGGCATTAACATCAGGGTAGTCTTTTAACAATTTTTTAGTTGTAGTATAGCCGTCTTCATCATTATCTGAATTTTTAACTGTTGTAACAATATTTATATCAGGCCTATGCTGATTTACATAATCCTTGAAGCCGTCAAGTCTTTCTTTATGGCATAAAACATTATCAGAACCGTAAAGCATAGCTACTTTTGTATTTTCCTTAACTATAAGTCCTATAAGATTACCGGCTAGACGACCAACCTTAATGTAATCCACACCGATATGACATAATCTTTTACTATTTTCTACATCAAAGTTTAATGTAATGATTTTTTTGCCCTTGTCAGTTAATTCATTTATTTTATTTATAATGTCAGGGTGATTAATTGGGGTAATAATAATAACTTCGGCTTTTTCACTAAGCTGGTCAAGAAGGTTAATTTGACGCTCTATATCATAGCCTTTCATAGTTTCCAATATTACATTGTAATTAAAGCTAGAGATTTTCTCTGCTGTGGATTTAATGCTGTCAATAAGGCTGTTGTAATAAATATTGCCATCGCTGGTCAATATTACTCCAATAGTAGATTTAGTACGATTGATTTCGTAACCTATTTCTTTTGCAGCATTGAAAATCTTTTCCATAGTTTCTGGTTTTACATTTGTACTGCCTTTAAGTACCCTCATAACAGTAGACTGGGAAAGGCCAGTTTTTAATACAATTTCTTTAATACTACTCAAAAATACCACCTCGTTGCACTTGTTACATATTTATCATAATACATATTAACATACTATGATATAAATTTCTATAGTTTTATTAATAAAAATGTAGAAATATTAAAAACTTCGGTATTTTGTATAATATTAAATGAAAAATTTTATTTAAAAATTACAGCAAGTATTTTTGACATACAAATATAAATATGATAATATTACTTTGTTTGAACGGAGGTTAAAATATGAATAAAACTAGAAAAATGACTATGATGGCCATGCTTTGTGCCATAGCATTGGTAGCTGTTGCTGTGTGCAGAATACCAATAATTCCGGCTGTAGATTTTATAACCTATGACCCAAAGGATATTGTGCTTACAATAGGAGGTTACCTTTTTGGCCCAGTTTCTGCTTTAGTTATGTGTTTTGCTGTATCTTTTGTGGAAATGTTCACTTTAAGTACAACAGGTTACATAGGTTTTATAATGAACTTTTTATCTAGTGCTGCTTTTGCTTGCACAGCTACATATTTTTATAAGAGAAAGCACAGTATAAGACACGCTGTTTTTGGACTTATTTTAGGTAGTGTTATCATGACAGCTATTATGCTTTTATGGAACTATATTATTACACCAATATATATGGGTATACCTAGAGAACAGGTAGTTCCACTTCTTATACCAGCAATATTGCCGGTTAATTTATTAAAAGGTGGTATAAATACTGCCCTTACTTTATTACTTTACAAGCCTATTGTAACTGCCCTTAGAAAGGCTAATCTTATTCCACAGTCTGAAAATTACAGTAAAGGTGGTTCCAATGCTTGGGGTATGGCTATAGGTGCGTTTATACTTCTTAGTTGTATTGTAGCTGTTGTATTATTTAATAAGTGATATTTGAATTTTATAGTGAAATGAAAAAAAGCAATCGTTTTGTCGATTGCTTTTTTTGTTAGATAATTGATGAAACTAATGATACAATTTTCTTAGCAGCAGTATTGCTCCACTGATAACCAATTTCCAAAGTGGCAGCATACTTGTCAGCAAGTGTAACTGCGTAAGATTCTTTATACTTTGGAATACCTCTATAGAGTGGCCACATATGCTTTAAAATAGCATCTTCTTCCCTTGAAGAAAGTTCTGTAATCTTACTTGCGTTTTTGAGAGCAAGTCTTGGATGGAGAAATGCGTGCATCTGTGGAGTTTTTTTACTCTTCCAATCATACCAGAAAAGGTCGTGTAAAAGACCGGCTCTGGCAGCAGCACGACAGTCGCAACCAATGACTTTAGCTATACGATAGCTATAATAGGACACATTAAGACTGTGTTGTAATCTTGAAGTATGAAAATGCTGAGTAAAGCGGTCAAGTTTTTGAACTGTATCGTTGTCAAACAAATCTTCTATATAAGTACGGAACTCAACTGCATATTTATTGTTATCATCATTTAGGTCAACTCTTGAACCGATAACCTTATTCATTAAAAATCTCCTTAAACACTTTACTACTACACTACGTTTACGGGTATATTATAGCACAGCATTATTTTATTTACAATGGAAAAATGTGTATTTATTATGAAAAATAAATGATAAAATACAACAAATAATTACTAAAATTTTGTAAATGTTTAATGATTGTGCTAAAAAATTTCCTCAGGGTCTTTATCCATATCAGGTACATATTTTCTGAAAAGTTTCATAAACATAAGGCTTGATACAAATATATACAATCCCATACAAAAAAGAACTACAAAAAATATTGGAAAAGTGTAGCTTATGGAAAGTACACCTAAAGACCTTGTAATCAATGTAAAACCTGCACCTAAAAGAACAAGGCAGGAAATAGTTGTTAAAAGATGCTTATTTGCCATTAAAAAGGCTGTTTTAAGAAGTTTAAAAAACTTAAAATTAAATCTTGAGAGCAATGGAAAAGTGTAAATCACAGTTATTGTAAGCTCGTATAAAAGTATAAACTGAACAGGGAAAAATATTGAGCTTTTCTCTAAAAATTCAATATTGATATATATTACAGCACCTATTAAAGCAAATATAATTGTTGAAAGTGTTGACTGTATGAAATTTGATTTAAAACTCTTTAAAAAATCTTTCCAAATGTAACCCTCTCTTGATGAAAGCTGTCGAGTAGCAACGTAGTAGGCTGCTGTTGTAGATGCTCCTATAGTGATTACAGGAAGTGAAAAAATAGCCCAAAGCACCATTAATATTATAAAATCTCCAACGTATGAGCAAAATCTATAAAATTTGGAGTCAATGTTAAACCAACCACCCATAAAATACCTCCTTAAAGTAGTTAAAATGCACTAATTAAGCATATGATAACATTAAAAACAGGGGTTGTCAACGAGGGTAATATTATGGGAGATTATAAAAAATAGAACGGTATTAAATTTACTGAATAAAATATATATATAATTTTTTGAGGTGGTATTTTGGCTCAGGGAACTTTAGCTGTTCAGCTGACTATAGGCGGAGCAGAGCCTATAACAAGTGGTAAAGTTGTTATATCTGACGATACAGGTCAGGAGTTATATACATTATATACTAATGAGTCAGGCAAAACTATTCCTGTTACTTTGGAAGCACCTCCGGCAGAGTATTCTCTTGGAGTTGGAGAACCTCAGCCTTATTCTTCTTATAATATCAGAATAACAGCTGACGGGTTTAAAGATGTGGTTATAAATGGAGTTCAGATTTTTGCTGGCACAGAGGCGTTACAAAACGTGATTATGACAGCAGGAGAGGGAGAAGTTGTGATAAATATTCCTCCACCGGTACTTTGGGGAGATTATCCGGAAAAAGAACCGGAGGAAGAAGTTAAAGAAATACCTCCAGAGACTGGGTTTGTAGTTTTAGACAGGGTTGTAATCCCTGAATATGTTGTTGTAAAAGAGGGAACTCCTAGTGGAGGTGGCGATGTTTACTATGTGCCATACAAGGATTATATTAAAAATGTGGCATCAAGTGAAATTTATTCTACTTGGGACGAAGCTGCTATTAGAGCAAATGTCCTTGCTATACAGTCCTTTGTTTTAAACAGGGTTTTTACAGAATGGTACAGAAACAAGGGCTATAACTTTACAATTACAAATTCTACAAGGTATGACCAGGCATTTAACTATGGCAGAACTATATATGAGGATATAAGCATAATTGTAGATGAAATGTTTACTAACTACATTAAGAGAGAGGGAGAAATACAGCCTCTTTTTGCACAATACTGTGACGGAAGAAATGTGGTTTGCCCTAACTGGTTAAGTCAATGGGGTAGTGCTGCTTTGGCTGAACAGGGCTATTCGGCTATGGATATATTGAGGTATTACTACGGTGAAGATATTTACCTTGAACAGGCTGAAAGTGTAAGTGGTGTTCCTGTAAGTTTCCCCGGAGAAAATCTTACTATTGGTTCAAGGGGCAATGATGTAAGAACTATACAATCTCAGCTTAATACAATATCCAGAACTTATTCGGCTATCCCTAGACTTGCTGTAGACGGAATATATGGGGAGGCTACTGTGGAAAGTGTGAAGGCTTTTCAGAATATTTTTAATATGCCACAGACAGGTATTGTTGACCTGGCAACGTGGTATCAGATTTCCCAAATTTATGTGGCTTTGGAAAAGTTGGCGGAATAAAATTTGTATATATTTAATATTGTTTTTTGAGTGTTAGATATAGTATAATAATTATGAAATAAATGGAGATTGTTTTGTTAAGATTGGGAATACTTCTTATATAAATGTATATGGAGGATTCATATGGAAAACAATCAAAAAAACAGAATGGAGGAGGATACTATGGCAACAGCAACAAAACCTTTAAATCACGCATTTGTTTTAAAGAGTGATAAGGCAGAGGCTTTTTTAAATCAGGATAATAGTAATTTTAAGAAAGTTATGGAAAAATTTGAAAGATTTACAAATAAGAAATGTCATAGTAAATCTGAAAAGTAACAAATGTGTGAATATAAATATGGTGAGGAAATAGATTATTCTATTTCCTTGCTTAATGTTACAGACAGTATAAAACTGAAAGAGTTTGATTGTGATAATTTTAAACTAAATTATTATATACATAATGAAATAATTGTAAATGGACAAGTTAAAAATGAAGATGGATTGATTTTTAAATTTGTTGATGACAAAAAAGATAAAATTATAGCTGTTGTATCTTTAGCTGCATCAGCTATTATTCATACTGAAACAAATTATATGGAACTTTTGCCATCGGCTAAAATAGATGTTTTTGCTATCGATAAGAGTTACCAAAAATTGCATTATGACAATGAGTCTGAAACGGCTATGGATAGGGAGAACCATTACTATTTTAGTGATTGTATATTGGCTGAAGTTATAAGACATTGTGTTGAGATTTCTGAGAAAAGTATTTTAGTGAATTTTATACTTTTATATGCAAATAGAGAAAAAATCCGATTTTACGAAAGAAATGGTTTTTTAGAGTTTGAGGAATATATGGAAAAAGAAAATAAGGCAGAGACTAATGCAAATTTGCCTATGTATATGAAATTATGTTAAGTTATGTAGCTACTTTTTATAGTAGCTATTTTTTTATATAGTTTTGACAAAAGGGAATAATTGATGTAGAATGGGGAAAGATTATGATAAACGGAGGTAAAAATATGAGTGATTGCAGTTCATGTCCATCACACGGCAAGTGTGGAAACGACAGTGGCACTTGTGGTGTAAAGAACAATCCACTTAACAAAGTTAAGCACGTTATTGGTGTTATGAGTGGTAAAGGTGGTGTAGGTAAGTCTACAGTTTCTGCCATGTTAGCAAAGGAATTAAAGAAAAAGGGCTACAGTGTTGGTCTTTTAGATGCTGACGTTACAGGTCCTAGTGCCGGTCGTCTTATGGGTCTTGCCGGAGAAAGAGCCTATGCTCAGAACAATATGATTATTCCAGTTGAAAACAAGGACGGAATTAAGGTTATAAGTCTTAATTTTATGATTGAAGATGAAAATCAGCCTGTTGTATGGAGGGGTGCTATGCTTTCTAGCTGTGTTACACAGTTCTGGAATGAAACTCTTTGGGGCGATATTGATTTTCTTATTGTAGATATGCCTCCAGGAACTGGTGATGTTTCGCTTACTGTAATGCAGAGTATTCCTTTAACAGGTGTTGTAATGGTAAGTATCCCTCAGGATATGGTATCTATGATTGTAAACAAGTCAATAAATATGACTAAGATGCTTAAAGTTCCTGTATTAGGTGTTGTTGAAAATATGAGCTATATTCTCTGTCCTCATTGTGGAGAAAAGATTTCACTCCACGAAAAGAGTTCTGTTGATGATTTCCTTCATATTAACAACATTGAATTACTTGGAGAACTTCCTACAGATATATCAGTAGCTAATATGGCTAACAATGGTGGCGACCAGATTAAGGAAGAAATTGCAAAAGAGTTTACTTCAATAACTGATAAAGTTTTAGCTAAAATAAAATAAAAAGTATTAAATAACCTTTCCGAACATAAGTTGTATTGTACTATAGTTTCGGGGAGGTTATTTTTTATGGAAATAAAGACAACTGCTATTTCAGCTAACAGATTGACAGCTAGAGAAAATGTGCAGTTTTTACAAGAAGGAGATATTATTGTACCTGACAACAAGCCTGACATTGAAAAGATATTGAGGACTTCAGGAAATGTTGTAATAGACAGTACAAATATTGCTGACGGCAGATTAAATTACAGGGGGCATATTGCCTTAGATTGCCTATATTTATCAAAGGGCGAAAATAAAAAATTACATACAATGTCTAAGGATATTGAAATTAATGATTTTATAGCTATAAGTGGCATTGAGGAAAATATGTCGCCTAAATTAAAGTGTACTATTGAAAATATTGATACAGGAATTTTAAATGAAAGAAAAATTAATTACAAAATATCAGGAAATGCCTTTGCTGATGTAAATGAAGTTGTTGAAATTAATGCTGTTTCCAGTATTGATGATTTATCTGAAAATCAGCAGAAAATGACAACAATAAAGACTACAAAAAATATTTGTTCAAAAATTGAAAAAATAAATATAAAAGAAGATGTGGTAATACCTCCGACTAAATTGCCTATTGATGAAATAATAAGTATTGAACCGACATTACTAAATACTGAAGCTGTTCCGTCACAGGATAGTGTGAAAATTTCAGGGGATATTACAGCATCAATGTTATACACAAGCAACGAAAGTTCTGTGCCGGAGGTATTTGATATTGATATTCCCTTTGACGGTATGATTGAAACAGAAGATGTAGAGCCTAATATGGAAATAAATACGGATTTGACAATAACTGATTTTTACTATGATGTGTCAGAAGATGAAAACGGAGAAAACAGGATTGTTAATTTGGAATTTGTTATTAATGCTTGTATAGAAGCCTATGCAACACAGGAAAGTGAGATTTTAGAAGACGCCTATTCTGTAAACAATAACATTACTATGGAAAACGAAACCCTATGCTATGACAGAGAGGTTTGCAGAAATAAAAGTCAATGTCCTGTAAAAGATATTGTGTCAATAGACAGTGACTGTCCGGCTATGCTACAGATTATAAAGGCTGTAGGTACTCCATACATTGATGTCATCAGTATTTTTGACAACAAAGTTGTTATTGACGGTGTTATAAATGTGAGCATATTATATGTTACAGGTGATGATACAATGCCTGTTTACTGTGCTAATGGTGCTGTTCCTTTTTCTCAGACTGTAGAGGCAAGAGGGGCAGAAGAAGGTATGAAGGCTGATGTGGATTGTGTGTTATCTCACATTGGTTTTAATATGATTTCTGACAGGGAAGTTGAAGTAAGATGTGCATTAAACACGAATACAGTAGTTACTGAAAAAATTTGTGCTGTATTAGCTACAGATGTAAATATTGAACCTATGGATAAGGCTGTTATAGACGGTATTGCAGCTTTTATAATTTACACAGTTCAAAAGGGTGACACTCTTTGGAAATTGGCAAAGAGATTTAACACTACTGTAGATGATATTTTAGCAGTAAATGATATTGAAAATCCTGACTTGATTTATCCGGGACAAAGACTTATTATTGTAAAACACATTGATTGACAAAGAATATCTGATGTTGTAAAATTACTAGGTATGCAAAGGAGAAAGCAATGAAGGTAAATTATCAGCTTATTTTAGATAAAAAAATAGAAGGATTAAAAGGCACAGTTCCAACGCTTTTACTCCACAGCTGTTGTGGTCCTTGCAGTACCTATGTGTTGGAATATTTGTCTAAATATTTTAAAATAACAGTAGTTTATTACAATCCAAATATTTTCCCTCAAGAAGAATATGAACACAGATTGAGAGAACAGAAAAAGGTTGTAGAAAATATGCCTTTTGAAAATCCTGTAGATTTGATTTTTGAGGACTATGAACACAGTGATTTCATTAAAAATATAAAAGGATTGGAAAACGAGCCGGAGGGTGGAGCAAGATGCACTGAATGTTTCAGATTTCGCTTGGAAAAAACTGCTGAATTGGCAAAAGAGAGAAAGTATGACTATTTTACAACTACACTTTCTGTATCGCCACACAAAAATTCTCAGCTTTTAAATGAGCTTGGAAAAGAAATTGGCGAAAAGTACGGCGTAGAGTACCTTTTTGGAGATTTTAAAAAACGTGAGGGTTACAAACGTTCTATTATACTTTCAAAGGAGTATGATTTATACAGACAGGAATACTGTGGTTGTGAATTTTCACTTAGAAAGGAAGATTAACAATGGGATTAAGAGTAGGTTTAGGTTACGATGTTCATAAATTAGCAGAAAACAGAAAGCTCATTATGGGTGGTGTTGAAATACCTTATGAATTAGGTCTTTTAGGTCATTCTGATGCTGATGTTCTTGTTCACGCTATTATGGACGCCTTAGTTGGTGCTGTAAAATTAGGTGATATAGGTAAATTATTCCCAGATACAGACCCACAGTACAAGGATATAAGCAGTCTTAAGCTTTTAGGCTTTGTAAAGGATAAGGTTTATGAAATGGGCTATAGTATAGTAAACATTGACTCTATTATTGTAGCTCAAGCTCCTAAAATGCGTCCTTATGTAGACCAAATGGAAAAGAACATTGCTGATGTATTAGGCATTAGTGTAGATGATATAAACGTAAAGGCAACTACAGAAGAAGAACTTGGCTTTACAGGTAGAAAAGAGGGTATTTCATCAAAGGCTGTTTGTCTTTTGAGCAAGTAAAATCTTACTTTATACCTTAATGTAGGAAGTCTTTCTTTCTTTTTTTATCGTAAAAATAAAGAAACAAAGAAAAATACTCCTCTAAAGCAAATGTTTCGTTTACTTTGTAAACGATTTAAGGCTCTGCCTTAAAAAACCGCAATTTTTTGGAAAAAATTGAGTAAAACTTTTACTATTAAATTTAGGGTCTTTAAATGGAGGATTTTATATAGTAAATGTTAATATAAATACTTATTGACAATATCCTATTTTATGTTAAAATGATTGTATATGTAAAGGCTGAGAAGAAAAAAGTAGTATTTACGGAACGCACAGAGAGGTCGGCAATTTGGTGTGAGCAGACTGCGGGAAAGAAATACGAAGTGCGTTTCGGAGCTGGTTAAGTGAAACAAAGTAGCTTAACACGTTGACCACGTTACGGTTTTTGAGTGAGGGTATATCCCTAACTAGAGTGGAACCACGAAACTTCGTCTCTAATGCAGGCGAAGTTTTATTTTTTTGAAAGGAGAAATATTTGTGATAGGCAGATTATTTTTAATTCTAGTCATTCTCTTTGTTATTTATGTGGCACTTACAACAGGGGAAGATGTTAAAAATATTAAAAGGAAAGATGCAGCTATAAGAAGCTCCATAGAGGTTATTCTTTATTCGTCTTTCTGGGCTATGGTATTTCACAGAATTGCCCACAGGTTATACAACCACCGTCTTTTCTTTCTTGCCAGAATTATTTCACAGTTTTCAAGACTTTTAACTGGTATAGAAATTCATCCCGGTGCTAAAATAGGGAAAGATGTTTTTATTGACCACGGTATGGGAGTTGTAATTGGGGAAACTGCTGAAGTAGGAAACAATGTTACAATATATCAGGGGGTAACTCTTGGTGGTACCGGTAAAGATGTAGGTAAAAGACATCCTACCATTGGTAACAATGTTATGATTGGTTCTGGGGCAAAGGTTCTTGGTCCTATTAATGTAGGGGATAATTCTAAAATTGGTGCAGGCTCTGTTGTTGTAAAGGACGTACCTCCATTTACAACAGTTACAGGTGTTCCCGGTAAGGTTGTAGCTAAAAATGCACCGGAAAAAGAATGTCCGGCTGACTCTTTAGACCAAAAGATTGACGACCCAGTAGGTAGCGAAATTGACGCATTAACTGCGAGAATAAATGAACTGGAAACCGAACTTAAAAAATGCGAGGAGGAAAGAAACAATTATGAAGCTTTATAATACACTTACTAGAAAAAAAGAAGAATTTGTACCACTTGAAGAAGGCAAGGTAAAAATGTATGTTTGTGGTCCTACAGTTTATGACTACATTCACATTGGTAATGCAAGACCTTACGTTATCTTCGATACTATCAGAAGATATATGGAATATAAGGGCTATGAAGTAAAGTATGTTCAGAACTTTACTGATGTAGACGACAAGATTATCAACAAGGCTATTAAAGAAGGCGTTGAGTCAACTGTAATTTCTGAAAGATACATTGCAGAGGCTAAGAAAGATGCTGAGGGTCTTAACGTAGAACCAGCAACTTACAACCCTAAGGTAACAGAAGAAATGCCTGAAATTATTGAAATGATAAAGACACTTATTGAAAAGGGTCACGCATATGAAGTGAATGGTAGCGTTTTCTACGATACAAAGTCTTTCGCTGACTATGGCAAACTTTCCGGCAAAAATATTGATGACCTTGAAGCTGGTGCAAGAATTGAAGTTGACACAACAAAGAAAAGCCCAATGGACTTTGTACTTTGGAAGCCTAAAAAGCCAGGCGAACCGGCATGGCAGTCTCCTTGGGGCGAAGGTAGACCGGGTTGGCATATTGAATGTTCAGTAATGGCTAAGAAATACCTTGGTGATACTATTGACATTCATGCAGGTGGCGAAGATTTAATTTTCCCACATCACGAAAACGAAATTGCACAGAGTGAAGCTGCTAACGGTGTTCAGTTTGCTAAATACTGGTTACACAACGGTTTCATCAATGTAGATAACAAGAAGATGAGTAAATCTCTTGGTAACTTCTTTACATTAAGAGATATTGTAGAAACTATTCCTTATGATGTTGTAAGATTCTTTATTTTAAACGGTCATTACAGAAGCCCAATTAACTTCTCAAGAGAGCTTATGGAGGCTGCCGGTAACGGTCTTGACAGAATTAAAAATTCTTACAAGAGTCTTTTATTCCTTGAAAAGAATGCTCAGGGCGAAATGACAGAAGAAGAAAAGAAGTTAAGAGATGAGTCAGATAAGTTCAGAGTACAGTTTGAAAAGGCTATGGACGATGACTTCAACACAGCTGATGCTGTAACTGCTATTTATGAAATAGTTAAGTTTGCAAATGTAAACTGCAACGAAAATTCTTCAAAGGAATTTATAAAAGCTATTAGAGAAGAAATGCTTTCACTTTGCACTATTCTTGGTATCATTCCAGAGGAAAAGGTAGAAGAAGGCAAGATTACAGAAGAAGAAATTCAGAAACTTATTGACGAAAGAACTGCTGCTAAAAAGAGCAAGGACTTTGCAAGAGCTGATGAAATCAGAAACGAACTTTTAGAAAAGGGCGTTGTTATTGAAGATACAAGAGCCGGCGTACGTTGGTCATACAAATAGGAGAAGTTATGGATATTTTAAATGAAATAAATTCAGACCCTAAGTCACTTTCTCCTTTGGTATTAGCTTATATTGGAGATGCCGTTTTTGAGCTTATGGTCAGAGGCTATGTGCTTAAAGACGGTAATGCTCCTGTAAACAAGTTAAACAAGAAATCAAGAAATATTGTAAATGCAGGTTCACAGTCTGAAATGTACGAAAAGTTAAAGGACGTTTTGACAGAAACAGAAATGGCTGTAATGAAAAGAGGTAGAAATGCCAAAAGTTTTACAACAGCTAAAAATCAAAGTGTTTCAGATTACAGACGTGCAACAGGCGTAGAGGCTATTTTCGGATATGTTTATTTATCTGGAAATGTAGAAAGATTAAAGGAACTATTTAAAATTTGTGTAGAAAACGAGGTGCTGTAATGAAAAGAGACGATAGAAGAAAAGCAAGTGGCAGAAAGAATGACTCAAGAGGTCAGAGAGGTTACAAGGGCGATACTAGACGTGCTGAAAGACGTGCTATGCCTAGCAGAGATAGACGTGAAAACCCTAACAACAAGTATGAAGACAACTCAGCTTTTGATGACGGTTTACAGTTAGAAGGTAGAAATCCTGTACTTGAAGCCCTTAACCACGACAAGCCTATTGACAAGCTTTTTGTAAAGAAGGGCGAAATTGAAGGTACATTAAAGGTTATAGTTGCAAAGGCAAGAGAAAAGGGTATACTTGTTCAGGAAGTAGACAGAGAAAAGATGGCTGCTATGTCAAGAAGTAATAACAATCAGGGTGTTATTGCTTTCTGTCCTGCTCACGAATACTGTGAAGTATCTGATATTCTTGAAATTGCAAGAAAGAAAGGCGAAGACCCATTCATCATTATTTGTGATGAAATTACTGACCCACACAATTTAGGCGCTATTATCAGAACTGCTGATGCCTGTGGTGCTCACGGTGTTATTATTCCTAAAAGACGTGCTGTAGGTCTTTCTGCGATTGTAAGCAAGACTTCTGCCGGTGCAGTTGAATTTGTTCCTGTTGCAAGAGTAACTAACCTTGCAAGAACAGTTGATGAACTTAAAAAGGCTAATATTTGGATTGCTTGTGCTGATATGAGCGGTAGAGAATACTTTAAGGCTGACCTTACAGGCGGTATCGGTATTATCGTAGGTAATGAAGGTAATGGTGTAAGTGAACTTTTAAGAAAGAAGTGCGACCTTACAGTAGGTATTCCTATGTATGGTAAGATTTCTTCTCTTAATGCCTCTGTTTCAGCCGGTCTTATTATGTATGAAGTAGTAAGACAGAGAAAATTTAAGTAATATATGAACAAAGATTATTTATTGGTTGACGGATACAATATTATTTTTGCGTGGAAGAAGTTAAACAAATTGGCAGAAGATAATATTGAGGCTGCCAAAGATGCCCTTATTAATATGCTTTGTAATTATCAAGGTGTAAAGAAAATGAACTTGATTCTTGTATTTGATGCTTACAAAGTTGCCGGAGGGCAAGGAAGTGTTGAAAAACAGGGTGGTATATATATAGTGTATACTAAGGAAGCAGAAACTGCTGATAGCTACATTGAGTATACTACACACGTGCTTTCAAGAGATTACAATGTAACCGTTGCAACATCTGACGGTTTGGAACAGATGATAATTACAGGTCGAGGTGCTGTGAGAATGAGTGCCAGAGATTTATATGAAGAAGTTAAAGCAACAAAAAAGCACATTACAACATATATAGCTCAAAATAAACCAGTCAAAAATAATATGCTTATGGACAATTTAGATAAAGCCTCTGCTCAATGGCTAGAAGATTTAAGGAGAGGAAAGAATAAATGAATTCAGAAGAATATAAGGCTAAAACCGATGAAGAAATTATTGAATTAATACATAAGGGCGAGGATAAATATGCTCAGGAATATATGCTTGTAAAGTACAAGCCTTTAGTAATGGCTTGTTCTAAAAGCTGTTTTATATCAGGGGCAGAAAAAGACGATGTTATACAAGAGGGTATGATAGGTCTTTACAAGGCTATAAGAGACTTTGTGGCTGAAAGAAACGTTGGCTTTTATCCCTTTGCCAAAATGTGTATTGAAAGACAGATTGCTACAGCATTGAAAACTGCTAACAGACAGAAACACAAGCCTCTTAATGAGTCTTATTCTTTAGATAAGAACATATTTGAAGATGATGAGGAGGCTACTTATATAGAAATGCTGAAAAGCAGAACTAATGAAAGCCCAGAAAACAAGTACATTGACGATGAAAGCAAGAGAATGCTTGAAGAAAATGTTATGGCTAATTTGTCTGCTATGGAAAAGAAAGTTCTTTCGCTCTATCTTAAAGGCAAAAAGTATACTGAAATTGCTATTATAGTGGAAAAAGACGAAAAAAGCATTGATAATGCTTTGCAAAGAATAAAAAAGAAAATAAGCAAAATAGTTGCTGAAAGACAGTAGTTAGTTCGTTAAAGTATATAAATTTGTGTATGCTATTTTTTGCATATTGACCATGGAACTACTACTTGCAATATTCCAATATGTGTGATATAATTCAGACAGTTATTTATGCGAAGGAGGATATAGAAATGAAGCATGTTAAGACATTAAACACTAAGTTACTTCAGAACACTGTAGTTACAGGTGGTTGTGGTGAATGTCAGACTTCTTGCCAGTCTGCTTGCAAGACTTCTTGTACAGTTGCTAACCAGGCTTGTGAAAACAGATAATTTTATTTTTTATTTTAAGTTTAAGCTAAGTTTGGGTAAGTCCTAAACTTAGCTTAATTTGTGTTATTCTGCCCTTGTGGCACGAAAAGGAGATTTTTTATGATACACAAGTATAGTATGAACGGCTTACACATAGTGCTTGATGTTAATAGTGGTGCTGTTCATATTGTAGACAAAGTAGTTTATGATGTGCTTGATTTTTACAAAGATTGTTCTTTTGAAGAAATTTGTGAAAAATTAGGTGATTCATATTCTGAACAGGAATTAAAGGAAGCCTGTATCGAAATTGAACAGCTTGAAAAAGACAAAATGCTCTTTTCAGAAGATGTTTATGCACAGGTTATTCCTAAGATTGAAAGACGAGACCCTGTTGTAAAGGCTCTTTGCTTACATATTGCTCACGATTGTAATCTCAAGTGCAGATATTGCTTTGCCGAGGAGGGTGAATACCACGGCAAGAGAGAACTTATGAGCTTGGAAGTTGGTAAAAAGGCTATTGACTTTTTAATTAAGGCTTCCGGCAAGAGAAAAAACCTTGAAGTTGACTTTTTCGGTGGAGAACCTCTTATGAACTTTGGGGTTGTAAAGGGTATCGTTGAATATGCTCGTTCTATTGAAAAAGAACACAACAAAAATTTCAGATTTACAATTACTACTAATGGTATATTGCTTAATGATGAAATTATGGATTACATTAACAAGAATATGCACAATGTTGTTCTCAGTCTTGATGGTCGTAAGGAAGTTAACGACAGAATGCGTCCTAGAGCAGGTGGACAAGGTTCATATGACAACATTGTTCCTAAATTCCAAAAACTTGCAGATTCCAGAAATCAGACAGATTACTATGTAAGAGGTACATTTACTCATTACAATCTTGATTTTGCTAAAGATGTAATGCATATGGCTGATTTAGGCTTTAAGCAGATTTCTGTTGAGCCAGTAGTTGCTGACCCAGCTGAACCTTATGCAATTAGCGAAGAAGATTTACCTGTGATTTTCAAGGAATATGAAGATTTGGCAGTAGATATTATAAAGAGAAGAAAAGAAGGTCAATGGTTTAATTTCTTCCACTTTATGATTGACCTTACTGGTGGTCCTTGCGTTACTAAGAGACTTGTAGGTTGTGGCTCAGGTACAGAATACCTTGCTGTTACACCAACAGGTGACTTATATCCTTGTCATCAGTTTGTGGGTAAAACAGAGTTCAAGATGGGTACAGTAGATACAGGGGTTGTAAATACTGATATTCGCCATAATTTTGAACAATGTAATGTTTACAATAAGCCTGAGTGCCAGAAGTGTTGGGCTAAGTTTTATTGTAGTGGTGGCTGTGTTGCAAATTCATTTAACAGTCACGGCGACCTTATCACTCCTTATGAAATTGGCTGTGAAATGCAGAAAAAACGTATTGAGTGTGCCATTATGATTAAGGCTGTTGAAGCTCAGGAATAATCCTGAAAACATATATAAAAGGGAGGAAAAATCACAAATGAAATCTAAGAGTTTATTAATTCTGCTGATTACTATTATTGTTATTGCTGGTCTTGCAGCTGTGTCTGTTTTAGGCGTAGGTAGCAAGAAGGCTACAGCATCTTCTAGTTCAGCAGAAGAAACAACATCTGCTCCAATGCAGGCAGAACCAGAAACAAATGAAAATGGTGAACCTGTTACTACAGAAGATGGTAAAGTAAAATATCATCTTGTTTCAGCAGAAGCAACAACTGAAGCTGGTAGCGAAACTGGTACTGATGCAGCAACTGAAACTACAACTGCTCAGAAAAATCCAGGCTATGGTAGCTACAAGAACATCAAACTTGGTCTTGACTTAAAGGGTGGTGTATACATTGTATACCAGGCAGATAAGGATAATCCAACTGAAGAAGAAATGAATGCAGCTGTTTCTATGTTACAGGAAAGAGTAGCATACAAGGGTTGGTACGATGCAGAAGTTTCAAAGGAAAATACAAACCGTATTAGAGTTGAAATTCCTGGTGTTGAAGATGCAGCAGCAACTGCTAACGAAATTGGTACAGCAGCTCATCTTACATTTAAAGATGAAAACGGTAATGTACTTGTAGATGGCGAAAATGTTAAGAATGCAGGTAAGGCTTTCCAGAACAATCAGGTTGTAGTTACACTTGATTTTGATTCAGAAGGTACTAAGAAGTTTGCTGATGCAACTCAGGCTAACCTTAACAAGAGAATTAGCATTTATATGGATGATATGCTTCTTTCTGCTCCTACTGTTAATTCTGCAATTACAGATGGTAAGGCTATTATTTCTGGTGACTTTGATAACGAAAGTGCAGAAACTCTTGCTGCTCAGATTAGAGCTGGTTCTTTACCATTTAGCTTAAATATTGTTGACTACAATGAAGTTGGTGCTAGACTTGGTGCTGAAGCATTACAGACAAGTGTATTTGGTGGTGCTATTGGTATCCTTCTTGTATTCTTATTTATGCTTATTGTTTACAGAGTTTGCGGTCTTGCAGCTGATTTAGCTCTTGCAATTTATATTGGTCTTATAATGGTTATTATGAGTCTTTTTGGTGTTACTCTTACACTTCCTGGTGTTGCCGGTATCGTACTTTCAGTAGGTATGGCCGTTGATGCCAATGTAATTATTTTCGAGAGAATTAAGGAAGAAATTAACCTTGGTAAGTCTATTAAGACTTCTATCAAGAATGGTTTCTCAAAGGCACTTTCTGCTATCCTTGATGGTAACATCACTACACTTATTACTTGTGCAGTATTGTTATGGTTAGGTACTGGTCCTATTAAGGGCTTTGCTCAGACTCTTATGCTTGGTATTGTTTTATCTATGTTTACAGCTCTCGTTATTACAAGAATTATTCTTAATGCGTTGTTGGAAATTGGATTAAAGAACCCTAAGATGTATGGCGGAAAGTAGGAGGTAATAGTATGCAAATAGTAGAAAAAAGAGTTATTTATATTGCCATTTCCGTTGTTTTAATTTTAGCTGGTATCGTTGGAATGATTGTTAATGCGGGCATGGGCAATGGTGCTTTCAGCACAGATGTTGAATTTAGTGGTGGTACTTCTATAGAAGTATCTATTGGTAAAGAATTTGAAAACAATGACATTACAAACATTGTTAAGGAAACTACAGGCGAAAACAATCCTCAGGTACAGAAAGTTGGCGATGGTCATAGCGTAACAATTAAGACTAAGTCACTTTCAACAGAAGTAAGAAGCAAGCTCCAGACTGCTCTTTCTGAAAAGTATGACTTAAAGCCAGAAAACTTCTCTATTCAGGATGTTAGTGCAACAATCAGTAGTGAAATGGTTAGAACTTCTATTTTATCTGTTGTTGTAGCTTGTGTATTTATGCTTATTTATGTAAGTATTAGATTCAAGGATTTCAGTATGGGTGCTAGTGCAATTCTTGCACTTTGCCACGATGCTTTAATTGTAGTAGGTAGTTATGCAGTATTAAGAATTCCTTTAAGTAATTCATTTATCGCTGCTATCCTTACAGTTTTAGGTTACTCTATTAATGCTACAATCGTTATTTTCGATAGAATTAGAGAAAATAGAACTAAGCTTGGTAGAAATAATTATAGTGCATTAGTTGATACAAGTGTTAAGCAGACAATGACTCGTTCATTATTTACTTCATTAACAACTTTCTTCACTGTATTATGCCTTTACATTTTTGGTGTACAGTCAGTTAGAGAATTCGTATTACCTATTGCTATTGGTATCATTTGTGGTACTTATTCTTCTATCTTTATTTCAGGTAATATCTGGTACATTATTTCTAATGCTACAAGCAAGAAAAAGGCTGCAGCTAATGCTAAGCCAGCAAAGGCTAAGAAGTAATTTACAATTTTAATAACAAAAGGCTGTCTGATGACAGCCTTTATTTTTATAATATTTTACAACAGTATTAATCTTTATTAGTAAGGTAGTAAAGTGTTATAAATTTTTAGATAATGGAGGTTTATTATGTCTAAGTGGTTTATAAGACCTTGCAAGGTGGATATAGGCAATATGTGCAGGAAAATGGGTATAAATGTACCTTTGGCTCTGGCTTTGCAGTCTAAGGGGTTAAATACACCTAAAAAGGTTAAAGACTATTTTAATACAGAAAATTACAATTTTGGAGACATTACACAGCTTATTGGTGTTAAAAGGTCTTTTGAAATTATAGAAAAGGCTATTAATAAAAGAAAGAAAATATTTATATATGGCGATTATGATGTTGACGGTGTTACAAGTACGGTAATATTATATAAATCGTTGAAGGCTATAGGAGCTGATGTATTTTATTACATTCCCAACAGAGTTAAGGATGGCTATGGATTAAATGTAAATGCCATAGAAAGACTTATAGAAAAGGGAATGGAACTATTAATAACTTGTGACAATGGTATTGCAGCTATTGAAGAAATAAAGTATGCCAAAGAAAAGGGCATAGATGTTGTAATATATGACCATCATGAACCGGTAATAAAGGATGGTAAAGAAGTATTACCGGAGGCTGATTCTGTTACAGATGCTAAGATTGAAAATTGTGGTTATGATTTTACAGTAATGTGTGCCGGTGGGTTGTGCTACAGGGTTATGAAGGCTTTTTATGAATATTTGGGAGAGAAATATACTTTAGAAGAAGAAATGGTCATTTTTGCAGGTATTGCTACAGTATGTGATGTTGTGGACTTAATAGGCGAAAATAGGGCAATAGCAAAGAGAAGTCTTGAACTTATAAATGCAAATATTGAAAATACAGGATTAAAACACCTTGTAGATATAAACAGTTTGGAAAGTGTAAATGAATTTCATTATGGGTTTGTATTAGGACCTTGTATAAATGCCTGTGGTAGATTGGAAGATGCGTCTATTGCAGTAGAGCTATTTATAGAAGAAAATGAGGCTAAGGCAGGTGAGCTGGCTTTAAAATTGTTTGAGTTAAATGCAGAAAGAAAAGCCATTACTTTAGATAGTACAGAAAAAATTATAGATGAAGTGGAAAATTCTACTTTAATAGAAGATAAGGTTTTAGTAGTCTATGATAAAGAGTTACACGAAAGTATAGCTGGTATAGTAGCAGGCAGGCTTAAAGAAAGATATAATAAGCCGGCTATCGTATTGACAAGAGCTGAGAATGGAGTAAAGGGGTCTTGTCGTTCTATAGATAAGTATAATATTTTTGAAGCTTTAAATAAGGAAAAAGAATACTTAGGCAAGTTTGGTGGACATAAGTTGGCGGCTGGTCTTTCGTTGCCTGAGGAAAATGTAGAAAAGTTTAGATGTAGTATAAATCAACATTGCTCATTAAAGGAAGAAGATTTTGAACAGGTATATTATATAGATGGTCAGTTGCCTTTTGATTTTATATCTATAGATGGTGTAGAGGAATTGGATATAATGCACCCTTTTGGTACAAGTAACACTAAGCCTATTTTTGGTACAAAGAATTTAAGTTGCAGGAATATAAGATTTTTAGGTGAAAATAAAACTATAGTAGCTATGGAATTGACTGATAAATCGGGAAACAGTAACAGAGCTATAATGTTTAATGGTGGAGATAGAATAGAAGAAATACTGCTAAGGAAAAATTATAGCAAGGAAAATTGTAGAGATGCTGAAATTAATATAGATGCTTTATATACTTTGGAGATAAATGAATATAAAGAATATAGGAATGTTCAGCTTAATATAAAAGATTTTAGAGAAATATAGAGGTTAATAGGGGGATAAATAGGGCTGATTAGCCCTATTTTTTATTTTTTTGAAATTTTTTTCAAAAAAATAAAAAAAGTTGTTGACAAGAGGGAGAGTGTATGGTATTATATCACTTGTCGCTGACGAAGACGACAAAAACTTAAAAAAGTTTTTAAGAAAAATAAAAAAAGTTCTTGACAAACAACTTCATCTATGGTAAGATGTAAAAGTTGCTGACAAAAAAGAATTGAACTTCTGAAAAATGAAGTTCAAAAAGTTTTTCAAAAAAACTTAAAAAAGTTCTTGACAAGCACTTAAATCTGTGATAAGATATAAAAGTTGCTGACGGTCAGAACCGAACAACTTAAGAAATAAAATTTCGAAAAAAAGTTGAAAAAAGTTCTTGACAAAAGTTAAGCGATGTGATATAATACAAAAGTTGCTAAATGAAAATCTTCTAAAGAGGTTTTCGGTTGAGTAAAAAAAGTTTTAAAAAAACTTAAAAAAATACTTGACAAACAACAAAATGTATGATATAATGAATAAGCTGTTGAGAGACAGCGAAAACGAATTGAACATTGAAAACTAAATAATCAAAGACAACAGTCATTATAGTAATTTAATTACTTAATGAATATACTCAAATCCCAAGAAATTCCTTTTCAATAAGGAACAGTTGAGAAAACAACTATAAAAACAATGCTAGTAGCATCCAAGCTACAAACTTTTTAATTGAGAGTTTGATCCTGGCTCAGGATGAACGCTGGCGGCGTGCCTAACACATGCAAG